>Ga0307476_10000036_pt1 | contig 143715 bp, 144 predicted proteins | sample atmos_gasesECM2C_2_FD_203314 | JGI IMG/M metagenome (GOLD analysis project Ga0307476, IMG submission 203314) | Hardwood forest soil microbial communities from Morgan-Monroe State Forest, Indiana, United States - atmos_gasesECM2C_05 | ecosystem: Environmental > Terrestrial > Soil > Temperate... | reverse complement strand
TCTACGTCTGCGCATCTCGAAGGGGATGCAACTCCGTGATGGATCACGGATATTAATAACGGCTAAGCGGAGATTGTTCCGAGCCAGAAGTCAGCTTCGGGGAAGTTAGCTCGCGGTCACCCGAAATTCGAGACGTCGTTTTAGGAGTGCCGTTTTCATGCGGATTCGAGTCCTACCTGAGGAGCCATTCTTTTGTAGCCCACTGCAAACGTGTAACTTCCGTAATGCCACAAACTCCTTTAACGGAAGTTTGACGTGTCTTCCCACCTAAACTAAGGCAAGATTCCTCGGCTCAAGTGGTTCAGGGCCAAGGAGATCATTGCGATGGCGAACAGACGTGTGCGCGTGGTGCGCTCGTTAAAGATCGACGGGAAGGCTGTTTTCTGCGCTCCCGACACAACACCCAAGGGTGCGATTAGCAGCGAGTTGATCATATATAAAGGACGGAAGCTGAAGTTCCCACCTGATGAGGGCCGCTGGTACCTTCGTTGGGAAGAAGGCAAACCCAAATGGCAGCGGTGCGATTCCTTTTCTGACGCTCTTCATCAGCAAGTCCGTAAGCAGATCGAACTTCGCCCCGTCTCCGCTGGCATCGAGGTCAAGCCCGACGACCCATCCCGGCTCCGGCTGGAGGATGCGCTTCAACAATACGTCGACGACCAGAAGCTTCTGAAACGCAGCAAGAAAACTCTCGCAGCCCACCGCATCACGACCGACACCTTCCTGAAATCCTGCCACAAGACATTCCTCGACCAGGTGGATCGCCGAGACCTATTGAACTATGCAGAATCGCTTCGCAAGGATGGGCTTTCCGAGCGCACCGTGTTCACTCGTTGGACAGCCTTGATGTCGATCCTGAAATTCCACGGCATCCGAGGATTGGCGAGGCGGGGCGACACTCCGCGCTACGTGGAGAATGAACCGGAAGCCTACACACCCGAGGAACTGGACGCGCTCTTTGCGGCCTGCAAGCCTGAGTATCGCGTTCTGTTCACGTTCTACCTGCGTACTGGCTTCCGAATGCAGGAAGTAATGTACTTGGAGTACTACGATGTGGATTTCAAACACCGCACGGTGAGCGTGAGAGCGAAGGCGGAGTATGGCTTCAGGCCGAAGTCCTGGGAGGAAAGGACGATTCCTCTCGAAGAAGGACTCGCCTTAGCACTAGAGGCTCGTTGTAGCGCAGCCAAGCGCAAGGGGCTTGTCTTCCCCACACGAAACGGCAAGCCAAATGGCAAACATCGACTGGCACTCACGCGAATCGCGAGACGGGCAGGACTGGACGACAGTAGGTTCTGGCTGCACAAGTTCCGAGCGACGGCAGCCACGAACGGGTCACGTGGTGGAATCGATATCAGGACGGTGCAGTCGCTGCTGGGCCACAAAGATTTGGCGAGCACAATGGGCTATTTGAAACCGATGGCTGGCTCGGATCTCCACAAGAAGATGAACGGGCTGTATGCCGCAACGTCCGCAGGGGTGTGATTTTGACCCATGAGACCCGGAGGGGGATTTTGTTCCGTTAACCGGCCAATCGTTACTTCACCAAAAAGAGGAGCGAAGCGATTGAAAAGACAAGTCGATTGGCCGGTTAATGAGTGTAATCGCCTGATTTCAACAGTCATCTGTTCCGCTAGCACTGCCTCTTACACTCCCGCCTGAAGAGGATCAGTCACTTGCAAGTTGGACTCGCTGAGCTGAAGCGGGAGATATCAGGGCAGTGTCGCTGAAACCCGCTCTGCGGCGCGTGAGGGACGCACTGGTGGTTCGCGGAACCTTCACATTGAGCGCAGGACCCGTTTAGGGGTCCTGCGGGGATGAGGGGTCACACGCGACGCGAAGAGGCTTGCCCGAGGCTTGATCTCCACGGCCCGGTTGGTCTCTCTCTTATGGGGAAGAGAACCACCATGTCTTCCTTTATGAAGTGAGAGATTTCGTCGAAGCCCACAACAGAGTGGCCGATGTTAATTTTTACCTCAGCATCGTCGATTTCTGGATAGCCCCTATGCAGCTCATCGACCATGTGTCGCAGTTGTTTGAACTTCATTTTTCATTCCTCCCTCAACATCAACATACCTTCCGATTACGTTTGGTCTGCCGGGCGTGCCGGCGGGTTCGGGCTCGGCGACGATTGGCAGATTCGCCTCCGAGGCAGGATACGCGCTGGATTGTGCGGATGCAAGGAAGACACTGATTGTTGCAAAATCGCCATCTCATCATCGGTTAGCGAAGGGCACGGAGAGCGGTAGTGTGAATGAAAAAAAAGCAAGGCCGAAAGTCTTGGTTGGGATACTCCTGCTGATCCTGACTCCGGTATTTTTGTTCGTGAAACCGACGACCGGATGGGGCATTGTCCGCGATCTCATGCTTTTAATTTGGTGGGCCTTCATAGCTTGGCTTTTGTTTACTGGATTGAAAGAACCGAAACCGACAGATTCAAAGTAGCGCCCAACTGACTGTTGAAAAATCCCCATAACGCTCATCGAGGGTTTGTGAGCGAACGCTATCGGCTAATTGGGAAAATCATGTCTCGAAACCCTCTCGCTTTGATCGGCGTGCAAACAAATTCGACGGATCATGCATCCGGGAATCTTGCGATTTCGGGCGGCGGGCAAATTATATTGTGGGAAGTGACCGTCTCCGATGTACGCGAGCGTGCCGGGATCGATCAGGCTCCGCGATTACCTTCGACAGCCCACTGTGGTGCGTCCTTCCTTCTGAGCGGAGGACTACAATTAAAAGCGTGAATCACTACACCACCAATCGGATCAAAGGGGGAATACAGTTCAAGTGTATCCGCTGCGAATACAGCGTTAGTACGCTCGATTTCGACGATCGGGACGGCAACCTCCGCACCCAGGCCGCTACGGCTATCAATCGGCACGCTGCCGACGCCCACCACCAGCCCACAATGTTTTCTTCCCTCGATGTTCAGCAGCGTATCTGGCGGGCGTGATTCGATGTTCTGTGAGTAACCTAGTAGCGGTGACCTAGGTACGTTGCGGCATACATCCGCTGAGTGTGATATTTCCGATCTAGTATGAGTCTGAAACCCTCGAAACGCCGCCCGGAATCCCATCACACGGGCCAAATGGCCAGTGCAAGCGATAATCGCAGTCAAACGGCAAGGCGTCGGACTAGTCGGATGGCACTCAAGGCTCCCATAGCGTTGTCGGGTGAGGATCGGCAAAAGTGTTCGTTCACCGTGCCCGCAAGCGCCACCGACCTGAATAGGCATGGAGCTGCCGTTCACTCAAATCGGGAGCTGCTGGCCGGGTCAGTTGTCCTCGTGCGAAATCAGCGTGGCACTCAGGTTTCGGCCCGTATCGTTGGACAGCTGCCCGCTTTTGGCGGACTTTCCACCTACGCAATTGAGTTTGTCGAGATGGACGATAAAGCGAGTAATTTCTGGGGAATCACCTTCCCGTCGAACGCCAACTAACTGAGCGTCATCGACGTTCCGCGCACTCAATGACCTGGGCTAGGAATCTTGAGTGCTTCGAATTGGCTCCGACGGCAGCTTTGGGTTCGGTCATGCGGCCCCCCTCTCCTCTCCTAATCCCTCTACGAACTCCTCCAGTCTCCCGGAAGAGAACGTACAAGAGTTAGTTCACCGTCAACGTACTCCCAACCTTCAACACTGGCGTATACCAGCCATACCGACCGCACACTTTGGTCTCGCCCCAGTTGCCCGAGAACGTTCCGGTGTGCCTTACGCCGTAACTGTCCGTGAACGACACGAGGAAGGTTACCGTACCATTCAGGGGCGACGTGGCACCACAATTCAGATAACCGCTAGGATTTGGAAGGCTGAACTGCGTAACTTGCTCAATCGCTCCTTGGTAGGGGCTGGAACTGAACGAGCTTCCGTTGAGCCACCATTCCTCGGGCAGGGCGGTATTGTTCAGCCAAAACATAGAATCAACTTTGACGCCGCCCTCGTAGAGCGGAACCCCGCGACACTCAAATTGACTGAAGGCTTGAATCGGTTGAGCCGAGGCACCGTCACAGCGAAAGTTGCTGCTTGCCGTCATTGTGGTTTGGGTGAAGGCGAACGACGCCGAGAACATCAGCAGGGACAGCAGTGGGGAGAGGGCTATTTTTCGCATCTCAATTCCTCGACAACGGATTTGACATCTACGTTCGGGCAATTGCGATTATGCGAAATGCTGAACGCGCCAGAGTTGGCTTGTGGAGAGTGACGAGGCTTTGGATTGGTTACGCGAGAACGTAAATTAAAGGCAACGGGCTCGCAATAGGGCAGAGGGGCTAAAACCTTTGTGTTCGAGAAGGCACCGACCCGTAGTTCGCCTTAGGGTTGGCCGTTTGCTGAGATGCACCGTGTACTCTAAAGCCCTTGTGCAGGCCCACCGATTAAGACACGATGGATTACTCGGGCCGAAGCGTGGGACGGCGATGGGTGAACAGGGTACCTGTCGCCGTTTCCATTGAGAGCAACATGGTCCGTAAAGTGAAAATGTTGGCTACCCTACATACTTCTCCGTATTCCACCGGAAGGATTGTAGGAACATGCCGCACACCGTGGCCAGGTTCTCGCTGCTTGGAGTTCTGTTGGCTAACGACACACAAATCGGGGAGTTGTGCGCGCAGCTGTCCGTCTGTAAGGACGATGCTCAATGCGTGATCTTGGTTGAGCAGTTGAGAATCCTCATACACGAACACATGGAAGCCCTGCGCGGTAAACTTGTTGTGCATTCAGCAACCGTCTCCCAAATCGAGAAGGCCTCATGAGTCAAGGGCACGTTTGTGCCATGGTGCAGGACAAGCCGGTGAAGGCAAAATGCGTCCCACGCCATGGACTCGACAGGTGGACGGCGATGGTACAGGCTCGCCCCTTTCTGTCGTCGTTCATCCTGTTTGAGCACGTAACTGAACTTCGCCACTTCGTGACCGCTTGGGGAGCCTCGCATGTGGGAAGACAACCGTAATTTTTGGGTCGTTCTCTGCAAGTACAAGTGGTTTCACATTCGGGAGAGTCTGAGCCTATTCTTCCGCGACAAAATCGCACTTAGCGAGACAGACGCTGTCACTCCTTGCCCTGTTGTTAAAGGTTCCTTAATTGTCCGGTGCGATAAGTGTGGCAAAGAGGCCAGCTATAAAGCTTCAGAAGTGCTCAGGTTCGAACTAAACGACCTTCCAGAGTCATTCACTCCGCATCCGCTATTTCGGGAGGGAGGCACCCAGCCAGTTGTCACGGAGCAGTCTCCCGCCAGGATCTCCGCTAGCAAACACAGACTCCCTCCGGTAAGACGATCCGCCTTAGAGCGCATTCAGTCCAGGGTTGTGCCATATCTTCGTGTCCGCCACAAAGAGAGTCCACCCCCACATTGGCGGAGACCTCCTCAAGGGAAGTGACCGCGACGGAGGCGGCAGGACAAAGTCGGGAGTCAATTCGCAGCCTGAGATTTCCAACGGAATGGACCCGTTGGCTTTTCTTATTCGCCACAGGTGTGGAGATTGGGGTGACTTGGACGAGCACGACCGTAACGAGAACGAACTGAGCCTCCAGCACGGCCTGTTGAGAAAAACCTTGAGTACTTTAGTGAGAAATTAACATCCACACATTTTTGACAAGGGCACCAGAACGCATAGTCTTGAGGAAATATAATATGGCCGCAGTGCTCACAAATCTGGCGTCCATTTTCTAGAACGCGCATCGTCCTGAATTGAGCCTCGAGGATGCAATAAGGACATCGCGGCTTTTTCTGGGTGGCCATCTTCGCCTCAGCCCTGTACGGGATGATGCATTGGCGTACTAGCGCAACCTTCGTTGTTTACCAACACTTCATCAGAGTGTTTCAGACGTCGAGTCCAATTTATTGACTCGATCAAATATTTAAGTGCTCTTGAAACGGGCATCCGATTTTCGTAGTCTTGCAGCACTACAGCCGGATATCTTTCCCCGAGCGATTCCATGGTTTGCACGAGGACAGTCCGAGTGAGCAGAATCTCCAGTCGATCCGCTCTCAGGGCGACACCAGCTTCACGCATTGCATCCATAATCTCCCCACCGAAACGCTCGCCGTTCGAATTTGCTCTAAGCCTTACAGTGTCGAGTGTTCTTTCAAGAATTTGCGGTGTCGAACTTGGCACGATGTTGCCCATACTGCACCCTCCCCGAATCAAGTTCACTGATGTCCAGTTTAGGGGTGGTCAGCATGCTTCGTGATGGCCCGCTGGTGGGGGGGGACAATAAACTGTCACCTGACTGTCTGTTACTACTGTTATCCAATGCCAGCCCAGTACCAGGGGTAGCTTTCTCTTTAGCCGCGAACCATCCAGCGCAAACCCACACTTTGCTGTCGAATGGTCTCGCTATGAACCGAGTGGACGTCTTCCCGCATGTGCAAAAGTGCCAGGTTTTCGTGGGTGCTTGGTGGTAGATCACACGGTCAGCCTTGCGGAACTTCCATTCAGTCGGCTCGGCGTTTTTTGAACGACGGGGTTATGACAGTGTCACTCCGCGCAAGGCTGAGCAGTACCAGTTGCCGTTGTACGCACGGAGCACAACACCTTCTCCGATGATCGAGCCTGCGAAATTTAGCTGCATGTACGTCGCGTCGAACGGCGTGACAGGTGGAGAGAACGTGTCCACGGTGACCGTGTGCGCGGCTGTGTGAGTCGAGATTATCTCGATTCGCTTGCCGTCATCGGTTCCAGCCACTGGAGCATTGATATGGTACGCGGCAGCCGAGGCATCGACCAGCATGGCCTGCTGAGTCGCGACTGGAATCTCGCTCGTCGGTGGGCTGGCGGTGGTGTCGTAGACGTTGACCACTTCGCGTGGGTCAGGGAACTCGGAAAAGTGAAGCTTGCCGTTGCTATCCAAGCCAGCGTAGCCGTTTGCCACGTCCTTGTTTGCCATCAGTTCCTGAATGGACTCAGCCGCAACGATGTCTGTGCCGTTGCAGTAGACCAGCCGGATGTCACCGGGATTCAACGTGACGCCAGTCTGGCCTGTGACCTTAACCGTGATCGTATGAGCCGTGCCAGCGTGATGCAGCCGGAAGAAGTGCTTGCCTGAAGGCACGATGAAGTTGACTGCGCTCGCCAGTGTGCCTGTGAACTTCAGGTTGAACGCCTTAGTCACATTCAGAGGGGTAGGCGTGATGGTGCCACCAGCCGACACGTCGGTCGAAAGCGTGTCTGTGCCTCAGCGATCAGGCAAAACCGGCCAATAGAGATCACCTCAAAACCGGCCAATGAGAGAGACCGGGACGTTGACAGCGACGAAAAGCTCTGTACCCTTCGTCGACATGAGCAACGCCTTGAGCGAAGAAAAAAGACAACAAGTAATCGCGTTGGGCCGATTGGGCTGGCCCTTGCGACGCATCGAACAAGAAACTGGTGTACGCCGGGAGACGGCCAGCGCCTACCTGAAGGCCGCCAGCATTGGCGTGCGACCGCCAAGAGCCTGGGGACGACGACCGCCGGCAAAACCGGCCAACGAGGTGATCACCGGTGCTGGCCGTCGGCTTGTCGTGGTGCTGCGCGGCGAATTTAACTTTCGATACCCGAGGAAGTAAGGTTCACTTAAGGATATGGCGAAATCCGCGACTCCGAGAGATTACACATCGAAGCAGATGGGCGATGCCTGCGAAATGCTCGCGGCAGGCGACGTTACGCTTGCGGGAGTACCCGCTATCAAGATGCCCGACAACTGGCCGCATTACGACGTGATTGCCCAACCCAAAGGAGGCGGAGTTCCTCAGAGGCTCTCTGTGAAATCCAGAACCTTTAAGAAGGGATCGAACACATACGTCGTGTACGACTCTCGGGATCAGTTCGATTGGCTGGCGATTGTGCTTCTGCCGGGTGGCGGGCAAGTTACGCGCAGAATCTTTATCGTCCCACGCAAGCTTGCTGACGCGAAGGCCCGGCGAGACAGTCCGACTGCGGCCACGGCGCACGAACGCTACTTTCGGCAAGACGAAGTCGGCACGTTGTTCTCGAATTTCGAAGGCAACTTCTGTTTGTCGCCAACAGGCAAGCCAGCCGTTCCTACGCCGCAGAGTTGCCCTAAAATTCCTGCCAAAACCAGCCCGTCGTCCTAGCCCGTTATCCCTTATCCTTGCGCGTGCTTACAGGGGTTTCGCAGCCCTCCACGTCCTTGTAAGTTACTGCAAGTACTGTTTCTGTCGCCCCTGAAAAGGCTGGCATCGGCGGTTCAACTCCGTCCCTGGATCATCGCCGATTCTTTAACGGATTTGACGGATTCCCAAGTTCAAACCCCCCAGGCAGGGCAAACATTCGTCGCGAAGGCCGCTGTTGTGGAACACATTTTCAGGCTGTAGATTTCAGGCAGGACTGTCGGCTTGACACTTCACTGGCTTACTTTCCTACCTGAGGAGCCATTCTTTCAGCAGGTTACGAATCTTCCGTGCTGTTTTCCGTGCCGTTCACTCTATTCGCAAAGCCATTTCCACAATCTTGCGTGTGCTTCACGCATATCGACGGCATTTAAGAGAGTGCCCACCAGTGCCCACAGTGCCCACCTGCGCCTTGACATGGGCCGCCACCGGCGGGATAATTCCAGCCCAGAATTGCGCCTAATGGGATCTTGGGGCGCCCGCCCCGCACACTCCCGTTCGAAAATCTCCCGCTTGAGGTACTTCGCATGAAAAGCAGATTGCATTTGGCCGTGCTCTTGATTGCATCCCTGTCGGTGACATGCTTCACCGCCGCTGCCCAGCAGAGCGCCACCGCGCCCGCCGCCATGGTCGCTTCCAACGTCGTACCCAGCTTGATCAACTACACCGGCGTTTTGAAAGACGCCAGCGGTCGGACGCTCACCAGCGTCACTGGCGTCACCTTCCTGCTTTACGGTGCCGAACAGGGCGGGGCTCCGGTCTGGCTCGAAACCCAGAACGTCAATCCCGACAAGTCCGGACACTACACGGTGCAACTGGGAATGACGAGCGCCAAAGGCCTTCCTTCCGATCTGTTCGTAAGCGGAGAAGCGCGCTGGCTGGCGGTCCAGATCGGCAACGAAGCCGAACAGCCGCGCGCTTTGCTGGTCGCTGTGCCCTATGCCATGAAGGCAGCGGACGCGCAGACCTTGGGAGGGTTGCCAGCGTCCGCCTTCGTGCTGGCGACGCCGCCCAGCAGCGGCGCAGCTCCTGCCGCAACCGGTTCGTCGGCGGCCAGCTCATCCTCGGCCCCCCGGTCTTCGGCTCCTCCGCCAGCCACTTCCAACGTGACCACCACCGGCGGTACGGCGAGCACGATCCCGATGTTCACTGCCGCGACCAATATTCAGAACTCGATTCTGACACAAACCGGCACCACCGCGATCAATGTCGCCGGCAGGCTGAACCTGCCCGCTCTGGGCACGGCTACAGCTGCCGTGGGCTTCAATTCGCGGCCGCTGGATTTCGTGGCCTCGGTGTTCAACGGTACCACCAGCACGCCGGTGCCGCAGACGTTCCAATGGCAGGCTGAGCCTGCGAACAACGACAAATCCACGGCGACGGGAACACTAAACCTGCTCTATGCCACGGGCACCGCGGTTCCCGCTGAAACCGGACTGAAGATTAACAACAAAGGTCAGCTCACCTTCGCGGCCGGCCAGACCTTTCCCGGCACGGGGCCTGGCACCGTGAAGAGTGTGGGCTTGACGGCGCCCGCAACGGATTTCACTGTCAGCGGTTCGCCTGTCACCGGCACCGGCACTCTGAACTTCGCCTGGAAGGTTGTCCCCACCAGTTCGGATGTCGCCAACGCCATCGTCAAACGGGACGCTACCGGCAGCTTCAGCGCAGGCTCGGGTGGCTTCTTCGGCAATCTCGCCGCCGCAGGTGTAGTCTCCGGTGCCGCCGGCAGCTTCTCCGGCGGCTTGAGTGTCGGTGGTGGGGAAGCTGTCACTGGCAACCTGACGGTTGGCGGGACCCTATCAGGCAATGGCTCGGGGCTGACCAACGTCAACGCCAGCAACGTGGCCAGCGGCACAACCTTGCGTGGCAACTACGGCGTTGAAGTCAATGCCGCCGCAGCCGGCGCCCGGGGCGTCTCGACCTTCTCCTTCGGGTTCACGCTTGCCTCAGCTCCCAGTGTCAACTTCATCGCAGCCGGGGGTGCCTCAACGACGAATTGCCCAGGCAGCAGCAGCAACCCTCTGGCCCTTGCCGGTCAGTTGTGCGTGTACGAGTCTTTTAACAACGGCAACGTCGGTTTCAGTTGCATAGTGCGCACGGGGGCGAATTACTCATGTGGGGTGGCCGATCCATGGGGGGCGGGCTTGTTCCTCACCTCGACCGCCGCGGGACAGACGAGCAGCGTCGGTTCGTGGGCTGTGACGGCTCCGTAATCCCACCGAGACCGCGCGCTGTTCAAGGACTGGCCGCGCCCCAAAATCCGCCGGGGCTGCAAGAAGAAGCTCTTCGGTAGTTGCAGCGCTCCGGTGCTGCATTATTTGAGCTAACGGCTATCACGGGCTTTAACCGCAAGGAAACTCTGGGGCTGAAGCCCGCTTTTCAACTTCATCCACGCCGAGTCACCCGTTGAGCCAATCAAAGTCAGACCAGCGAAAGGCCAGACACTCGGAGATGCGAAGACCAAAGCAAATGCAGATTAGAACTATGGTCCCAAACGGCTCTCTCAGATGAGAGACCAGTGAACCGAACTGCTCAACGGTGAGACTCCGCGGCTGTTTGACACACTTGGACGCGCCTTCAGCGTCCCCAAGCCGATGGGGTTGACTTGCATCGGTTTGGCTTGCTTCCACATTGCGAAATTCCAGAGCGAGCTAAGAATCCCGCGAATGTGAGTGCGGCTTTTCGGCGAACCTTTCCAAATGCGTTCCCGTCGGCATTCAAGGAGCTCGATCCCTCCCTCAGTTCAAGGCGACCGCCAAGCTCGGCGAGTTTCTGGAGGCCCGTTTCTCTCAGAGGTTCTAGCTTTGCGGGGCGGTCTCGGCTCCGACCGCTACTTCTTAACTAGCGAACGTTGCGCGACGATTCACGCCTTCCCGGACTGACTTCCCACAAGCCCGTTCTGGTAGTTCTGTATAGCCGACTAATCGACCAGAACCCCGAGCGTTCGTTATTGAAAGACTTTGGCACCACTCGATGCAAAGCTCCGATTTTTGCCTGGGACCGAATCCCAGCAATGCCAGCGTAGAATTCTCAATTCTCGGCCGAAGTGGGATCAATCATCAATCTGACCTCTGAAATCCTGTTTGCCGGGAATCCTCCCCTGCCTCGCATGTGCGCGGATCATTTCTTCATTCGGAGCGATATAGATGCAATAGATCGCATGCGGATACGGCGCAATTGCTGCATGGGCCCAGCGACAAGCAGTGGGCATAGCGATGGAGCTCGACGACAGCATCGGTGAGGCCTACGACACGCAGGGCACGCTGAGTTCGGATTTTGACTGGGATTGGGAGGCCGCCGATCGCGCCTTCAGCCATGCCATCGCGCTGGCGCCGAGCTACAGTTGCGCGCATGAAGATCGCGCTGTTTTCTCGCCTTTATGGGCCGAAGGGACGAAGCTCTCGCCGAGATCGCAAAGATCGACCAACTAGAATATGGTTTCAGTGCGTCGCATGCTGAATCATTCACCTATTATGAACTGCGGGATTACCAGGGCCTGATCGAATCAAGCAAGAGGGGGCTGCTTTTAGATCCCAAGGACTGGTCTCACCACTACAATCTCGGCGTCGGTTACGAAGAAACGGGGAAGCTTACGGAGGCGATCTCTGAGTACGAGAAACCCATTGAGGGGTCAAACGGTTCTCAGGAGCCCGTTGTGGCGCTGGCTCACGCCGACGCCGCCACAGGGAAGAAAGCTAAGGCGGAGAAGATTCTTGGCGATTTGAGGCGCAAATTAAAGCAGACCTCTGCTTCGCCATACACGATGGCCACGATCTATGCCGGCCTGGGCGAAAACGACAAAGCATTCGAGTTCCTGGAGAAGGCTTATTCGCAGAAGTCGTTCGACATTCTCTCCCTAAAATCTGACTTGCTGCTGGATAACCTGCGTCGTGATCCCCGTTTTCAGAACCTACTTCACCGCATCGGTCTGACGGGCTAGATTCCGCGCGATAACAAACTCACTTTCTGATTTCCGCCCACTTTGATGAGCTTGGATGCAACCGCCCGTGTACTCGAGGGTTCTTATCGCGGGGCAGCTTTTGCGGGAAAAGCCTGGCCTGCACCTGCTGGGCAATTTCGATTTCCTGAGAGACGCGGCGATCGGCTTCCGTTGCTCCGCCATTCTTTCTGCAAGGGCTATGTTCCCCAAAGCGATGCCGGCTTGGGCGGCCACGGAATCGAGCAGACGCTTGTCTTCGCCGGAATAAGGTTCCTCAGAAAGCCGCTGGCCAAAAACGAGCATGCCAATGAGATTGTTCTCACAGCTGAGGATCGGCACCAGGCATTCCGGCGCGAGGGGCGTCAGCGCGGTTAACTCTTCGGCACTGGCGGGATCGGATGTGACCTCCCACGTTTTCCGGCGGCGCGCGAGTTCGAGGAAAACCGGCGCGCTGGCCGAGAGCGTTTCGAGGGTTGGTTGCGGGAACGTTCCGGAGATTGCGACCAGCCGGCCGTTTCCTGACTCCAGGTAACACGCCAGGGTCTTCGGGTGCAGCGCTTCGCTCACGTGGCGTTCGATGAGCGTCGCCAGTTAGCGACGGTCGCTCACGAGGTGAGCCAAGCAGGTCAGGCGGTCTCGGCATGTTGCGTGCCGGTTCGATTTTCCCCTCGTCATGATTTTTTGGTGGTACGATACCGAAGCGCTCAAAGGGCGCCTGCGGGTTCGCGCGAAGGGCCAAGCCCACCGTCATAGCTGTTTAACCCAAACGGCACTACACCGCCGTGCTACCTGTCTGCGAGCCACAGGTTTCAGCATGGAGGATGTATGATGCCACGCGAATTACCCGCCCACCCGAATCTTGAGCAACTGAAGAAGCAAGCGAAGTCCCTCCTGCATGCGGCACAAGCCCATGATGGGGACGCGCTCGGTCGCTTTGCCGCATTGCCGGCGTTTTCCGGCAAATCCATTCATGAGATCGACGCAGCCGATTTGGCGCTTCACGATGCGCAGTCAGTGATCGCCCGTGAGTGCGGCTTCCCCTCTTGGCCAGCCTTGCGCGAAGAAGTGGAAGCACGGGCCCTGTCGTTTGGCGAAGCTGTCGACGAATTCCTCCGCTGCGCTACCGGTGGCGCGTCCGGCCGTGCTGAACGGCTACTCGCGCTCCATCCGAACATCGCTTCAGCAAACTTGTACACGGCTTTGGTCCTCGGTGATGCCGCCTCAGTTGACGCGCGGTTACGCGATCGTCCCGAGCTGGCAAAGTATTCCGGGGGACCACAGAAGTGGGAGCCTCTGCTTTACGTTTGCCACTCCTGTATGCACGTGACCGTGCCATCGTGCGTCGACGGCTTCGTCGTCATCGCGCAGCAACTCTGCGCGTTGGGGGCGAATCCCAATGCCGAGTATCACTGGAACTGGCACCCGGAGTTGCCCCGAACGGCATTGTGGGGGTCGATCTGTGCCGTAGGGCATCTGCCGCTCGCGGAAGTGCTGCTGAAAGCCGGAGCGAATCCAACCGATGGTGTCTCGATGCATATAGCTGGTGGCAGCGGCAATATCGAAGCACTCGACTTGTTGCAACGCTTCGCCGTCAACGTGAACGGGATTCCGGGCGGTGTGCCTCCGCTGGTCTACATGATGTTATGGGCCCACAACCCGGCCGGTCCCAATTGGTTGCTCGAACATGGTGCAGATGCCAACCTTGCTTGGGGCGAAGCCGGGGAAGCACCGCTGCATGTTGCTGCTAGACGTTGGGACCTACCCATGGTCAAACTTTTGGTGCGCCACGGCGCCGACGTGTTGCGCCACCGCGCTGATGGCGCCACGGCGCATACGTTGGCCGAACTCCATGGCAACACCGATATCGCCGCGTGGCTACTGGCGCATGGGGCGCATGACGAGCTGTCCGCGGTCGACCGTTTCGCAGCCACCTGTGCTCGCGCGGATCGCGTGGCTGCGGAAGCCTTGCTTGCAGCACAGCCCACCCTGCGACTGGAACTGCGGCCAGAGCACCACTTGATGCTTCATCGCGCGGCTGAAAGTGGCAACACAGCGGTGCTAGAAACAATGCTCGCATGCGGCTTCGATCCGATGGCTAAGGACAAAGACAATGTGACGCCACTGCACCGCGCGGCGATGGGTGGTCACCCCGCCGCAGTGCGGGTATTGCTGCAATACGACGCGAGCGTCGATGCGATGGACGGCATGTTCTCGGCGTCGCCGCTGGTTTGGGCGGTCGAGGGGCGCCATACCTCGAAGCATGCCGCAACAGACTATGTCGAAGTGGCGCGCTTGTTGATTGCCGCAGGCTCTCCCCTCGGATGGACGCCTCCAGAAGGCGCGCCGTCACCCGAAGGAACTTTGGAAGGGTTGGCGGAGCTACGGAGGGAGGCAGAACGTACTCCCGCCTGATCACCTCGAAAAGATGGCCCTGCAGTTTCGCGAGGTGCGGAGAACTGGATCCAGTCTTGCGGGGTAGTGAGCTATATCCGGAAAGCGATTCTGACCGATGACGGCTTTCTCGGAAAGTCAAGGCCCAGGACCGGCTCCGCCGACGCTCGCCCAACATCGGCTTCGTGGAGATAAAGAACCGAGGTGGGAATGAGGAAAGGCATCATGTACTCTCAACGCGATCGAGAAAGATCCGGGCTATCGGTTACCCTACGCAGGGCTCGCGGACTCCTCTAACATCCTCGGACATCGCAGAAATCTATTCAGGCTTGGGCCATGAAAATCGGGTCATTGAATGGCTGAGAAAGCTTACGAAGAGCGCGCACGATCGCTGGTCATGGTCAAAGTCGAACCAGAGGTCGAGTCCGCGCGTCCGCCGCGGCAGGGGCTTCCTTCTGACTGCTTTTTCGAACGCGACGCCTCACACCTTCTTTCAGCCCAGAGCACTCATCCCGGCATCGCGTCCGAAAAAGCCCTTCTAGCGTGACTCGCGCTCAATTATCCAATCTGTCGAATCTTCCAAATCGCTTGGCAAGCCACGCCCTCCGCTCCAGCCCGGATCCGGCCTTGACCAGCCAACGTCGCAACGAACTCTCCGGAATCCTAACGTGCAGTTGTTACTTCCGACAATTGAGGTATTGACCCGAATGTTATATGGTGCGAGTTCGGGAGAGCCGTGCGTGGCCCATCATCGGGAAGCAGGTCGCCACATGGACGCCCAATCTGCCGGACACACCCATGTCCGAAGGGTGAGGCATTCACCTAGGGAGGCGTGGCGGTAATGGCTCCCATCCTTCTCTGGCTCATCCTGGTTCTTTGCCTGTTGATCTCGGCGGTCAAGTACCTGATGGGAATCATTCTGAAGTTCTCGTTCGCCAGCACAAAAGCTCAAAAGGATTACGGCTATCAACCCACCGTCAGCGTGCTGATGCCCTGCTACAACGAAGGCAAGACGGTCTACGAGACGATTGAGAGCATCAGCAAGAGCAACTATCCAAACGACAAGTTTGAGGTGATCGCGCAGGACGACTGTTCCGGCGACGACAGCTACGACTGGATGCTCAAAGCCCAGCGCGATTTCACCAACATCCGCGTAAGGTTAGGGCGGAATGAAGTCAACAGCGGAAAGGCACGCTCCGTCTGCAATGCGCTGCAGCACTCAACGGCCGAGATCATCATCTCCATCGATTCTGATTGCGTCTTCCATCCGGACGCGATTCGGGAACTGACAGCATGCTTCGCCGAGCCAGGGATCGGGTCGGTGGGAGGCAGAGTGGGAGTAAGAAACCCGAACGACAGTGTGATCACCGCCATCCAGACGGTCATTTATTACTCTGCGTTCCAGCTTTATAAGATTCCAGAGAATTGGACCCGCAGCATCTGCTGCATCAGCGGATGCCTTTTCGCAATCCGGCGCCGGTTACTGCTGGAGATTGAGCCCGCGATCCGCTCCCGCAACTGGTTCGGCATTCCAGTGAACCAGGGCGAAGACAGGTTCCTGACTCACCAGACACTGCTGCGGGGTTACGGGACTTACATTAACAATGATGCGCTCTGCTGGACCACGGTGCCGAATACATTGCCGGTGCTGTTTAAACAACAACTCCGCTGGCGGCGCAGCATCGTGCGCGACTTTTTCTTCACCCTGAGAACCCTGCCGCAGCATGTCTGGAAACTGCACCCCAACACAGTGTTCACGCTCGTACTCACTCCGCTTGGAGCAGTAGTTGGGTTCTTGGTAGTTGTCACCATGCTCACTTCGGACCCTTTGGCCTGGGCGGGCCCGGTCCCGCTGATCACGGCTCTTGGGGTTGGAGCGGTTCTTACCTGGGTGATCAAGAAATATAGTGCGAAAGAGGCCGTCGCCCATCCTCTAGCCTTTGGCGCTTACATAGCCTGGTCGCTGGTCAGCAGTCTGTTCCTCACGCCCCTCGCCCTGTGCACGATGGATTCCGCAGACTGGGGCACGCGAGCCAAACCACAAGAGGTGCCCCTTGGCAACGCCAAGCGTTAACCCGCCGCTGTCCGAAACCAAAGGTGATTCGCTTCCACCAGAGCACCAAAGCGTTCCGGTCAGGCAATCGCTGCACTACAAGCTGGTAATTACCCTCTACCGGGTTTTTGCCATCACTGTGTTGTATCTGGTGCTAGCCGGAATTGTCGGCTACGCCTTCGTGATGGGATTCTATGCCGTGAACAGTTCGTGGGCTGCGCCGATCATTCTCTCTGCGGCAGACGAGAAAAGCCTGAACTTCAGGGAAAAGCTCGTAACCAGCCAGCAGACCATCGAAGACTTGAAGGTGGATACGAAGAAACTGGAAATCGGCCTGGCTGAAATGAAGAAACACCGGGCTTCACTTCTGGCGCTCGAACCCGAATTGCAGCAAGCTATCGTGCGCGAGCGAAGTCACAACCGCACCACCGGCCCGGAACTCGCAGAACTCGACCAGCAGAAACAAGCCGACAACCTGAAAACGCAAAAAGTGCTGGCGCAGCTAACCCAAGTGGAGTCCAACATCAACAAGGACCTGGCTTCCGGGTTGATCACGCAGGGCGACGCGGCCACACAACTGGCCGCGCTGAACCAAGCAAAGGGCACGTATACAGACAGCAAAATTGCTGAAGTTCTGCTGACCGACAACGTTCTGGACAAGACCACAACCGGTACCAACTCACTTGACGTACTCGTAAAGCAAGCCGAGTTGCGGTCTGAGGTTGCTCAGTTGGATGTCGCTATTAATGTTGCAGAAAAACAGCTTCAGGAAGAATCACGACAGGTCGACCGACTAAGACAAGCCATCCAAACGGCGAAACAGAGTCCGTATTACCTGAATGCGTCCGGGGAAAAGACGTTATACTTCGCCTTCGTTCCTTACGATAACCAGGCCAGCGCCGCAGCCGGCAGTTCCATCTACGACTGTTACCTGAACATGATTGCGTGCCGCAAAGTGGGCATGCTGAAGCAGACATTCGCGGGCGAAGAGACTGCTATCCATCCGATTTTCAAGACGCAGATTCGCGGCTTCCTTGTTCAGATGAATCTGGACCATGTGGAATCTGCGAAATCGAAGACGGTGTTTCTGGGCCGCAAGCCCATGTTGTTTTGAGGAGAGGGAAAATGTTCCTGAAGAACTGGAAGTTTGTAGTGGCCTCAGCGATGGTTTTTCCCTCGGTGCACGCCTTTGTGGCGCACCCTCGCGCACATGCCGGCGAATCAAAAGATCAGCAGGCCTACTGCACCTACATTGGGGAACAGGCGCAGGCGCAGCGAGACCTGCTGCGCACTCCCACCGCCTCGGCAGGCATGACTCAGCCCGAGACTGGCTTACCGTTGCAGGTGGTAGCGGGGGCCTCCGTTGGACTTTCGAGCATAAGAAAAGCCGGTTTAACGATGGACGCGGCCCGCACGGAGTGCGAGTTGTACAGGGCCACGACCGGAGCCCAGCAGAACATCCAATATGCGCTGTCCAGCCTGGAGAAAGAAGCTCTGCGCAACCGGCTCGCTCTGGTCGAACAGGCTTCTAAGTCGCTAGACACACTCATGGAAAAGACTTCAAAGATGGTGGAGGTGCAGAATGCGACCCGTCTTATGCTTTTTTCGCTGCAGACGACGAAGATCAAGCTCGACGCCGACCGGGCCGACACTCAGTTGAAGATCACCGCGCTCCCTACTCCACCGCTGAGTGACAAGCCATTGAAAGAGCTGGTCGCAGAAAAGCAGAATAGTGAAGGCAACGAACAAAGAGTACTGGACAACCTAAGTCGTCAGAACAATTGGGATGTGGCCCTCTCCGTTGGCGTCCATCAGCAGGTAAATCCGGTTGCCCAGGGGGCTCAGCCGTATGGCGCAGTCTCGGTCAACTACAATTTCGCCAGCCGAGCCATCGACAAGCATCTGGATCATGCCGTGGAAGCCCACGACGAATGGAAAAAAGTGCAGGAAGGCGATGTCGTGCGCAACATGGAAGTCCTTCGACAGCAGTTGGTGGAAAGCATTTCTGTACAAGAGGCGAGGCTCAAGTCTCTGGAGGAAGAAAGCGAACAGATCGACAAAAACCTTCAGCTTGTTGTCAGCCCGGACACTTCCGCAGCTTTTGACTTTCACAACCAGCTGACTGCGGCACAACTGCTCTTGGAAATCGAGATCGGCGATGCACGCTTCAGAATTGAGCGCCTGCGTGTATACCTCACAAAAAATTACTGATCGACTTGAGCCTGTGATCTTGCCAAACTCTAACGCACACGCTGCGCTGTCTTACGATCCAGCCAGACTTCCGGATCCCGCGCAGGAAAATCCGCGTGTGCTAGAAACCCTCAAATCAGCCGCGTGCCCTGGGAGTGAGTTTCCCGAAGGCACTCAATGTCGATTTCGGCAATGGCTTCGCTCAGTCACTTAGCCTTAGCTGCGCGAGGCTCGGTAGTCCGAAGGAAGATCTTCGTTGCCAAAGAGGCAGGGCGGACTATGCATGCCCTTCTTCGAAATGCTTTGGGGTCGGCAGGCGGCTGATGGATTTCCCAGCCTTTTTCTGCGCGACGCGCAGCTCGTACAGGCTTTGAAGGTTCAGCCAAAATTCAGCCGCCGTCCCCAAGAAATGCGCAAGTCGCAGAGCCGTATCACCAGTGATAGCACGTCTGCCATTCAGGATCTCGGGTGACACGATTCGTTCCTACATCGAGTTGGCGTGCAAGCGTAGCGGCGCTCATGCCAAGCTCTTTTAGTTCGTCGGCCAGATGTTCTCCAGGGTGAATTGCGGGAATTGCCACAACGTCTCTCCTAACTGTAGTCACCGATCTCGACATTTGATGGACCAAGTGACCCTCCTGGCCACTCAAAGCAGATCCGCCATTGGTCGTTGATACGAATGCTCTACTGCCCCTTTCGGTCGCCCTTCAGAGCTTCGAGTCGGTTACCAGGCAGGGCAGCACAATCGCATATGCTCACCACCAGTGATGGTCACGCGTATGTGGTCAAATTCGGAGACAAATCACAATCAGTCCGCGTGCTCGCCAATGAGTGGCTTGCCAGCTCGATTGGCCGCGCACTAGGACTAACCATTCCCGAGCCGGCGATTCTTTACGTGCTGGCCAGTCTCGTTGAAAGTTCGCCGTCACTGGTGATGCGGCAGTCCAGTTCAACCCTGAAGTGCTCTCACGGCCTGGCTTTTGGTTAGCGCATTGGCAGTCTTTCCCACCCTGTCCATTTCTGGACAGCCGATTCCGCAACTGAACAATCCTCAGTTCAAAACCATTTTCTGGTATAGAGTTTTCAATCACATAGGAATCTTCGTTGTGGCCCACTAGCTGCACCTTCTTGCTGTGTATGGATATTGCCCGGCCAGAGTTCAAGCAGCAAAAGCGCCGCCGCCAGATCATTTGGGGGATGGCTGGCTTGGTGTGCCTTGGCGGCGTGACGGTAGGCGTCTCCAGACTAAAGCCAGCTGCGCCCGAAGTCGAGCGCAGCACAGTTTGGACGGACACGGTCAAGCGCGGGCCCATGCTCCGGCAGGTCCGCGGCTTGGGGTCCTTGATTCCAAGCCAGGAGTTCACCCGTCAAATTCCTGCAGAGACGGAAGCGACGGTCGTACGAATTCTAAAGCTCCCAGGTTCGCAAGTGAAGGCAGACACCGTTCTGCTCGAAATGAGTAACTCGCAGGTGGAACAGGCAGCGGTAGACGCGAAGCTTCAGTTAAAGGCTGCCGAAGCCGAATATCAGAGTCTGCGTGTGACGCTCGAAAGCAATCTGATGAATCAGAAAGCAGGCGCTGCGACGGTAACTTCTGACTACACCCAAGCCAAGCTGCAGGCCGACACCGATAAAGCGCTTTATGACTTGGGTGTAATTTCCGGCATAGCTTACAAAAATTCGAAGAGCAAGGCCGACGAACTCACTACCCGCAACAACATAGAAGGGGAGCGGCTCGATATAAACCAGAAAGCCATCGAGTCGCAGCTTGCCCAGCAGCAGGCCAAGGTGGAGCAGATGCGTGTGTTGGCCGAACTCAAGCAGAAACAATTGGATGCGCTCAGGGTGAGGGCCGGAATCGAAGGCGTGCTGGTGGACCTGCCGCTGCAAGTTGGCCAGCACGTAACGCCCGGCACGATGCTGGCGAAAGTTGTCCAACCGGATCACCTGATGGCAGAGCTGAAGGTCGCCGAGACGCAGGCACGAGATGTCCAAATCGGCCAACCAGCGGTTGTGGACACGCACAACGGAACTGTTTCCGGAGTAGTCATGCGCGTTGACCCCGCCGTCCAGAACGGGACCGTTACAGTTGACGCAAAGCTTACGGGAGAACTTCCCAAAGGCGCACGTCCCGATTTGAGCGTGGACGGCACAATTGATCTTGAACGCCTCGACAATGTTCTCTACGTCGGACGGCCAGCATTTGGACAGGAAAACAGCACCATCAACTTATTCAAGCTCGATCCCGACGGAAAGGGCGGAGCGCGCGTTCCGGTGAAGGTCGGCCGCGCCTCCGTGAATTCAATTCAAGTGATCGAAGGCTTGCACGAAGGCGACACGGTGATCCTTTCGGATATGTCGCGCTACGACAACACTGATCGCATCCGGCTTAATTAATAGGGAGTGAAGAAGATTCATGACTGACGCAGGAACACCGCTAATCCAAATCGAAGAACTGACTAAAGTCTTCTATACCGACGAGATCGAAACTCATGCTCTTTCCGGGGTGCATCTGTCGATCCGTAAAGGCGAGTACATAGCCATCTCGGGACCATCGGGATGTGGCAAATCGACGCTGCTCTCGATCATCGGCCTGCTCGACACGCCGACAGGCGGCAAGTATCAGCTGAATAGCGAACCGGTCGACAGCTTGGACTTTGGCGCACGCTCGCGGATTCGTAATCGCGAAATCGGGTTCATCTTTCAAAGTTTCAATTTGATCGGTGATCTTACGGTTTACGAAAATGTTGAACTCCCGCTGACCTATCGCCAGAAGATGCCTTCGGCCGAACGCAAGAAGCGAGTGATGGAGTCACTGGAGCGCGTAGGCATGGCGCATCGAGTCCAGCATTATCCGTCGCAGCTTTCTGGAGGCCAGCAGCAACGCGTCGCCGTCGCACGAGCGCTGGCAGGACATCCGTCCATTCTTCTTGCGGACGAGCCCACTGGAAATCTCGATTCCCGCAACGGTGAGGCGGTGATGGAACTGCTGCAAGACTTACATCGCGAAGGCGCCACGATTTGTATGGTCACGCATGATCCGCGATTTGTGAAGCACGCCGAGCGGGAAATCCACTTGTTTGACGGAAAGGTTGTTGCCGAAGAAGAGCTGCACAGACTGATGCAGGGTGCGCAGGCATGAACGGGGTAATTCAAGACCTGCGATACGCACTGCGGCAATTGCACCGGAATCCTGGATTCACAGCAGTAGCGGTGTTGACGCTGGCGCTGGGCATTGGCGCGAATACGGCGATCTTCAGCGTGATCAACTCAGTCCTGCTAAGGCCGTTGCCCTACAAGGACGCGGACCGCCTGGTGATGATTTGGCAACAGAACCCGCATCGCGGCTGGTTCGAAAACAATGTCTCAGGAGCGAATTTCCTCGACTGGAAGAGGCAAAACCATGCCTTTACCGACATCGCCGCGTTCGAGTCCAGAACTTTCAATCTGAGTGGAGATTCGCAACCCGAAGAGGTCACGGGCCAAACAGTAACCACAAATCTTTTCTCCGTGCTCGAAATTAAACCTATTTGCGGGCGTCTTTTTCTGCCGGAGGAAGAGCGTCGGGACAAGGCCGCAGTCATTCTAAGCTATGCTCTCTGGCAACAGCGCTTTGGCGGCGACCCGGCCCTGGTGGGCCAGAGCATTTCAATTGATGACCAGAGTTATTCGGTGATAGGCATCTTGCCGGCTAATTTTGATGACATCTATACGGTCCACTTCGCCAAGCACACGCAGTTCTGGATGTCGGGGATCGAGCCCTTTCCGCAGGGACGCGAGTTTCACGAGTACCGCGCGATCGCCCGACTAAGTCCCGGCGTGACTCGGGCCCAGGCGCAAGCGGAAATGAGCTCGATCGCCGCGCGAATTGAACAGCAGTATCCGGAATCAAAAGGCTGGGGTGTCGCCCTGGTCAACTTGCATGACCAAATTGTTGAGTATACGCGCCCGGCGCTCCTGGTTTTGCTTGGAGCGGTTGCACTGGTGCTTGTCATTGCCTGTGCAAACATCGCGAACCTTCTGCTGGTGCGGGCTACACGACGTGAAAGGGAAACGGCCATCCGCGCATCGCTCGGTGCTGGTCGCTCTCAGCTTGTTCGGCAATTTCTAGTCGAAAGCACTTTGCTGGCGATGATCGGGGCTGGTGCCGGTCTCGCGCTCGCGGCTTGGGGATCATGGGTTTTGGTTCGACTCTCACCTCCAGAGACTCCCCGCATTGAAGGCGCCGGGATCAGTGCACTGGTGCTTCTTTTCACTGTTTTTATTGCGCTGGGGACAGGAATCATCTTCGGCTTGGCCCCTGCGCTGGGCGCTTCAAGAGTCAACACGCACGAAACGCTCAAAGAAAATTGTCGGAGTACGACCAGCAGAAAAGCCCGGAAGTTACGCGACCTGCTTGTCATCGGTGAGCTTGGGCTGGCCTTGACGCTGTTAGCCGGGGCGGGGCTCATGATCAAGGCTCTCGCGCACCTCCACAGTGTGGACATCGGTTTCAAGCCCAACAATCTGCTTAGCATAAAAGTACCTTTGGAGGGCCCCCGCTACGAGGATGCTCAGCAGCAAGTCCGGTTTTTCGAGCAACTCTTAGCGCGCGTTGAAGCCATTCCCACTGTACGCGCCGCCACCGTTTCTCGTGGAGTGCCCACGGCTGGATGGGCGGGCTGGAATTTTGTAACTGCCGATAATCCCAATCCTCCCGCCGGCGACGTGCCGGATGCGAACTACGTCGTCATTAGCCCACATTATTTCGAGACCATGCAAATCCCTTTGCGTAAGGGACGGCGGTTCACAGATTTTGACACTCCTAGCTCACCGCCAGTTGCGGTCGTCAGCGAGTCACTCGCGCTGAAGTATTGGCACGAACAAGATCCGATTGGTAAGCGCCTCAAGGTAAGCGGAGACGCGAACGACAAGACTCAGCCTTGGCTGACAATTGTGGGTGTTGCCGGAAATGTTCGCACCGAAGGCCAATACGCCCCGTTGCTTCCTGAAATCTACGTCCCGTACACGCAATATCCATGGGTCCTCTGGCCACGGAACATTTTGGTCCGCACGGTTGGAAATCCTCTCGCGATCGTTCCTGACATTCGACGGGAAGTCGCCAGTCTCGACAAAGATATCCCGGTTTCTGAGATCACCACGATGAATGAGGTTGTTGCCGGACCCGTGCAGCAGGTAGAGACGATCGTGTGGCTGCTGGGCGGATTCGCAACCCTCGCGCTGGTCCTGGCCGGTGTAGGCATTTATAGCGTCATCTCTTATTCAGTATCGCAGAGGACTCACGAGATTGGCGTTCGCATGGCACTGGGAGCGACTCGGGGCGATGTTTCTGAGCTGGTAGTGAAACAGGGCTTACTTCTGACGCTAATCGGAGTTGCGGCAGGTCTTCTGGGGGCCATTGGAATAACCCGTGCGCTCGCAAGTCTGCCTTTTGAAATGCGGTGGCGGCTGCTGTTTGATGTGCAGCCTTCCGATCCGCTGATCTTGGGCGCGGTTTCGGCAATCCTCGCGATGGTCGCGTTGCTCGGCAGCCTCATCCCGGCGAACCGCGCGGCCAAAGTCGATCCCATGGTGGCGCTGAGGTACGAGTGACCAACAATGTGAAACAACCACGAACTTTGAGCTGAAGACAAAGTATGATCCCTTTACCTCAGGATCTCCGCTACGCTCTGCGGCAGTTGCGCAAGGCGCCCGGCTTCACCGCTGTCGCGGTGCTTTCTCTTGCGCTGGGAATTGGCGCGACGACGGCTATCTTCTCCGTCGTTTATAGCGTTTTGCTGAAACCTCTGCCATACGCCAATCCGAACCGCATTGTGGCCGTGTTCGAAATCCAGCCCAATGGCGGATGGAACCGGATCGCCGATCCGAACTTCGACGACTTTCGCAATCAAAGCCACGGCTTCGACGCGATCGCGAAGTATAGCGCCTACACGGCGGCGGTTTCCGGGGGTTCCCAGCCGACGCGCTCGATGGTGGCACATGTTTCGCCCCAGTTCCTCCGGGTTTTTCGCGTTCAGCCGATCATCGGTCGCGATCTGACCGTCGCCGACAATAATAAAGGTGCGGCTCCGGTTGCCCTCGTCAGCTACGGATATTGGAGGCAGTATCTCGGATCGTCGCTCGATCTTTCGCGGCTGCACCTGAAAATCGACAGCTCAATCTTCTCCGTTGTGGGCGTCCTCCCAGAGGCATTTCAGTTTCCTTCGGACGCCACGCTCTGGGTCCCGGCAGATCTCAAGGGCGAAAATCCCAGCAGAAGCTCGCACAATTACAACGCAGTGGCGCGCCTTCAGGCTGGCGTTGCCGTTGAGCAAGCGAATTCCGAAATCAGCGCCATGGCGCGGCGAATTCATGACTCGTCCAGCGAGCAAGGCGACTTCCTCCTGAAAGATGCGACCGTCGTCCCGCTGCAAGACTCCATCACGGGGCAGGCTCGCCCAGCGCTGCTTGTACTGCTCGGAGCTGCCGGATTTCTCCTTCTCATCGCGTGCGCAAACGTGGCCAACCTGCGCCTGGCCCAAGCCTCAACGCGAGAGCGAGAACTGGCGGTGCGCAGCGCGCTGGGAGCGCCGCGGTGGCGCCTGGTCCGTCAATTCGTGACTGAAGCCTTCGCGCTTTCGTTTTTCGGCGGTGGCCTCGGCATCTTCGGGGCTTATTTCGGCGTGGCCGGATTGCTTGCGTTCGCGCCGGGAAATCTGCCGCGCCTGAACGAAGTTAGCATCAACCCACCCGTCCTTGCATTCGGGTTGCTCCTTTCCTCGGGAGTCGCAATCGGAATCGGAGTGTTCACGGCGGTAAGAGCCACCCATGGCGACGTGCGCAGGGGATTAGCAGAAGGCGGTCGCGAGCAGGCGAGTTCTCATGCCAGCCCAAGACTAGGCAGGGGCATAGTCTCGGCGCAGATCGCCATCACGCTGGTTCTGGTGGTGGGCGCAGGACTGCTGGCTCGCAGCCTCAGGAAAGTGCTCGAGGTCAACCCAGGATTTCGTGTGGACAAGATTGTCACGATGGATGTTGCTCTCCCCTGGCCTGACTGGACCGATTGGAAGGCAAAAGCAGGTCAGGCGATCTTCTTTCGCAATCTGATTGAACGAGTAAGGCAGATCCCGGGCGTGCGCCAAGTGGGCGCCACAAGCGGCCTTCCCATGACCGGGGGCGTTCCCAATGGCGAGTTTCTGCCGATGACGCAGACGGAGGTCCCCAAGAATCCCACGAGTCTGCAAGAGCTGTCTCGCGATTTCGACATTCTATTTCGCCAGAAGGAGCGACTCGGGACCGCTGATTTTTGCGTCGCGACGGACGGATATTTTCAGGCCCTCGCAATTCCTCTTCTTCGCGGGCGAATTTTTGACGAGCGCGACGGCCCCGATTCTCCTCATGTTGCAGTAATCAGTGCCTCCCTCGCGAGCGAGCGCTGGCCCGGCCAGGATCCCATTGGTCACACCGTTGAGTTTGGGAACATGGATGGCGACATCCGCCTGCTGACGATTGTCGGCGTCGTGGGTGATGTTTATGAAAACGGTGTCGATACCCCGCCGAACCCGACCGTTTATGTGAACCTCTTTCAGCGCTCGCATCCGGCCATGACAATAACAATGCTGAGCGATGCGGACACGCAACAAGTTACATTAGCCTCGCGAGACATTCTGCACGAGCTCAACCCAGAGGTTCCGCCAAGGTTCCGGACGTTTCCACAGATCTATTCTGAGTCGCTTGGCTCGCGTCGCTTCAACCTCATCTTGATCGGTTTTTTTGCATCGATAGCACTGCTGCTCGCGACGGCAGGCGTATTTGGGGTGACGGCGTATTCCGTGAGCCGCCGCACCCGCGAGATCGGCGTGCGCGTAGCCCTGGGTGCTCGCTCGCGCGACGTTCTGGCAATGGTTGTGGGCCAGGGACTGCGCGCGGTCTTGATCGGCATCCTGGTTGGAGTTTTGGGATCACTGGCGCTCACCCGTTTTGTACAGTCGTTGCTCTTTGGTGTTTCAGCAACTGATCCGCTGACGCTTGGATCGATGATTTTGCTCCTGACTTCGGCAGCACTGTTCGCCTGCTACATTCCTGCCCGCCGCGCGACGAAGGTCGAACCCATGGTGGCTCTGCGCTACGAATGAAAATTCATGAATGGCTTACTCCAAGACCTGCGTTACGGGTTGCGCCAGTTGCGCAAGAACCCAGGATTCACCGCGGTCGCGGTGCTCACGCTGGCGCTCGGAATCGGCGCTAATACCGCAATTTTCAATCTTATTAACAGCATCATGCTCCGCACCCTGGCGGTGAAAGATCCCCAACGCTTGGTCTTGCTGCAGTGGAAAGCCAAAAGCGTTCCTCAAACGAAAAGCTCATCCAGCTACGACAATTGTCCGCTGGGCAGTGGCCCTTTGCTCGAGGGCCACGAAATCCTCTCCGACGTGCCCCTCGAGTCCGAGGGGTGCTCATTTTCCTATCTGTTCTTCAAACAAGTCCAGGCCGAGCGGCGAGTATTTTCTGACGTAGGAGCTTTCTCTCCCGCGGAATTCAGTGTGAACTTTGGTGGACGGACTATTCGAGCACGAGCGCTACGTATTTCCGGCAGTTTCTTTTCCACACTTGGGGTGCGTGCGGGGATCGGTCGCCTTCTCGATGAGGGCGACGATGCCGAGGCGGCGACCCCCAGCGTTGTGGTCAGCGACCGTTTCTGGCGGAGGGAGTTCGCTGCAGACCCGTCGATTGTGGGCAAGCAGATACTAATTGGCAAGACCCTCTTCACTGTGGCGGGAGTGACAGGCCCAGAGTATCCAGAGCTTGATCCCGGTGTTCTCTGCGATGTCTGGGTGCCGTTTGCATTTATGAGCAAACTGCCCCCCTACCTGCCCAGTAATCTGAGCGCTAGCGGCATATGGATGGAGTTAATCGCCCGCCTCCACCCAGGCGTAAGTGTGCAACAAGCCAACTCGGCGTTGGGCGCGGCTTTTGTTGCAAGCACGACCCGCGGCCCGGAAGCGATTTTCAAGGCCGCTGATGCACCGCGTGTAGAACTTTCGCCAGCATCGCGTGGCCTCGCCACGTTGCGCCGGAATTTCTCTCGGCCGCTTTTCACCCTTCTGGCTGCGGTCGCCATCGTCCTTCTGATCTCGTGCGCCAATCTCGCCGGACTTATGCTCGCGCGTTCCATCAGCCGACGGCAAGAACTGGGAATGCGGATTGCGCTTGGCGCGACCCGGCAAAGGCTGATCCGGCAAATGCTGACTGAAAGCCTGTTCCTATCGTTCGTTGGCGGCGCGATTGGGATTCTGATGGGATATGCAGGTGCCAGTTCTCTCGCGTCGTTCTTGTCGAATAACTTTTCCGTGCCACTCAAGCTCCATGTCCAGGCCGATCCACTCGTACTCGCCTTCGCTGTCTCGGTTTCAGTGCTGGTAGGAGTTGGCGTCGGCTTGGTTCCAGCGCTAACTGGAGGGTGCAAAGATGCGCTCTCAGCGCTTAAGCAGTCTGCCGGCAGCTCATCAGCTGGCCTAAAGCATCGCCGCGCGGCTCTGAGCACGTCGCTCGTTGCTATTCAAGTTGCACTGGCGATGCTCGTGCTCACGGCCACGGGGCTGGTGGTCCGCACGTGGGCAAATCTGACAAAAGAAGATGTGGGCTTCGATCCGCAGAATCTACTGGTGTTTAGCCTCGACTCCAGTTACAGCGACAAAGACCCAGAGACTCTCTACCACGATCTCCAGGGAAAGCTTTCGCTGTTACCTGGCGTAGCCTCCGTGAGTCGCTCCGGCATATCGCTCCTCAGTAATGTAGGCGTCGCCGGGCCGATCTTTTCAGAGGATCGGCTGCAGAAACGCGCGCAGGCTCATCTTGTGCCAATGTCGGCTGACTTCCTGAGCACGATGCGCATTCCACTGCGCCTTGGGCGGGCACTGAATGAACAGGAGGCCGAAGAAGCTCACCCCAGCAATGTTCCGATCCCGGCAGTCGTTAACAAAATGCTGGCGCAGCGCTTCTTTGGTAACGAGAATCCCCTAGGAGGACGATTTCGAGCCCTCAACGCGACTGGGCCGGAATACCAAGTCGTTGGCGTGATACCTAATGTCAGGTACGGTAATTTACGCGATCCCATATGGCCCACCGTCTACGCGCCTGTCGCTGATTGGAACGGAGAAGTGTATTTCGAGGTACGCACGACCGTCGTCCCGGAGGCGATTATTCCCGAGGTGCGGCAGGCCGTCAGAAAGTCTGACCCCACTCTCCTGATCACCGGCCTGAAGACGGAGATGCAACAGATAAATGAGGACATTTATCAGGAGCGGCTCATTAGTTATCTGTCGACCTGTTTTGCCGGGTTGGCGTTGGCGGTCGCGTGCATTGGAATTTTCGGATTGCTGTCGTTTCAGGTCGAGCGGCAAACCCACGAAATTGGAATTCGCCTAGCGCTGGGGGCTTCGCCACGAAATGTTTTGCGAGCAGTCCTAAGGCAAGCGACGACGCTCGCAGTTGTAGGTGCGTTAGCCGGATCGGCAGCAGCACTGGTTGTAACTCGCTACTTACGGAGCTTGCTCTTTGGAGTTGACCCTACTGATCCTCTCACACTCATAGTTGTGGGATTGTTATTAGTCGCGACAGCGATGGCTGCAAGCTTCATTCCTGCCCGCCGCGCCGCAACCGTCGATCCCATGGTGGCGCTGCGATACGAGTGAGGAACACCAATGACCGGACTACTTCAAGACCTTCGTTACGCGCTGCGGCAGTTGCGCAAAAATCCGGGATTCACCACCGTTGCTGTGCTCACTCTGGCACTCGCTATCGGCGCCGGCGCTTCAGTTTTCAGCGTCTTTGACGCAGTTCTACTCCGGCCCTTGCCCTATCGGGACGCAGGCCGGCTGGTGGCCGTATGGAGTTCCGAAGTCCATCAACCCGGAACCAAAGTCTTCGGGTCCTTTCGAGATTTTGAGGAATTCAAATCGCAGAGCCGCAGCTTTGAGGGATTAGCGGCGCTGACATGGGCCCGTGCGGGCGAGATTCTCTCCTGGCACGGCTCGTCCCACCAGGTTCTCGCGATTCCCGCAAGCGCTGAATTCTTTTCCCTGCTGGGCAGTCCTGCCGAAGTCGGGCGTACGTTCGGGCCACAAGATCTTCAGCACGGATGCTCGGTCGTCCTGGCCCATTCCTTTTGGCAGACGGATCTGGGTGCCCCGACAAACATCGTTGGCAGCGCGTTGGTCTTGAATGATAAATCGTGCACAGTAGTTGGCATAATGCCTCGGGAGTTCGAGTTTTATCCCAAGGAAACAGCGCTATGGACGCTAATCACGCCTGACAGCAAGTACGCCCAAAGGCCGTTCGATTCCGCGGTCGGCATCTTTGGGCGGCTGCTCCCAGGAGTGGCGATTGCATCTGCGGAACGAGAGTTGGTTGGGCTGCATCAACGCGTAGTTCAGGAATCGCCCGCCGGGAATTGGGTGGCGCAGATTACCCCGATCATTCGCGACCTGCGCGCGGAGTTCACCTGGATGGCCGGCCGCAACTTACGCGTGTCGATCCTTATCCTTTGCGGAGCCGTTGCGCTCCTGCTGCTGGTTGCTTGCCTGAATGTCGCCAATCTTCTGCTGGTGCGATGCGACCATCGACAGCGGGAGCTAGCGGTGCGCAGCGCTCTTGGCTCAGGCCGGTCGCGGCTAGTCCGTTCCCTCCTCACCGAGAGCCTCCTGATTTCGGCCACCGGAGCCGTCTCAGGAGTTTTATTGGCACTGATCGCTGTGCGGTATTTCAACACCGCCAACCCCGTTGAGCTGCCTCCTGGCAATCCGGTCGCAGTGAATTTGCGCGTATTGGGCTTCTGTGTGCTTACCACCATGCTCACCGGCTTGCTGTGCGGGTGGATCCCAGCCTGGCGAGCGCAGCGCGTTGACGTCAATGAAATGTTGAAACAGTCGGCTCGAACCAATATGGGCGGAACACACCGCACCAGCCACGGACTTGTGATCGCGCAGGCAGCGCTGTCGATGATCATGCTGGCTGCCGCCGGCCTGACCGTTCAGAGTATGGTCAAGCTGAGCGCGGTCCCGCTTGGCCTCCAGCCGCAGCGAATCCTGGCAGCACAGATTTCACTGCCCAACTCCTCCTACTCAAAATCGGTCGAACGAACCGTTTTCTACTCTAAGGTTCTGACCAGTCTTGGTGCGCTACCCGGCGTCGAGCAAGTAGGTTTGTGTTCTGCTCTCGGCCCTTACAACGGCGGCCCATCCAGTGAATTGACGATGAAGGGGCACCCTCCGCTTGAGAATCTGGAAGCCGTCAACCGGCTCGAAATCAGCGACGACTATTTTCGTGCTTTGGGCATCCCCAGGCTGCGCGGCCGGGAGTTCGACAAGCGCGACCGTGCCGGATCACAGCCCGTCGCGATTGTGAATGAACAATTCGTGCGCGCGTACTTGCCGCGACAAGATCCGCTGGGCAGCCAGATCAAGCTAGGCAAGCCGGGCGATGAATCGCCGTGGCTAACGATCGTGGGTGTGGTTGAGACCGAAAAACGCATGATTGTCTATCAAGAGATGGGCTATGTTGAGCCCGCCTTCGTGTATGCGCCTGTCGATCAAAGTTCCGGCACATCGATGGGCTTGGTGCTGAAGATCGCCGGCAACCCTGATGCGTTGAGCCCCCTACTGCAGCGCGAAATTTCCGCCCTGGACCCAAGTGTTCCGGTTTACGACATCAAAACCTTGAGCCAGCGCTATTCCGAATTTCTTGCGTACCCGAGATTCCGCGCCGCGCTTATGGGAATTCTGGCGGTACTGACCTTGCTGCTGGGCGCGATCGGTTTTTATGGCGTTCTCGCCCATATGGTCGCACAGCGTACCCAGGAAATTGGCATCCGCATGGCGCTGGGCGCCCGAAAGGAAGCGGTTCTGGGCATGGTGGTTGTGCGAGGTGCAAAGCTCGCGGTTACGGGAGTGTGCGCGGGCACAATTGCGGGGCTGCTATTGACCCGCGCCATGAGCGCCCTGCTGTACGGTGTCCGAGCTAACGATCCCGCAACTTTCGTTTCCGCAGCCATTTTGCTCATTTTAGTCACCGTGGTCGCCTCCTACATCCCAGCCCGGCGCGCCGCCAAGGTCGATCCCATGGTGGCATTGAGAGACGAGTGAGGAAAAAGATGAACGCACTGATACGAGACCTGCGCTACGGCCTGCGGCAGTTGCGCGACAATCCAGGTTTTACAACGACTGTGGTTGTCACGCTTGCGCTTGCGATCGGAGCGAATACCGCGATCTTCTCTATCGTGAATGCGCTGATGCTGAAAAGTCTGCCGTACTCCAATCCCGACCGGATGGGCACGATTTTTACGCGAATCAGGGGACCAGTGGTTTCCGATGAACGCCACCACATCAGTGGCGAACAATGGGAGTTGCTGCGCGACAGTGTGCCGGCATTGATCTCGGCTGTGTCAGGCATCAGGCCATCGGGCGTAAACCTCGAAGCAGGGTCGCACGTGCAATACATTCGCGCGGCGCGTATTTCCGCCCATTATCTTGATGTCTTGGCAATTCATCCCATCGCTGGCAGGAACTTCACAGAAGCGGAGGACATTCCCAACGGCCCAAAAGTCGCGATTCTAAGCTACGACGTGTGGCGTAACACGTTCGCGTCCAATCCGCACATTGTCGGCCAATCCATGCTGCTAAAAGGCGAGCCCTACACGGTTGTCGGCGTGCTGCCCGCGAACGCGACCACGCCCGTGAACGCAGACGTTTACACCGCGATTCAGGCCAGCCGCCAAGGTGAAGGATCAGGGACGAATTTCGATTGCATTACCAGGCTCCGAGACAGCGCCACCTGGCAGGAAGCCGACGCCGAAATCAATCGCGTCTGGTCCACGCGCAGTGGGCGTTATGAATTGGCCGACAACCCCGGCGCGCAAGTCACGTACTATTCTGTTCCGCTCCAACGAGGGCAGAGTGCCGCGCTGCGACCGCAAGCCCTAACGCTGATGTTCGCGGCGGGCTTCATTTTGCTCATCGCCTGTGCCAATCTTGCGGGCTTAATGCTGGCTCGCATGTTGCGCCGGACGCCAGAGATTGCGACTCGGCTGGCGCTGGGTGCCTCCCGCTGGCAAATTCAAAGGCAATTCTGGGTGGAGACTCTCGTCCTGGCGGCAGCGGGGGGAATTTGCGGAGTCTGCGCGGGATTTGCCGCTCTGCGTACTCTGCTGCAACTTCTTCCGGAACACTTTCTGCCGGTCGCGGACGTCGCACTTGACGGCCGTGTACTGGAATTCACCGCCGTCGCGTCCATCGCTACAAGCGTGCTTTTCGGCATGCTGCCTGCTTCTGCGGCACATCATTTCGATCTGCATTCAGTGATGTCATGGCGAAGCCGGACAGGTGGGGGGCCTGTACGTTGGCGCCAAGTACTGATCGCAGCTGAAGTCGCGCTCACGGTCGTGTTGTTAGCAGCTTCCGGTTTAGTGGTTCGCACGCTGATCCATCTTGAAACTCTCCCGCCCGGATTCAGCGGCGATGGCGTCCTGACCGCTCGCGCCTCGCTCGACAATGTGCGCTACCACGATGCTGCCGCTTTTCGAAAGCTGATGAGCGAGAGCACCGCGGCCATGCAGCAGATTCCAGGAGTCCAAACCGCCGCCGTTGGCCTGAGCCTGCCCTATGAGCGGGCGCTAAACGAAGGAGACCAAATCAGCGACGGCAAAGAAGCGGGGCAGTTGGCAATGGCTGGAATGGTCTATGTGACTCCTGATTACTTTGCCACGTTGCAGATTTCGGTCCTGGCCGGCCGCTCTTTCACCGATGCAGAAGGGCCCGATACGCAGCGCGCGGCCATTGTGAATCAGACGTTTGTGCGCAAGTTCTTCCATGGAGAAAATCCGCTTGGACGCCACCTCAATAGGGACAGAATTATTGTTGGTGTCGTCCAGGACGTTGCCATGGCGCCGGGAATCGATCCGGTTGCGCCCCTTGCTGATGAACAAATGATTTACTTACCTGCGGCCCAAATGGAATCGCGACAGCTTTCGCTGATTCACATCTGGTTTCAGCCGAGCTGGATTGTTCGCACCTCTGGCCCGATGGAAGGCCTAACCGCGCAGATGCAACGCGCGCTGGCGAGCGTCGATCCCGATCTGCCGTTCTCCGGTTTCTACCGGATGAACGACTTGCTGGCGAAGACGCTCGCCACCCAGCGGGTGGAAGTCGCACTTCTTACCACAATGGCGGTTCTAGCTCTCATCCTGAGCGCGGTCGGAATTTTTGCGCTCGTGGCCAACATCGTTACGCAGAAAACGCGAGAGATCGGCATCCGCATCGCTCTTGGTTCGACAATCCGCGAAGCCATGGTCCACATCGGAGTTCCAGGATTACGAGCGTCTGCCCTGGGGTTGATCATTGGCTTGATCTTGTGCGCCGGAGTGTTGCGGGTGATGCGCACTGTTCTCTACGGAATCAGTGTCTATGACATTCCCACGATAGTTTCAGTGGTGGTTGCGCTGGCATCAGTAACTCTCATTGCCGCCGCCATGCCAACGCTGCGGATCGCCCGCATTGATCCCGCCGAAACATTACGAGAGGAATAGGCGAAATATATGATCCAACTCAAGAACCTCGAGCGCCGTTACAAAACACCGGCCGGGCAATTCTTTGTGCTCCGGCGTGTCAATCTAGAAATTCGCGAAGGCGAGTTCATCACCATCATGGGGCCCTCGGGCGCGGGCAAATCCTCGGTCTTAAATGTCCTCGCGCTGCTCGATGACGGCTGGGAGGGCGAATACTGGTTTCGCGACCAGGCGGTTCACACCATGAAGCGCAAGCAACGCGCCGATCTTGCCAAGCGCAACGTCGGCATGGTGTTTCAGAGCTATCACCTGCTCGACGATCTCACCGTGAGCGAGAACATCGATCTGCCGCTTTCTTATAAAGACATCCCGCACAAGCAACGACAGGGCATGGTCGCCGACACGCTCGACCGATTCCAGATCGTCGCTAAGAAAGACCTCTTCCCTAGCCAGCTCTCCGGCGGACAGCAGCAATTGGTGGGAGTCGCCCGGGCGGTGATCCACAAACCTGTGCTGCTGCTGGCGGACGAGCCCACGGGCAATCTCCATTCTTCGCAGGCCAAGGAAATCATGGAGCTCTTTCGGGTACTCAACCAGCAAGGCACAACGATCATTCAAGTTACACACTCGGAAGCCAATGCCGCCTATGGGTCGCGCACCATCCAGCTACGCGATGGTTGGGTTGTGAGCGACACCGCGAATCCTGAGCTTCAGCCGTATGAGGCGGTGAAGCAATGAGCCAGTGCCCGTGCAGCGCGTCTACCATTCGCCACATCGCGGCGGTCCTGTTTTTCGTTTCAGCCGCTCTGGCACAGCAAACCGGTGATCAGCCACAAGCGCCAGGCCATACGCCCAATGTTCCTGCCCAGGCGGACTATTCTGCCATTTTCAGCGTGCCGACCGCGCACAATCCGCTGAATGCCTATTCGCCCAGCACCGCTCCCGAGCTGCAACTGACGAATTCTCCGGACCTGAACCAGTTTATCCACGATGGAAAGCTCTATTTATCGCTAAAGGATGCCATTCGTCTGGCGCTCGAAAACAACCTCGACATCGCCATCGCGCGCTATAACCTGCCCATCGCAGACATGGACATCCTGCGCACGAAGGCGGGCGGCGTTTTCCGAGGCGTGAATGCAGGAGTTGTGCAAGGAACGCCGGGCGGCGGCGTGGGCGGCTTCGGCACCGGCGCTCCTGGCGCGGGTGCGGGAGGCACGACCGGGGGCGCCGGCGGCGCGGGCGCCGGCGCGTCGGGCCTCGTGCAGTCCACGTTGGGCATCGGTGCGGCCGTGCCTTCGTACGATCCGGCAATCATCGCCTCGGTAGGGGCAGAGCATCAGACGACCCCGCTTGCCAATCAGCGCATCTACGGAGTGCCGCTCCTGCAACTCAACACCGGCCAGGCCAATTTCGGCTTCACACAAGCCTTTGCGACGGGATCGAGCGTCTCTTTCGAATTCAACAACAACCGCCAGACCACGAATAGTCCGTTCTTCAACCTCTCCCCCGCTCTCGGCTCACTGTACCGGTTTTCGTTCCAACAGCAACTGCTCTCCGGCTTTGGTTTCGGCCCAAATCTTCGTTATCTGCGAATCGCAAAGAATAACCAGAAGATTTCTGATATCGCCTTTAAAGACCAGGTGATCGCGACGGTTACCCAGATTGAAAACATCTATTGGGACCTGGTGAGTGCCTACGAACAATCGCAGGTGAACGAGCAGTCGTTGACATTTGCGCAGCAATCGCTCGAGAGTGCCAGGAAGCAACTGCAGTTGGAGAGCGTTCCGGCCATGGATGTAATGAAAGCGGAAGCAGAGGTGTCGAAGCGTGATCAGGATCTGACGATGGCACGCACGAGCCTGCAATTGCAAGAGCTGCTGATGAAAAATGCGCTCACCAAGAGCTTGGATGACCCCCTGATCGAGTCAGTGAGCGTCGTCCCCACCGACACGCTTCAATCGGCGCAGATTGTTCCCTTGACTCAGCCAGTGCAGGACTTGATTCAGCAAGCCTTGCACGATCGGCCGGAACTGGCGGAGTCGGATATCGATCTCATCAACCGTCAAATCAGCCGGAAAGCCGCCCGCAACGCACTCCTGCCCTCGCTTTCTTTGTTGGGCTTCTACGGCAGCTCGGGATTGGCGGGACCACTGAATCCTGCTTATAACGTGCCAGGAGTGGCCAACTCTTCCAACGTTCCAACGGACTTCTCGGGAGCGTTAGCCAATGCGTTCAACAACACGGCCCCGGATTACTATGTCGGATTCAACCTGAATATTCCGATCCGAAACCGAGTCGCAAAAGCCGATCAATACCGCTCCGAACTTGAATACCGCCAAGCTGAGTTGCGGCGTGAAGAGCTGCGCAAGCAAATTAGAATCGAAGTTCGCAATGCCGAATATGCGCTCGAGCAAATCGCTGCCCGGGTCGAGGCCGCCCGCAAAGCCCGCGATCTCGCGCAGCGCACATTCGAGATCACCCAGAGGGAACAAACGCTCGGGGCCGGTTCCACGTATCAGACCATGACCGCGCAGCGCGACCTGGCTCTTGCCGAACTGGACCTGGTCACGGCCATGACGGTCTACGAGAAAGCCCAAGTTGAGGTGGATCGGGCGACCGGCTCGACTTTAGAACATAATGGAGTCCAAATGCAGGATGCGACAAACGGTACAATCACCTCGGAGAGTCGTTGAAGAAGACCGGGCGCCTCAAGCGAATGCTAGAGATTCGAGATGCCAACCTCGGCCAAGCCGCATGAACTAACCGTGCCCGCCGCCCTAGCAAGAACCGCGGCGGCACCACGAATCCTTGCGGCCGACGATCACGGCACATTCTGGAAGCCATCGAACGACTCCTGAAGCCGCAAGGATACAGGGTAGACGGGGTTCGTTCTCCTGAACTCGCCTGCGAGGCGTTGACCAGCGAACAATACGACGCCGTTCTCATAGGCCTTAATTACACGCGCGATACGACCTCGGGTCAGGAGGGCTTAGATCTTCTGTCAGAGACCTTTGCGCAGGAGAGCACGTTGCCTGTCATTGCCATGACCGCATGGGGCAACGTCGAACTCGCCGTCGAAGCCATGTGGCGTGGGGCCCCGCGACTTCATCCAGAAGCGGTGGGAGGACGAGCACACTTGCCGTCGATTCCGCGTACGCAGATTGAACTGCATCGTGCCTTGCAGGAGGCCGAGAGGCTCTCCGCGGAAAATCGCCTGCTCAAGGCTCAGGGCAGACCGGAATCCGTCGCCACAGCATCCTCGATGACCCCGATCCTCGAAGCCCTGAACCCGCATTGCGCCTTCTGAAGCAAACGTGCTCCTTACAAGTGAACATGGGAGCGGGAAGGAAGTTGTGGCGCGTTCGATCCACGCACTTTCCCTCCGTAGCCGCCGGGCCTTTAGTTCTGGCAAATACTAGAGGACTCGCTGAACGAGGTTTTGAGAGCGAGTTATTCGGACCTGTAAAGGGCGCGCTTTCACGGATGCTCGGACGGATCGCATTGGACGCTTTGAGCTGGCGGACGGCGGGACAATTTTCCTGGACGAGATCGGCAATGTCGCTTTCCGCCAACAGGCAAAGCTCCTGCGCGTCATCGAATCGGGAGAAATGGAACGGGTAGATTGGTGGCGCAGCAAAAAGATTGACGTCCGAGTAATCTCAGCGACGAACACCGATCTGAAGGCAGCATGTGACGAAGGACAGTTTCGCGAGGAGCTTTCGCTCTCCTCTTGACAATCAGTAGGAGAGGCGTATCATTCCTCTTGGACATCAAGAGGAGGAGCACAATCTGTGGCGGATAAACCGAGCGAGATCGTACAAGGCACCTTGGATATGCTCATCCTAAAGACACTGGCTCTAGAACCCATGCATGGATACGGAATCACCGAACGGCTCGAACAGATGAGCAAAGGAACTTTTCGTGTCAATGCAGGCTCGCTATTTGTTGCTCTGCAGCGACTGCAGCGCGGAGGGATGGTCAAAAGCGAGTGGAAAGCCACCGAGAATAGCAGGCGCGCAAAGTATTACATCCTTACGCAGCAGGGGCGAAGGATGCTCGACAGCGAAACACGAGAATGGGGAAGGCAGGTGGCGGCCATCGCCAGAATTCTGGAGGCGTAACAAGTATGGCCTTGCTGCGGAATTTAGTGGACGGGCTCCGGTCATTGCTTCGGACGGAAAGGGTTTCGAAGGAACTGGACGAAGAACTAGACGGCTTCATAGAGATGGCAGTCGAGGAAAAGATGAAGCAAGGGATAAGCCGCAGGGACGCACTTCGTGCCGTGCGCCTGGAGCGGGGGAGCCTCGAAGTTGCAAAGGAAGCCGTGTGGTCTGCCCGCTGGGAGTGTGTCGTCGACACGGTGTGGCAGGATTTTCGTTTCGCACTTCGTATGCTGCGCAAATCGCCCGGTTTTGCCGCGGCGGCGATTCTCACGCTCGCTCTAGGGATTGGCATCAACACGGCCATATTCAGCTTGTTGAATGCTCTGATCAAACCGCTTAACGTCCCCGAACCTGATCGACTCGTTCGAGTCTTTTCCGGGCGATTCGGAACCTCGTACGAAATGTCTTATCCAAACTATGTAGATCTGCGCGGGTCCGCGCAATCGTTCTCGGAATTGGCGGTCTATTCGTTCCCACAGCCAATGAGTCTCGGCGGGGTGACCCACAGCGGAGCGGCGACGAGCGAGCGGGTATGGGGAATTGTCGCCTCTGGTAATTACTTCGAAACGCTCGGTATCTCAGCCGTGCTTGGACGCACTTTTGCTCCCGACGAGGATCGCACCCCGGATTCGCGCCCACTGGTGGTGATAAGCCATCGCCTTTGGAGAGAAAGGTTCAACGAAGACCCGCATGTCATCGGTCTCACGGTCAAGCTCAACGGTTATCCATTTGAGGTGATAGGCGTCGCACCAGACCGTATGCTGCGGGGAGGTCTGCTGCTGTCGAACGATCTCTGGGTTCCGATGATGATGGAAGGCGAAGCTATGCCGGGACAAAGCTTCAAACTCACGAACCGGAACGAGACGTTCTTGAACGTGATTGGCCGAATGCGGCCAGACGTTAGCCTGGCTCAAGTACGCGCCGAGGCGAAAACTCTGGCTGATCGTATGGAACGTGATCATCCTAAGGAGAACCATCAGTTCGGGCTTTCTGTACTGACGGAGCGCGAAGGGCGAACTCCCTTTCTTCCGGGTCTGGAGCAATTCGGATGGATACTTATGGCCATCGTCGCGCTGGTTTTGTTCATCGCTTGCGCCAATGTGGCTGGCCTGGTGCTGGTCCGTGCCTTGGGACGGCGCAGGGAGCTGGGCATTCGCATGTCCCTGGGCGCAGGCCGCTGGCGGCTGGTACGGCAACTCGTTACAGAAGGCATAATCTTGTCCACGTGCGGTGGGCTGCTCGGATTGGGTATTGCGGCCTTGGCCATCCGCACGATACTCAAGTTTGCGCCTCCCTTGCCACTCGAGATTTCACTCGATGCGAGCCTTGATCATCGCGTCCTCATGTTTACGCTCGGGGCGTCACTGGCGACGGGAATCCTGTTCAGCACGCTTCCCGCGTTCCGCTCGACCAAGCCGGACGTCACCCGAATGTTGAAGGCCGGGGATGCGGTCGTGGGCGAAAGTCGCACACGTATGATGGGGCGTGATGCGCTTGTAGTTGGGCAGATAGCGGTCTCTCTATTGTTGCTAATTGTGGGCGGTCTCTTCATACGGTCCCTGGGAAAAGCTCAACGGATCGATTTGGGTTTCGATCCCACAAATCGGCTGCTCGCGTCGGCAGACACCTTCCTTGCGCCTTATTCTGATGAGCAGAGTCGAACATTTGACGCGCGGCTGCTCGAAGAGGTCAGGTCCCTGCCAGGGGTAATCGATGTGAGTTCCACTGCGTTCGTGCCGCTGAGTGGAGGTTATTTAGGAGACGGTCAGGTATATATCGAAGGCGAATTTCCGGTTCCCGATTACGAGCGGCCCAAAGTTTTCTACGACAGGGTAGGCGCTAGTTTCTTTCGCACTATGGGAACTCCCCTTTTGGCGGGGCGCGATTTAACCGAGCGCGATGTGAATGGATCGGCGCAAGTTACGGTTGTAAATCAAACGTTCGCGGATACCTTCTGGCCGGCGCAAAATCCTGTTGGGAAACGTCTAAAGCTTAATTCCAGCGATAGCCCTTGGATCGAAGTCGTCGGGCTGGTTCCGACCGGCAAGTACCTAAGCTTGGGCGAGGCTCCGCAACGACACCTCTTTCTCGCTGGCCATTCTTCCGGCTTAGTCATTCACACTGCGGGCGATCCGCACCAGTACATGCAGGCCATCCGTGCGGCAGTGCAAAGATTGGACCCCAACCTCGCGGTTGCCTCCGTTGAGACAATGAATGAGCATCTTGGGTTTGCCTTCTATTCGCCTCGTATGAGTGCATTCCTTCTGGGTCTTTTCAGCGTGCTCGGTCTTTCGCTTGCGATGTTAGGACTCTATGGCCTACTGGCTTTTGTTGTCCGTCAGAGGACGCACGAAGTCGGGATACGCATAGCTCTGGGCGCGGGTAGTCACGACGTTTTGTCAGTCGTAATGCGACAAGGCGTTTTGCTTGTCGCCTTGGGCATGACATTGGGTCTGAGCGCAGCGTATGCTGCGTCGCAGGTAGTCGCTGGCTTCCTCTACGGCATAAGCGGACGTGACCTTCTTACCTTCGGTGAAGCCTGTCTTCTTCTGGCCTTTGTCGCGCTCCTCGCAATGTACATGCCAGCTCGTCGCGCAACCCAGATCGATCCCATGGTCGCTTTGCGGTACGAGTAAGAATCCATGTCATTGCTACGAGAGATTACGAGCGGACTTCGATCATTGTTGCGCAAGGAGGAAGTTCACCGCGAATTGGATGAAGAGCTGCGCACATACCTAGAAATGGCAATCGACGAAAAGATAAAGAAGGGTATGAGCCGCATCCAGGCAGTCCGAGCGGTCCGATTGGAACAGGGGAACATCGAAGTGACGAGGGAGATTGTCCACGCGGCAGCATGGGAATCTGTTCTGGAAACGTGGTGGCAGGACGTTCGCATTGGATTCCGCAGACTGTGCAAGTCGCCAGGCTTCATGGCGGTCGTCCTGCTTACGCTAGCGCTGGGCATAGGTGCAACCACAGCCATCTTCACGCTCATCAATGCAGTGATGCTGAAATCTTTGCCTGTCGCAAATCCAGGTCAGCTCTATCGACTGGGCGATAATAATAATTGCTGTGTGATGGTCGGCACCCAGAACGACGGCAGTTTTGTTCTATATTCTTATCCCCTGTACGAGTATCTTCGCGACCACACACCTGAATTTACGGGGCTCGCCGCGTTTTCATCCCACTTGTCGGATTTGAGTCTTCGCCGTCGCAGCGATTCCGCAGCCGCTCAGCCTTACAAAGGTGAATTCGTTTCCGGGAACTACTTCGAGATGTTCGGCATCGGCGCCTTCGTAGGTCGTACGCTCATGGCGACCGACGATATGGCGGGCGCTCCACTCGTGGCGGTGATGAGCTACCACACCTGGCAAACACATTATGGTTCTGATCCTTCCGTGGTTGGTGCGGCCTTCACCATCAATACGGTCCCTTACACGGTGGTGGGGGTGGCACCGCCGAGATTCTACGGCGATACGCTGCGCAGTGATCCTCCGGATTTTTGGCTGCCTTTAGCGGCTAACCCCGACCGTTGGTTGTTCGGCCCTGAACCCGAGTGGCTGTATCTGATGGGACGGTTGAAGACGGGCTTCACGTCGGAGCAGGTGCAGGCCCGGCTCACTCTGGAATTGCAGGAGTGGCTCGGCAGCCATCGAGAAGTGATCCCCGAACGAGACTGGAAAGATATCGCTCGGCAACACATACACCTGACGCCGGGAGGCCGTGGCGTAGAGGAAATGCAGACCGACTATTCGCTAGGGCTGCGTTTGCTAGTGACACTCTCCCTGTTTCTATTGCTGATCGCCTGCGCGAATATCGCGAACTTGTTACTGGTTCGCGCGTCGGCGCACCGTTCGCAGATGGCAATCCGGTCGGCCCTCGGAGCGCCGCGACGCAGACTGATTCAACAGATGCTTACTGAAAGCCTTTTGCTCGCGGTAGCCGGCGGGGCCATGGGACTCTACGTAGCTTACGCCGGGGCGCATGCGATCCTGTTACTTGCTTTTCGCGGAGCCCACTACATTCCTATCGACGCGCGGCCTTCGATCACCGTGCTGGGCTTCGCCGTGGTTGTGGCGCTGGGCACAGGCTTCGGGTTTGGCATTGCGCCAGCCTGGCTGACTTCGCACACCAATCCAGCCGATGCCCTGCGAGGAGTAGGGCGTTCAACGAGCGACCGCTCCTCGGGGGTTCAGAAGTCTCTGGTGATCGTGCAGGTCACCTTCTCGATCGTGCTTTTGATCGGAGCTGGTCTGGTCACTCAGAGTCTCCGCCATCTCGAATCTCAGCATTTCGGGTTCGTGACGGACGGCCGCCTGATCGTGAATATCGCTCCGTCGCTGGCCGGCTACACAACAGATAAGCTGGGCGGCCTTTACCGACGGCTTGAGGACGCGCTGCCGCAAATACCCGGCGTCCTGAGCGCCAGCTTGTCATGGTACAGCCCCTTGGGCGGTGACAACGCGAACGAACGCGTGTACATACAGGGAAAGCCGCCGGACTATCGCTGGACCGCACCCTCCTGGGACCGCGTCGGGCCCCGTTATTTCGAGACGATCGGCACGCGTCTAGTGCGAGGTCGTGTCATCGATGAGCATGACACGCCGGCTGCCCGCAATGTTGCTGTCATTAATGAAACATTCGCGCGCAGGTTTTTTATGAACGAGGATCCGATCGGTCAGCATTTCGGGATGGCGGACGAGACTCACCGTAGCGACTATGAAATCGTCGGCATTGTCGAAGATGCGAAATATCAGGACACGCGTGGCCCTGCCTATGCAACGTTCTTTCTGCCCTTACTGCAAACGCCGCCCGGAGAGCCGGTTCGTGGATGGGTCGGTGCCATCGAGCTGCATGTTGCGGGCAAACCAGAGAACATCGAGCCGTCTGTCCGCCAAACACTGGCAGATGTCGATCCGGGTCTTACCGTTCTCAACATGGTGAGCTTGGGCGAGCAGGTGGCGCGCAATTTTAATCAGGAACGACTCATCGCGCGACTCGCGGGACTGTTCGGCGTCCTGGCCCTGATCCTGGCATGCGTCGGGTTATACGGCATAACAGCATATTCCGTCGCGCGGCGAATCAACGAGATTGGCATCCGAATGGCACTTGGCGCCAACCGCAGCAACGTCCTTGGACTGGTGCTGCGGAGTGCGCTACTAGAGCTTGGCATTGGCCTGGCAATCGGCATACCCGTCGCGCTAGCGGGCGGGCGCGTGCTTGCTGGCCAGCTCTACGGCGTAAAGAGTCACGATCCGTCGACCCTAGGCTTAGCTGTAGTGATGCTGGCCACTTGTGCCCTGCTCGCGGCATTCGTTCCTGCGCTGCGCGCCACCAAAGTTGACCCGCTCATGGCGTTGCGTTACGAGTAGTGCGTTCTGAGGCGCGCCGTGAGTTGGCTAGGGACTGACTCATCCTGCACGGGCCTGGTCCGAGAGGACAACTCTCCACGGCAGTCACGGTGGGCCCGCCCGTCCTGATCTCCCTTGCGCTCAATCCCGCAATGCGTCGCTTCCTCACTCAGGACTCCAGCGTGCCACCCACTCTCCGCGTCCAACTTATGTAAGAACGGCGGATCAGTTCTGTTTGCCAGTCAATTAGAATCGCTACGATGCAGAAAAAGATATTCTGGATGGTCTTCATGTTGCTCGGGCTGCTGGCCGATTTCATGCTTCCTTTCTGGTGGGCCTGCGCCGCCACCCTTCCGATCCTTTTTGTCGCATGGTGGGTGGCCTACCGCAGTGATTGGTTTTAAGCGCACAATAATCCGTGCCGCTGGTTCTCCCGCCATTGGGATGCAAAATAGCAATACACCGGGGACTCACCAAGCGAAGCTTTCCCTCAGAAGTTGAGAGGCAGGCGAGTCACGACCCTGAGATTAGACTGTCAAAAGTCTTCGTGCGACAAGATGAGCAGCTCCTTCCTGCGATCAGCAACTGCAATAGCTTGCCATCTTCTACCAGCTTCCAGTCCCGAAGTGTGAACGTACATTTCCCGCGGGCACCAGAATTCCTTGAAATAGAAATCGCTGCCCGCTCAAACAGAGGTTAGGCGTCCGTTCCTTCTTTCGGCAGGTAGCGCCTACGCGTGCTCTCGCCCCCTGACACGGGATCCGTCGACTCATAGTGCTGAACAGTCTCCGGATGCGTCAGCAGGTACCGGCCATCCTCGGGGTAGTACCGAGAGGGCGAAATATCGTCACCTGCGAAAGCTTTGATCGACGCCTCGTTCTTCCACCAACTGAGCGTGACAATTTCGGACCGCTCCCAATCGAGATCGCGCGTCGCAATCACAGCACCAAGGTTTCCCTCCGTGCGACGGTATGCGGCGATTCCGGTCGCCGTTACGTAGTCCACATACTCTTGTTTCAAGGCGCGACGTATTTCCGCGCGCCACTCTCTCAGAATAGCCATGTGTACTCCTTAATATTGGGTCGGCCTGTTGGCAGCCCATTCAAAACCACGTAACGAGCATGGCGGGCGGGATGAACGCCGTGATGCGTCCGTCAGCCAAGCAGTGACAAGTTGAGATAGGTTGTAACAAATTTCATGATGATTTCCCTTTCCCTGAATGATGGCTATTGCACTCGAAGGGGAATCAGCGCCTGCAAGCGTCGATCGCGCAACCAAAGACCGCCCCAGAGCAGAGCGCCGATGAGTACGGGGAAAATGATGTTGAACGACACGGCGCTGACGCGGACTTGTGAGGCCACGGCGCCCCCAAGGTAGCCGGTCAGCAGAATCACACCGAGGATTGCTGTGCGAGGCAGCAGGTAGAGCAAGGAGCTGAGGAGGAGCACCGCGCCGAGGCCGACGATGGCGGATTCCGGGTAGCCCATTTGTACGGTGGTTTCCACCACGACCCGCGGCTTGTAGAGCTTCATGCTTCCGTCCACCAGAAGAAATAGCGTTGGCAGTCCACTCATGATGCGGCCTGCCCAGAGACGCTTGTTAGAAATCAACGATTCAGTTGAACGCACGGGTTGTGTCTCCGTGTTAAGCATTGCAGCGGTTGTCATCGGGTTTTCTCCCTTAGTTTGGAATTACGACGGCGCGGCCCTGCGGGCTTGGCGTGACGTTGAATATCTTCTGCACACTCGGCTGCCAACAACGTCGTACGTTCTAGAAAATCTGCGATTACGTCAAGCTCGGCAGCCTTAAACTTCGACCACAACTCGAACATGCGAATTTGACTCGGCAAGAAAAACTCCTTAATGGGCTCGATCGCATCATTGCGGCTGCGTACCCACACTTTGCGGCGATCGGTGTCATCGTCCCGCCGTTCGACGTAGCCAGCATTTGAAAGGCGGTCAATTAACGCGGTAACAGAGCCGGAGGTTAGTCCGGTTGCCTTCGCTAAATCGCCCGCCGTGACCTGTCCGCGCATGTAGATCATGTCCAGCACGCGGAGGTCAGTTGTGTGGAGTCCGAAGTGACCCGCCACAATTTGACTGGTTACGACGGTTTGTGCCGCCATCTTGCGCACATCGTGGTCGACCCGGGTGACACGGTCCTTGAGAGCCTTTGGTTGCGGCATAATGGCCGAGGTCTTCGTGATGATTAGCAAATCAACCACTGCATTTAGATGACTCTACTATCAAGATACTTGATTGTCAAGATATATTCGAGCTTTTCCGGCTGTTTTCTCCTCCCAGGCGCGAGGCATCAATCGAAGCGTGGCGAGACCGTATTCATAAATCGCAAATGCCTCGGGGCTAATGGCAATGGTTTGGAGAAAAGAAGGATTGAACGGCTTGCAGCAGGTTGCTTCCGCGGAGCTGTCCATCCCGGACCGCGTGTACGAACCACTGCGAATAGGACTCAGGATTTTGAGATGACGCCTGCTTGTAATCCACATACATAGCCGCGGCGAGGACATGCATGCCACCATCCTGCTCCTGCCAATATTTGCAGGCATCCCGGCCGACACCGAACTTCTCGCTGACGAGTTGCTCTAGCGCCTGCACGGAGTCTTCTTCGATATAACCGGCTGTCGTGTTGTATCCGAAGGATGGGTCATGGTGCTGAACCTTATCGAGCACGAGCGGATCGTGGGCCAGCAGGTCAATGGCTTCGCGGATCTTCGGATCGTCCGAGTGGTAAGGCGGATGCATGGGTTCGTGAATTGCGTTATGAAGGACGATGCCAAATGGATAGGACACGTGGGTCAGAAAACGTAACCCGGTGATACGTATCCCGTGAGGCTCGGAGTAGGCCAGCAGATACACGGTGATCGTGTGCGAATGCAGCGAAAAGCCAAGGTAGCTCTCGATGACGGGAATGACGTCGTATTTCGGGAGTTCAGGGGCGAGTTCTTCTATCCGCTTCTCAATCTTGGGCCTGGCATTTGCCGCCCAATATGCCGGAAACCCGACCCGATCCAAGGCCCTAAGTGCCACTTCTAACGCCGGTCTGGACGCCTCGTAGTTCTGCCAACCATCTGCGCTCCAATATGAGGTCTTTCTGAGGGCTGCCTCCATCCTACTGCTGTCGTGCGCTGTGCGGATCATCTCGGGCAGGGTTTCGTCATCGACCGCAGAATAGTAAAGGGCCAGTTTTGCAGAGACGATCCCATGTCCCTCTTCTTTAATGACCTGCTTCAACTGGCCGAAGGCGGCCTGCTCCTCAGGTCTGAAGAGAGGATGGAAGTGGTCGTACTCAGCCTTGTAGTAGTCCAGATAATATGGATCGCCGCTTAAGGCATTCAAGAGGCAGAGGGCGTCATATTTCAGAGATGGCTTAAGTTGCCATTCGGTACTCGAGTGAACGGAGACGGTCTCCGCAGTGAGGAAACACGGGTGAGCAACCTGGGTAGAACACGTGATGAGAAGGCACAGCAGATCAAGAATCCGGCGCATCGTTCCCTTTTAAACGCCGTGCTTTCTTCCTGTCTTGAATCCATTTGCAGCAGATCGCCACGCCTGCGGAGCAATCCCCGTGAGTTGCTTAACGCTGCGGGTCATGTGCGATTGGTCGGCGAAACCAAGCTCGACTGCAATGCTTGCGAGTGGCGCGTGCGTATCGCGAATGCGCTTCAAGGCCTGGCGGGCGCGAGCGCGCGCACGAAAGGTCTCCGGGGAAACCCCAAACACCAACCCGAAACTCCTCGACACAGCCCACGGCGCAATTCCGTTTGCTTCTCCCCATTGGGACAGTTTGAGAGATGGATTCCGCATCAGTGCTACAGCCAACTCGTCCGGCCAGTCGACAGGCTGCAGCTTCCTGCTAATAGCAAGGGAGAAAAGCAATTCTACGGCGTCGCGCCAGCTCCTCTCGGCCGCGCGCGCGACGGTGTCGGGATCAGCCAACTGTGCAACTCCTGGCGTACAGGAATAGCCGACAGGTAACGGTAGATTGAGCACCGCTGCACCCGTTTCGGAGAAACGGTCCAGGTGCGCTTCAAATTGTCCATGGAAGATAACGTCGCCAGCTTTCACCCTGAAGCGTCCGTGATCTCCCGCCTCTTCGTACCCGCTGGAAAGCACGAGAGCTGCTTACGCCTTCACGTGGACATGACGGCCAAGGGCAGGGGCGCGAATTGTCTGCCACATGCGCATCTACTCCATTATTATGCGCCATTTTATCTGTGAACTTGTGTCCAACTCCCGGTTCGTCGGCAACCCTTACCTTGGGATTACTCCAGGATCACCCGTGAGTCGATCAGAATCGTCAAAGCTTCGCCAAGCGGCCCCTCACGATGTGGGCGCTACCCCATGGAGCTCCGGCCAGCTTCGGCAGCTGCGACGCCTTTTTAGCCGGCAGAAAGCGCACTAATCGTGACGTAATATCCGTCGGGATCTCGGAGCGAGAACTCCTTCGTTCGAGTGTTCGAATTGAGGTGTGGTTCCTCTTCGAACCGACTGACGAGAGAGCGTGCCCTTTGAAGCGTCAGGTCGAAATCATCGACACGGAAGAACAACAGGAGGCCGTTGCCAGGTACCGCGTGGTCGGGGCTCATCAATGAGGGATGTTCGTGGGCACCCCATTTGTGGAGGCAGAGCAAGACAGTCCCATCTGAATCGAGGATTTGCCCAAAGTAGTGATGGACAGGAAGGGTAACCGGCTGACCGAACAGCGCCTGATACCATTTGAAGCTCCGCGGGACGTCGCCTACCCCGATGATGGTCCACGTGCGCTTCATCAATCCATTCTGCGGCCTAATTCTTGCCCAGTATATTCCCGAATTGCCAGCCTCTTTGCAACAGTGGCGAATAGCGAATATCTTTGGGAGTTGCTGGTGCAGATCACCGGCTGTTGGGGGAAGTCTATATGAAAATCGTTTCGCGCTGGCGCGAATGGGTGAGATTGGTATCCATTTTTCCGGTGATGAACAGATTCACCGCTCTGTCCCTGCTCCTAGTTTCAGCCTGTTGCGCACGAGCCGAGTTGCCTGCGCTCATTCCGCGCGACGTTCTTTTCGGGAATCCGGAGAGGGCGCGCCCGCAGATCTCGCCCGATGGTTCGCAGATCACCTGGCTTGCGCCGGACAAGAATGGCGTGCTCAACGTTTGGGCGGATTCCATTCCGGCGGGTCACGCTCAGCCGATCACCAACGAATCCCATCGCCCCATCTTCTGGTACGCCTGGGCCGCCGACGGGAAACACATCCTCTATCTCCAGGATAATGGCGGCGACGAGGTCAACCACCTTTTTTCGGTCGACCTAAGCTCCGGCAACGTGCGCGATCTGACGCCGTTCCGTGGCGTGCGGGCGCAGAATGTCTTGACCGACCCGCAACATCCGCGCTTCGTCCTGGTCGCGCTCAACCTCCGCGATCGCCATGCCTTCGACATGTACCGAGTCGATCTCGAGACAGGCGCGACTACTCTCGAGGCCACCAATCCAGGCGACGTTCTAACCTGGACCACCGATAACGATTTTGTCATCCGCGCGGCAACCGCTTTCGATGGCAAAACCGCCGAAACGATCATTCGGGTGCGCGACGCACCTGATAAACCCTGGCGCGATCTGGTTGTGATGCCGTTCGAACGCTCGTTTCAGATGGGCCAGGTGGTGGGCGGTTCGCTCATCGCGGGATTCGATCCGGGTGGCCAGAGTCTCGTCATCCACTCGGCGCTTCATTCGGATAAAGGACGGCTCGTTAGGGTGGATCTCCAGACTGGGAAAGAGCTCAGTGTGGTCGCACAGGATCCGGAATCTGATGTCGCGGATAACGGGGGTCTCCAGCCCGTCGTTTTGAGGAATCCAGCGACGCATGCGATTGAGGCAGTCGAATTCGATTACACGGCACGGCATTGGATGTTTCTTGATCCCAAAGTTCAGGCCGATTTCGAAACGATCGGTCGCGAAGCCCCTGGCTTTCTCTATCTCATCAGCCGCGATCATGCGGACCGGAAATGGATCGTCGCTGCTCTTCGCAGCGATGCGCCCGCGTCCTATTACGCTTTCGACCGCGACACGAGGAAAGTCACACTATTGTATAGTCAGAATCCGGCTCTGCTGCGTTTCGTGTTGGCACCGAAGAGGCCCGTCATCATTCGCGCGCGCAACGGGCTGGAATTGGTGAGCTACTTAACTACCCCGCCCGGCGTAGAAGCAAGAAACCTTCCGCTCGTTCTGAACATCCACGGGGGCCCCTGGTACAGGGATGAGGATGAGTACGATCCGGAAGTTCAATTTCTCGCCAACCGCGGCTATGCCGTCTTGCAGGTCAATTATCGCGGCTCAACCGGGTTTGGTCTGAATTTTCTTAACGCCGGAAACAGCGAGTGGGGCCGCGGCACTCAGGAGGATCTTTTCGACGCAGTGCAGTGGGCAATCGAAAACGGTACCGCCGATCCTAAGCGGATCGCGGCGATGGGCTGGTCGGGCGGCGGTTTTGCCACCCTGCGCGCTTTGGAGATGCGGCCTGACTTATTTGTCTGCGGTGTCGACGGCGTTGGCCCAGCCGATCTCGCCACGCTCTTCCGCTCGTTCCCGAACTACTGGTCGAATATCATGACTCGCTGGCGGCTGCGGGCCGGCGATTTTGATCATGACGATGCCCTGAATCGTAAGGTCTCGCCTCTTTACCACGTCGACGATATCCGTTCGCCACTTCTGATCGGACAAGGCCAAAACGATCCGCGGGTCACGATCGCGAACGTGGATTCAATGGTGGCGGCGTTACGAAAGGAGAAACGTGACGTGATCTATGTCGTTTATCCGGATGAAGGCCACGGATTCGCACGTCCCGAGAACAACCTCGATTTCTACGGTCGCGTGGACGATTTCCTTGCGAAATATCTTGGGGGCCGGTCCGAGCCATGGGAAAAAATCATTGGTGCTACGGCGGAGGTACGGTACTGAGGCTGCCCCTGCTTTGCAGGTGTTGCAAAGCTCTGAGTGACCGAGGAGCGCAGACTCCATCTGCAGGAAACGAGTCGTACCGGCCAGAGCGATCTGTCATAGGGAGACAACAAAGGGTTTTTGTGTTCTATCGTTACACCTCTCACTCTTTCGCTCACAACACCGAACCCCAGTTCACTTAGTGAGTCGTCGGCGACTCTCAGCTTACCGGATCGTGGAAGATAGCCCGTCATCCGATCCGCAATTGTTGCGAAGCGAGGTCTTGCCTTGACAGGAGCGGTTTCTGTGGCCTAGGCTGCGAACCGGCAAACAGTCCCAGCGACCCAACTCAGGTGGAATGAAATGACCAGAGCGGTATTGGACGAGCGAGCAAATCGAGCAAGGCTGCATTCCCGGGTGCTGCGAGCCTGTTGCATCGTGGCCCTGACGGTCTTGGCGCCGGCCGGAGTCCGCGCGGCCGACCGTTACGAGGTGATCATCGAGCGCGGCGTACAGGCGAAGATGCGTGACGGCATCACGCTGCGCTCGGATGTTTGCAGGCCAAGGACGGACGGCAAGTTTCCGGTGCTATTGACGCGCACGCCATATGACAAGAAATGGGACGCTGATATTTGCCTGAAATGGGCGGCGCGCGGGTACGTGGTAGTCGCGCAGGACGTTCGGGGGAGATACGCATCGGAGGGCGAATGGTATCCGTTCAAAAACGAATCGCAGGACGGCTACGACACGGTCGAGTGGGCGGCTGCGCTTCCGTATTCCAACGGAAAGGTCGGGATGTTCGGTGGCTCCTATGTCGGCGCGACGCAGTATCTCGCCGCGATTGCCGGTCCGCCTCATCTCGCGGGAATTTCCCCCGACGTTACGGCATCCAACTATCACGACGGCTGGACCTATCAGGGCGGCGCGTTCGAGCTGTGGTTCGACGAATCATGGACGACGGGACTGGCGGAAAACACCCTGGAACGCCGCGCACAATCGGGCGGCGACGCGCTCGGCTGGACACAAAAGCTGCCATTATGGTCTTATCCCGTGCGCGAAGCACCTTCGGCGGCGGGACTGGCTCCCTATTTCACCGACTGGCTGGCACACCCGAACTATGACGATTTTTGGAAGCGCTGGTCTATCGAAGATCACTACGCGCAGATTCAAGTTCCCGTATTCAGCCTGGGCGCGTGGTACGACATTTTTCTGGGCGGGACGCTGAAGAACTATGCAGGGCTGAGGAAAGAGGCGGGGACGGAGGCAGCGCGTCGGGGCCAGCGCCTGCAGGTCTACGTGGGCGGACACGCGGGTGGATCGGACGCTCGAAAGGTTGGCGCGGTTGATTTTGGGGACAAGTTGCCGTTCGATCTGGATGAAGCCGTGCTCCGCTGGTACGACAGCCTGCTGAAAGGGATCGGGAATGGACCGGATCAGGAGAAGCCGGTAAGAATCTTCGTCATGGGCAAGAACGAATGGCGCGACGAAAATGACTGGCCGCTCGAGCGCGCCAAGGCAACGCGCTATTACCTTCACTCGACCAAACCGGCGAACGGCCTGGAAGGAGGCGGCGCGCTGACTACGGCTGCTCCTGCCGAGGAGAAACCCGACCAGTATGTGTACGATCCCAACGATGCGATCCCCACGATTGGCGGACCGCTTTGTTGCTCAGCGCTGCCGACCGGGGTCGGCCCGCAGGACCAGCGGCCGGCGGAAGCGCGCAGCGACGTGCTCGTATTCTCCTCGCCAGCATTTACCCAGAGCACGGAAGTGACAGGTCCGATTGCGCTCGACCTTTATGTTAGCAGTTCTGCGGTGGATACAGACTTTACTGGGAAATTGGTTGACGTCTGGCCGAACGGATTTGCCCAGAATTTGACGGAAGGCATTCTGCGCTTGCGCTACCGCAATTCGCAGGAGAAACCGGAACTCGCAAATCCTGGGGAGATTTATCACATCAGCGTGGAGCTGTGGGCGACAAGCAATGTCTTCCTGCCCGGACACAAACTACGGCTCGAGGTTTCCAGCAGCAACTTCCCGCGATTTGATCGAAACTTGAATACGGGCGAGGATCAGGCGCGGTCGACGCACATGGTGAAAGCAACCAACATCATTTACCACGACAAATCCCGGCCTTCGGCTCTGGTTCTCCCCATTTTGCCGTAACGGGCAAGCGCTCGCAGACCTCTCCGCACCATAATCGTTCTGGGAGAATTTTCGGCAATCCGGAAAATGACCCTGTGCGCGCTGACCGCGAGCAATGCGCAGCGAGTTTCGGAATATCACCCGTCATTGGACCCAGAATTCGGAAACATTGTTACAGGCGTGGGTCCTATTCTTCCTAAGAACTCAATCGTTAGGTGCTCGCCAGGTGAAAACCAAACCAGAACAAATCGGCCTGACGAAGTGATGTACTTCATCGGTCAGATGAAGCTGCTATTGCAACTTCGCGTACTCGGCTTTGGCTTCTTTCAGGAGGGGGATGTCCGCGTCGGCGTCTTTCCAGAGAGCGAGGAATTCCTCATAAGCTGCGAGTGCCCGGACTCGAGCGACAGCGCATGGCGCGCTTCCAGCGGGAAGCTCAATTCCTTGCCAGTGAAATCGTGGTCAGCGCCACTGCCCGATGAAAAACACAGAGGTTAGGCCGTGCCCCCTGCCAGGAGTTATCGATCTCGGGCCAGGAATGTGTAGAATTCCTGAATCTGGCCAAATCCTAAGGAGGTCGTGAGAGATGCACTGTGATCCAAAGCAGTTCCTTCGGGCGGTCACGGCTAGTGTCCTTGTTTGGATCTTTGCCATACCACAAAACCTGTGCGCGCAGGCTGCGGAACACGTGGTGAGTCCCGCGGAACTAAGAAAAGCAGCGGTAGACGCCTCCCGCGTAAGGCAGCAGAATCTGGAGACGTTGAAGGAGTTCTTCTCTTCGGAGAGGGCTCGGCAGGCGTTGAAGTCAGCTCATACCGATCCGGAGCAGGTGAAGAATGCGGTGGCCAGCCTTAGTGATGCTGAGCTGGCGCAACTGGCGGCACGGGTGCACAAGGCGCAGGCCGACTTTGCTGCGGGCAATCTCAGCGACCGCGATCTGATCATTATCCTGATAGCCATTGCCGCACTCATTCTGATCATTGTCGCGGTTCATAGCTGAAACAGGTGCACATTGCGTGGCATGACCGTAACAGTTGCCGTGATTTTATTGGTCTGCGGCGTGGTTTTCGCCGCGGACCCACCTGGCGTATGGCTCGACATCCCGTTTGTAAAGCAGGATAAGGACGGCTGCGGAGCGTCCAGTATTGCAATGGTCATGCAGTACTGGCAACAGCAACAGGACCGGTCAGGGAATCCGAGTGCCGAGGTCGCGCAGATCCAGCGCGCCTTGTACTGGGACGCGGCGCACGGGATTTATGCCTCCGACATGGAGCGGTATTTCCAACAGAATGGGTATGTTGCCTTCACCTTTTCCGGAGAGTGGGCGGATTTGAAGCAGCACCTTGAAAAAGGCCGCCCTCTGATTGTCGCGCTGAAGCCGGGTTCGATGCTGCCTCTCCACTACGTGGTGGTGGCCGGACTGGACGAGAAGCGTCAGCTTGTGCTCCTGAACGATCCGGCCCAGCGCAAGCTGCTGAAGGAGGACCGCTCCAGGCTCGAGAAGGAATGGCAAGCTGCCGGGCGTTGGACTCTGCTGGCTGTCCCCAAGTCTGGCTCACGCTGACGCCGGCACTCGGCTTCAGTATTCGGTTCGATCATTCTCAGTTCCGGCTTCGGTTACCTCGCGCAAAAGCCGGCGGCTCGCGCACGCTGTTACCATCCAAATGTTGAGAGCCACAGACCGCAGGCGTCGAACGCAACGTTCCCTGGAAATGCTGAGGTTGGGCCTTATAGGTGTCCTGCTCTGCAGTTGCCTTCGCTTGAGCGCTCAGACCGGTCCCGCTGAAATCCCTTCGGCGGAAGAAGTCAGTCTGCTCGCAGCCCAGAAACGCTGGCAGGACATCGTGCTGCTGCTGGCACCATTGCGATCTCGCTCCGCCGACTTGAGTTTTTACTACGGCACGGCCCTGGCGCGGCAGGAGCGATGGCAGGACGCCGAGCAAGCATTTGAGGCCGGACTTCACGTTGCGCCCAAAGATCCGCGGTTCCCAATCGAACTGGCAGGATTGGCCTTCAAGCAAAAGGAATATGCGCGAGCTGCTCGTCGATTGCGGCAGGCGCTTAAGGTGGCCCCGCACGACTCCTATGCGAACGATTTCCTGGGAACCGTCTATTTCCTTCAGGGAAATCTGGGAGCTTCGCTGAAGTATTGGAACCGTGTGGGCAAGCCTCAGGTTGTGGAGGTGCAGATGAATCCATCGCCCCAGGTCGCGCCCACACTGCTCGATCGGGCGTTCGCATTTTCGCCTGCGAGCACGCTGCAATTATCGGAGTTCTTGGCCACGGACATGCGCATCCGAGGTTTGGGGATTTTCCCACGTTATCAATTCGACCTCCAGACCCGCGAAGATGACAAGTTTGATGTTTTGTTCAGGAGCCAGGAACGCAACGGGTTCGGCCGCAACAAATGGGAGGGACTGTTCTTGTTGCTGCGCGGACTGCCGTTTCTTAGCGTCAATCCCGAGTTCTACAACTTTCGCCATGAAGCGATCAATTTCGTGTCCCTGTTCCGCTGGGACCCCCAGAAACGGCGAGTCTTTGCGCAATTTTCCAGCCCTTTCGAGCACAACGCGAAATATCGCTACGAACTTGTGACTGATCTGAGAAACGAAAACTGGGACATCATCCACTCGTTCGAAGGACCCGGTCCGGAGTTGGGAAGCTTGAATCTGCGTCGCGAATCTCTGATCTTTACCCTTGCGTCGTTTGCCAGCGGACGATGGAACTGGTCGGTGGGCGCGGAAGGCTCTCATCGCGATTTCCGCAGCGTCGTTGCTGGAACCGTGTTACCTCCTGCGTTGCTGGCCAAAGGCTATCAACTCAAACAGATCGCCCAATTAGACTCTACGCTCTGGCGGAAGCCAGAGAGGAGGTTCACCGTGGATGCAGGAATCTCATCGCAGGCAGCTCGTCTGTGGTCTCGACCAGAGGAATCCTTCGAGAAGGTGCAAGGCTCAGTGTGGTGGCATTGGTTTCCCCAGGCACAAGGGAATGATTACGAGATGCAGCAACAATTCCGTGCGGGTAAGACCTTCGGAACCGTACCCTTCGACGAGCTCTTTATGCTTGGTCTGGAGCGGGACAACGATCTGTGGATGAGAGCACATATCGGCACTCGCGACGGCCGCAAGGGCAGCGCTCCCCTGGGACGCGACTATTTCCTTTCCAATTGGGAGACGGACAAGAACGTCTACGGGAATGGACTCGTGCGGCTGCAGCTTGGGCCATTCCTGGATACAGGCAAGATCACCGATTCTTCTGCAGCGCTAGGTTCGCACGAGTGGTTGTGGGACATCGGTCTTCAGGCAAAGCTGCGCGTATTCGGCACCGGAGTCGTGTTCTCCTATGGAAAGGATCTCCGCTCGGGGAACAATGCATTCTATTTAGCAACGCTGAAGTAGGGCGAGGAACCGGTCCCCATCCCCTCGGTGTAACCCTACCAGCGCGCACGCAACAGAGCGGACCGCGCTCGAAAAGATGCACCCACTGGTGAAGCATCACTCAGCAGCCAACTCGAAAAGATTGACCGACAGCGAAGGAAGTAACCTCCTGGGTGTCTTCATTAATGAGAGACAACTGGTAAAGATTTCTCGCAAGCATCGCTCAGTGGTCGCCTCGTTCTCACCTGAATCCGATCTCCGAACAGCGGTCAAGACCGGAGAACAAGGAAGAAGCGTCTGACTTGACCGAGGTCCGTCGCCACGTTGGGATGTGTCGCGTCTGAACTCCCCCAGTTGCTCCCGGAGGGACCGCGCCATACCTCCCAAGTGCTTCCTTCATCAGGCGCTCAAGAGCGAAGATTGCTTTTTGAATGCCCTTCAGTTCAGCCGGTGTTCCAGGATCGCTCGCCCCTTCGACATACCGTCCTTCCATCGCGTTAATTGCGTATTCAATTCGACCGGGCACCTTGCCGGGATCAGACTCTGCTAAAGCTGATGCACAGGCTTCTCGCCAGGAATGACGGACGCGTCCCATCCAGGGCTCCTTGCATATCAGACGAAGGGGACGCAAGCAGACCCTCAGGGGCGCGACCTAAGGATTATTTGGGAATGCTTGGTGCCGACATATTACCCCATTCGCTTTCCACTGGAAACCGATTTTATGTTCCTTCCGTTTCGGTCGGAGGTGCAATGGTGTAGCCGGAACCTGACCCAGAACTGACAAGGTGAAGAATTTCAGTCCACGCAACCTAGTAGAACAGTAGAACCTCGTCGCGCGGTGCACCGCAGGGCCATTGTGCAAGGCGAGCCGTTGAGGCAAAATGAACGCCAAGGTCAACAATTCTATTCGGCGATGGGGTCTGAGAAGGATAGTCCATCGCCGTTCTTGCTCGCACTACCGGACGCCGGACCCGGATGCACTCTTGCCATTGAGATCCCGTTAGACCACCTACGCCACGTTGACGTTGGCTGCGGACCCAATCCCTCACTCCTGTGCCTCCCTGACGCCTACGCTCAATGGACCGCGTGTTCGGACCAACGATTCGTGGTCACAATCCGCGCGGGGTGCGAATGCCCGCCCCACGAATAGCCTGAAAGTGTTGCGGATTGGCACAGGAAGGCCATTTGCCTGGCCGTCTCACGAATCTAAAGTCATCTGAGCAGTTTCGCGGGACGGTCATTGGACGCGCCGTCCCGGCAACAAGCCCTCCCTTCTTACGGAGGCATCTGTCATGTGGGGTCGGGCTTGGTTCAGCGTGCTGCTAATGGCCACCCTGACCGGCTGTGCCTCCCGGTCCCGACCTAAAGCCTCCCTGCCTACCCTGAACATCCCTCTGGAATGCGCGTCCAGCATTCGTCTTGTCAACTGTGACCTCTCTCTTAGCCCCCCTCATTGCCGCACCCTTGCCGTCGCCTATCGCAAGGGCTGCGAGCAAGTGATGGTGGTCAAATGAGATTCTTGGCGGGCTGCTTCGCCGGGTTAGTATGGTCAAATTGGATCGAGTACGCCTACCATCGCTGGGCTATGCATTGGCCTAGCCTGTACCAACCTGCTGCCATGCGTCACACCCTGCATCATGCTGCGCCCTCCGATCCCCAGCACATCACAATGACATTCGGATTCTGGGCGGCCATCTTCAGCGCCAACGTCTTACTTTTCGTTGTTCTCGATCAACTGCTCCACCTGCGGATTTTGACGGGTGTCGCTGCCGCGTTTCTGACCTACATCGCAGTGGGGATAGAGGTCCACTTGCGCATACACGACGGAAGATGGGTGCCCACCGCCTGGAGGGCGCATCACCTGTTGCATCATGTCAGACCGCGAAAGAACTTCAACATTTTCCTGCCTATATTCGACTGGCTCCTGGCGTCCAAAAGCGAGTAAGTTCCGACCCGGTCGTTGAAACCGTAATTCCTCTTCTACGTATTCAGTCGGGTTCGCGCGGGACCATGCGGTTGACGGAGTTGGATCCAACTCACCTGACTTCCCCCCGCGCGGTGGACTCGTCTGCATCGGAGTAGAATCCAATTTTCTCGGTATTTTTTCAGAAGGTTGCGCTCATGGAAACGCCCAAACCCCCGGTTTCTACTCGCCCGCAAACAACCATCATCGGCAAGTCGATTGTGATCAAGGGGAACTGTCCTGCAGCGAAGAGCTTTAGGTAGACGGCAGCTGGAGGGCTTGATCGACCCGAAAGGAACCGTCTGACCGTCCGACCGAACGGTCGCGTCAAGGCCAAAGTCAATGTAAGCGCCGTGGTCGTCCAAGGCAAGCCGGAAGCCGATATTCAAGCGAGCGACCGGGTTGGCATAGATGCCGTCTGCTCACTCATCTCCTGTGGGAACGTTCGCTTGATGGAGGCTGGGGTGGTGGACCCTCACTTCTGTTACGAAATCCGAACACAGTCTCAGAGACATGACCTCGGTAATTATGAGTTACCTCTCTCCCTGTGTCACTCTTTACCGCAGTCTGTGGGGAGTAGATGTATGTTGTATCAGTCGCACCAACCTATCACCGGCACCATCCTAGTCGCCGACGACCAAGCCGCGAATCGCGACCTATTAGAGGAACTGCTCACAACTCAGGGATTTAAAGTCATCACTGCTTCCGACGGCACAGATGTCATTCAAGAGTTGACCAGAACTCAAGTTGACCTGGTGCTACTCGATGTAATCATGCCTCGCCTCACCGGCTTTCAGTGCTGCGAGAAGATCAAGAACAATCCGGACACTTACTTGATACCGGTAATTCTGATTACGGCACTGTCTGACAAACAGGATCGGATCGAGGGTATCAAGGCGGGAGCGGATGATTTTTTGACCCGTCCGGTCGATAGAACCGAGCTACTCGCTCGAGTAAGGTCCCTCTTAAGGCTTAAACAGCGCACGGACGAACTGGAGCGGGCCGAGTCGGTCCTGTTCTCGCTCGCGCGGAGCATTGAAGGTAAAGATCCCTACACACATGGTCATTGTGAACGCCTAGCAGAGTATTCGGCCTGTCTCGGTGAACAGTTAGGGCTCCCGGAGGATCATATTACCGCACTCCGTCGAGCCGGAATTGTGCACGACGTTGGAAAGATTGCTGTGCCCGATGCAATTCTGCTGAAGCCTGGTCGCCTGACTCCCGACGAGTGGACAATTATTCGCGAGCATTCTGTGGTTGGCGAGCGCATTTGCGCCCCGTTGAGGTCTTTCCGTTTTGTACTTCCAATCATTCGACACCACCACGAGAAACTCGATGGTTCGGGATACCCCGATGGGCTTCGGGGAGAGGCTATCCCGGTTACGGCGCGTGTGCTGCAGATTGTCGATGTTTATGACGCGCTGACTACCGACAGACCGTATAAGAAGGCGTTTTCCATCACCGATGCGCTGGGAACGATGAAAGAGGAAGTGTCCAAGGGCTGGTGGGATCCGCGCATCTTCGATCAATTCGAGCGGCTGGTCCGAACCGGAACAGCAGATTTCCTCTCTCGTGGCGCCATGGCTGCGGGTGCGAATGGTTAAGAATTAGGAGTGTTTTCGAAACATGAGGCCAATCTTGAACACTTCACGGTCTCGTGTCGGCCATGACGCAACTGGAGTCAGGCCCCACGCAGATGTGCAACCGGCTTTGAAAGTCGGGCACCGCGCCGCTCTGATCGTCGTGTTCATGCTCGCGGGAGTGGTCAATCTGAGCTTCGCCGCTCCACAAGAAGATCGGGCGAGTGGCGAACCTCTCAAACAATTGAGTCTGGCAGAACTCGGCAACGTCGAAGTAACAACAGCGTCGAAAGGGCCGGAGGAAGTTTGGAAGACGCCTGCGGCTATTTTCGTCATCACCCAGGACGATATCCGCCGGTCTGGTGCCACAAGTATTCCGGAACTCTTGCGGCTGGCGCCGGGGGTTGAGGTGGCGCAGGTCGACTCCAATCACTGGTCGGTGGGAATTCGCGGATTTGGAGCCGCGTTAGCCAGCAAACTCCTCGTTCTGATCGATGGACGAAGCCTTTATACACCGCTGTTCGCAGGCGTCTATTGGCAAGCGCAGGCTACTCCACTCGAGGACATTGAACGCATTGAAGTGATTCGAGGGCCGGGCGGCACCATTTGGGGAGCGAATGCCGTCGATGGCGTCATCAATATCATCACCAAGAACGCTAAGGATACACACGGGTCGATAGTGTCGGCGGGCGGCGGTAATGTTGACCAAGGCAGCGGTACCGTCCGCTACGGGAGCGGTAACGGCCGGGGCTTCAACTATCGTATGTACGGCTTGGGCTTCGTCCGTGGGGCCGGCTTTCACCCAGACGGCCCAATCTTCGATGAGTGGCGAATGGGCCAGGCCGGGTTCCGGACAGACTGGGATGGGGACACTCATGATACTTTCACGTTTCAGGGTGACATCTACCGTGAGGGCGCTGGCGAGGCGACCACGTACGCACTGTATTCTCCTCCCACTCAGGTCAACGCCCACGGCACCGCGGAATTTACGGGAGGAAATCTGCTGGGCCGCTGGAAGCGCGTGCTGAACGAGAGATCTGACTTCCAGCTCCAGGCTTACTTTGATCGCACGAACCATTTCGAGCCTGAATTCGGAGAAACTCGGGACACCTTCGACGTCGACTTCCTTGACCATTTGACCCTGGCAGGTCGGCAAAACTTTCTCTGGGGACTAGGGGCGCGCGTGAGCCCGTCGAGTGCCATACAACTCGTTCCCACGATCGACTTCGTTCCGCAACACCAGACGGACTTGATCTATAGCGGTTTTGCGCAAGATGAGATTGAGTTCTTCAATCACCGACTTGCAGTAACCGTGGGAACGAAACTCGAACATAACAACTACACCGGTTTTGAGGTGCAGCCAAGCGGGCGTCTGCTGTGGCAGCGCACAGCCCGAGAGTCTTTGTGGGGCTCAGTCACCCGGGCGGTTCGAACTCCGTCCCGCCTCGACACCAACGTTGAACTCACGGACTTCGCGACGGTGACGCCGCTGCCCGTTTTCTTGCGCGTCAGCGGGAACCCTCAGTTCCAGTCGGAGGAATTAGTCGCCTATGAGACCGGCTATCGAAGGCTGGTAACGCCCCACTGTTATGTGGATGTCGCGTTGTTTTACAACGACTACAACGATCTTTATAGCTTTCAGGTGGGTAAGTTTTTCCTCGAGACGTCACCCTCGCCGGCACATGTGATCCTTCCACTGCTTACAAGCAATGGCATCAAGGGCACGACGAAGGGATTCGAACTGTCGCCCGATTGGAAGCCGGTGAAAAGGTGGGAACTCAGAGCCTCGTATTCCTATCTGGATATGAAATTGGAAAACAAACCCGGCAGCAATGATCCAACCAGCGTTTCGGGATACGAAGGATCGAGCCCGCGCCACCAGGTGGTGATTCAGTCTTTCGTGAACCTGCCAAAAAGACTGGAGTTTGACCAGACTTATCGTTACGTCAGCGCTCTGCCCGCCCAGACCGTTGGCAGCTACCAAACAATGGACACGAGATTCGGCTGGCATATCAACCCAGAACTGGAGTTGTCGGTTGGCGGTCAAAATCTGTTGCAACCACATTTCGTTCAGTACGGAGGCGATCCCGGCGGGCCGGTCGATGTTAAGAGGAGCGCGTACGCGAAGCTCGTCTGGCGATTCGGAGAGAAGTGACCCCGCAAGAGATCTTCCGGCTCCAAGTGCACGACTGGAGACGGGAAGCGCAATTAACACATGATCCGACAACTTTGAGTTTCGTTGGTCACGCAGTAGATCCTCCAATCAGCACGCGGAAATACGGGCGAGGTAGCGAAGCAACACCCATGAAGCACAAAAGTCCCAAGGCTGCCTCCTCCAAAGAGTATGGCGGGTTGTCGTTTGATCGCGGCGTCTTGCTGCAGCGCGCAATAGCCGTTGTGGTTTGGCTGCTCTTCGCTGGGTCAAGCGCCCTCGGGCAGACGAAGCCGAGTGAATATCAGGTCGAAGCTGCCTATCTCTATAACTTTGGCCGCTTCGTCGAGTGGTCTGCAAAAGGCACAACCGGCCAGACCAGCGCGTTTACCATCTGCGTTCTCGGCGAGGATCCTTTTGGACAAGCCCTGGATGCGACGCTTTCCGGCGAAACGATAGGAAATCAGAGGTTAGCCGCGCGGCGAATCTCCAGTCCGCAGATGTCGGGCGACTGCCAGATCTTATTTATAAGCTCATCAGAGGCCAACCGGCTTAACAGAATCATTGAGGCGTTGGATAAGAGCGCGGTCCTGACCGTCAGTGACATCCCGCAGTTCTCGCAGCGTGGTGGCATGATCCAGTTTGTCTCGGAAGAGAATCGAATCCGTTTCGAGGTCAACCTGACCGCAACGCAGCGCGCGGGCCTGACGCTCAGTTCCGAGCTGCTCAAGGTGGCGACTGTCGTCAGAAAGAATCCCCACCCTGGAGATTGAGCCGATGCCCAGAAACCAGCAATATTCGATCTCGAAGAAACTCACCTTAATGAACGTGCTGGTGAGTGCTGTGGCCTTGCTTCTGGCTAGTGGTGGCTTTTGCGCCTATGACATGTACAGCTTTCGTGCTGCGCTCATAGGCAATGTCTCAGCCCAAGCCCAGATCATCGGAGACAATACCGTCTCTGCGCTGTTGTTTAACGATCCTCATTCCGCGGAGAAGACGCTGTCAGCGTTGAATGCCAACCGTCATCTTACCTACGCTGAGATTTACACGCGTGATGGTCAGCCTTTCGCGGGATACTGGCGCGATCATGCTGGCGAGGCTCGGCCCCTGCCCATTATTCCCTCGGGTCAGACACAGACCCACTGGTTCAAGGATGGGCAACTAGGGCTGTCGCGCTCGATCATCTTCCAGGGCAAACCAACCGGAAGCGTGTACATCTGCTCCGATTTGGGAGCGATGGATGACCGGCTGAAAAGCTACGGTCTGATCATCGTCGCCGTACTGTTTGTCTCCCTGCTGGCCGCCTTTATGGTTGGCTTAGTAATAAACGGTTTCATGGGCTCGCTCTATTCCAAGCTGGAAACCGGCAATCGTTTCATGGAATTATCGGTCGACATGTTCTGTGTCGCCGGCTTCGACGGTTTCTTCAAGAACTTGAACCCCTCCTTCGAGAAGACACTGGGCTTCACCACGACCGAGCTTTTGGCAAAGCCCTACCTGGAGTTCATACATCCGGACGATCGCACGGCGACGATCGTAGAAAGGGACCGGCTGGAGGGGGGGAAAGTCACTTTTGCATTTGAAAACCGTTATTTGTGCAAAGACGGTTCTTACAAGTGGCTGTTGTGGAATGCTGTTTCCATGTCCCAACAAGAAGCGATCTATGCCGTGGCTCGTGACATCACCGAGCGCAAGCAGGCCGAAGCGTTGCTCCGAGAGAGCGAAGAAAGGCACCGCAAACTGTTTGATAACAATCCACATCCGACCTGGGTCTTTGACCGGGAGACCCTGCGTTTTCTTGCCGTGAACGCCGCCGCGGTGCGCAAGTACGGCTATTCCAGGGACGAATTCCTGGCCATGACCCTCAAGGACATTCGCCCACCCGAGGATATTCCGGCCCTGCTCGAGACGGTGCGAGCCCTGGGAGACGGAAATGAGAGCAGCGGCGCCTGGCGGCACCGACTCAAGGACGGAACCGTCATCGACACAGAGAACACCTCTTACGCTCTAACCTTTTTGGGTCGACGCGCGCGCGTTGTGGTTGCGGTTGACGTTACGCAGAGGAAGCGGGACGAAGCAGAAAAGCGCAAAATCATGGATAGCTTGGCTGCTACCAATCAAGAGCTCGGGCTTCGCAACCGCGAAGTCGAGCGCGCTACCCAGATGAAGAGCAAATTTCTCGCCAGCATGAGCCATGAACTACGGACTCCGCTGAATGCGATTGTGGGCTTTTCAGACCTGCTGGCCGAAGGAACTCCAGGTGCGCTGAACGTCAAGCAGAAGCGATTCGTTGATCACATCAAGCAGGGCTCAACTCACCTGCTGCAGTTGATCAATGACATTCTGGATCTCTCCAAGATCGAGGCGGGGCAGCTGGAGTTGCATAACGAAGAGTTTCTTGTGAAGGATGCCTTGCCGGAAGTGCTCTCTACGATCGCCCCGCTGGCAATGGCCAAGAACATCCAAATTGAGGAGAACTTGGAGAGCCAGTCTCCGGTTAAAGCAGATCGGGTGCGTTTTAAGCAGATCCTCTACAACCTGCTCAGCAACGCGGTCAAATTCACGCCCAAGGGCGGACGGATCAGCATCGAGTGCGTCGACGACTGGGACTTCGTCCGGGTGTCGGTTACCGATACCGGGATAGGCATCCGGCCCGAAGATCAAAAGGTGGTCTTCGAAGAGTTTCGGCAAGTCGAGGGGAGTGCCGGCGACACCCAGGAGGGCACCGGGTTGGGCCTGGCCATCACCAAACGGCTCGTTGAGCAACAAGGAGGCCAGATTTCAGTCGAGAGCGAGTTTGGAAAAGGCAGCCGGTTTACCTTCTCTCTTCTTGCCGTCGACCCAGGATCCGCAGGCCACGCGGTTGAAGAGCCAGCAAAAACCTCCGTTACGATGGCTTCAGGTCGTCTCACTCCACTGGTTCTGATTGTTGATGATGAGGGGCCGGCCCGTGAGCTCCTGGCCAGCTACCTCGCGCCACAATACCGCGTTGCAATGGCCGAGTCAGGAGCCAGAGCTCTTAAAGAAGCTCAACGCCTGCGTCCCGACGTCATCACCCTGGACGTCATGATGCCCGGCAGCAATGGCTTCGAAACCTTGGCAGCGCTGCGCAAGAACCCCGTAACGGTTAACATCCCTGTCATCATCCTCTCCATCGTGGATCAGAAGCAGGTGGGTTTCGCGCTGGGTGCAACGGACTATCTCATCAAGCCGGTTCTCAAGCCTGCTCTGCTGGATACGATTCGCAGGCATGTCCCGTCGCCGGCTGACGACGATTCGTCCATTCTGCTGGTGGACGATGACCACAAGGCTTTGGAACTGCTGGAGGAGGCCTTGCGCTCTGCGGGATACGAGACTCAGGCGGTCCGCAGCGGTGCGCGAGCTTTGGAGGTTCTGGCCAACAAAGTTGTGGGCGCAATCCTGCTCGATCTGCTGATGCCGGGCATGGACGGGTTTCAAGTCATTCGCCATGTTCGACAGGAACCAGCCTTCAGGGAACTACCGATTCTCGTAATGACGGCCAAGAACTTGAGCCAGGATGAGATTACTCTTCTAAACCGTGAGACACAGGGCCTGCTGCAAAAGGACGGCTCCTGGAAGGAGCAGCTCATCGCCGAAGTTGGCCGAGTAGTTCGCGGGCGCGGTCTGGCAAAATCGGCGGGACGGCTATGATCAGAGTCCTCATTGCCGAAGACAACGCTGTTAACCGAGAACTGCTCCGTGAGTTGCTGGAATTGCGTGAATATACAGTTCTTGAAGCATGCGACGGTCAAGAAGCTCTTCGAATCGTTGAACAGACTCAGCCGGAACTGCTGCTTCTTGATATTGGCATGCCGGTAATGGACGGATTTGCAGTCATACGGAGAATCCGCGAGAATCCTCGACTGGCGAAGCTGCCGGTAGTGGCCATCACCGCGTACGCCATGCGAGGTGATCGGGAACGGATCCTCAATTCGGGCTTTGATGGCTACTTGTCGAAACCGGTCACCTCATCCTCCCTCGCCTCGGAGCTTGACCGCGTTCTCACTCAAGGCAATCGTGCCGCCAACCCAGATCGGGTCCAGGAGGGACAATCTCCCAAGAAAGCAAGGGCTGGGGATGCAACCGGCAGCGCTACCTAGGCCAGTCCTTGGGGGTTCGACCTAGGGTTCCATCTTCTCCACGGCGGTTATAAATTGACGAATCGACTGCTGGCTCTGCGCACCTACGTTCGTGAATTGGATCCCTTGCCGCTGCTCATTGCCCCACGCGACAATACCGGCCACGTCAATGATCTCCCCAGAGATTGGCAATTGGAATGACAATCGGACAGCATCCGTGGGTTTCAAGCCAGCCACTTCCACCTGCATTCCTCCCTGACTGAGGTTCCAAGATGCCCCGCGCAATGTTCGAGAGCCCACTGTGCAAGAGACATCAGCCTGGATTGGGACGCGGACATGTTTGCGCCGATTTTCCAACATCCCGCCGCTCACGCTGCGGAACAGGACACTAAGCTTCTGTCTATCCACAGGTTTTTGAAGAAAGAAGGTGGCTCCGAGCGCAAACACATCTTGCATAGTCTGCCGCTCATCTCGCCCTGTCACGATGACGATGGGAGTCGATTTGTTCCATGACGATTTGCGGATAAGCCGTGCCAAGTCGAAACCATTCAACTTTGGCATTTCCAAGTCTAGGAAAATTCCATCGAACTTCTCCTTATTCACCGCGCCGACCGCTTTTTCGCTGTCGCTGATGGGGCGCACCTCGGCCTTTAGTGACCTGAAGACCTCGGTCATTAGTTCTAAGCTTGCGATGTTGTCCTCTACCACAAGCAGCTTCAACGGTTGCATGCGTCTATCCTCATTTTTGGCGTCCGGTATGTTTACTATAGTCCGCTAACCGCGTCTGCTCGAGCGATAACGACCATTTCTACAATAATTCCGGTCCCGAAGGTCGATAATCCCTCGCGAGGCATTTCTGTGAATCAGGCCTTTTGCAGGCGCATCGCCGCGTTGCCTTACTGACCTGGAACAATGCTTCTCGAATGCGCAAAGACTGGAAGGCATCAGATCGGTTCTAGTGTGAAGGGGACGCGCAAACGAAAACGCCAACCAGACCAGTCATCTGTAGCAGGAGAAGCCCGCAAATCAAGCAATCCGCGAGATGCTTGAACGCTGCGAGAGTGATCCGGTGATGAAGGAACGCATGGACCGGGCGAAGGCTCCGAAGGCTGCGTTGGCAAGCCTTTCGTGGTGGTTAGAAGTTTGCATACAGGCAAGCCCTCCTACGGCGACCGGGTGTTATGAGAGACGGCCCGGTCGCGGTTCGATTTTAAGCTGTTCCCTTCTGAGCCTATCTGCTGTACGGCGGTTGGCTATCCGGCTTTTCGCTCCTCTGCTTCTACCGTCTGCTGATGTTCGGTTAATTCCTTAAAGGCTCGTGTCGATGAGTCAAAGGCAATCGGCATTCATCCGACATCCGATACCAAAAGCTAACAAGCCTATAGGCGAGCCTTCTGAGCCATCGGCCCGCAGATCGTCCCAGTCAGTGCTACCCACTTCAGGGCCATTGTGCGGGCCAGCCGGTTAAGGCAGGCTGAGCATGACCGTGCGGTTCACAGGGGGACGGCGATGGGTTGTGGGAAATTGAGAGGGCCTGTCGCCGTTCCCTCATGTTGCGCTCTAAATGCACCTCCAGGCCATTGCAAAGGCGAGCGGGTTGGCGTACGATTCGCGCCAATTCTCCAACCAAGTAGACGCCAACGGCGATAGGTGTTATTAGAGACGGCCTGTCGCCGTTCGATTCTTAGCGATCTGCAAGCCCTTCGCTGCCCAGCTCAGTATTGTGCTGGCGAGTCGATTGGGGCGTAATGCATCCGCTTCACACAGGTGAACGGTGATAGGTTGGATCGCCCACGCCAGTCGCCGTTCATCCTGTTTCCACGCTTCAAACCCTCTGCCAGGAACGGTTATCCACCTTTTCGCTTCTCCGCTTCTACCGTCTTCTGATGCTCGGTTAGTTCCTTGATGGTCGATTCTGCTATTTCGCGAATGGCGGCTATATGTTTTGCGGACTCGATGTTCTGGTTCCTCTCGTTGAGCAGATCACAACGGCCAACAATCGCCGCTAGTTTGCTTATCACATTGTGCGCAACCATGCACGCAGGTTCATGCGGTCCTCTTCCTGAAGCCATCCGTGTGGCATCCCTTCTCCCCCTCTTTGCGAAGAGTTTCCCAAACGTTTTTCGAACTCCGTTTACTACCTTTAAAGTGTTACGAAATACGGACAAATTGCGCGGGGTGGTTGGTTTGGCGCTTGACAGCCTATATGCTTGGGCCGAAAGCGCATAGGGCTTTGAAGCCCTCCCCACGGCGACGGGCGTTTTGAGAGGGCCTGTCGCCGTTCTTGTTGAGCACAAGAGAGCCTCTATTCAAACAGTTGAGCAGGGGCAGATGGTTCGGTCAGCCTAGGTCGATACTTGCACGAGAGAATGCTTAGAGTTGCGCTCAGGCAGAAGCCGACGAGCATTAGAACGAGTTCCACCCTATCGGGTACGCTGAGGATATTGAATAGATGAACAGATGAACAAGCTGCAAGCCCGCGTCCATTTATTCCAGATCAGGCTGCCAGCATTTTGCTCGGCTGGACCTAGTCGGCCACGGCACTGACGATAACCTGGGCCTTATTCGATAATCTGGGCCTTATTCTAGGTTCAGACATCATCACCAGGGAGAGTCTATCCCGTGACGCGAGTGTATTTGACGGACTGGATCAGTATTTTGATACCGATTCCTTCCTGTGGATCATGGGGTGCGGCATGGGAGGGAACGAGGACATCTTGCGTCGCATCGCCGGAATGACCGGCGTATCCACTTGGGCCGGAATTGGTGATGTGAATCCCGGGGGACGGCTATAGGGTGGCGGAAGCGCCGAGTCGGCTTACTTCAAGCGTGGTGCCGCTGGAGCCGATTGCCACTACCACACCGCCAATGATCATTGTGTTGGCAAACCATGGAGGCTCGGGATAACGGGCTGTTTCCTGCAGTTCTTTGTTACTGAATCGGAAAGAGTGAGCGGAGGCGTCTTCCAGAAGTGCCGTAAACTCGTTGCCCGGCGCACCACTCTCGCGACGCAACTCGCGGATCTCCATGTGCGCACAGGCAGAGAATTCATGCATTGGTTGTGACGGATCACGCAGGTCATAGATGGCTAGTCCACGGCGCCGCGAAGGACTGCGCCAGTTCTTTCAGGTCGGGTATGTAGATGTCTCCCTGCAGCAAATCCTCCACTGGAATGGAGAGCTCGATCGGAATGCTCACCTTGCCATCGACTTGTATCGACGCCGGAAGATCGTAGACGCCCTCGACCGTCACTGTAAATGTTGCGATGGAGGCGACGGCATTGGAATAAGTGCAATTGACAAACAAGGACGGATTGTCCGGTTGATAGGCGTCGATCGCATCGGATACCAGCAGCCAAAGCGTTTGCGTCAGGTAATCCTTTTCACCAAAAAGAGCCCATTCGGCACCTTGCAACCGGTCGTCGACAAATCCGTTGAAGAAGTTTGACCACGCGTTGACGATGGTGCTTTCGCCGATTTCGACCCGAAAATCGATCAACTGATTTTGCGTATCCACGCTCACGCCCACGTTTAAAAGTTCGGTGTCCGCGTGCGGAATCAGACCCACAATTTTCTTGAGAGACAGGGCCGGGCGTGGAAACTGCGCGCCGACCAGGTCGGTCAGCTTGATGAGCAAATCTTTGACGGCGACTGGAAAGGGTATATTCTTCGGATCGAAATTTGGCGGAATGAACGGCTGAAGCAATGGAGTCACGCGCTTCAGCGTGAAATTCAGGTAACAATCTCCGGCATCGGGATCAGGCTCACCTTGATTTCCATGCCGGGGGTAAAAATCGATATCGAAAAGGATGGAGAACGGAAACGCCAGAATGATTGCCGGTGCGTCGTTCGGGTGCAGCATTACGTCATTGAGGGTTGTTAGGTAGACAATGACCTGCTGTGCCAGTTGGGTTTGGAATCCTTCGACAGCAGTCGATGTGTTATCGACTTTGTCGTAGATCGCAAACGACTCCGGAACATTGTGCCGAATCTCGCCTGGGCCGAACTCAAAATGGTCAATGGCCAACTGGACTGGACCAATCGACAGCGAAGGTGGCGGGCAGATTGGCTGGCTTTGTAGAACGAATCTCGCCAAATCCAGAAAGATCGACGGACGAAATTGAAAATCAATGCTGGCCACCACGCCTCCGGTTCGAGCAAGGACCTCAGCAACACTACCAAATAAACGTTCGTCCGGGTCAACACGCCCAGTTGGCGGACGGCCCAGCAGCAATCCAGTAGTGTTTTTGAAATCACGATGCACCATGAGCCATCAAGGATCAATCGGAGCCCGTCAGGTGAGCCAATGATTTCGTGCTGTGGATCGTAGAAATGGCCACGGACAATGTTCGCGAGGACCTTGGCAACAGGAGGTTGCGGCAGAACTGTTGAAACATCTATGGTGGCCTGCCCTTCAGATACCGTATTCGCGGTAGGCGAAAATCTCCGGCCTGGACGTACAAATTGCACAGTTACCCAAGTCCTCGTGAAGAAATTCACTATCGGCCCCGCAGTTTGTTTGGCTCAGCACGTGCTCTGTGCATCCAAGAACCGGGAAATGATGGTGCGGGCTATGAAACGCTGGCTGACGACAGGGGCATCGATCGCGCTGTTCTGCTGCTTCGCAGTCGCTCAGGGGAATATCCCCTCAGGGAGCCTGCCCCTCAACTCGATTGTTGAGGGCCTCGAAAAGACGCAAGCGGCGCAGTTTTCTTACCAGGTAATTCGCGAGTATCGTCTACTCGGCGCGAACGATTCGAAAGCAAATTCCGAAGTGGTGGCGGAAGTAAACTTCAAACCACCCGCCAGGGCGGATTATAGGATCCAGAGGGCGTCGGGCAGCTACAGAGGCCAGCACGTTGTTCGGGATGTCCTAGACCACGAGGTAGAAGCGACGTCTGGCGGAAATCAAGCCCGAATCGCTCTGCGCAGGAACAACTACGATTTCATCTACGTCGGCGAAGCGGTTCTGGATGGCCAGCCCTGTTATATTTTAGGACTGAAGCCGAAGCGAAAAGAGAACGAGCTGATTGTGGGAAAAGCTTGGATAGATAAGCGTTCGTTTTTCGTCCGCCAGATTGAGGGGGAGGTTGCAAAAACCCCGTCCTGGTGGCTAAGAAGAGTTCGGGTGAAGCTTCTCTTTGCCGAAATCGAGGGAACTTGGCTGCAGACCAGTATGGAAGCCGTAGCTGACGTGCGTATTGTTGGCCCTCACACGTTGACATCACGCATTCTGGATTACCGTGGAGAAGGCGACGTCGCGTCGACTCCTCGCGTGCTTTGGGACCGCGAATACTAGGTCCAAGACACTCCCTTTATTGAGCCTCATGCTTTTGCGCGCGTTGTCATGTCAGCCCTTTTACAAATTTCGGACAAATCGACGGACGTTGTCTGACTCTTTTTCCTCGCGGTCAGGGGGTTTCGTGCGTAGGGAGGCCCCGCAAATGTGTACAAAGCCCGACACATTTCAGTTGCTCCAGTCGTACCCTTGGCCCGGAAACATACGCGAACTGAGGAACGTCATCGAACGATCGGTAATCGTGTGCGAAACAGAGATCTTTACGGTAGATGAGAGCTGGCTATGCCAACGGCTGCTCGACACGAGATCGGGAAGCAATCTCCTCCTTTCGGAGAAGGTTGACGCTGCGGAAAGAGGCCGGCGTCTTAGCATCTGCACTCGGGGCTACTTGTTGTCGGCTGGCTTGAGGCGGGCTGGCTCTTCGAGGATATCCAGGAGAGCTGTCGCGCAATAGACTCGGTCGCGCTTCGCATCGCCTACCCGTTTTACGATACTCGCACGTTCTAGTCGTTCGATGGCCCGCTGCGCGGTTGTAAACGCGATCGCCAATTTGTCCGTCACTCCTCTTGTAGTAATGAACGGATTTGCCCCCAAGAGTTCGACTACACGTAACGGGTTGTTGCTTGATTCTCCGGAGACTTTCTTCTGCCACTCGGCCAGTAGTCCGTTGATGCGCATGGCTCGACTCAAAGCATCTTCAGACATGCGGGCGACTCCCAGCAGGAAATACTCCAACCAATCGTTCCATGCCCCACGCTCGCTAATCCCGCGCAAACCGTCGTAGTAGTCTCGCCTTGATGCTTCAAAGAACGCCGACAAGTAGAGCAGAGGTGTCGGGAGGATCTGGCGCTCGATCAGGAACAAGGTTATGAGCAGGCGTCCGACTCGGCCATTGCCATCAAGGAACGGGTGAATGGCTTCGAATTGATAATGGGCCAGAGCTATGGTCACCAACGGAGGGAGGCTCGATTCATGGAGAAACTTTTCCCAGTCCGCAAGACACGGCTCGACTTCTCCCGGCGGGGGTGGGATGTAGGAAGCAGTTGCGATCGTGCTGCCAGGCTTGCCAATCCAATTCTGAATCTTGCGAAAACGTCCGGGCGCTGCCTGGTGCCCCTGAACGCCCATCATGAGTTTTTCGTGCAACTCGCGGGTAAGCCAAACGCAAAGGGGGCGTTTCTTGAGGCGCGAGATTCCGTGCTCAAGAGCGACTACGTAATTGCCAACTTCCCGAAGATCCTCGGGACTTCGATCCACGATCGCTCCCGCCTCAGCGGCAAGCAGCTCACCCAGCGTGGCCTGTGTGCCTTCAATCTTGCTCGATAGAACGGCTTCACGCTGTACGAAGGGCCGGATCAAAATATGAGGATTGGGAAGCCGACCACCCTCGCCCGCTAATCTTCCGACTAGCCGGTCAGCATCCGAGAGTGCCCCAATCAACCGCGACGTCCAGTTCAGTTCAGGAGGCAGGGGCGCTGGCACATAGGCTGAATAACTGCCCTGCGATACTTTCTGGCCGGGAATGTTGGCAGCGCTGTGCACATCCGCCTTTTTTAGGGTCGAAAATAGCTTTCCGCGCTATTTTCATAATCTATGATAATCGAAAATAGCGAGATTTGCTAATCGCGCTGGCGAAGGCATCCCCGCCGTCTCGAACGATCCTTGCGCTTTAGGTTTGGCCCATTACCTAGAGAGTACCCTCAGTTCCACCGTCACGAGTCACGGGCCATACAAAGCCGATGCGCCTTAGATTGCGGCCTTATGAGCGGGCAGAATAACGTGCCGACGAGGAGTCATTGCACATCACCTTTCTCCAGCGCTACGGTCAACCAAAAGCAGCAGCTCCTAACGGTCACTGCTGAGCGTCTCACGGCGCATTTGGCTCGTATCAAACTTCCCCTGCCCATTCGGTTAGCGGCCTCTTCAAGGCTCGCAAAGTCGGAGCTGTTGGTGCTCTCACTTCTCGTGTTGACTCCCCTCGCAGCTCATGCTCAAGGAAGTCCCTTCGACACCGGCTTTAATGCCATCCAAGCCCTCTTTAACTGGCAATATCGCGAAAGTTGCGAGTCTGGTTGCAATTGTGATCGGCGGCCACGGATTCGCAGACGGCGAGCCCGGCGCAAAAAAGAGCGCTGGCCGGTATTGCCGTCGGAACAGGCAAGGCTCGGTTGCGTTTTCCTTACAGGAGGTAACTGTCGAATGCTTGCCACGGGCCCGTGGCTTGCTCTGCCGTCAACCAGTTCCCGAGGCGGATGCCCAGCTTCTTAGGCTCTAGGGTTGTGGCACCTTGGTGATGCGAACGAACGCATTTCCCAGTTGAGCGATATTACGCAGATTAGCGTAACCCCGGGCGTCGCTCCAAGGCCGGAAATCGAAGCACAGACTCCGCGTTCGCACGTTTGTCTTGGAAGATTCTTATCCTCTTGATGCCTTCGCGGTGCCGACAACCTGCGCGACGGTGTGAATCAAAGCTGCAGAATCGTTTTCCAATAGTTTGTCCGACTTTTCCAAGCAAGCTGTGGCACCCGCATTGAAAGCCTCCTCTTTGGTCGACTCTGAAAATGCAGCAAGGACGACCACGGGAATACTCTTTGTTGTGGCATCCCGTTTCAGCGCCTTAATTACGTCGAGGCCTGAGATTGTCGGTAACACGAGATCCAAGACAATCAGATCAGGTATTGTCTCACGCGCTGCACGTAGACCCGCCTCGCCGTTGTGGGCGGTGTGGACGGTGTATCCCGCACCGGCAAGCGCCCTTTGAACTGCGATTCGCATGAATTTGCTGTCGTCGATAAGAAGTATTTCTCGATTCTTATCTAATAGTGATCTGACGGTACGAGCCAAGCCGTCGAAACTATATGGTTTTTGCAGGAATTTTCCGAAGCCGATGTCTTGGCGCTCCAACGGGCGATCAGGGTATCCGGACACAAAAATGACGGAAAGCGCTGGCCGCATTTCCAGCGCGGATTTGGCCAGTTCCAACCCTCCCAAGCCAGGCATCACGATGTCTGTGATTAAAACGTGAATCGCGTGATCGTGGCTCCGGCAAATCTTTATCGCTTCTTTTGCATTCCCGGCATCGAGTACGGTGTAGCCCTTGGATTCCAAGTACAATCGACAGACGTTGCGAAGAGCGGCTTCATCCTCCACCAAGAGAATTGTCTCAGTCCCTGCAGATGGCACCTGGGCCAATGGGAGGCTCTCGTCCGAATCTGCAGCAGCGGCGAAACGGGGAAGATATATCTTGAAAATGCTGCCTTGGGCAGGTTCGCTGTAAACCCAGATAAATCCCTGGCTTTGCTTCACAATTCCGTAAACCGTCGCTAGACCCAACCCCGTGCCTTTTCCTGCTTCTTTGGTCGTAAAGAACGGTTCGAAGATATGAACCTGAGTCTCGGCGTCCATGCCGGTGCCGGTATCGCTGACCGCCAACAGAACGTATTGCCCCGGTAGGACTACGACCCCTTGATAGTAAGAGGCGTCCAATGTCACGTTGCTGGTCGCGATAGTGAGACACCCACCTTGTGGCATGGCATCCCGTGCGTTGACCGCCAGGTTCATGATGACCTGCTCCATCTGACCTCGATCAGCGCGCACTGTACCGACCTGAGGTTCGAGCCGCAGCACCGTTTCGATATCTTCCCCCAGCAAACGAGGCAACAGTTTCGCCAAATCATTCACTACGTAGTTAAGATCGAGGACTGTTGGTTCAAGCACCTGTCTCCGACTGAAAGCCAACAGTTGGCGAGTCACCGTGGCAGCTTTGGAGCTGGCATCTTGGATGTGGGTGGCATATTCAAGTATCTTTTTAGGGTTTGTAGAGGATTCGTCCAGAAGCTGTGCGTAACCGCTGATAACCATGAGCAGGTTGTTAAAATCATGTGCTACACCGCCCGCCAAGCGGCCAACCGCCTCCATTTTTTGCGCGTGCTCAAACTGCTTTCTCAAGGATCGTCGCTCGGTGATGTCCTCGACAAAGACTTCGAACCCGCTCGCGCCCTCCTGCTCGCGTCCCAGTTTCCGGCCAGCTAGTCGTACCGTGATCCTCGCCCCATCTTTGCGCTTCCATGTGGTTTCGTAGCGAGCGGCGGGACCTTCTGATTCGTAAAGGGCAATTGAGCGACGGCGCTCGGTTGGATCCAAGAACATGCCGGTGGCTGCGTTGACTCTCAATAACTCCTCCTGAGACTGGTAGCCCAACATCTCGACTAACGCCGGGTTCGCCGTTGTTAGGTGGCCATTCTGGTCAACCCGATATATACCGTAGGGCGCGTCTTCAATGGTTGAGCGATACTCCGACTCAGATCGTCTAAGGGCTTCCTCGGATTTCTTGCGCTCAGTAATATCGAAAAAGGTGACGACACTGCCTACAACGCGGCTATTGTGACGTACTGGATAGGACCAGTACTCAGCGGGGAAGCTAGTGCCGTCCGCGCGCCAGAAAACTTCGTCGGCCACATGCGTACCATTCCCCTGCCGGAAAGCCTGGAAGATCTTGCATTCCTCCTCGGGGTAAGCGCGCCCATCCGGCCGGGTGTGATGCAACAGTCGATGCATGTTCTTTCCGAGTAGTTCCGAGTCGTGACGGTAACTCAGTAGTCGAAGACACGCAGTATTGCAGAAGGTGCAAACTCCATCAACATCAATGGTGTAAATCGCCTCCGCAGTGGAGTCGAGCAACAATCGCAACTGCTCTTTGGACTGCCATTCCAATTTTAGCTTTTTGCCATCCTGACAATTGGTTGTTCGGTCAGAGAACTCCGCGACCTCCGGAGTGTTCTCAATGCTCTAGGATGCAGCACATAACAAGGAACAGGGAGTTGGTTTTGGCAATCGTGGGGTAACAGAAGGAACAATACCTGTACTGCTTTAGTTTACCGGCTCAATGGGAGGAACCTGGAGTCTTAGAATCATCTTGATCAAGTCGGCCAGAGAGGTTGCATTCATCTTCTCCATAGCGCGGCTGCGATGAACCTTTACTGTGTTTTCTGCGGCTCCAATCTGAGCCGCGATCTGCTTGTTGAGCATGCCTGAGACGACCAAGGCAACGACCTCTCGCTCCCGAGGGCTGAGCGAGTCGAAGCGATCGCGCAGTACTGCAAGCTCTGCCTCTTGTTGGCGTCTATTACGATCCCTTTCCAGAGCATGCTGGATCGCATCCAGGAGATCCTGATCGCGAAATGGCTTGGTGAGAAACTCTACGGCTCCCGCCTTCATGGCCCGTACCGTCATCGTGATGTCGCCGTGCGCGGTGATGAAAATGATGGGAATCTGAATATTGGCATGGGCCAGCTGGCGCTGCAAGTTGAGGCCGCTGATTCCCGGCAACCTGATATCGAGGACGAGGCAACTGGGCAGGTTCGGAAGCTTGCTTGCGAGGAACTCCTGCGCAGACCCGAACAGTTCGACTTGCAGACCCATGGAGCCGATAAGGCGCTTGATTGCGCTCCGCACCGAGGGATCGTCATCGACGACGAAGACGATGGACTCGGGTTCGCTCATGAGACACCAGCGCCATTGGCGGGCAGAGTAAACTGGAACAGCGCACCCTGGGAAGCTGATTCGAGGGACAGCTGCCCACCATGGGACTCTATTATGGAATAGCTGATCGAGAGCCCCATTCCGATGCCTTTGGGCTTCGTGGTGAAGAATGGCTCGAAGATGCGGTTTACCAGCGCCGGCTCGATTCCTGGCCCAGAATCTTGAACCTGAACCAAAACACCATCTCGGTTCCTTGCCGACCGGATCAGAATTTTCGGCGTCCCGTTTGTCGAAGAACTTGCTTCAATGGCGTTCATGATCAGGTTAATCAATACCTGTTGCAACTGCACCGGGTCGCCGGGCACGCGTGGCAGATCAGGTTCCAGCTCGATACGTAAGGAGACACGGTTTCGCGTGAACTCATTGCGCAGGAGAATGTTTACCTCTTGAATGATCTGGTTGATGTCCAGTTCCGTCCTGGTTGGAGACTCTTTCATCAGTAAGCCACGAATCCGCGAAATGACGGCGCTCGCGCGAGTGCCGTCGTTCACAATTTCCTCAATTGGCGCCCGTAATTCATCCGGTTTCCAGGTCGCACCGTCGAGCCGGCGCAAGCAGAAATTGCCGTTGGTGACGATTGCAGTGAGCGGTTGGTTAACCTCGTGAGCGATTGCAGACGCCAGTTCTCCCATCGCAACTACACGGGTGACGCGGGCAAGATCTTCTTGTGCCTGACGCAATTCATCTTCGGCGCGCTTCCGGTCATCGATGTCGGTAGTTGTTCCATACCATTTGACGACTCTTCCCTGCTCATCACGCTGTGGCACAGCGCGAAGCAGGAACCATCGGTAGGTCCCGTCCGCTCGCCTGAGGCGCGCCTCCTTCTCGAACGGCTGCCCCGCCGCAAAGGCTGTCCGCCATTCTTCCTGTGCGCGATCTTCAGGATGAACTGCATTCTTCATCCAGCCCCAGCCCAATCCATCCTCCACAGAGAGGCCCGTGAACTCCCGGAAACGCTGATTCAAGAAATCGGCGGAGCCGTCGGGCGATTTGCTCCACACCATAGCGGGAAGCGTGTCGATTACAAGCCGTAGCCGGTCTTCACTTTGGCGCCGGTCTACAGATGATGTTGTGACGGCCGCCAAAAGCACGATCAAGGCAGCAATGACAACAGCAGAGTTGCCAACGGGGGGGATGCTCACGGCGTGGGAAAGGTCCGGAGGCGAAGCGGGGATGAAACTTGCGGCAGCCATTCCGGTGTAATGCATCGCGGAGACAGCGACTCCCATCACAGTGGCGCTGCCCAGCCTCCGCGGAACACTCCATCTGGTCTCCTCCCGTAGATCGAACGCCATCAGCAACGCGATTAGAGAAAACAAGATTGCGAGCAAGATGGAACACGTCACTAGAAGGGGCGAGTACTGGGTACTGGCCTGTAATCTCATTGCGGCCATGCCGATGTAGTGCATACCGGCGATGCCCGCGCCCATAAGTATGCTGCCGGTCAAGGCCTCAACGGGATCCATTTTGTGGCGGCTCGCCACATACAGTGCGACCGCGGACGCGAGCACGGCCACCAGGAGTGAGGCCAGAACTGTCGGCCAGTGATACTCGACGGGTACCGGCAGATGGAAGGCCAGCATCCCCTTGAAGTGCATCGCCCAGATGCCGATGCCCATCGCAATAGCGCCACAGCTCAACCAGGCGAAGCGAACCCGGCTGCGTGCGGCGGTTACGCGTCCCGCCAAGTCGAGGGCGGCATAGGATGCGACGATGGCTATCACTACCGAGCGCGCCACTTCGCTGTAGTCGTAGGAGCCAGCTAGAGCCGCGCTTGCAGAGATCATACGAAGATCTCCTGTGCCGGGCTTGGGAGAGCCCTTTAAGTCACCCCGAATCAGCAGCTAGATCGTTTGTGGCGTGCAAACCCTAATTTTGCTTTGACCCGGCGCTCATCGGGAACAGTTTACGCTTCCTTTATCGGGACTGCCGCGCTATCCGGAGATTTCAGACGCAGCTTATCCAGAAGGTGTTCTTTTCAGATAAGAAACAATCAGATGCGAAAGTAGACCACTCACATTGCAGGGCATGGCTTTCCATCTGTGACTGCGCCGCCGGGTGGAGACCTAGGCCACGGCGGAACTTCATCTGGTATCTCCGGTTTCTTTGAAGAAGGCCCTCAATTTTGGATTTACTTTCCTGGTCATCGAAATTCTGGGCGCGTTGGGTGCTCGCCATCTCGGGCACTATGGCTTCTTAATCGTAAGCATTCGATCGCTCATGTCACAGTTCAAAGTCCTGTGACGAGCGAGGAGTAGATGTGCCTACAAAACGCTAGTGCTTCTTCTACAACGCTCGTTATAATATTCTAGATCCCTGATCGTTAGGCATTCGTTGCTCTGACAGTGGTTCCGACGAAGATCCGTGAGCATCGTCGACACTCTGTTTGGCCGGCCGCTGGCAAGCGAAGAGGAGAAGGCGGAACGAATCGGCCCGCTGAAGGTTATTCCCATCTTTGGCCTGGATGCGCTAAGTTCGGCGGCCTATGGCCCGGAAGCCGCTCTGACTCTGCTGATTCCGTTGGGCATGGCCGGAGCGGCTTACGTCTGGCCGATTACGATCGGCATCGTTGTCCTGCTTGGCATCGTCCATTTTTCCTAGCGAGAGACCATCTCTGCCTATCCGCAAGGAGATGGGTCATATACGGTCGCCACCGACAATCTGGGTGAAGGCCATGGGCTTCTGGCTGCGGCTACGCTCATCATTGACTACGTGCTCACCGCAGCGGTCGGCATTTCCGCCGGAGTGGGGGCGCTGGTTTCGGCTGTACAGGCTCTGCAGAGCCAGATCCTCAGCCTCTGTCTGGCGATTTTATTCGTCATCCCCGTCATCAGCCTACGCGGAGTGGGGCAAGAGTCATTTCGCCAGTTACAAATCCGCTCCATTCGGGAACTCGAACTTCAGGCGGACGCCGAGTGCGTTCCGATAGAACCTCACCGCACGGTCGTCGCGCCGGAGATACACCCCACGGAGATTCCTTCCGCGCGGGGTCGAAGTCAGCAGGCGAGGATGCAAATATGTGCCTAACTCTGGACCAGGAACTCGTTAATTGAATCGCCGGCGTTGCTGTTGACGCTGTTTTCCCAATCTTGTTCGTTCTCCATATTGGTCAATTTTCACTTACGTTCGTAACTTGTCGGGCAAGGATCCCTTTGCCAACATGAAGCGAACTTAATCCGATGGACTCAAGGGCGCCGAGCCTCGCCCTTGAGCAATGCATCGCTGTCTGTCGTCGACTCTCCCTACAGCCAGACGTGCGTAACGTACTCGCGGTTACCAGCGTGTACCGGAGGCAAAATGTCGTTAGACGCGCAGGATCGGCGAACGTTGGACAGCTTGCCACAACTGGCAAGCCTGTACGCCACTTATGGCGTCGAAGTCAATGCTCTGTCCGTCGAACAGGTCTTTGCTCTCTATGAACGGACAGGATTCCTTTATCCAGAAAAGGGTGCCCGCCTCCGTCCGCATCTGGGGCTTGTGCGGGATAACTGGCGACGGATGCTGCGTGCCGGGGACTCTCTGCTCTACGTTCTTACTGCTGGTGACGAGAAAAAAGGCCTTGCTTCGCTGGCGGTCTGGCGAACGGCACCCCACGGCTGGATGCCACAGCATCTGGTTAGCGATAACAATCCCTTTGCATCCCGCGCAGTAATGCTTGCTGCGGCAGCGGGAAAAATTCTAAGCGGAGTTGACGACGCCCAGAACTGGTTCCGCCCCGAGAACCGCTTTCCAGCGCGAGTGTTCGGTTCTATGGTGCAGACCATCGGGGAATCTCTCTGTTCGGTCCAGCGTCACAGCTATTTCGCATTACCGAGGCGCTTGTCGCTTCGCTTGAGCGGCAAGATACATGCAGAATCTTACGATTCCACTCAAAAACAAGCACTCTCTGCCATTGGGTCCGCGACACGAGGCAGTGTGTACATTACCGGCGAGGATTTGTTGGGAGACGTTGAGCTTCGGTCGGTCGATGAGATGTACCGTTCGGTCGGCCTGCGACGCACTCGCTCTGTGTGGCTGGCGTACAAGGGATCGAGGAGAGATCCGGTGGGAGCAGCGATCGCCTACCGCGGTCCCTTGGGGATTAATTTCAGCTATCTGGAAAATCGTTGCGATTTGTTACTTCATCCAACTCTTCCTGCGTCGGAGGTTCCGGACACCGTAGCTTCTCTTCTGAGCGCCTCGTCTGCAGCCTATCAGGACTTCGAGCTCGATGAGATTCCGCTGATCGCCGACGAGATGGCTACTGAAGCCCTGCTCGGCTTGGGTGCCTCGTTCCTGCGCCACTATTGTCAGGGGATCTGGCTTAAAGCCGGACATCATAGCTTCTATCAGCACGTCGAGGGTTTCTATTCGAGAATCCTAGCCCGCGCTGAGAAGCAGGAAATGCAACTCAGTCGTGCTGCCTCGGAGTCGAGATGAATACCCCCTCTCCAACTCCCTACATCATGGAAGACCCACGCGAGGCGATGCGCCTCGAGGTGAAAGTCGACCCCAAGGCTTGGGTTCGCAAATACTTAGCCCATCGTGTGCCACCCGGGGCGGAAATTCTTTCAGTGGGCTGTGGGCCGGGTGTGATTTTGCGGGAAGTCTGCGCGCTGAATTCCTCGATTACAGGAACCGGAATAGACATCAGCGCAGAGCGTATCCAAGAAGCGAACCGACAGAATCCCGCGGGTTCGCGGGTGAAGCTTGTTCAGGGAGATGCACACGCGATCGAATTCCCATCGGACAGCTTCGATCTGGTTTACTCGCGCATGTTATTCGAATACCTCCACGACAAGGAACAAGCCGCTGCGGAAATGGTTCGAGTTTGCCGGCCCGGGGGGTCCGTACTCCTTCAGGACCTTGATGGTCAACTGCTATGGAACTATCCCGAAGACGCTGTCGTGCAACGCGCGGTCGAAAGAGTGGTAGCGGGCTTAGCAAGCACGGGTTTCGATCCGTTTGTTGGTCGCAAGCTTTTCTCGCTGGCACATAAGGCAGGCCTCAAAAACATTGAGGTTCAGGTTGAGTGTTACCACCTAATTGCCGGGGAGATCGATAGCACGATTCTGAGGCAATGGGAATTAAAGCTAGAGATTGCAGTTCCCCGCATCGCTCGGATCCTAGGGGACGAGGATGCGGCCAAAGAGCAGGCGCAGCGATTCCTTGAGTATCTACGCCGGCCAGACACGCTTACTTATTCCAACGTGTTTACGGTCACGGGGGTTAAGCCCCTGTGAGCGGTCGGTTAACTAGCCTGAGCAAGATGCAACGTCAATTGTGCATGCGGATTGAACAAAACGGGAGGGGTCCTACGGCGTCGAGAATACGAGCCCGCCTTCGTCCCCTTCGAGAAGGAAGATAGATATGCTGACCATTCACCCCCGAAAAGCGGCCTCGACAGCCTATACCATTCGAGCCCTATTGCTCATAGCGCTTGTGCTTTCGTCTGCGGCCGCCGCGTCGGCGCAGAGCTTGCCCGATGTAACCGCCATGAGCGTCGAAGACTTGATGAACGTACAGGTCACGTCGGTCTCAAAGAGATCCCAGAAGCTGGCAGACGCTGCCGCGGCCATTTTTGTGATAACGCAGGAGGACATCCGACGCTCGGGCGCCACCAGCATTCCGGAAGCGTTGCGAATGGTTCCTGGTCTGCAGGTTGCACGCATTGACGAGAACAAGTGGGCCATCACTTCACGGGGATTCAATGGTCGCTTCGCCAACAAGCTATTGGTACTCATTGACGGCCGGAGCGTGTACACACCTCTATTTTCTGGAGTCTACTGGAATATTCAAGACGTGATGCTCGAGGACGTAGAGCGGATAGAAGTGATCCGCGGTCCGGGAGCGACCCTGTGGGGAGCCAACGCTGTCAATGGCGTCATTAACATTATCACCAAGCCGGCAGAATCCACTCAGTCAGCGCTGGCCTCAGCTGGCGGAGGAACAGAAATGTTAGGCTCCGGTAGCGCCCGCTACGGTGGCAGGGTAAGAAAGAATACCTACTACAGAGCCTATGCCAAGTACTTCAATGTTGCGGAATCAATTGACCCCTCCACAGGGAGGAGTGCTTACGACAACTGGGATGCACTTCGCGGCGGTTTTCGTACGGACTGGACACCGGCAGGGGCCGATTCGCTGACTCTGCAAGGAGACATTCACCGTAGTGGCTACGGTGAGACTCTGACTATTCCGTCGTTAGACACTCCCTATTCCAGCACCTTTCCCAATAACGGGAGCATTAGCGGAGGGAACCTTCTGGGCCGTTGGAATCACTCGTTCGCGAATTCGTCAACCTCTCTGCAGATGTACTTTGACCGCACGAGCATAACCGAGAATTCGCTGTTTACAGATCACGAAAACATCTTCGACATCGATTTCCAACATACTTTCCACGCCAGTGGGTCACAGGAAGTTGTATGGGGCCTCGGTTACCGTTCGAGCCACGATGGGAATGACTCCAGCTCTACCGTTTCACTGCAGCCAAGCCACCTCACACTAAATCTATTTAGCGCCTTCGCGCAGGATGAGATCAGTCTTCTGGACAAACGCTTGCGCATCACGGTCGGCTCCAAATTCGAGCATAATGGGTTCACGGGTTTTGAAGTTGAGCCGAATACGAGGTTACTCTGGACCATCACCCGCAACCAATCGGTCTGGACTGCCGTCTCGCGTGCGGTAAGGACCCCTGCCTTAACCGAGGAGGGCCTACGGCTGAATTCGGAGACCATACCTCCGGGAATTCCTCAGAACCCAACTCCGCTTCCAACTCTAATATCGGTTTATGGGAGCCGCCAGTTCAAATCAGAAGACCTTCTCGCGTATGAAGCCGGTTATCGCATGCAGGTGACCAGTAATTTCTCGGCTGATATCGCAGTATTTTATAACCATTACACTCATCTTCGAACAGCAGAGCCTGGTACGCCTTTCCTCGAAACGAGCCCGACTCCTGTCCATATCGTCGCTCCCTTCGTTGCGGAGAACAAGATGGGCGGCGGCACTTACGGCACTGAGCTTTTTGCGGATTGGAGAGTTCTTCCTAAATGGCGGCTTTTAAGTTCCTACAGTTATCTCCAGATGGATATACGGAAGGATCTAGACAGTCTGGATCCGACCGCAGACAATCCCGGACTGGTAAGCCCCCGTCATCAGTTCTACGTTAGGTCCTCAATCGATCTTCCTAAGCATTTTGAACACGATTTCGATGTTCGATACACGGATCGGCTTCCTGGTCTCAATATACCCAGTTACTACTCTGTGGATACTCATTTCGGCTGGAGGCCAAGGAAGGACTGGGAACTCTCGGTTGGTAGCCAAAATCTGCTGAATAAGCGGCACTTGGAATTTCTGCCCGACTTCATCAACACCTCTCCCACCGAAGTAAAACGCACCTTCTACGGAAGTGTTACCTGGAGATTTGAATGAGTTGTTTGTAGTGTGCTCACAGCAGAGTGACGATTACTTCCATGCGGTTAAGGCGACAATGAGACGGTTGCGACTGTTGGTCACGATAGCGATGGTGATATTGCCGACCTTGGGTCTTGACGCCCAAGCCCAAGATTCCTCCGTATCGTCGGAATACTTGATCAAAGCCGGCTTTATCTACAATTTCGCGAATTTGGTGCAGTGGCCGTCGAACGCCTTCGCTCAGCCAGATTCTCCAATTGTGATCGGTATTTTAGGAGAGGATCCCTTTGGAACCGTCCTCGACCGGGTGCTGGCAGGCAAAAAAGTCAATGGCCGGATATTTGTCGTCAAACGCTTGAAGTCGGTCCCGGACCTCAAGGAATGTCAGATTGTGTTCGTAAGTTCGTCAGAAATGCCTCACTTGGCGGAAGCAATTCGCCTCGTTAAAGGCATGCCAATCCTGACCATCGGCGAGCTACCTGGCTTTGCCCAACGGGGCGGGATCATAAATTTAGTTCTTGAAGACAACAAAGTTCATTTTGAGGTCAATGTCGAAGCGGCGAAAGAAGCAGAACTAAATATCAGTTCCCGGCTCCTCGCTCTGGCAAGGATCGTTCAGGAACCGACGGCGGATAAGAGAAAAACGGAATGAGTTTCCAGAATCTTTCGATACGGCGAAAACTCACTCTGATCACGATGCTGACCAGCAGCATCGCCCTTCTCCTCTCCTCAGCCAGCTTCCTTATTTACGATCTGATCTCGTTTCGGCATTTGCTGACTGAGGATCTAACCACCCAGGCCGAGATTATCGGGTACAACAGCGCAGCGGCTATGGCTTTTAAAGATGAGCCTGCTGCAACGGCAACGTTGTCCGCGCTCAGGGTAAAAGGGGATATCGTAGCGGCGGTCCTATACAGCCCCGATGGGACGATGTTCGCCCAGTACTTCAGCAACGATAACACTCTTCCGACATTTCTTCCATCGCGTTCACAAGAGGAAGGCTACCGGTTTAAGGGGCGCTACCTCGAGGTCTGGCACGAGGTTACCCTCAACGGAGAACCTCTGGGAACGTTGTTCTTGCAGTCGGATATGCGCCAATGGAGTACACGGGCAAAGCGCTATGCAGGTATCTGCCTTGGGTTCGTATTGATTTCGGGCTTTTTCGCATTTCTAGTCTCTGCCAAACTTCAAAGAGTGATTTCCGGACCGATCGTGCACCTGGAGGACACCGTGCGAATGGTGTCCGCCACCAAGAACTATGAGGTGCGTGCGGTTAAATCTTACTCCGACGAGATTGGTAGTCTCATCGACGGCTTTAACACCATGCTATCCGATATCCAACAACGGGATACAGCATTGCGAGGAGCCAATGATGAGCTGCAAACAAGAACGCAAGAGTTGGAACAGGAAATATCTCACCGCAAGCAGGCGCAGGAAGAACTGCTCAAGGCAAAGTACGTGGCCGAGGAGGCAAGCCGTGCTAAAAGCACATTTCTGGCAAACATGAGTCATGAATTGCGCACGCCGCTAAACGCGATCATTGGTTATAGCGAGATGTTAGAGGAAGAGGCGCAGGATTCCGGGACCGAAGCGGCGGTCCAGGATCTTCAGAAAATTAAGTCGGCCGGTAAGCACTTACTTGCGCTGATCAATGACGTACTCGACCTTTCCAAGATCGAGGCCGGAAAGATGAGTCTGCACCTGGAGATGTTCGACGTATCTGGGATGATCGAGGAGATCGTCACTACCCTTCAACCAGCTATAGAGAAGAACAAGAACACTCTTCGGGTGCGTTTGGCGGAAGACGTAGGTATGATGCGAGCCGATATCACAAAGGTTCGGCAGATTTTGTTCAACCTGCTCAGTAATGCCTGCAAATTTACAGACCACGGCACTATTTCCGTGGATGTGGACCAGCGCACGGTTGAGGGTCTGGCCTGGCTCCGGTTCCGGGTCACGGATAGCGGAATCGGGATCAGCGCTAAACAACAGACCAATCTATTTCAGGAGTTTGCGCAGGCAGATACGTCCATTGCGCGCAAGTACGGTGGCACCGGTCTGGGACTTGCGATCACTCACCGGTTTGTTCAGTTGATGAAGGGGCGGATTGAAGTCGAGAGCCAGCCTGGTGAAGGTTCAATGTTTACGGTACACATTCCAGCCCAAGTCACACCAGAGACTGTTGGTCCTACAGCGACGGAGGGGAGCAGCGACGCGTCCGATGCCATCGCCGACATGCAGACCGGCCGGGATACGATTCTCGTCATTGATGATGATGCTGCGGTCCGCGAACTTATGACGCGCTTCCTGATGAAACTGGGCTTCAGTGTACTCACTGTGGCCAACGGGGAGGAAGGTGTGCGACTTGCCAAACAAGTTCACCCTGTACTCATCACGCTGGATGTCGTTATGCCGGAATGTGATGGGTGGACTATCTTGAGCAAGCTGAAAGCAGACCCTGAACTGTCGAAGGTCCCAGTGATCATGGTCACAATCGTTGACAACGAGGCGAAGGGTTTTGATCTAGGCGCCTCGAACTATCTCATCAAGCCCGTTGATCGCGAACGTCTTGCGGTCCTTATAGAAAAACACCGGATTACTCGTTCCAAAGCCATCACCGGGATCGACACGGTATCCAAATCCTTCCTATCACACGACAATAAACGTGGGGAAGTCGGAGCTGAGGCGTCCGAGAAGGTCAGTCATGCCGAAAATCTTGCTGGTCGAAGATAACGAAATGAACCGCGACATGTTGTCCAGAAGGCTCGAGCGGAGAGGGCATTCGGTAGTCATGGCTCACGATGGTGAGCAGGGACTATTGCTGGCGGGTACGGAAATGCCCGATCTAATCTTGATGGACATCAGTCTTCCAATTATGGACGGATGTGAAGTAACCCGCCGCCTAAAGGCGGACAAGCGAACGCGGCACATTCCAGTCATCGCACTGACCGCGCACGCGCTCGTGACCGATCGGGTGAAGGCAATCGGCGCCGGCTGCGATGACTATGACACCAAGCCCATAGAATTTAGTCGGCTGAGCGAAAAGATCCACAATTGTCTCGCCGAGAAGAAAGCTTTATGAACACGCAAGCGAGTCGATTGCTCATCGTAGATGACAATGAATTGAACCGGGACATGCTCGCCCGCCGGCTAGCACGGAAAGGCTACGACATCCTGCTGGCAGACAGCGCGCGAGACTTGCCGCAGCGTGTCAAAGAAGACGCAATAGATCTTGTCCTACTGGACATAGAAATGCCGGAAATCAGCGGGCTTGAGGCGCTAACGACACTGCGGCAAACTTACTCTCCGATTGAACTGCCGATCATCATGGTGACGGCAAAGGATCAGAGCGACGATGTTGTCAAGGCACTTAACTTAGGGGCCAACGACTATGTAACGAAGCCGATCGACTTTGCTGTAGCTCTGGCACGCATCGGTACGCAGTTATCCCATAAACGTGCGCAGGAAGGATTGAGGGAGAGTGAAGAGCGTTATGCCTTGGCGGCACGCGGCGCTAACGACGGCCTCTGGGATTGGAATCTCGAGGCCAATGTTGTGTATTTCTCTACCCGCTGGAAGAACATGTTGGGGTACGAGGAAAGTGAAATCGGGGACAGGCCGGACGAATGGTTGAGCCGCGTACATGATGCAGACCGGGAGCGCGTAAACCAGGAAATTGCCGCCCATCAAGAGGGATCGGTCCCCCAGTTCGAGAGTGAGCACCGCGTGCTGCACAAAGATGGTACGTTTCGCTGGATGCTGTGCAGAGGACTTGCCGTTCGCAATGGCTCGGGAAAAACGTCACGCATGGCCGGATGGCAGACTGATATTACTGAAGGTAAGGTCTCCGATCCCCTGACGGGTTTACCGAATCGCCTCTTATTTACCGACCGAGTGGGGCGCCTTATCAAACATGCGAAACGGCGCAAAGATTATGTGTTTGCGGTTTTATTCCTAGACCTTGATGGTTTCAAGATGATCAACGACAGTCTCGGCCATTTGGTCGGCGATCAACTACTGGTGGGAGTGGCGAGTCGGTTAGAGAAGTCCTTGCGAGCTACTGACACCGTCGCCCGTCTGGGCGAAGGTGTGATAGTGGCGCGGATGGGAGGCGACGAATTCACGGTTCTCCTGGACGACCTGAAGGATCCAGGCGACGCCAAGCGGGCAGCGGACCGGCTAATGAAGGCCGTGACGTTGCCTTTTATGTTGGGTGGCAGGGAAGTATTCACCTCTGTGAGCATCGGCATTGCTCTAAGCAATCCCAGCTACGAGCAAGCCGAAGACATCCTTCGGGATGCAGACACGGCGATGTACCGGGCAAAATCGATGGGCAAGGCGCGTTACGAGATATTCGATGCAGATATGCGGGCCAGCGTCGTCGCTCGCCTGCAATTGGAGACGGATTTGCGGCGTGCCCTCGAACACGGGGAATTTCACAACGTTTACCAACCGATCGTTTCCCTTGCTGCAGGGCAGATCGTTGGCTTTGAGGCCTTGCTACGTTGGCAGCATCCAACGCGGGGATACCTTGGGCCAGAAGAATTCATCGCCGTTGCGGAAGAAACCGGCCTTATCCGCGATTTGGGTTGGTGGAATTTGCGGGAGGCGTGCCGCCAGATGACCGAATGGAGGGCAAATTATGGCGCCTATTCCCAGCTAACCATGAGTGTCAATCTCTCTCCTAAACAGTTTCTGCAAGCGAACCTGGTCGAGGACATCCGAAGCTTACTGCGTGAACTCAACTTGCCGCCGCAAGCTTTGAGACTGGAACTCACTGAAAGTACTGTCATGGGCGATCCCTCCACAGCCATTGAGATGCTGCAGCAAATAAAGTCGCTGGGCATCAGCTTGGCTATCGATGACTTCGGCACCGGGTATTCCTCTCTGAGTTACTTACACCGTTTTCCGCTTGACACCTTGAAGATTGACCGTTCCTTCATCAGCAGCATCGGCAACGGTGAAGAAACGGAAATTGCGCGAACAATTTTGCCCATGGCATCGAATCTTCATTTGGATGTGGTTGCGGAGGGCGTGGAGACGATTGAACAACTAGCACTGCTGAAGAAACTGCACTGCAAGTATGGGCAGGGATACTACTTTTCCAAGCCATTATCAGCCAAGGAAGCCGGATCACTGTTAGCGGAACAGCCGACATGGTAACCGGGAGGAGTTAATGTTGGTGTTCTCGACGGCACGAATCCTTAGGTAGGCAGCGCATGAAATTAGCTTGGCAGAACATCTTTCATGACCGAGCCCGTTTCTTGGCAACCGTGCTCGGCGTGTCTTTTGCGGTCTTTCTAATGGTATTCCAAGGCAGTCTTTTAGTCGGATTTCTCGAAGCCGCTTCCAGGTTTATCGATGCAAGCGATTTCGATATTTGGATAACCGCTCGAGGAGTACAGGCTTTCGAATTCGGAGCAACCTTGGAAGGCCGAGTAAGGGAAATGGCTGCTGGCGTACCAGGTGTAGTAGAAACGGGCCGAGCGTGTATGGCATTTGCTGTCTACCGGAAGCCGAATGGAAAACAACAGGTGGTGGCGCTGGTTGGTGCGGACTCTAATCTAGGAAAGCGCTTTCCGGTTCCCGAGCTAGTTGAAACAACCGAAAGCAGGTCGCCAGATTCGATTCTCTATGATGCAAGTGATCGAAATCTGATTGAGGTGGCGTCACTCCCCGCGGAAGTCGAGATCAATGGGCACCGTGCCAACATCGACCATGAGATCGAAGGCTTTGGAGGATTTCTTGGTGTCCCATCTCTTTTCACGTCGTATCGGAATGCGGCCCACTACCTGGGTTTCGGTCCTGAAGATGGCATGTACATCCTCTTGCGAGTAGGCAAGGAGTACTCGGTTGTGGATGTCCAGCAGAACCTTAGGCGACGTCTTCCCGAGGTCGATGTGCTCACACGTGAAGCGTTCGCTCACAAGTCCCGCATGTACTGGGTGATCAAGACCGGTGCTGGGAGTGCGATTCTGACCGCGGCGGTTTTGGGATTTCTGATAGGCCTTGTGGTAGTTTCGCAAACTATCTACGCGAACACCATGGAGAACATAGAAGAATATGCGACGTTGAAAGCTCTTGGAGCCTCCCGAGTCTTTGTCGCTCGCGTCGTGCTTAGCGAGTCTCTGATTTGCGGCGCGGCTGGAAGCGTTCTGGGCTTGTTCGCGGTGGTTCCGGCCATGAATTACGCAAGATCTCTGATTCCGTGGATTCAAACTCCGTGGTGGCTGCCTTTGATTATGGTTGGGTTGAGCTTGCTGATGTGTTCGTTGGCCTCTGTCGCTTCCGTTCGAAGCGCACTTACAGTTGACCCGGGACGGGTGTTCCGTGCCTAACCAATTCTTAGCCGTTGAGGATGCCCGCATCTCGTTCGGCCAGGGGGACGCACGAGTTCGCGCGCTACGGGGCGTTTCAGTAGCTTTCGAGCGCGGTACGCTTTCGTTGGTTATGGGGCCATCCGGGAGTGGAAAGACTACGTTATTGTCTCTGCTCGGCTGCCTACTGTCACCCGATGAGGGCACCGTGTTTGTCGATGGCGTCGCCGTGAATGAACTGAGCGCGAGCGAAAAGACGGTGCTCCGTCGACAAAAGATAAGCTTCGTTTTTCAGGCCTTTCGACTCTTGCACTCGCTTTCCGCGATCGACAATGTTGCCCTTGGTCTTGAAATACGTGATGGGAAGCGAGCTGACAAAATGGTAATGGCACGAGAGCTACTGCTTCAATTTGGGTTGGGAGGTAAGCTAAATCACGAGCCCGACGACCTCAGTCCTGGAGAAAAGCAGCGAGTCGCAATTGCACGCGCACTGGCGGGAAATCCTCCTATTCTTCTTGCCGATGAGCCCACAGCGTCTTTAGATGCCGAAGCGGGAAGGAATGTCTGTCAAATCCTCCGCAGTCAGGTCGATCAGAATGGAAAAACAGTTGTTGTCGTCAGTCACGATCCGCGATGGAAAGAGTTTGCCGATCGAACAATTACTCTGAGTGACGGACAAATGAAGCCACAAGCACAGGGGCAGCACGCTTGAGCGCACGCCGCAAATTGGGCAGTGGTGTGCTGGCAAGTGTCCTCGCCATTGCTAGTGCCGCGTTGATCTGGAGTTCACGGGACAGAAAGACAGTTCAGGCTCATCAGGCGCCCTCGAACAACGTTGCCGAGGTGGTATTCGCTTCTCCCGGAAGGGTCGAGGGGCTTTCGGACACAACTCAGGTAGGAGCCGCAGCCGATGGTGTTTTGAAGGCAATTTACGTGCAGGAGAATCAGTTCATAACCAAAGGGACACTCATGGGGGAAATTGCCTGTGATGACTTAGACGCCATGCTACAAACGGCTCTCGCGGAAGCTGATGTTACACGTCAGGCAAGGGTTCGCCTGTTGCGAGGCACACGTACCGAGGAAAAAAGAATAGCCAGCAAAAAGACGGCAGCGGCTCACGCAACGTTGGCGGAGGCTACATCACGACTGAATATGCAGAGCGCCCTGTTTAAAGGTGGAGAGATCTCCCGTGCCGCTTATGAGCAAGCTGATCGCGACTTCGGTGTCGCGAAAGCTGACTTTCAGGCTGCTGTTCGGACGGAAAAATTGCTCGCCGCGCCTCCGTTGCAGGAAGATAAGGCGCGGGCGGATGCAGAAGTGCTCGCCGCGGAGGGCCGCGTTCGAACTGCACAAGAACGGATGAGGAAGTGCGCAATTCTGGCTCCGATTGATGGCACTGTTCTGAGAGTCTACGCGAGAGCTGGGGAATCCTTTAGCACAGTCACTCCTCGCCCCTTATTCAGTCTGGCAGACACTTCCGCTCGGCGCGTTAAGGCCGAAGTAGACGAAAGAGATTTCGCTAAAGTCGCGATTGGCCAGAACGTAATTATCCAAGCTGACGGGCTTGATGGGAAGAAGCTCACCGGGAAGGTAGCGAGCTTATCTGCAGTCATGGGCAGAAAGAGCGTGTACACAGGCGATCCATCTGACAAGATCGACCGCGACGTACTAGAAGCGGTGATCGACTTGACACACGACACTCAGTCACTACCCATAGGACTTAGAGTCACTGTCCAATTCCTATCTAATGGTTTTCCGAAACCGTAAACACGGTAGCCAAGGAGGCAGGGGCGCATTCGATCTGGATCAGCGACCGCGCCGGGAGGCGATGCCCGGAGGCGGTCCAGGCGCAACTAGTGACCCTACTCCTTTGTAGAGCCCTGAAATCCTCGATTCCATCATTCCACCTCCTTATCAGCAACCGGCGGCAAAGACCGGCAAAGACCGGCGCGGGTACATAGGAAGGCATCGCCAGTCGGTCCGAATCAAAGACTTTTGTATTGTTGCGAGACAGACATCGACATCTAGGACATCAGGATGAATGACATAGACTGTCGAGGATATGGCATCGTAAATGCTACTCACCATTTATCCCTCCCTTAGCAGGAAGGTCGAAATGACACCGGAAATGAGATTTGAATGTGTGCTTGTTTCTAAGGATCCGGCAGTGCTAGGTGCGTGGCTTGAGAGACGATATCGAATCAAGCAACCCTTAATTGCTGTCTGAAAGGATATTCGTTGCATCGGAGTTGTGACATGTCGGATCGTATTCGATCGATCACGGAACAGGGTAAGCAGGTGCTCGTTGTGGACTTTTCAAATTGCCCAGCTAGCGAAGTGGCACATATTGCCCGAACAGTTCCCAATCGCGTGAGCCTGCAGCCCCGTCGATCCGTTTTGTTATTGGTTGACTTTGTTGGAGCTTCTTTTGATTCAGAGGCGATTCGCGCCATCAAGGAAAGCGCAGTCTTTGACAAGCCATACATCAAAAAGGCGGCATGGATCGGTCGCAGCATCGCGCTAGACAACATGCTGGACGAGATTCGAGATTTCTCTCGACGGGAGTTTCCGGTATTTGGTAGTTTTGACGAAGGCTTGGCTTGGTTGGTGAAGGAGTGAGTTCCCGCGTATGAGCGGTTTCTCTCAAAAGCCGCGACTCCCAGAGAGCGCTCCCCGGATCCGTCCATCGCAACGGCGCGGGAGTTCTTGCGCTGCGCCGGCCGACCGAGTGGAAACTTGCCCAGAACAATGCAAAATAGTGGTCGCTGACGATTCGAAGGTCTATCGAAGACTTGTAGAAGACGTTCTGGCCGAGCACGGATACATCATTTACTTCGCAAACGACGGTCGCGAAGCCGTAAATGCAGTTGCTGACCATCAACCGTCCCTGGTGATCACGGACTGGGAAATGCCCGACACAACAGGAATCGAGCTATGCAGGAAGGTACGTCACAACCAAGACTCATACATCTACATCATCTTGCTCACCAGCAACACTGAGAAAACCCAGATTGTAGAGGGCCTCGCCGCCGGGGCGGATGACTATCTCACCAAACCCTTTCATCGCGGAGAACTACTCGCCCGCGTGGCGGTCGGCCGCCGAGTCACTGAGCTCCATCGGCAGTTACAGGCGAAGAATGCGCTCTTAGAGGTGTTGGCTCTCACAGATTCTCTCACCGGTCTTCCGAATCGCCGGGCGATTGAAGACTGGACCAAGCGAGAACTGTCTGGAGCTGCGCGGTACGGATTCGCGTTCTGGCTTGTGATGGCCGATTTGGACCACTTCAAAAGCATCAACGACAAGTATGGACATGAGGCGGGCGACGTCGTAATCAAGAGGTTTGCAGAATTGCTCCGGGAAAATACGCGAGCGTCGAACCTGTGCGGCCGTGTCGGCGGTGAGGAGTTCGTTCTAGCCTTATCGCACGTCGATCGAGCAGGCGCTCAAACAGCTGTCGAGCGGATTCGACGTGGGTTTGAGGCCGAAAATCTCACCTTCGGCGGAACAACGATGACGGCCACGGCCAGTTTCGGAATTGCGGGATTCCCGGGAAGGGGCACGCCTGATCTCGATCAAATCCTCCGAGATGCAGATGCAGCCCTGTACACAGCGAAGCATAAAGGCCGAAACCGCATCGAATTCGCCTCCTGAGTTTTGTCGCGATCTTGATTACTGAATAGGACCGTCGCTGGCCAGAATCGTGCCCCCCCGTCGCGAGCCATCTGATATAAGGGGATGGAAGCGTCGAGTTTGCTGAAAAGTTCCGCGGAGCGCGGGGAGTCTAAAGGCCTCTTGTCGTTTCGCCTGCAAGTACTACGCTCCGAACCGCAAGCTTGTGTCATTTTGGCGATTGTGGGGAGCAAGAGTCAGCGCCTTTTTGTTGCGTCAACGCAGTGTTGGACACTGCCGGTCTCATTCTAGGGTCCCGCAGAGTGGCAAACTGTTTCCAGTGGATTATCCCTGTCCTCATTGCGGCCAAGAAGCGTCGAAGTCTCGGCATGTGTTGGGGGCGTTTCAGATTTTAGTCTAACCGTGTCAACTTCTGAGGGGAACCCCGTCGCTCAGCGTAGCAATCAGAGTGCGGCGACCATCGACTGCAAGAGCGGCACCTGGAGGTCTATCTATTTTTGCGACGATGTTTGGGACATGGGGACATGAGGCGGAATCGAGCTTGCTGTCCGGATTTCGTAACAAAACCATTTCTCCCTTGACTACTTCCGTTTAGCTGGGTTATTCAATTCCCATCCTCCCCCGAATAATGACAGGCATGTTTGCCCGCCGCCCGCAAGGAACATGTTCACTCTGGTGGTGAAATGGCCGACAGGCAAAGAGCCTAGACTTTCTTAGCCAGGAGGCATGTCATTTTGAGGCCGCTGAGAATAGGTGCCTGCCATGCGGAGCCTCGTTCTCAGGTTGGTATCCGGCGCTCAGACCCATCAATGTCATGTCCTGGTATTTCCTCTGTCTTCCGACTTCAATTCGCAGTAGGTTTGCTCTCGAAGGATGGTTAGTTGTGAGGATCGAGTCTGCTCTCGGGTCGTTCCCTCCTAGCGAGTAGGAAGGTTGAGCGGATGATGCGTGGTATGGGAGTCTATGGGTTTTAGATTCGCGTTAGTGACGGCGCTCGGAACGGCTCTAGCTGCTTTGGCCTGTGTAGGCCTTCTGTCGTGCCGAAGGATAATTCGCGAGGAGGACGACCAGCGATGGGTTGCGCACACCCATCTCGTTCTGGAGAACCTCGATGCGATGCTCGCCGATCTGACTGACGAAGAAACGAACCAACGTGCCTTCATCCTCACGGCAGATGGATCATATCTTCCGCCGCATGAAGCGGCGAGCCAGCGATTGGAGCGGGATATAGATGAAGTCCGCAGACTAACGATCGACAATCCGAAACAGCAACGCGCATTGACACAGCTCGATCCTCTCATTGCCAGCAGGCTTGCTGAACTTCAAGAAGGCATTGCCTTGCGTCAGGAACAGGGACTGGCAGCCGCAGTATCGATGGTGCGCGAAGGCGGTGGGAAGCACACGATGGATCAACTTCGAAAGTTGGTCGCCGAGATGAAAGGGGAGGAGCAGCGACTGCTGCGCCAACGCCTGGAGGCTGCCGAGGTTAGTTCGCGCAGAACGAAGGCACTGATTGTTGTAGGCAACGCGGTGGCACTTCTATTTCTTTTCACCGCTGGGCTGGTCATCTTTCAGGAGATGGGCAGGCGCCACAAAGCAGAAGAGGCGCTGCGCGCAAGCGAAGAACGCTTCCGATTGCTGGTGACTGGAGTAAAGGACTACGCCATCCTGATGCTTGATCCGGAGGGACGAGTAGCCAGTTGGAACGCGGGGGCAGAGCGGATAAAGGGTTATCACGCTGAGGAAATCCTCGGCAAGCATTTTTCTGTTTTCTACCCTGCGGAAGAGGTGGAGCGTGGGAAACCTCACTTCGAACTGAAGGTCGCCGCGAGGGAAGGTCGGATCGAAGATGAAGGCTGGCGTGTTCGAAGGGACGGCTCCCAATTTTGGGCCAACGTCGTGATAACCGCGTTGCGCGACGAGAAAGGACGCTTACGGGGCTTCGGCAAGGTGACACGGGACATGACCGAGCGTCGGAGTGCGGAAGAAGACATGGAGACTCGCAACGCCCAACTCGAAGCCGCAAACGAGGAACTTCGAGCATTTAGCTACTCCGTTTCTCACGACTTGCGGGCACCTCTGCGGGCCATCGACGGATTCAGCCTTGCCGTCCTTGAGGACTACGAAACCAAACTGGACACCGAGGGAAAAACCTATCTACAACGCATTCGCGTCGCAGCGGGGCGGATGGGGCAACTCATCGATGGCATGCTCAACCTTGCCCGCATCTCCCGCGCCGGGATAGTCCGAGAAAGGGTCGATCTCAGTCCCCTGGCCGAAGAAATAGCTGCGGAGCTCCAGGCTTCGCAGCCCCAGCGCAAAGCGACCATCGTTATTCCACCGAACCTGCCAGTAAAGGGTGATCGCCTCCTCCTAAGGGTTGTGCTGGAGAACCTGCTGAGTAACGCCTGGAAGTTTACGTCCGAGCGGCCGACCACGCACATTGAGGTGGGAATGAAAGCAAACGGACGCAAGACAGTTCATTTCGTTCGCGACAACGGAGCGGGGTTCGATATGCAGCACGCCGATAAGCTCTTTGGAGTATTCCAGCGGCTGCACCGCGAAAATGAGTTTCCCGGCACCGGCGTGGGCCTGGCGACGGTTCAGCGCATCATTCATCGCCATGGCGGGAGGATCTGGGCGGAAGCTGCGCCGGGAGAGGGAGCAACATTTTACTTCGTGCTGGGTGACGAACCACGAGATTGAATACTGCCTGTCACTGGAGACGCTATGGCAACAAATCCGATTCTGCTGATCGAGGACAATGGCGACGATGAAGCCCTTACCCTGCGAGCGCTCAAGAAAAACAACATCAACAACGAGATTGTAGTGGCGCGCGACGGGGTTGAAGCGCTGGACTACCTGTTCGCGACAGGAGCGTGGGCTGGCCGAGATCTGAGCCTAATGCCCCAAGTTGTTCTGCTCGACCTGAAATTGCCGAGAATCGATGGTCTGGAGGTACTCCGACGGATGCGTGCGACCAAGCGGACGCACCTTCTACCGGTCGTGATCCTAACCTCCTCCGATGAGGAAAGCGATCGAATTGCCGGCTATGGAATGGGCGCAAACAGCTACGTAAGGAAGCCCCTCGATTTCAATCATTTTGCCGAGGCGGTGCGGCAGCTAGGACTTTACTGGCTGATGCTGAACATCCCCGCCCCTGTGCCGAGGGGTGCTTAGATGAGTGAGGTTATTCGTGTATTGATGGTCGAAGACTCGGAGGACGACGCGACTCTGATCGCTCGCGAACTCCGCCGAGGCGGCTATGAGCTCGCATTTAACCGAGTCGATTCAGCCGAAGCCATGCATACAGCTCTTATGCGGGAGAGATGGGATCTGGTGATCTGCGACTATTCCATGCCGCACTTCACAGGTATCGACGCGCTGAAGCTGCTGCGCGCAAGCGGGTCCGAAGCTCCATTTATCTTCGTGTCGGGCACGATCGGTGAGGACACCGCGGTCGGCGCTTTGAAACAGGGTGCACAAGACTACATCATGAAGGACAACCTGAAGCGCCTTGTTCCGGCGATTCGGAGGGAATTATTGGAAGCCAAGCGGCTTCAGGAACGCAAGCAATTGGAGGATGAGATACAGCGTCTGCAGAAGTTCGAGCAAATCGGCCGATTGGCTGGCGGAATTGCTCACGATTTCAACAATGCCCTCGGGGTCATCGTCGGCTGGGCAGAACTGGGATATGAAAGAACACCAACGGGCAGTCCGTCTCAGGAGATGTTCCAAAAGATCCGCGATCAGGCTCACCGCTCGGCCGGTTTAACATCGCAGTTGCTCGCTTTCGCACGTCGCCAGATGTTCCATCCACAAAATATCGATGTGAACGAGGTCGTATCGGAAACAGTAAGTCTTCTACGCAGCGTTATCGGATCCCAGATCGAACTCAAAGTGTCGCTCACGCAGGATGCCCGTATAGTTCGTGCCGATCGTACCCAACTCGAACAAGTATTAACCAATCTGTGCCTGAACGCGCGCGATGCCATGCCACGGGGTGGGCGGATGGGCATCGAGACTCGGATCATTGAGATCATGGAGGAATATGGAAGATTACATTCGTACGCAAAGCCTGGCAAGTATGTCCAAATTTCAGTGTCTGACACTGGGACTGGAATGGATGCAGCGACACTCGACCATATATTCGAGCCGTTTTTTACGACCAAGGAAGTCGGAAAAGGGACGGGGTTGGGACTTGCCACTGTGTACGGCCTTGTAAAGCAACACGGCGGTTTTGTAACCGTATACAGCGCGCCCGGTCAAGGCTCAACGTTCTGCGCCCACATCCCGCTCGGCTCCGGCGTCGCTGATCGGCGAGCAACAGCAACCAATGGCAAAATTGTTGGAGGCACTGAGACGATTCTCGTTGCAGAGGACCATGACGGACTTCAGGAAGTAGTTCGAAGAAGTCTAGAATCGAAGGGCTATACAGTCCTTATGGCGCGTGACGGAGAGGAAGCAGTCCATCTCTTCGAGGTGAACTGGCAGAGGATAGGGCTGGCGCTGTTGGACGTTATGATGCCTGTGATGAAAGGCCCGGACGCTTACGCCAAGATGTGTGCTGTGCGACCTGATCTTCCGGTTATCTTCACCACCGGTCATACCGCGGAATCGATTTCGCTCAATTCCACAGTCGGTGCCGGAGTCGTCTTCCTCGAAAAGCCATACACTCCGGAAACCCTAAACGAGGCGATACGGCGACGACTTGACGAAGAAACACCGACTCAACCGGCTTAGTCGCGTCGCGGGTTGGTACTTTTACTACTGGCGCTAAGTCCTTCGAGACCGAAGGATGGGAACATTAGTGCCGGCAGGTGCATACAGTCCATTTCCCGCCCCCGCGCGCCCTTCCTGAGCATTCCCTGCCCCCCGCTCACCCGCTCGACATTCCGGGTGGGTGGCCGGATTTTCCCGGCCACTATACTATCCCCCTCAATTGTTGGACGGGATAGAAGGCAGAAGAAAAAAAGCCCGTCCTCAGCGTTGCCCGTTGTGGTCCTGCAATCGGTGAAACTGCTGCATCTCACGCTCTGCTTCCTGGACTTTGTCCTGCTTGCGATAAAGGCCCGCGAGTGCGTAATGGGCTTGAGCTGCCAGAGCGCTTTCTTTTTCGAGAGCGATCACCCTTGTGAAAGCGCGCTCTGCGCTTGCCGAATCGCCAGCCAGCAAAGCGGCTTTCCCGAGCGAGTACAGTGTGTCTGACATATCGGGGCGAAGAAGGTCGGCGCGTTCGAGTTCTTTGAGCGCCTCCTTTGTTTTGCCCTCCTGTAATCGTGCGTCACCCAGCCGGAAAGCCGCTTCGGCGTTGCCGGGTTGCAGCCTGGTTTCCGCAAGAAATTCCTCCTCGGCTTTAACCCATTGTGAAGTCGCGGCATAAACTTCGCCCAGTTCCAGGTGAAGTCCGGGAACGTCCGGTCGCAGGGTCAAAGCCTCCTCGTATTCTTTCTCAGCTTCCGGGAATTGATGCGAGACATAGTAGCTATGAGCTCGAACCTGATGAGTTCTGCTGGATTTAGGATCAGCCGCGGTCAGTGCGTCCAGAGACTGCTGCGAGAGCATTTCACTCGCCTGGCTCAAGTAAAAAAGCAGGTCCGGATCCTTAGGCGACTTCATCAGTGCTGCCTGCAGGTTGGAGACTGCGTCCGAAGCTTGACCGGTCTGTATCTGTGCGATCCCGAGAGCACCAACCTCTCCCACCTTCTCCAGATGTGGAATCGCTTCCGCGGCATAGCCTTGCGCCAACAACGCATACCCGAGCAATTGATGTGCAATTGGCAGAATGGGATCCTGCTCCAATGCCGTCTTTAGCGGCGGAACTGCTTCTCCATACTGGTGGTTTTCCATGTAAGCATTGCCCAGCCTAACGAATCCGGTTGGAGCTGCAGGCTCAAGCTCGGTCACTTTGCGAAATTCAGCAATGGCAGTTTCGAAATCGCGCTGTCGTTCGGCGTCGACGCCTGCCTGAAGGTGCTGCGTTGCTTGAGGAGACAGTCCCGGTGCTGTGGTACTCGTCTGGGCTAGCAGGAATAAGGCCAACAGTGCTTGGATCATCTTCGTATAAATCACGGTTCGGCAGGCTCCAGAATCTCAAGAAACCGGTCACTCGGTATGTTAATGAGCGTTTGGTGGATACCAGAGGGCCAGGCCACCTCTATCCTCGCAGTTTCGGCCGAGCCCAACCCAAAGTGCAAGCGCTTGTCGTTCGACGATAGATAGCTTCCGGCCGCCGTCGCGAACCGGGTTTGTCCATTCACCTGCACTCTTGCGCCGAAACCGTCACGGTTGCTGCGTGTCCCGCGCAGGGTGATGGTAAGCCAGTGCACTTTCCCTCCATTATTCAAGAATACTTGCGGATGGCCGCCAAGTTGGGTTGTAACTACATCAATCCAGCCATCATTATTAAGGTCGCCGAAGGCCGCGCCGCGTCCTGCGATCGGAGTGGTGCTTCCCGCATCTGCCTGCTCGAACCGGCCGTGGTGATTGAGTGCAAGAAGCGGCGGTTCCAGATAATGCAAAGAAGAATCCAGCTTCTCGACGTTGTCCATAACGTGACTCTGCACGATAAACAGGTCTTTCCAGCCGTCGTTATCGAAATCTTCGAGTCCCAGGCCCCAGCCAGAAGTCGTACCCGAGAGAACACCCAAGCCGGTTTGCAGGCTCTGATCGCTGAACACTCCATGTCCGTCGTTATGAAAAACAGTTTGCAGTTGGTGCGGAAGTTCTGTCACCACGATGTCAGGCCGTCCGTCATTGTCATAGTCTTGAAAGACCACGCCCATGCCGGAAAGTTTCTTGCCGTCTGCCGTTAGCGCCACGCCGGCCTCCAGCCCTTGCTCGGTAAATGTGCCATCGCCGTTGTTGTGAAACAGAAACTGCTCCACCACATCATTGGAAACAAAGATATCGGTAAATCCGTCGCCATCGTAGTCGGCGAATGCCACTCCCAGGCCATTGCCTTTTTTCCCCGCGATACCAGACTTCACACTCACGTCTTCAAACGTGCCATCACCTCGGTTGTGATAAAGGATGTTACTGACTCGCGGAAATTCTCCTGGAGGACAGTACTGGCGTGTAACCACCCCACAGGGCTTGTTGAGCTTCATCTCCCAGTCCAGATAACGGGTCACGAACAGGTCCAGTTTGCCATCGTTGTCATAATCAAGAAAACCCGCCGAGACCGACCAACCGCCGCCGGCAACGCCAGCCTTTGCGGTGACATCGGTAAAGGTACCGTCGCCATTGTTGTGATAGAGGATGTTTTTCCCAAAGTTCGTGACGTAAATGTCCGGATAGCCGTCATTGTCGTAATCGCCTACCGCGACACCCATACCATAATTTCCGTCGCCAACATTGGCTAACCCAGCTTGCTTGGTCACATCGGTGAAAGTGCCATCGCGATTTTGCCGGTAGAGACGATTCCAGTAGCGCGGGTCGTGGCGATCGAAATCGTCCGGCTCTGGCGTCGGGCTGGCAATTCGGCCACCGTTCACAAGAAAAATGTCCAGCAGGCCATCATTGTTATAGTCCAGAAAGGCCACGCCACCCGGCATTGTCTCAATCAGGAACTTGAACGAGGTGGGGGAGTTCTGCAGAGTGAAATCCAGGCCGCTGGGAAGAGTTGTGTGAAAAACGGGTGCGGCGGATGGGGCCGAGAGGCACACGGTCGCCATCGACAGGCACAATGCTAGCACTCGGAGCGCCTTCGAAACACGTTCCCTGCGGTCCGTTATCATTAGTCCCAGTGTACGGCGTCCTCCTAGCGCCGCGGGTTAATGTCCAGATCGGTTCCGCGGCCGTCGTCAGGAATGGTAACGCTCACCAAATGATGCGCAGGATCCAATTCTACCGGTCCGGGGTCCGTCTTGCTGCTTACGACTGTATAAGACAAGTCGGAGACCAGGCCGTAAACCTCAACCCGCAGTTTGCTCCACCACGGATGATACCTTCCGATGTGCGGGCCGATATGCAGCTTGACCGATTCGCCTGCAGCTTCGCAAGTGAACTGCATGCGCAGAAACTCGCCGAGCTTGTACGCCATGGTGTTTCCGTCGTCCTGGTAGAGCGAGCCTTTACAACCGCGGCCAGGATATACGCGCAGCAGAAGCGCACCCTGGGGAATCTCGCTGGTGCTTTGGACGATCGGTTGCATCGGAACAATGGAGCCTTCGCGCACGTAGACGGGTACGGCATCCAGTGCGGGGTGTACCACAATGGGCTTGGAGCCTGGGTGCAAGGCGCTCTGGTCTCCGCCATCGGGCTCTTGTCTTTCGAGGCGCTCGCCCGTCCAATAGTCGTACCAATCCAGGGGAGGAAACAGGACCTTGTAAGGATCCAGTTTGTCTGGAAAGGGCGACGATGCAACCAACAAATCGGCACCGAGCAGAAATTCGTTTCCCGCGTCGAGGTCGAACGGATGCCTGTCGGCCGTCGCCTCAGGAAATTCGAGGAACAACGGTCGGAGAACGGGCAAACCGGTGCGCGACATTTCCTCCACCACCGTATAGAGATAGGGCATCAACCGATAGCGTTCTTCGATGTAACGGCGGCGTATATTTTCCTGCTCAGGTCCATGCACCCAGGGTTCGCGCTGAGCTGTCCCCTTCTCGCTGTGATTGCGATCGATGGGCTGAAACGTCGCAAGCTCAATCCATTTTGTGAGTAGTTCAGGGGAAGGCGTGCCGATGAAACCTCCGACGTCGGCACCGCTCAATCCGAAGCCGCTCAGGCCCAGGTTTTCCAGCATAGGCGTGGTCAGCCGCAAATGATTCCATGTGGCGCTGTTGTCGCCCGTCCAAGTAGCGGCATAGCGTTGCCCGCCGGCATAGGTAGCGCGAGTGAGAACAAACGGTCGCAGGTTGGGTGAAACCTGCAACAGCCCTTCATACGTAGCCCGCGAATTCTCCATGCCATAGACATTGTGGATCTCGCGATGACTGGCGACGCGCGCCTGGAAACCTGTCTCATCAATGCGGTGTTGAACATCGTCGGGGATGGTTTTGTCGGGCGTGTTAAAGACCGATGGCTCATTCATGTCATTCCAGAAACCCGCGACGCCATCGGAAACCAACTTGGAATAAAGCGTTCCCCACCATTCGCGTGTGCTGTGCTGGGTGAAATCGGGAAACACAGACGGCCCGGGCCACACCGTGCCCACAAAAACCGAGCCGTCAGGATTTCTAACGAAGTGTCCGCCGGCCAGTCCGGTGTCATAGGGAGCGTACCCGGCACCGGGCAAGTCAGCGATGTGCAAGTCGGTGATGCCGACCACATGAAAATCTTCTTTCTTCAGGTCTGCCAGCATGGACGCAAAGTTTGGAAATCTCTCCTCATCGACGGTAAACGGCCGGTTCTCTTTCTGGTAGTCGATATCGAGATACAGGGCATCCGCAGGAATCCGGTCGGCGCGCAACCTTTGGGCGATGTGGAGCAGTTTCGCTTCGGTCTCGTAACTGAAGCGAGATTGTTGATAGCCTAGCGTCCAAAGCGGCGGCAAAGGCGGCAGTCCAGTCAGCCAGGCATAGTTCTCCACCACGCGCTTGGGCTCCGGACCGTACAGGAGGTAGTAGTCGATGGGCCCGCCTTCGGCGCCAAACGAGTACACTCCGTCGATTTCTTTGCCAAAATCGAAGCTGCTGCACCAGGTATTGTCCAGAAGCACTCCGAGGCTGCGTCCGGCACGCATGGTCAGGAAAAATGGAATGCTCTTGTAGAGTGGATCGGTTGACTCCTGAAAGTTATAGGCGTCGGTATTCCACAAGGTGAATACCTGGTTGCGACGGTCGAGCGGACCGACTTTATCTCCCAACCCGAAGTAATGCTCGTCCGCGGCCATATGCTTGTAGATGCGGAAAGACTGATCGTGAAACTCTACCGGCCAGGCGGGGGCATCCTCTTGTAGGACGTTGCCTTCCAGATCGGTCAGCGAAAGGCGAAGACTCGCACGATCAATCTCTACCCGCAGAGATTTCGTTCGGAAACCGACTGCCCGATCACTGGTCTCTGGAGCTATGCTCGTACGTTCCTGGCGAACTGCAAGAAGAACTGCCCACGACGCATCCTCTGGAAGCACTCCGTCACGGCCAACACGAACCCGCACCACGTCGTCGCGCAAAGCGAGAATCTGAATAACCGCTTTTCCACTATAGACCTCAATCCCGTGAGGTAGGATCTTGTGACCCGAGAACGTGTTCAGCAGCAACTGATGCGGCGCTGGCGTCTTCAGCGAATCCGGGGCCGCGGCAAAAGTCACGTGTCTAGCCGGGCCCGTCCATATGTTGAGCAAGACAACCAGGAGAGGAATGACCAAGACAGGGGCCCACCCGCTACGCTCTTTCATTGTTCGATCCCATGAGGACGTTCGTTGAGGCGACAGGGAAGAACGGTCTTCGACAGGCGCAGCGATAGCTCAATCAGGCTGCGCCTGCTAGATCCCGTGTCATTTACGGTCGCGGCCGACTCTAGAAGTAGAACTTCAGGGCCGCTTGAACGTCCCGCGCCGGATACGCCTGTGAAATTCTGCCGAAACCGCTGTCTCCGAGGTTCGTGTCCGGGGCAAAGAAGTTCGGGTGATTGAAAGCGTTGAACATTTCCAGGCGGAACTGCAACCGCTTGGCTTCGCTGAAATCCCACCATTTCTGAATGCCCATGTCCCAATCGAAATAGCGGGGCGCCCGCAGATTGGCGAGGTTGCGCGGACTGTCACCAAAAGTGAAGGCAGGGGGCTGCGAAAATGCTGCGGGGTTGATCCAATCGTTAATGTTTTGATTTGCCGGTCGCGGATCTCCGATCAGGTTGGGCCGCTGATTGCCGCCAAATGAGTTGGTGTTGTTCTGCGCCGGTGAAATGGAGAGTGGAAAACCGCTCTTGGCGTACATGATGCCGGTGAGTTGCCATCCGCCCAGAACGGCGTTGATCGGACTGTTCCAGTCCTTTCCCATCGTCTTGCCTTTACCAAAGGGTAAGGCATAAATGTAATTCACGACCAGACTATGAGGGATGTCGGTAATGTCAACGGAGCGTTCCGCCGCGAGATTATGAGAATCCCGGACTTGACTCCCCGTTCCCGGAAACGCCCAGCCGGAGGAACCTTGCACATCGTCCATGAATTTAGAGTAGGTGTAAGAAACGTTCAGGTTAAGCCCAGAGTGCCATCGATGCGTGTAGGTGGCTTGAAGCGCATTGTAGTTTGAGGCTCCCACGGCAGGAGGTGCCTCGGTGACGCTGCAATACTCGGGGAAGGGTCGCAGGAGCTGTCCCCGCGCTACAGTCGGCTGGCTAAGGCCGCAACCGCTCGACGCGATATGGTTGAAGAAGGGATTCGGAACCAGATCGTTCAACGAATTTCCCAAGGCTAAATCGGCCGTCGGTAACTGGTTCCATTCAAGATACTGGGCGAGAACGTGAACTCCATGATTGCCGACATAGGAAACGTCAAGCAAATCATTATTGGACAATGAGTATTCCACCCCGCCCATCCATTGCTGCACGTAGGGCGAATGGCGATCCGGATTGACCACCGGATTGAGCCCGAAACCAACATCCGTCATCGCCCCCAGCGCATTTCCGGTGACCGGAACCTGCCCATTGGGAAACGCGTTGCTCAGAGTGCTGTTTGGGGTTAGCTGATTGTTGAGGGTTGTAACCCAGGGCGTTGCCTGAGAATAACCAATGTTAGGCCCGTTCCCGTAGTAGTCCGGCACAAAGAAGATGCCATACCCCGCACGGAAAGTGAGCTTCGGCATCAACTGGTATGCCAGTCCGATCCGCGGCGCGAAATTTGTATGTTGCGTGTGGTAGAGGCCCCGGTTGTTACTGGAGTTGAAGACGAGCTCACCAGGAACCTTGAAACCGACGGCGGAACTGATGGGATTGGTTGCCGTGAAGTCAAAGTATTCCTGAGCGTTGACCCGCTCGGTTGGCGCAGTCTGAATCTCATAGCGCAGGCCGAGATTCAGGGTTAACTTTCGGGTCGCTTTCCAATCATCCTGCAGGTACCAGCCAAGCTGCTTCTTCGAAGTGGCGGGGAACTGGGTGAAGCCTGTCTGATCGGTCCCGCCTCCAACGCCCAACAGGAAAGAAGCCATTCCCGCGCCGGTTCCGCTGGCTTCGTTTTGCGGATCCGGTCCGCCGGTAAACGAAGTTGGGAATTGCAGCGTGGTGGTGAAGTAGTGTCCGCCGTTAATTTGATTCAGAACGCCCATGAAACCGAACGCGAGAACGTGCGCTCCTTTCACCTTGGTGAAATCAACCGAGCCGGTCCACAGAGTGCGCGGAACGATGTAGTCGTCCAAGCCCGGGTTGGGCCCGAGTCCCGACACCCCTTGAGGCTGGATTTGCGGGAATAACGGCGAGATTTTATCGACAAAAGACGGCAGGCCCAGACTGGATGCCTTAAATCCGAAGCTCTGCACATTCGAACCCTCGACCCACCGGTTGATTCCCAAGTTCGCGCTCATGAGGAATGTGGAGTTGAACACGTGACTGTAGCCGATATCCGCGCTATAGCGATTGTTGGGATTTGTAGCACCGGGCCCGGCGGCATCCGAGGAACCGTAATACTCGGGCACATTTACCTTGGTTTCGTATTTCTGCGACCAGCGCCCGAACAAGCGGCTCTTATCGGAAATGTTATGGTCGATCCGGATCGAATACTCATTGGAGTGGGCGGCTGCCGCGGCCGATGCGGTGAAATTATTTACCAGCCCTGCCGTCGTAGGCCCTGGCCAAAACTTTCCCTGGGCAATGGTCTTGGCTATGGCGTCCCATCGCCCACTCGGAATCACGTTTCCCTGAAATGGATCGCGTATGTAGCCGCTCGCCGTAGCAGTTCGTCCGGTCGTGGGATCGACTTGCCCTTGGGTGACGAAGCGAGTGCTGAACGGGTCGTAGATTTGCCCTGCCACAACTGGCCTTCCCAGATAGTCAGTTCCAATCTGCGAGCCCAACTGGGCCGAAAAATCTCCCCCGAGGAATTGAGTCGTGGGCATAGTTCCGGTAAACGTTACAGGCGTCTGCTGCCGCAATCCTTCGTAATAAGCGAAGAAATATGTCTTGTTTTTCCGAATGGGGCCGCCGAACGTGGCGCCAAACTGCTGTCGGTGAAAAAGAGGCTGAGTCTTATTGTTGAAATAGTTTCTGGCATCCAGACCGCTATTGCGGAGAAAGTCGTAAGCGTCGCCGTGAAAGCCATTGGTTCCTGACTTCGTCACCACGTTGATGACATTGCCGCTGCTCCATCCGTACTGGGAGGTAAACGCGTTCGTCTGGATCTTGAACTCTTGCACATCGTCGACGGCGGGCACATAGGTTACCCCGCCCCAGTCCGAGCCCGTGTCCCAGGTTCCATCGAGGAGATACTCGGCGGTATTGAAGAAAGTCCCTCCGAAATTAAAGAAGGAAATGTCTTGGTCGGCGCTTCCCGAAATGCCATTTCCTCCTACAATTTGAAATTCGGCCGTGTTATTAACGGACGAGTTCAGGAATGCCAAACCATAAACGTTTCGCAGGTTTAGTGGCAACTCGACGACCTGTTGCGCTGAAATGTCAGAGGAGATGTTGGCATTGTCAGCGTTAACCAGCGGAGCTTGCGAGGTCACTTCGATGGTTTCAGAAACCGCGCCTACAGCCATTACTAATGGCTGTTCCGCATTTTGCCCAGCTCCAAGCGAGATTCCGTCCTGCCGGTAGGTTTTGAATCCAGAGGCCGACACTTGCAGGGAGTAAACCGCAGCCGGCAGCAGAGAGAAATTATAGTTGCCGGTTGCATCCGTAATATAGACCCGCGAAATGCCAAGGTCTCGGCTGGTAAGGGTGATCCTGGCCCCCCGCACGACACCTCCGGAGGGATCGGAGACCGTGCCGCTCAGCGTTGCCGAAGTCGCCTGAGTTTGGGCTTGCAGCTGAGTGCAAGGCAGGAAGAAGGTGAACATCACAGCTACTGCCGCCGCCGGTGTCAACGTGGACAAAGTTCTGCGCGCCATAAACCAGCCTCCAAATTGTTGGCCGAACTCTCAATGCCTGACAGATGAACCTGCAACGGCGAACTGTATTCTTGCTTCCGACGCGGGAACAGGTAGTTGCCGATGTCAGGTTATTGAAACCGGGGGAGTTATAGCGGAAATCTTGGGAGGCGAAAAGCTCCTTACGGTAAACCCGCTCTCTCAAAACTGGAAATAGTGCTTGAAAGAGCTGATATCATTTGGCTACAAAATGAGTGGCCGGATGCCCAGGTTTGGGTCACTCTTTACATGTAAAGACCTTTGCGGCGGGGTAGTCAGAGCTAGTTTTCCAAAACACCCAGACCTACGGGGCATTATGGATTTCAAGAGGAAGCCGTCGTACCGGATGGCTTGGTAGCAGGGGGCAGGAAGAAAATGTTGTCCGAGCAGATGGAAGGCTGGACACCGTCGAGTGACGAAGATAAAGCCGCCGTCTTGCAACAACTCGAACGTCTTCTGCGGAATCCTCATTTCCACAAGAGCAAGCGCTTCCCTGTCTTCCTCAAGTTCGTGGTGACCGAGGCCCTGGCCGGGCGTGCGGACCACCTCAAAGAGCGCACCTTGGGCGTTGAAGTCTTTGGAAAAGATCCCAGTTACGACACCACCGACGATCCAATCGTTCGAGTGACTGCGGGAGAGATTCGCAAGCGTATTGCTCAGTATTATCAGGAACCGGGTCACGAACAGGAGATTAAGGTTCTATTGCCGGCTGGTTCCTATGCGCCTCAGTTTTGCTTTCCGGAAGAAGCCAAATTAGCGACGCGTCCACCTGCGCAGGCGCTTCCGGCGCTTGAATTATCGTCTCCAAAGTCGGCTGTTCCGCCGGTCTGGAAGCGCGCAATTTTCTTGCGAGAGCTGATAGCGGTGATCGTTGTGATGGCGGTTGCAATCGGCGGCATTTTCGCTTGGCGCGCTTTGCATCCTTCGGCCATGGAGCAGTTTTGGGCACCGTTTGTGAAGTCCACGGACCCAGTGCTGTTTTGCATCGCCGACCAGAGCCAGTATTCCACCATCAACTTAAGAGACGCAGCCGATCCGCTTCACCAGACCACGCTCAACGATCACATGATTACGGTGATCATTGACGATATAAGCCCTCTGGTCAATATCGCGGGCCTCCTGCAAACTTACGGAAGGACCTACAGGGTGCAGGGCGAAACCGCGACGACTCTCACTGACCTGCGGCGCAGCCCGTCAGTCTTCATTGGAGCTTTCGACAACAGCTGGACTCTACGCCTCACCGCGCCGCTAAGATTTCATTTCGCGAACAATGCGGAAATGACCCGTTTCTGGATCGCGGACCGAAATAATCCGGGCCGGCAAGATCGGCTGCTCGAGCGGTCTCGCCAGGACACGGGCACCTACACCGATTATGCCATCGTGACGCGGCTTCTCGATCCGAATACGGATCGCTTTGTTGTGGTGGCTGCCGGCGTCGCCAGAGGCGGCACGGTGGCCGCAGGAGAATTCCTGGTCGATGCTCATCGCCTGGACGAATTTGGCCACAAGGCTCCCAAGGATTGGAGTCACAAAAACGTAGAAATTGTCTTGGAGACGCAGGTCATCGATGGGCGTTCAGGCCCACCTCGAATCGACGAAGTCTACACTTGGTGATGCCTTTCATGGCGCTTGCGTGTTCCTCCAGCTTGAATTTCCTCGAATCGGACACGATCAAAAGGGTCGCCGCGCTGTAGGGTTCGTGAGTGGGGCGACCGCGGCGCGAAATCGCGCCGCGGTCAACTTGCAAAGAGGAACGGGCAAGCCGAGGATCCGAAGTGCAGGAGCTATCGAAGTTGTGAGCGGTGTGATATTTGCTCAGCGTATACCGGCTGTTTCGTGAAGAAGGAAAAAGCGCGCTGGTTTGTATCCTCCTCGTGCCCAGGCATTGGCTCCAGGACATAATTGCTTACATACCTGATCTGCCAATCCGGCCCCGGAGGACCAGAATTTGGATTCGGAGCTTCTACCCCATGTCTCACTGGTGATTGAGGTTGGATGGCTTGATGTCTTCAAAATCGGAAATGCCCATCCTTCCAGACAAGACGCAGAACAGCAAAGCCCAGGAAAATGTGTGTCCGATCCCGTGCCGCTCCGACCAAGAGCGTTCGCCCGATGTCACATTTCTGCGCAATTGAAGGCTCGAACCCTCCCTTCTACGGTAAACTGACAATCCATGACAGCACCGGGAAGCGAAATGGCCGCGGCGCCCCCGGGATCGATGTGCACGTTGTCAACAAGACTTGGCCCAAGTCCCACTGAATCTCCCGCTAGCCAGCACCAAGCGTACCTCGCAGCGATAACTGCTTTTGTGGTGCTGTTCTGGATTGTCGGCGTCTCCGTCTGGGGGCTACCTTTCTATTACGACTTCATGGTCCAACAATTCGGTTGGACGCGCGCCCAAGTCACGTCAGGCAACGCCCTCAGCAAACTCGTCGTGGGACCCATGTTCGGGTTCCTCGCCGGATGGGTTGTGGACCGCTTCGGGCCCCGTCGCTTGATGATGGTCGGCATTCTGATGGCAGGAGCCGCACTAGTAGGTTTGGGCTGGACCTCAAGCCTCGGCATGTTCTACTTCTTCTACCTCTTTAACGCACTGGGCTACGTTTGCGGAGGCCCGCTTCCCAACCAGGTCCTGTTGACCCAGTGGTTCGATCGATCGCGCGGAAAGGCGATGGGGTTCGCCTACCTCGGGATCGGCATCGGAGGGGCAACAGTCCCGTGGATTTCGCACACGCTGGTCCAACATTTCGGATGGCAGACCTCTCTGCGGATTTTAGGCCTCTTGATCGTGATCGCGTCATTTCCTCTGGTACTGCTGGTGAAAGAACTTCCCAAAACCAGGACAACCGCCGGATCGGTTACGTTCCCGAGTGCGAAGACAGCATTCAAGGAAGCGTCGATCTACCTACTCATCTTCGGGAGTATGTGCTCGATTGCCGCAGTCAGTGGCACGCAGCAGAATCTGAAACTTTTCTTGAGTCTTGACCGGCACTTCACGCAAAGGGATGCCGCCAGTGTCCTATCGCTCGTGCTGACCTTCAGTATCGCCGGGCGGTTACTCATGGGTTGGCTTGCGGATCGTTTTTCCACGAAGTATGTCATGCTGCTGACGTACCTGCTGGTCGCCGCCGGCATCCCTCTGTTATTCCTCGGGACCACCCGGCCAATCCTCTGGGCCGCCGCTGCGATTTTTGGTATCGGCCTTGGTGGCGATTACATGATCGTTCCGTTAATGACAGCGGAAATCTTTGGAATTGAAGTCCTGGGAAGATTGCTGGGTGTGATCGTCATCGCGGGCGGTATCGCGGACGCTACTGCGCCCTGGTTGATTGGCCGCTTACGCGACGCCACAGGAAGCTACTACGAGAGCTGCTTTGTCCTGGTGGGCATCGCGCTGTTAGGCGGCCTTGCCGCTTTGGGTCTACCGGGGAGGAGGAAGTCAGCGTGAACCCCGGAGCAATCCTCCGACTGGGGAGCTTGAAGGACGTTGGACGCTTTCAAAAGCACGTACAGGCCCTCGGCCTGCAGATTCCCTGCGATACTCAGATCGTAACCGAAGCCCAATCGCCGCTGCGGTGGCCGCTGAACCGCGGCCGATTCAGAATCGGCAACCGCATCGCGGTTCAGCCCATGGAGGGTTGGGACGCCGCCGCGGATGGGGCGCCTTCGGAGAATACGGTTCGGCGATGGCAGCGGTTCGGCCGTACCGGCGGCAAGCTCATCTGGGGTGGAGAAGCTGTCGCGGTTTCCCACGAAGGGCGAGCGAACCCAAATCAACTGCTCGCCGCTCCGCGAACGCAAGAAAGCCTTGCGCACTTGCGAACTGTTCTGAGGCGCGAGCATATTCTGACAACCGGCTCCGATGATGGCTTAGTGATCGGTTTGCAATTGACCCACTCTGGCCGGTACTGCCGCCCGAATGAACATACCCGGCCGGAACCACGCATTCTCTATCACCATCCGATCTTGGACTGGCGCCTGAAGTTGCCCCCCGACTATCCTCTGCTCACCGACGGAGAGATCGAAGCGATCATCGAAGACTTCCATCGGGCGGCGTTCATGGCTTGGCAGTTAGGTTTTGACTTTGTGGACATCAAACATTGCCATGGGTACCTGGGTCATGAATTTCTGAGCGCTCACACGCGGGAGGGACGTTACGGCGGCACCTTCGAAGGCCGCACGCGCTTTCTTCGAGAAGTTGTGCAAGGGATTCGCTCGTGCTCTCCGGGACTACACATTGGAGTGCGGCTGTCGGCGATCGACACCGTGCCATTCCGCAGTGATCCAACTCAGAGCATCAGCGGGAAATCCTCCATCGGAGTTGCGGAAACGCACCCGGACTTGCTTCCCTACCGTTGGGGTTTTGGCCTGAATCCGGCCGACCCTACAGAGACTGACTTGAGCGAGCCGGAGCGATTTTTGTCATTATTAGAGGAGCTTGGAATTCAGCTGGTGAACATCACCGCAGGCAGCCCTTACTACAATCCACATATCCAACGCCCCGCCCTGTACCCTCCTTCCGACGGATACCTGCCACCAGAAGACCCATTGGTTGGAGTGGCTCGGCAGCTGGAAGTGACCCGCCAGCTGAAGCGGCGTTTCCCGGACTTGCTCATGGTTGGATCAGGGTATACCTACCTGCAGGATTTCCTCCCTCACGTAGCTCAGGCCGCAGTACGTGAAGGATGGGTCGACTTCGTGGGGCTTGGCCGGATGGTACTGTCCTATCCCGAGCTCTTGTGGGAAGCGACCGAGGGAACCGGGATCCAACGTAAACATGTGTGCCGGACCTTCAGCGATTGCACCACGGCGCCACGCAACGGGCTGCCCTCCGGTTGCTATCCGCTGGACGAATACTACAAAGACTCTGATTTGGCGGAAAAACTGAAAGAAGCCAAGAAACGCTGATCGATTTTCTTGCAAGCAGCACCCTGGGCCAGGGTGATCGAAGAATGACAGTGGACGAATTGATCGGGCGCCAAAAACCACGGCGCAAAGTACAGGGTATGGCCGCCGCCTTGTTGCCATATGAGCGACGCGGCCGGGTCGCTGTCGACGCGTTTGCCAATCAGCTGATCTCCACTCATCGAGCCGGGTTGATGAATGCAGTCAACATGGACACCGGCTACGTGAATTACTTGAGCGACACGGAAAAGCAAGAAGTACTGGGCTGGACGCGGGAGGCTCTCGGGAAGGCCGTTCCATTCGTGGCCGGCGCGTATATCGAAAATCACCCCGGCGATGACATTGTTGCCCTTTATCGCCGGCAGATCGACACCATCATTCGCTTTGAGGGCATACCGATCCTGTTCCAGACAGCTCGCCTCCGGGGTAGACCCCCAGTAACAATTGCTGAGGTCTATCGGGACATCTGTCGAGACTATCCACACGTATTGGCGTTCGAATTGGGACCGATGTTTGCCGCGAACGGGGACATCTACGACACAGAGACTGTCAGGCGCTTAATGGACATCCCGGAGATCAAGGGGATGAAACACTCTTCCCTCAACCGTCTGCTGGAACTTGAACGACTCGCCGTTCGCGAGGCACACCGGCCAGACTTTCGCATCTACTCAGGGAACGACCTGGGAATTAACATGATTGAATACGGGTCGGACTATTTACTGGGACTGGCCGCCTTTGCACCTGAGAAATTCGCCGCCCGAGACCGATTCTGGGAGGCCGGAGATCCAGAGTACTACGCCCTTTCCGACGCCCTGCAGTACTTGGGAAACGTCGCATTTCGAGCCCCAGTTCCAGCCTACAAACATTCTGCCGCGGTGTTCCTAAACTTGATCGGACGGATTCCCAGCAATCGGACGCATCCGAAGAACCTACAGCGTCCCGATTGGGAAGCAGAAATCATGCTGGACTGCGCCCGCCGATTGTCTCTGCTCTGAGCCGCCAAGCCTGGATGCCCGGTTAGGCTAATAAGGCATTGCGCCGCGGATCGCAGACCAGCACTCGCGCCACCTCGGGTTGCAGCAGATCGTAAAGCCAAGCCGCCCAGTTCCCTTCTTCCCAGGTCACCTGGAACTCGCCCCGGAGACCGTGGATAAACTCGAGAAGGGTGCTGGCTTTGGTTTCGACAATCGACTCCATTACCAGCTGGCCACTGCTATTGAGGACAGCGATCACCACCCCTTCCTTGTGCACGTCCAGCTCCGATAAACTTGAGGTCGCGACTCATTGCAGTTGCCCCTGAGGGAAAGATCATTTGCCCTCCACGGAGCTCCTTCCCTCAAGGTAAAGTGTTATTCTTCAGCCGATTTGCCTATCTTCTCCTCTGATTCTTGCCTTACATCCCGCTTTACTGCACTCATCAGGGCCGCTTTCTCATAATGCATTGACCCGGTTCTGCGTGCCATGGCCGTTCGATGATACCCCGGACGGATTAGTCGTCAAGGCGAAGATGCAGCACGCCCGTGCGAAGAATCTGCCGCGGAGTCACCCAACGAGGCGTATGATCGGGGCCGATGGTGATGCCTGTCGCCCACACGCCAACACGCGGCAACCCCAACTGGGGGCGTCCCATGCCGCCCGCATCAGCCCTCGCCACTGAATTCGAACTGCGAGTGAGACAGCTGCGGCTCACGCTGGGCATGTATGTCTCCTCGAGTAAGCTCCGCTTGTGGTGTCAGCAAAACAGGAATCGAATTTACGTCCCCGAAGGGCTACTTGCGGAGTAGGGCATCATGTAGATCCAATCTTCAGCGACGCCGTTTGAGGGTGCGCCCGAGATGGCTATCGTCGTCTGGGTGTTTCCATTCTGGATGCGAGCGGGCCGCGGGCATATAGTTTTGCGCAAAAACCGAGCTAAAATCGGAAATCCCGGATTTTCGTTGCCTTCGTCCCCAATGATTGAGGATGAGGAGGAAGCTTCCTTGATTTGCTCTCTGCCTCACCGCCCTCCTGCTGGCTATCTCTTTAACAATTTTGTCCGCGGACGGCTTTGCGCAAACGCAGATGGTGCTGGTTGCCACCGGATCGACCATGCCGGAGGCGCTTTACGTGTTGTGGGGAGACGAGTACCACAAGTTGCACCCTGAAACGCAGGTTCGTTATCTTGCGGTGGGAACCAGCGAAAGTGCCAACCGCATTCTTTCAGGAACGGGAGGAGATCTTGGCGGCGGTGATGCGCCGATTCCCGAAAAGCAGTTGGAAAAGGCGGCGCACGCGGTGGTGGAATTGCCCACAGTGCTAGTTGGCATCGCGGTCTTCTACAATGTGCCAGGCAGCGCGTCGAGCATTCGCCTTTCGGGGCCAGTGCTTGCGAATATCTACCTGGGAAAAACAGCCTCGTGGAGCGACCCGGAAATTGCCAGGCTGAATCCCGACAGCAAGCTTCCTGATTTGCCGATCAAGGTGCTGCACCGCACGGACGGAAAAGGGTCGAACTACATTTTTTCCGATTTCCTTTCTAAACTCAGCCCAGAATTCCGAGCCAAGGTCGGAACGAGCGTTTCGCCGAAGTGGCCGGTGGGCACCGCTTTTAGCCGATGTCAGGATTTGTTGGCCAACGTCGCCCAGACGTCGGGGGCCATCGCGTATGCCGAGCTCCGTTGCGGGGAAAAGTCCGGGTTATCGATCGCCCGAATTCGCAACCCTGCCGGAGAGTTTGTGAAGCCATCGACGAACAGCATCCGAGAGGTGGTGGTGGCGATGGAATCCAAAATCACCGACGACTTTCGGATTTCGCTAACGAACGCCCCAGGTAAGGAAAGTTATCCAATTGTGAGTTTCACCTGGTTTTACGTGCCTGAGCATCCGCAGGACTTGCAGCGGAGCCATGCGGTCAACGAATATTTGAGCTGGGTGTACGCCTCCGGGCAGGAAATCGCGCAAGCACAAGGCTACCCACCGCTGCCGCCGTCGGTTCTGCAAAAGGTGCGCGCGAAACTGGCCGCGCTGCACTAAACCGCGTTGACTACCTGACATTGAGGGTTCCCCTTGAAATATCGCATCGAGGAACAGCCCTCCCGCAAGTGCAGCTTCAGGGTAAGAAAGCCAGATGCGAACTGTCTGCGAATCGGACAGCAAATCCAACAAAGAGACGGTCGTATGGACGGGAGAATGGAACACGGAACCCGCCGGGAGTGATCTGGCTCATCCTGACAAAGAGTTAGAACTCCTAACTCTCGGCCGGTCTTAAAGTCGAGAACGGCCTCCCGCGTGCATTGGAACACAGCTCCGGCCCTTTCCCCAACTTTCACGGAGAAAACAGCAACTGCTTAAGTCCGACCAAAAGGGGGGCGCTTGAGACACCAATCCCCCCTTAAGACATGAGATGAAAGGACTACAGAGTGGAAACTGCGGCCAAAACAGCCCCAACGCCTGTTACCTCTGCATCAAAGCCGGTGCCGACTCCGGCGCTACTGCTGGCCATGCTTGGCGTCTCAAACAAGGTAAGCGACCTCATCCTGTCGCCGGGCAGCTTTCCAGCGGTAGAACTCTCCGGGAAATTGACTCCGGTCAAAATCTCTGGAATGGGGCAGTTGGCTCCCGAGGACACCCGTCGCATGGCTTACGAACTGATCGCCGGCAACCAGCAGGCAACCGACTCTTTGCAGAACCTGGGATCGTGTGACGTCTCGTATCGGGTGCCAGGGCACTGCCGGTTTCGGGTAAACATATTTCAACAACGCGGCAGCCACGCCATCGTAATGCGTGTGATACCGCAAAACATTCCCAGTCTGGCCGACCTCAAACTTCCCCCGCAACTCGCCGAAATTGCCGACCTCAAGAATGGGATCGTTCTCGTCACCGGGCCCACGGGATCCGGAAAATCCTCCACATTAGCCGCAGTGCTCGATCGAATCAATGAGAGCCACGCTTACCACATCTTGACGATTGAAGATCCCATCGAGTTCATGCATCGGCACAAACGATCGATCGTTCACCAGCGCGAACTGCACAGCGACACTCCTAGCTTCGCACTGGCTCTGAGGGCAGCATTGCGTCAGGCTCCCAAAGTCATTCTCGTAGGCGAAATGCGAGATAAAGAGACCATCGAAATCGCGCTGGAGGCGGCGGAGACAGGCCACCTGGTTCTTTCCACTCTCCATACGATTGACGCCTCGAAAACTGTGGAGCGAATCATCGGAGCGTTTCCAATGGCGGAACAACACACCATTCGCAACCGATTGGCGAAGAGCTTCCGGGCCATCATTTCTCAGCGTCTTGTGCCGAGGAAAGACGGGAGCGGGCGCGTGGCGATCGTAGAAATTCTGAAATCAACCCTTAGAACGCGCGAGTATGTAGAAAAGGGCGAGCAGGATGGCAAGACTCTTCTCGAAGCGATGACCGACGGGGACACTGACGGGATGCAGCATTTTGATGGCGAGATCGAAAAACTGATCCGCGCCGGCGTCGTGGAGCTCGGTACCGGACTCGCCTACGCTACGAATCCTGGAAACCTGCAGTTGCTGCTCGCCGACATGGGTAGTGATTCAAAGTCAGGGTAGCGGGCCTTCACAAGTGCGAGCGGCGACGGACAGTCGCGCGGCAGCTCGCATCCGTAGATTGGTAAACTATTCCTGATGGCACCCGCCAACGAAAAACAGCAGGCGCACCAACTCCTCGATCAGCTCGATGCTGGCCAGCTCGCCGCCGCCGTTCACCTGCTCCAGGTGATGACCGGCCCGCTGTCGCGTGGGCTGGCTTCCGCCCCCGTGGAAGAAGAAGAGATCACGTCTGAAACAGCTGCCGCGCTCGACCGCGCCCGCGCTTCGCTGGCTCGCGGAGAAGGCATTCCTCACGAAGACATCCTGCGCGAATTCGGCCTGGATAAATGACCGAACCGCCAGCGCCGGAACGTATCGGCGTCATCTGGTGACCCGAGGCCCGCGCCGATCTCCGCGCCAACGACCGTACAACGAAAGGCGCATTGCCGGAAAGCGCGTCGCGTCCGGTGAGCGTCCGGGCTTCGTCGGGTGTCTGTCCGGCCTCATGTCCGGCATCCGTTCGAGGACTGTTAGAAGCCGTTTAGCGGAAGGCTTCGCGGCGGTGGCGAACGGCTGTGATGTTGATGATGTTCTCGTCCCGCTGATCAAAGAAAACCCGGCAGTCACCACAGCGAAGCCGGAAGCCAGTGAACGAAGGCTTGAGGTTTTTCACGTCGCCGGTGCGGTTGGCCAGGTAGCGATCCACGCAGTGGAGAATCTGCATTGCGGTGTCGCGCCGAAGGCACAAGGGATGGTGTCTTTGCTTTCCCGCTGTGCCCTGGTTCCCAGAGAGCGCTCTGAACGAGTTTCAGGGACAGGCTCACACAACCACCCCAAACGGGGTGGCGCTTGCTAATGAGAAAAGCCAGTTCCTGGATTTTCACTCATCCCTCGAGCTGGCGACAGCACTGCCGTTTGCCCAGCGAGCGCTAGGCCGATCACGGAAGCTCGAAGCCTGGGAGGCGTAGCGCCTTGTGGTCGAATGTTAGGGTACGAGCACAGCCGGCTCGGGTGCCGAGCGCCCCGATCAGAGCATCTGCAAATGAGCCCTGGCCCCCCTTTAGCGCCACCATGGCGGTGAAAACTTCCTGCTCGTTCTCGACAATGAGGGCATCGACCTGAAGCATGCGCTCTAAAGCGGCGGCGATTTCTTGGGATGCCAAGCCGTAGGCCCTGTCGAGGACCCGAACTGTCTCAACCATCGCCACAACGCTGACGAAGCCGGGGTCCTTCTCGGTCAATCGACGCTCGATGACTTCCCGTGCCTTAGGCGACTGAACCGGATCGTCCTGGGCAAGGTACCGTACGAGGATGTTGGAGTCGAGCCCAATCATCGGCGTTTCGCGTTCGACGTGCTGCCGGCGGCACCCTCAGCGGCGCCCTTCGCCATTTCCTCGATTGTCACCGGCCGCTCGCGGTGCGATTTGACGATGCCGCGCAAAGCAGTAGCAGAAAGTTTCGGCAAAAGAACCACGCTGCCATCGGGATGCAAAAAGAACTTAACCCGATCCCCCGGCTTTAGCCCGAGATGTTCGCGAATCGCCTTCGGGATAGTAGCCTGACCCTTGACTGTAATTGCAGATTCCATGGTGCCTCCATTACATTATATAAAATGTAATACCATTTGCCTATTTCGGCATACCACGCATCGCTATACCTTTCTCAGCGTTCTACGGCTCGGGTCAACCCAACTCTTCAGTTTTGTACACGCACATCAGCAAACTTGCGAAAATCCTGATCGAAGGTGGAGACCGGGACGTCCTTGGCTACAGCAGTGGCAGCAATCAAGCAGTCGACGAAATGAGCCGCGTTGCCCTATAGCGCTCGAATGCATCCAGGTGGACGGTCACTTCACTGATCTCGACGCCGGGACTAGAGATGAGGCGGTTGAGTGCGGAGGCGATATCGGCACGGGGTCGCCCGTAAAAGGACTCAAGCACGAACACGCACTCGACTAGAACGACCGGTAACACCACAACGATCACTTCGCCACGGGTGACATCGCAGCCCAACGCATCTCCGTTGATGACGGCGCGTACTTCAAAGGAAGGGTCAACATCCAGAGAGAGACGCCTAAGTAAGAATCAGCCTGGCTTGTCTTCGAGGCATTCTTCGCGGGCCGCTATCAAAGATCGATCTCGGTCATGCAAACGATTCGATTCCTCCGCTCTAAGGAGCGAACTAGGGCACAACGTTATCTTTCGCCCATATTGCTTCTTCGTATTAGCGGTGGCGGTATAGGGTTGCAGCTTCATGGGAATCGGGGAATAGCCCCGTTTGTTTTTCGCTAACCGCCATCCCGTACGCCGGCCCTCGTGAACTCGCCGAACCTCTTTACGGACGGAAGGGAGGTCGAGGTGTGCCCGTTCGATCATCCAGGAGGCGAACTTCACAAATCTGCCTCGGTTGGATCTTCTCGCTCATCGCTCTCCTCCTCGACGCGAGCGTGAGGCCTACGTCTATATCCGGCAGTCGACGATGCAGGTTGGGGTTGTGTTCACGGCTGCCAGCAGCAAGCGACTTCATAACTCGCGGCAACTCTGTTGCGTGGTCTGCGGCAACTCGTGTGTGTGGGGAATCTCCCACAGCGGAACTCCCTGCCGTGGTGAGCTCATCAAACGCACCTCCTGGCGAAGATGCTTCTGACGCTACCGCGCTCGTCTGTTCTGAAGTCCACAGCTGTGCATCGACCAGTTCGCGCAGCGCGAAGAGAGCAGTGACTGCCAGACTGGGACGTTCCGCAATCTCCATCCCATGGCAGCGATCGTCATCCCGCATCCACTCCGGAATCAGAGTCTGAACTCCACTGGGAAGCGCCACTTGTACTTGGTGCGGTCCGAGATGAGAACACTTCCGCACCATTGCCACCGTAAGACCGTAAGCGGATGGTGACGATAGTGGATTGTGGCGGCGCTCAAAACATGGGTAGTGTGCGAGTGCTTTGCAGATAGGACGAGGCCGAACTTTGCAAAGTAGTGCTGGAAATCAGCCTGCTCGATTCGGCGTATCAGCGATCCACCGCAAGCCGCGACGACATTCTGATAGACGCCGCGAAACGGCGATCGCGTGGACACAGAAAAACTCCAGAAAGCCGTGGCCGAAGAGTTCGCCGCGAAACGAGACCAGAAAGCGATCAAGCAGAAGGTTCGCGAGACGGCAGACTAACTAAGTCGAGCCATTTTCCTGATCTGTGGCGGAGTGCTAACTTGCACTCCGCTTTTTCTTGTTTGAATGGAGAACTGCCATTCTGGAGCGGGACTACCATCAATTACTTCCGGTTTACGCGTGATCGGCCCGGAACTCACGATGGCCAAGGCTTACCAGCGCCCCCTCCAGTGCGTTGTCAACTCTGGTCCGCCGCTCGAAGGTTACGCGCACGCCGGCGGCGCCGCATATACAGAACCACCATCGTCACGAGCACAATCAGGATCACACCTACAAAAACGGACAAAGCAATGAGGATGTGCATCGAATTCATCAGGACGAACTTGCCGCTTTTCTGATAGAAGCCGTTGAAGCTGCTGACGGCCGCCGGCAAGGCAAGTAAATCGCCCTTTGTCATTTGCAGCACATGTTCATTGGGGTGGTATTTGGACTCCCATGGAAGCGTCTCGCCATCGGCGTCGAGTTCGATATGCCCGCCAAGGACGCAGCTGATCGGGCGATCTTTCACGAAGGCGGCTACCCTTTGTGCGCTGGCAAAATAGACGCCGGCATCGTCGACCAGGAGGCGCGCCGGCATCAGAAAATCGCCGGAAAAGAATAGCCCCGTATTCCGATCGTAAAACGAAACCTCAGTCTCGTTGTGGCCGGGCGTCGGGATCACGTCGACCATTCGATCGCCGAGATTGATCTGGGTGAGACCATTCGGCCAATCAGTAAAGTTGTAGTAGCGCCGAACCCGCTCCATATCAAATCCAACCACCTGCACGTTGGATAAATGCGTGAACTGCTCATCACCCGCGCGATGGTCAAGGTGCCGGTGCGTATGAACCACAAGCAGGGGAAGCTTGGCGGGGCCGTCACCTGGAAGCAAGTGCATCACGGTGTTCGCCAAGGGCATCTGGTTCGGATCAGCAACGTCGCCGCTGTCGATCAGAAGCGCCTTCGTCGATCCAACGAGGAGGTATATGAATGGCGCTTCAAACGTAGCGCAAAGATTCTCCCGAAGGATGAATGTCTGCTGGTTATATGGGTGCACCTGAATGGGCGTTTGCGGGCTGGCCTTGCAATCTTTTGCCCCCACATTCCAGTGAACGTCCATCGATCCGGGCACAAGTTGAGACCGGGCTGGTGACGCTGCCAGTAGCGTCCCGAGAGCCAGCAAGGCGTAGAGCGTGGGTCGCAGGCAGATCGTGTGTCCAATGAGAATCGGAGAGATTCGGTGATTTTTGGGTGCCATGGGTTCCTAACTCTCCTTACGATCCGGCAGTATGGAGTCCAGGGTGCGCAGCCACATGCCTACGGCGCGGTCCAGGCGCTTGCGGTCACGAGTCGAGCAGTAATCGAGCATGAAACCTCGCAATCCGGCCAAAACGATGGTGGCGAAAGCGCGCGCCTCCCTGCGCTCGTACCCTTCACGACACAGCGGATCGCCTACAAACCGCAGCCAGTCCTCGATGGTGTCACGCAGGAAGGCTTTGTAAATTTGCGGGTGACGCAGGGCTATTCCGTAGGCCTCGAAGAAGAGACGGAAGAGCGGTTCGGAATCGGACGCACTCATGCGTTTCCAAACCGTCCAGCACGCCTCCGCCAAGCTAGCGGCCTGGATTTGGTCATAGCTGGCCCGCTGCCGCCGTCGGACCTCCGCCAAAACCTTGACTACCATTTTTTCCTTTGAGCCGAAGTAGTAGAGCAGAACGCGAGGGCTGGAACCGACTCCCTTGGCCAAGGGCCTGAGCGAGAGGTCAGCGAGGCCATGCCTGGTCAGATATCGAACGATGGCCTCCTGTAACTCCTCCGGCCGCCTTTCATTGGCGGTTCGACTCATAGTGGGAGGCTATCATACTTGAAACAGTCGTTTCAATATTATCCAGGCCATGCCCTGATGTTGAAAACCATACGCCAACCTGCAGGATTGCTACTGCTATTGGTCCAACAATGCAAGCGAGTCCAGGATCGCTTCGGCCAGTCAGAAATTTGGTTCCATCGAATCTCCTAAATGGACCGCCGCGGCCGCGAACCTTATCTATTCAGCCTCTTTGATGGCATACGACTTATCTGCAGCCAGATTGGACCGGGCTTCGACTTTCCCGTCCGGCCAAAGGATCTCGACTCGATCGACGCGATCTCTACTGCCGAGACCAAAGTGAAGGCGGAGATCATTCTGGGATAGATAACTTCCGCCACTCAGCACCTCGCCGGTCTGCACTATATCCCCGGCGGCAACTTTCACCCTCGCATTGAGCGCGAGCCGGTTGCACTTGGTTCCCTCCAGTGCAAAGCCGATCCAGTGATTTGTGGGCCCACCCTGCGGTTGGAGAATCGTGGGCTCACCTTGTAGATTCTCTATAACAATGTCAAGACGGCCATCATTGAATAAATCACCAACGGCCACTCCCCGGCTGACTCGCGGAATCTGAATAGCCGGGCCGACCAGATTGCTGATGTTCTTAAATGTGCCGTCGTGGTGGTTCAGGAACAGCAGTCCAGGCTCATGATACTTGGCCGTGATGTCAAGGCTGTCCACCTGAGGGTACACATGACCGTTCACCAAGAACAAGTCGATCCAGCCGTCGTTATCGAAGTCAACGAAAGCATCGCCCCAACCGACGTAGGGCGTAGTTGCTGGGGCAATGCCTGAAGCGTAAGATACATCTAAAAAATTCATCTTCCCGTCATTCCGAAATAGAGCCATGTACTCATCATTGAAATGCGTAATCGCGACAGAAAAGAGTCCTCTGTGCTGGTAATCACCGAGAGCTAGCCCCATGTTGGCTTGCTCGGCCCCATCTTGGTTAACCGCAACGCCTGCTGAATCGGCCACGTCGGTAAAGTGCCCGTCGCCGTCATTGCGGTAAAGATAGTTGGGCTGTCCGTCATTAGCGACAAAAAGGTCCAGACGCCCGTCATTGTTAAAGTCTGACCATAAGGCTGTGAGTCCAAAGCGATTCTGCAAGTCATCAACCCCAGCCTTTTTGGATACATCGGTAAATGTGCCGTCCCCATTGTTATGGTAAAGGTTATCTGGAGAGCCCTTGAGACCCTTCGGTCCGCATTGCACATCGATGCTATGGTATTTGCACGTTTTCATGGAGCCGAAGGAAGGAAGATTGCTCAGACTAAGGGCTACATAGTGCGACACAAATAAATCTGCCCAACCGTCGTTGTCATAGTCGCCAAAAGCCGCTCCGGTGGCCCACCCTGAGTCACTGCTCAAGCCGGATGGTTTGGTGACGTCGGTGAAAGTTCCATCATGGTTATTGCGATAGAGAACCACTCCCCCGAAACAAGTGACCAACAAATCCGGCCAGCCGTCGTTGTTATAATCGCCGACCACGGCACCCATGGCCCAGCAGGGATAACCGACCCCTGCTTTGTCTGTGACGTCGGTGAACGTACCGTCATGATTATTGTGGTATAGGGCGCTCCGAGCCTTCTTGCCAGCAAGCGCCATGTCTACGCTTTGGGCGTTGGTGAAATAGATATCCGGCCAGCCATCACGATCATAATCAATCAGAGCGACGCCGCCACTCATCGACTCCACAATGTACTTTTGTTCGGGACTGGAGAGGTGTTCAAACTTGATGCCGGTTGAACCGGTTATATCTACTAACTGTGGTAATGGGGAGGCCGGTGGCGTTGCTTGCGCGCTGACAGGAATCAACGGCAGATATCGCAGTCCTGCTTTGATATCATGCGATTCAAGCCCTCCTGACGGACTTTGGGAAAGTTGCGAGAGCGACGAAGCACAGCCCAGAGCAAACACCATCAAGACTAAATGAATGAATGTTCGCAACTTCTTCCTGTCGCACATAGCCGTACCGCAATCCGGTAACTTCAACGGCTCAGACGTTTCTGCTTTGTCCCCGCCCGTAGATCGTAGGCAGGCGGTGATCACTATTGGCGCGCGTCGGCCTCCGCACCTTCCTGTTTTTCTGGCGTGACCCGCATGTTGTGGTAAATATCCCGAAGATTCTCTTTCATCTTCTTGTACTTCTGGTATTCCTCCAGTTCGCGTTTTGCATCCGCGGCGCGTCCCGCCTGCCGATACAAAGTAGCTAGCCGGAAGTGTGCCGCCGCACTGGTGGGGTCCAACTGAAGGGCGCGCTGGAGCAGCGGTTCCGCCTTGTCAGGCTGATTCATGAGCATGAGTACTTTCGCAAGACCGATATTGGCTTCTGCATCATTCGGCTGCAGTTGCGCCGCCCGGGAATAATGTGCGTAGGCTCCTTGCGTGTCGCCTCGTCGGGAAGATATGTCTCCCAGTCTGAACTCGGCCCTTTCGTCGAATGGGTTCACGGAAAGGGCCGCCTTGTATTCACCCTCCGCTTCTTGCTGTTCGGTCACGGCTGACGAGGCATTCAGCAGCTCGGCCAATTCAAAATGGAGCCCAGGAAGCGTGGGGTCAAGCTTGAGCGCTTCGCGGTAATTCCTGATCGCCGCCTCGTCGTCCCCATGCCGCTCTAGTTCGTGCGCCATGAGTTGGCGCATGCGGGCAGATTCCGGCGCCACCAGGGACAAACTGAGCATGGATTCGGCGGTAAGGTCCGAATAAATCCTGTAGGAAGCGTAGAGCACTTCTATGTCGGTCGGATACCGGGTGTGAAGAGCGCTTACCGTTGCGGCGGCTTTGTCCAGATCGCCAGCAGCTGTGTGGATTTCAATCAACTCCATGCCAGCTTCAATCTGAATTTTCTGTTCCTGCAGCCGGGGGAAGGCTTCCTCCAGGTCACTCAGAGCACTCTTGCTGTCGCCTGTCCTTCTCTCCGCCATACCCAGCACGGCCTGAATTTTCCATAGGGTTGGCCGCAGCTTGAGCGCGGCCTTCAGCTGCGGAATGGCATCGGCGTAGGCGCCTTGGAAAAATAGCAGCACACCGAGATTGCCGCGAGCATCGACATTATTGGGATCAAGCGCGACGATGGCACGAAACTCGGGTATGGCCAGATCAGGCCGCTGTTCCTTCAGGAATTCCTTAGCTTGACGAGCATGGGACGCGACTTCCTGCGAGCGGCTAGCGGTGGATTGAGAGACACCCTGAAGTGAACCGAAAAAGAAGAGGATCGCCCCGAGTAAGCGGATGGCTTCCTTTATGCTCATCGGTACCAATGATACTGCGACATCCGCCTTCCCGGTTGGTAAGAAGAAAGGACGGAGGCGAGCCGCCGTCCTTTCCAGTTTCGAGAAGCGCTGTCCTCGCCCGATCTTCAGAAGGAGAATCTGGCGCTGAGCTGAACGATGCGACCGGTGATCGTGGTGCCGCTGATTACCCCCACGCCCGCAATGGACCCGTTCGAATTGATGCCGTTGCTAGGATTTTCGAAGCTGGGATGGTTCAATATATTGATCGCATCCATCCGCAGCTGCAGTTTACCCTGCTCCCATCTCGGCAGGCTCCAGCTCTTGCCCAGTGAGAAGTCGACATCCGTTAGATCGGGTCCACGGAGCGAGTTTCTCGGGTTAGTGCCGAAAGTATTCGCTGCTGGCGCGGCGTAAGCGCCCGGGTTGAACCATTCATTGATCGACTGATTGGACACATGTGGATTTCCAACCAGGTTGGGGTACCAGAACGCACCGCCCGGCCCGTTCGCCAGCGTGCCCGCGCCATAGTTCGACATAACCACGGTGAACGGAGCTCCCGATTCGGCAATGAAGGAAGTTGACGCTTGCCAACCACCGATCGCCGCATCCGCTAGTGCCGAGTTTCCGTATTGGTGTCCTTTCCCCAGCGGTATCGCGTATATGATCGAGCCTTTGAACGAATTGGGCCGATCGAAATTCGAGACCGCGTAGTTGGCCGATGGATGAAGCGGGTCCTGATAGTACACGGAACCGAACTGATTGCCCCAGCCGGAACTATCCATGTCATCTTTCAGCCGTGACCATGCGTAAGAGACATCGGCAGAAACGCCATATCCCATTGGTTTATGGAGCATGAACATCGCCGCCTCGTAATTCGAAACACCGTTGTACAAGCCGGTTCGGGCTCCGCCTGAGCCGATGCCGATGTTTGAATACTGCGGAAACGGGAGGTTGGCCTGACTGCCTCCAAGTGCACTCCTGGACAATGAATTGATGTCAGTCTCGAACATCTGGTTTTCCCAGTGGCTGCCGACGTATTGCGCCTCTAGCACCATCTTAGCGGGCAAACGCCGTTGCACACTGGCCGTCCACTGCCAGCCGTCCATAATGGGAAGATTGTAAGGGGTATAGGGGAGGTTTCCCTGACCGTTGTACACCGCAGGATTGCGATCTTCACTACCGGAAATGACGGGCAGAGCAGCCCCTGTCCCCGAAAGCTGCACTACTGGCGCCTGGCCGATATTGGCTGTCGTACTGCCCGTGGCCCCTGTGCCGAAGCCAAGCGGCCCGCCTACCGTATCCATGCTCCACAGGCTGGCGTATTGGCCAACCCCGCCCCGAATTACCCAATTATCCGACGCCTGCCAGGCGAATCCCAGACGAGGCATCGGCTTGGTCTTGGTCTGGAACGATTGCGTGCGCGCCCCGTTCAGGCCCGCAAACCAAATTGAGCCAGGAGTGTTGGTAACGGGATTGGTGAGGGTCGGATCAAAGCCACCCATATGGTTTTGGACTTCACTCATTCCACCATGGGTTTCCACGCGTATGCCGAGGTTCACCGTCAGGTTCCGCCGCAGCTTGATGTCGTCCTGAGCAAAAAACGACAGATTCTTTTCCCGCATTCCGTGCTCGGGTTGAGTCGAGGTGCTCCATGTTTGCACATCTCCCAACAGGAAGTCGGCGTAGCCAACCTCCAGGTTATTGGGGCTGTTGCTCGTGAACTGGCCGGTAAAAGTCAAGCTCGCAGGCTGGATGCTGCCCCAGGGAGTGGAGTTATCCTGCGCAAACATCACCTCGGCCCCGAAGTGGAGGATGTGCTTGCCGCGAACCAGGGTCAGTGTATCCGAGGGAATGAAGGTGTTCTCGATAAAGACCGCGTTCGTGCCCGTGCTCAGGATGTTGCTGGACGGGGAGTTGATTCCACTAAAGCTTATCGTGGGAAACGCATCCGCTTGGGCGAACTGCAATCCTATCTGCGCCGGGTAACCCTTGCCGAGCGTCTGCGGAACAAACCAGTTCGCCTGCCGGACAAACGAATACCGGAATTCGTTTACCATGGACGAATTGATGGTATACACGTCCGTGACTTGGGCGCTATACGCTTCGGCCGCATTGTTCTCGCAAGCAATAGGGCACACAGGGCCGGGATCTACATTCGTCTTGTGCGGGACGTCGTGCATGTTAACCGTAAGGTTGATGCGGTTCTTGTCGCTCATGGTGTAGTCCAAACGCCCAAAATACTTGATGCTGTTGTTGTTGCCGGCTTTCAGAAAACTATAGTTGTTTTGGGCAACCCCGTTTGGAGTTACCAGATTAGGCTCGGGAAGAAACTTCTGAATGTTCGCAGCTACGTGGTCAATATCAGCCGTGGGAATCGCCACGTCGGCCGCGTTAAAGGCCCCGCATTGGGCAGGATTGGTCGTCAGAGGTGTGCCGCCATGCGCTTGGTCAAGGGTAAGCAGGGATCCCGCGGATACGTTTTCGAAGAGCGTAGGATCGAAGCACCCCGCCCTCATGGCGTCGTTCGGAATCGAAATAGTCGAGATCGCGCTATTGGGGTTGGCCTTCTGCTGATAGTTGAAGTAGAAGAACAACTTGTTCTTGAGGATCGGCCCACCAATCGCGCCGCCAAAGTAGTTGAAACGCTGTTTCGCCTTGGCGCCGGTCCTATTGAAGTAGTCTCTGGCGTTCAAGTCGTCGTTCTGGAAATAATCGTAGAGGGCGCCGTGAAACTGCCTGGTCCCGCTCTTGCTGATGACGTTGAAGACCGTGCCGCCGCCGCCGTACTGCGCCGAGGCGGTCGACGTAATCACGTTTACTTCGGCAACGGTTTCGCTCTCACCCTGGTCAATATTGGCGCTGTGCGGCAGCCAAATCGAGCCGCCGTCCACCAGAAAGCTGGAGAAGTATGGCATGCTTCCGGCGATGGCTTGGTCGGGTCCGGGGTCGCTGAGATCGGCCGTGCCGCCACCATTGCCCCCCTGGGGGGTGGAGGTAGCGCCGGGAAGCATCTGCAAGGCAGTTTGCCAGCCGTTCCCCGGGTCCTTGCTCGGCAAGTAGGTCAACTGTTCCGTTGAAAAAGTGGTGGCCACCTGGGCGTCCTCCGTTTTCAACAGCGGCGCCTCGGATTTAACCTCGACCACCTCGTGGATCGAGCCGGGTTTCAGTTCGCCGTTGACCGTAACCAGACCGACCTGCAACGCGAACGGGCCGCGCACCAGTCTCTGGAAACCTTCTTTGCTGAAGGAAACCGTGTAGTTTCCGGGCAGAATTGAATTGGTATCGTAAAGGCCGTCACCGTTGGTGACGAATGTGCTAACCACGCCGGTGTCGCTGTTCGTTACCGTAACGGTGACTCCCGGAACCACTGCACCCGATGAATCGGTTACCGTGCCACGAATGTCACTGGAATTCGTATTTTGTGCGAGACCGACGCGGGCCACGGATAGCAGAAGACAACACGCAAACGCGGCGTGAGCTGCTTTTCTCATTGCTTCCTCCTCAAGTTTTGTACCGAGCTGTCTGCGATCGTTCGGCGCTCTTATCGCTTCAACAAAAACTGCCACGGTCTCTGAACGCCCCACACTTCCTGGATGGCAAACAGACAACCGATTGTCTTTGCCAAACGCACTCGAACTTGCGCGATACCGTAATCCTTTTAAGACTCATTACTTCCTCCTTCTCACCAGGTTTGACCGCTAACACTGGCTAACAAAGCCTTGCGGGTGCACCCGCGTAGATTGCTGATTGTGGAACAAAGCAAGCCGAGGGCCGTCTTTGGAGGGAAATACGCGAGGTTACACTGCTTAGGTATGTGTTTGCGGTATCAGAGAGTGACGAATTGACCAATTACAGAAACCAAGTAGCCCAAGCTCAACGATCAATTCATACGGATATCAGTAGAAATCGCCGCCCATGCTCCGAGATTTGGGATTCGGAAAGCCGGAAGAACACTGGCTTTCGAAGCGATCGGCTCAGGAAAAAGCAAAATTCACGGCAGTGCTTGATGTTGACGTGGAGCACCCTTACAAAGGACTAGAGGAACTCTTGGCTGCCGAGATTCGTGTGGTCCGGCTACCGAAATTTCTTAAAGACCTCTTGGCTTCCGGCGCGGAATGGCTGGGAGAATATCTGTCAGTCTATCCGCTTTCCATTTTCGGCAGATAGTACGCGGAGGCTGCGAGTCGCGTCAACCAGTTGAACCCGAGCTGGGTTGAATAACGTAAGTTCATTGAGTTTCCCTGTCGCAGTCTGGAGGCCCAAGGTGCCACCCGCAATGCGAGCCAGACTTTTGAAAAATTAGGCGGATTTTCACAATCCGTTCGGCGGTTGATCGCTTATCATGATGCGACAACTTTCCGAGTTGTTTGGGCTGCGTGACTGACTGGCAACAGGAAACTCGCGGCCTATTTCTTTGGCCCGAGTTGTGGCACACGCCGGTTGGTTCTACCCGCACCGACGAGCGCCGATGGTCCGCAGCTCGAAGCACTTCCGGCAAGAACACTCGAAGCTCTTGTCCGTTGGGATCGCCCAATGACCGCATTTCCTACAGACGAAATGCCCGTCCGAAAGGGCCGCCATCGGCTGAACTCGTCGCCCGCCACGCAGTACGGGCACCGAACTACCGTAGCATTCATCGCGATATTCACGACCTGGAACTGCTTTGTCCTAGAGTTCCGCCGCCGTAAATTGTACGCGTCGGCGATTACGGGAATGTGACATTTCACAGGAGACGAGTTCGGTCTCACTGCGCGCCCAGCTTGATGGCGAGGACCCGCACGTCAGCAGCAGCCACAAGCTTTGCCACGCATGGTTTCGCGACCTTCCCAGATGACGAGCGGTAGAATGACCAGTGCCGCAATCGGATCAGCCCATCGGAAGTGCCAGATGGCGTTCATTCCGAGTCCCACCAGGGCAATCCCCGAAAGGTAAGCACACAATGCTGACTCAGCCGCATCTGCTCTTAGCGCCGCACTTGCTGCGACTGCGGACAGTCGTCGCTTTTCTCGTGCGAGCCAAGGCATGATGACGCCGGCCGCGACCAGGACGGCGATTCCGATGACGGTGGGCTTCGGTTCGCTGTACCCCAAAAGGTTCAGAGCCGAAATGAGGGCTACGAGCGCAGCCACAGCAAACAGTAGAGCCCCGGTGATTCGAGTGGCCAGTCGTTCTGTCGAGTCATGCGCGGCGCTCGCACGAAATCGCCATAGCACTACGACCGCGGAGAGGAGTTCGACGGCGCTGTCTCCACCGAAAGCAAGCAGGGCAGGGCTATGCGCTTGCACGGCGGAGAAGAGGGATACAGTAGCTTCCACGCTCATCCAGGCGATCGTGATTGTCTGCACCCGCCGAATTTGCCTGACGGCGTCTGGAGCAGCGGTCTGCGGCAGGGAAGCCACCTAGGTGAGGATATCGCACGGTCTCGGTGTTTTCTTGGCTAGATCGGTGTGCTAGTATCTGCGGCGCAGCCGCTCGTGAGGTCCCCGTCAGCAGGCATGAGCTCTGGCGAGCCGTCCGCGACCGAGCCCCTGGGCGGCTTGCTGCTGATATCGGTTGAGGTTCACCTTCCTTCTCAGACTCTTAAGGTTCTTTTCATGTCTGACACAATGAATGCGAAGAGCAGAGTCCCGGAGCTTTTCGACGAAAAGAAATGGCGTTACATCGGGCTGTTGTACAGTGCTGGTGTTTTGTTGCTCCTCGCTCTGCTCCTCTTCAGCTTCAGGCTTTGGTTATTGCTCCGTCATTGTCGCTGCGGAACCTAACCTAACGTCTAGCCTCAGCCGCGCGTCTTCTTCCGATCCCAATCGTTCGGCGGTCCGCAAAAATCCACGCTGCTGAGTGTCTTGGTCGAACTGCGGCGGGTTTGTTTCGTGCGCTGCGATGGCTTCAACCTCTCTCAGCATGCCGCTGAGCCCGAGCAATTCTTTGCAGGCAGCATAGACATTGTTCGCCCGGTCTTGCCGAACGTCTTGAGCGCGCCCACGATTGGAGCCAAGGCACCAAACAAAGTGTCGTTTTTCAGGTATTGCCTCAGAGGGGATCTAGTGCTAGCCTTTTGTAGCGAACAAAAAGCGAAAATAGCTCGGAGCCCTCATGCCCGCTTCCCAGTCCTTAACCCCGCGTGCGCCAGCAAGTCTCGAAACCGTCCACAATATTCTCGCGTCGCTGGTCACGCGTTATCGGCGGGAGGAAGTGCTCACTGCCGTGCGGCAGATCCCTGCCCGAGATGCCAAGTTTCGTCCTATACCAGCTTGGGTGACAAGTGCCTTGGCTGAGGCATATCGGGCAAAGGGAATCCGGGAATTGTATTCGCACCAAGCAGCCACCGCGGAGTTGGCGTTGGATGGCAAGAACGTTGCCGTAGTGACGCCAACGGCATCGGGCAAGACCCTTTGCTACAACCTGCCGGTTTTGAACGCGGTGCTGAAGAATCCCGACACTCGCGCTCTGTACTTATTTCCGACCAAAGCGCTTGCGCAGGATCAGATGGCTGAGTTGCAGGACCTGGCGAAACGCCTCGACGACAGTTTTGGAGTGTTCACGTACGACGGCGACACTCCGAGCGACGCTCGCAAAGCAATTCGCGAACGCGGGCACATCGTTCTGACCAATCCGGACATGCTGCACACCGGCATCCTCCCGCACCACACGAAATGGATGCGGCTGTTCGAGAATCTCCGCTATATCGTTCTCGACGAATTGCACGCCTATCGAGGTGTGTTCGGGAGCCATCTTGCGAATGTGCTCAGGCGACTCAGGCGTATTGCGAAATTCTACGGCTCCGATCCGCAGTTCATCTGCTGTGCCGCAACGATTGCGAATCCCCGCGAACTGGCTTCCCAGTTGATCGAGAAGGAAGTTGAATCTGTCGAGGAAAACGGGGCACCAGCGGGCGAGAAGCTCTTCGTGTTTTACAACCCGCCGATGGTAAATCCAAATCTAGGGATCCGATGCAGTTACATCAACGAAGCCACACGAGTTGCGAAAGCGATCCTCGACCGGAAGCTGCAGACGATTGTCTTTGCCAATAGCCGATTGCACACCGAAGTTATTCTGACTTATTTGCAGCAGGCGAATGTTCCGAAACCAGGCCAACCAGAACCGATTCGCGGTTATCGCGGAGGCTATCTTCCGGGAGAACGACGCGAGATTGAATGTGGTCTGCGCGACGGCCGCATTCTCGGAGTGGTCGCCACCAACGCTCTCGAACTTGGCATTGACGTTGGCTCGCTCGATGCATGCGTGATGGCGGGTTATCCGGGTTCGATTGCCTCGACCTGGCAAAGGGCAGGCCGCGCCGGTCGACGAAGCGGAAGCTCATGCGCTATTTTCGTCGCCTCTTCCGCCCCGTTGGATCAGTTCATCGTCCAACACCCGGACTACTTCTTCGATAGCTCACCCGAACAGGCTCACATTCAGCCCGACAATCTTGAGATTCTCGTCAATCATTTGAAATGCGCTGCATTCGAACTGCCCATCTCTGCTGATGAGCAGTTCGGTAACGTGGATCTGCCGGCACTCTGCGGCCAGCTTGGCGAAGCGGGGTTTCTGCACCAAAGTGGCGGAGACTGGCACTGGATCGACGAAGCCTATCCAGCGGACACGATCAGTTTGCGTTCGGTCACCTCAGACAACTTCGTCATCATCGATACGACTGGCAAGGACAGAGGCAAACCTAAAGTGATCGGCGAAGTCGATTTCTCTTCGGCGCTCACCACAGTCCATCCGAGAGCGATCTACATCCACCAAGGGCAGCAGTACCACGTCGAACACTTGGAATTCGACAAGCGCAAAGCCTATGTGAAGCCGGTCGATGTGGACTACTTCACAGATGCGATTCGCTACACCCAGGTTCGCGTGCTTGAAGTTGCCGAGGAAGAAACCATTTCCGGGCCAGTGGCTCGCGCGCATGGCGACGTGCTCGTCCGATCGCAAGTCGTCGGTTTCAAAAAGATCAAATTCTTTACCAATGAGAACGTCGGCTGCGGAAAACTCGAGCTGCCCGAGAATGAGATGCACACGACCTCGATTTGGCTGACGCTCGGACATATCCTGCTCGCCGAATTGCCGTTCAGCCTTTCCGAGCGTCAGAGTGGGATCTTTGGCTTGCTCTACGCGCTCGGGTCCATGGCAACCCTCCTGATGATGTGCGATCGCCGGGACCTTGGCACAGCTGTTGGTGAACGCCCGCCCAGTGCGGCGAGCGAGATCAACTGGGAAGATTTTGCAGTACCGGCCAACACATCCGAGGTCGAAGAATTCTTCGAACCCAACCTTTACATTTACGACGCTTATCCTGGCGGGATCGGATTCAGCGAGCCGCTGTACCGCATTTGCCACACGCTGTTAATCCGCACGCTAGAACTGATCAGCGCATGCCCCTGCCAGAACGGATGCCCATCGTGCGTCGGGCCTACTGCCGATCGTAACGAGAGGACGAAAGAAGTGGCACTTGGCAGCGGCACCTATTCATTTCTCATCGGCATCGCGTGGTGGGAAGGCGGGGGGCTTGAGATTGAGCAGTTCTTCATGCGCGAGTACAGCGAGGAACGCCCGTTACTATTCGCCTTACGAGAGCGGATCGCAGAACACCCGGTGCTCGTTACCTTCAACGGGAAGTCATTCGATTGGCCACTGCTCGAAACTCGCTATGGCATGAGCCGCAAGATTTCGGTGCCTACTTTGCGAGCGCACCTGGATTTCCTACATCCGGCCCGCAATCTGTGGCGGCTCCGCCTCGGGTCTGTACGGCTGTCAGAACTCGAACGCCATGTGTTGGGCTGGGATCGAGGCGCGGATGTTCTTTCCGGGCAAATACCGCAAATCTACTTCGACTATCTGCGCGGCGGTCCACCCGAGCGGCTAGTTCCAGTACTCAACCATAACCAGATGGACCTGCGTGGACTGGCGGACCTGTCGAGCCGGATTCTCTCACTGCTCAGCGACGCTGAAAACTCGGGCCAAGACGGCTTGGAACTGTTTGGTGTATCCCGCATCTGCGAAAAGCGAGGGGAACGCACACGAGCGCGGAAGCTTTGTGAGAAGTCGATTGCTTCCTTCTTGCCGACCGAAACAGACCGGGCAGCGCGACGCTTACTTGCCAGGCTCGCAAAGCGGGAAGGCGATTTTAATCAGGCATGTGAGCTTTGGAAAGATGCGATTGGAAATTCACGGCGGGGCTATGAGGCGTACGAGCAACTTGCAATTTGCTACGAACACAAGATTCGGGACCTGGAGCAAGCCCTACACGTAGTCCGGCAGGCGATCGACGAACTTCGTCGTGCAATTCAGACAGGCGACATCGCACCAGGCGCGTATGGCGAGATTAGGGCGAAGTTCGATCGTCGACTGGTGCGGCTCGAACGCAAGAGCCGCCGACCGCTTTTGGATGCACTGGCCATGCAAACTCAGGCCTAATGGTGAATGAGATGGAGGAAGGGCGAAAACGAGTACTAGGAATCGTGGCCAGTATTCTGGTTGCGCGTCATCTAAAGACGACGGAGGATCTGCATGACAGCCGACCGAGTCCGCGAACCGAGTCGCTGGTCGGCTCGGCTGTGCAGTGGGCCGAGCGAATCATGAGAAGGATCGACGGGACGTTCGCCAACTCAGTGGATGATAAACGATGACCCCGAGCTTAGAAGAGGTTCTAATTTCGGTGTGGCGCCAAGCCATGGTGGAAGGGGCGAAGACCGTCACCGTGGAAGGCGAGAGTTTTCCAGTGCGCAGGACGAGCCGGTCGAAATTGCGGAAGTGGAGTTTCAATTCGAAGGTCACGAACTGCGAGGGCTCGAGCAGAATCCGGAAACGGATTCTCGCCGGCGGTAATTGGCGCGCGAAGGAAAAAAGGTTATGCAGTTTCTCAGCGAACGCCGCTACATTGCCCTTGTGGTGGATGAAAAGGTGCAGTTCTATGAGAAAGCGGGGCTCAAAGAACTGGAACGCCAGGTATACAGGTATAGAGGAGCGCACTAGCCATGTAACAGAAAGTTCGTAGAATTGAATTAACTCCTGGTGAGGTTCTGTGATGAGGGATTCAGTTGTCGAGGGTGCTCCGGAACGGGGACGAGTTCTCAATGCGGTTGCGTTACAGAATGCCGTGCTGTGCGCTGAGTGCGATGTGGTCAGCGACAGCCCGCACGACGCGTGCCTGGTTTGCGGCAGCCGCTCGCTGTTCAACATAGCCCGCATGTTTGGGGGAAACCTTCCGAAAGAGCGCGCGAGTTTGATTGCCGAAGAACCGGCAGAAATTAAGTCACCAGCCGTCGTGTTAACTTTCCCCAAACCTCACAGACCCCGCAGGAGGGCAACCGCCGGCTCAAGACAACTCGTCCTCGACGATAAGGAAATCGATGAAGTTGAACGTGGAATGTTACTCCGGCCGAAAGGCCGATGAACGGCCCGTTCGGTTCTTGCTGGGAGGAAGGCAGTACCAAGTCGAAACCGTGCTCGATCAGTGGTACGACCCGGAGAGCATCTTTTACAAGGTTCGAGCCGACGACGGCAATCTCTACATTCTTCGGCAGCAAACATCGCTGACTGGTGGGGCATGGGAACTGGTTTCGTTTCGGCAGACAGAGAAGGAACGCTGACGCATCGGAAAGCTGCCTCCGCTACCCAATGGAACTGCGGTTTGAGATCCCCTAAAACGACTTATTCGACTGCTACTTTCGTGCCCTTCTGAGGCTGACTCGACAAATGCTCAATGCGCGCGTCCAGAATCTCCCGGAGTGCCTTAAGAAACTCGACGCGTGAGTTGGCCAAGTGTTGTCGAGCAGCAGGCGAGATTCCCAGATACTGGCGAACGGTGTCTACAATCTCGCGGCACGGGCACGGCTCATGAGCGGCATGCTCGCCCGCCGTTGATTGAGTTTCCTGTGGCTCGTTCATTGCGCCTCCTTCATTTCAACCGTCAAGACGCGATTCTCCAACCGCGCCCTCGCCGGCAGCAACCCCGCCATCGACCGCGGCAGCCCAATATGGCGGCGGAGCGTGCCGATCTCAACCACCAGCTCGTCGCCTTTCTTGAACAGTCCGATTTCGCCTTTGGTGGCAAACGGCAGTAGCACCCGAACTTCGTACGCTCCGTTCTGTTTCCCGAAGGTGAAGGGTTTTTCTGTCCGCGTCACTGCGGCCGGATCTTCCCCTGCAGGATACAGCACTCCGGCCAGCTCCTCCAGTCGGTGTCTCCCCAGGACCTCGTGGGCGAACAAGGGCACGCGCTTCACCGGAACCGGAGCGAAGTATTCTTCGATCTCGTGCAGAATCCTGTCCTGCGAGATGTGCCACTCGTTGAACCAGGTATCATTGACTTCATGTGGGAGCAGGCGGTTGACGATGACCGCGTCCACCGTCAACCCGTGCAGGGAAAAGTACACGAACGCGCGTTCGGTCTCGCGCAGCACCATTTTCTCCGGGTTGGTGACGAGCCGAACGCTGGTGATGGCAGGGTCTTCCATGACTTCGTCCACGCCCTCAAGTTTGCCAAACAGATCGCGGATATTTAGGAAGTAGCTGTCGGCAGGGAGTTCGAACGGCGCCACTCGGTTGGCGATGGGCCGCACTGCCTTCAGGAAATTCCGCTGGAAGGGAAAAATGTGTTTCATGTACCAGTCGAGCGTGGTGGGCATGCTGATGAAGCGCATGGACTCGGCGGTGGGCGCGGCGTCCAGGACGATTACGTCGTAGCGCTGCTCGCGCCGGTATTGGTTGACGTACATCATGGCGCTGAGCTCTTCCATGCCGGGCAGGATCGCAAGCTCTTCCGCCTCCACGCCGCCAATCCCGGTAGTACGCAGTACAGAGGTCACGTAAGCGGAGATTTCCTGCCAATGCCGCTTGATCTCCTTCTGAATGTTGAGTTCCTGGATCCAGAGCCGATCACCCACCTGTAACGGGTCCGAAGTCTGGAGGTGAAAGAGGTCGGTCTCCAAATCGAAGGAGTCGCCCAGGCTGTGTGCGGGGTCGATGCTCATGACCAGCGTGCGATAGTTGAGTGTGGCAAGTTTGACACCAGTGGCGGCGGCCAGACTGGTCTTTCCTACGCCGCCCTTGCCCGTGAACATGAGAATCCTCATGCCTCCATTGTAAGGGCCGGAGGTAGGCGGCGTTTTGTGCAAGAAGAAGAAGTACAGAAGTAGGAACCGAGGCGATGTCCGGGTTACCGGAGCCGAGGAATCCAGATTTGCCGACCATAGAACGCAAGGGTTCAGAATGCAGATGACTACGCCTGCAACCGCGTCTGCCGCCATGGCGCCGAACAAGTTCTTAGCCAAGCTTGCGTCTGATTGGCGCAAACCAGATGGACTCTTCGTCATCCGGCCTGATGAGGTCGAGGCATTTCTGCTTCCATTGCCGGTTGGACGTTTGGCTGGAGTCGGCAAAGTCACTGGAGAGAAATTGGCGAAACTCGGACCACAGACAGTTGCCGATTTGCGAAAGATAGATTTGTCGTGCTCGAACACGAGTTCGGTCGCCATGGTGTGCGGTTACACGAACTCGCTCGCGGCATCGACGACAGTGCAGTCGTGTCGGATCGGCCTACGCAATCGATGTCCGCGGAGGATACTTTCGAGCTTGACGTTCCTTTGGCGGAAACCGAGCAAATGATACGGCGGCTCGCAGAAAAGGTTTGGCGCAGGCGGACCTCTTCTCGGACTCATCACCAAGGACATGACCGAGGCGACTCGCTCACGCTCCACTCTCTAGCGGTGTTTCCTCATATGTTTCCTCGCAGGAGGCGCCCTCACGAAATGCTTGCTGCAGATTAATGACCAGTTTGTGCGTCGAGGATCAGTTTCATAAGATGGCCAAATTGGGCTCTGTCCTCTGCGATCGATCCGCGGTTGGCCATTTCCTCAGTCGTCTTCGCGTCTTTGACGGGAGGTTGGTTGTCGGTGCGGTGCACGACGACTAAGTCGAGGGTCGGGAGAATAAAAAGAAAGTGTGCGCCCGCACCCCGCGCGGAAAATATGCCGGGTAGCGAAACTTCCGGGAAGTGCACGCCACCGTAGTCCACCCACCAAAGGTATTCGTAGCCGCCAACGCCAATCCCATTGGACTTCACCATCTCGTTGGCGTGGCTGCTCTTTTCGATCCAGGCTTCGGGCACAATCTGTTGGTTGTCCCAGCGACCGTGACGCAGATAGAGCAATCCGAAGCGCGCCAAATCGCGCGCTGTAATTTCAAAGAGATAGGCGGGGTGAACCGAAATTGGCCCTCCGATGTAATAGACATCGCCTGGCTGAAAATCCTGCATCCAGATCGGCTTGGCAATGCGCTGATAAAAGGCTTCGCCGATCTTCAAACCTGTCTTTTTCTCAAAGATGGTCCCAAGGACATTAAAGTCCCAATTGTTGTAGTACCAGAAGGTTCCTGGCGCGTGGCTCCCGCGTGCTGGGCGGCTCTTCTTCATTGATTCTGTTTCCATATGTGCCGGGTGATAGACACCAGAACGCGCGCGCAGCAGATCAACAACACGCGCTTGCTTTTCTTCTTTTGTCAAAGGATCAGGTGAATCGTCGATTCCCAACTGCTCGAGGGTCTGGTTGATGTCAATGACACCTTCGGCAGAATAGATTCCGTAGAGCGCGCTGAGCAGACTCTTCCGCACGGAATAGGAGGTGATTTTCTTGTCGATATCTCCCCACTGATCGACAACTTTATCGCTCTGGACGATCATTACTGCGGAAGTGTGAATCGAATCAGCATCGGCGTATGCATGCGCAGCGGCCAGCTTCTCTGCGGACCATTTGGCCTTTTCGGATGAAGAGAGGGGCTGCCAGGACTTCCCGGGGAAGGTCTCTTCCGACTTGCCTTGCACTAACCCTGATTGCCTGCCCGCGTCGGCAAACAGAACAATCGAAAGACAACAGAAAAGACAGATGAGAGAACGAGCGGGAGAATGCCGCATGTCTTGGACTTATATCACAGGTGTTGGACCCCACAAGCGAAGCCCTTGGTCCCGGCATATGCTGCTCTGGTAGCTTCTTCGATTGAGTTGCGGTCGGATCACGAGCAAGCGGGAAGTAATCCTAAGGTAAGGTTAAGCCGACGATCCGGGAGTTATCACTGCGGTTCAGCGGAGTGGCAAAATCGCGATTTCTAACCGCTGTCCAAGCCTGTCGGTTTACTTCGAAGAAACTATTTCAGTTCCGCGAAGATTGCGCGCTGTTTTCCACCGACCAGCATCTCCGTGTGTGTGCGGTTGCGAAGGGCGAACCTGACCTCACCGGCAGTGTGGGGATTTACGACCGACTGCCCGTCCAGAGTGGTCGAGTTCAGATCGCCGTCATCGAGGAACAGAGCCACAGCGTCCTTGTCGTGGAAGTGCGTCGGAGTGGCCACGCCCAGCGTCCAGGTGCAATCCCACACGATAACGCGCTCATTTTCCAGGACCTTCTTGACGCCCGGCCGTGGAAACGCCAGCGGATAGCCGGTTGTATTTTCGAGGGGCGCCACCGGATGGTCCTTCAGATCGATCACGATTGATCGACCGACAATCTTCGGCGGCGTACCTTTGGGCAGAAACGCCGCGCTTCCTGACAAGGATACAACAACGGCGTCAAACTCCCGAGCGCGCGCGTCGGTAACGTCCCAGATCGCAACGCGGTCATTTTCGAGGATCGGATTCAACGCCGTTTGCGAACGAGCCTCGGTGACCTCAGGTCTTCCGGGCTGATCAGCGTGAACACAAACCTTCAACAGCTCGCGAAAATATCTTTGACTCGCATCGCGATTTCCGCTGAGCTGGGCAGCATGCGCCGCACCGTAGAGCACTCGAAAGCGCCCGGCTCCTTCTTCAGCGTCGCTTCAAATTGCTCGAGTGCCAGCGCAGGCTCTTTCATCTCCAGCAACATCTCGCCGAGCAACTCGCGCGCTGGGGCCAGGGGGCCAGGCGTCACGGCGCTTTTCTCCGTCCCATTTTCCAGCTCCGCTGCCGACTTCATCTGCCGCAGCGCTTCCTCTTTCTTACCCTGTGCCAGCGCAGCCCATGCCCGGACCGCAACTTCCTGGATTTCCACCTGCAGCGCCCAGTAGTTTTCGGCCGCCTTCGACAGTTGCTCGCAAATCTGTTTCAACGCAGTGGCTGACTCGTTCGCCGCAGGCACTTGCCCCAGTCGCGCCGCGCCCAATCCGCGGGCAAACCAGGTGATAGCGTCTGTATGAGGAAATGGTGTTTCTCGCACCGTAAGTTGCGCGGCCTGCTTCCAGTCGCGACGTTCCAGCGAGTACCGTGCCGGGATCGCCGCCAGCGCAAAATATCCAACCGCCGGGCCGCCGGCTCCGCTCAACACGGCTTTCGGATCGAAGCGGGCTGGTTATTGGAGCCCCGCAAGCCGGCTGAAATGGCCGGCAGCCTTGGCAGATGAAGGACTTGTAGCGGTCGTTTGACGGAAATCCAGTCCGGACTTATCTACCACTCAGCACCAAGCTCACAGACGTGCCGGAAAGGTGGTGGACCGTGGAGCGACGAATGGTTGCAAGCCGCGTTTTGGTAAAGGAGTACTTCGATCTGTTCGTGAATCGGCGGGCTTACACGGTCCAGTCCTTCCGTCCTCATCCAGAGAGTGGGTATCATCATTACCATAAGGGAGTGGTGAGCAGTCCGACAATCTCATACTCACCTTGCTGGCGCAGAAACGTGCAGCGCCCACGCACTGTCTTTACCGCTGCTCCACGAAAGAAGAATCCTCTTCATCGCAATATTCGGTTTATGCGCACACACTCTTGTGGTCGGGTGATGACGCCGCGACACAACAGGCCGGTGTCTAGGCGGCAGGACTCACCGCCAGACAGCGGCCAGGCCCCCTCAAACCAGGGTGGTACCTAAGACGCCCTGGTGGTTCGCAGCTGCATGCGCGACCTTGTCATTGCCATTTGATCGAGTTGTCGGTAGAGCTGGGTGATTTTTTCGGAACGCGTGTGGTAATCGGCAAGATCGGTAGGCGTCAAGCTTCCTTCTCGTCGCAGCGCGTCGATTTGTAACTCGATCAGTTGAAAAGCTTCCTTTTTGATAGCGGAGGCTGGATCCGTCATCATAAGAATTCTCCGAGGGAATTCTAGCGCACGGATTTCCCGCTGCACAGGGCGCAAGTGGTCGCCAGAGGCGGGAGTCTGTGGAAAAGTTGGTCCGTATGATCGCAAAAAAACTACTCCCAGTGGCTCGATCAAGAAAGAGAAGACACACTCACACGACGAAAGCAGGAAACGAGGAAGACAACAGGGCACTAGTGCTCGAGGAACTGCAATCGTTGACGCGGGAGAGGAAATTGCGAAACGCCACTCTGGTAGGGAGGTTTTTGCAATGTCAGGAACTGCAGCTAGCCTCGGCTCTGTTCGCGAAAGCAGTAGAGCATTGCTACCGTTGCCACGCCGGGAAGCGCCTGTTGCCACCCGGCGGCACTCTCCCACCGGCCTGCTGATGGCCCCGGCATGTGAAGTCGCATTGCCCACCTTGGAGAAGGTCCCAACCGAACAACGTTTCTCTGCGGATGACGGCGAACTGCTCACCTTGGCCGAGATCTTGGCGAGGTCCGACATGGCGACCGTGGAGGACTGGCAGAGAAGTGAAAGAGATGCAGCCAGATACTTGTCCCTGACTCTCGAACGGGGACCCGTGAGCATGGAGGGACCGCGGTTGATCGACGGTTTAATCTGGATGTCACGCTCAGCGACCGACTCGTTGACTATGCTGATTAGCGGGGACCGGAAGGGACGCTCTACCTGATCGTGGATCCAGACAGTGCGGCGTTTGTAGTTCTGAAACCAGTCCTTGCGCCGCTTGAGCCGATACATTCGCGACTGCCGGCGACGTTCTTTAACCAATTCGTAGGCTCCCTCCACCGATGGGTGCGGGTGTATGAATACGATGACGCAGGAGAACGCGTGGAGGTGCTGCGGGAGTGGTACGAGGGCGATGAGGATGCCGAGCAATGCGAAGTTCCAGACATCGAAGGATGCACGCCGAAGTGTCTTAAAGAGCAGCCCATGAGTCTCGAGCACTGAAGGAACTGGGCCGGAACGTAGCGGACCAGGAAGTGAACCTGTTAGTCAGCGGCGTGCTGGAATTGTGCTGCGTCTCGAAGCAAGCGAAACGACCGGAATTCAATGACGAGATGGGAGAACAGTTGATGGACTCGAACCCGCCGCTGCCGTGCCTGCTCGCAGCCTTCTCATCGGGTGATGCTGTCGTCGGAGGCTTTGATGACGAGGCCCTGACGGCAATGGAAGTGACACCGCAACCAACCTCGTCATCCCCCTGAAGCTCTCCGATCCAGCCGGCGTGAGTCAAGGCTTCCGCAGTCTGGGAGTCGTGTGCGAAACGCCGGCTGCCGCAAGCCGGCTCATCGACCGAATGCCCGGCAACGACGGCGGGGTGATCACTCGCGAGGAGCGTTCTGGTTAGGAGTTCCCAACTTCCGGTTGGCCTACCATCGAGACATTGGGCTCGGAGGCGAGTTGATGGGTCGTCAGGCTGTTCGCCGGTGGGGAGAATCGGCGGGAGTTACTTCTGTAGCGAGGTTTCCCAAGTGGCCCTAAACTTGCAACGAAGTGACGAACAACTTAATCGATATTAAAGTGGAAATGGAGAGAATTGCGCGCGGCGACATCAACGAGGCTTATGTCTGAACGTTCCTTGCTTGGATTGGGAAAGAGATTTTTTGCCCTCTTGCTCTGTCTGTGTGCGGTACAGGCAAGCGGCCAAGAACGCGACAATAGGGAGAGCCATCCAAGCCTCGGCGATAAGAATGCGCCCGTCGCGATGACATTACCCGACGCGCCCAGCGCAAATCAGGAAACAGGGGAGGGCAAGCAGACTAAGCGTATCCTTGGCATCATTCCAAACTTTCG
>Ga0307476_10000035_pt1 | contig 144361 bp, 114 predicted proteins | sample atmos_gasesECM2C_2_FD_203314 | JGI IMG/M metagenome (GOLD analysis project Ga0307476, IMG submission 203314) | Hardwood forest soil microbial communities from Morgan-Monroe State Forest, Indiana, United States - atmos_gasesECM2C_05 | ecosystem: Environmental > Terrestrial > Soil > Temperate... | reverse complement strand
CCGTATCATAGGTCGAGATGGCGAAGACGGGGATTGCCCTGTATGAAAGGGGCTCGATGAATGACAGCAAAACTCCAGTCAGTGAGAACCGGAACGGACCCTTCAACTTCAGACAGATCCAGCGATGCGACGACTGCACGTCCGCCGGAAGATTTTCGGTTGGACAGACGAGAGAGAGTTCGTCAGCGCTGCGGGTGATCGAAGTGAACTCGGCCTTGGTGGCCCAGTCGGGCACCGGCGCATCGGACGCGAAGCGCACGATAGCAAAGGTACCGGGGAGTTGGCGGAATTTGAGGTTGTGTTGTGACACTGCTACTTACCCTTCTATCGCCTTGCGCAGGGCAGCGCGAGCAAGAATGCGGGTGGAGTCCAGCATCGGGAGCGGCGATTGCTCCTGCGTCATGAGGAGTGGGATTTCGGTGCAGGCCAGGGCGACGGCGTCGCAGCCTTCGTCTTTCAGGGCGCGGATTACTTCTGTGACATAGGCTTGGGTGCGCGGCAGGAATTTTCCCTGGACCAGTTCGTCGAAGATGATGTGGTGGATGCGCTCACGCTGTTCGCTGCCAGGGACGCGGAATTCGATGCCTGCGGATTTGAGAGTATCGCGATAGACGGGGCCGTCCATCAGCGAGCGGGTGCCGAGAACTCCGAGGCGTTTGTAGTTGTGGCGCTTGGCCTCGTTGGCGACCTCGACGGCGATGTGCAGCCAGGGGCGAGGCGATCGGTGGGCGACGAGATCGAAGGCCTGATGCACCGTGTTGACGGGGGCGATGAGGAAGTCGGCTCCAGCGCGGGCCAGTTTTTCGGCGGAGGACAGCATAAGTTCGGCGACTCCGGCCCAATCGTTGGCATCGATGCAATTCTTGTACCGAATAAAGGGATGGCCGTGCATCGACACTTCGGGGTGATTGTAGGGACCGAGTAAGTCCGCGCCTTCGACGCAGATGGTGCGGTAACAGAGCGCGGCGCCCTCCGCGCTGGATGCGACGATGCCGATGTGTAACATCAATTGCCAGTGGCGGCGTCGCCATTGAGCTGACGCCTGCCACCTGATCCTTTAGCTCTTGATTGTAGCTTGCGCGACAGCGTAGGGGCTCGAGTCGCGGTAACGCTTTTCGAATTCTTCGCGCGAGCAGATGGTTTTGATGTCGACGACGCGGTCGATGGCCAGGATACCGTCGAGGTGATCGATTTCGTGCTGCAGGAGTTCGGAGAGATTGCGGTCGTCCCCGGCTTGGAATTTGAGGGTCTCGCCGTTGAGAGTTTGATAGCGGATGGTGACTTGGCGATGGCGTTCGACCTGCATGAAAATTGAGAGGAAACTCAGGCAGGCATCCCACACGATAATTTTTTCTTTGCTGCGCTCGATGATTTCCGGGTTCACGAGTGGCCAGGGCTCGGCGCCGGGGAGTTGGAGGAAGATGACGCGCTGCAGGACTCCGAGTTGGGGAGCGGCGATGGCGCGTCCGTAGCCGGTTGTGGAGCGCCAGTGACCCAATGTGTCGGCCAGATCCTGAATCAAGTCATGGATCTCGCGTGCGGCGGGGTTCTGCGCCGCAATGGCCCTTTGCCGGAGGAGCGGATCACCTAGTTGGAGGATGGGCTTAACTGGCATGGGCAGCGAGGTCCCTCAGGGGCTAAAGCCCTTCGATAATACCTGGCCTATCGCAGCGCTGAAAGCGCTGCGCCACCCAAAAGCGGTTCATCTTCAGCGCGCCGCAGCTGCGTCGAATAGGCTCAGGAGCTCGAGCTTCTTTTCGGCGGGAAGAAAAGACGCTTCGAAGGAGTTGCGGGCCAGTTCGCGGAGGTGCTCGTCGGTGAATCCGAAAGTTTCCTGGGCCAGTTGGTACTCGCGCGAAAGCGTGGTGCCAAATAGCGCCGGGTCGTCGGTGTTGAGCGTAATCATGACGCCCTGATCGAAATAATTTTTCGTGGGATGCTCGGCGACCGCCTTGCAAACTCCGGTGCGCAGGTTACTGGTGATGCAGAGCTCGACTGGAATCTGGCGCTGGGCGAGTTCTTCGATCAGGTCGGAATCCTGGCTCGCGGTGAAGGCGTGGCCGATGCGCTCGGCGTGCAGGTTGAGCGCTCCCCAGACGGATTCCGGCGGTCCGGTTTCGCCGGCGTGCGCGGTCAGGCGCAAACCATGGTCCTCGGCGTAGGCGTAGACGCTGCGAAAAAGTTCGGGAGGAGCTTTTTGTTCGTCACCCCCAATGCCGACGCCGACGACCTGGCGATCGTGATAACGCACCGCCAGCTCGAAAACTTTTTGCGCTTCCTCGACTCCGAAATGGCGGGTCGCGTCGAAAATCCAGAGCAGCGATACGCCGAAATCGCGCGCGCCGCGGGCGCGTCCACGTTCGAGGCCTTCGAAGATCGCGGCGAAATCCTGCTTGCGGAAGAGGCAGACGCCGACCGCAACATAGACCTCGGCGTGCAGAATGTTCTCTTCTTTCAGGCGCTGCATGAGCCGGTAAGTAATGAGCTCGTAGTCGTCGGGGCCGCGCAGGTGCGCGCTGACCGCCTTGAATGCCATGAGAAAGCTTTGGAAGTCGGTATAGGTGTAGAGGGCTTCGATTTCGGCGAGGGTGGCGCGGTCGCCGTGGCGCGCGCTGAGTTCAAGCAACGTCGCCGGCTCGACGGCGCCCTCGAGGTGCAGGTGCAGCTCCGCCTTGGGGAGTTGACGGATAAAGGCATTGGGCGGGCGATCTGCGGCGGGACTCATAGAGTTGATTGTAGATTCTTGACCGAGGATTTGCGAGGGAGCAGCGATCTGCCGCTGGCGATTCTTTCGGGTACAATCCGGTGTTCTCACGTCGGGATCAGGGAGCGCGCATGAAAATCAGTAGCGTCTGCAGATGGTTGGCTGGGTTCGCAGTGCTGACCGCGCCTTTGGCTTTGTTGGCGGCACCGCAGGTGAAAACCGCATCGGGCATGATTGAGGGCAAAGAAGATGGGGCCGTCCGCGCGTTTCTTGGAATCCCTTATGCCGCGCCGCCGGTGGGCAACCTGCGCTGGAAACCGCCTGCCGCTGCGGCAAATTGGACGGGAGTGCGCCAGGCAACGGAGTTTGGCAATCACTGCATGCAAGGAAGAGTGTATGGCGACATGAATTTTCGCGATCCCGGTGGCAGCGAGGATTGCCTGTTTCTGAATGTGTGGGTTCCGACGAAACCTTCAGGGTCGAAACTTCCAGTGATGGTGTGGATTTACGGCGGAGGATTCGCGGCTGGCTCTACCTCGGAGGCGCGGCAGGATGGAGCGCATCTGGCGCAGCAGGGCGTGATTGTCGTGAGCATGAATTACCGGCTCGGCGTCTTCGGATTTTTTGTGCATCCAGAACTGGAGAAAGAGTCGGGGCACAATGCGGCGGGAAATTATGGGTTGCTCGATCAAGTCGCGGCGCTGCGCTGGGTGCATGAAAATATTGCGGCGTTCGGCGGTGATCCGGGCAACGTGACGATCTTTGGAGAGAGTGCGGGATCATTTTCAGTGAGCGCGCAGATGGCGTCGCCGCTGGCGAAGGGGCTGTTTCAGAAGGCGATTGGAGAGAGCGGCGGCGCGTTTTTCAGCGGGGGTCTGACGTTCGAGCCCCGGTCGGTGCGCGAAGAAAAGGACGTCAAGCTGGTCAGCTCGAAGCTGGGAGTGAGCATGCTGGCTGAGTTGCGGGCGATTCCGGCGCAGAAGTTGCTCGATGCGTTTGCGCCGCCGCAGTCCCAGGGTTTTGATTTTGATCCGGACGTGGACGGATATTTTCTGCCGGAACCAGTGCCCACCATTTTTGCCGCGGGGAAACAGAACGACGTTCCGCTACTGGCGGGATGGAATCACGATGAGGGCAGCTATGAGGTTGCCTTCTCGCCGCAGAAGCAGACTGTTGAAAGCCTGAAGGCGACGGCTCAGAAAGAGTTTGGCGACAAGGCGGCGGAGTTCTTGAAGCTTTATGCTTCAGATACTCCGGAACAGACGCTGCGGTCGGCGGAGGATTTCGCTGGCGACCGATTCATTGCTTTCTCGACCTGGGCTTGGCTGGAAGCGCAGGCCAAGACGGGCAAGCAGCCGGTGTATCGATATCGTTTCGACCTAGGGCCACCAGCCGATCCGAAGGGGCCGCAGATGGGCGCGTATCACTCGGCGGAGATTGAGTATGTGTTTGGGCAACTCGATTCTAAGGCAGGGGTCGGGTGGCTGCCGGAGCATCGTGCGCTCAGCGACGAGATGCAGAAATACTGGGCGAACTTTGCGCGGAGTGGCGATCCGAACGGGCCGGGATTGCCGAAGTGGCCGGTGTATTCGGCAGCGGACGGATGGGAGATGATGTACTTGGACACGAAGTCGGCGGCGAACAAGGATGACTTGCGGGAGCGGTATTTATTTTTGGCGGGGGCGTGGGAAAAGTAGGGCTAACGCCAGATTTCTACTAAGAACTCCTGTTTGGGATGGTGGCGGTTTAAGGGGGCACGGGGTCCTTCGGCTGCGCAGACCGATTCGCTTTGCTCATCGGGCTGCTTCGCTCAGGATGACAGGGCGTTTCTGCTGAAAAGCTGAGAGCTGATGGGTGACAGCTAAGAGCTCACAGCCGATTTCTTCGCGAACTCGCTTCGGTGACGGCTGTAGAAGACGTAGATCAATAATCCGAGGCCGAGCCAGATCACGAAGCGCAGCCAGGTAATGATAGTGAGGCCCATCATCAGGCCGCCGCAAAGAACGATCGAGATCAGCGGGAACCAGGGCACGAACGGAACGCGGAAGGCGCGTTTACGATCGGGCTGGCGGCGACGGAGAAGGATCACTCCCAGCGAGACAAGAACAAAAGCGAAGAGTGTGCCGATGTTGGCTAGGTCGGCGGCGTCTCCTATATCCACAAGGCCGGCGGGGATTCCTACGGCGAAACAGGCGATCCAGGTGGACCAGTGCGGCGTCTTGTATTTCGGGTGCACCGCGGAGAACAGCTTGGGCAGCAAGCCATCGCGTGACATGGCGTACCAGATGCGGGCCTGGCCGTACTGAAACACGAGCAAGGACGAGATCATGCCCGTCAGCGCGCCGATCACGATGACCGAGCGGAAGAACGGGTGCACGCCCAGATATTTCATCGCGTAGGCTACAGGCGCTTCCGCGGCTGCACCAGAGACGAAGGTCGTGTACTTCATCATGCCGAGCAGAACGACGGCAACGCCGACGTAGAGCACCGTGCAGACCACCAGCGACATAATGATGCCGAAAGGCAGATCTTTTTGTGGATTGCGCGATTCCTCGGCAGCGGTGGAGACCGAGTCGAATCCGATGTAGGTAAAGAAAACTATTGCCCCACCGGTGACGATCCCGGCGAAGCCAGAGGGCGCGAATGGCACCCAGTTGGCGGGCTTGACCAGCATTCCACCGACGACGAGAAAGGTCAGGATGGCGCCGATCTTGACCGTGACCATGATGTTATTGGTTTCGGCCGACTCCTTGACTCCACGCACCAGCAGCAGCGTGAGCAGGAAAACGATGAGGAAGCCGGGAAGGTTGAAGTAGGCGCCCGTCCATTCTCCCCCGGCCCAGACGGGGCTCGCCCATTTGTCCGGCAGGTTGAGGCCGAAGACTGCCAGTTGTGCTTTCGTATAGCCAGCAAAACCGACCGCGACCGCAACGTTCGAGACCACGTATTCGAGGATCAGGTCCCAGCCAATGATCCAGGCAAAAATTTCGCCGAGCGTAGCGTAAGAGTACGTGTAGGCGCTGCCCGCGATGGGGATCATCGAGGCCAGTTCGGCGTAGCACAATCCGGCGAAGCTGCAAGCGACCGCCACCAGTAAGAACGAAATCGCAATCGATGGACCGGCGGGCGGGCGGCCGTGCATGAGGGCTCCCGCGGTGCTGCCGGTGCGCACGAAATTTATGATCACGTCGAGCGCCTGCGCATGCAGAAGCGATGGAGCCTGGAAATATTCGCCAGCGGCCGCGGTGCCGGTCAGGATGAAAATTCCCGAGCCGATGATGGCTCCGATGCCGAGAGCTGTCAGGGACCAAGGGCCTAGCGATTTGCTTAGCCGATGTTCCGGGTGGTCGGCTTCGGAGATCAGCTTGTCGATCGACTTGCAGCAGAAGATCTGTTTGTCGGAGGTACGGATGACGGTTGCGGGTTCCGTGGGTTGTGACAAGCGGTTGTGGTCTCCTGGAGAACCAGCTCTTGGCTATTAGCTCTTAGCCTTTAGCTTGAAACCTGCGTCGCTTCGCGACGGAGCGGGCGAGCCGCCCGCTCCTACACGAGTTCCGCTGTTGCCTTTACCGCTTGGCTTGGCCGCGGGCCAGTTTCTTGACCTTAGGCTTTTTCGATCCGCGGGCGTAATCGCGGGGCTTGAGCGGCTTTTCGGCTTTGCGTTTCTTGCGCGCGGTGCGTTTGGCTTTCTTGCGTTCTTCTTTGGTTAGCTTGGATGTATTTGCCATGATTCCTTTTTGGATTGAGTAATTGTTGGATTGAGTAATTGTGTAATTTGGTAATTGAGTAATTGAAAAGCCTTGTTAAGGCCTGTCCCGAAAATAATTACTCAATTACTAAATTTCCCAATTACTCAATGATTTCAAGCCCTTTCCAGCTGGGCGTACTTCTCTACCAGCTTCTTTAATCCGAAGCGTGGAAATTGTACCGTAATCTTGGCTTCTTCGCCTTCTCCTTCGCGCTGGTAGACCGTGCCTTCGCCATATTTTGGGTGGCGAACCTTTTGGCCGGGGCGGAATCCGCGCTTGCCGGTGGGCTCTTCGACTGGCGTTTTCGGGACGGTAAATTTCTTGCCGCGGCTGGCGAAGAACTCGGCGATGTTCTCGATGGAGTTGTAGGGACGGGCCGGGGCAGTGGGCTTTTGCCGGCTCTGCGCCGCGGGGGCGCCGTGACCGTGCCATGACGCGCTTTGATCTTCGTCTTCGTAGGAATAGTGGGTTGAGGTGTGCTCGTCGCGGAGCGAGCGCGCGGGCGAGTCGCCCGCGCCCACACGGACTGTGCTGGCGCGGCGCGTTCCTAATTCTTCCAGCAGCGGGGCGGGGACTTCTTCCAGGAATCTTGAGGGGACGCTGGCTTCGGGTAAGTCGGTGCCGTATCTGCGGCGGTAGACGGCGCGCGTGAGGATGAGCTGATCCATGGCGCGGGTCATGCCGACGTAGCAGAGGCGGCGCTCTTCTTCAATGTCTTCGGGGACGAGCATGGTGCGGGAGTGCGGGAACAGACCCTCTTCGAGACCGCTGAGAAAGACTAGCGGGAATTCCAGGCCCTTGGCAGCGTGCAGGCTCATGAGCGTGATCTGGGCGCGGGCGTCGTAGTCGTCGGCGTCGGCGACCAGGGCGGCGTGGTCGAGGAACTGGTCGAGGGTCTCGGCGCGGTCGCGCGAGTCCATGGCGGCGTTCACCAGTTCGCGCAGGTTTTCGATGCGGGAGAAAGCTTCGGGGGTGTCTTCTTCTTCGAGCAGCTTGATGTAGCCGGTGCGGTCGATGAGGAATTTTAGAATGTCGGCGACGGAGACGGAGGGAGTGGGGAAGGAATCGGGGGTTGAGCCGATTTGCGGCTCTGGCGGCTTTGCTCCTTCTGCTTGCGGCGGTTCGGCCGGCGGGACGCCAGCGCTACTGTCGTTCGTTTCATCGGCGCCGAAGTCAAAGGAGAAGTTCCCGAATTCGGTGGGATCGAAGGTCGTAGCGTCATCGGAGTTGGAAACCTGCTCGTCGGTGGCGCCCGTGGCTTCCGAGTGCGCGGGCGAGTCGCCCGCGGCCACACGTTCGCTTCCTTCCAGTTGTTCGGTGAATGTGCCGGCCAGCATGGCCCGGGCGTCTTCGATTAGCTGCCGAAAGCTTTTCAGAGACGCGAGGGCGCGCGGCGGCAGGAGCTGGCGGCGGATGGCTTCTCCGACCGCGCCCCATAGCGACAAACCGGTTTCTAGCGCCAGATTTTCGAGCGTGTCGATGGTACCTTTGCCGATGCCGCGGGTGGGCGTGTTGATGACGCGCAGCAGCGAGATGGAATCGTCGGGATTCTGGATGACTTTGAGATACGAGATCATGTCTTTGATCTCGGAGCGATCGTAGAAAGAGAACCCGCCGACGATGTGATATTTCAGGCCGTAGCGGCGCATGGCCTCTTCGAACAATCGCGACTGCGAGTTGGTGCGGTAGAGCACGGCGGTGCGCGGAGTTTCGCCTCGTTCGTTGGTGGCGTGATCGGCGGCGGCGCGCAGATATTTTGCGATGTGATCGGCGGCGAAGAGAGCTTCGTTCTCGCCGTCGGGGGCCTCGTAGTAGCCGATCTTGGTGCCGCCCTGGCGCGCGGTCCACAGGTTCTTGCCTTTGCGCCGGACGTTGTTGGCGACCACTGTGGACGCCGCTTGCAGAATGTTTTGGGTGGAGCGGTAGTTCTGCTCGAGGCGGATAATTTTAGCTTCGGGGAAATCCTGCTCGAATTCGAGGATGTTGCGAATGTCGGCGCCGCGCCAGGAATAAATCGACTGGTCTTCGTCGCCGACGGCGCAGACGTTGTGGCGGTCGCCGGCGAGCATGCGCATGAGTTCGTACTGCGGGCGGTTCGTGTCCTGGTATTCGTCGATGAGCAAATATTGGAATCGGCGGTTGTAGTATTCGCGCACCGGTGCCGCGGATTTCAGCAGGCGCACGGCTTCCAGCAGCAGATCGTCGAAGTCGAGGGCGTTGGCCTTGCGGAGTTCCTTGCGGTACTCCTCATACAAGTGCGCGATTTTTTCGGTCTTGGGATCGGCCGACTGCAGGTAGAGTTCCTGCGGATCGAGCATGTGATTTTTCGCCCAGGAGATGCGGCCGAGAACGGTGCGGGGCGTGAGTTGTTTGTCGTCGAGGCCAAGACGCTTCATCACGCCTTTGACCACGGCTTGCTGGTCGCTCTCGTCGTAGATAACGAAATTTTTCGTGTGGCCGATCGGCGGTTGTCCCGGCACGGTTGACGGGATGCGCAGGGCTTCAATATCGCGACGCAGCACGCGCACGCAGAACGAATGGAAGGTGGAGATGACGGGTTTGGCGATACTCAGTCCGCCGACCAGCTTTTCGACGCGCTCCCCCATTTCGGCCGCGGCCTTGTTGGTGAAGGTCATGGCCAGGATGGATTCGGGCATGACGCCTTTGTGCTCGATCAGGTAGGCGATCCGGTAGGTGATGACGCGGGTCTTGCCGCTGCCGGCTCCGGCGAGGATCAGCACCGGGCCTTCGGTGGTTTCGACGGCTTCGCGTTGCTGCGGGTTGAGTTGGTCGAGAAAAGACAATGCGGAAGTGGCTCCAGGATCGATGGTTCGATTTTACAGGGGAATGGCGGCGGGCGGATTGGCGACCGGCTGGGCAGGCGGGCCTTGAATTTTAGACGCAAGGCATGAGGGCCTATTCGTTCTCTCTGCGGAGTTGAGATGGGCGGCGCAGCCGGGGAAATCCCCACTTCTCGCGCAGAAGGCGCGCGAGAAATAGGGCACCCGGTTTGGGGATGGCTGCTGCGGGGAGGAGCGTCTTATGAATTTGAACGCGAGTCCGAAGATTTTTCTGGTGTTGGCGGTGTTGATGATTTCGGCGGGAGTGGTGCTGGTGGACCGGCACGACGCGCAGGCGGGCGAGGTGACGGCGTCGGGTTACAAAGTACTGGAGCCGATTCGGCATGGGAATCTGACGGTGTTTCCGGTGGTGGCGGCGAAGAGCTATCCGACGGGTGAATTCATGACGCTGGATGAAGGGCTGCGATCGGGAGATGTGGTGGTGACGGAAGCGGGCAACGTGCAGGGTCTGATTCGGCGGCATACGGTGCCGGTCATTCGCAATGACGGCGGGGGCGCGCAGGTGAACCGGCTGGTGCTGGTGAACAATTCCAAGCGGCCGCTGCTGTTGCTGGCGGGAGAGATTGTTAGCGGGGGCAATCAGGATCGGGTGATTGGAAAAGACCGCATTGTTCCGCCGGAGAGCGATCCGGTGGACCTGAGCGTGTTCTGCGTGGAGCCGGGACGATGGGTCGAGACCAGCCAGAATTTCGGAGCTTCAGAGGCGATGTATGGCCGCAACGTCGGCGGTCCGATTCATGGCGCGGTCCCGATGGCGATGATGGCGCAGCCGTCGGTGCGAGCCAAGGCTATGGCCGACAAAGACCAGAGCCAGGTTTGGGCGGAGGTGCGCAAGCAGCAGTCGGCGATGGAAACGGTGGAGGTATCGGCTGGAGCGGCTCCTGTGGCGACGGAGATTGCCAGCACTTCTTCATACGCCAAGGTGAATGAAAACGCGGAAGTGAAGAAGCAGGTGGACGCCGTGGCCAAGCCGATCGAGCAGAATTATCAGAGCCTGATCCGGCAGTTGCGCGATCGCAATGCAGTGGGCGTGGTGGTGGCGGTGAACGGGCGCATCATTTGGGCCGACGTGTTTGCCAGCACGGACTTGCTGGAAAAATATTGGCCGAAGCTGGTGCGCTCGTACGCTTCAGAAGCAGTGGTGACGCGCGCGAAAGATGTCGAAGTCGGCGTGAGCCAGGCGCAAGCATTTCTGGGCGACATGGAAGGACGACACGAGACGATTGAGACCGAGCCGGGAATTTACCGGCACACCGAAGCGACCGGCGACGGATTCAAGGCGTTCTCGCTGACTTCGCTACTGCCGAAGACCGGGTTTGACGTGCATGTGGCGAAGATGGCGGAGTGAAGAGGCAGTGGTTAGGGGCTAGTGGTCAGTGGTCAGTGCCTCGTTACCAGGGGAAGGTGCGGGTATCGTTGGCCACTGGCCACCGATCACTGGCCACTTTTTCCCGACCTATCGTTAGTTTCTGGTTGATTCGTACCAATTCCGCCAGGCGGTGGAATCGTTGGGGAGGTGCTGTCTGGTGATGTCGCTCAAGGCCTGGAATGCCAAGGCATGTGTCTGGGCATCGAGCGAGGGATCGTCGGTGTAGTTCAGCAATTGCGGGACGGCGGTGAGGCGCTGCTCGGGGGTGTACATGCCTGACTCGGCCAGGGCGCACGCGGCCCGTTCACGGACGCTCCGGGAAGGATCGTCGTGCATCGCGTTCAGCAGGGGCTCGATGGTTTGGCTGGAGCCGGACAGCGCGAGACCTTCGACGGCCCAGCGGCGCGAATCAGCGTCGTCATCTTTCAGGTGCGCGGTTAAGACTTGTACGACACGGTCGGTTTCGACGCCCCGATTCGCTATGAGACCGAGAGCCCAGAGCGCCCAGATTTTCTGCGCGTGGTCGGGAGATTCAGCAGTGCTCAACAAATAATCGAGGCTGGCAGAGTTCTTGGCCAAGCCATAGGCCGCGAGTTCGACCTCGATGCCGGACTCGCGCACTCGCAGATCATTGGAGTTCAGTGCGGCGGTGGTGAGCTGCGCGATCTGCGGATTCCAATTTACTTTTCCTTGCCAGCGATCTACCCGCGACGAAATCTGCTCGACTGCTCCGTCTTTGCGGGCCACGGCCTGTTCGAGCAGCGCCTCGGCCTGCCTCTGCGGCATCATGCGATCGAGTGGAAGAGAATTTTTGGCGGAAGCCGGGCTGCCGGAACGCATGGAAAAAGTTCCGAACTGGTTGCTGAACTTGAACCAGGCAGAATGGGCTCTGCCGACGTTGGCGGCAAGGAGCGCCAGAAGAGCTCCGATCGCGATGGCAAACAGCGGGCCGAAGCGGCGGATTTTCTCAGACCGCGGCGGAGGGTAAGAGATCGGTCCGCCGGAATCGCCACCGGAAGTGTCGGAGTTCAGCCGGCCGTAGTCGGGAGTCGGCTGCAGGCGCGGGTCCGCGACCTTCGCGGGGTCTGGCTGCGGAGATTGCCCAGAAAGAGGTGGCTGGGGAACATCCATATAGTAACGAGTCTAGGATCACCGCTGAAATGAGGTAAAGTTACTTCGGGTCGAATCCCACCGAGTACAGTGTAACGAGGCGGCGCGGCCGACGATTCCACGAAATTCTGAGGAGGAAATGATCTTATGAAATCAAGATGGATCGTATTCATCATGAGTCTGTCGCTGGCGGGGGTGGCTTTGGCGGCTGGTTCGGGATACCACGTAGTGACGACTTACAAGGTGGGCGGCGAGGGCGGATGGGATTACCTGACGGCCGATGCTGCCGCTCGGCGCGTCTACATTTCTCGCGGTACACACGTCATGGTGCTGGATGCGGATTCCGGCAAGAGCGTTGGCGATATTGCCGACACGCCGGGGGTTCATGGCATCGCGCTGGCTCCGGAGCTTGGGCGCGGATTTACCAGCAACGGGCGGGAAGGAACGGTCAGCATTTTTGATATCAAGACATTGGCGACGAGCAGCAAGGTGAAGGTGGGGGATAATCCTGACGCGATTCTTTATGACCCGGCGACGAAGCGGGTATTCACGTTCAACGGGCGCAGCCAGGATTCGACGGTGATCGATGCTGCCAGTGGGAAAGTGTTGAGCACGATCAAACTCGATGGCAAGCCGGAGTTCGCGGCCAGCGACGCGAAGGGCGAGATCTTCGTCAACATCGAAGACAAGAGTGAGTTGACCGCGATTGATCCGAACAAGATGGAAGTGAAGGCGAAATGGCCGCTGGCGCCATGTACGGAGCCGAGCGGGCTCTCGATCGACCGGAAGAATCGGCGACTCTACGTCGGTTGCGATAACAAGATGATGGCGGTGGTGGATGCGGACAGCGGCAAGGTGCTGGCGACTCCGGCGATCGGCGAGGGTGTGGATGCGACGACATTTGACGCCGAGACCGGTTTGGCGTTCGCTTCGTGCGGCGGGGGTGGTGTGCTGACTGTGGTCAAAGAGGAATCGCCGGGCAAATTTAGTGCCGAGAACATTCCGACGCAGAAGGGCGCGCGCACCCTAGCGCTGGATGCGAAGACGCACAACGTGTTTGTGGTAACGGCGCAGTTCGGACCCAGGCCCGAGCCTACGGCGGATAATCCGCACCCGCGACCTCCAATGGTTCCTGACACTTTTGTGGTGCTGGTTGTAGGGAAGTAAAGTACCGAGGTAGCCCGCATTTTTGTTTCAGGAGAGGCCTGCCTGGATCTCACTTCTGATTGTGAAGCGAGAGCGGGTCTTCACAAAATAGCGGATTCCCGCTAGGATATCGCCACTCCGGTCGGCCGTACGACCGTTCGGTTGGAAGTTTTTGGATTCACGGAGACTGTGGTTTAACGGCCGAGGGCCATTACATGACGATTCCTGACGAGAAGTTTTTCCATGCGGAGGTGACCCGACGCGTCGACTTCGCTCCTGACTTGTGGATGTTCCGCATCCGCACCGGGGGCGAGTTTCATTTCGTTCCAGGACAGTATGCGACCTTGGGAGTCGAGGCGAATGGGAAGCGGGTCGAGCGTCCGTATTCGATTGCGTCAGCGCCTTTTGAAGATGAAGTTGAGTTTTTCTTTGAACTGGTACCGGAGGGCGCGCTGACGCCGCTGCTGCACAAGTTACAGCCGGGCGACCAGTTGCTGATGCGCAAAGTTCCGAAGGGAAAGTTTTCGCTCGACCTGCAGAGTCAACGCACGAATCATCTGCTGATCTCGACGGTGACGGGAGTAGCGCCGTTCGTGAGCTACGTGCGTACACTTTCCAAAGACTGGACGGAAGGACGATTTGACGGGAGCCACAAGCTGTATCTGCTGAACGGCGCGAGCCGTCCATGGGAGTTTGGATATCTCGACGAACTGAGCCAATTTGATAAAGAATTACCGTGGTTCAAGTACGTGCCGACCGTCAGCCGTCCGTGGGATCACGCGGACTGGCCGGGAGAAATCGGACGGGCCGATGACATTCTGCGCAAATATGCGGATCATTGGGAACTGGATGCGAGTAACACTCTGGCTTATTTGTGCGGGCATCCGGACATGATCGAGCACAGCAAGGCGATTCTGAAGCGTCGCGGATTCACCGACAAGGGAGCGGTGAAGGAAGAGGTTTACTGGATCCCGCCGCACAAGTAGGGCTGGGTCGCGAGTGGCGAGCGCCGGGAACAATTGTGGCTGCCTAAGTGCCGACGGTCGAACTGCGCCGCTCGAGTAGAATCACGTCTCTCCAAGCATCGCCGAGTTTGCCGATGCGGCGCCTTACGCCGACTTCCCGAAATGCGTAGGACTTGTGCAGGGCGATGCTGGCCGTGTTCTCGGGGAATATCCCGGCCTGCAAAGTCCAGATTCCGTTCGCTTCCGATTCTTCGACGAGTGCCCGCAGAAGTGCTTTGCCGACACCCTGTCCGCGTGCCGCAGCGGCTACATAGACGGAAACTTCCGCGACTCCGCGATAGACGTGGCGGCTTGAAACAGGGCTGAGGGCGGCCCATCCAAGCACGGTGAGGTTGTTCCCGGAAGTCACCGATGTCGAGGGGGCAATCGCCTCGACTGCGATCAGCCGGCAATGTTTGTAGTGGCTGCTGTCCCATTTTTCCCAGTCAGGAAGCTCGGTTTCGAATGTGGCATTCCCCGTGGCGAAGCCTTCGCGGTAGATCTCGCGAACGGCCAACCACAGGTCTGCAGGCATGGGCAGGGTGTGCATAGATAGTCAATCGGAATCTAACTCTCCGGGGGAGCGAAGAAAACCAGCGCAGCCAGTTCTTCGGTGATGTCGTAGAAGTGGTGCTCAACTTCGGCGGCGACAAAGAGCACGCTGCCGGCGGAAATGGCCTGATCCTGGTCTCCGGCTTTGAAACGCGCCTTGCCGCGGACAACGTAGTACATCTCGTCTTCATGATGCGGGCTTTGCCGGTCGACAGCGCCGGCGGCGAGGACGTAAAGTCCTGCGCTCATAGAGGGCACGCGGAGGAACTCCCCGTAGAGCTTGCCGCTTTGGGCCCGCTGCTGGTTAATTGCGTTGATCGTCGCGAACCAAGTCTTCATGCGAACCCAGCCTTCACGCGAGAATTCCGCCAAATAGAAGTTCGGTGAATTGCGGAATCAGGTTGGTGGACTGCAGTTCGCCTTCCGGCTTATACCACTGGTAAATCCAGTTGATCATGCCGAGCAGGGCGAAGGCGGCGGCGCGCGGGCTGACGGAACTCTTCGTCTGGCGGGTGCGTTGCGCTTTGACTTGCGCGTTGCTTTGTACTTCGGCGATGAGGCCTTCGACGAAGTGAATGTATTCCTTCTTGCGCTGGTTGATGCGCTTGCGGAGCGCGGGCGGCAGGGGATGATTCTCGTGCAGCATGACGGTAATCTCGCGGTCGCGGGGGCTGAGGACTACTTCGATGTGGCGGCGAATCAGGGCGCGCAGGCGTTCTTCGGGATCGGCGATGGCACGCACCGGAGCCAGCACGCGCTCCTGGGTGATCTCCATGGCGTGGTTCATGATCTCGAACAGGATTTCGTCTTTGCTCTGAAAGTGGTGGTACAGGCCTCCTTTGCTGAGTTTGAGCGAGGCGGCGACGTCGTTCATCGAGGTCGCGTCGTAGCCGCGCTGCTGGAATAGGCGGGCAGCGGTGCGCAGAATTTCCTGCCGGGAATCAACCAGAGTTTCGCGGGGCATTGGGGGACATGTTAAATAGTTGCGGGGAAGAATGCCAACGGATCGCGGTTACTCCCCGAACTGCTGGATCTCCCCAAAGCGCTTCCACCCTTCTTCATCGACCGGGCCCGCGGAATGGCTGCCCATGCGAAAGCGATGACCGTCCGGATCCTGCACATTCATTTCACGGATGCCCCAGGGCATGTTCGTCGGCGGTTGCCGGATGATCGCACCGGTGCGTTTGTACTCCTCGTGGAGCGCGTCTACGTCTTCCATGAAAATGGACATCCACATGCCGGGCTGCCCTTGTCCGCCTTCTGACAGAAAAATCTCGACTGTGCCTCGAGCGACACAACCGAAAGACGGAGGATCACCCCAGTCCCACTTCTTGGTGAATCCCAGCTTGTTGACGTAGTAGTCCATTGATGCGGCGAAAGTTTTGACGTTCAGGATGGGGATCACGCACTCGAATTCGTTCATCGGTCCTCCCTGGTGTGGCGGCGTGCTCGGCGGTACGCAGAATTTCCCGCAAGGAAATCAAGGCCGAGTTTCGCGCGGCATCGGAGGCATGGTAAATACTGGGGGGGCTGGAATGCCAACGACCGCGCCCTGGCGGGCGGCGTGACTATGGCGGGAACCAGACTTCTCCCTTGACACCTGGGGGCCGTGACAGGTAGCATTTTACATATACCGACCGACCGGTCGGTATTGCGATATAGAGTCGGGATTTTCCCAATAAGCAAGGGCTCTTTCCTCCCCTTGTGATACGAGAGGAGCACTCGGTGGTTACCATTTTTTATGAACGCGACGCCAAGCCTGAGGCGCTGAAGGGCAAGACGATCGCCATTATTGGTTACGGCAGCCAGGGACACGCGCAGGCGCAGAATCTTCGCGACAGCGGACACAAAGTGATCGTCGGGCTTGATCCGACTCGCCCCAGCGCGCAACAGGCGCGGGCCGACGGCATGGTCGTGGTGGCGCCGGATGAGGCTGCCAAGCGCGCCGACTGGATCCATTTGCTCACACCGGATGAGACGCAAGGCGAACTCTACGAAAAGCGCATCCAGCCGTATCTACATCCCGGCAAAGTGCTTGGGGTGTCGCACGGATTCAGCATTCACTTTAAGACGATTGTTCCGCCCACAGATGTTGACGTGGTGATGATTGCGCCGAAAAGTCCGGGCCATCTCGTGCGGCGCGTTTACACCGAAGGGCGGGGGGTGCCGTCGCTGATTGCGATTCATCAGGATGCGAGTGGGCACGCGCACGATTTGGCTTTGGCGTATGCGCACGGCATTGGGTCGACGCGGGCCGGCGTTCTTCAGACAACGTTCAAGGAAGAGACCGAGAGCGACTTGTTTGGCGAACAGGCTGTGCTATGCGGTGGGCTGACGTCGCTGATCAAGAAAGGATTCGAAACGCTGGTCGAAGCCGGGTACGCGCCGGAGATTGCCTATTTCGAATGTCTGCACGAAGTGAAGCTGATCGTCGACCTGATCTACGAGGGTGGACTGGCGCGGATGCGCTATTCGATTTCGAATACTGCGGAATATGGCGATCTGACGCGCGGCGAGCAGGTGGTGGGCGATACGACGCGGGCCGCGATGAAGAAGACTCTGGCCGACATTCAAAGCGGCGAGTTCGCGCGGGAGTGGATTGCCGAGAACAAAGCCGGCTGCCCGAACTTCAATAAACTGCGTGAAAAAGAAAAGCAGCATCCGATTGAGATCGTGGGCGCGCAACTGCGAGGCATGATGAGCTGGCTGCCCAAGGATGGCAAGAAACCGGCAGAAGCGCCTGCGCCAAAACAGGTGGTGAATGCATAAGGGAGCCGACATCGTTTTGCAGTGCCTGCGCGCCGAAGGGGTGGAGCTGGTGTTTGGCTACCCCGGCGGCGCGATCATGCCGCTGTACGACGCGCTCGAGGGCAGCGGAGTGCGGCACATTCTGACGCGGCACGAGCAAGGCGCGGTGTTTGCCGCGGAGGGTTACGCGCGGGTTACCGGCGAAGTGGGCGTTGCCATGGCGACCAGCGGACCGGGCGCGACGAATCTGGTGACAGGAATTGCCGACGCGAAAATGGATTCGGTTCCTCTCGTCTGCATTACCGGGCAGGTGCGCAGCGCGCTGATTGGGACTGACGCGTTTCAGGAGACCGACGTTTTTGGCGTGACGCTGTCGCTGACGAAGTGGAGCCGGCTGGTGCGCACGCTTGACGAAATTCCTGAGGCGATTGCCGAGGGATTCCACTGGGCGCGCAGCGGGCGTCCGGGGCCGGTGGTGATTGATATCCCTACCGACATGCTGAAGGCGAAGAAAGAGTTTTCCGGGCCTGTGAAGTTCACGCCGCACGCGCGGCCTGCCGATGCGAAGGCTGACGGCGGATTTACCGACACGACCTTTACTACGAAAATCGCGGCTTTGCTGCAGCAGGCTTCGAAGCCGGTTGCGCTGGTGGGCGCCGGGGCGAAGCTGTCTGGAGCAATTCCGGAGTTGCGACGGTTGCTCGATGATTTGAATGTTCCGACATTTGCCACGGTGCACGGGTTGGGCGCAGTGCCGCCGCAGGCGCCGTATTACCTGGGCATGGTCGGCATGCACGGCACGCGCGCGGCGAACACGGCGCTGCATGAGACGGATCTGCTATTCGTTTTTGGCGCGCGGCTGGATGATCGCGTGACCGGCGATCCGACCCGGTTTGCGCCCCACGCGAAGATTGTTCACTTTGAGATCGATCCGGCGCAGCTGGATCGCGTGCGTCCCTGCGAGATTTCGGTGGTCGGAAATCTGGCGGATACGATTCCAGCTTTTCAGACTGAGTTGCGGCAGCATTCTCTTCCCGACTTTTCTGGTTGGCGAGCCGTCGCGTGTGGTGCGGAACGAGCGGAACTGGACCCGCGCGGGCTGGCGCAGCCTACCATTCGCTTTCTCGACGAACTCTTCAGCCGGCTGCCGCAGGATAGTGTGGTGATCGCGGACGTGGGGCAGCACCAGATGTGGGCGGCGCAGCGCTACCGTTCGTCGTCTCCGCGAGGATTTATTACGTCGGGCGGACTGGGGGCGATGGGCTTCGCTCTACCGGCTGCGGTGGGAGTACAACTCGCGAAGCCCGACACTTGCGTGCTCTGCGTTTCGGGCGACGGCGGATTTCAGATGAACATCCAGGAACTGGCTACGGTGCGCCGGCTGGGACTGCCGGTGAAGATGGTCATCATCGACAACAAATATCTCGGCATGGTGCGGCAGTGGCAGCAGCTGTTTTATCAGCGAAATTATGCCGAGACGGACCTGAGCGACAATCCGGATTTCGTGGAGATCGCAAAGGCCTACAAGATTCACAGCTTCCGATTGAACGAAGACGCGATGCGAGAGTTTCCGGTGTCGAATGAAACCGGGGACGAGATCGATCGGTTCCTGCGTTCGCCGGAGCCGGAGTTGCTGGTGTTTGATTGCGCGCCCGAGGCTAACGTTTTTCCGATGGTTCCGGCGGGCGCCGCACTTTCGGAAATGTTGCTGGAAGAAGAACCGACGCAGTAAGTGGGGACGAGCGAGGCGGGCAGGATGCCCGCCGGACAGCCGGCGAGGACGCCGGAGCTACAAGAACGGCGCTACAGGGGAGCTAAACAAATGCAGAGTTTTTACATTCGCTATCGCAATACGCAGGGAACGTTAATGCGCATTCTGAATGCGGCTTCGCGGCGCGCGCTGGATCTGCCCGTGGTGCAGGCTGAGCCGGCCGAGCACGATCACCAGGTGACGCTGGCGCTGGATGTGAATCAGAAGCAGGTGGGGCAGCTTTATCGAGAGTGGTATGCGATCGCCGACGTCATTCAGGTTAGTTCAGATCAGGTCAGTTCAGGCGCGGCGCATACGGCGGAGTGGACGGCCGCGCATCCTCCGGCGGGCGTGACAATGGAAGAGTCGCGCGCTGCGGCCCGGGCGTAGGCTCGAGTCCGACTGGGCGAGCATGGCCGCCTCCTGCTCTGATAAAACCACAAAGGCCTTAGCCACGAGAGTTTACGAAGGAAAACCCGCAGCTCGCGGGCTTCCCGTTTCACATCTGCGTTGCACGTCCTGTAATCTCTGAACTATGGATCTCAAGCACATCAGCCGCGGAATTACTGACGGACGCGACCGGGCCGGGGCGCGCGCCATGTTCAAGTCCATTGGATTCACCGACGCCGATCTGGCGCGTCCACTCATCGGCGTGGCCAACACTTGGATTGAAACCATGCCTTGCAATTTTCATCTGCGGCGGTTGTCGGCCAAGGTGAAGGAAGGGATTCGTGCAGCGGGCGGCACGCCGATGGAGTTCAACACGATTGCGATCTCCGACGGCGAGACCATGGGCACCGAGGGGATGCGGGCTTCGCTGGTCAGCCGAGAATTGATCGCCGACTCGATCGAACTGGTTTGCCGAGGGCAGATGTTTGATGCTGTGGTGTGCGTGGTCGGCTGCGACAAAACGATTCCGGCGGCGGCCATGGCGCTGGCTCGCATGAACCTGCCGGGCATGGTGCTTTATGGGGGGACAATTGCGCCCGGCAGCTATCGCGGAAAAGATGTGACGATTCAGGATGTGTTTGAAGCGGTCGGCGCGAATGCCGCGGGGAAGATGAGCGACGGGGAGCTGCGTGAATTGGAAAACGTGGCGTGTCCGGGAGCAGGCGCGTGCGGCGGGCAGTACACGGCGAACACGATGTCGACGGTGATGGAGATGATCGGGCTGTCGCCGATGGGTTTCAACAGCGTTCCGGCGATGGATGCGCAGAAAGATCAGGTCTCTTTTGATTGCGGCAAAGTTGTGATGAACGTGCTGCAGAATGGGATCAAGCCTCGCGACATTTTGACACGGGAGGCCTTCGAGAATGCGATTGCGTCAGTGGCCGCGAGCGGCGGGTCGACGAACGCCGTGCTGCACTTGCTGGCGGTTGCGCGCGAGGCTGGAGTCAAACTTGAAATTGATGATTTTCAGACAGTGAGCGAACGTACGCCATTGCTTGCCGATCTCAAACCGTCGGGGCGCTTTGTGGCTTCGGACATGCATCGCGCGGGCGGCATTGGGCTGCTGGCGAAGCGACTGCTACAGGGGAAGTATCTGCACTCGGCGGCGAAGACCGTTACCGGGCTCACGATTGGAGCCGAGGCCGAGAAGGCAGTTGAGACTCCGGAGCAGGAAGTGATTGCGCCGCTGGCGAAGCCGCTGAAGGCGACCGGCGGCCTTGTGATTCTCAAAGGAAATATTGCGCCCGAGGGTTGCGTTGCGAAGATCAGCGGGCACGAACGGCTGGAGCATCGCGGGCCGGCGCGCGTGTTTGAATCCGAGGAAGACGCGATGGCTGCGGTTACTGCCAAGAAGATTCACGCGGGAGACGTGGTTGTGATCCGCAACGAAGGGCCGAAGGGGGGTCCGGGCATGCGCGAGATGCTAGGCGTGACGGCGGCGATTGTAGGCGAGGGACTGGGCGGGTCTGTGGCACTGCTGACCGACGGGCGCTTCAGTGGCGCGACTCGCGGGCTGATGGCGGGCCACGTTTCTCCCGAGGCGGCGCTGGGAGGTCCGATCGCCGCGGTGCGCGACGGCGACATCATTCACTTCGATGTGAACCAGCGCCTGCTGGAAGTTGAGGTAAATGCGGAAGAATTGAAGAAGCGGATGGCAGAGTGGAAAGCAGCAAAGCCCCGCTACGCGACAGGAGTCTTCGCAAAATATGGGGCGCTGGTTTCGTCGGCGTCCCAGGGGGCGATTACGACGCCGCGATAGATTCGATGACCGGCCCAGACTCGGCGTGCGGTAGGATTGTGTCCTCAACGTTTCGTTCGATTCCCGTTCCAGGAGGATCTCATGCGCGTAAGACGCTTCCTTACCCTCACTAGTTGCGTGTGCGTAGGGCTTTTGGTCGTTCCTGCCGTGTGGGGCCAGTACAACCCGGTTCAGACTTATTTGTCTGGCCCTTGGGGTGCGACGGCAGTCGCGGTGGCAGATGTGAATGGGGATGGCAAGCCTGACATTCTTGTGGGCGACGTAGCGGGCGATAAGTCGAGCTCAGTGAGCGTGTTGCTAGGGAACGGTGACGGAACATTCCAGGTGGCGAGCCAGCTCTACAGCACCGGTGGTCACAGCGTGACTCAAGTCGCGGTGGCCGACCTGAATGGGGACGGAAGGCCGGATGTGGTGGTGTCGCAAATGGAAGGGGTTGCGGTGCTCCTGGGCAACGGCGACGGAAGCTTCCAGGCGCCGATGACGTACGCCATCGACAGCGTGAGCGGCACTTCTGGAGTCGCAGTGGCTGATGTGAATCGGGATGGAAGGCTCGATCTGCTGGTAGCTGCGTACTGTTTACCCGGATTCCAGGACTGCAACCACAAGGGAGCTGCGGTCGTGATGCTGGGGAACGGCGACGGAACTTTCGGCGCGCTACAGGCCTTTGGCACAGGCGGAAGTTATCCGGCATCCATCGCGGTGGCAGACGTGAACCATGATGGCAAACTTGATCTGGTCCTGAACAACGCCGAGTCAGCAGCGGATAACGACACAGGTAGTGTGGCCGTCCTGCTGGGCAATGGGGACGGAACTTTTCAGGTGGCCCAGGACTATGACATGGGGGGATTCAACGGTGGCACACTGGCGGTGGCAGATTTAAACGGGGACGGCAATCCGGACGTGGCCGTCGCTAATGCCTGCGCGGATGCGACCTGCGAAACATCGTCGGTGAGCGTGCTGTTGGGCCGCGGAGATGGCACCTTTCAAAATCCGAAGATCTACACCAACACTGGCGGCTACGCGGCAGTAGCCATCGCGATCGCGGATGTAGAAGACATAGAGGTAGCCGGCATTCCGGACTTGATCGTGGTTAACGCGTGCGACAACTCGCAGGAGTGCGAGCAGGGCAGCGTGGGCTTGCTGTTGGGCGAGGGGAATGGAGCGTTCTTACCGGCCTATAGCTATGACTCGGGAGGATGGAATGCGACTTCGCTCGCGATAGCCGATGTGAATGGCGACGGCATCCCGGACATTTTTGTGGCCAATGCGCTGAATCTCTGTTGCGGCAATTCGGGCGTCGTGGGTGTTCTGTTGTCCATCCCTCCGGCCACGAAGAGCCCGACATCCACAAGCCTGACATCGAGCCTGGATCCTTCGCTCTACGGACAAACCGTTGTCCTGACCGCGACCGTGACGTCGGCCGGCGCGATTCCCACAGGCAAAGTGAGCTTTACGTGGGGAAATTACACGATAGGTTCGGCGAGGCTGAATGCAGCCGGAGTAGCTACACTTACTAACTCCAAGCTGAACGCCGACCTTTATCCCCTTGTGGCGGTTTACCAGGGGGACTCTGCCCATTCAGGCAGTTCGTCTGCTGTAGTGAGTCAGGTTGTGGAGGAAACGACGAGCGCCGCGCGAATTGCTTCGTCGCAGAATCCATCCGCCGCCGGACAGGCGGTGACCTTTACCGCCACGATTACGTCGACGAGCGTGAGGCCGACTGGACCGGTCACCTTCAAGGCAGGCAAGGAACTACTGGGAACAGCGGAACTCGCTGGAGGAAAAGCCGAGATCACAACCTCGTCGCTGCCGGCAGGTACGACGACGGTAACCGTAACCTACGCAGGGGATTCGAATATCGATAAGAGTTCGGCGTCGGTAAAACAGACTGTGGAGCAGTAAAGACGATGTGGCGGCTTGTGAAAAACTGACGACTAGCTTCGTTCAACATTGATATGGCGACCGCGCGGACATTATTCGAGAAAATTTGGAGCGATCACCTGGTGGCGCGGCCGGCGGGGCGGTCGCCGATTTTGTATATCGACTTGCATCTGGTGCATGAGGTGACGTCGCCGCAGGCATTCGATGGCCTGCGAGTAGCTGGTAGAAAAGTCCGACAACCTTCGCGCACCGTCGCAACTGTCGATCACAATGTTCCTACGGAACCGCGCGGGACGCCGATTACCGATCTGATTGCGGCGAAGCAGATTGCGGCATTGCAGTCGAATTGTAAGGAGTTTGGCATTCGGCTGTTTGATATGGACTCGCCGGAACAGGGGATCGTGCATGTGATTGGTCCGGAGCTGGGGCTGACGCAGCCGGGCATGACGATTGTCTGCGGCGACAGCCATACCAGCACGCACGGGGCGTTCGGTTCATTGGCTTTCGGGATTGGAACATCGGAAGTCGAACATGTGCTGGCGACGCAGTGCCTGGCGCAGCAGACGCCGAAGACCATGAAGATCGACGTGCGTGGGCGCCTGGCTGAAGGCGTGGGCGCGAAGGATCTGGCGCTGGGGATCATCGGGCAGATCGGGACTGACGGCGCGACCGGACACGTGATCGAGTACGCCGGGCCCGCGGTGCGCGGGCTGTCGATGGAAGGGCGCATGACGCTGTGCAACATGAGCATTGAAGCGGGGGCGCGCGCAGGGATGGTGGCGCCGGACGAGACGACCATTGCGTATGTGAAAGGTCGACGATTCGCTCCGCGGGATGGGGAGTGGGAGAAAGCGGTCGCGCACTGGCGGAAGCTTCCGAGCGATGAGGGTGCGACGTTCGACAAAGTTGTGGAGATTGACGCGGCGCAGCTTTGTCCGTTCGTGACCTGGGGAACGAATCCGGGGATGGTGGCTCCGGTGACGGGGCGCGTGCCGGAGATCAAGGCGTTGCAGGAAGCGGACCGGCGAGCTACGGAACTTGCGTTGCAGTACATGGGACTCGAGCCGGGGAAAAAGATTGAGGATATCGGAATCGATCGCGTGTTCATCGGATCGTGCACGAATTCGCGGATTGAGGATTTGCGGGCGGCGGCACGGGTGGCAAAGGGACATCGTGTTAGCTCGAAAGTGCGGGCCATGGTGGTGCCGGGATCGCAGACGGTGAAGCGCGCCGCGGAGCAGGAAGGACTGCACCGGATTTTTCAGGATGCCGGATTCGAGTGGCGCGAGTCGGGTTGTTCGATGTGTCTGGGAATGAATCCTGACATTTTGCAGCCGGGCGAGCGCTGCGCTTCCACCAGCAACCGGAATTTTGAAGGGCGGCAGGGACGCGGAGGACGGACGCATCTGGTGAGCCCGATGATGGCGGCAGCGGCGGCGATCGCTGGGCATTTCACCGACATACGGAATTGGAAGTTCCAGTAGAGGTGGAGAGCGATGGCGTGGCCGCTTGTTGTGGTTCTTGTTGCGTCTCTTTTGGGCTTCATCATTGTCGGCGTGTCGAATGTGGTCTTCTACGGGATCGTTCGTGAAGTTAATGCCGCCAGCCCTGACGATCAGCGGATGAGCTTTTGGAAGCTTGGCTTGAAGTCTCGCCGTGTCTTCAAGCGACACCGCGAGCTATTCCCCAACAGCAGCGAGCGCTCAAAAACGGGGTGGCTAAGTGCGATCGGGTCGCTGTTGTTCTTGGGCGCGCTGATTTTCGGAATACTCGCGACGAATGCTGGTTGGATCAAGAACTGAGGATGCAATGAAATCATTTACCGTGCATCGCGGGCGCGTGGCGCCGCTCAATCGGGTCAACGTGGATACCGACCAGATTATTCCGAAACAGTTTCTAAAGAGGATTGAGAAGACGGGGTTTGGCCAGTTTCTGTTTTACGACTGGCGGTTCAGTGCGGACGGAAAGAAAAACGCCGAGTTCGTGCTGGACGAACCGCGCTACGACGGCGCAAGCATTCTGGTGGCGGGCAGGAATTTTGGTTGTGGATCATCGCGCGAGCATGCGGTATGGGCGCTGGCCGACTTTGGCTTGCGGGCGGTGATCTCGTCTTCGTTCGCGGACATTTTCGCCAACAACAGCACGAAGAACGGATTTCTCACAGTGCGGCTGAGTGAAGATGAAGTTACCCAACTGATGCAGCGAGCCCAGGACATCGACGACTATCAGGTCACGATTGACTTGGAAAAGTGCGAAGTGCACGACGACCAAGATTTCCGAGCGAAGTTTCTAGTCGATGAATTCATTCGCCATTGTCTGCTGAACGGGCTGGACGACATTGGCCTGACGCTGCAGCATGAGGCGGAGATCGTCGCGTATGAGGCACACCATCCGGTGCCGCGGGCGCTGCAAACCCCCTGACGTTAACGGAAGGTCAAGAGGAGTAAAGATTTGTAAAACCTTCGCCTCTGGTCTTGACCGGCTACCGGACCTCGGTTGATGCTGGTAAAGGCGTGCTTTCTGGTTCATGCCCCGGAATCCGGGGGGAAGTGTTTCGTCTAGATAATTCCCGCCTCATCCTAACCGAGCCTACAATGCATACGTCTAATATTCACGCGTCCTGCCGAGCCGGCTTCGAAAACGATGGCGGCGGACAATACTGCGAATTTATGACTGATTCCCCAATGAGCAAACTCTACGACGGAAAATTCCGTGCGATGGCGGCTGCGTCGCGCATCATCACGATCCTTACCTTGGCGGTGGGCTGTGTGTATCTCACAGGCTGCAGCAGCGGCGCCGACGCCAAGCAGAAGGCGCAGGCAGCCGGGCCGCGGGCGGTATCGGTGACAACTGCGCCGGTACAGCGGCAGGACGTGCCCGTTTATCTGACCGGCCTAGGGGCGGTCACTGCGTTCAATACCGCCAACATCAAGAGCCGGGTCGATGGTCAGATCATGAAGGTGAACTTTCAAGAGGGGCAGAATGTTAAAGAAGGAGATCTGCTGATCGAGATTGACCCGCGCCCGTATCAAGCCCAACTCGACCAGATGCAGGCGCAACTGTTTCGCGACCAGGCGCAACTGCGCGATGCCAGGCTGAATCTGGAGCGGTACACCGCACTTATTCCTTCCGGCAGCATTGCGCAGCAGCAGGTCGACACGCAGAAGGCGCTGGTTGACCAGCTGGATGGCACCGTGCGCACGGATCAGGCGCAGATCGAAACGGCCAAATTGAACATCGTCTACTGCCACATTACGGCGCCGTTCACCGGGCGTGTGGGATTGCGGCAAGTCGATCCGGGCAACATCATTCATGCGACCGATACCAATCCCATGCTGATCTTGACGCAGCTGCAGCCGATTGCCGTGATCTTCACGCTCACCGAGGACGTGCTGCCGACGGTGTCGCGCCATATGAAGCAGGGCACGCTCGAGGTCGACGCGTTCAGCCGCGACGATCAAACCAAGCTGGGTACGGGCAAGTTGCTGACGATTGACAATGAGATTGATCCGACGACTGGCACGGCCAAGCTCAAAGCGGTTTTCGAAAACAAAGACAACCAACTCTGGCCGAACCAGTTCGTCAACGCCGACCTGCTGTTGGAGACGCGGAAGAACAGCACGGTGGTTCCGACGGCAGCCATTTTGCGCGGACCGCAAGGCACGTTCGTTTATGCAGTGAACTCCGACAAGACTGTGCAGGATAAGGTCGTGACCGTATCGCTGACGCAGGGAGACACCACTGTGATTACAAACGGACTGAATCCCGGGGATACGGTGGTCACCGACGGCCAGGACAAACTGCAAAGAGGCAGCCTGATCAATGTGCGCAATGCGACTCCGAGCAGCGGAGTGAGCGACGGGCGCGGCGTGTCACCGATCCATCACGCTGACCTGCCAGATTTGTCAGGTTCGGAGACGTCCGGTTCGGAAAAGTCAGGTTCAGAAGCATCCGGTTCAGGAACGTCAGGTTCATGAGTCCCTCGCGGTTATTCATTCTTCGTCCGGTCGCGACCACCTTGCTCATGGTGGGCGTGCTGCTGGTGGGCTGGGTTGCATTCACGCAACTGCCCGTGTCGGCGCTGCCGGAGGTTGACTATCCCACAATTCAAGTCGTCACGTTCTATCCGGGAGCCGATCCCGATGTGATGGCTTCGTCAGTCACATCTCCGCTGGAACGGCAATTCGGCCAGGTGCCGGGGCTGAGCCAGATGACCTCGACCAGTTCGTTTGGCAGTTCGGTGATCACGCTCCAGTTCGGGCTCGATCAGAACATTGACGTGGAAGAGCAGCAAGTGCAGGCGGCGATTAACTCTGGTTCGACGTACCTGCCGGCGGACCTGCCGAATCCTCCGATCTACAACAAGGTGAATCCGGCAGACGCGCCGATTCTTACGCTGGCGCTGACTTCGGATTCGCTGCCTTTGTCGAAGGTGGAAGATCTCGCGGATACTTCGCTGGCACAGAAGATTTCGCAACTGCCGGGCGTGGGGCTGGTTTCGATCAGCGGCGGGCAGAAGCCGGCGGTGCGCATCCAGGCCAACCCTACCGCGCTGGCTTCGTATGGGCTCAGCCTGGAGGACCTGCGCGCGGCGCTAGCCCAGGCCAACGTGGATCAGGCCAAGGGCGTGATCGATGGCCAGCGGCAGTCTTACACCATCGGCGCCAACGATCAGCTTTTTTCCAGCGACCAGTACAAGCCGATCGTGATCGCTTATCACAACGGCGCGCCGGTGAGGATCAGCGACATTGCGAACGTCATCGACGGGACAGAGAATACGCGGCTGGCCGCGTGGATGAATCTGACGCCGGCAGTGATCGTCAACATTCAGCGGCAGCCGGGCGCGAACATCATCAGCGTGGTTGACCGGATCAAGAAACTTTTGCCGCAGTTACAGGCATCACTGCCCACGGCGGTAAAAGTGCAGATTCTCACTGACCGGACCATCACCATCCGCTCTTCCGTCAAAGACGTGGAATTTGAGCTGATGCTGTCGATTGGGCTGGTGGTGCTGGTGGTTTTCCTGTTCCTGAGGAACCTTGCCGCCACGGTGATTCCCAGCGTAGCGGTGCCGCTCTCGCTGATTGGAACGTTTGGCGTGATGTACCTGCTGGGCTACAGCCTGAACAATCTGACGCTGATGGCGCTGACCATTTCGACGGGCTTCGTGGTGGACGATGCCATCGTGATGATCGAGAACATCGACCGCTATCTGGAGGCGGGAGATTCGCCGCTCGACGCTGCGCTGAAAGGGGCGGGGCAGATTGGGTTCACGATTGTTTCGCTGACCGTTTCGCTGATTGCGGTACTGATCCCGCTGCTGTTCATGGGCGACATTGTTGGACGATTGTTCCGCGAATTCGCGGTCACGCTGGCGGTGACGATTCTGGTTTCGGCGGGAGTCTCGCTGTCGTTGACGCCGATGATGTGCGCCAAGCTGCTGAAGCATCGCAAGGAAGGCGAGAAGGGGCGCTTCTACGAGGTCACCGAAGACTATTACAACCGCATCATTGCGTTTTACGGACGCACGGTAAAGATTGTGCTGAGGCACCAGACAGCGACGCTTCTGGTGACGCTAACGACGCTAGTCTTAACCCTCTTTTTGTACGTGGTTGTGCCCAAGGGATTTTTCCCGGTGCAGGATACGGGAGTCATTCTGGGTGTGTCGGAAGCGCCAGATTTCGTTTCGTTTGAGGCGATGGCGCAGCGGCAGCAGCAGCTGGCGAAAATCATTCTGCAGGACAAGGCGGTCGACAGCCTCTCGTCTTTCATCGGAGTGGATGGCACGAATACGACGCCGAACGAGGGTCGCATCCAGATCAATCTGAAGCCACGCGAAGACCGGGCTGACGATGCGTCCGCCATCATCCGGCGGCTGCAGCCGCAATTGGAGAAGGTCGACGGCATTACGCTCTACATGCAGCCGGTACAGGACCTCACGGTGGAAGACCGTGTGAGCCGCACCCAGTTCCAATATTCGATTGAAGATGCGGACGCGCAGGAACTAGCGCAATGGACGCCGAAGCTGGTGGCCAAGCTGAAAACCCTGCCCGCACTGACGGATGTGGCGACCGACCAGCTCAACAACGGGCTCAAGACCAACGTTACGATCGACCGCGATACCGCGTCGCGGCTGGGAATCTTTCCGCAGGCGATCGACAACACACTGTATGACGCGTTCGGCCAGCGACAAGTTTCGACCATATTCACTCAGCTGAACCAGTACCACGTGGTGCTCGAAGTGCTGCCGACTTTCGCGCAAACTCCTGATGCTCTAAAGGACATTTACATCCGTCCCAGCACAACCGCGGCAAATACGGGAGCTCCAACGTCCAACGGCACGTCTATTACAACCAGCGGCGCACCGGTTCCGATATCGACGTTCACCAAGATGAAGTCGGGCAGCGCGTCGCTCGCGGTCAACCACCAGGGACAATTTCCGGTGGTGACGCTGTCGTTCAATCTTGCACCGGGTGCATCTCTGGGCGACGCCACCAAAGCGATCCAGCAGGCGGAAACAGAAATCCAATTGCCGCCCAGCATCCACGCGTCATTTCAGGGAACGGCGGCGGCGTTTCAGAATTCTCTGGCGTCGGAGCCGTATTTGATTCTGGCGGCGGTCATCACAGTCTACATTGTGCTGGGGGTGTTGTATGAGAGCTACATCCATCCCGTCACGATTCTTTCGACACTGCCGTCAGCGGGCGTGGGAGCGATTCTCGCGTTGATGGTCACGGGGAATGACCTTACCGTGGTGGCGCTGATCGGCATCATCCTTCTCATCGGCATTGTAAAGAAGAACGCCATCATGATGATTGATTTCGCGCTGGAGGCGGAGCGAGTAGAGCACAAGCCCCCGGAGGAAGCGATCTACCAGGCTTGCCTGTTGCGTTTCCGGCCCATCATGATGACGACGATGGCGGCCCTGCTGGGCGGGCTGCCGCTAGCGCTGGGATCGGGAACTGGCGCGGAACTGCGCCGGCCCTTGGGCATTACGATTGTCGGCGGATTGCTGTTAAGCCAGTTGCTCACGCTGTATACGACGCCGGTCGTCTACCTGTGGTTCGACCGGCTGGCGCACCGGTTCTCGCGATACGCCATAGGAAATGCGATTCCGAAAGATGAGCCCATGTCGGCGGATTGATGCATGGGCATTGCAAGCTTGTTGGACTGGTTTCTTGAAGCATGAGTATCTCGTCTCCATTTATCCGGCGCCCGATTGGCACCTCGCTGCTGGCAGCGGCGCTGCTGATGTCTGGAATCCTGGCGTTCAATTTTCTGCCGGTAGCTTCGCTGCCCAGCGTGGATTTTCCGGTGATCAGCGTGGGGGCGAGTTTGCCGGGGGCCGACCCGCAGACCATGGCGTCGGCGGTGGCTACGCCGCTGGAGCGGCAGTTCGGGCGAATTGCGGCCGTGAATCAGATGACTTCTTCCAGTCAGCTGGGCTCGACCAGCATCACCATGCAATTCGATCTGAACCGGAATATTGATGCGGCGGCGCGGGACACACAGGCGGCGATCAATGCGGCGCGCGGCCAGCTTCCGGCGAACCTACCCAACAATCCGACCTATCGGAAGGTGAATCCCGCCGATTCGCCCATTCTAATTCTGGCACTGTCTTCAGATACCGCAACCGTTGCGACGATGTATGACGTTGCCGACTCCATTCTGTCGCAGAAACTGGCGCAGGTGGGCGGAGTCGGGCAGGTGTTTGTGTGGGGCTCGTCGCAACCGGCAGTGCGGGTCGAAGTGAATCCGACGCTGCTGAACAAGCTGGGCGTGGGACTCGACACGGTGCGGAACGCGCTCAACGCGGCGAACTCGAACTCTCCGAAAGGCGAGGTGTCGGGCTACGCACGGAACGATACTTTCAGCGACAACGATCAGCTCTTCACGGCGGACCAGTACCGGCCGCTGATTGTCGCTTACAACAACGGAGCCGCTGTGCGGCTGGGCGACGTGGCCGACCTTACGGACTCGGTCGCGGATGTACGTAACCTCGGCCTAGCAAACGCCAAGCCGGGCGTGCTTATGCCGATTTTCCGGCAGCCCGGCGCCAACATCATCGACACGGTGGACCGGGTGCGCGCGCTCATGCCGTATCTGCAATCCTCGATTTCGCCGGCGATCAACTTGACGGTGGTGATGGATCGTACGGTCACGGTGCGAGCGTCGGTGAAGGATATCGAAACCACTCTGCTGATTTCGATCTTCCTCGTCATCATGGTCGTGTTCGTGTTTCTGCGAACGGTGCGCGCCACCATTATTCCCAGCATCGCTGTACCTATGTCGCTGGTAGGAACATTCGGCGGCATGTATCTGCTCGGCTATAGCCTGGACAACCTGTCGCTGATGGCGCTCGCGATTTCGACGGGCTTCGTGGTGGATGACGCGATCGTGGTGCTGGAGAACATCACGCGTTATGTTGAGCACGGCATGGGCGCAGTACAGGCAGCGTTCAAGGGGGCTCAGGAGATCGGGTTTACCGTGGTCTCAATGAGCACGTCGCTGGTCGCTGTGTTTATTCCCCTGTTGCTGATGGGCGGGATTGTGGGCCGGTTGTTCCGGGAATTTGCCGTGACGCTGAGTATCGCGATCGGCGTGTCGCTGCTGGTTTCACTGACTACCACGCCCACTATGTGCGCGAAGTTTCTGCGGCCGCCCAAGGACGAGAAGCACAACCTCTTCTACCGCTGGAGCGAGTGGGTTTTCGACCGGCTGCTGAAAACCTACGACCACGCATTGCGTTGGGTGCTGAGGCACCAGCCCGCCACCCTGACGGTGACAATCCTGGTTGCCTGCTTGAGCGTGTACTTGTATATCCAGGTGCCGAAGGGATTCTTCCCGCAGCAGGACACGGGGCGCATCGTGGGCTCGGTGATGGCGGCACAGGATATTTCCTTCCAGTCGATGGAAAACAAGATGAGGATGTACGTCACCATCGTGATGAAAGATCCAGCAGTGGATACGGTCGTGGGCTTTGCCGGCGGTGGGTCCCCGTTGAATCAGGGACGATTCTTCATGATGTTGAAGCCGCTGGAGCAGCGGGGTTCGTGCAAGAACGAGCATTTCTGGCAACGTTGCCCGAATGTGACAGCGGACGATGTGATCAACCGCTTGCGGGGAAAGCTGTCAGTGGTTCCGGGCGCAACGCTGATTTTGCAGTCGGCGCAGGATCTCACGATCGGCGGGCGATTCGGCAACGCACAGTATCAATACACCCTGCAGAGCGCAAATCTCGACGATCTGAACAATTGGGCGCCACGCCTGTTGACGACGCTGAAAGCCCTACCGGAATTACGCGACCAGAATTCGGACCAGCAGGACAAAGGCTTGCAGGCCAAGTTGGTGGTCGATCGCGATACCGCCAGCCGGATGGGCATCACTGCCGAGACCCTGGATAACGCCTTGTACGACGCCTTTGGGCAACGGCAGGTTTCGACGATGTACCGGCCGCTCAACCAGTATCACGTGGTGATGGAAGTTGCGCCGCAATTCCAGCAGACTCCGGAGGCCCTGCAAAACATTTATCTTCGCTCGACCACGGGAACGCCGGTACCGTTGGCCGCGTTCACCCACTACGAACCATCGAATACTCCGCTGGCGGTGAATCACCAGGGCCAAGTGCCGTCGGTAACGATCTCGTTCAACCTAGCCCCCGGCATTTCTCTGGGCCAGGCGACGGATGCCATTCAAAATGCGCAACGGACGATTGGATTTCCACCGACGATTCAAGCCAGCTTTCAGGGAACGGCAGCCGCGTTTCAGGATTCACTTTCGAGCGAACCGATCCTGATTCTGACCGCCCTGGTCACGGTCTACATCGTGCTGGGCATGCTCTACGAAAGCTACATTCATCCCATTACGATTTTGTCGACTCTCCCGTCGGCGGGCGTAGGAGCCCTTCTGGCGCTGCTTTTGACGCACAATGAACTGAACGTGATTGGCACGATTGGAATCATCCTGTTGATTGGGCTGGTGAAGAAAAACGCCATCATGATGATTGACGTAGCCCTTGACGTTGAGCGGAACCAGGGAAAGAAGCCGGCGGAAGCGATTTATGAAGCATGTATTCTGCGCTTCCGGCCCATCATGATGACGACCATGGCGGCGCTGCTGGGCGGGCTTCCGCTGGCGTTGGGCACAGGAACAGGGTCGGAATTGCACCGGCCACTCGGAATCACAATTGTCGGGGGGTTGATCGTGAGCCAGATGCTGACGCTGTTCACCACGCCCGTGGTTTATGTGTACCTTGACCGGTTGCGCTTGGCCTTGCGGGGTGAGGGGGAAGAGACTCCTCCCGCAGCCTCATCGCCGGTTACACCGCGCCCCAGTCCCGCCCACTGAGCGGCGGATAGTCGCCGCCTCGCTCACCGTCGCTTCACTACGGACAAATCCTTCATTCCGATGGGACAAGTCGACTACACTTAGAGGCTTATGCAACCTGTCTGGAGAAATCCTGCATCGCAGCAGCCAGGAGCAGGCGGGCTTGATGCGCAAGGGACACCTTGTCCCGTATGATAGGGGATCAACAATAGAACTGCTCGAGAGGTACTTTCATCCCGGGTTTGCCGGGAACCAGCGAGTCTGCGATTTTTCGTTTTCGACAACTTCCTCAGGAGTAACGGATGCTACAGAAAGCAGCGGCTTTGTTTCTTGTTTGCGTAAGCATGGCCCTCTGTGTGAGTTGCGGTCCGACCACCAGCCGATATTTGTACGCGGCGATTCCCACGTCTGACCAGATCGTTGCTTTTCGCGAGGACCCCAACTCGGGCATCCTCACGCAGCTGGCGGTCAGTCCGATCACTGCTGGCCCTTCGGTTCAGTCGCTGGTGATCCATCCTTCCAGCAAGTTTCTGTACGCTGCAAACGCCGGTGAGAGTGATGTTTCTGAGTTCTTGATTTCGCCGTCAGGCGCGCTCACCGAGAAGACTCCCCGCACGTCTGTGGGCAACGCGCCTACGGTACTCGCCATGGACCCGACTGGAAACTATTTGTATGTCGCCAATTCCGGGAGTAACAGTGTCTCGGTGCTTTCCATTAATTCGACGGATGGAACGTTGAGTGTGGTGCCGCAGGGCTCGGGTTCGGGTACCACGGCGCCGCTCGGGATCACGCCGATCAACATGCAGGTGTCGCCGGCGGGATTTCTCTACGTTACGGGAGCAGGACAGCCTGGCTTTGTCGAAGTGTTTAGTGTCAACGGAGGCGTTCTTACTCCGCTAAGTCCGACCGCGCTCTTTTTTACGGGAACGAATCCTTACGGATTGGCGATTTCTCCGAGTGGCGGGTTTCTTTACACCGCCAACAACATCGACAACTCGATTTCGGAATTCACGATCAGCAGTTCTACGGCCGCAGGGTCTCTCACCCAACTCGCCAATTCTCCGATCGGCCAGCAATCTGGAACAACGACGCCGGTTGCCCTTTTGATTGATAAGACCGGGGCTTTTTTGTACGTCGCGAATCAAGGCTCGCCCAATGTTACGGGGTACTCCATCGACTCCGGCGGCGGAATTTCTCTGCTGACAACTTCTCCGTTTGTCACCGGGGCGCAGCCCGGCGTTATCGCCAGCGACCCGGCCGGTAAGTATCTGTTTGTGGGGACGCAGAAGAGCCCTTTTACGATTCAGTCCTTCAGTCTCGACACCAGCAACGGCGCGCTGACTTCTGTCAACCCATACCCGGTTCCGAACGCGCCTACTTCGATTGCAACGACGTTCTAGAGAATTGCTCGCGAGGGCGGATTTGACTTGGGGAATTTGATTTGGCAATTTTGATCGAGATTTTGATTTAACAAGCAGTTGACAATTCGCCCCGCGAGCACTGTGAAAATATACTGGAACGCCGCGAAACACAGGGGTGCCAGACATTTGGAATGGCAAGCTTCGACGTCAGGCCGGGGTAGTGGACCTTCGTGCCGGGGTCAGGATCCGTAAATGAAAATTGCCAGTGCCGCCAGCGCGTTTCCTGAACATTATTATTCCCAGAAATTCCTCTTGGAGAAACTGCAGGAATACTGGGGCGACCAGCTGAGGAATCCGCAACTGCTGGCGCGGCTGCACCGCAACGTCGCCGTCGAAGGCCGCCACCTGGCGATGCCCCCTGAAAAATATTACGAGATTACAACCTGGGGCCAGGCGAATGATGTTTGGATTCAAGTCGCGCAGGAATTAGGTGAACAAGCGCTCTGCCGCGCGTTGCACCATTCCGGGCTCGACGCGAGCGAATTGGGTGCATTGTTCTTTACCTCGGTTACTGGCATCTCTAGCCCGTCGATCGATGCTCTGCTAATCAACCGTATGGGACTGTCAGCAAACATTCGGCGTGTCCCGATTTTTGGGCTAGGGTGCGTGGCAGGAGCGGCGGGAATTGCGCGTGCGGCGGATTATGTGCGTGCTTATCCATCGCGAGCGGCCGCGCTCGTATCGGTGGAGCTGTGCTCGCTGACGATTCAACGCGACGATCTCTCGGTCGCCAATCTGATTTCCTCAGGACTTTTTGCGGATGGTTCGGCAGCGGTCATCGTTACGGGGAGCGACTTGAATGCTACTGGTCCGGAAATCCTGGCAACTCGATCGGTGTTCTACCCCGATACCGAAGAGATGATGGGATGGAAAATAACCGAGAAGGGATTTCGCATCACGCTTTCGCCCGAGGTCCCAGTGCTGATTCGCGAACACCTGGGGCATGATGTGGACGCGTTTCTCGGTGAGCATGGACACCAGCGCGGCGACATAGGAAGTTGGGTGCTGCACACCGGCGGGCCGAAAGTGCTGGAGGCGACGGCGGCTGCGCTCGATTTGCATGACGGCCAACTCGACGCCTCCTGGGATTGCTTGAAGAAGGTGGGGAACCTTTCGTCGGCGTCGGTTTTGGTTGTGCTGGAAGATGTGATGAAGAACCGCCGTCCGGAGCCGGGCACGCTGGGCGTGCTCGCAGCTATGGGGCCAGGATTCTGTTCAGAGCTGTTGCTGCTGCGCTGGTAAGTCAGAAAGCGCTAAGGTCAGAATCATGAGTCAGAGCGTGCCAGACTCGACCGACGTTTTTGTAATTGGAGGCGGCCCCGCCGGATTGGCGGCAGCGATTGCGGCGCGCGAGCGTGGGCTCAGAGTTCTGGTGGCGGAGGGTGCGCAACCGCCCATTGATAAAGCTTGTGGCGAAGGGTTGCTGCCGGATGGGCGCGCGGCGCTGGAGCGCCTTGGGATTCGCGTGCCGCTCGCCGACGCGCAGCCGTTCCGGGGCATTCGTTTTGTTGGCGAGGGACTGTCGGCTGAAGCTCGATTTCCGCGCGACGGCTGCGGGGTTGCGGTTCGCCGCACGACGCTGCATCGCCTAATGAGCGAACGCGCGGCCCACCTCGGAGCTGGATTGCTGTGGCGAACCGCTGTGACGGGCATTTCTTCTGATCAAGTTTTTCTTCGCAACCAAATGGGCGATCACCCGGTTCGCGCGCGCTGGATTGTGGGCGCGGATGGCGCGAATTCGCGGGTGCGGCGCTGGGCCGGTCTTGATCGGGCCACGCGGCCGCATATGCGCTATGCGTTTCGACGGCATTATCGCGTGACTCCCTGGAGCGATCACATGGAGGTCTACTGGGGCGAGCGCTGTCAGGGTTACGCCACCGCCGTGAGCAGCGAGCAAGTCTGCGTGGCTGTCGCGTCGCATGATTCCAATCTGCGATTGGACGAAGGGCTGCAGGCATTGCCCAGGCTGAGTGAACGACTGGCTGGAGCCGAGCCGGTCTCCACGGAACGAGGAGCCCTCACCGGCAACCGCAAGCTTAGGCGCGTTTGGCGAGGCAAGGTCGCGCTGATTGGCGATGCGTCGGGAACCGTCGATGCGATCACCGGAGAGGGGCTCGGACTCGCGTTCAGTCAGGCAACGGTCTTGGCTCGATGTCTGGAGTCTGGCGATCTACGCGGCTATCAGACTGAACATCGCAAGCTGGCCTGGCGGCCGCTCTGCATGGCGCGACTGATGCTCACTCTCGATCAACGGCCGTGGCTGCAACGTCGTACACTGCAAGTCTTTCAGCGGCGTCCGGAGGTCTTCCGCAGGTTCCTCGAATTGCATGTGGGAGCATTGCCACCGCTGCACGCAGTGAAGGATGGGCTCACCCTGGGCTGGGGACTGTTAACCGTCTAATATGAACGCTCCCAGCCGTAAGGCCCACGAGAATTTTTCTTGGCGCGAAATTGGATTGGCGGTTGTAGCTGCGCTGGTTGCGTTTGGTGTTTCAGCGGCAGCGCAGGGCACGTCGTATCAGTTGGATCCCTCGCAAACAACCGTCAAGTTCACGTTGGGAGACGTACTGCACACGGTGCACGGAACTTTTCGTCTGAAGCGGGGCGCGTTACAACTCGAACCGGATTCAGGGAAACTTTCAGGCGAGATTGTGGTCGATGCCACGAGCGGCGAGAGCGGCAGCGGCATGCGCGACCGCAAGATGCACAAGGAAGTTTTGGAGAGCGAGCGGTATCCTGAAATCGCTTTTCGTCCCGATAGGATTGAAGGCCCCGTCACGAGTCAGGGAAAATCTGCGGTTAAAGTTCACGGTATGTTCAGCATTCATGGAGTCGACCGCGAGATTATGGTGCCGGCGGAAGTGGAGATCTCCGCCGACCATTGGACTGCGACGGTTCATTTCACGATTCCGTATGCGAAGTGGGGGATGAAGAATCCGAGTACGCTGTTTCTACGAGTCAACGATACGGTCGAGATTGATCTGGCTGCGTCGGGAAGCGTAGTGGCGAATCCCGGCGCCGGCTCGTCTCAGTAGCCGTCCTGCGGAACAATCCCTTTGCCTTCGGTGCATTCATAGCAACGGCCCGCGGGAAGATTCTTGTATTCTTCTGTCCGTCCGCTTGGCCAATCGATGACTACGCGCTCGATGCGGTCTCGCTTTTCCAACCCAAATGTTACCGGAAGCTCGGATTGCGACAAGTAGCTGGAGCCGCCCTTTACGATTCGAGATTGGGTGATGCCGCCGGCAAAAACACGCAGGCTTGCGCCGATTCCGTCACGGTTGGATTTCGTTCCCACTAAACGGAAACGGATGCTGCGGTTGCCGGTGAGTTGATCGTTGCGATAGAGATACGCTGGTCCGTTGTTGGTAGTGAGAAGCAGGTCAAGGTCTCCGTCGCGATCAAAGTCAGCATAGGCCAGGCCACGGCCGACTTTCGGCTGTTCGAAACCTCCGTCGACTTCTGCCGCAACATCGTGGAAGCTTCCCTTGCCGTTGTTAAGAAAAAGTTGAGGAGGCTGCGCGTATCCGACGTTGCCGCGGATGTTGCGCACCGTCTCATCGATATGTCCGTTAGCAACCGCGAAGTCGAGCCAGCCATCGAGATTGACGTCGAGAAATGAGCAGCCAAATCCGAGGCTGTTTCTGGAGGCGATGCCCACTCCGGATTGCGGTGCGATGTCTTCGAAACTCTTGCCGCTCATGCGGTAGAGACCGATCATTTCATTGTCGAAGTTCGTGATGGCGACGCCGGGCCTGCCTGAGTTGTCGAAGTCGGCCACGTCAACTCCCATGCCGGCGCGGGCCTTGCCCTCGCTGCTGAAAGCCAGTCCGGCCTCGACCGCAGCATCTTTGAACGTGCCGTTGCGCTGGTTGCGATAAAGCTTGTTGGGCTGAGTGTCATTAGCCACGAGCAGATCGGGCCAGCCATCGTGGTTGTCGTCGAATAGGGCGACGCCAAGCGACTTTGAGCTGCTGTCGAAGATTCCACTTGCCGCGGTGACATCTTCGAAGGTGCCGTCGCCGCGGTTGTGAAATAGCCAGCAGGTCTCGCCGCGATAGGCTTCGGGAGTGCAGTACGACTTATGCTTTCCGTCGAGGCTGCAAAATACGTCGTGTTCGGGCGACCACTTCACGTAGTTGCAGACGAAGAGATCGAGTAGGCCGTCGCGATCGTAGTCAAACCATAATGCGGAGGTGCTGAATCCTTCACGCTTTCCCAGCCCGCTGGTACTCGTGACATCGACGAAAGTTCCTTTGCCGGTGTTGCGGAATAACCGGTTCTGTCCGACGCACGTAATCAGAATGTCGGGGAAGCCGTCGTTGTTGTAATCGCCGACGGCCACACCCATGCCGTACATTTCGATATCGAGTCCAGCACGAACAGTCACGTCGGTAAAAGTTCCGTTGCCGTTGTTGCGGTAGAGGCGGAGCGTGGAGTGATTCTTCTTGTGACCGGGCCAGTCGGCTCCGTTGATCAGCAGAATGTCCTGCCAACCATCGCGATCGTAATCCAGGAATGCGCATCCGGAACCCAGAGTTTCGGGCAGGAGTTTTCCGCCGATGGCTCCGCTGTTGTGCTGAAAGTGAATTCCGGCCTGACTGGTCACATCGGTAAACCGAAAACCTGGAGAAGTGGGGGCACTCGTCTGCGCCGTCAAAGCCCGCAAACCCGGCAACTGCGACGACAACGCCAATCCCGCCATTCCCGTCATTCCGCGTAGGAAAGCCCTGCGATTCACGGAACATTTCACGGAACGCTCACCAGCCCGGCTCGAATCGCGTAGACCACAAGTTCCGCAGTTTTGTGAATCCCCAGAGAGTTCATAATGTTGGCGCGGTGAACGGCGACGGTGTTCGCGCTAAGCTCGAGCGCGGTTGCAATCTCTTTGTTCGATTTGCCATCGACGATCATCTGCAGCACTTGCAGTTCTCGGTGGGTAAGCGCGGCGCTGCGCTCGCCTTTTAGAACGGATCTCTGCTCGACCTGGGGATCGAACACCGTTTCTCCAGCAGCAACCTTACGGATGGCTGCTCCGAGTTCCAGATCGAGGGCGTTCTTGAGAATATATCCCTTAGCTCCGGCTTCGATCGCCTGACGCACCCATGTGCCCTCGGTATGCATGCTGAGCATAAGAACCGCAGTGCGGGGAGAATCTTCAATGATCTGACGCGTGGCCTGCAGGCCGTTCATGCCCGGCAGAGCGCAATCCATCACGACGACTTGGGGACGGAGTTCTTTCGCCAGCTTGATGGAATCCTCGCCGTTGCCTGCTTCGCCGACCACTTCCATGTCGGACTCATCTTCCAGCATGCGACGGAAGCCCCGGCGAACGAGGCTGTGATCATCCACCAGCAATACTGTGATCTTCTTTTCCATAAGACTCCACTTTCTCCCTGGGAACAGCCAGATGCACGCGGGTTCCACCCTCCGGTGGACGCGAAAAAACAATTCGGCCGCCCATCAACTCAGAACGCTCGCGCATGGCTACCAGGCCAATTCCGTGATTGTTCTGGCGTTCTGCAATCCCGACTCCATGGTCTTCGACTTCCAACTCCAGAGTCGCGGGCAAGAAACGCAGGTGCACCCATGCCGCTTTTGCGCCCGAGTGCCGCGCCACATTGTTCAGCGCTTCCTGCAGCACGCGGTAGACATGGACACCGGCGCCGCCATCCACGGGAAACGGCGCGCCCTGCTTCTCATAGGATATGGCAATTCCGGTTTGTCTTTCTATGGTGGGAATATACCAGTCGAGCGTGCTTTCGAGTCCAGCCTCGTCGAGCATGACCGGATGCAGCGCTTGCGAGAGACTGCGGACGCTCTCCAAAGTAGTCTGCACAATCTCGAGCACTTCCTGCAGATCTGCACGCAGCGACGAGCCCTCGGGCGCATGCGTTCCCGCGCGGCGCAGCATTGATCCCACAGCGGTGAGAATCTGTCCGAACTCGTCGTGCAGCTCACGCGAAATGTAGCGCAGTGTGGACTCCTGAGTGGCAATCAGTTTCTGGGCCAATTCACTGCGACGCTCGGAAACCTCGGCCAGGCGCGCGAACAAGCGCCGGTTCCAGCGAATCACCGAAAGCCCATTCAGCAGAATCGCCAGAAGCGTGGCCGCCAGAAAAATGTAAACCCGACTCTGCACACGGTCGTAGGTCTGAACAATGCGTTGCCCAGCCTGCTCTTCGTTCTCGCTGTTTTGCACCAGCAGGCGGGCCACGGCCGTGCTCAGCGCCGCCTGCCGCTCCTGCAGAGAAAGTTGGATCTGCTCGCGCGCTTCTTTCTCTTTACCGTTATTCGCGAGGGTAAAGACGCGGTCGACGGCATCCCAGAACTGGCTGAAGTTTCCGGCGAGAAAAGCACTCTGTTCGGGAGTCCGCGTGGACACGGCGAATCCTGCCTCCAGTCGCATGGCGTCGTCCAGATCGGTGCGAATCCGCTGGAATTGCGCGGACCAGGCGGTCAGGGGGTAAGGCTCATCGCCACTCACCATGTCGCGCATGGCCACGGCGAGCAGGTTGAGATCATTCTGGATTCGCAGCAACTGCAAAGAATCCTTGCGGTTGCGATCCACCAGTTCAGTCTGCAATTTGCGCAGTCCGGTCACTTGCCGTGTGATGTAGGCGGAATAAGCCACCACCGCGGACAGCGTGATCAGCAGGCCCAGCAACAGGCCCAGGGTCGGTGAACGGTCCGGCGGAAATGGGCGGGACACGCCCCGAGCATACAACGTAGGCAGGCCGCCTGTCACAGACGGGCGGTTGCGGGGACGAGCGTCCGCGAGATGTGTGACAATGCAGTAATAATGAAGCGAATCCCGGTTCGGCGGAGTCAAACACTAGATTGAGTACTCCAGCCAAGGACTTCGACAAACTCCCGAAGATGCAGCGACTGAAGGCCGTTTGGCCGGAAGTCTGGAAATTGTTGCGTCCGCGCCGCGGTCTGCTCGCGCTGGGTTTCGTTCTAATGGTGATCAACAAGGTCGCCGGATTCGTGCTGCCGTATTCCTCGAAATTCCTGATCGACAATGTAGTAACTAAGGGTCAAACGGGGCTTCTACGGCCTCTGGTTTTCTCCGTGTTATTGGCAACGCTCGTCCAAGGTGTAACCTCTTTTTCTCTGACCCAGCTGCTGTCAAAAGCCGCGCAGCGCTTGATCGCCGACCTGCGCCAGCAGGTGCAAGCCCACATCTCGCGGTTGCCGGTGGCGTTTTACGACGCCAATAAAACGGGCGCATTAGTGTCTCGCATCATGAGCGACGTTGAGGGCGTGCGAAATCTACTGGGAACCGGGCTGGTAGATTTTGCCGGAGGCCTAGTCGCAGCGGGCATTGCGGTCGTGTTGTTGCTTCGCACCAGTGTTCCGCTGACGCTGATCGCCGTCGGCGCGCTTGGCTGTTTCGCGCTCGCGTTGAACAAGGCTTTTGCGATCATCCGTCCTATTTTCCGCGAACGTAGCAAAATCAACGCTGAGGTCACGGGACGCCTGACGGAATCACTGGGCGGCGTGCGGGTGATCAAGGGATATCACGCGGAAGAGCGCGAAGAGAAGATTTTTGCCGGCGGAGTACGGCGCCTGCTCGACAATGTCATGCGCACGCTGACCGCAACGTCGCTGATGGGGCTTTCCGCCAGCGTGATGCTGGGAGTGGTTGGCGCTGCCACGATGTACATCGGCGGAAAGCAGATGGTAGCGCACACCCTGACTCCCGGCGGTTATATCTCATACAACTTATACCTCGTCTTTTTGATCGCGCCGATCATGCAGGTGGTTTCGATTGGCACTCAGATCACGGAAGCGTTGGCCGGTTTAGAGCGTACGCAGGAGATCATGGGCGAGCGGCCGGAGGATCAGGATCCGAAGCGCACCGTCGTGCTTGGCGACATCGTGGGCAAGGTTGAGTTTGACGATGTGAGTTTCAGCTACGACGGAACGCACGAAGTCCTGCACAACATTTCGTTCCGCTCGGAACCGGGAACGGTAACCGCGTTGGTCGGTTCGTCGGGCTCGGGAAAATCGACGACGATCGGCTTGATCTCGGCTTTTTATATTCCTTCGAAGGGAACCATCCGCGTGGATGGAATCGATTTGAGTACCGTGCGGCTGGATTCCTACCGCACTCGCCTGGGTGTCGTGTTGCAGGAATCGTTTTTGTTCGACGGGACGATCCGCGATAACGTAGCGTTCTCGCGGCCGGGCGCCAGCGAGGAAGAGATCATGCGAGCTTGCCGGATCGCGCGCGTCGATGAGTTCGCCGACTCGTTTGCTGAAAAGTACGACACGATTGTCGGCGAGCGCGGCGTGAAGCTGTCGGGCGGGCAGCGCCAGCGGATCTCGATTGCCCGCGCCATTCTTGCGGAGCCGCGCATTCTAATTCTGGACGAAGCAACCTCGAGTCTGGACTCGGAATCGGAACAGATGATCCAGCAGGGACTTTCGTACCTGATGCAGGGACGGACGACATTTGTTATCGCGCATCGGCTATCGACGATTCGCCGGGCCGACCAGATCATGGTGATGGAACAGGGGCGCATTGTAGAACGTGGAACTCACGCCCAGCTTTATGCAGCGCGCGGCCGTTACTACGACTTGTACACGCGACAACACGGCGTCGAGGAGAATTTATTCCTGGCTCCGGGCGAAGGAGATGCGGTCACGGTGCCAGGAAACGGCGCTGACGCCAAGAATGGCGATGTGAAAGCAGCAGACGCTCTGCGCGTGCTGCGGGGAGAGATGCGCTAGCCCTATGACGACAGCCCCCGCAGTGACTTCGGCGCGCGGCACTCTCGCAGTTCGAATTGAAAATCTTTGCCGTCACTACCGCATGGGCGAGACCCTGATTCGCGCGGTCGATGGGGTTTCGGTCGAGATTCGCGCGGGAGAGTTTGTTGCGCTTCTCGGGAGTTCGGGTTCGGGCAAATCTTCTGTGCTGAACCTGATTGCTGGGCTGGACCGTCCGACGTCGGGAAGTGTGGTGGTGCAGGATCGTGATCTGGCGAAACTTTCGCGCGAAGAGCTGGCCAAATACCGGCTGCATGTCGTGGGGATGGTGTTTCAGTCTTTCAACCTGATTGCCAGCATGACACTCGCGGAAAACGTGGAACTCCCTCTGCGTTTTGCCGAGGTCGATCGCAGCCAGCGTGCGGATCTGGCGCGTGGGGCACTGGAGCGCGTGGGATTGCGGGCGCGCATGGACCACCGGCCAAGCGAGCTTTCCGGCGGTGAACAGCAGAGGGCCGCGCTGGCGCGGGCTTTGATCAATCGCCCACAGCTTCTGCTGGCCGACGAGCCGACCGGAAATCTTGACAGCCACACCGGGATAGAAATTATGGACATGGTTCGGCAATTCAACCGCGAACTGGGAATGACCGTCGTGATGGTCACTCACGAACGCGCGCTGGCCGAACGCTACGCGCAACGCATGATTTTCCTGGCAGATGGGAAGCTGATAGACGATCGAACCAACAACGATCGGACGAACAGCGATCGGGTGGGCACAGCCGCCGTCGCCGACCTGCGCGAGTCCGGAGGACGGCTGTGAAGATTCCAGACTTGACTGAGCTCGCCCTGCGGAACCTGCGCGAGTCGCTGCTAAGAAATTCGCTAACCACAGTTGGCATTTCTGTGGGTGTGGCGTCGCTCGTGGCGATGCTTTCGCTGGGTATTGGCTTGCAGCAATTATTCTCGCGACGTCTCGCGAAATCAGGCTTGTTTGATACGGTCCTAGTCACCTCACGGCGTGACGTGCGCGGCATGGGCCGCGATCGCGACGACCGCGACCGAACTACTCCCGCCGAAAGCCGCGTGCTGGACGAAGCCGCGCGGCAGGAGATTGAACGGCTGCCCAACGTATTGGAGGCGTATCCTGATATTCGTTTTCCCACCGAATTGCGTTACGACGATAAGCCGCATCTGACCATGATTTCGGCGCTGCCCTCTTCAGCCAAATCAAACGAAGCTTTTGAAGGGATGCAGGGCAGTTTTTTTTCTTCGGACACGGCGGCCGAGGTGATTCTGCAAAAGACTTTTGCGGAAGAACTGGTGGGCAAGAGTCCAGCTCGCGGAGTCGACGAGGTAAATGTCGCCGATCTGGCAAAGCCGCTTCTGGGCCAGCAATTGACGATGCTCTATTCGCAACGCGCGCCCAGTTCAACGCCGGCGTTGGCTCCAGCCACCGGCGCAGGGGCCTCTGCCGGCGAAGATCTCATCGGGGCTTCGTACTCCGTCGTTTCGCGCGAACTGAAGCTCAAGATCGTCGGCATCTGCGATCAGGATCCTGAAAGCATGCGGGGTCCGACCCGAGGCAAAGTCTTCCTGCCGCTCAAGCTGGCGCAAAGCCTGCACGTGATGCAGCCCACGGACCTGCGTGAAGTCTCGCGAGCCGGGAGCGATCAGCCGGTGTATTCCTCCGTCAGCGTGCGCGTGAAGAATCCTGCACAGGTTCAGCTTGTGGAGGATGCCGTCAAGAAGATGGGGTTCGGGACGTTCTCGATTCTCGATGCCAGCCGCGGCCTGCAGCTGGTCTTCCGAGTGCTGTACGCGTTCCTGTTCATCTTCGGGAGTCTGGCATTGATCGTTTCTTGCATCGGCATCGTGAATACTCTCGTGATGGCAATCCTCGAGCGTCGACGCGAGATCGGCATTATGAAAGCCATTGGTGCGAGTGATGGAGATGTGAAGAAACTTTTCTTCGCCGAGGCCGGCGCCATGGGAATTCTTGGCGGCATCGTGGGAGTTGTGCTGGGATGGGCAATCGGCCAATTGATCAACTTCGGCACCAACATCTGGCTCAAGAGCCAGTCGTTTCCGCCCGAACATTTCTGGGCAGTGCCGTGGTGGCTGGTTGCGCTGGCAATTGGATTCTCGTTTCTCGTCAGCCTGGTTTCAGGCTTGTATCCTGCCGGACGCGCTGCTCGACTCGATCCCGTGCAGGCGCTGCGCTACGAATAATCGGACCCGAGTGAGCCGACCTATAATAATCCGCGCTCTCAGGCTTCGCTGCGTTTTTCTTTTGATAGCTATCGCCTCGGCGGCCGCGCAGAGCCGCATCGATTGTGGCGCGATGAACAGCCGCATCCTCAAACAAGTGGTTCACTATTGCGTATATTTGCCCCCGGGATACGATGCGGGCGCGGCGCAGCATCCTCCGCAGCGCTATCCGGTGCTCTACTTTCTGCATGGCCTGGGCGACAATGAGCAAACCTTGTTCAACAGCGGCGGTTGGACTTTGCTGGACGATCTGCGCAACCAGCACAAGATGGGAGACTTTCTCATAGCTGCTCCGGAAGGCCGGCGCAGCTTCTACATCAACTCGGCCGATGGTTCGGTTCTTTACAGCGACTTTTTCCTGCGGGAATTTCTACCCCACATAGAGAGTAAATACCGAATTCGCGCGGGCCGTGCGGGTCGCGCCATCAGTGGCATCTCGATGGGAGGGTATGGAGCGGTGCGCTTCGCGTTCGCGCATCCCGAACTGTTCTCAGCCGTGAGTGCGCAAAGCGCCGCGCTCATCACCGAGTCGCCGCGAGACTTGGACGCCGCCTCGCAAACGGGATCGCCCCTGGTCGGAATTCTAGGGGCTGTATTTGGTAAACCGATCGGCGTGCCGCACTGGAATGATAACAACCCATTCGTTCTGGCGAAAAGAAATGCCGCAGCCCTGCGAAAGATGGCAATCTATTTCAACTGTGGTCAGGATGACAACTACGGTTTTGAAAAAGGAGCGGCAGCCCTACACGACGAACTGCAAAAAGAAAACGTAAACCACGAGTATCATGCTTATCCCGGCGACCACTCGCTGTCATATTTTATGTCGCACTTCGACGAGGTCATGGAATTTCATTCCAAGGCGTTCGCCGCCCTTTTGGGTACTGGCTCAGTCAACTGACCAACGCGGCGCTCTACCCCGCCACTGCGATTTGTAGGTTATGTTGTAAACTAGGCAGAACCGACTGAAAGCGAGTTCGCGTTTTTTCACAGCTGTTGCGGCCGGAGAGGTGGCCGAGTGGTTGATGGCTCCGGTCTTGAAAACCGGCATACCCGAAAGGGTATCGGGGGTTCGAATCCCTCCCTCTCCGCCAGACCTTTTGTTGGTGAGTTATAGGCTGGTGAGACCTCGCATGATTCAGATTGGAAAAGCTCTTCAAAGCCTGCGATGCCGAGGAGCGGCTCTGGAACGAATTGTTCCTGATGACTGCGTGGTGTCGCCGGAGGGGAAGCCCTACGGCCTTGGTTGGTCGAGGCGCCACTGCGCGTAGCGCCTCGAATTTACCTAGGTTAAAAGCGAACGCGAGCACCCACTTCGATCTGCCGGTTGCCTCCTGGTTCCTCTTGCGCCGACCCCCCAAGGAGCGCTCCGAAACCATTTGGGTTCGAACTGCCACCTGGGGACAGATAGCTTCCGTAAATGCCGCCCGGATCGAGGAACTGATCATGGTTGAAAACGTTGGCAAACACGCCTTGAACCTCCAGGCTAATGCCCTCCGTTATTCGGAAGTTCTTCCGGACGCTAAGGTCCATATTCCAATAGGGCAGTCCAGGGAAACAGCCGTAGCCGCAGTCCTTGTTATCCAAGCCTAGAATCGGGTTGCGGAAGTCGTTGATCGCCGCTGGTCCGGCCTGGAAAAGATTGGGAAACTGGCCACCGGGTTGAGAATAGGCGTGACCTCTTTTAGCGGGTGCAATCGGCACGGCATTCTCGTTGCCGAAGTAGTTGACGTCATCACCCGCCCCGTATTCCTGACCATCTCCGGTCGAGGTAAAGAGTTCGACCGGCGCGCCGCTGCCCGCCGAAAAAACTGTCGAAAATGTCCAGCCCCCCAGCGCGTGTCCCAGCAGCCCTGACTGTCCCTTAAAGACGGGTGGCTGGTAGACGAAGAAGAAGTTGTAAACGAATTTGCGGTTAAAGGTCTGATTCCCGTACATCGTCCCCAAATTAAAGGGATCGTCCGGTGTGTAGCCAGCGCTTGCCTGGACCAGCGCCCCAGTTCCCAGGGCCTTGGAATATGTGAGGTTCGACTGCAAGGTCAATCCCTTCCAGTCGGCCATCTTGAGGGATACGAAGCCAGCATTGTAGTTTCCGTAACCGGTGCTGGCGTTGTCCGCGGGACCAGACGTCATCTGGGGCGACGTACCCCCGATGGCTGGGTTGGTGTTGTTCATCATCGTCGGTCCCGGGAGGCCACCGTTGGAGTTTTGCATCGGGCCGGCGTCCAGGTCGCTCCACAGACTCCACACGAACGCGGTGTTGAGGTAGCCTTTGCCCGTAACGCCCTCGTTCAGCGTTACGGCCTGGGTGCAACTCGTGGGAGTGATCGGAGTTCCCCCGACCATGACAGGAGTACTGCAATAGGCAGAGCTGGCGCCCCCCAGCGCTGTTTCGAAGAACGGTTGCGGCGTCACAGAAGTCGCACCAGTCGTGCTCGCACCCGCGCAGTGGCCACCGGCCAGCCCCGTGATGCCGCCGCAGTATTGCAGTACCAGGTTGGAGTAGGCCTGGGAGAACTTCTGTCCGCCCAAGGTCATCATATAAGGTACAGCGTTGAGGTTGACCGGTTGATATTCGTGGGTGATTCTACGCCCGATGTAGCCAACCTCGAATATAACCTTGCGAGACAACTGACGCTGAATACTCAGGTTGACCGAATCAACCTGGTTGGGTCGGAAATTCGGATCCAGTACGGAGGCGGTAGCGGCTGAAATGCCGTTGACTCCGGGATAATACGGTTGAGGCAACGTCGCCGAAGCTTGCTGAAGCGGCGCGGTCAAACCATCCACACCAATTCGAAAAGCAGTCGCAGCGGTGTTGGAGCCAGGGCCGCCGCAGGTACCGTTGCTGAGGCCCGTCACGCACTGGGTGGGCTGCAGGAGGCCGGGGCCAAGCAAGGGCACCAGCACCAAATCCACGCCGTTCAAGCGGCCAAAAATGCGGCCGTAGCCGACACGAACCACCGTATCTTCGTGACCGAAAATATGACCCATCATGGAACCACTGTCGAAGTGGGGGCTCCAGACCGCAGCCAGGCGCGGGCTGAATGAACCGTAGAAAGGGTTGTAAGGATATTTGGGCCCGTTGGCGGTGTTGCCCAGCAGGGAAAAACCGATTTCTGGATTGTAGACCTGGCCCTGCAGCGCAGCACGCTTGCGAGCATCCAGGTAGGCTGAACCCGAAATTACCTGGTCTGACGAATCCACGAGTTCCACCTGTTTGCCGTTCTGTTCTATAGGGGGCATTTCCAGCGTCCAGCCCAAGCCGTACGTCAGGCTGAAGGTCGGCTTCATGTGCCAGGTGTCGCTGAAATAGACGTTGTAGTAAGGGATGGTGCTTTTGTCGAACGCCGGGGATCCGATTGGATTCAGCGCCAGATTCGCACCGGAGCGGGTGTAAGCGACCTGCGCGATGGAGACGACGCCCAGAGCCGCCGCGGTTAGCGAGCTGCAATTTGAGATGGTGACGCCCGCTTGGGAGCAGAGTGGGATGTCCTGCGCCAGACCCGATCCTGAAGTTCCGTTGCCCAGTTCGTAGACGACTTGGTTGTTGATACCTCCGCCGTTGTCGGTGCGCTGGTGGTAATCCCAATTGTGCTCGTAGGTACCGCCAAACGTGAAGAGATGGTTGCCCTTGAGTATGGAGATATCGTCGCGCAGCATCTGATCGTGGCCGTCCCAGAAACGGTTGCGCGTGTTCTGCGTGTCCACATTGTAGGGCCCGAGATCATTCACTTCCCCGAACCCCGGGGACTGGCCGCTAAAGATTTCAAGCGCTCCGCCCAGCGTGGTGGTCTGGGCCGGATCTCCGGTCCGCTTCCATTGCCAAAAGTTGCGCAGGAAACTGTAGTGCAGATCGTTGGTCGTGTTCGTGCTGATATTCGTGGTCAAGCCTGCGGTCCACAAAAAAGCCTGTTGCGGAAGATTGGACTGAGAAGCCGGTGTGCCCAGCGTGTCTCCGGGGAAGAAGCCGCCGATATCAACCTGAGAATCCGCGGCAGCTTTCAGCTCGAACCACCGATAGCTGGACATGAAGTGCCACTTGGGTGAAAAATCGTGGTCCACACGCCCGACTGCAAACTTGCTGCTCGTTGGTTGGGCAAGATTGGCCGAGAATCCTTGAACGTTCGAGCTGTCGCAGAGCGTCTGAGCGCAGTTAGCATTCGTGGCCGGTTCGTACTTGTTCCAGATCCCCTGAACCAGCGGGTTGATTCCGATTCCACGCGGGTCGTTCGCAGTTCCCGGGTAAGTAATGCCGTTGTAGGTCACGGCAGTCGGGTTCAGGTTGTATATCGCGCCAGTCGCGTCGTCGGTTAACAGGCCCAGTCTCAAGGTCGGCGAAGGGACGTTTCTAACGATAGTTTCGGAGTTGGGGAAATTGAAAGCTTCGTAATTGAAGAATCCGTAGGTCTTACCGCCCAGAACTGCCTTCGGGATAAGTGGCCCGCCGATCGCCGCCCCGTAACGGTTGTAGTGGAAACTAGGAATCGGAGTGATGGGATCGTTGTGGTTGTTCTGCCAGCTATTCGACGACCAGTTGTTGTCTTTGTAATATTCGTATCCCGTACCGTGCCAGGCATCGGTGCCGCGCTTGGTGACGACCTTCACCTCGGAACCGGAAGAACTATTGAAGTCAGCGGTCTGGCCGGCGGTGTTTACTTTGAACTCCTCGACGCTGTCCTGGGGAGTGGGCAAGACGCCGGTGGCGCCCCCCACGCCCTTACCGGCCTCGGATGGCCCTACGCTATTTTGATTGGCCACGCCCCCGGTCGGGTCGCCGGCGAAACTCTTGGTGTAAACGTTCATGCTGCCGTCCATGTCGTTGGTGTTATTGCCGCCATCGAGCGAGAAAGCGCTTTGATCCACAACCGTGCCGGCAACGGAACCATCGGGGCTCACGCCTGGTTGCAACGCGATGAACGTGCTGACGTCGCGGCCCAGGCTCGGCAGGTTGTCGATTGTAAGATTCGTGATGGTGTTGCCGACGGTGGCATTCATGGTCTGCAACTCGTTGCCGACAGCCGAAACTTCCACCACTACGTTCGCTCCGCCCACTTGTAGAGCTAAGCTGAGCGTAAGGCTGGCCCCCACCTTTACCTCCAGGTTCTCAGCCTTCGTGGTCTCGAATCCTGCCTTGCTCACCGCAATGGTGTAGAGGCCCGGCTTAACGTCCACGTAAATGTAGCGTCCGGTTGCGTTCGTGGTAGCGGGCCGTGCGGTGTTCGTTGCGGTATCCGTCAACGTAACGGATGCACCCTCCACTACTGCACCCGATGGATCGGTGACCGAGCCGGCAACCGTGCCAGTCGAGGTTGATTGCGCCCACGCGGACAGAGCGCTGCCCGCACAAATCACCAAAAGCAGAACCAGTGGCAACTTCACGCTACGGATTTGCATTGCTTCCTCCGACCCAAGAGATTGAATGCAGCGACTGACCAAGACAAATAGACGAGACGCTAGACACCCCCAGCGTGTTGAGTGTTAGCAATCGGCGATCCAGAGGGCGGTCGTCGTGTTTTCAACCGATTACATCAATGCTCGGATCCGGGGCTATGGAATGCGGGATGCCAACTGCACAGTGCTCACGGCCTGCGCTCGGCGCATGAGGTCGCGTTTCTGTAGGACTGTTACTACGGCTTGTAGAACTACCCCAAACAGGAGACGAATTTCCAAGAAGTCCAGATTTACGGAGATTCCTTCCAAGATTGACTCCAGGGATCCGACAATACATACTGGTAGGTATGTCGGAAGCCCACAAGAATCCGAAACGTAGAGCGACGAGACTGCGCGATCCTGACCGCACGCGGGAGCGTCTGCTGCAGGCTGCTTTGTATGGTTGGACGTGAGATCGCGACCGAGGTGAAGCGTTTCAAGCTAAGCATTTCAAACTACTTCACGAGGGGAGAACGAATAATGACAAGCATCACAGTGTCACGCAGGAATCTGCTCGCAACCGGAGCCTGTGCACTGTTTGGCGCGGCGACTCTGCCGGCCATCGCATTGGGCGGGCAGAACTTAACGAACGAGGAGATCATCCGTAAGTGGTACGCGGCGTGGGAAAACAAGGACTTGGGTACGTTCAATGCCTTGCTTGCCGACAACTTTACCTTTTCGAGCGCGGCGGGCGACGACCACATCAGCAAGAGCGCTTTCAAAGCCCAATGCTGGGACACCCAGATCAATTTCATTGGACATTTTGACCTGGAGCGGATCACCGCTGGCGCCGATGATGCTTTTGTGAAGTATCTTTGTCACACCAAGAACGGCAAATCGTTCCGGAATGTGGAGTACCTCCGCATCAGGAACGGAAAGTTGGAATCCATTGAGTGCTATTTCGGCGCGCAATCCAGCTTTCCATCCGCAGTAAGCAATGGATAGAGTCTGAAGAAAAAGATATCCGTCTTACTGTGCGCGCGGCATCCCGAGTCAACAGAGGGTACTACCGCGGAAGTGTAGGATTCATCGACGCTCCCGGTTGACGGACAATTCGGAAATAATCCGATGTACGGTTTGCCAATAACCCGAGCCAGTGGATCAAGTTTTGTGCTGCCGAAATTCCGCGCTTCGCTCAGACATCTCCTTCACCAGAAAGCCCATCTTTGGGTGTGAGGGCTCCAGATCTGGAGTGATGCCGTAATCGCGCAGCGTCTCCGACGTAACTGGGCCGATCGACCCGATTACCGCTCGGCGCAACGCGTTGGCGGCGTTCTGATGCTGGCCCATCTCATCAGCCAGCCGGAACAGATGGTGCACTTGAACCGACGACGTGAATAACACAACATCGAACTTTCCGAGGGCGAGATTGCGAATTGCCGCTCGCAGTGGTTCCGCGTCCTCGGGCGGCGCCCATTTGTAGACCGGCACGGGGAAAACTTCCGCTCCTCTCTCGGCCAGTCCCGCATACAGTTCGCGGCTGGGCACGCCATGTTCCTGCACCGCTACGTGCGCGCGCTTCAGGGGGATGGTTTGCGGATTCTGGTCAAGAGCGTGCAGAATCTCGCGCCAAGTGTTGGGCTCGGGCACCGTCAGAGTGATCGCCACGCCGAACTCCCGCAAAACGCCAACGGGTTTGGGTCCTCGCGCTACAACCTTCACCTTATTCAAGGCTGCGACCATCTGTTCTCGCGGGCACGCCGGCTCGATCGCTTGCGCGAGAGCGCGCGTGCCTACTCCCGTCATGAAAATCACGACTTGGAATCGGCCTTGAACCAAGCCCTGCGCGAAAGCAGATTCCTCAGCATTCGGTCCAGACGGAACCTCGCGCGTTGAGGCCACCACGGTGGCCTGACCGCCATGGTTCGTAATCAGCAGGCTCATTTCCCGCGACCGCCGGCTCTCGAGCGAGAGCACACGTAGATTCCCAAAGCCTTCACCGCTCATGGATGATTTCCCCGCTACAACAGCATGTGCGATTAGTGTAGAACGCAAGGGGAAGAAGCGGGAAGTGACGACTCAGCTGAAGGCTCCACTCACGCTCTTTCGGCCGCCAGTAGACTTCGACTCGATAAGCACCGGGGCGTTGCCGTATTTGTCTGGCTCTCCGGTGCGGATAAACCATCTTGCACAAACGAAACGCTGACCTGCGGGCGAACCTTTCTGCTGTCGGTTAACCTTTTACCAGGATGACGCTGGCATCATCGCGGAGCCCGGAACCATTGGCGAATGAGCGTACGTCATCGAGAAGGCTCTCGGTGGAAGCGTCGTTGGTTCGCAAGAAATGCTCTTGCAGCCGCGCTGAGCCGTATTCTTCGTCGGCTTGATTTTCCGCTTCTGTAATCCCGTCGCTGTAGAGCACCAACCGAGAACCGACGGGGAGTTCCACTTCCACTTCCGAGAAATCGCATGGCGCCAACCCCAGGGGAGTTCCTCTCTCCACGTCGAGAAACCGAGCCGAAGTACCGGTCATCAACAGCGGCGGCAGGTGTCCCGCATTGGCGAACGTCACTGTTCGTTTAGCAGGATCGAGCACGGCATAGACCATGGTGACAAAACGGCCGGCGGGAAAGTCCTCGACCAGAAGGCGATTCAGCTTCGTCAGCACTTCCCCCGGGGAGCAGGCAGCCTCGGCTAGGGACCGTAACATGCCGCGGGTCGCGGACATGAGCAGCGCCGCAGCGGTTCCCTTGCCGGACACATCGGCCAGGACCAATCCCCAGCGGCCTTTCTCCATTGGAATGAAATCGTACCAGTCGCCGCCCACGGCTCCCACGGGTATGGAAAGGCCGGACACAGTAAACCCAGGAATGGCCGGAGACGCTTTGGGGAGCAGTGCTTGTTGAATCACGCGGGCCTCGCGCGCCTCACGAGTCATTTCCTCCCGTTGCCGCTGTTCCTGTCGAAAGCGGCGAGCGTTGTGCACGGCCACTGCCACATCGCTGCACAGGGCTTGCAGCAAGCGCAACTGGCAGGGATCGAAGGCATTCAGTTCGGTGTGGGACGCGGTGAATACTCCCACCAGTTGCCCCTCTACATGGAGGGGAATCGCAACTTCCGAGAGCGTGGATTCTTCACAGCCAATGTAATAAGGGTCTTGTCGCACATCGGGCGCGTAGTGCATCTGGCCGGTAGATGCGACGTAGCCAACCATGCCTTTCCCGATTTTCAGGCTGTGGCCCGGGCCGTGAAGTTCGCAGCCGGTGCATCCATGGGCACACACCAATGCTAGCTCGCCGCGCTCTTCGTGATGCAGGTAGATGTCAGAATCGAGACATCCGAACGAACGGGCAATCTCGTTCACGACCTTATCAACGAGCTGGTCGAGATCCAGTATGGAGGTGATCTTCTGAGCGGCCTTCTGCAGCTTGAGGAGATCCTCCACCTGATCGAGATCAAGAGGTCGGGGATTCGAGGGAAGCGAGAGTGCTGTGAAGTTTGGACTGGCTGCCATGGTCTGCTCCGAGCCAACGAGCTTACAACCACAGATGACATATTCGATGGTTGGGACTCTTTTTTCGCAACGCCCTCGACCGCTCGGAATGTGAGTTTCAGGGGGACCGTCCGGCCGTGAAGTTCTAGTTTTACCGCATCTGGCATCCTTGTCAGATTGAGGGTAGAATGTCTTCCATGGCGAAGCAAGCGCAGCAGCGGGTCGGGGTCCTGCAGGGAACGCTGGACATGCTCATATTGAGGACGCTTCTCTATGGGCCAGCGCATGGCCACCAGATTGGTAAGCACATTCAGGCGACCACGAATGACTTTCTGCAGATGCAGCATGGATCGCTCTATCCCGCCCTGCACCGTCTGGAGAAGCGGGGATGGGTTGCCTCCAAATGGGAGACTGCGCCGGACAGAAATCGGGAATTCAAATACTACCGGTTAACTCCGAAAGGCAGGAAGCAACTCGCGGCCGAAGAGTCGCAGTGGAAGCAGATGGCCGAGGCCGTAGCGCGTGTGATGTGGCCCGCAGTTGGGGAGGGTTGAGATGAGCTGGTGGCAAATCACCTGGAGGCAAAGAAAGAAACGAGATGAAGACCTGGAGCGAGAGCTGCGTTCCGATCTGGAATTGGAGGAGGAGGAACGTCGCGAAGCTGGCATTTCGAAAGAAGAGGCTCACTACGCGGCCTTGCGCGCCTTTGGCAATCCTACTCTGATTCGTGAGCAGACTCTCGGTATCTGGTGGTGGAACTGGCTTGAATCACTCGCCCGCGATCTGCGCTTTAGTTTACGCACGCTTCGTCGCACCCCCGGTTTCACTGTAATCGCCATCTTGATAATGGCGCTGGGCATTGGCGCCAATGTCGCCCTTTTCACGGTGGTGCGTGGCGTTCTGCTCAAGCCGTTGCCGTTTCAAGATCCGAATCGCCTCGTGATGCTCTATGAGGCGGGTCTTCTTGGAGGCGATGCGAGCGATTTCAACGTGGTCTCCGGCGGCATGTACGCGGAGTGGAAGAACCAGAATCGCAGCTATAGCAGTCTCGCACTGGCGAAGGGGATTCGGGTTGGGCTTTCCGGGTCGGGCGGGCAATTGCCGGAGAAGCTGACGAGTGCGTTGTTTTCCTGGGACATGCTGCGCACGCTGGGCGTCCAGCCCGCGCTGGGCCGTGATTTTGCACAGGCCGATGACGGCCCCGGAGCCAACGGCACAGTGTTGCTGAGCTGGGGACTGTGGAAGCGTCGCTTCGGCGGCGACCCGGGTGTCTTGAACCAGACGATCCACCTAGACGCCCAGCCGTACACGGTAATCGGCGTTATGCCTGCCTGGTTCGATTTCCCCGACTCGTCTACCCAGTTGTGGACTCCGGTTTACCACGATGCGCCCGAAGAGGTGATGACGTCGTTCAGCAATCATCAGTTTCGTGTTGTCGGGCAGCTGAGGCCAGGAGTTAGCTCGTCGCAAGGCGTGGCCGATCTGCGTATCATCTCCGAGCGCGTTCACAATGAACACCTAAACGACCCATTTGTATTTCGAAGCGCCGGGAGCCGTCCGCTGCTGGAGCACATGGTTGGCGAAATTAAGAAGCCGCTCTATGTACTGTTGGCGGCAACATGCTGCCTGCTGCTGATCGCTTGCCTGAACGTGGCCAACCTGCTGGTGGCGCGCGCGGCAGCGCGGCGCAAAGAACTGGCTATTCGCGCCGCCCTGGGCGGCGGCTGGCTGCGTCTGATCGGCGAGCGGCTGATGGAGTGTCTGCTGCTTTCGGCCTTCGGCGGTGCGCTGGGACTCTTGCTCGCCTTCGCCGCGCTTCATTGGCTTACGCAAACTCGCAATGATATGAGCCGCGTCGAGTCCATCCACTTTGACGGCGTGGTGGCGGCGTTTACGGTCGGTGTTGTCGTGCTGTGCGCGCTATTTTCCGGACTCATTGCTGCGTTCAGCACGAGCGACAAGCGCATTCTCGGCGCGCTGCATGAGGCATCGCGTTCGGTGGGCGGGGGCACCGCACGGGCCTCGCTGCGCAAGGTGCTGCTTACGGTCGAAGTAGGACTGACTGTGATTCTGCTGATTGGTGCGGGGTTGCTGCTCAAAAGTTACGAACGGCTGCGCTCTGCCAACATGGGTTGCTTCACGCACGATGTGATCACCATGCATCTGGGCATCCCGGATGCCCGCTATGCGACACCCGCCCAGCGAGCCAACTTCTACGACACGCTGCTCGATCGTGTGCGCGCTCTACCCGGAGTGGACGCGGCAGGTTTTGCGACGGTCGTTCCTGGGCAGGGCTATCAGATGGACTGGAGCTTCAGCATCGTGGAGCATCCGCCGTTGCCGCAAGGCACTGGTCTGTTTGCTTTAAGTCGCTGGGCTGATCCGAAGTACTTCAACGCGATGGGCATTCCTATTTTGCGCGGACGCACATTTGACGCCGGGAAGCGTTTAGATGCTGCCAACGAAGTCATCATCAGCCAATCCTTTGCCGATCAGTTTTTCCCTGGCGAAGAACCGCTGGACCGGCACATCCGCGTGCGAGGGAAAGATTTCGTCATTGTGGGGATTGTGGGCGATACCCGCTACGAGATCGGAGAAGCGACGCGGCCAGTGCAATATTACCCGCTGGATGCCGGTGTCGAAACCGTTGGTACGCTTGTGGTCCGCTCTAGCAATAGCCTGGGGCAGTTCGCTCTTCCAGTACAACAGATCGTCTCCGATATGGACCACGATTTGCCCGTTTCCGACGTGCTCACCATGAATCAGTTGCTCGGCAAGTCGACCCTAGACCAGAGCTTCAACGCGGCGTTGCTCGTGGCTTTTGCCGTGCTGTCGCTGGTTCTGGCCGCGGTCGGCTTGTTCGGCGTGATGTCATACATCGCAGCGCAGCGGACGACCGAAATCGGCATCCGCGTTGCACTGGGCGCACAGCGCGAACAGGTGATGCGGAAGATGTTGCTGGATGGAATGCGGCCCGCAATCTTTGGTCTGGTCGCAGGACTCGCAGCCAGCCTGGAAGCCGGCCAGTTGATGCGCGATTTACTCTATGAGATCAAGCCAATCGATACGGCGGTTTATGCCATAGTTGCCGCAACGCTGCTGGCAGTGGCTGCGATCGCATGTATCGTTCCCGCATGGCGTGCGTCGCGCCTCGATCCGATGCAAGCATTAAGATCCGAATAGCCCGATTTTCCGGCAATCTGCTGGAGGCATCCTCCAGCCCTGGTTTGCTCACCTGGAGGATCCAACCCTGGTCATTACGACTCGGGCCCCGGTGTTAGGCAGCGCGACAGTGTAGCAAAAGGCTCATCTCTTGCGGGCATTATCCCCTCTCGACCAATTACCGACGTAATTACAGACCACTAAGTCGGCTGTGTTAAGAATTATTAATAGTTGTTGGACGACGGCGCTGAGCGCGACCCAAGCATCCAACGAGAATTCTTCCAGGACTTGGCTCAAGGCCGATTGGCACGGCCAGAAAAGCGTTCGTCTCGACAGTGCGGATTCTTCCGAATTGCATTTGATGTCGCGAGTTGAGCAGGGGCCAGATTTAGCCCGGGGGACCACTGCGCGATCGCGACTTTCCGCCGCGCGCTTTCCCAACAACTATTGCATTGGCGAGGAGAAAAATGTCAAAGAAGATCCTTGTGGTCGACGACTCCAAGACCGCCTTGATGATGGAGCGCGAAATTCTGGAGCGTCGCACGCCGTACCAATGTATTACCGCGAGCGACGGGCGGGAAGCGGTTGCGAAAGCGCAGCAAGAGCGTCCTGACCTGGTGCTGATGGATGTAGTGATGCCCAACATGAATGGATTCGAGGCCTGCAAGATGATGCGCCAGCAACCCAGCACGCGGGAGATTCCGATTGTTCTGGTGACCACGCGCGGGGAAGAGTCTTATATGGAAGCCGGGTTTCAGAGCGGATGCAACGACTACATTACCAAGCCAATTGATAGTGCAGAACTGATAGCCCTGTTGCAGAGTTACCTGGGCGACTAGACGATTCAAAGTTCGACGATCGAGAGTTCGACGATCCAAATTTCACGATCGAGTTTTGTCCGTTGCTTGATGCGAAGCCACAAGAGCTTTCATGAATCGAGAAAAAAACACCACCTCCGGGCACTCCGCAGCCAACTCGACGAGCGAGCTACGGCTGGGAGCGGCACGCAAGAGGCTGGCGGAGAGTACCGGCCAAGGGGATGCGATTGATGGCGTGCGCGAGATCGTCGCGACTTTCCTTGGCTCCGAAGAACTTGGTTTGTTTCGAGTGGATCGCACCACTTCAAACTTCCATGCCTTTTGGTCTTTCGGAATCGACCTCGAAAAGTACGACCTGGTCGCTGCCTTGGGCGATGCCGGCCTGCAGCGCGTGATGCGCGGTGAGCACCATGTTGAAGTCTCGACTGGCGAACATTCCGGCGCGTTGCCAAAGGGGCAGGCGTTTATTCCGATCCGTCGCGCTGATCAAACAGTCGCCATACTTGCAATCCTGCGCTTACTTCCTCAGAAACTCGCATTCGACGGCCACGATCTGGAACTATTCCAGCTTCTTTCGGATGAGGCCGCCGCACCCTTGTTTGGAGAGAATGTGTCTGAACCGAGCGTCTCTGGACCGGGCGTAACTGGACGGGGTGCCGATGCGAAGCCGGCGACGGGGGAACCAGGAATGAGCGCATGAGCGAAAACTCCCCCAAGTTCAATCCAGCGGTACTACCCGCGGAGTTCATGAACGGATTTGAGCCCGCCGCGAAATCCAAAGAACCCCGGCATTTTTTGTATCCGGGACAGGTGTTCGCCACCCGCGAGCCAATCGTCATTTCCACCATACTCGGATCATGCGCGGCCGTCTGTCTCTGGGACAGGCACAAGAAGGCCGGAGGCATGAACCACTATCTCCTGCCAGATGGAGTGAGCGAAGGGGAGAATCGGCTGCGTTACGGCAATTCCGCCAATCCGGAACTGCTGAAGCAGGTTCTTGCGCTGGGGTGCGAAATTCGAAATCTGCAGGCCAAGATTTTTGGCGGATCCTGTGCATTTGGCGCCAACCCATCGCAGTCGTTAGGCACGAGAAACGTCCTGCTCGCCGAAGAGTTCCTGCGTTCCTCAGGCATTCTCGTTGTGGAGAAAGATGTCTCAGGGAAGCGTGGCCGCCGGTTGGTTTTTCAGATCGCTGATGGCGTGACGACGATCAAGAATTTCGACCAAGTGTAGTAACAAGTGAGAAGTGAGATCGGGCTCTGATGAGATGCACAGGCCGAAGAGGGGAGGAACGGTGGATTTAGCTGACTTTGATCGCGAAGCAGTTCTGGCGTCGTTCCTCGTCGAGTCGGAAGAAGGTTTGGACGTGATGGAGCAGGTGTTGGTGCAGATGGAATCGAGTCCGTCCGACCCGGAACTGCTGAACACGATTTTCCGTGTGGCCCATAGCCTCAAGGGAAACGCAACGTCGTTGCAACTCGGGGAACTCGCTGGCTTTGCCCACGTCGTCGAAGACCTGTTGGATGTGCTTCGGGAGCAGCAGAGCCTGCCCAGCGCGGATTTAATTTCATTGTTGCTGAAGGCTGTGGATGAACTGCGCGCCATGGTCTCGACAGCTGCGACGGGTTCCAAGGAGCTGACTCGATCCCAACAAGCTCTCAGAAAAGAAATCGCGCGCGAGGTTGAACAGCGGGCCAAACGAGTGGTAACTAGCCGGAGCACCGCTGGGGAATCCAGTACATCGGCGAAACAGGATGCGCTGCCCAGCACGAGCCCCCGCACGCTGCGCGCAGATGTCGACAAACTGGACCACATGTTGAATCTGACCGGCGAGATTGTGATTGCCCAAGGCCGGCTGCGCCAGATGATTGAGAAACTTGGCACCGAGCAGGGACGCGCCATCCTCGAAATGCATCGCGAAGCTGAGCGCTTGTACATGGACCTGCAGAGTGAAGTGATGAGCATCCGCATGGTCCCAGTGGGCCCGCTGTTTCGGCAGTTTGTCCGGGCCGTGCGGGACCTGGCGAAGAGTCACGGGAAAATGGCTCGCCTCGAAGTGATTGGAGGCGACGTTGAAGTTGATACGACCGTTCTCGAGCAGTTGAAAGATCCGCTGTTGCACTTGTTGCGGAATGCGGTCGATCACGGTCTGGAGACTCCGGCCGTGCGCGAAAAGCAAGGCAAGAATGCTTGTGGCGTGATCCGGCTGACGGCCGCTCATAGCGGCGGAAACATTGTTGTGACGTTGCAAGATGATGGCGCGGGTTTTGACCGGGCACGGATTCTGGACAAAGCCAAGCGCCTTGGGCTGTTGTCTGGTCAGGACGAAATTCGCGATCAGGAAATCTACGGTCTGGTGTTTCAGGCAGGATTTTCGACAGCCGAATCGGTGACTGATCTCTCTGGCCGCGGCGTTGGTCTCGACGTGGTGCGGCGCAACATCGACATGTTGCGCGGGATGGTGGAAATAGCTAGCACAACGGGCAAAGGCAGCACGATTACCATCCGCTTGCCGTTAACCCTCGCAATTATTGACGGCTTTTCTGTCAAGGTGGGCGAGGAGACCTTCGTCGTTCCTCTGGAACATGTGACCGAGTGCACCGAATTACCTGCGGAACAACTCAACCCACAGGCCAGCGGAATTCTCAGTCTGCGTGGAGCCGCGATTCCTTACGTCCGATTAAGGCATGTGTTCAGCGTGTCGGGCGAGGCTCCGAAGCGAGAGAACATTGTCGTTATCAAGATCAATGAGTTTCATGCTGGAATCGCAGTGGACGAATTGCTGGGCGGCATGCAAGCGGTGGTGAAGCCGCTGGGTAGGGCATTTCGTGGAGTTTCTGGAATCGCCGGGTCGACGGTTTTAGGCGATGGACGCGTCGGGTTGATCATCGACGTTCCCAGCCTTATGCGTGGAGTTATGCAGTCGAATTTGCAGTCGCAATCTTAAGCAACTCAGGCGAATCATTTTGGTCGCCTGTACCAGACATCTTTCAACGAGGGCGGAGAACAATGAAGACCTGGCAAGATCGAAAAATAGGAACGCGACTGGGTGTCGTGTTCGGAGCCATTCTGCTGTGTGTGATTGCGGTGGGCGGATTTGGGCTGAACTGGCTCGGCCGCCTGAATTCCAATATGTCAGCGACCATGCAGAAGCGCTACAACACCGTGGAGCTCACGCGCCAGACCATCGAGAACTCGATCACGAACGCCCGCATCACTTTTCAATTGTTCGAGACCACTGATTCCGACCAGGAAAAGAAGCTGAACCAGCAGAACGACGCGATCAGCCAGGAAATCAGCGGTCAGGTGGCGGAGATTGAAAAAAGCCTCAGCTCGTCGCAGGAGCGGGACCTGTTTGAGATCGTCAACCAGGATCGGGACGCCTACAAGATAGCCAGACAAAAAGCCAAGAAGCTGCTACTGGACAAGAAACGGGACCAGGCGCTCTCCGCGTTGAGCGAAGACGTCATCCCAGCGCTCGACAAGTACCGCGCCAGCTGGCAGAAGTTCATCGATCTGCAGACGGCCTCCATGGAGCAAAGCATGAAGGAAAGCCAGGAAGCTTACGCCATGGGACGCAGGGTTGCGTTCGTGCTGTTGGTCGTCATCCTGATTCTGGCCACTTTTACGGCAATCAGCGTAACGAAAAGTATTACGGTTCCGATTCAACAGGCGGTCGCGCACGCGGAGCGGATCGCCGCCGGAGATTTGACCAAAGAAATACTCGTCACCAACCATTCTGAAACCGGCCAGTTGCAGCGGGCCATGCAGGAGATGAGCAGCCGATTGTCAGGCATTATTCGCGACGTCCGCGAAGGTTCGGCGGCGGTTGCTTCGGCGGCTCAGCAAGTATCGGCATCCGCACAGAATCTTTCTCAGGGAACTAGCGAGCAAGCAGCCTCGGTGGAGGAGATGAGTTCCAGCCTGGAAGAGATGAATGCGTCGATCACTGGCAACGCCGACAACAGCCGCCAAGTCGAGCAGGCAGCGGCCAAGGGCGCACTCTCAGCCGAAGAGAGCGGCAGTGCAGTGAAAGAAACTGTCGAAGCCATGAAGCAGATTGCGGCCAAGACCTCGGTGATCGAAGACATCGCCTACCAAACCAACTTGCTTGCGCTGAATGCCGCTATCGAGGCAGCTCGCGCAGGAGACCAAGGCAGGGGCTTCGCCGTGGTCGCGGTCGAGGTTCGAAAGCTTGCCGAGCGCAGCCAATTGGCCGCGAGAGAAATTGGCGGCCTAGCGGGCAAGAGCGTCAGTGTGGCCGAACGTTCTGGTCAACTGCTGTCTGATCTGGTGCCATCAATTAAGAAAACTGCCGAGTTAGTACAGGATGTGGCTGCGGCATCGACCGAGCAGTCCAGCGGAGTCACGCAGATCAACCAAGCAATGGCGCAGGTGGACACAGTCACGCAGCGCAACGCATCGTCTGCCGAGGAGCTTTCCAGCACGGCGGAAGAATTGGCCGCGCAGTCAGAACAGCTGCAGCAGCTGATGACTTTCTTCCGGGTCGCGGGAGAGCGATCCACTCATCGCGACGGCAACGGTCAGCAGCGCGTGATGATGCCGATACATCCGGCATTTCGAACCGTGGCCGCGCAACGAGGCCAGAGTCAGCCGTCGAACAGTAAGACAGCCGAGGAAACGAACTTCGCTCCATTCTAGGGCGGGAGCGAGCATGGCTTGGCCGCGGGGAGCGCCGCGCGGCTTTTCGACAATGCAAATGGCAGCAATATGAGGAGCGAAACGATGGGGGCGCCTAAGCAGGAAAAAAATCAACTCCCGGCAAGCACGGTGCAGTACCTTACCTTCTTTACTGCAGGCGAGGAATACGCGATCAGCATCGTGAAAGTTTGCGAGATCGTGGAGTACGACGCCGTCACAACCGTACCGAACACTCCTGTGTGGATTCGTGGCGTGACCAACCTGCGTGGCAAGGTAGTGCCCGTCGTCGATCTGGCGGTGAAGTTCGGATTGCCTGCTAGCAGCATTTCCAAGTTTTCCTGCATCATCATCACGGAAGTCATGTTCCAGGGCGAGAACTTGACCATGGGAGTGTTGGCGGACTCGGTCAGCCAGGTGATTGAACTTTCCGCTGAAGAAATCGAAGCGCCCCCACCTTTCGGAACCCGCGTCAAGACCGAATACCTGCTCGGCATGGGAACTCTGGGGAAAAAGTTTTGCCTGATTCTTGACATCGATAAAGTGCTCTCCGCCGACGAGTTGCTCGCGGTTACGGAGTCCGTCGCCAACGAAGGATCCTCTGACGATGCAACGATAAATACGCCGCCGAAGGACTCGCGCTTCGAGGCGGGAGCGTAGCTGTGACCGCTGGAGCAGCTGCTGGCAAGAAGTTAGCTGCGTCCAGCCCAGTGGACGCGATGTCCGATCTGCCCCCCCAGCTCTCGGTGAGCCCCGCCCTGTTTCAAAAATTCCAGAAGCTGATCTACTCCGAAACTGGCATTTGGCTGGGAAGCGCAAAAACGGCGCTGCTGTGCGGGCGGTTATTCCGCCGACTGCGGGAACTGGAGATCAGTTCCCTGGAAGGTTATTACGAACGCGTGGCCGGGACGGACCAGCACGAGGAACGCGCCCGCATGATCGACGCGATTACCACCAATGAGACCCGCTTTTTTCGGGAGCCTCGGCAATTCGAATTCATGACGCGAGAAGTGTTTCCGCGCTGGCAGCAAGATGCCGAGCGGCGGCTGCGGTCCAAGCGCCTGCGCATCTGGAGCGCCGGATGTGCTTCTGGAGAAGAACCGTACACACTGGCCATGTTGCTGGCTACGCACTTTCCCGCAGCGGAAGGCTGGGACATACGAATTCTGGCTACCGACATTTCGAATCGCGTGCTTGCGAAGGCGCGGGAAGGAGTTTATCCCATCGCGAAGTCGACCGAATTGCCTAAGGATTTGCTTCATGGTTTTATGCTGCGCGGGATTTCGGAGCGCCAGGGCGAGATGAAGGTGAAAATCGAAATCCAGCAGATGGTCGAGTTCCGTAGACTGAACCTGAACCAGGAGTCCGATCTCGGCGAGGGGCCGTTCGACGCAATTTTCTGCCGCAACGTTCTGATTTATTTCGACCTGGATTCCAAGCGCAGGGTGGTCGAAAACCTGGTTCGTCATCTCGCGCCCAACGGCGTGTTGTTCGTCGGCCACGCAGAGAATTTGAACAGCGTGTCCTCAGAGCTGCGCAGCCTCGAGCCAACCATCTACACAAAGACCCGGAACGAGAGCAATCTGTAAGGCCGAGTCTTAGGGGCCTTGCGGCCGGGACCAGGAGGTCCAAAGAGCTTGCCACATATGAATGGAAATGACCTGCGGGTTCTCGTGGTGGACGATTCCGCTATGGTTCGCCAGGTGATGCAAGCCATTCTGGGCACCGACCGCAGGATCGTCGTCCGGGCCGCAGCAGACCCGCTGATCGCCTGGGGAAAGATGCAGAAGGAATCTCCCGACGTCGTGATTACCGACCTGGAGATGCCGCGCATGGACGGCCTGACTTTCATCCGAAAGATCATGGCAGAAATGCCTATGCCGGTCGTAGTCTGCTCCGGCCTAGCGGCTCGCGGCACCGAACTTGCTCTGCGCGCTCTCGAAGAGGGAGCGGTGGAAGTGATCACCAAGCCCAAGGTGGGTGTGCGTGATTTTCTCCACGAATCGGCAGTCACCCTGCTGGATGCGGTGTGGAGCGCAGCGGAAGCGCAGATTAAGCGCAGGCCAAGCCCGAGTGCGGCGCCAGTCGCTCGAATCACAGCGGATGCCATCCTACCGCGGAAAAGTCATTGCGGTCCGGCGCCGGCAAGCGTAATTGCGGTGGGCGCTTCCACCGGCGGCACCGAAGCTCTGCGTGTTTTTCTGGCAGCCCTGCCCGAGGACTGTCCGCCCGTTGTGATCGTCCAGCACATGCCGGAAGTCTTTACCCGCGCCTTCGCTGACCGCTTGAACGAGGAATGCAGGATCGAGGTGCGGGAAGCGCAGGATGGCGACCGGCTGCAAACCGGCCACGCTCTGATTGCGCCGGGCAACCGGCACATGCTGGTCAATCGAAGTGGCGAAGAACTTCTGGTGCAGATCACGGATGGGCCGCTGGTCTCGCGGCATCGTCCCAGTGTGGATGTGCTTTTTCGCTCGGTCGCGATTTCCGTGGGCTCGAAGGCGGTCGGTGTGATTATGACCGGCATGGGCGACGACGGCGCACAGGGCCTGTGTGAAATGAAGGAAGCCGGCGCCACGACCATCGCGCAGGACGAATCCAGTTGCATCGTGTTTGGCATGCCCCGAGAGGCGATTGCCCGCGGCGCCGTGAATGTCGTGGTGCCGCTGCAAGAAATCGCCGGGGCAGCCCTCAGCCTGCAGAGCAAGTAGCCAGTGTCTGAGAAGACCCGCAAACGAACCTGATAAGATTCGCTGTATTCGCTTCGGAGGATTCATGCGATCCTGCTTCATCTTTACCTGCATCGTGTGGCTGGCCTCTACCTGCCTCGCGCAACAGCCGACAACACCCGTCAAAGATCCCGCAGCCGCCCAATCCACCGTCTCGCCGGACTCCGATCTCAAAAATATGTTCGAAGCGAAGATCCGAGTGGAATGGGAGGCGCTGAAGAACAAGGATAAGAAAACATATGCCGACCTGTTAGCCGACGATTACCAAGGCGTCGAAATCGATGGCCAGGGCGAGAGGACGAAACTGCAAGCCGTAAACGAACTGGCAGACGGAAATGTTTTCAACTATACGATCTGGGGACTCAAGTTGATTCCGCTGGGGCCGGATGCTGCCTTCGTCGTCTACGAGAGCACGATGCAGTTCCCGCCCAAATCGCAAGTCCGCTACTCGAGGGTCTATGTCGGCGAACTGTGGGTGAAGCGCAGCGGAGAATGGAAGGAACTGCACTATCAGGAAACTCACGTCAAGTAGCGGTGCCAGCGCTCGAGATTTCCTGCAACCACGGCAATCGGGCTCCCATCCTATTCAGTAGACGGCGACCTCAATGAATATTCGGAACTTGTGTATCGCATCGCTGCTCGCGGCCACTCTGTGGGCGCAAGACAGCCTTCCCGACAGCTCCAGCCAGCGCGCTGCGAAGCATTCCAAACAATCAGTGACCGTACAAGGCTGCGTCAGCCGGTTGAGTGGTGATTACATTTTGTTCAAGCAGGATCCGGGCATGACGTACGAACTGCAGGCGACCGGCAAGACGAAACTTCGCAATTACCTGGGACAGCAAGTGGAAGTGACCGGAACGGAGTCGGCTTCGCTGAGCACGAGTTCTGACGCCCTAGCTCGAACCGGCTCTCCAGCCTCGGTGACCTTGACCATCACTTCGATCAAGAGCATCGCGAAGGAATGCCAGGCGCGCTGAGTTTCCTAGCCGCTCAGAAGTTTTCGATTCTAACCTCAGTCGCAATCGGGAGGCATGGCCATGATCTCCGCATTGGAGTCGCACGGGGGCTTCTTCTTTGCCGGTTCCAGCGGGGCTGGGCGGTTGTAGCGAAGAATCCACAGGCCTTCATTGTTGGTCAGGTAGATCAAGCCATGGCGCGAGTCGGGAAGCAGGCTGTTTACTTTGTTGAAAGTTTCGAGCGTCTTCGGGTTGCGCGGATCACTCAGGTCAAGCACGCGAACAGTTTCAGTAGGATGGTTGCTACTGCTAACAGTTTCCGGCGTCTTCTCCGGAGCCTCCGCGATGGCTACATCGGGGCTCACGATTTGCAGGTCTCCCGCCGTTGTCTGATTCGATTCCGCGGTCCGTTTCAATAGAGTCGGCTGCTCCGGCCTGCTCACGTCGATGATCATGAAGCCTTGCTTCGCGGCCTGCTGTACGTATAAGTATTGTTTCGAGTTTTCCTTTTGCAGGAGCATCTCGCTCCCGGTCACCTGCGGTAATGGCAGATGCGCAATCACAGTGGCCGGAACGTCCGTGGGCGGGGTTGCGGGCTTTTCCGCAGCGCTGGCCGGCATGATCGCGAGCCAGAGGAGCGAGAACGCCAGGGCGCATGCTAGAGCAATGGATTTTCTAAACATAGCTATCGATGACATAAATCACCTCAGACACTTATTGCTGCGCGATGACTCCCACACAGCCGTTGGCGCTCTGGGTGGTGCAGATCCCACCAGATTGCATGGGCACAAACGCATGATTATCGCTGGGATCGACAGCAATACTGTGTGAATTGGTGTTGGTCGGAACGTTGGTCAGCCAGAGGTTGCTTCTAGCATCAATCACACCCAAGACTGGACCAGTCGGCATGTCTCTGGCAGCAACGTAGTAGCGGTTGTCGCCGGGGTTGTACCAAACCTCGTCGACACCGCCCACATCCCAAATCGTGGCGAGGATGGCCCCTGATGTTCCATCAATGACGTATTCGTTGGGGGGGAAGGCTTCGCCATCATGGTCCGCGCAGCCAACAAGGAAATTGTTCCCCGGTCCCTGAACAATGCTGGTCGGCATGCAATTCGGCATGACGAAGCTGTTGACCACGACCGGCCCGCAAGGGCCGCCGCAGGTGTTATTCCCGACCCTGGGATCGATCTCATCGATGCTGCCGATGTTGGTGATGGCAATCGAATTCGAATTTGGCAACAGCAGGTGGCCCGTATTTGGATTCCACGACATCGCGCCGATTCCTGCCGGCGATATGGCGCCACTGCAGGTTGAGCCAGGGGTCGTCTGATTGCAAAACGTCCCCTGCGTTTGATCAACGATGGGCCCGTGATGACAGGGAATCGTATAAGCAACGCCGGCCGGAGTTACGCCCACCCCCGGAATCATCGAGGCGGCAGAACCGGATACACCACCGAAAGTCTGTGGATTCGACGGATCGGGGCAGGGGAAAGTGCCGGCAACGTTATCGACAGAAACACTCGCACTGAGTCCCGTTCCGCTCGAGGCGTTACCGCCCGCGCCGTCATAATAAATTTGTCCAATGATGCAACTGGGCGGATTGAAGGAGGCACCAGCTGCCGGAGGCACCCAAGTTTCTGCCGTTCCCTGATATGGATAAGTTGCCGCGGTCGCGCCCGCAGGATACGGGCCATAGGCGGAGGTCTGGTCGATCGGCAAGCAATGCTGTTGCTGCATGGTTCCGGTTTTGCCGATGATATTGGTTACATCGATAAATGTTACGAACGGCAATCCGGGGTCACCATTAATAATGGCCACTACCTGGTGAGTCGTTCCATCGGCCGCCGCGACTGAGGGGTTGTAGGCTAGTTCGTCGGCGCGGTCATCTCCACAATCCGCAGCGGAGCCGGCTTCTCCGCTCCAGGAAGCGATGCAGGGAGCGATGCCCAACGGGCCGTCGTAGTCGGCCGAGACCCCAGTGGGAATGGTTGCCAGCACCGTAGGCGACGTAGGCGGATTCACACTCAGATTCATCGTCGTCAAGTCGAAGACGACCATGTGGGCGCTGCCGTTCCCGGCAAACAGGAAGTTGCCATCGGGCGTTACCTGCAGGCCATCCGGGCCAGACATAGGATTCACGCCGTTGCCCCGCGCCGCGCAGCATTGCGCGCCGGGAAATCCTCCGAAGTTGTGGTTCGCCCCGAAACCCGAGATCAGATGAAAAGAGGGTGCGGTCGCTCCTCCCAGCCCGGTCATATCGGTTCTGCATCCGTAGCGGGTGAAGTTGCCAAACACGTCCACGATCGGGGGGATGATATCCATGGGAGGGGTCGTGTTCGTTTGAGCGCACGGGCTCGCACCATTGCCAGCATCGACGACAGCATTGGATCCTTGAATAGCATTCACCGCGATGTTCTGCGTCGTATCAAACACGTCGACGGCCAGGCCGACGCGGTCGGAAACGTAATCCAAATGGCGCACCGGATCGAGCCAACTGATGTCGAAGGAGTTGAACGGACCGCCGGGCGCGCCGGTGGGATTGTGTTCGGGCACCGGAATGACATCAATTACAGCGTAACTGCCATTCGACGTGGTGCCGCAAACCGGACAATTGGGGGCACTCCCACAGCCGCTCAGGACAACAAATAGAGCGGTGAGAAGAGTGAGTAGCAAAATCCTTGGTCTCATCAAATTCCCTCCTGCGATTTCCTTGCGGTGCTGGTTGCTAGCTCCGGCCTCCAGCGGACTTGTGGACTGCTTTGTGATCCGCGGCACCTAAAACCTGAATTGCAATCTCTGCAGCACGACGAAATAGTTCTGGGGTTCCGCACCGATGGTGCTGGGTTGCTTCAACTGATCGACGCCAAGATTGAACACGTACTTCACCCAATAGTTGGGATACCAGTTGACCCCGGCGGTGTATTCGACGGTGTGGTCGTTGAATCCAGGCACAAGGCCTTGCGTGTAGTAGTTGGGGAACTCGGCTTGCGGCTCGTTGGCCTGAATTCCGGTAAAGCGGAAAGCCAGTTCCCATGCGCCCAATCCGCGCCCCTGTCCTCCGGGAGTATCGGGTCCGAACAGCGGACGATTCACCCGGGGAGTGCCGTTCTCCGGCCGCTTTTCTCCGGTGACCAAATAGGTTGTGCTAATGTCCCAGGCCTTCGCCGTGACTCCAGGAAGACTCAGGAACCCGAGCCCGCCGGCCTGTTCAGAGCCGACATTCTGCCGGAACTGATTCAGCTGATCGTATTCACCGCGCAGCGAGAAGCGCGACTTGATGTAAGTGAACTCGCCGTTATAGCGCTCAATGGGGCCGTTGATGGCGAACTGCGGGAAGAAATTATAGGCACCGTCGGGCAGCGTGCCGCTGAAACTCTGATCGCCGGAAAGACCGCGCGCGCGCGCGTGGTCAATTGAGCCACCGAAGGCCAGTTGCCGGAACCAGTCGCTCTTGGATTTGCGCCACGGATAAAAGCGCAGGCGTCCAATGAATTCGGGCTCGTTGGTGGTGTTGGCCAGCGCATATCCCTTGCCGTTGAATGCGCCCACCCAGTACTGCACGATGCCGCCGTAGATGTCGCCATGCAGCGCCACGCCCGGACTGCGGTACGCCGAGGCCGCGGAAGGATACAGCATCGATTGAAATCCCCGCTCCACGAAGTCCAGGCTGGTGTCGCCGATTCCTGTTTCCTGCGCGAAGGGCGCTTTGAACTGCCCGGCCTGGAATTGCAACTCGGGCCGGAATCTGACGTTGAGGTAAACGTCGCGTACGACCGAACCCGTGGTCGAAGCTGCATCGGAGAGCAGCGCGAAATCAAAGTGCGAACCGTAGCTGCCTTGAAACCCGAACCGGGCTTGGCGCAGCATGAACGTATCTGCTGGCGCTCCATCGCCCTTGTAGGCTCGATAGTCGGTGTTCACATAACCGTAGGGGCTGATGTTGAACTGCCCGTCAGGACTCCTGATGAAGAAGTGTTCGCCGTTCCATCCGGAAGTGAGCGGCGTGTCTTTCTTCTGCGCAGCCGGGGTTTGATCCACCACCGCTGCTGTTGCGGGATTGGCCTCCAGGTAAATTGCGTTCACCAGCCGGGCGCCGCCTGCACCGGGAGCAGTGACCGTACGAACATTCGCTATCGGGGTACTGACCGCCGGAGCATTCACTGGCGCCGAATTTATTTGAGCAGACACATCAGAGGCTGGATGAATCTGGAGTGAGTTGTCCGCGGCGCGAGTCTTCGTCTCCGCCAGCTTCGTCTCCGCCAACTTTTCGACCAAGGTTTTCAGCTCTTCAATGGTCCGGCGCTGCGCGGCGAGTTCGCGGCGCAATTCGTTCACTTCTTCCTTTGTGGCGCTCACAGTGGCCGGTCCGTCGACCTTGCTCGCGGACTCCACGCCCTGAGCATGGGCGAGCGATCCTGTTGCCATGAAACCGACGAAAAGCACAAACAACGTTGTTAGCGAGCGCATGTATTCCTTTCCCGGGGTAATTCGCAAAACGGGGCCGGCCTCAAATTGCGCGGACTGACACCTTGCTGTCTCTGAACTTCGGCTGCAGTCGATTGCGCAGCGGTCGCTTTCCGCATGAAGCGACGTACAGACACACTGGTCGTGACTACTTCGTATTTACTTTCGACCACTTGGGTGTTCAATGTGTCCGCAGATTCGAAACCAAGGAGTTGTTGGCCGTTAACGTGTAATACTACGGACGCAATCGTGTTTCTGAACACTTACGAAGGTAACTGACATCTCTGTCTTCGACAGAATGCAGGCGGTGAGTTTCAGGAAGGAATTAGCTCGGCAGGCGGAACAGACCGTTAGAACGGCATCGGCGCTCGTCTCTTTTGTGGAGAACACAACAGCTCAGGGAAAGTCCGTCACTTTCGGTGTCACGCGTGGATGAATTGAGGTTGCCCCACCCGCGTCGTTGATTACATGGCTGATCTCGCCGCGGTCGCCCAGCGCAACGGCGATCATATCGTGGAACCGCACACCCGAATTCTTTGGCGTCTCGATGGCTCGGGTCAGCACCACGTTCGGATAAATAAAAACGCTGTACACTCCCAGCCCCCACGCCTCGTGGCTGGTTACTTTATCCGCAACCTTGTACGAGGCCCAGCCGTTCACGCCCGGCGCGCTCGAGTAGCTCGACTGATTCGGAGGATCGTAAGGAATCTCCGACTGATAGAAATACGTCCTGCCGCCATTGCCGTTCCACAGAACCTGGAATTTTTGATGGTGCTCGACGAACAGGCCATAGATCGTGACCTGATTGCCATTCACCACCAACCCGTTCTCGCTGGTATTCAGATCCCAGCCCACGCCGTCGCCGTGATCCGCTCTCCAGATCCAAGTATGATCCACCAGCGTATCGTTGCTGTTGATCTGCAAATTCATCTTGGTGCGACCGACCCCAGCGCCGCCGGCGCGAAAGAAAACATCGTGCAAACTGATCGGATCCTTGGCGTGGCCTGCCCGGCTTCCCTCCGGCCCGACCTCCACCAGTACCGGAGACTCAGTTGGACCCGCATCGAAAAGTAGCCCCGCAATGTCGATTCCGTCCGCATCGGCGGTCGTCAGTGCCGCTGTGCCTTTCACCGGACGCAGTGTCGCGAACCCGAGACCCAGCACCACCGTGTGGGGCCGCATCACATGAATCGGAGCGGTGAGTTCGTAAATTCCCGGCGTCAGAATCAGGTTCTTTCCCTGAGCAAGCTGCGCGTTGACGGTTTCGGCACTATCAACATCGGGCCGCGCGATGTAGAACTGCCCGATCGGAATTGTTTCTCCCGGCGTTTCTGCCCCGCTCCACGTGATCCCTATGCTGTTGCGATGCAACTCCGGAACCCGCACGCTGAATTCGCCCGCAGCATTTACCTGCAGAAACGGCTTCTCCCGCACGACGGGCGTTTTTGCCACCATCGTGTACGGCGGCGAAGGCCACGCGCCGTCGGGGGGATGCGCTACGCCAACAAACACCATATTCCAGTTCGAACCTGTCCAACTCTTCCAATCGCAGTTTCGCGAGATCCACTGCTGCTGGCTGCCGGAGCCAACATTCCCATCCACCAGGGAATCTGACATCCATCCGCCGCTGGCCCAGCCAAAATGCTGGTGAAGCACCAGGTCGCCGCGCACGTGCATGCGCCGCAGCGAAACCGCCTGCGACACAGCCCACTGCATTGTGCCGCCTGTCGGCGCGATCGAAATTCCTTCGGCGGCTCTCCAGAAAGTCGTGGTCGCATTGTTATGTTCATGATTCGCATCTGCGTGCATGTTTCCAGCAATCCGCGTGGCATCGGGCGATGCGCCAAGCCCGATGACCTCTGTGTAGAAACCGACTGGAACGTCGACGGAATAGCTTCCGGGCAGGAACAGCAACGCCTTCCGCTGTGAGCTAAACTCGTCGTGCTGCAACGTGGCATACACCTCATCGATCCGCTTCTGGATTGCTTGTGACGGCATCGACGGATCGAAGATCAGCACGTTGGGTCCGAAATCCGGCTTCGCGGTCTTTGCGGCAAGCGCCGGCAGCGCCGCCAGCAGCCCTGTCGCAAGACCAACCCAGCTCAGTTGGAGAAGTGCGCGCCTACCAGACATAAGTACCCACCGACTCCGCGGGCAACGAGGTCTGAAAGAACTTGCCGTGGTATTTCACCGCGAAGGGCTTCAAAAAATTTCCCGTATTCGAAACCACGAGCACCACTTTTCCCTCCGGAGTCAAGAACGCGACGCTTGCCAACTGCTCCATCTCGCTCGAAGCTATCCGCACCGAGCCCGGCGGCACAAACTGAGAAAAATGCTGAACTACATAATACGCAACATTCTTGGTCGCCGAATCACCATCGAGAGTAATCGCGCCGGAACATCCAGTGCATCCTCCGTTGTTGGTGTGGGGTCCGTTCTGCGGATCGGCTGCCAGATTCCACAACAGCACGTTACGGCTCCAGTTCCGTGTCGCACCGATCATCACGGCCCTCACCGGCTCGGCAATTCCAAGTGGCCCCTGGCTGCGTCGCCCCACTGACTGCTCGGTCATATAGAGGTTCTTCTTCGGATATGCATCGTGCACTTCCGTAAGAACTCTCGTATCTCCGCCATACAGGTGAAAAGCCGTTCCATCGACGTATTTGGCGGCTGCCTCATCGCTCAAAATCGATAGCGGAAATGAGGGGACATCTGGATTGTGATCGTAGAGCAGGATCTTCGTCCGAATCCCAGCCTTCTCGAACGCAGGCCCGAGGTGCTTCGCAATAAAAGTGTCCTGTTCTGGCGCGAACATCACCATGCTAGGTGTGTTCTTCGGATTCAGCGGCTCATTCTCGACCGTGATTGCATCAATCGTAATCCCCTCCGCCCGCATGCTCTCGATGTACTTCACGAAATATTTTGCGAACGCGTCGTAATATTCTGGTTTGAGCTCGCCACCCTTCACGTCATTGTTCGTTTTCATCCACGGCGGAGCCGACCAGGGCGATCCCAGGATCTTGATCCCCGGCCGTATCGCCAAAATTTCCTTTAGCACCGGAATCACGTCCGTGAGGTCCGGCCCAAGACTGAACTTCGCCATCTCGACGTCGGTCTCGCCCGGCTGCAGGTCATCGTACGAGAACACGCGCTCATTCATATCGGAGGCTCCAATGCTCACCCGCAGGTAGCTCACTCCGACGCCGTCACCGCCCGCGGTGAACAACTCCTTCAACAGAGCCGCACGTTGCACAGCGCTCATGCGCATCAACAGCTGCGCGCTTCCTCCCGTGAGCGCAAATCCAAAACCGTCCATAGTCTGGAAATGCTGCGCGTCATCCACCGTCAGCGGTGGCAAGTGACCTGTGTCGGAGGAAAAGGGCAGCGAGTTCGCCTGCGGCGTTACGATGGCAGCACGGTCAGGCGTGGTCAGCCACAGCCGTGCTTCGCGCTCCTGCGCTCTCGACAGCAGGCAAGAAAACGTCAAAACAGAAGACAGGAGCAAGACCACTCTCAGGTTCATGCGATCTCCTATTTACGAAGGGCCCGGTTCTCGTCGAAGACAAGGTCTGTGGATGCGAACTAACGGCCATGCCCACCTTCGACCCATGCCAGTTTGAATCATGCCAGTTTGAATAATGATAAAAGCAGGGCAACCCGCACCTGTCAACCCCACAGCAGCCTCGGTAGTGTCCCAGTTTGAAATTTCGACGGAGTACGGTTGTACGCGGTCGCGGCTACTCGCTTGACAGCGAAGCGTCCGCGCGATCCCGGCGATTTACCCGACTGACGAACGGGTTCTCAAAGAAGATCTAAGAATCACGCGGCTCGGGTGGCATCTATGTCAGACACTATAATTTCGCCCGCATCCACAAGACGCTGAGGATGACCGCGGCGATGGCTTCCGCGCCTGACTTTTGAACTGTACGATACCGCACAAAGGTGGTAAACTGTTTAGAATACTTCCTCGATCTAGCGGTGACGCAATGGAACCTCCGATATGCTCAATCTGCTGCGAGCCTATCCGGCTTGAAGCCTCTAAGACTGACGAAAACGGCAAAGCTGTGCATGAAGACTGCTACATCAAACAATTGCTAGCGTCACGTCTCGATTCTCCCGATCCTCAGCACACAGAATAGAGATTTCAAATCTGAGGCACTACCTCCTCGGCCTCGGCAAGGTGCTGCCACCGAGTTCTAGAATCGCGGTCAGGCGTGAAGACTCAGCAACAACCTCGATCAATCCGCCGTCTCATGCGTGCGGTGCATGAAAGCAATCCTCTGCAAGCGTGATTCCTGTTCGTGTAGCAGGGCCGGACCAACTTGTGGTCAGATCACTTAGAGGGCAGGACCATGCGAGAGTCTCTTATCCCCTAACTGCTTGCCAGCGCCACCAATATCTGGTTATCGTCGGTGAGTAATCCGTGGTGAGTAATCCGTGGCTGATTCAGAAGGTTGAAAAACTTTGTCGAGAATTCGCGAATTTTCCTATTGCAAAAAAACTGGAATCATGGCATCTTCGAATATCTCCTCAAGAAAGGACGCCCAACTTTGGCAGATTTTGAAAACAAAATGCTAAGCGGGCAACATCAGCCGACAACTTCGCTGAGTTGCTATAGGGCGTCGCTCCGGTCGCGCTAACCGATTTTTGGTCGGTCACACCAGGCGCGCTCTTCCGCACAAACAAAATCACTGGGTGGTGCAGGCCGCGGTTCCTTCGACCGTTAATCGACAATACCGCTGCCACTTATTCCCCCAGTTATAACCCACTCGGTCAGTGGTGATTGGTTACGGCTACTTCTCTGGTGAAACGGCCTTCGGGCTGTGAGGTTCGACTCCTCGGGGCGCAAGCCCTGCCGTAACCGGATGTTCCCTGGCCCGGTGAGTTATCTAACTGCGAGATGACATTTCTCGCGTCAACAACATTTAGTCAGTGGTGAAGTTCACGGAAACTTCGTGGCGTGCCTGTTTATCAAGGCCGGGGTTCGAGCCCTCAACCGTGATCCATGTTCCCTGACTCTACGCAGGCGCAGCGCGGGCCAGTCGTGCCCGCGCTGCTCAACCGGGCAAGTGCCCTATGAAGTTATCGGGTTCGCCGGTGGTGAAGAGGAGAGATACTTCGCGCCATTGAACGACGCGCAGGGCGGCGGCCTTGCCGGGGATCAGAATTCCAGGGACGGGGGCGCAGTCCCGAAACACAAGGTACCTGGAGAAATCGTGCCCCGAGTCGACTTTCCTCGTTGGTTCCCCGGCGAGTTTTTGCGACGTTTGGTCGGCCGGTGGTGAAGACTACGGTTACTTCGCCTTGAGAGCGGGAGGTGCAGGTTCGAATCCTGCCACGGGAATTTATGCCCGCGTAGCTGAATTGGCAAAGCGCCTAATGTTCCGTGGTCGCTGATTCCCCGGCCAAGGAAATTTGGAGCGCACAACGGTTCAACAATTAACTCCGGCCTGGCGCCGGTTAGAAAAGCAAATATGTTGCAAATTCTAAAAGGCGTGTTGACCGGGCGGAACGAGTTCGCCTCGGGCGGGCTTCTGCTGATGATCATCGGCGGAGTGAGCGTATGGCTGCGGGCCGTACCGGAGACCCTGTGGTACTGGATGGTCGACCAGACCACGATGATGATCACGGTGAAGGATGACGATGCCGCATTTGTGTGGGTAAAGGAATGGTTTCTGGAACAGAAATTTCTGAAGCGAATTCGCCGCGTGGACCTGGATACGACGTTGCGTAATGAGCGGATCGCCCTGATTCCTGCGCCAGGAAAACACTGGTTCTGGTATAGCGGCAGGCCCTTCGAAGTGTGGTTTTCTCGTACGGAGAACACTCACGAACGAAGCGGGAGGCGAGTCGAGTCGCTCACCTTCCGGACGCTCGGTAGAAATCGATCGCTTCTTCAGCGCCTCGTGGACGAGGTTGTGAAGTGCCATAGCAAGAGGCTCGGCGTGCAGTCGTACTTGTACATGTACAACGACGGGTGGGACTACCTCGAAGGCTATTCGCCACGCATGCTGGAGTCGGTGGTGTTGGAACCGGGAGAAAAGGAACACTTGCTGCGAGACATTGCGCAGTTCCGGAAATCGAAGCAACGGTACGAGCGCCTGGGAGTTCCTTATCATCGTGGCTACTTGTTTTATGGGCCCCCCGGGACAGGTAAGACTTCGCTCGTGTCTGCCTTGGCCGCGCACTTTGGATCGTCGATCTATACGGTCAACCTCGCCGACTTCAACGATCGCACCCTGATGAGTGCGGTCAATCAGGTGCCGGCGAGATCCGTCCTGTTGTTTGAAGATATCGACTGCATGAGGAGCAGCCAATCTCGCGTAGGTGCGGATTCGCGTGGTGGGCAGAATGGGCCGCCAACACCGGGCACGAAGGAGGGTACTTCAACTCAGAACGGAGTCACGCTCTCTGGTTTGCTGAATGTGTTGGACGGCTTTCATGCACCTAACGGCGTGCTGTTCATTATGACTACGAACCATGTGGAAAAACTGGACCAGGCTCTGCTGCGACCGGGAAGAATCGACTACAGGCTATACCTCGGCAAGGCGAGCGGTCGCCAGAAGGTCGAACTGTACCGCAGGTTTTTTCCGGAGTCGTCGGAATCTGAGGCGCGGGAATTCGTTGAAGCCTCGCAGTCCGCAGAAACGATGGCCGAGTTTCAAGGCTTGCTCTTGGCGTTGGAGCAAGGAGAAAAACGCTCGGACTCGGAAACAACTTGTCACGTGGTCCTGTCGTAGGTTTCGCCGGTGGTGAAGACGAGGGTTACTTCGCACTCCGATAATCGCAGGTTCGATTCCTGCCGTGGCCTTCGGCCATGTAGCTTAGTGGTAGAGCATCGGAACAACAAACCGTCGTCGCTATATTCCCCGGCGAATCTGCAACAAGATCTGTCCTTAACAACGCTAAGTGTTACTTACTAACTGCTCTGGCTTCGAATTACTCGGAGACAGCTGGAAGATTAAAAGGAGGCCCATCATGGCTCGTCTTAACTTGCTGAATCTTAACTTTGGACCTCGCACGCACGAGGGCGCTCCGGCGCGAAACATTTCTCCGGAGCTGCAGCTGCGCCGCTCCGTGCTGGCGTGCCTGCTTTGGGAGAACCAGTTCTATGAGGACGGAGTCGAGATCGCCGGCCGCATCGCCGAGCTGGTCCCGAAGGTTGCGCCCGAGAAGGTGGCTGCTCTGGCAATCGAGGGCCGCGGACGAATGAAGCTGCGTCATGCACCGCTTCTGCTCGTCCGCGAAATGGCCCGCCACAAGGCGCACCGCGCTTTGGTGTCGGAGACTCTCGCCAAAATCATCCAGCGTGCCGATGAGCTCGCCGAGTTGGTCGCCATCTACTGGAAGGACGGACGTGTGCCACTCTCCGGTCAGGTGAAAAAGGGGCTGGCGGCGGCGTTTCCGAAGTTTGACGAGTACCAGCTTGCCAAGTACGACCGTGGCGGGCCGATCAAGCTGCGGGACGTGCTCTTCCTCTGCCACGCCAAGCCGCGCGATCAGGCGCAGGCCGAGGTTTGGAAGAAGCTGGTTGCGGGAGCCCTGTCCACGCCAGACACGTGGGAGGTGGCCCTCAGCTCTGGCACTGACAAGCGCGAGGCCTGGGAGCGATTGCTTCGCGAACAGAAGCTGGGCGCACTTGCACTCCTCCGGAACCTGCGCAACCTGCGTGAGACTGGAGTGAACGAGTCGCTCGTGTTCTCCGCGCTGGCTGCGATGAGCACAGGGCGTGTGCTGCCGTTCCGTTTTCTGGCTGCGGCTCGTTACGCTCCGCAGTGGGAGCGGGCGCTGGAGGAGGCGATGCTGAAGTGTGTGGCTGAGACCGAAAAGCTGCCCGGCAAGACCATCGTGCTGGTGGATGTGTCCGGTTCGATGACCGCGCCTCTGTCTCGCCGCTCCGAGATGCAGCGCACCGATGCGGCTTACGGTCTGGCCGTGCTCCTGCGTGAGATTGCAGAGAAGGTCGCAGTGTACAGCTTCTCTGACAATCTGGTTGAGGTGGCGGCGCGTCGTGGTTTCGCACTGCGCGATGCCATCAACGCCTCTCAGCACCACAACAGCACGCAGCTCGGTGATGCGGTTGAGAAGCTCAACCGCAACGAGAAGTGCGACCGCCTGATCGTGATCACCGACGAGCAGGCGCACGACCGGGTACCGGCGCCCAGCGGCAAGGGCTACCTGATCAACGTGGCCAGCTACAAGAACGGCGTCGGCTACGGCAAGTGGATGCACATCGATGGATGGAGCGAGGCAGTCGTCGAGTACATCCGCGCGCTTGAGCAGACGGCGTCCTATAACTGAAATCGTGCTGGGCAAACTGTCACCGATTGTCCGGCACGCATTTCGCCCAGTCGAAGTCCGATTTAGTCAACTGCGAGGCAGTGAATGATGGCCTGGAAACGGAGCCGGAGATTGCATCATCGTCGAATGACCGAGCCGAACTTGTCGAGGGGCAGGACGGCAATCGACGAAATCGGAGCCTTTCGGAGCCTTATCGCGCCGCGATAGTTCGTGGTGGAGTGTTTTTTAGCGGTTCAGTCGATCCCGGTAAGCCAGCTTTGGCCAGTATCTGCTCGAAGGCCGCGTTGCCGTGAAGGCTGGAGAAACTCCGGTCATTGGGAAGGTTCAGGATTTGTTCGTCGTGCGATTGGACGCAGGTCGCCAGGTACGTCAAGGCTTCGCGCGTGTTGCCGAGCCGAGCGTCGGTCTGCGCCAGAAAATATGGCGACAACTTGTGTTGTTCATAAAGCTTCAGCTGTTCCGAAAGTTCCGCCAGGAACAGGCCGCGTTCGCCACCCTGCGAGAAGCCTTTCGCCGCTGCCTCCGCGACTGCTGACTGCGCCGTGTCGTGAGTCAGCAACGCGTCTTTTTTCAGCTCCGCGATGTAGTTGGGATAATCGCCGGTGTCAAGATAAGCGAACACCAAGTAACGGTGGGGTGAAACGAAATCAGGCTCGGACGTCTCCAGTTGTTTTAGCAATTGCATTGCCGCGTCGCGATGTCCAGCGTCCCAGAGCAGCACGCCCTTGTCGGCAACAATGGAGGACGAATCCGGGGCAAGTTTGCGGGCCAGGTCGATCTCGGTCAGGGCTTCATCGTGGCGATCGAGAGTATTCAGGAATGTGGCGTACCAGTGGTGGGCTTTGACGTTATTCGGATCCAGTTGGATCGCCCGGCGGAATTCCTTCTCGGCATCGGCAGCGTCCCACATTCCAAAAAATGTTACGAACGCCAGCGAAGTATGCGCCTCGGAAGACTGCTGATCCAACTCAACGGCCTTTTTCGCAGCGGCAAACGCTTTGAAGTAGGCCACATTCCCCGGGATCGTGGAGAACTCGCGCAGGAGATTGTAGGAATCGGCGAGTCCCACGTAGGCGTCGGAATAATTAGGGTCGTGCGCAATCGCCTGGTTAAAAGCGTCCAAAGCCTGATTCAGACTCTCGGGCGTACGCTTGTTCCAATAGAAGCGGCCTTTTAGGTAAAACTCTTCGGCCTCATGATTGGCGGGCTGGTGCTGGCCTTGAGCGGTGGCAGAAGCGGATTTTGGGTTCGCCTTGGCGTCGCGAAAGCCAGGCCGGAGAACCCACAGCGCAAAAAGTATCGCTGCCACTGGAACTGCAAAAGCCATCTTTTTCCACGGCCACGGAGAAGCTTCGGCCAGCGCGGGAGTTGGAGGTTCTTTCGGCGATTCCTTTTCTTGCGTTGCATGTGAAACAGGTTTTGGCGAAACAGATTCAGGTAAATGGATGGGGCCAATCCAGCGGTAGCCGCGGCGCTCGATCGTCGCTACAAAGATTGGATTGTCGGCGGAATCGCCCAACGCGTCGCGCAGGCGCATGATGGCACTGCTGATGCCTTGCTCGAAATCCACAAAGACGCCCGCGGGCCAGAGCGCCTGACGAAATTCCTCGCGCGTGATCACTTCCCCAGGACGAGTCAACAACAGGGTGAGCGCTCGAAAGGGAAGGTCTTGCAGCCTGACTTTGACGCCATTTCGCCTGAGTTCGCCCGCGCGCATATCCGCTTCGAACACTCCAAAGCGAATGAGAGCCGTCGGCGACTGCGGGGAAACCATAAGGATTGGTCGGCGGGGAAGGAGTCAGTAGTTTACCACCTCGCGTAACTTGGGTGGAATGGCCCGATCGAGGGGGCGCGCAGGCCGCGACATTTCAGGCAATAAGCTCGCGTAAGTAGTTGTAAACACGACTCTTGTTTCGCCATACACGCGCCAGCACCTCGCTATTTCCAGACCATTGACCTGAGCCCGGTCTCCGGGTCAGAGTCGCCCTGCATTCGACGCAGGTCCCCCGCAACACAAGACCAGAGCACTTCACTCTCAGGAGACGATACAAAATGCATTCGAATTTTCGGCACGACCAGCGCTCGGGCATGATTGTAAGCTTGCTCGCCGTGCTCGCCCCTGCGGTCCTCGGCGCCGGGATGGTGATCCCGGCGCAAGCACAAACTTCTCCCATTGCTTTTCCAGCGCCCGCGACCTTCGCTGCTGACTACTGCAACCCCTACCCCTGTAGCGACTCAACCGTGGCCGTCGCCACCGGGGATTTCAACGGGGACGGTAAGCTGGATGTCGTCACCCTTGGTTCCGGCTCCTATCTCGACGTGATGTTGGGCAACGGGGACGGAACTTTCCAAAACCCCATCACAAACAATGTCGCTGTATCGAACGACTTTCTGGAAGCGATCGCGGTGGGCGACTTCAACGGCGACCACCTGCTCGATGTTGCTATATGGGCGCAGAACGCCAACACCGGCAACGCGGAAGTCCACATCTATCTCGGCAATGGCACCGGCACCCTCACTTATGCCAACACCTATGCCGCTCCGGCCAGCGGCAACACCAATCCCGGCCCGAATAGCATTGTCGCGGAAGATGTGAACGGCGACGGCAAGATCGACCTGGTCGCCATGACCCCGTATAACGGCGTGTTCATTTTCCTAGGTAACGGGGATGGCACTTTTCAGGCGCCATTGCCCAACACCACGGTCTGCACCGATGCGATTGGGAGTTGCGGCTCTGTGGCTGTCGGCGATCTGAACGGCGATGGCAAGCCCGATCTCGCTCTCCAATCCAACGACACAACGGGCAGCGGGATGACCGTTATGATGGGCAACGGCAATGGCACGTTTGGGACGCCCACGTACTACCCTGTGGCGATCAGCGGGGTTTATGCCGGCGCCGGCATCGCCATCGGTGATGTGAACGGCGACAAGAAACCAGACGTGGTCGTCGCCGGGGGCAGTGTCTCTGCCATCGTCTATCTGAACCAGGGAAGCGGCACCTTCAAAGTCAGCGGCACGGTCGGTAGCGTCGCACTGAACCCCACGAACAACGTGGTATTGGCCGACATTAACAACGACAAGAAGCTCGACATCATTGTCCCCGACGGTCTTGGAGATGTCCTCACGTTCTACGGCAAAGGCAATGGGACCTTCACCACTGGGCCCGAATATCCGCTCCAGGCTTGCAATGACTGCAGCAATTTTCTGGTCGTGATCGGCGATTTCAACGCCGACGGCACGCCCGATCTGCTGGCGTCCAACGGATCCAATACCACCACGGTGTCTCTGGGCCGAGGCGATGGAACTTTTGAGACCAGCCAGCTTTACGCCTACGGCAGCCTTACCGCGAACAATATCGTGGCCGCCGACTTTAACGGCGATGGATTCCCCGATATCGCGCAAGCGATTATCGGCGACTCCAGCAAGATTGGCATTAACCTGGGCAGTTCGCACGGCGTGCTGGGAGCGACTTCTCTATTTACTCCCGGCAGTTGTGCGAACAACTATGTGGAGTGGATTGCAACTGGCGACGTAAACGGCGACGGCAAGGCCGATCTCGTTGCGGCGCTCCAGGACGCTTCCTTTGCCGGGTGCCAGAACAACACGATCGCCGTATTGGAAGGCTTGGGGACGGGAAAGTTCAAGGCCTCCGCCTACTATCCGACTGGCTCAACCGCGCAGGAGCAGGTCATCTATCTGGTCGACGTGAACGGCGACGGAAAGCTCGACATCGTCACCGGGAACGCCGACGGCTCCATCAGCGTGCTGCTGAACAAAGGCAATGGCACCTATGATCCCGGAGTCTTGAATACCGGCCTGACCTCCGTCTTTCATTACGGCGTCTATCTGACCTTTGCCGACTTCAACGGCGACGGCAAGATCGACATCGCGGCGACGGCGTACGTGAATTCGCCGGCGGCTCTTTACGTACTTCCCGGCAATGGCGATGGCACGTTCGGGACTCCCATCGAGACTGCCCCGTCCTTCTATCCGTACAACCTGGTCGCGGCGGATTTCAACAAAGACGGAAAAGCGGACTTGCTGGTCACCGGCGAGATTCCCGGCTGCCCTGTCTCTTCTCTCGGCTACGCTTTCCTCGAAGGCAATGGTAATGGCACGTTTGCAGAGGCACCGACGGTTTGCATGAACTTCAGCGGGCCGCAGGTTCCAATGGTTGCCGATCTCAACGGAGACGGAAACCTCGACGTAGTCATTCCCTACACCAACGGGAACGGCCTTCCTCCCGGACCTGCCATACTCGAGGGCAAGGGCGATGGCACGTTCACTACTTTGCAAGATTTTTACAATGGCCGGGGAGCCAACAGCGCCGCCATCGCCGACTTTAACGGCGACGGCATGCCGGACGTAGCGCTGATGAACACTGGGAACTTCGTTCCAGGCTTTATTTCCATCATGTTCAACAGCACGCAGCCGGTGAGCGTCTCGCCGCTGCTGGTCAACTTTGGGGTAGTCAACTTAGGCGCGAGCAAAGCGGAAACCATCATTCTCACGAACAACCAGAGCTCGGCTCTCGCAATCACCAGCATCACCAAGGGAGGAACTGATCCCGGCGAGTTCACCGAGGCTAACAACTGCGGAGCGAGCCGCCTGCCTGGGCACGACTGCACAATCACGGTGACCGCAAAACCCACGGTCGCCGGAGCACAGACAGCCACTTTGAGTATTAAAGACGGGGCGGGCACTCAAACTGTTCAACTCGTGATCGACAACCCTGTGCCGGTGATCACCTCGCTCTCGCCGAACACCGCAATCGCGGGCGGCGCTGGATTCACGATCACTGTGACTGGCAAGAACTTTGTCAGCACCTCCGTGGTGAAATGGGCAGGATCGGCTCGTGCCACAACCTTTGTGAGTACGACCGAGTTGACTGCCACTATTCTGGCCACTGATGTCGCGAAAGGCGGAACGTTCGCGGTCACGGTCAACAGCCCTGCACCCGGAGGCGGCACATCCGGAGCTTCCAATTTCGTGGTCGACAATCCGGTACCAACGCTGACTTCGATCTCACCGAGCTCGGCGACACACGGTGGAGCGACCTTCACTCTTACAGCAACGGGCACCAACTATGTGGTTGGTTCCGTGATTGAGTGGAAAGGAGTAAAGCTCGCCACCACTCATGTGAGCAGCACGACGTTAACCGCAACTGTGCCTTCCTCAGACATCAAGACGGCTGGCACAGCGGCTGTAACCGTCGTTAACCTGACGCCGGGAGGCGGCACCAGCGCCGCCAAGACGTTCACAATCAATTGACGGCCATCGATTGATCGTAGCGTGAGGCTTGACTCTTTCCTTCCGGAGCGCGGACAGCAATGCGCTTCCGGAGAGTCTGGCTGAACGAGTACGGCAATAACCTGGGCGCATAAGGCTCAAGGTTCTGCCGCCGACAGCATCGCCGGCAACTGGTCTCCTGGTTTCCGGTGCCGGAGCGCGGAGGGGGATCCGCGCTCCGGGCTTTCATTTTTTGCTGGTCAGCCCGGGCAAGAGAGCTTTACCGCGCCCGTCTGTCCGCTCGCCTCCGAATCTATCGCGGGCCTACCCAGGCGCTCAACGCTGTCCCATCCAGTTCGCCGGCCCCATTTTAAAGCGCAGTTCAGCGCCCGTGGACGCCGCTTCCCAACTCGAGACCATTCCAGCTATCGTTGTAACCAGAAGTGAATCGCACAAGAGTAGAATTCTGTAAACGCTTTTTTCACATTTTGGTTAGCGACTCGCTGCCAGATCAATAAACGGCTGCGGGCCCCGTCATCCAACAACTTCAGTCATAGCGAATTCGCAGGAGTCATTCCATGAGCACCCTCGCTCCGAACGCTGCCCCCGAAGTATCTTCTTTTAGTCCGTACGGCGAAACTCGATCGACCATCGCCGGAAAGCCGCTCAGCACTGACGAGTTGCGCGCCACCGATATTTATTGGCGTGCCTGCAATTACCTCAGCCTGGGCATGATTTATCTGCTCGAGAATCCATTACTCGCCGAACCTCTGCGGCCAGAACACATCAAGAATCGGCTGCTTGGACACTGGGGTTCGAGCCCGGGTTTGTCGTTTATTTATGTCCATCTGAACCGGCTGATTAAGAAATACGATCTCGACATGATCTTTCTGGCCGGGCCCGGACATGGAGCGCCGGGCGTTCTCGGTCCTGCTTACCTCGAAGGAACTTACTCGGAGGTGTACCCGGAAAAAAGTCAGGATGTTGAAGGCCTGCGCGATTTCTTTAAGGAGTTTTCTTTTCCCGGAGGCATTGGCAGCCACTGCACACCCGAGACACCCGGCTCGATCCACGAGGGCGGAGAACTCGGCTACGTGCTGTCGCATGCCTGTGGCGCCGCGTTCGATAATCCGGATCTGATCGTATCTGCTGTCGTCGGCGACGGAGAATCCGAGACTGGCCCGCTCGCGACTTCGTGGCACATCAACAAATTTCTGAACCCTGCACGCGATGGAGCAGTGCTTCCAATCCTGCATCTCAACGGCTACAAAATCAATAATCCGACTTTGCTGGCGCGCATCTCGCATGAAGAACTGGAAAACCTGCTGCGCGGTTACGGTTGGACGCCTTATTTTGTAAAAGGCTCCGAACCTGACAGCATGCACCAAGCGATGGCGGCGACAATAGAACACTGCGTGCTCGAAATCCGCGAGCACCAGCGAGTCGCCCGCGCGCAAGGTGTCGGCGACCGGCCGCGCTGGCCCATGATCGTGCTGCGCTCGCCGAAGGGCTGGACTGCTCCCCGCGAAGTTGAAGGTCATTATCTGGAGGGATTCTGGCGAGCTCACCAAGTCCCACTGCCCAACGTAAAGAAAGATCCCGAACAGCTTCGCACCCTTGAGTCGTGGATGCGCTCGCTCAAGCCCAAGGAATTCTTCGATGGCAACGGTCATCTGGTCGCTCCCTTCAACGAACTTGCCCCACAAGGAACTCGCCGCATGAGCGCAAATCTTCATGCCAATGGCGGGCGCCTCAAGAAAGCTCTACGGCTGCCGGATTTCCGCGAGTACGGCATCGAATGCACGAAGCCGGGAAAAACCAAGGCGGAGAACACGCCTCCTCTCGGCGCTTTCCTGCGCGACACAATGAAGTTGAACATGAAGAACTTTCGTGTCTTCGCTCCCGACGAAAACACGTCGAACAAGCTGGACGCGATTTACGCGGTGAGCAAGAAATTCTGGATCGAGCAGTTTTTCCCTGAAGACAGCGACGGCGGCGAACTCGCCACCGACGGCCGCGTCATCGAAATGCTGAGCGAACACACGATGGAGGGAATGCTGGAAGGCTACCTGCTCACTGGGAGACACGGGTTTTTTTCATCATACGAATCGTTCATCCACGTCATCGACTCGATGTTCAACCAGCACGCCAAGTGGCTGGAGATTTGCAATCACTTGTCCTGGCGCGAGGCCATCGCTTCGTTGAATCTGCTGATCACTTCTACCGTGTGGCGGCAGGATCACAACGGCTTCACTCACCAGGATCCCGGCTTTCTCGACGTGGTCGTGAACAAGAGCGCAACTGTTACACGCATCTATTTGCCGCCCGACGTCAACTGCCTGTTGTCGGTCGCCGACCATTGCCTGCGCAGCCAGAACTACGTCAACGTGATCGTCTGCGACAAGCAACTGCATCTTCAGTTCATGGACAAGGAGTCTGCGATTACGCATTGCACCAAGGGCATCGGAATCTGGGACTGGGCCAGCACCGACGAGCAGGGCGAGCCCGACGTGGTTATGGCTTCGGCCGGCGACATTCCTACCCAAGAGGCGCTTGCGGCTACTGCGCTATTGCGCAAGGAATTTCCTGACATCAAGATCCGGTTCATCAACGTGGTCGATCTGTTCAAACTACAGCCCAGTACCGAGCATCCGCATGGGCTCACCGATCGAGATTTCGATTCCTTATTCACGGTCGACAAGCCGGTCATCTTCAATTTCCACGGCTATCCTTACTTGATCCATCGCCTGGCGTATCGCCGCACGAATCATGACAACTTCCACGTGCGCGGCTATAAGGAAAAAGGAAACATCAACACGCCACTGGAACTGGCCATCAACAACAACATTGACCGCTTTAGTCTGGCGATGGATGTGATCGACCGTGTGCCGCGATTGCAGAGAATTGGCGGCCACGCGAAAGAAAGATTCTTGAACCAACAGATCGAGTGCAAGAACTACGCTCACCAGTACGGCATCGACCAGCCCGAAGCCGCGGGGTGGACATGGCCGTATTAATCCAGCGAGGAAAACTCACGACGGGTGCGGCTCGCCCAGGATGACCCGCACCGTGTCGCGCGCGATCAACAATTCCTCGTCGGTAGGGATCGCATAGGCGAGCAGCGTGGAATCGTCGGTAGAAATTTTGCCTTCGCGGGCAACTATCTCCTTATTCCTCGATGCGTCCAGTTTGAGGCCGGCCCACTCCATGTTGTCGCAGATCTGCGCGCGAATCTCGGGCGAGTTTTCTCCGATGCCGCCGGTAAAAACGATGGCGTCGGCTCCGCCCATCGACGCTAAGTATGCTCCGACGTATTTGCGCGCTCGGTAGCAGAAAATTTCGATGGCTAACCGCACGCGGCGGTCTTCGTGCTCTTTCAGTTCTGCCTGCAACTCCCGCATGTCGTTGGTAAGTCCCGAAATGCCGAGCAGGCCCGATTGCGTGTTGAGCAGCGTGTCCACTTCCGAGGAAGACATTCCTTCTTTCCTCGCGATGACGTTGACGATGGCGGGATCAAGGTCGCCGGAGCGTGTGCCCATCACCAGACCTTCCAGCGGCGTCATTCCCATAGAAGTGTCCACCGAAGCGCCCGCGCGGATCGCCGCCGCGGAACATCCGTTACCCAGGTGCAGCGTGATGATGTTCGTCTGCTCCCGCGTCAGTCCCCGCAGGGTACGGTAACGAAACGCCACATAGCGGTGAGAAGTTCCGTGAAATCCATAACGCCGGATGCGATGACGCTGGTAAAGATGATACGGAATGGCATACAGCGAAGCATGATCCGGAATCGAATGATGAAACGCGGTGTCGAACACAGCCACTTGCGGAATCGCATCGCCGAACAGTTGGCGGGCCGCCAGGATACCTTTGATGTTGTTCGGATTGTGCAACGGAGCCAGATCGATGCAGGCTTCGATCCCCTGCAAGACCTTATCGTCAATCAACGCCGAGGCCGAGAACAGCTCACCGCCATGCACCACGCGGTGCCCGACGGCGTTCACATCAGCCGTACTCTTGATCTCAGGCACACCTGATTTTTCTGACGCGATGAACCGGACTATGTAATCCACCGCTGCAGAAATATCACGCAGCGCAGCCGTGAATTTCTGACTCTGCCCACTTTTGTTGTGAAAGGCAATGATGGCTTCGCCGCCGAGACCCTCAACTTCTCCTCGGCAGAGGCGATCATCCTTGAACTGTTTGATGCGCTCCAGATCGGTCGAAATCACCTGGAACTTCAGGCTGGAGCTTCCGGAGTTCACAACCAGAACATTCATGGCGGGCTTTCAGACTAGCTGGGATGTACCAAGATAAACTCTCCCTGGCGCTGACGACAAATTGCTAGGGGGCACGGTACCCGCGGACTGCGCGCCAGATCCTCGCACACGATCTAGGCACTATGTCCGGAACAATGCAGCACGCCCAAGTACGCACTCCACGGACCGACCGCGTCACGATATTGGTAAGCCATCACGCGCGAGAGTTGATGCAGATGAGTAAGGTCGTGAACGGCCCAGGTCGCGAGAAGTTCTGATAACGTCACCACCCCCAACGCTGGATGCTTTCCGCGCCGGGCAAGATCTTCTGGCTGTAAATTCAGAGCGTGCAAGGCAGCCAGATTCTCGCTTCGCAAGTGGGCGAAATTGTCCAGCAGTTGCTCCAGCGACTTGCCTTGACTCTCGCGCGATTGCGCGAAGCGGTCAAAGGGATCGAACGCCCGCGCCTCACCGCTTTCCAGGATGATCCGCACCCGCGGCATCCAGTCGGTGCGCTCTCCGACGATCAGGTGACCCACAATGTCGAACGCACTCCAGCTATCCTTCCCGTCTTCGCTGCGTCCTTCGTTGCTCATCACCCACGCGTCGGGCAACCCGCGTAGCAGCGCGTTCAGGGTTGCGGGAGTGTGAGCCAGAACTGCGCGGACCTCGGCCAGGCTGAGCTTCTTGTTTTGCATGCCTACGTAGATGCACGTCCGATGCGTTGGACTCACGGGAACCGGACTTCAAGCTGTAAACAGTTTTATGGGTTATAGCGTGCAAGCCACGCGGCAATTTCGCGAAACACATCCTGGCGTTGCTCCCACACAGTAGGAAAGTGGGGCGAACCAGGGTACGTTACCATGCGCGTGGTCTTGCCGCGCGCCGCCAGCACCTCAAAATATTCCCGCCCCTGATAAGTCGGAACCCGCTCGTCCGCCGCGCCGTGCAGCACGAGGAGGGGCGTGGTCACATTCTCCGCATTTATGACGGCGGAAAACGCCAGAAACGCTTCGGGATCTTTGTCGGTCCAGCGAGCATCATAGTCGATCTGTTGCACATCGCTGGTCCACATAAACGTAAGCCAGTCGGTGATGCCCGCGCCTTCAATCGCAGCTTTATAGCGATGGGTCTGCGTCACGGTCCATGAAGTCATGAACCCGCCCGCGCTCCAGCCGAATATGGCGAGCCGGTTCGGATCAGCCCAGCCCTGCGAGATGGCATAGTCCGTCGCGCTGTCGACATCGCGATAGGCACGATCCCCAAAATGCTGATAGATGGCGTTCAGGAAATCGCTGCCATATCCGGTTGAGCCGCGATACTCGGGCTGCAGCACGACGTAGCCCATGCCGGCAATGACGCGCGAAAATGTATCGAGCCGAAGCGAGTCGTTGGCTTCCGGCCCGCCGTGAGGCAGAACCAAGAAGGGATACGCCTTCCCTGCCTGGTAATCGGACGGAAATGTCACGATGCCCTCAAGCGCAATTCCTTCCTTGCTGGTCCAATGCACAGCCCTCACGTCGCCCAATGCAACTTTCGCCAGCTGCTCGTCGCCTTCGTGGGTGACCTTCTGCAGAGCTTTGTCGTGTGCAATGGCGACGTTGGAGGTGTGTTGTGGATCAGCAACAGTGAAGGCCTGAACCTGGGGAGCGGAAGAGATCTGCGGAGCGACCCAGTTGACGATCGTCCCGTCGGGCCACTGGTAAGCAGGGACGAGGGCGTTATTCCGAAACGCGTCAACCTCTGACCGCACGCCGTGCGCCACCATCACCCAGGCGTTTCCGCCCGCATCTACTGATAACTGCTCCGCGCTGGCTTCGAGCTTGGGCGTGCGATCGACCGCAGTTCCACCGCTGGCGGTCACGGTCCAAACATGGTCCGGCGTGAGCACCTCCGTGGTGGTACTCAGGAAGGCGAGGTCCTTGTCGCCATTGATCCAGCCAATCCCATTGGTGGCTTCATCAATGGTGGCGACATGCCGCGCGCCCGTGGCGGTGCAAACATCGATGAAGGAGCGGACATAATGAAAACCGATCTTCGGTGTCTGCGACAAAACGGCGAGAGCTGTGCCCTCGTGCGCCCATGCGACCTCGGCCACGTCTTTTAAAGTGGGACACCACCACGCGCCGCCTGTACCATCGGCGCCGACGACGTAAAGACTAGTAGATTCGGCCTCGATGACGGTATGTACCTCAGCCAGCGCATCCGGAAGCCGCGGATCGGCCAAGATGGCATAGTGCGCTCCATCGGGGGAGATCATGGCCGAATGAACGCCTCGCGGCAGGGCAGTCAGCGGCACAGGAGTAGCCGCCGCAGCAGCCGGAGTATTGGGCGGCGCGAGCGCCAGCGTCGCGAGCTGCCCCATCTTGTTGACCTCATACACGCCGTAGAGTGCGGCGCCGTCGCGAGTGAATCCCGCGGGTCGGAACTTCTCAGGAACAGTCAGGTGACGCGACTCGCCGCCGGTGACCCCGATCAACTGCCACTCCGTATTGTCCGGTCCTTTGGCGCCGCCGAAATGCACGCGGTAAAGAACGCTTTGTCCGTCGGGTGAAACCGCCACGGCCGCGGCACTCCGCAGCAAAGCAGCATCGTCCGCGGTGAAAGGATGTCGCGTGGTTTGAGTGCTGGCAGAAATCGAAACGACAAGCAGAACGATGGAAACGAATACTGGATGGCGCATGACTTTCCCCCAACGAAAAAGAAGCATATCGCAGAGGGAGTAACCAATACCACTTGGTGGGTAGTTCTGGACTTTCGCTCGACCCTCGGCTCAGCGAATCCCCACAGCGTGGGACGACCCGCGGTCAGCGCGCGCGTTTTCAACCGGCAGGGGGTTGGCTCGGGTAATCCTGTAATCCTTGTATTCAATTGATAGGGTAGCCCGCCCTCCGAGCCGGGTCACGCTCTCCGTGTGGTTTTCGGCCGGCAGCCAGAAGCCATTCACTTTCTCATACCGGTGTTCGATTTCAGTTTTCTTGATCCAGAAGGATGGATTTTTTCCGGGCTCGCCTTCGATCCGCACCACTGCGAAGTCCTTGTCGTCGACCCAGATCTTTCCTCGATATAGAAACTTGTTCTTGGTCTTTGGCAACAAATCGAGGATGTATCGTCCGCCCTCGGCATCGCTCTCGTAACCGGCCAGCGTGAAGTCATAGTTATCGCTGCTCAGGGCGGTGCGACGACGGTTTTCGTCGCTGGCCGCTTCCTGTTCGCCTTCCAGCAGTTTCATGAAAATGTGCTCGACGATAAACTTCGACCCTGTCTGCGAAACCACACTGAACTGCTTCGCAGCTGGGGCATGGAAGGTCATGCTGACCACCATCTCGGCGTCGCGATCGCTGGGGATGCCACGATACTGCATGCGGTACACGCGCGTTCCAGCAAACTCTTCAAGAGCAGCGGCCCGCTCCGCATTTTTCCGCTGGAGATTTCTCACCACGTCTTCCAACGGCAAGGGGGCGCCTTTGAGCGAAACCGCGGGCTCGCCCACAGCTTGCGTTTGCATTTGTGCCGCAGCGTGGAGCACCAGGAGCCCATAGACCGGCAAGAACAGGACGGCCATTGCGGCGTGACGTGATTGGACTCTTTCCATATTGCTTCTTTTACCTCGATTTCACGCCAGGATGGTCGTTACCCAGGTGCGGCGCAGTTACTCTGGTGTGAGGCCGCATCCTGGCCTTCTTCCCGGAGGGAACGCTCTCTCTCAGATTACTCTCATATCCGGCAAGAACGGACTTTAAAACTTTGCCCCCTGCGCTCATCGCGTAAGCCGGGCTGCGGCACTATATTTATTCTGCTACTTATTCTGCCGGAGCTTAGCCCGCACCATGAGGTGCAAGATGCTTGCGTAGACTTCCGGCAGGTTGTTGGCCACAAATCCGGTATCGCCAAAGCGACCAATGAACCTTGGGCCGCCTTCATTCGTCACTCCCGCAGGAGCGTCGGAAGCCCGCCGCTTGGCACCGTGATGCAACACGTTGCGGGACCAGGAAAATGCCGGTTACGTGGCAGCAGCCCGCCCAACCTGAAATCTCTTCACCGACAAAAGGTGGATATCGCGGAAGGACGGATGTTCATTTAATTCTCCCCCGGCCTGGTCCGGGGAGCCGTGAGTGTGCACCCTCATCGGCGGCTTCAGCCGATCGGCATGCGACAGCCGTCAATTCTTGTTCGTGATTCGTAACGCAAAACAATCTCGCGCGAATTTCACGCTCCGGTCGTGCACAATTCTTTCAACACTGAGGGGGAGAGGAGTGGCACCAGACGACTGCCCGAATTGCGGCGGTACCGGTTATGTTGCGAAGCCTGTGGATTTGAATGGTAAGTCCGACGGCGTCGCATTTATCCGTTTGAAATGTCCCGCCTGCAGGGGTACCGGCCGGAAACACCCGATCCCACCGACGACCGCTGGCTGACCGCACGGCCTGCGGTGCTTGCGAAACGTTCGGAACCGGGCCGTCATAACTTCCCGTCCTACGGTTGACGGCCCGGGCCGCACGTTCTCCAGATAGCCCTCCACGTAACCAATCTTTGCCGATCGAACCGCGTTGTTCTGGCAACCATCTTTCAGGCGACGATCCTCAGGCGATTCCGGCTTGGGCACGAGCTTTTCTCCGGCTTGAACTCGCCGTTTCCACCCGATTCCGCCCGTTGTCCTTGGCACGATAGAGCGCCTTATCAGCCGCTTGCAGCACTTCCTCGGGGTGCAACTTTTCTTTCGACGACGTCGCCACCCCGATGCTGACCGTCACCGAGAGTGGGGCCGGAAGTTGCTGTTCCTGGGCTAGTTTCCGGATCGAATCTCCCTTGCGCGCGCGTCCGCGCGTGCGCTCGTTCCGCCGGTCAGGTCCTCGCGGAATTTCGCGCCTGTCGCTGCCGCGCACGCGAAATTTCGAAGACTCAATCGCCAACCGCAGCCGCTCGAGGTGATCCACGGTTTCGGAGGTAGTCTTTCCCGGAAACAAAATATTGAATTCTTCGCCGCCGCAACGAAAGGCTTGTCCTCCGCCGGTTACCCGCGCCAGGTTCGCTGCGACCAGTTGCAGGACTTGGTCGCCAGTGTCGTGTCCATGGGTGTCGTTGAAGCGCTTGAAGTGATCGATATCGACCACGGCGATCGAATAAGGATGCTGCAGCCGCAGCAGCGCATCGTTGAACGCACGCCGCGAGGGCAGCGCCGTAAGCTCATCGTGATAAGCAAGGAGGTAAGAGTTCTCAATGATCGAAGCCGCCAGAATGCACGCCGCAGTGACTGAATAAATGGTCGAAACCCGCGTGCTCCCGGAGAATCGCAGCGCCAGGAAGAAGGCGGAAAGCGACCACAACAAAGCGCTGTCGACGGGCTTGCGGATGAGTAGAAACCGGCCCAGCAGCAACGCCCCGGCGCCGGCAAATATGAGCAGAGCATAACCGGGGATGGGAACCGGCCCAGCAACCGAAGTCGCCAGGTGATGCGCCCGCACTGGAGGCGAAGGCAAGCCCTCGGCCGCGCGGCAAAGCACGCCGACGATTACCGATTGCACGAACAGAAACAAGCCGACAGGCGCGATGGCGGCGATGGTAAATCCGCGCTCTTGCACCAGCGCGATCAGCACGAAATCCAGCGGAACGAGCACGGCCGCGGCCTCGATCGCAGTCCAACCCGGAGTTCCGGGCGCGATAGGCCCACCTCCGAACAGCGCAATCGCTTCTTGGGATAGAAACAGCACCACCAGCGCGAAAAAGATGCGGCTGGAATGGAATCTCCAGGCCAGCAACATCCCACCGATCAACGCGCAATAACCGAGGAAGCTGAGGGCAGGCAGCGCCAGCGTCAGCCATCCCGAAGAAATGAGCAGCGCGACGCCCGATAGCAGGACTCCACCCGGCAGCAGCAGAGACTTCAGCGTCGTTTTGTTCCACATCTGCAAGGCGCGTGACTCCAGTCCGGACGAACTCCTTTCGAATTATCGCTGGGGCGGCAGGGGCCAAGGAATTAGCAGCGGAGGTTCGCAGAAGGGAGCACTGCTCCAAATCTCCCGAATTGAAACCGAACGCCATTTCTGCACCTACAGACCTTTGTGTGAGCGTAGTTTTGGCTGCGGTTGAGCAGTTTCTAACTAGACTGGGGCTGTCGAATTAAGGACGGTTCAGAGTATGCGAATTCTTATGGCGGAAGATGATGAAGCGCTGGCCAAATTCGTTCGTCAGGGTCTCGAAGGCGAACATTACTCTGTGGATGTATTCCCGGATGGCGAACAGGCCCGGAGTGCGGCGACCGAGTCCGAGTACGATGTCGTGATCCTTGACCTCAACCTACCCAAACTCGACGGCGTGAGCGTGCTGCGCTATTTGCGCGCCAAGAAGCCCAGCGTGCCGGTGCTGGTGCTGACCCAGCGGACCCGAGTCGAGGACAGAGTGCAGTGTCTCGACACTGGTGCCGACGACTACGTCCCCAAGAGTCTCTCCCCCACCTCGCTCGACATTCAGCACATACGGTCTGACCTGATCGCCAAGATTCACGCCGCTGCACAATCACGGATGTCGAATCCCGCCAGTGCCCTAACCCGAAGGCCTCCTCAGTCGTTCGTGCCGGAAAGCCACGCCCGCACGTTCAGTTCCCGGCCGGCCATCGTCGCCGTCGGAATCTCCACCGGCGGCCCCAAAGCTCTTCAGGAAATGTTGCCGCTTCTCCCTCACGACCTTTCCGTGCCCATCCTGATCGTGCAGCACATGCCCCTCGGCTTTACCGCGCCTTTCGCGCAGCGGCTCAACTCGTTGTGCTCCGTCACTGTACGCGAAGCCAGTCACGGCGAGACGGTTCAGCCCGGTGTGGTCTATCTCGCCGCCGCTGGCAAGCACATGCGCGTGGAGCGCATCTCCCCGTCGCGAACCATCCTCTGCCTCGACACTCATCCCGGAGATTGTTTGCACGTCCCATCGGTCAACGTGCTGATGAATTCGGTGGCCGCAGCCTACCGCAACCTTGCCCTTGGAATCATCATGACGGGCATGGGTTCCGACGGTGCCGAAGGTATCGAATCGATTTTCCGCGCGGGCGGCGTCACCATTGGCCAGGACGAAGCGACTTGCACGGTTTACGGCATGCCGCGCGTCTGCGCCGAAATGGGCATCCTCACCCGCGTGGTCCCGCTTTCGCAGATCCCGAAACAGATCCTCGAAGCTACACGTTTCCGCAGGCTGGCGTGAGATCGCCCGTCCCAATCTGTAAGCCGGTGTGATCTATCATCTGTCTTACCCTTCGCAGCAGGACTTCCGTGGAGAACGGCTTTGCCAGGCATTCCTCTTCCTCTTCGCGCCCCTCTTGCACCCTCTGCACTCCCATCTGATCCGCGTATCCGCTGACCAACAAAACCTTCAGTTGCGGATTCTCTCTCCGCAGCCTTCTTGCCAGAGCCCGGCCGTTCTCACCGGGCAGAACCACGTCGCTCAGCAACAGTTCCACGCCGCCGCATCGCGCGGAATAGACGTCTGCAGCTTCCACCGCGTTCTTGGCCGTCAGCACTTCGTACCCAGCAGATCGCAGAACTTCGCCGGTCACGTCACGCACAAAGCCGTCGTCTTCCACCAGTAGGATCGTTTCCGGTCCCGCCAACTCCTCTGCGGCGAGAACCTGGTCGCTTGCAGTTTCTCGCGTCTCGCTTATCTGTGCATCCATGGCAGTCTCCCAGGCGGATGGGCGGCGTCCTCATACTTGCAGCGTCCCCAATCGCACACCCATGCTCTTGCTCTAAGCAGATGGCCTGCCATCGCCGTCTATGGCGATTTCACAAACAAAGGCACACAGAATGCAGAACTTAGGGAAGGAGGGCGTTGCGGAGAAGGCGCGTTAGATCTTTTTATTATCCATTTCAGGAATCGCGCGCGGAATGCAAGACCGATTCGGTATGCAATGCTGCGGTTCAACCAACCCTACTTCGGACTGGTCAGCACGGTCTGATTCGGATCGAGCACGATCTTGTGCGTTCCGGCGGGAGCCGGCAAATGGAACGAAGTCTCTTCTCCGTCGGCAAATACTCGCCCCAATAGCACCGGCTGTTTCCCGGTCATCACGGCATACACCGGAACCGACGTCACCAGCTCTTGGGGAGCGTCGTGCTGCACGATCTCTCCACTCACAATCGTGCCCGCGTCCTTGGCGGTAAATTTCACCGCCTTAAGTTCCAGCTTGGGCAATGCTGTACCGTTGATCCAGTCCTCGAGAAACCAGTCCAGTGAAGGCTTGCCTTCATAACGCAGCGCGGGTGGAAGCTCTTCCGCGAAAACATCCAGCAGTTCCCGCGTGCCGATCGATTGCCCCTCATACCGTTGCCGCACTTTTCGCAGCGCCCGCACAAAGGGTTCTCCGGCACTAGCGCTGCCCTGCGCCTTGTGTCCCCCTTGCGCGGCAGCATCTTTCAGCATCGTTCGCAGCATGTGGAACAGCCACGTCCCCCGGCCGTAGAGGATCTCTTCGTACCCCTCGGGAAACTTTGATGACAGCAGCCGCGATCCCAGCGTCACCGGGCCGGCATCCATCGCAGTCATGCCGTCTTTATTTTTTTCCACCAGATCGCGGCGGTACCGGTCCATCACCAGGCGAAAGCCTGCAGGATTTTTTTCCTCCAGCATCATCAACGCGCAATAATTCGCCAGCCCCTCCGAAATCCACTGGTCGCGGTAAGTCTTCCAGGCAATCAGATCTCCCCACCACTGGTGCGCCGTCTCATGCGCCGGAATCTGCTGCTGCAGCAGAATCTTCTCCGGAGCAAAATGCAGTTGTTCGCGCTGCTCCTGATCGAGAAACGCATACGACGATAGAAATACCAGACCGGGCCAGCCCTGGCTGTCGCGCCCCGGCAACTGCGTTAGAGCCAGACGACTGTAGGGATAAGGGCCAAACCATTGTGCGTAATGTTGAATCGCACGGGCCGCCGCCTCTCCCACCGTCACTTCAGTTTGCGACGGTGACGGGCGACTCGGAATCGACAACTGCAGCGGTCGGGAAGCCAAATCCGACGGATCGGGCTGAACCAGTTGCACGCGAGGAGTCGGGAAGTTTCGCTCCACTCCGGTCGTGGCATAGGTCTCGACCGTGACTTCCCCGGCCTGCGCGGTGGCGACTTTGTATTTGCCGAGATTGAATCCCGCCAAAGGAATGAGACGTTCCGACACCCAGCGCGAGATCTGCGGAGCACCCGTCTGCGGAGCACTGCTCGGCTGAGAATTGCTCTGCTGACCATTCGCTCTCGCAACCAACTCCGCTGCGGAAACCGGCGCGGGTTTTCCGGTCGCGACCAGCGTCCACCCCGGCGGATATTCAAACGTCAAATCGAAATCCGCCATCGCAATCCCGCGATTCGGATACCACGTGCCCCGCGCTCCTACGTAGAGCAGCCCGGTGCCCGCCTCCGCAAGAACTTCGCCGCCATAAACAAATTCAAGATCGAGTTTCTGCCCAGCCCGCGCCGGCTTCGGCAGCATCACCGCAACCAGGTCATTCCCGCGCCGGGAAAGCTGTGTCCCTTCCACTGCGGGGTTCTGAATGAACTCCACCGGGCTGCCATCAAGCTTGACGCTTTCCATCTGCAAGTATCGCGACAACTCAAACAGCACCGCCCGCGGCCCGCCTTCCTGCACTTCACACTGCAAACGGGCTCGCGCTTGAATCCGCTTCGGGGGCTGCACCTCGGTCGTGATCGTATATCGGCGAATCGTGACCCGGCCGTCCCGCGCTCTCTTGGTAGCAGCCGGCGTCCTGCCGCCTTTCTGCGCAGCCCCGGGATTCATCGGCGAAAATGACGTCCAAACGTCGTAGTACAGATCTCCATTCTCGGCCGCTTTCGCCTGCCCGGCCTGGACCTGCTCCGTCGCTGACGAATCAAAATAGACGTCAAAAACTCCCAGCTTGGTTCCTTGCAGCCGGGCATGCAGGAACCGGTCCTCCGCTCCCGGCGGCAATGCCGGCTCCGCCGGTTCGCTCGAAATAGCGCCCGTCACCGGAAGCATCCGGCTGAACGTCAACAGCAACCGCATCGCATCCGGACTCGCCAGATTGCTCACCGTCTCGTTCCAGCGGTCGACAAACTCCTGCTGCTTGTCCGTTGCCCGCAAGTCGGGACGCAACTCCGCCGCCACATCGTCGTTGAAGCGAAAGTAAGCGGTGACAAAGTGTTCCTCCAGAATTGCCATTCCCGTGAACAGCCCCATCGATTTGCGTTCAACATCGTTCGGCGGCGTCAGCAGCACTTCGCCGTCGCCCTCAAAGAAAGCTCCGGTGATCCTCCCCATCACGTCCTGGGTGAAACCGATAGTGCCGTCTTCTAAACTGATGTGGACTGCCGATCGCTCCAGCGAGGCGCCCCGCACCTTATAGACCCGCTCCCGATCGAGGCCGACTTTTCCCAGCCGCAGATAGAGGGCCTCGGCAGGCTTGTCCGGTGGGTTCTCGGCCGCCGAGGCGGACACCGCCGCTAACGCACAAATCACCAGCCCCATCGCCGCAGCAACACACAAGCCTCGCAGGTTGAGTAGTACCTTCGTCACGTGGGTGCCCGCCCCTCAGTTGCTAGAATGCGCCTGAATGCGTCTACGTGTCACCATACTCTTTGTCGGGCAGCTGGCGTTTGTCTCGCTGCTCGCCCTGACTGGCGCATCGGCGGACACAATCCATCTGAAGAATGGCCGCACTATCCTGGCCGATCACGTCCGCGAAAACGGCACGCATTACGAATACGACATCGGCGACGACACCTACGCCATTCTCAAATCCTCGGTGGATCACATCGACGCCGGAGGCATGCCCACTCACGGCGCATCAGGCGCAGGTAACGCGGCCAGGGTTGGCGACCTTCCCACCTTTACTCCCGCCGACAGCCTGGCCAATGAAGGAGATCTGGTCGCCAAAATCATCAAGGAAGGCAAAGTCGACGCCGATTCGCTCGCCGGTCTCGAAGGCAAGGGCAACGCTGAGCTGAGCGCGACCGCCGACTTCATCGCCGGAAAATTTGAATTCGAACACGGCAACATCGCGCAGGCCCGGCAGTATTTCGAGAGCGCCCTCCGCTTCCAGCCCAGCAATTCGACCATCCTCGTTTATTACTCGGCATTGCTGGTTCGCAGCGGAAACGCCGCCCAGGCGCTGCCCTATGCCCAGCGCGCCGTCGCAGCCGCGCCCAGTTCGCCTGACGCCTTCACCATGCTCGGCTACGCTCAGTTCGCCTCAGACCACACGAAGGAGGCCGTCGCCTCATGGAAGCGTTCCCTCGAGTTGCGTCCGGACTCGACGGTGCAGCAATTTCTGGCCAAGGCCCAACGCGAGCAGACGGTTGAGTCCGATTTCGCCTCCGGCGAAAGCACTCACTTCACTCTGCATTATGAGGGCAAGCAAACCTCCGACGCCTTTCGCGGACAAATTCTGCAAGCGCTCGAATCCGACTACGATGACCTGGTTCGCGATCTCGGAAATCCGCCCCGCGACAATATTCTAGTTACGCTCTACACCGAGCAAGCTTTTTTCGACGTCACCCACGCCCCTACCTGGTCCGGCGCGATCAACGACGGCAAGCTGCGCATCCCGGTCAGCGGCCTAAGCTCCATGACTTCGGAACTGGCGCATGTTCTCAAGCATGAGCTGGCCCATTCCTTTATCACGCAGCTCTCCGGCGGACGCTGTCCACCCTGGCTGCACGAAGGCATTGCCCAGTTCCTCGAACCCAAAAGCCTTGGCGGCGACGGCCACCAGCTCTCTCTGCTCTACAAAGCGCAACAGAATATCCCGCTGAACGCTCTCGAAGGTAGCTTCCAGAATTTTTCCGGTGCGCAGGCTTATGTCGCCTACGCCGAATCGTTGGCCGCCGTGTCCTACATCAACGACTCCTACGGCATGAGCGATATTCAGCGCATCCTCGAGCGCCTCAGCCAGGGAAATTCCACCGAAGCCGCCCTGCGCGCCACCATTCATTCTGACTACGGCCAACTTGAAACCGACCTGGCCCGCTATCTCGCCGATAAGTACGGCGAGTAGCCCACCTCCCACAGTTAGTTTGCCCCCTGCCTCTCATTGTGCTAGCTTCGCCTCTGGGCCTGCCTGCCATGCACTCCCTCTTTCACTCTCACGACGTAGTTCCCGTACCGGCCGAGCCCGACCCCACGGTATTCCCCAAGATCGAAGGCGCGGAGATCGCGGCTCAGTTCGTGGGCAAGCGCATTGCCGGAGATTTCTACGACTCCCTCCGTGCAGGTCCCGAACGCATTCTATTTGGCCTGCTCGACGTGGCCGAACTCCGCCCGGAAAGTCGCGCCATCCTTGCCTCCGCGCAACAGATTTTTCGTACCGTTGGCGCGGAGTTGTTCGCGCCTGCCGATCTCAACGAATCGAACGCCATGACGGAACTGTGTCTTCGCATCAATCGCGGCCTCATCGATGCCTGCAAAGGCGTTCACTCGTGTCCGGCGTTCATCGCCTGCTATCACGAGAAGTTCGGCACGCTCTGCTATACCAATGCCGGACACACGCCCGCTCTGCTCCGCGATCACACCGGAATTGCTGAACTCGGTGCGACCGGCCTCCCGCTGGGACTCTTTTCCCACGCCACTTGCGACGCTCCCACCGTAGGGCTGGAGAAAGATGCCGCTCTGCTGCTCGTCTCCCGCGGAGTGGTCACCTGCCAGGGTCAACACAAACGTTTCGGCGAAGAGTTCGGTCTGGAACGCGTCAAGCAGCTTTTGCAGGCGGCCACGGCCAGCAGCGCCGGGGATCTCTGCTCTGCCGTCCTGAATGCCGCCGACGCTTTCGGCGGCGAAGTTCCGCAGTGCGACGACCGCACCGCTCTGGCCCTGCTTCGCACCGCCTGATTTTCCGCCGGCCAACTTTCCCGGCATTTGCGGCGTCCAATCATCGGGGCGTCCATGCAGGGCGTCCAATTGTCCAATTGGGGCGTTCAACCAAAGTTGGACCGGCGGGGTTTCGCTGAGAAGGAGTAAAATACTTTCTCGGCCCGAGCCCACCCTTTGCCCGCAAGCCCAGGAAGCGTGGTGGCCCAATGCATCCTATGAACAAACTTTGCCTGATTCTTTTTGCTTTCGTTCTAATCGCTTCCACGTGCCTGCCCGCCCTGGTGACCGCACAGGTCGCGGCGCCAGCTTCCAGTCAAGCCGCGCCTGCCTCGGCTGCGCCCACCTCGACCACACCAGCCCCGGCCGCACCCTCCGCGACAGCTTCAGCTTCCGTACCAGCCCCTGCTCCGTCTGGCCCAACATCCAACGGTCAAGTAGTGGAAGAGATTATCACCCGCGTCAACAATCAGATCATTACGCAATCCGAGTACGACCGCAGTAAAGACCAGCTTCGGGACGAAGTCAAACAGCAGAACCCCAAAGATCCCGACGCCGTCTACGCCGAGCGCGAGAAAGACGTTCTCCGCGATCTGGTCGACCAGCAGCTCCTGCTCGACAAAGGCAAAGACCTCGGCATCACCGGCGACACCGAACTGATTAAGCAACTCGACCAGATGCGCAAGGACATGAAGCTCGACTCCCTCGAAGATCTCGAGAAAGAAGCCCAGAAACAGGGCATCTCCTGGGGAGATTTTAAGCAGACCCAGCTCAACCAGATCATCACCCGCCGAGTAATTAGCGAAGAGGTCAGCGCCCACCTCTCCGTCACAAAAGACGAAGAGCAGAAGTTCTACGACCAACACAAGAGCGAGATGGAGCAGCCGGAATTCATCCGACTCAGCGAGATTCTGGTTGCACCCAAGGCCGCCGCACCGACGGCAGCACCCGCAACCACCGACCCAGCCGCGCCCGCAGGTGCAACTCCAGCCACTGCGCCCGCTGCCAGTCCGGTTATAGACGAAGCCTCACTCAGCGCCGCCGAAGCCAAGGCCAACGATCTGCTCAAGCAGATTCGCGCCGGCGCGAGCTTTGACGACATCGCCAAGAAAAATTCTGATGGCCCTTCCGCTGCCGACGGTGGCGCGCTGGGGATGTTCAAGCGCGGCCAGCTCGCCAAGGAACTCGAAGACCGAACCTTCGCCATGAAATCTGGTGACGTCACCGACGTGATTCGCACCAAGCAGGGCTATGTGATCCTGAAGGTCGAAGATCACCAGCAGGCCGGCATTCCTCCGATGAAAGACGTTCTTCCTAAGCTTCAAGACGCGCTCTACTTCCAGAAGCTGCAGCCCGCTCTGCGCGCCTACCTCACGAAGCTCCGCGAAGACGCCTACATCAAGTATGCGCCGGGTTACGTCGACACCGGAGCCAGCCCCAACCAGACGCAGCCCGTCGAAACCGCCTCCGCCAAGGAAAACGACGCCAAGAAGCTCAAGAAGAAGCACAAGAAGATGGGCTTCCTCTGAGTTCCCGCGGCCGGCGCGTGCTTTATACTCAGACTGCCGTTACTCAGACAGCAGACTCAGACGGCCATACTTCGGACCACCCGTGAAAGACTTCTACATCGGCGATTGTGCGCGCCACGAGAACAAGGTCATCACCTCGAGCTTCGTCGTCGTGGGCAAGCAGATCAAGCCCAAGAAAACTGGCGAGCCTTACCTGGCGCTCACTCTGGGCGATCGCAGCGGCCAGCTCGAAGCCAAAATGTGGGACAACGTCGAAGAAGTTCTCGACGCCTTCGAGCAGGATGACTTCCTCAAAATCAAAGGCCTCATCAACAAGTACAAAAATCGTTTTCAGCTCACCATCCACAAGCTGCGTAAACTAGGCGAATCCGAAATCGACTTCGCCGACTATCTTCCCAAGACCACCAAAGACATTGACGAACTCTGGCGAACTTTGGCGAACTACATCGCCACTTTCGAGAACCCGCATCTCAAATCACTCGTCCAGACCTTCATGGCCGATCCTGAAATCGCGTCCGCCTATCGCAACGCCCCCGCCGCAAAAACTCTGCATCACGCCTACATCGGAGGCCTGCTCGATCACGTCGTCTCGCTGTTTCGTTCGTGCGACCTGATGTGCGGCAATTATCCTCAAATCAATCGCGACCTCCTGCTTACAGGCGCGTTTCTGCACGACATCGGAAAGATTCACGAACTCACCTACAACCGGTCGTTCTCCTACACAACCAAGGGCCAGCTGCTCGGCCACATGATCATCGAACTGGAAATGTTGCAGGCCAAGCTCGCTCTGCTGCCCGGCTTTCCCGACGAACTCAAGACGATGATCGAGCACCTCATCATCAGCCACCACGGACAGTACGATTTCGGCTCGCCGAAACTCCCCATGTTTCCCGAAGCGCTCATGTTGCACTATCTCGACGACCTCGACTCCAAAATGGAAGCCATGCGCGCCCAATTCGAGCGCGAAGCCGCACTCGACAATCCCTGGACCAGCTACAACGCCTCCCTAGGCCGCCCGCTGCTGAACACCGAAAAATTTCTCGCTCCGAAAAAGGCCGCGCCCCCGGAAGATCCCGCTGCCGCCGCCGAAGCCGAACTCGACGAATCGCCCGATCCGACTCCCACCTTGCCCGGCCTAGACCCCCGGCGGTAAAGTGTGGAGCGGGCACTCCTGCCCGCTGCTTTTGAATTTGATGTTGATTCTTCTTCAAGACAGCGCAGAGCCAAGGTCAGAAGCCAATTCAAAGGCAGCGGGCAGGAGTGCCCGCTCCACACAGAAGCAAAGGCAACAATCGCGATGCCCAAAGTTAAATCCCCGAAAAAGTCCGCGCCCAAAAAGCAGGCTCCCGATCCCCCCGGTTGCCGCGCGGGATTGCCCCACGTCCCCGCAGATTATGGATTGAAGGCGCGAAAGCACTACCTGCCCTTCAGCCACGCTGAAACACGCCTCACAAAATCCCGCAACTACTGGATCTGCACCGCCCGCCCCGACGGCCGCCCGCACTCCATCCCCGTCTGGGGATTCTGGATCGATGGCGCACTCTACTTCGGCACCGGGCGCGCCTCGCGCAAGGCCCGCAATCTGACTCACAATCCCGCCGTCTCCATCCATCTCGACTCTGGCGACGACGTGGTCATCCTCGAGGGCAACGTCGTCGAGGTCGATCCCTCCAATAAATCACAACTGAAGAAGATCGACGCCGCTTCACGCGCCAAGTACAAGATGCCGCAGATGCTCGGGCCTGAGGTCGTGCTTTATTCCCTCCGCCCGCGCGTCGTCCTGGCCTGGACCGAAAAAGATTTCCCCAACAACGCTACGCGCTGGGAATTCAGCGCACCCAGCGCCTGAGCTGACATCATCTCATGCTCGACTTCAACCGCTTCGAAGTTCTGACCTTTGATTGCTACGGCACGCTGATCGAGTGGGAAGCCGGAATCCTCTCAGCCCTTCGCCCCATTCTCTCCGCCCACGGAAAACAAATCGACGACGCGACCCTCCTCAAACTCTACGGAGATTTCGAGCAGCGTTCCGAACAAGGCAAGTTTCATCCCTATCGCGAAGTTCTCGAGTCAGTGGTCCGCCAGTTCGGCGACGAACTTCGATTCACTCCCACCGTCGAAGAAGCCCGCTCGCTGCCAGACTCTCTAGCCACGTGGCAGCCCTGGCCAGATACGGTCGCCGCTCTTCGCCAACTCAAGACCCGTTTTCGTCTCGCCATTCTCTCCAACGTAGACGACGACCTCTTCGCCCTCACCCGCCCCAAACTTGAAGTTGATTTCGATGAGGTCATCACCGCGCAGCAGGCCCAGGCCTACAAGCCCTCGCTGAAACTTTTCGAGTTAGCCCTGAGCCGCATACACGCCCCTGCTCACCGCGTGCTGCATGTCGGCCAAAGCGTCTACCATGACGTGATCCCCGCGCAGGCGCTCGGCCTCGCTACTGTATGGGTAAACCGTCCGTCAGCACGCTCCGGCGTCGGTGCAGTAAAAGCCGCCGAAGCCAGACCCGACCTGACCGTCACAAGCCTCGCAGAACTCGCCAAGCTGGAGTCTGCCCTATGACTAGATTGTGGAAGGGCCAGATTGTGGTAGACCGGCGCTTCAGCGCCGCGTTAATCATTTCCGTGCGAGAACCGCGAAACGAGGCGCGAGAAATTCCAGCCGCGCTAGAAATTCACCGGCAGCTTCACTACTCTCTTTTGAATCGCCCACATCACCAACTCCGCCTTATTGTGAATCCCCAACTTCCGCATCAGATTGAACTTGTGCGCGTCCACCGTCTTCATGCTGAGTCCTAAAACGTCGGCTGCGGAGCGCACTGTCCTGCCCTCGGCCAGCAACTTCAGCACCTCGCGTTCTCGCGCCGTCAGGACGCGTTTTCGCGGCAGGAACTCCTCAGACGGCCATTCCGCCTCACGACGTTCAAGCACGGTCCTCGGCGCGGCGTGCGTTCGTCTCACCATCTCGACCAACTCTTCCGCGGAAGTCTGCCGCACCGCGCAACTAGTCGCTGTTTCAACGCGCAGCAGGCCGTCGTCTTCCTGCGTCGTCAGGAACAGTACCTTGCTCCCCGCAGACTCCTGCAGAATCAACCTCTCCGTCTGATCGGCCGGACACTCAAAGATGTGTGCATCGGTGATCACGATCTCAGGTCGAAACTCGAAGATCTTCCTCAGCGCTTCGGCGGCATTTCCCGCATCCGCGACCACTTCCATGTCAGGTTCATCGCCCAGCAAACGCCGCAATCCCTGCCGCAGCAAGACATGGTCATGCACCAGCAGGCAACGAATTTTCCGATTGCCAGGCACTTCTTCGCATTTGAATTGCGCGTGCGGATGCACAGTAACAACTCACCAAGGGCCAGAGGAATTTGCGATGCGGCGGGGGTTCCGCCCGAACCCGGTCAGAGAACGTCGGTTCATTGTAACCGCTTGTACGGCATATTACCTTGTAAAAATCGATTCTGCCTCGCCCTTTTCTTGAGAAAATGCGCCCTGGATTACAACTCTGAAGTGCCGATCGCTCCTCGCAATCAGGTACAATCGACCGTTTATGCTGCGCTATTTCACTGCTGGAGAATCCCACGGCGAAGCTCTGGTCGCTTTCCTTTCCGGCGTCCCCGCAGGATTGAAAATTGATCAAGCTTTCCTCGATCGCGAACTCTGGCGCCGTCAGCAGGGCTATGGCCGCGGCGGGCGCATGAAGATCGAGCGCGACACGGCCCACATTCTTTCCGGCGTCCGCCAAGGCATGACGATTGGCTCGCCCATCTCGCTCCAACTGGAAAACCGCGACTGGAAAAACTGGCAGGAATCCTTGCCCGTTGGCGAGGGCGATCCCGCAAAGCATAAGCCCGTCGCCTCGCCGCGCCCCGGTCACGCCGATCTCGCGGGAGCCCTGAAATATAATTTCCCCGAAGCCCGCTACGTACTCGAGCGCGCCTCTGCCCGCGAATCGGCCGCCCGCGTGGCCTTGGGCGCGATCGCCAAACTTTTCCTGCACGAACTCGGCATAGAAGTTCTCAGCCACGTGGTCGCCACCGGCAACATCTCATTCGCCGGCCAGGTGCCGTGGGAAAAAATTCGCGCGCTCTATGACCGCCAATCCGATGGCAACGAAGTTCTTCTCAACTGCGCCGACCCCGGCGCCGAGCAGCACATGAAAGAAGAAGTCGACAAGGTTCTCAAGACCGGCGACTCTCTCGGCGGAGTCTTCGAGGTCGTAGCCCACCAGGTTCCTCCCGGGCTCGGCACCTACGTCCAATGGGACGAACGTCTCGACGCGCTGCTCGCCGCCGCTATCATGTCACTGCAAGCCGTCAAGGCCGTTGAGATCGGCTCAGGGGTCGCCGCCGCATTCGCTCCCGGCTCTGCCGTCCATGACGAAATCGGCTACTCCGCGACTTCCGGTTTCACCGCGTTCTCCCGCACCCGCAACAACGCCGGCGGCATTGAAGGCGGCGTCTCCAATGGACAGGAAATTCGCGTCCGGGGCTATCTCAAGCCGATTTCTACTCTGCGCCGCCCGCTGCAATCGGTAGATTTTTCCACGCGCGAACCGGTCAAGGCCGCCTACGAGCGTTCCGATGTCTGCGTCGTTCCTGCCGCCGGAGTGGCTGCCGAGGCCATGGTTGCGCTTACCCTCGCGCGCTGCGCTCTGGAGAAATTCGGCGGCGATTCCATGACGGAGACATTAAGAAATTTTCAAGGCTACTGCCAGCAACTGAAAAATTACTGACAATCAATTATCGATGATCTATCCCATCGTAAAATTCGGTAACCCGATTCTCGAGAAGCCTTCCGAAACTGTAACCGTCTTCGACGAAGAGTTGGAAAAACTCACCGAAGACATGTTCGAGTCGATGTACGCCGCCCATGGCGTCGGCCTCGCCGCCCCGCAAATCGGCATCGGACGCCGCATTGCCGTCATTGATGTCACTTTCAAGGAAGATCCCAACGCCAAACTCGTCCTCATCAATCCAGAAATTATTCACACCGAAGGACGCCACAGCCAGAGCGAAGGCTGCCTCAGCATCCCCGACTTCCGCGAGAACGTGAACCGTCCGAATAAAGTGACGATCCGTGCGCAGGACGTTCACGGCAAGGTCTACGAAAAAACCGGAGAAGACTTGCTGGCCCGCGCCTTTCTCCACGAAACCGATCACCTGAACGGCAAGCTGTACATCAGCCACATCAGCGCTTTAAAGCGCGATCTGATGAAACGCAAAATTCGCAAGATGATGAAGGCCGGAGAATGGTAGAAACTGAAAACCGCAGGTCAGCCGACCGCACCTAGTATGAACTGCACGCGCTCCTCCACTGATTGGAGAGGAAGAGGAACCAGTTCGTAGCCCAAGGCGGCGTACGTCGACATCATCACTTCATAAGTCGCCTCGGCTTCCTCTAAGGACTGCTTACGCTCTGCATCTCGCGCGAAGATTTCCGGCCAAGGCGGAGCAACGAAAACTCGGCTGTTGTAGCGAAACATGCGCGCGGCCCTCTCCACATGCGAGGCGATAGGCAGGTTGTTCAAGCGTAAGTACCCGAGCACATCGGGCACGCCGCGATCGAAAATCACCGGACCTCTCAGACTCAATCCAGCGCGATGCGATCGCATTTCCCAGCTCAGCATCAATTCCGCAAATGCTCGCCGATCCGACCAGGGTAGAGCCTCTCCACCAATGGCCAACTGATCCTGAATAATTGCCCTGCCGGCCTCAGGCATAGTGCAAATGCCACGCGCCGCAAGCGCGTCGACCAGCGTGCTCTTTCCTGAACCCGGCCCTCCCGTGATTGCGAACAAGTGGTCAAAATTTGCCGCCTCCATTCCACCTCCCCTAAACTAATAAATCAATCTTCCCAATGCCTTTGAATCTTGTTTTCTGCGGCACGCCGCGCTTCGCCGTCCCCACGCTCGAAAAGCTGGTCGACGCCGGCTTCCGCATTCATCTCGTCGTGACTCAGCCCGACCGGCCCAAAGGCCGCGGCCTCGAACTCGTCGCTTCGCCAGTCAAAGAATCCGCGCTGAAATTAAATCTTCCCATCACCCAGCCCGACCGCATCAAGTCGAACGAAGAATTCCGCGCCCAACTTACTGCACTGAAGCCCGACGCCATCATCGTCGTCGGCTACGGCCGCATCATTCCGCAGTGGATGCTCGATCTCCCCCCTCTCGGCAACCTCAACCTCCACGCCTCGCTGCTGCCCAAATACCGCGGCGCAGCGCCGATTCAATGGGCTATCGCGAGCGGAGAAACCGTCTCCGGCGTCACCACCATGCGCATCGACGCCGGCCTCGACACCGGCGACATCCTCCAACAGCACGCACTCTCCATCGCCCCCGACGACACCGCCGAAACCCTCGCTCCGCGCCTGGCTGCCATCGGCGCCGATCTCATGGTCGATACCCTGCGCGGCCTGCAAGCCAGCACCATTCGCCCGCACTCGCAAGACAACTCGCAAGCGACTCTCGCCCCGATCCTGAAAAAAGAAGACGGCCTCGTCGACTTCTCGCGCACCACCACAGAAATCGTCAACCGCATCCGCGGCTTCCAGCCCTGGCCCGGAGCCTACACAAAATTCCGCGGCAAAACCCTGCAGATCATCCAAGCCCGCCCCGTGACCGCACCAATGCCACAAGCCGAGCTGCACGCCGATGACAATCGTCTGATAGTCGGCTGCGGCAATCACACGTCACTCGAACTCTTAGAGATCCAACTCGAAGGCAAAAAGCGCACGAAGGCCGCAGATTTCCTCCGCGGCTATCGCCTCCAACCAGGCGAAAAACTGGGTTAGCGCTCTGTGCTCCTCCCTGTCCGGAGCCTGCACTGAGACAAGCCGAAAGGTCGTTAAGGATTTTTCTTTCCCGCGAAGCCTACAATCCAGAGGAATGTCCGTCTCCCCCGCCCGCGCCGCCGCCTTCGACATTCTCCTCCGCGTCGAACGCGAATCCGCCTACGCGTCCGACCTTCTGCACTCCGCCACTCACGTTCACCTTTTCACCGCCGACCACGCCCTGGCCACGGAACTCGTCATGGGCGTCCTCCGATGGCGTTCGTGCCTCGACGCCGACATTGCCGCCGCCTCCTCGCAGCCGCTATCGAAGCTCGACATTGAAATTCTCATCGCCGTGCGTCTCGCTCTCTACCAATTCCGCTGGCTCGATCGCATCCCGCAACGCGCTGCCCTCCACGAAAGCGTCGAACTGGTAAAACGCGCCCGTAAACGTTCCGCCGCTCCCTTCGTGAATGCCGTCCTCCGCAACCTCTCGGCCACGCCACGCGCAAACAATACCGTGGACGAAAGCACCTCGCCCGAAGCCCTGGCCCGCGCTCTCGCGCATCCGCAATGGCTGGTCGAGCGTTGGGCTCACGCCTACGGACCATCCGCCGCCCGCCTAATCTGCCAGCACAACCAGTCGATTCCCGTCACCGCCATCCGCCTCCGCAAGCCGGCCGCAGAACAGCAACTCATTCAAGAAGGAATCACTCTGGCCGCCGGAGCTCTTCTCGCCTCGGCGCGTCGCGTCCAATCCGGCGACGTCACCAAGACGCAAACTTTCCGCACCGGCCAGATCGTCATTCAGGACGAAGCCTCGCAGCTCGTCGCCGCCCTCGTCAGCCTTGATGTTCTCGGCGCAAAGTCCCGCATCCTTGACTGCTGTGCCGCGCCCGGCGGCAAAACGCTGGCCATCGCCGACCACAATCCTGAGGCGGCCATCACGGCCCTCGAGCTTCATCCCCACCGCGCGCGCCTGCTGCAAAAACTGCTGGGGCCTCATCCATCGTGTGGGCGAATCCAGATCGTCGCCGCCGACGCGCAGCATCTCCCGCTCTCGCAGCAGTTCGACCGCATCCTCGCCGACGTCCCGTGCTCCGGCACCGGCACGCTCGCCCGCAATCCCGAAATAAAATGGCGGCTCACCATGGACGACCTCGCAGAGCTGCCGCGGCGCCAGCTCGCAATACTCCGCTCCGCCCTGACCCAGGTCGCGCAGGGTGGACGCCTCATCTACTCGACTTGTTCGCTGGAAAAAGAAGAAAACGAAAACGTCGTCGCGCAAGCCTTGTCCGAGAATAAGTTTTTTCGCCTGCTTGACTGCCACACCGAACTGAATCGCCTGAAAGAATCCGGCGAACTAATCTGGCCTGCCCCAGCCTCGCTCACCAGCGCCCCCTACCTTCGCACCATCCCAGGCGTCCACCCGTGCGATGGTTTCTTCGCAGCGATTCTGGAAAGAAAAGATTGAAGGATGTTGGGTGCCGATTGATGAAGGCCCGCTTTTGGGTGGCGCAGCGCTTGCAACGCTGCGATAAAACCGCTTCTTTCTTAAGAGGGGCTTTAGCCCATGAGTCGTCTACATCGAGTTTTGCGACAAGCTGTTGATCCGTGCAAATCCCTGGCGAATTGTTTACCGCACTTCAAAATTCACAGCCGCTCCCGCCAACACTTTCTGCCCCGCCACCGGCACCTGCGACACAATAATGCTCGCCGGCCCCGGCTGGGCGGGAGCAACCGGCTGTGCTGGAGTAACCGCCTGGGCCGGCGGAACAGCCGGCGTCGAAGGCGCACTCGCTGCCGCCGGATTCCCCACATCCCCTGCAGCCGCACTCGGCGGCGCAGCCACGCTCACATTTCCCAGCCGGAATCCCGCGTCCTGCAAGCTTCGGCTCACGCTGCCCAGCGGCTGTCCTACAAAGCTCGGCATCACAAACGCCTGCGGCTCGGCTGCCGCCGACACTAGAAAACTGATCCTCGGGGCAGCCACCTGCGTTTCGTTCGCTGTGGGACTCTGCGCCAGTACCTGATCCGCTGGAATTCCGGCCTCCTCCACCTCCGCCATCGAAGCCACATCCAGCCCGCGCCGCCGGATATTCAATTCCGCCGCGTGCTCGCTCTGCCCCGTTACATCCGGAATCGTGACGCGTGTCTTGCCCAAACTCTGCGCCACCCGCACCTGCCATCCCCGCCGCACCTTCGTCCCCGGCAACGGCAGTTGCGACATGATTCTGCCCTCTGGAATCTGCGGGCTGTAATACTGCCGCTCAATCGAAATCTGCAATCCGAGTCCCGCCACCTCGCGCTCCGCCTCGGCCGGAGCGAGTCCTACCAGCGGAGGCACCGCAACCTCCTGCCCGTGAATGGCAAACCGCATCGCTGTCAGCGCCGACACCATCGCCACAATCACTAGGACCAACGCCAGCATCGCAAATCGGATCGCCGACTTCACGCCAAGTCCTCGCCCATTTTGTATAGAAACGTAAAGGTCACGGCTCAGAATCCCTTGGTTTCCCCTTCAGGTAAGCATACACGCCCTCTGAAACCGGAAATCTGAGCATCCAGCTGAATCACATCGCAATCTAACGAACTGCGAGGCGTTATTCGTGTGAGGTGCGCGCCATGCCTTCTAAACTGGAGTATTATCGCAATGCAGTGCGACGTCTGACTTCAGCTCCGCTTGTACTCGTTTTCGCCCTTAGTCTGCCTCCGATCTGTGCGGCACAATTCGGCAGCACCTCCGCTTCAACTTCTTCCGGAGCGGGCGTCCACGCCGCCACTGGTGCCGTGCCGAGTGCAACCGGTGCCGTGGTCCCCTTCACCGGGGCGGTAGCTCCCGCGACCGTTCCCGTGCGGCCGCCGACCGGCGCACCGAATTTCGCCACCGGCATTCCTGACTCGCGTGTTACTTTTCACGGAACGAACCCAACTGCAGGTGAGCATCGCCGTCACCATGACGGCTCCGGCAAGGTCGCTCCCCCCGTAGCTTATGGATACGCCATTCCCTATGGTTACTCTTTCGACAACGATACCCCGGAAGAGAATTCCGACACCGACGACGACGCTAACTACCAAGGCGGACCGACTGTCTTCGATCGCCGCGGATCGGGCGAAGACTCCTACATCCCGCCAGTCGACCCGGTTCCCACACCTCACGCAGACCAACTTGCCGAAGACATTCCTCCCCAACCACCCACGCTCGCCGTTTTCAAAGACGGTCACACACTAGAACTCGGGAACTACGCCATCATCGGCGCGACCCTTTTCGATCTGACTCCAGGACACGCCCGCAAAATCGCCCTCGCCGACCTCGACCTCGAAGCCACACGCAAGCAGAACGACGATCGCGGCATCAGCTTCCAACTCCCCCCGCCTCCGCAGGCGAACTGACTATGCGCAGACTGCGTCTCATCGCGCGTCTTCTGAACGCTCTGTTCTTGACGACACTGTTCGCGGCGTTCGCGCCCCCTGTGGACGCGCAACGAATGGCCTTTCACTCTTCTCACTTCGCTCCCCGCTTTCATGATGGCGCCCATTCGCGCTCCCCTTTTTATCCCCTCCCGTTCGCCGACCCGTTCTATTCCGACTATCTCAACAGCACAGGATACCCAGTCGCCTCGCAGCCGCCGATGATCTTCCTCCAAGCTCCGCCGGCACCCGAACCCGTTCTTGCACCCACGCCCGTTCAGCCGCTGCTGATCGAACTGCGCGGCGACCGCTACGTTCGCCTGAGCGGATCAGCAACGATGACAGCAGACATGGCCGCTCCAGAAACAATCCCGCAATCGTCGGATCCGCCGCGCAACCAGGAGCGCAACGAAGAACGGGACTCCGCCTCAACACATGCGGCCACCACCCCAGAACCGCCTCCGGCGATCCTGATCTTTCGCGACAGCCATCGCGAGGAAACATCCGATTACACAATCGCCAACGGCATCCTCTATACTCGCAGCGACTACTACACCAGCGGCTCCTGGACCCGAAAAATCGAACTCTCCTCGCTCGACCTATCCGAGACCTTGAAGTCGAACGAATCCCGCGGCGTCCGTTTCCAACTCCCGTCATTCCCCAACGAAATAATCGTCCGCCCGTAGCCGCGCGCTTCAACGACGCGTTGCTCGCGATGGGCGAACCGCGATTGCGGTGATTTCTTGAAGGGCTTTCTACTTCGGCACGAATCAAGAGCCCCGACTTAGTTCAACCCGACCCACCACAGCAGGCCGATGAACAGCACTTGCATTGGGGCCCGAAGCCATAGCGGCGTAGCCAACCTTCCCCGGATGGTCAAACCCTCGCGGGCCGCCTTGATATTCGCGGGAAACATTGCAGCCATCAGCACGATCAGGGCTGCACTGGCCAAGACGCGCGTCCGTGGCTCGATCAGTCCCGCAGCGCCGAGCAATTCGCAGACCCCGGTCACGTAGACCATCAGCATCGGGCGAGCAAACACCTTGGGGATCATGCGCGCCATATCATGTTTGGTCTTAGCGAAGTGCGCGATCCCGGTGAAAACGAACATCACCGCCAGCGCAAAGCGGGCTGATGCGTGCCAACTCGCGAGCGTCTGGACCCCGAGCGCTCCGACCCCGCGAAGCGCCAACCACGACCCGAACAACACATACAAAACGACCATTTCGCCTTCTCCTGCTTCGTCGGCATCCCGTTACCGTGATATAATACCTGCAGTTCCCAGGGCACATAACATCCTGCAAATACAATCGTTTACAAGCGTTCTGCGTCATCCGAAAAATTGCCCGTTCGGAACCAAATTGCTGTTAGCTAGAAGCTAGCAGCTAGAAGCTAAGAGCTGACCCATGGCTGACGATCAAAACCCCGAACTCCCACTCACTCCTCCTCCCGGCGGCGGCGAAGGCCCCGGCGCCGCGAATATTCAACCCGTCAACATTGAAGAGGAGATGAAGCGGTCGTATCTCGACTACTCCATGTCGGTGATCATCGGCCGCGCCCTCCCCGACGTGCGCGACGGACTAAAACCCGTCCACCGCCGAATTCTTTTTACTATGCAACAGATGGGGTTGCAGCCGAACAAGGCCACGCGCAAGTGCGCCCGCATCGTCGGCGACGTCATGGGCAAGTACCATCCGCATGGCAACCTCGCGGTTTACGACGCTCTCGTGCGACTCGCGCAAGACTGGTCGATGCGCTATCCGCTGATTTTCGGACAAGGCAACTTCGGCTCCGTCGATGGCGATCCGCCCGCGGCCGATCGGTACACTGAAGCGAAGCTCGCGCAGGTTTCGACCGCGCTGCTCGAAGACCTCGACAAAGAGACTGTCGACTTCCACGACAACTATGACGGCAGTGAAATCGAGCCCGACGTTCTGCCGGCGCGCATTCCCAATCTTCTGATCAATGGCTCTGACGGAATCGCCGTCGGCATGGCCACAAAAATTCCGCCGCACAATCTCACCGAGATCGTCGACGCGACCATCACGCTGGTAAACAATCCCGGCGCCCAACTCGCCGAGATTTTGAAGTTCGTGCAAGGCCCTGATTTTCCGACTGCCGGCATGATTCATGGCCGCGCCGGAATTTTCGAAGCCTACCGTACCGGACGCGGCCGCTTCATGATGCGCGCCAAGGCCGCCATCGAAACCTTCAGTAAAGATCGCGAAGCCATCATCGTCACCGAAATTCCTTACCAGGTGAATAAGTCGAACCTGATCAAGCGCATCGCGGCGCTCGTTAACGACAAAGAAATCGAAGACATCTCCGACGTTCGCGACGAAAGCGATCGCGACGGCATGCGCATCGTCATCGAACTGAAGAGAGGAGCAGAGCCACAAATTGTTTTGAACCAGCTCTTCAAGCACACCGAGATGCAGCAGGGCTTTTCGATGATTCTGCTCGCGGTGGTCAACGGACAGCCGCGCGAGTTGGGCCTGGTTCAGGCCATCAAATACTTCATCGAGCACCGCGTCGACGTGGTCCGCCGCCGCACCGCTTACCTGCTGCAAAAGGCGAAAGACCGCGAGCACATTCTCGAAGGCTACCTCACTGCGCTCGATCACCTCGACAACGTCATCACCATTATTCGGGGCAGCGCCAACCGTGCCGACGCCCGCGAAAATTTGGTGCTCTACTTCGGCGGCAAAAAGATCGATATCAACACCACGGGCCGCGCGCCCAAGCTCGACGCTGAAAAGCCTTTCACCGCGCGCCAGGCCGACGCCATCTTAGAGTTGCAGTTGCATCGCCTGACCAAGCTCTCGATCGACGAACTTTCGAACGAGTTAAAAGAAGTTCGCGACAACATCGCCGAATACGAATCCATCCTCGGCTCCGAGGCCAAGCTGCGCAAAGTCATCATCAAAGAGTTGGAAGAAGTGAAAAAGCTCTACGGAGATGAACGCCGCACCCGCATCGAAGACGAAGCCGCTGAAATCGTTCTCGAAGATCTCATTGCGGACGAGCAGGTGGCCGTGACGGTGAGCCACTCCGGCTACATGAAGCGCACGCCCATCTCCACCTACCGCATGCAGCGCCGCGGAGGCACGGGCCGCACCGGCATGAAAACGCGCGACGAAGATTTCGTCGAGCATCTTTTCATCGCATCGACGCACGCCTACATTCTCATCTTCACCAACAAGGGACGCGTCTACTGGCTCAAGGTCTATGAAATTCCGGACGTCAGCGCCGCCGGTAAAGGCAAACACATCGGCAACCTGATCGGCCTGCAGCCCGGCGAAACCGTGAAGACGCTGGTCGCGGTGCGCAATCTCGAAGAAGAAAATAAATATGTCTTCTTCGCCACGCGCAAAGGCCTGGTGAAAAAGTCGGAGCTGCGCGAGTTCATGCACGTGCGCTCCAACGGCATCAACGCCATCCACATTGAAGACGGCGACGAACTGGTCGCGGTTCGCATCACCGACGGCAATCAGATCGTATTCCTCGCCAGCCACGAGGGCATGGCCGTGCGCTTCGACGAAAGCCACGTCCGCCCCATGGGCCGCGCCGCCTACGGCGTCTGGGGCATCGACCTGGAAGAGAAAGACTACGTGGTCGGCATGGCCACGACGACCAAGCCCGACGCTCCCGCGCCCGCCAGGGAAAAAATCGAAGGCGAACCGGAGGCGATCGACGTAGCCGTCAAAGGCACTCTGATCCTTTCCGTCACGGAAAACGGCTACGGCAAGCGCACGCCGGCCGACGAATATCGCCTCACCAACCGCGGCGGCAAAGGCGTGATCAACGTGAAGACCACCGAGCGCGTCGGCAAAGTCGTCGCCATCGCGCAGGTCGACGAAACCAGCGAAGTCATGCTGATCAGCCACTACGGCAAAATCATCCGCATGGACTCAACCACAATCCGCGAATCCGGCCGCAACGCCCAAGGCGTGCGACTCCTGAACATGGAGCCCGGCGACCGCGTAGCCGCGGCAGTAGTCATCGCGCCAGACGCCGAGCCAAATGGCGGCAACGGGGGCACGCTGATTCAGTAGGGAACCCGTTTGGTACCTTGCACAGAAGCGCCTGATACGATGCAATGCGGTGGACGGACCTTAGTGATGACAGACGTGCTGAGCTTGCTCTAAGCTTGGGGATAGGAGGCCACGTGATGGAACGAAGTGACATCATGGAAGTTCCGATCTATGGAATTTCCGAAGCGGCTCAGTACCTGAGGGTGCCTCTCAACACCCTTAGGTATTGGACGCGAGAGGAAGCTTCTGCAACCCCGCTGGTTCAGTTGGCTGGAAGGGATCCGGCCCGACTCTCATTCCGCAACCTGCTCGAATGCCACGTGATCAGCAGCATGCGCGCGGTGTACGACGTGCGGGTGCCAAAGGTTCGCAGAGCCCTAGAGGCTTTGGCCAAATACGTCCAGCACAAACATCCGTTGATTGAACAGGCCTTCCAGACCGACGGCCGGGACTTGTTTATTGAACACCTCGGGAGCATCGTGAATTTGTCGAGGCACGACACACAGATTCTGATCCCCAACGTCATGAAGTTTTACCTCGAGCGCATCGAACCGGACCCCAACGGCTTGTTTAAGCTTCATCCATTTGTCATGGAACGAAAGCCGAGTGAACCAAAGCTCATCCAACTGAACCCCGCAGTCGGCTTTGGCAAGCCGGTTATAACCGGCACGGCGATCTCCACGGCGGTGATTGCATCGCGCTTCAATGCGCGCGAGTCGGTGCCCGATCTCGCTTCTGAATATGGCGTTGAGCCCAAACAGATCGAAGAAGCAATCCGCTGGGAGCAGAAGACAGCCGCCATCGCGGCCTGAAGACTTTGTTCTCTTTCTCGACGAGAACCTTCACAACTGCAAACCTATCTTGGATGCCCTCGTGCAACAGAGCATCCAGTATCAACGTCACGGTCAGCACTTTTCTCCTGGAACGCAAGACACTGAGTGGCTGCCCTTTGTAGGGGAGAAAGGTTGGATCTTGATTACGAAGGACAAGCGCATCCGGTTCAATGACTTGGAGAAGGAGGCCGTAATTGCTTACCGGGTTCGTGAATTCTATTTCACCTCGGGAAATTACAGCGGTGCCGAGATGGCGGCGATGCTAATTGCCGCCTTACCTGAGATCATTCGAATCTGCGAGAAGCAGCCTCCTCCGTTCTTTGCCAGTATCACCAAGGCAGGTAAGGTACACCTGCGGCTGCAAGGAACCTAAACAAGCTCACCCCCATTCAACGTCTTGTCCAAAGACCTCCGGGGCAGTCCTTGCCTCTTGCCCGACGAACCTCAGCGGACGAAACCGTCACTGATCGCGATCACTTACGTCGCGGCTTAAGTCCGCGACCTTTCAGTTCTGGTCCCAGAGAGGGCGGCGAAACTAGATTCGCCAGCTCGACTCGGCTCCTGGTGAGCAGGACCCAGGCTTCGCGGTAGCATTCGTAGCGGTAGCTGGCCTTCTTTGCCGGCTCGACGACGGGGCTTAGCATGGCCATGGTGAGTCGTCGGGTGCCGAGCAGCAGGGCTGCCGGGATCAGATACCAGGCGTCGACGGGGATGACGTAGGCGGCGAAGAGGTCGATCTGGTCGAGGGAGTAGTCGCGTTTTTTCAGGTGGTTGGGCATGAACATGCAGCGATAGCCTGCGCCGGAGCGGGCGGTGGTGGATTTGACCTGCACGCGGAGGAAGTTCGCGCCGTGTTCGATGCCGACGTCGTAGGCCTGCATGTCTCCCCAGGGCTTGCTGACGGCGAGGCGGCGCTGGGCGGCCTGTGCCATGAATTGCAGCTCGACCCATTCGCCGCGCTGTTTGAAGCTGGTGAAACGCTCCCAATGTTTCAATTTTTCTCCCGCGTTGTGTTCGTCCCAGATCGTGCTGCCCGCTCGGGCGGACCCTTCGGCGTAGCTCAGGCTGGCTGCCTCCCGCCGCTGCGCGTTTTGGTGTAGCTTGGACTTTTGGGCAAAAGAAAAGGCGCGACCTGTGGCCGCGCCTGGCTGAAAACTGTCTACATATCCAGAATATCAAATGGAGCGGGGTAAACCGGAAAGGGAATTCAACTTTCTATTTGCCGTGTTTGGTTGGGGTTAGGCTCGATCGCGTAATTTCTGCCTATTGACAGGATTTCGGCGAAGCGGGGTTCTGACGGGATTTCGTGCGAATCCCGCGAGTCGATCCGCGTTAGAGCCATGCGGGTCTACCCATTCACGAGCGCCATCATATACTCCGGATACCTTCCGCCCGCGGCCGCGTCCGCGGGAAACACTTCATCAATGCGCCGCAAGTCTTCCTTGGTCAACTCGACTGCATTGGCACCAACGTTCTCTTCCAGATATTTGCGCCGCTTCGTCCCCGGAATCGGAACAATATCCGACCCCTGGGCCAGCACCCACGCCAGCGCCAGCTGCGATGCGGTGCATCCCTTCTCGCGAGCCATGTCTTCCACTTGCCGCACCAGATCCAGGTTCTTCTGAAAATTTTCTCCTTGAAATCGCGGGGAGTGCCGCCGGTAATCGTCCTCGGGAAAATCTTCGAACTTTTTGAACTGCCCCGTCAGAAATCCGCGTCCCAACGGACTGTAGGCCACGAACCCGATCCCCAACTCGCGGCACGCCGCCAGAATCCCGCTCTCCGGATCGCGCGTCCACAAAGAATATTCCGTCTGCAACGCGGCAATGGGATGCACCTTTGCGGCTCGCCGCAGGGTCGCGACCGAAGCCTCGGAGAGGCCGAGATACCGCACCTTGCCGGCCTTCACGAGCTCAGCCATCGCGCCTACCGTCTCTTCAATCGGCGTGGCCGGATCGACGCGATGCTGATAATACAAATCGATCGTCTCGACTCCCAACCGCCGCAAACTGGCATCGCACGACTTGCGAACATAATCCGCCTTGCCGTTCACGCCGCGAACACTCGGATTCGCCGGATCGCGGACGATTCCAAACTTGGTGGCCAGCACGATCCCATCGCGCTTGCCCTTGATCGCCCGACCGACCAGTTCTTCATTCTTGAACGGCCCATAAACATCGGCCGTGTCGAGAAAGCTGATGCCGAGTTCGAGCGCTCGATGAATCGTCGCAATCGATTCCTCGTCATCCCCCGGGCCATAAAACTCCGACATGCCCATGCATCCTAACCCCTGAGCCGAAACTTTGAGACCACTGCGACCAAGCTCGCGAATTTGCATAATGATTTCCTCCTGCAAGGGTACGGCAAGGAATAGCCGCCAGGTTAATAGATGCGGATCATTGGCTTCTGGGATTCAATGACATTTCCGATGCAGCTGGCGGAGACTCCCTCGGTTTCGCACTCGAGGACAAACTCCTCGCAGTCATCTTCTGCAATCGAGATGAGTAGTCCTCCCGCAGTCTGCGGATCGAAGAGCAGCGTTTTCAGATCCTCGCTGATCGGAGTCTCGTACCCGACCACGCATTCCGCGAATTCACGGTTCGCCTTCAGCCCGCCAGGTACATGGCCGGCGCGAATACATTCCAGCGCTCCGGGCAACACCGGAATGTCCTTCGAGAAAAACCGCAGCGCGACGTTGCTCGCCAATGCCAATTCGCGAGCATGCCCAATCAGACCGAACCCGGTAACGTCGGTCATTGCATGAACTGCATATTCTTTTCTTCCGATTAACTCGGCCACGCGCTTGTTCAGCGTCGTCATCGACTGCACCGCCGCGTCAATCCACGCGGCCTGGGCCTTGCCTTTCTTGATCGCGGTCGAGATCACACCCGTCCCGAGTGCCTTAGTGAAAATGAGAGCATCGCCGGGCCGGGCGCCGAAATTCGCCAGAATTTTCTTGGGATGCACTACTCCGGTCACCGAATATCCGAACTTCGTTTCCTCGTCGCGGATACTGTGCCCGCCAATCACGGTGCATCCCGCCTCGATCATCTTCGACAATCCACCGGCCAGAATGCGCTCCAGAATTTCCAGCTCAGCCTTCTCGGGGAAGCACACCAGCGCCAGCGAAGTCAGAGGCCTGCCGCCCATCGCATACACATCGCTCAACGCGTTGGTCGCCGCGATCTGTCCGAACGTATACGGATCGTCGACAATGGGCGTGAAGAAATCCACCGTCTGCACCAGCGCCTGATCCGGCGCGATCAGATACACTCCCGCGTCGTCGGCATGATCGAAGCCGACCAGGACGTTCGGGTCATGTTGCCGGGCTAATTTCCCAAGCACCGTGTCCAGCGCCGCCGGACTCAGCTTAGAAGCTCAACCCGCAGCTTTCACCGATTCGGTCAACCGAAATAGTTTGGTCTCTGGCACGAAGCCATTGTAGAAGATTTGCGATTGCAGATCGCAGATTCGCGGTCCCCGGTTACTTATCGCCTTCCGTTTCAGACGGTTGTAGCTGGGCTCCCGGCGCAAGAAATTCGATCTCAGGCGTTCTAACTGTATGCGGCTCAGGATCGCGCTATGAGAAGGTTTTTCAGGGAACGGTTCATCCGGTACTGCTGCCTGGCCGTTTCGCTGGCAGTACTCTTGCCTTCAGCTTCATGCCAGAAGAAGAGCTCGTCTCCGGCGAGTCCGCCTCCGTCCCGACCGGAAGATCATTTTGTCGGGACGTGGAAGCTCAACCAGGAAAAAACTCCGGTGTTCGGTACTCACGCCTACAACCCCATCCCGGTTTACGAATGGATCATGATTTCGGACAAAGATGACGCTCGATTCACGCTAACGTTTTCGCACCTTTCCGATAAGCCGTGGGAAAGCAATCGCGTGCTTTTCAGTGACATGAAAACGCCCGGCTTTGGCATCGACGCAGTCGGCGACAAGCTGATGACGTATCCCACTTACCTTCACCGCGTCGATGCGGACCGATTCACACAGGGAAGCGGGATTTCTGAGAATGAATACACGGTGCTGCCAGATCACAAGACGATGAAAGTCCGGCAGTTTCCACTGATTGACAATGGTTTTCAACGAGAGCTGGTTTACAACAAGGTCGCAGACTCGGACTACGTGCCCTTGCCCCGGTTTTAGCAGGCCAACTAGCAGACTAGTTCCGGCCTACTTCACTCAGGCCTATTTCACCGTCACATCCGTCACGCGCATCTCCGGATAATTTCGGTTCCACTGTGCTGAGATGCTGTCGAACGTTAGCCGGAACGGCTGCGACTGGCCTGGGGCCAGCGGAGAAACGCTCAGGTCGACTGGTTCCAGATAAGCTCCATTCGTTCGAATCACCTGCAGCGGCATTTCCGGTTCCAGCTGCGCAACCTGCCCCATTTCGTCTTTGAATGTGACCTCAACCACAACATGGGTGACGGTCTTGTTGCCGGAGTTGGTCACTTCTCCGTCGATGTAGCTGACGGTATGCCCGATGAAATTCTCTGCCGCGCTCATCTTGAAATCGGAAAGTTTCACGCTGGCGATGTAGGGCGAAGCCGGCTTCGCGACCTTCTCGGGCTGGCGCATCAGCAACGCAACCGCCAGCGCACCCCCAATCACCACCGCCATTGCAATCGCGATAATCAAACGGCTGGAGTCGCGTTCCTCAGCGACCGGAGTTGGCTGTCCTAAACTGCCCTGTCCCAGGCTGCCCATGACAGGAATTGTAGGCTGTCGGTTTTCGATTGTCGATTCGCCAGTCACTCCCAGCCAGGGGCCCCATTTCGCGCGCGTCCCTTGCGCGAGAAGTGGAAATGTTCGACGAAAAGTGGTCGATGCGGGCTTAAGCTTTCCGCGCGGCCAGCAACTTGGCCGCGTTCTCGTGATACACCTTCTGCAGAATCGCATCGTCGAGCCCGAGCCCGTTCAAACTCCAGTGGTAGCCGAACTGTTCGTTCTCATAAAAATGTTCGTCGAGCGATTCCAGAATTCTGAACGTAACCCGGTACATCACGGTGTCAACGCCCATATCCGTCCCGTAAACTAGCCGGTCCGCGTGCTTTGCATAAAACTGCGCAGCGAAGCGCGGGATCGGCGCCGTCTCCGCATACCGCGCAGAAATGTCGGCATACAGATTCGGATTCCGCTCCAGCACCTCGCCCAGCCGCGCCAGATCATAATCGAGATTGGCGAAGTGGCATGCAATGAACGTCGTATTCCGGTGTCGAGACAGCGTCCGCTCCAGAATGTCAATCATCCCCGACAGCTTGACGATGTCCGGCTGATTATCCAGCCGCCACTCCCACGCATTCATCAGCCCGTCGTTGTGCCGGTCCATCTTTTCGTACATCCAGATCGGGTCGGCCACGTGCAGACTCACCGGCATTCCCAACTCGCCACATTTCGCCCAAACCGCATCCATGCGCGCGTCATCCGGATGCATCCCGACCGCATTCGATTTTCCCGACCGCAGGCCTTTCCCCTTGTCATGAATCTCTCCCACGCCGCGCGCTCCCGCCTGCCGGCAGCGTTCCAACTCTTTTACGGCAGCTGGTCCAAATCCCGGTTTGTCGAAGCCCGCGAAATCAAATCCGCACCACATCTCAAATCGCTCGGGATGCCGCATGTACTTCTGCCGAATCCCGTCAAACTCCGCGCCCGTCGTCATCGTCAGGATGATCGTCTTCTCCACTCCCACCTCATCCATGTTCCGCACCCACTCGTCGATCTCGCGCTCCGTCTTAACGTACGGATGCGAGTGCATGTCGATGATGGGAAACTTAGCTTTTGGAATTTGCGTGACAGGAATTTTGTAGATGGACTTGGGCCGGTAGTCCTTGAGCAAAATCGTCTCGGGTGAATCAAGCTTCTTCGGGGAAGAAGCGTCGGCCGGTCGAGCAGGCTTCGCGGCCTGCGGAGTAGCGCCAAACGCAGTCGAGCGCAGTCCCAACGCTAATCCAGCCATCTCGGCCCACTTCAAGAATGATCTTCGATTCAACGAGCTTCGGTTCATTGCGGCTCCCTGTGCGCGTGGACTCTCTTGAACCGAATCCACCGCACAGAAATGTCTAAGCCGAACTTCGCAAGAAGGCAAGCAGAAACAGCACGCCGAACAGGGCATCGACTCCGCCCAACGCCAGGTCCGACGCATGAAGGCGGTGCTGGAGGTAGAGGGCGAGCAGGGAAGCCCCGTAACCAAACTTTTCAATCATGGACGGAATCATCATCGGCCGCAGTCGCACCGGATCGCGCGCGATGAAGAAAAACGCAACCTGCCAGGCCAGCCCCACGCTGACAAAACCATAGTAGAACGCGGGATGCGTGATCGCCGGAGGGTCCTGACGTCCGATCACATCAAACATGAAATAAAGAGGCGACAAAATCAGAACGCCCCAAATGCCGGCAATCCAAAACACCACTTTGGCGAATTTCATTTCGTTCCCTCAGGACAAGGGTACCGAAAAAAATGGGGAGGAGAAATACTACCTACTCGCCGCCGACGGTTAGGCCGTCCACGCGGATCGTCGGCGCGGCAACCGACCCGCGAAACTCCAAGTCGTTGGCGATTTCCGAAATATTGAAGAATAATTCCTTCAAGTTTCCAGCCACCGTAATCTCTTCGACGGGATATGCGAACTCCCCGCCCGAAATCCACATCCCCGAAGCCCCGCGCGAATAGTCTCCCGTTACCAGGTTCACGCCCTGGCCAAGAAATTCCGTGACGTAAAGCCCTTCCTTGATCCCCGCGATCAGCTCCTTCGGCGTCTTCGCGCCCGGCTGCAGAAAATAATTCCCCGGCCCAATCCCCGGCGTTCCCGCCAGCCCACGCGACGCGTTCCCGGTCGTCTGCAAACCCAGCTTCTTGGCGGTGTAGGTGTTGAGGAAATAAGATTTCAGCACGCCGTTCTCAATCACCACCGTGCGCCGAGTGGGCACGCCCTCGCCATCGAACGGGCTCGTGCCAAAACCGCCCACGATCGTTCCGTCGTCAATAATGTTGACGTTGTCGCCGGCAATTTTCTGTCCCAGTTTGCCCGCAAGAAAAGACGCGCCACGATAAACCGAGTCGCCGTTCACGCCTTCGAAAATGTGTTCGAGGATCGAAGTCGAAACCATGGGATCGAAAATAATCGGCACCTGCGCGGTCTTCGCCTTGCGCGCGCCCAACCGGCGCAGCGTGCGTTCCGCCGCAATCTTGCCGACTTTTTCCGGCGCATCCAGCTTGCTCAGCGTGCGCGCGACGGAGTACCAGTAATCGCGCTGCATCGCGCCGTTCTCTGCCTGCGCAATCGGCACCGCCGCCACAGAACAGTAAGACCGCTTGTACTCGCCCACAAACCCATGCGAATTCGCCAGAACCTTGTGCCCTGTCGCCGCGTCAAACGAGCCGCCTTCGCTGTTCTTGATGCGCGCATCAAAATCGAGCGCCGCTTTTTCCGCCCGCCGCGCGTAGTCGATCCGATCCGCTCCGGGCAGCGAATATACGTCCTCGTGATAAAGGTCGAGATCGCCGGAGAGCTGGCCAAGCTGGGAAGCCTCAGGAATCCCGCCGAACGGATCTTCCGACGTAATCTTCGCCAACGCCAACGCAGACGTCACCATCCGGTCCAGACCCGCGCGTGAAAAATCACTCGAATACGTGCTGGCCGCACGCTGTCCAAAGAACACGCGCACCCCAATCGACTTCGACCCCGACTCTTTCAGCGTCTCCACCTGCCCCAGCCTTACCAGCGTAGAAAATTCATCGCCTTCGCGGACAACGCATTCGGCAGCAGTGGCGCCGCCGGCCATGGCACGGCGGACGATATCCTGCGCGATTTCGCGCAGATCGGTTTCAATTTTCGGATTTAGATTTTCAACTTGAGTGGAAGACATAAGAAGTTCTTTACCACAGAGTCGCAGGAACACACAGAAATCACCGAAAACTCAAAATCGACATCCTAAGAATTTCTCTGCGACTCTGTGTCTCTGTGGCGAAAAATCATTACTGCATGAACCCGCCCGGATCTTTCCTCGCCGTCCCGCCAACCGTCAGCCGATCAATCTTCAGCGTCGGAATGCCGACACCCACCGGCACAGCCTGCCCGTCTTTGCCGCACGTTCCCACGCCCTCGTCGAGTTTCAAATCGTTGCCCACCATCGAAACTCGCGTCAGCACGTCGGGCCCGTTGCCGATCAGGGTCGCGCCTTTGATTGGTGCCGTGATCTGGCCATCTTCGATCATGTACGCCTCGGAGGCCGAGAAAACGAACTTCCCGTTCGTAATGTCGACTTGGCCGCCGCCGAAATTCACCGCATAAATACCGCGCTTCACCGACCGGATAATATCTCCGGGATCGTCCTGCCCGGCCAGCATATATGTATTCGTCATACGCGGCATCGGTATGTGCTCGTAACTTTCCCGCCGCCCGTTGCCGGTATCGGAAATTCCCATCAGCCGCGACGAGAGTTTGTCGCTCAAATATCCCTTCAGAATTCCGTTTTCAATGAGCACCGTTTCCTGCGTGGGCTCGCCTTCATCATCGACGTTCAGCGATCCGCGGCGCCACGGCATGGTCCCATTATCGACCACGGTGCATTTCTCGCTCGCCACACGCTTACCGATCAGCCCGGCGAACGCAGAGGTTTTCTTGCGGTTAAAATCTGCTTCCAGCCCGTGACCGACGGCCTCATGCAGCAAAACCCCCGGCCATCCCGGACCCAGGACCACTTCCATTTCGCCCGCCGGAGCCTCTCGCGCGTCGAGTTGCAGAATCGCCTGCCGCGCCGATTCCTTGGCAAAAAATTCCGGGGTCTTTTCCCCGAAAAAGAAATCCAGCGCCACGCGTCCTCCGCCACCGGACGTTCCACGCGCTGAGTTCCCCTCCGTCTTAGCAATGCACGAAACGTTCATGCGCGCCAGTGGCTGCGAGTCTTCCGCAAACGTCCCATCCGAGCCGACGACCAGAATGTTCCGTAATTCGTCCGCGTAACTCGCCCGCACTTCCTGAATTCGCGGATCGTACGCCCGCGCCGCTTTGTCCGCGCGCATCACCAACTCAACCTTGGCGCTGATTTCCGCGTCCACCGAAGGCAGCGTCACTGGATACAAACTCCGCGCCGCGGCTTTCTGAAATCCCGCGACCGTGGCCTTCGCCGGAGCGCTGGCAATCAACGCCGCCGTCTTCGCCGCATGCAGAATTCGCTCGGAAGAGAGATCGTCGGTGTAGGCGTAGCCCGTGCGCTCTCCAGAAACCACGCGCACACCACATCCCGCCGAAATTCCCTGCGACGCCGACTTCACCATCGACTCATCCACCATCAACGAAGTCGACGACAGATATTCGAAATACAGGTCGGCATAATCGCCGCCCGCCGAAAGCGCGGCCGACAGGTAGCGTTCCAGATCGTGCTCGGTGACGCCGTAATGTTCGAAGAAAAACCGCTGTCGATCTAAGAGATGTTTATCCTGAAGTTGTTTGTCCACGTCAATTAGATGCCTCCGAGTCCGACAGGACTCGCAAGCAAGCTTCTCCGTTTAGACCGGCCTCGAAAATGATTTCGGGTGGAGCAGCGCTCTTAGCGCTGCGATAAGGCTCTCCTGTCGTTCGCGGGGCTCTTGACCCCTGATGGAGCAACCCCGTCGCCCAAAGCACATTCCTGACCGGTTCTTTTATTATCCCACACAGCACCGAATCCGCCCTGCTTGTCCAACTCTTCCACACCCCTTCCCGTAATCATGGTCACTCGTCACAGACGCCGCCCCGCCCAATGTGGACAATCCACTCGTGACCCCAGATGCCCTTACCCGCACGGTGCAGGACTTCCTCAGCGAGGCCAACGGAGCCGTCGTACTCGAAGACGGCGTCGTGGCCTTCGACTTGGCTCAGGCTAAATACTCGATCTCTGGCGACTACAACAAATGCCTGCTGCACCTATGGTCGGCCGAGCGCAACACCGTGCGCCGCGTCCTCGACGCGGAGCTAAAGGGTGGCACGCTCAGGCTATTTGTGCAGCGCCTGGGACAGTCGCGCCCCAGCAAGCTCGAAATTTGCCGCGAGCGCGACCGCCGCTCGCCTTCCGCAAAAAAAGCCGCCCGGGCCAGCTACGAGCAAAAGCTGCGTCACACGCTCGATCGCCATTTCCCTGGCTTGACCGTCACCCGGCTCACCACGGCCGTCGACCTGGAAAAATCCTTCGGCCCCGTTTATGTTCGGGGACTTCTTCGGCAGGGACAATCCGCATTCGCCGTTCTCGGAGTCAATGCTTCTGAAACTCAGTCCTCGATCGACGCCGCCCTGACTTTCGGGATTCTCTGGCTCGAAGCCTGCCGCAGCTCTTCAGCTGGAAAGTTTCTCGTGGAAGGCCTGCACTTATTCGTGCCGCAAGGATGTTCCACGCTCGTCCGCGAGCGCATGGCCAACCTGAACCGCGCCGCGGCCAAGTGGTGCTTGTTTGAACTCGACGAACGTCATGATGGTTTGACCGAGATTGATTGCTCCGACCGCGGCAACGTCGCCACCCGCCTGGTCCACTCTAAATTGGTCCACGCCGCTAACGAATCCGCCGCGCTCGAACGCTTTGCCGATTCCATCGCCCGCATCAATTCGATTCTGCCCAACTGTGAGGTCGCCGTCCTCTCCGCCGCCGAAATTGCCTTCCGCTGGCGTGGTCTCGAGTTTGCCCGCGCGCGCATAGGGGCTGAGGCCGCCACGTTCCGCAGCAAGCAGGAAATCGTCTTCGGCGTGGGAGCGGAAGAGCGTGTGCTCGAGGACTCCAACTTCCCGTTCTTCCTGCAGCTTCTCACTGCCATTCGCGATACTCGCCATCCCTACGGCCCGCGCCAGCACCCGCTGTTTCGCCTGCGTCCCGAACGCTGGCTCGAATCCCTGGTCGTCGCCGACGTGAGCGTAATCGACGAGCGCCTGCAACCGCAGCAACTCTATTCGCAGGTTCCCGCATTCTCCGCCTCCGACCGCGCCATGCTCGACGTGTTGACCACCACCCGCAACGGCCGCCTCGCTGTCGTCGAACTCAAAGCCGACGAAGATATCCACCTGCCGCTGCAGGGCCTTGATTACTGGTCGAGAGTCGCGTGGCACCACGCCCGCGAAGAATTCCCCCGCTTCGGATATTTCGCCGACTGCGAGCTCTCGCCAGAAAAGCCGCTGTTGTACCTGGTGGCGCCAGCCTTCCATGTGCATCCTCAGACCGACGTGCTGCTGCGCTATCTCTCTCCAGAAATCCAATGGGAATTCGTCGGCATTGACGAGCATTGGCGCGAGGGAGTAAAAGTCGTCTTCCGGAAACGTCCCGAGCGGCATCGGCTCAACGCGACGACCGGCAGTACTCCGGATCCTCGCTGGCGAATCGCGATCTGACCGCAGATCCGGGGGTGCAGGCGCGAAGCGCCGAAAGAACACAGCCCACGGGCGCAAGCCGTGGGTAGCTGGAAAAAAGAGAGAACAAGCCCCGAAGGGGCGACAGAAAATCCGAACCGCGCTAGGTTTTCCACGCTCCTAACATGCGCCGCACATCCAGCATCTGCCCCAAGTGATACGCATTGTGGTCGGCCAGCAGCAACGCCTCGCGCAAAAGCGTTTGCCCATCGCCCCACGGAATCGGCGCGAACAAATCCGTCTTCGGGTTTGCCACCAGCTTCTGCATTGCCTTTAAGTCCCGTCGAAATTGCTCGACGCTCTTGTTCCACGCCACCGCATTCGGCGGACCTTCCGTCTTCGGCCAATAGCCGCTCGGCCACGGCGGAGAAACATGCTTCGCATTGCGGCTGAACTCGAGAATGTCCCGTTGCGCCAAGCGCATATGTTCCAGCAGCATCCACGGAGAATGTGGAAACTGCGCCGGCTTAGCGCGGCGCAACTGCGCCGGCAGATTCTTTATGACATCGTCAAATTTGGCGTGAGCGCTCCCACCTTCGAGCAGTTCGAGCAAATGTTTCCGCAGCGACTTCTCCTGATCTTTGATCATCCATGCCTCCGTGTGCAGCGCTCTTCAGTGTAGCGCCACACCTGCAAACGAAGGCCTAAGGACTGAGAGCTTCTCAAACTGAAGCGGGCACAACCGTGGAAGAGCGGCGCTTAAGCCCCGCGTAAGACGTCCAAATAGATGTGGGCTTCAGCCCCGGTGAATCATTATTGATTCGAGCCGCAACGCCGCCTACTTATTCCGTGCTGTTGCCGTCGGCGCAGCCGGCGTCTCATCGTTCGCGCCGCCAATCGCGTCGCCGGAAAGCACCAATTCGACCCGCCGGTTCTGCTGTCGCCCTTCCGCGGTATCATTCGAGGCAATCGGCTCGCTCTTGCCAAAGCCGCGCGCTTCGACCGCACTGGCCGAAATTCCCTGCTGCACAAAATAATCGCGCACCGCTTCGGCCCGATGCTCCGACAGATCCTGGTTGTACTGGTCGCTGCCCACGCTGTCAGTGTGCCCTTCGATGGCAACATGCAGGCTCGGATACGCCAGCACAATCCCGGAAACCTTGGCCAGCCGCTCGCGCGCTCCGGGCAGCAATTCAAAACTTCCGCTGCGGAACAGCACGTCCGACATATTCGCGATCAGGCCTCGCGCCGAATCGCGCGTCGCCAAAATCGAATTCAGCTGTTGCAGCAGCCGCGCCCGCAGATCCTGCTTTTCTTTTTCCGCCTGCTGCCGCAGACTTTCTGATTGCGCCGCGGCGGCACGAGCCTTGTCCGTTTCGGCCGCCAGCACTTGCTGCTGCGCCACGGCTTCGGCCTTGGCCTTCTCGGCTTCCTCTTTCTGCCGCGCAGCTTCCTGCGCCGCAGCGACAGCTTCTTCCTTCATACGTTCCGCTTCAGCTTTGGCTTGTTCGGCCTGGACGCGCGCTTGCTCCGCCTGGGCCTGAGCTGCCTCGGCATCTGCACGGCGCTTGGCTTCCGCTGTTGCATCAGCGCGAGCTTTCGCTTCACGCGCCGCGGCCGCGGCCTGCGCTTCGTCTTCCGCCTTCTGTTTCACGGCCATCAGCCGCGCTTCCTCTGCGGTCTCAGTGGCTTCTTTGGCGGCAGCTTCCACCGCCGCCTTGTTTTGCTTCTGCCGGTAAATTTCTTCCGCGTGCATCAACTGCTGCCCGGCCTTCGACAGAATTGATGCCGCGTATTTATCGGCCGCGGCAATGTGCGCGATACGCACCGCGTTTCGCGCCTCAAACAATTCCAGCGGAGTCTTGCTGTCGATGCCGAAGATTGCATCCTGAATGTGCGTGTTGGTCGACGAATAAGTGCCGCGAGTCACAAGTTCATATTTCGCGTCGATGACTTCGCCCGCGCCGCCGTTCAGCGAGGCGCTCTCCATCACCACCATGTTGCCCGGCTGCGTCACCGCAAAATAGGGCTCGGCGGTAACGATCATCCCGAACGTCTGCAAGTCGGTGTAGGCCTTCAGGTGCGCGTTGCCGTGCTGATCAAGCGACAGCTCGCCGAGATTCACCGGACGCCCTTGCGGCGAAACTGCCCACGCCACGTAGGTAAGAAATTCCAGACCAAATTTCGTCGCGTCTTCCAGGCCCTCGAATTTCGCATCGATTTCGAAGTTAGTCTTCTTGCCTTCGACTCGCGCTTCGCCCGATGCGCGCTGCAGTTGGTCCGTCCCACGGAAGTTGACCTTCGTCGACCCGCCCTGCAGCCGATAGTGCACTGCCTTGGTAGTGCGCGAGACTGTCATCGCATCGGTCGCGGCGGCGGCGTTGGTAGGAGCGGAGGTTTGTGTCTGCGCCGACGCCATCGTCGCGGCGAGCGCAAATATAAAAATGGCCAGTGATAGCTTTTTCACAGTGTTCTCGATCTGGGGGAGATGAGAGCTGACTAATCTTCTTAATCTTCGTTGATCCACTCTCGAATGCAAAGAACAGGAAGATACAGCCCTTTAGTCACCGGCAGAGTACCTGAGACGTGCTTCTGGGGTGCAAAATAGCCCCAGAACACATCGGAAACTGCGTGCGCAATCGTGGAAGAGCGGCTCTTCAGGGCCGCGTAAGTAGTCGGATGATCGTGGGGCTTCAGCCCGGTGGTCGTATTTCCGCAGCGAGAGGGCTGCGCTATGGAATCAGCACTACTGCCCCATTCGGGCCAACCAGCAGCACTCCGCCCTCTGGATACGCACTCGCCGCATTGAATCCAATCCCCATCTTCTTTTTCCCGTTAATTCGCCGTGGATTCCGGGGTGGCCGGAAGTCGAATACAAAATCCATCCCCACAATAAAAATGCGCTCAGGCGCAACTGCTTTCACCCGCATCGCTTTCTCGACCTCAGCCTCCCGAATCGCCTGGTCGTTCACTTTCCGGTCATAAGCCACTGCCGAAAAATACGCAAGCGGATGCAGAGGCGAAAGCGTCCAGGTCTTCCCTCCATCGTCAGAGAAAGCCAGATTCGGGCCATCGTCGTTGGGATGCTTGTAATCCCCTCCCGCAATCACGCCATGCATCGCGTCGCGGAAGGCGATCGAGAAAATTCCCGCTGAATCCGGCCCGTGCACCATGGGCGTGTCAACCACTTCCCAGCTCTGTCCGCGATCGCCGGAGTGAAACACCCGCGCCATCTTGCCGCCCGTCGCGAACCACAGGTTCGCGTCCAATCCCCCGGGCACGATGGCCAAGCACGTGTTCGACGCCGCAAACGCCCCCTCACCTTCTATCGCGGCCGGAAGCTTGGCCGTCGGAATTCCGCGCCAGTTCTGCCCATCCTCGGTCAGCAGAAGTTCGAACTTCAGTATGCCCGAATCGTCGGGGATGGGATCGCCGAGCACTACGCCGTGCTTCGCATCCCAGAACACCATCGAGTCAAAGAAGCCCTTCGGATTCGTATTCGTGAACTGCAGCTGCCAGTGATTCCCGCCGTCGCTGGTGTGGTAAATCCTCGACTGCTCTCCCGGCCCTGCCGACATCAGAAATGCTTCGTCGGCCGAAAATGCCACTACCGCTCGAAAATCCAGCGCCTCGGCGCCCGCGACCTGCGCTGGAGTCCACGTGAGTCCGCCGTCAGTTGTGCGCAGATAAGTTCCGTGAGTCCCGCTCGCCCACGCAACGTTGCGCGACACGGCGCTCACCCCGCGCAAGCTTTCTGTAGTGTGCGAAATCTGAACCCGAGGCTCAGATTGATCGGCCGCAGCCGCCTGCAGTGTGAGAGATAACGCGATGAATAGAAGGGAGACAACCGGGAGCGCGCGCATGCTGCGATTGTAGCGCGGGCATCCCTTCGACCTTGCTCAGGGCAGGCTTTGCTGGCTGTCGCGGGAATGATTCTCTCCCGCAGCCGGCCGAATCACTTTGCCGTGAAGTCCGCAAACGACGCGGCTTTGCCCATATAAATCCGCAACGTACAGCGGGCGCCCACGTGCGCGAAGGCCAATTCCAGTCCTTCCGACGGCTGCTCCACTTGCGCCGTCTCCATCGCCGCGCGCGCAATGTCCTGCTTGTCGTCGTAGGCTGCGCCCGGCGTCACATTCTTGTTGACCACGACCGTCCAGTGATCTTTCGCCGGTATGGGATACAAGGTATACGCGCCGACAGGAATCACCGAACTCCCCAGCGTGAGTTGCGCTTCAGTGAATAGCGTCATGGGCGTGCCGCCCGGCGCCCAGGGCTTGCCGTTGGCCACCTTCTCTTTGCTCGAAACTGGAATGTACCGCACGTACACCTGCCGCCCGTCTTCCAGATTGCACGTGGTAGTCGAGGTGGCTTGCGCAGTCAGCCACGGCGTCCACGATAGGGTCGACAATAACGATATGAGTACAGCTTTCCAGACGAGTGAGCCGGACATGGTGGGAAAGCCTCCGCGCAGAAGTGTAGCGCCGCGCACTGGCTAGTGGCTAGTGGCTAGTTTTTCAGCCGAGCCTGGGAATCACGGCCGCAAGCCAACTCTAATGACTGACCACTGGCCACTGCCTTTCGTCGTGCGTCTTCGGTGACGTTTCCCCAGCCCCCGGCGGTTGCTACCGTCACTTGCAGGTACTGGTGTGTCAGGTACCACGAACCACGATCCAAATCGAGAGGACTTTAATGGCGAAATCGAAATTAAGAATTCTTTATGGCGAAGGGGACGAGGAAGTTCTGGCCGCGCAGGCCGCTGCTATGGAGAAAGCCGGGCACATCGTTGCCCAGGCCGTCGGACGCAAAGCCGTCGACGAGGCCCTCAAGAAGACTCAGTTTGACCTGGTCGTGCTGGGCCCGACCCTGACTCGCAACGATCGTCATCACCTGCCCTACATGGTGAAGAAGGCCAACGCCGAAACCAGCGTGCTCGTCATGCACGCCGACGGCAGCCGCCATCCCTACGTGGATGCGTGCACCGATACCGGCGCCAGCCTCGAGTCCGTCCTCAACCGTATTGAATCCATGAACATCGCCGGCATGATTCCCGCAGCCGCGGCAGCCGCTGCAGGTCGTTAGTCGGCGGGGATCGTTTCTGGAATTCGCCGGGTACTGTTGTTGTGGAAAGCAACGGTTCGTAATATGCAAGGCGCCTCCGTGGAGAGGCGCTTCCCAGACAGGCACGGTTTCAGCCGTGCCGCTACGACTCACAAAATAGAGCAGGGGCTTGAAGCCCCTGTTCGTTTTCTTGACGCTTTCGGCCTACCTTAAGAATGGCCGCCTTCTTGGCTCTCACGTCGAGTAGTTGCTGCTTCAGTGCTAGCTCATTTTCCGGTTGCGGTGAAGGTGAGGCCGTCGATGAGGTCTTCGACTTCGTCATCGGTGCCGCCGATCACGGTGATCGAGATGGCGTAGCCGCGGGAAAGCATGGCCAGAGTCGATTGGTGCATGACGCGGCTACCGCGATCTTTGTGGAAGTCGCCGCGGACCAGCGTTTTGGTCCCGATGGCGATTTCGTAGGGATCTTCGTCGGGAATGAAGCCTTGGGCTTTGGCGACTTCGGTGAGCGGAAAGAAATATTGGGCGGCCTCGGTTAGTCCTGGGTAGGAGGCGGCGCTCTCGGCGGCGATCAGGATAGAAGCGTTCACGTCTTCGGCGCGGGCTTCGGGTGGGCGAGAGAAGGCTGCCAGCAGGACTTTGGCGCCGGTGCTGGCGGCGGGCGAGGCGTCTCTTTTGTCTTCTTCCGACTTTTCCCCTTCTTTTTTCTCTGCTTCGTTCTTGTCTTCTCCGTTTTTCTCTTCGCGGGCGTTCAGTTCCTCGGTGCGCAGCACCCAGCCCACAGGAATCTTGCAGGAGAGTGCAAGGGTTTTGTTTCGATAGACGTTGTTTGCGACGGAGCCGGGATCGAGGGCGGAGTCGGAGGTGGCTGGATGGACTGGCTTAGGGGATGGTGACGGCGATTGCGTTTTCGTCTGCGCTTGCAGCGCCGCTGATGTGAGCGCGAGGCAGATCAGGACGAATAGGGAGCGCCGATGGCGGCAGGAAATCATGATTCTATGTTACGCGAGTTCAGAACACGCATCTGGGCAGCCGAGCCGCCCTCGGCATGTCCGGGTCTGAGACCCGGATCCACACGATCCTACAGCCCACAGCGGACCGGGACGCAATTCAACCAGACCCACTTCCTGCGCAAAGAACGCGCGAGAAACGGGCACCCATCTTTATCGGAGAGTGAGATGGCGCTACGCGGCCTTGCCCAGGACGGGTTGGGCGCAGAAGGCGCAGCGGCGGGCGTCGATGGGGATTTCGCTGAGGCATTCGGGGCATTTTTTCGTTGTCGGGTCGGCCGGCGGCGGTTCTTTCTTCATCCGCGCGATCAACCAGTTGACTGGCACCACGACGAAGAAATATACGGCAGCAGCGATCAGGACGAAAGAAATGACGGCGTTGACGAAATCGCCGATCGGAAATGTTGTCGTGCGGAGGGTGAATTTGAGGCTTGAGTAATCCTGCTTGCCGACGATGAGCGCGATCAGCGGGGTAAGGAAGGCCTTGGTAAGTTCGGTGACTACGGCACCAAAGGCGGCGCCGATGACGACGCCGACGGCCATATCCACAACATTTCCCCGCAGGATGAATTTCTTGAATCCGGATAGCATGAGGGTGGTCCTCCTGAAATCGAAGTGCGGCCAATGTAAGGCAGAGGCGGCGGGAGGTCAAGAGGGAGTGCGATTTTGGCTGGCGCGCCGAGGCAGTTGAGCGGGAGATCCTTCGCTTCGCCTGAAGAACGGCTCCGCTCAGGATGACCATTGGCAACTTTCTTGGTCTCGGCTCGATTTTGCTCAGATGCGCATCGGCATGACGATGTAGCGGTATTTGTAGTCGTCGCCTTCGGCGGGGCGGAATTGGCCGGCGGATTGGGCGTCTTTCAGTTCTAAGCGGACTTCGCTGGTGCCGGCGGCTTTGAGGAAGTCGACCAAATATTGGGCGTTGAAGCCGATGGTCAGCGGATCGCCGGTGTAGGGGGCTTCGATGGAATCTTCGGACTCGCCGGCTTCGGTGGAGGATGCGGAAATCTTCAGCTCGCCTTTTTCCAGGCGCAGGCGGACGGCGCGCGAACGCTCGTCGGCGAACTGGGCTACGCGGAGGATCGCAGAGTTGAGTTCGTCGGAGTTTAGCGGGACGATTTTCGTATTGTCTTTCGGCAGCACAGCTTCGAAGTTGGGGAATTGTCCGGTGAGTTGGCGCGAAGTTAAAAGGCGCGAGCCGATCCGGAAGAAGAGAGTGGAATCGTCTTTGGCGAACTCGATGGTCTCGGCATCGGTGGAGTCGAGCAGAGACTTCAGTTCGTCCATGGCCTTTTTCGGGACGAGAGTTTTCAGTTCGCCGGAGACGCCTTCGAATTTTTCGCCGGGACGCTCACAATGTGAGAGGCGATGTCCGTCGGTGGCTACCATGGTGATGGATTCGGGCTTGAGCAGCATCAGGGCGCCGTTCAGGGTATAGCGCGACTCTTCGTTGGAAATGGCGAAACCAGTGCGGGCGATCAGGCCGCGCAGAACCTGGGCGGGAATCGTGATGGCTCCGGCGGTCGGAAATGCGGGCAGGCTGGGGAAATTTGATTTCGCCATGCCGACCATCTTCGTGTTGGACCGGCCGCAGCGAATGCTGACCCAATGATTTTCCAGCAGCTTGATGGTGATGTCGGCGTCGGGCAGAAGTTTTACGTAGTCGTGAAGCTTGCGGGCGGGGATGGTGCAGGAGCCTTCTTTTTTAACTTTCGCGCTACATGAGGTCCGCAGGCTCAGGTCGAGGTCGGTGGCCGTGATGGCAAGGCGGTCGCCGGCGGCCTCGAATAAATAGTTGGACAGGATTGGAATTGTGGTCTTGCGCTCGACCACACCTTGCGTGGCAGTCAATTCCCGCAGCAACTCGAACTTGCTGACCGTGATCTCCAAACTTCCCGCGGCCCCAGCGGCCCCGGTGGCTTCGACCGGCATAACGTCCGTCTCCCCCATACTCGCTTCTTACCTTGCTACTTTTAGTACTACCCTTATATCAAATGCAAAACATATTAAACCAGCAGTAACAGTAGGGGGTTCGCAGAAGTGGAAAACCGGGGCAACTCGCCTATTGTCACCGGGTTCCCGTTGAACCCTTGATGTTAGAAATCGGTCCCAAACTCTGCGGAGACGGCAGTGAAACTTGGCCGCGCTTCCGATTTCTTCCCTGCCTTACACAAGTTCCACAGGTCACTCACAGCTTGTGCTAAGGAAAACCGTGCTTGTTCGTGGAAAACGGCTTTCGCTCTCAACCACTGTGCTCCCCGACATTCATGTTCACGGGAGATCCTTCGCTGCGCCTGAAGAACGGCTCCTCTCAGGATGACAACGCGTTCTTTATGTACGTAAAGTCATCCGCCTAATTGCTCGGTCAGTTTATTGATCAGCCTGTTTAAATCTTTGTCGGTCTTGCGGAGCTCTTCGATCTTTTCGACCGAGTGCAGAACCGTGGTGTGATGCTTGCCGCCGAACTGGCGTCCGATTTCTGGCAGCGAAGCCTCGGTCATATGTTTGGCCAGGTACATCGCTACCTGGCGCGGGTAGACGATGGCGCGGGAATTGTTCTTGGCCTTGATCTCCACCAGGCGCAGGCCAAATTGTTCGGCGACCATTTTCTGGATCGACTCGATGGTGACCTTGCGGGCCTGGGAGTCGATGAAATTTTTCAGAACTTGTTGTGCGTAAGGGAGCGTGATCTCGGCGCCGATTAGCGATGAATGAGCGACGAGGCGGATGAGGGCGCCCTCGAGCTCGCGAACGTTCGATCGGATGTTGGAGGCGACGTAGAGAGCGACGTCGGTGGGCAGGGTGACTTTTTCCTGCTCGGCTTTTTTCTGCAGGATCGCAACTTTGGTTTCGAGGTCGGGCGGCTGGATGTCGGCGATCAGCCCCCACTCGAAGCGGCTGCGCAGGCGGTCTTCAATTTCGGCGAGCTCTTTGGGTGAGCGGTCGCTGGCGATGACGATCTGCTTCATCGACTCGTGCAGGGCGTTGAACGTGTGGAAGAATTCTTCCTGCGTGCGCTCTTTGCCGGTCAGGAACTGGATGTCGTCGATCAGCAGGACGTCGACGTTGCGGAACTTGTCGCGGAACGTCGTCATCTTGTCGTAGCGCAGCGAGTTGATCATGTCGTTGGTGAACTTCTCGCTGGAGGTGTAGCAGATGGCGGTTTGCGGCTGGCGCCGCTTGATCTCGTGACCGATGGCCTGCATGAGGTGAGTCTTGCCCATGCCGACGCCGCCGTAGAGGAAGAGCGGGTTGTAGGCCTTGGACGGGCGCTCGGCGACCGCCTGGCAGGCGGCGTGCGCGAACTGGTTGCCGCTGCCGATTACGAAGGCGTCGAAAGTGTAGCGCGGATTCAGTTGCGCTGCACCGTCCCAATCGAAACGAGATTGCGACGGGCCCGCAGCCGTGGCCGGGGCGGTGAGGCCGCCGTCATGGCGGACGGGAGTTGCGGCGGGATCGTCCTCTGGCGTGACGAATTTTACGTCATTGAAGCCGAGGCCGAGATTGTCGATGGCTTCCTGGATGAGATCGGCGTACTTGTCGCCGGCGTGGCGGAATTCAATCGTCGGAACGCGAACGAAGAGAATGCCTCCGCTGGCGTGGCTATAGCGGGTGGGCTTGAGCCAGGTGTCGTAGGAATGGCGGTTGATTTTCTTTTCCAGCGCATCGAGGATGCGCGCCCACGGATTGGGGGAGAGAGTTGTGCTGGGAACTGACATATATGAAATGTTCACCGCGGCGCTCCGGCGGCTGGAGAGAGCGCCTGTTTAAAACTGCCGTTTTACGAAGTAGCCGGAACCACCAAGTTTACTGCGGAAAGCGCTCGAATCGAAGTGCGCGGCTGCTGAATACAGAAAGAAATTTCGAAAGCAAGATCAGATCGGCATACTAGCACAAAATTTTTTGTTGTGTGGAAAACTTCGGCTGGAATTTTTCCGCGAATGATTATTCAGAACCCGAAGGAAGAGTTTGTCAAGTGGCGCGGTGGTAACTGCCGCGGAGACGGTGCAGGGCGTGGGCACAACGCGACGCACAGAATTGAAACTCGGGCCTGTAGTTCGGCAGAAGTAGCGTGCTACGTCTCTACGAAGATTGAACCAAGAAGATTGAAACCGGAAGATTGAACCCGCAGCGTGAACCGAAAGATAGGGTGTAACCGGGGAAGGTGGGTTTGGAGGTAATGGCGAAAGTGATTTATACTTACGGTTTGCCCTAACACCGTCGAACGAATCAGGAGCCAGTACTTTTCATGCCCAAGCGTACATTCCAACCCAACCGGCGCAAGCGATCGAAGACACACGGATTTCGCACGCGCATGAAGACCCAGGGCGGCAAGAAGGTAATTTCCCGCCGGCGCGCCAAGGGGCGCAAACGGGTCTCGGTGAAACCAGGTTTCCGCGAATAGTCCAGTGGCGCGGGTAAATCGTTCGCGCCATCCGCTGTTGCGCCTGTCATGTTCGTTTCAGCCATGCTGCTTCAGCCATGTTGTTTCAGACATCTGGAAATGGCGATCTGGAAACTAGAGTCGCTGTGACTGCGACCTTTCCCCGCAGTGCGCGGCTATTGCGTCATGCCGACTTCGAGCGTGTCTACAAGCTGGGGCGGCGGCATTTTTCCGCGTCGATGACCGTGTTTTATTGGCAGCGGGTCGAGGTCGGCGCGAACAGTGAATCGGCTAAGTTGCCGGTTAAGCTCGCGATAGCGCAGGGACTGCGGATCGGATTCACCGTGAGTCGCGCGCTGGGCGGAGCCGTTCAGCGCAACCGGATGAAGCGGCGTTTGCGCGAGGCGGTGCGGATGACGCGGCCCGCCGCGGGGCCGAATGCCGATGTGGTGATCAATCCGAAGAAGTCGTTGCTGACGGTGGAGTTCGCGGCGGTGGTGAACGAAGTTAGTCGCGCTTTCGTAGTTATAGAACAGAAGCTTGCCGCGAAGGCTGCAAGTAGACCGGAACCAAGTTCGCGAGAAAAGTCCCAGGGGCTAAAGCCATCACAGTAAATGGGAGGTTGATCGCAGCGCTGAAGCGCTACCCGCCACCCAAAAATCTAGAATGCGGCAAATCGCCAAATTCGTTGTGCTACAGCTGTTGCGTGGATATAAGTGCGCGATTTCGCCGATGTTTCCCCCGGCGTGCCGGTTTGTTCCGACCTGCTCAGAATATGCGATGGAAGCGGTGGAACGGTATGGCGCGTTGCGTGGCGGGTGGATGGCTTTGATGCGGCTAGGACGGTGCCATCCGTTTGCCCACGGTGGATACGACCCGGTGCTGCGGGAGCGGCTGAAGCCCGCATGTTGTGTGGAGCTGGATGGTTCGCCTGTAAGCTGCGCACTTCCGAAGCAGGGTCAAAATCCAAAGCAGGATCAGAATCCCCACTTCTCGCAAAGTACGCGAGAAACAGGGCACCCGGCCGCTTCGCTGCCCCAGAGCGCGAACTGAGGGAACGGTAACTTTGCCAGACATTCAAAATCCACAACTCGAACCCGGCAACGAGAAACGGCTGATGCTGGTTTTTCTGGTGGCGTTCATCGTAATGCTGGCGATGCAACCGCTGGTGAAGAAGTATTTTCCACAGCCGGTGACGCCGCCGCAGCAAAGCCAGGCAGCACAGCCACACACTGCGTCGACCGCGATGGCTGGGGTTGCGCCGGTCGTTGCTTCTGCCAGCACTCCGGGCAACGTTGTGACTAAGCAGGCGGCCAGCGAGACCGAGATGGTCATCGAGAACGATCTGTATAAGATCACGTTCACCAACCGCGGGGCTCAGGTGAAATCGTGGATCCTGAAAAAGTTCGACAATGACGCGCAGAACGGGCCGCTGGATCTGGTAAATCCTGCGGCCGCGGAAAAGTATGGGTATCCGCTGTCGCTGTGGACTTACGATGAAAGTCTGCGCGGGCGGCTGAGTTCGGCGCTGTATGTGGCTTCGCGCGAAGGCCGCCAGACCTCGCCGACGACGGTCACGTTCGAGTACGCCGACCAGGATCTGGTGGTGCGGAAGACTTTTGGCTTCGACAGCACGTACATTGTGAACGTCGACACCAGTGTCACCTACAAGGGCAGCGCGGTTGCCGCGCTTCCGGCATGGCCTTCGGGATTTGGCAGCCAGACCACGCCCGCGTTTTATGCTTCTGCCCTGATCGACTACCAGTTCAACAAAGATATTGTGCGGCTGCCGATCCGGTGCGGATGGTCGTTTTTCTCGAAGTGCACCGATATTAGCGGCGGGAAGACAATCCCCGGACCATTTCACTGGGCGGGGCCGACGGACTTGTATTTCGCGGCGGTGTTTATTCCGGACGATCCGAACTCGGCCGCGATGGTGACGCTGCGGAATTCGCTCACGGTGGCGCGCGATCCGGACAAGCCGGAGTCGAAAGAAGTCGTACCGGTTGACGTGCTTGGGGCGGCCGTGGGCAACCTCCGCGGGGCGACGTCAGAGCGGATTTTTGTTGGGCCCAAGGAACTCGAGGTTCTGCAGAAAGTTCCAGTGCCGGGATTAACCGGGGCCGACAATGATTTGAACGGACTGGTGGATTTTGGCTGGTGGAGCCTCATTGCGAAGCCGCTGTTTGTGTGGCTCAAGTGGACTCACAACCACATATTCCCCGGTTGGAGCTCCGGCTGGGGATGGGCGATCATACTGCAGACTCTGATCATCAGCCTGGCGCTGCTGCCGCTGCGGGTCACCCAGATGAAGTCGATGCTGAAAATGCAGCGCGTGGCGCCGCAGATCAAGTCGATCCAGGAAAAGTATAAGAAGTACAGCCTGCGCGATCCGCGCAAAGCGCCCATGAACGAGGAGATCAGCGCGCTCTATAAGAAAGAAGGAGTGAATCCGGCGGGAGGCTGTTTGCCGATGCTGATCCAGTTCCCTTTTCTGATCGCCTATTACCGCATGCTGGGCGCCGCGCTCGACCTCCGCCACGCGCACTGGCTGTGGATTCATGACTTGTCGGCCGCCGAGCCGTTTCCGTTTATCCTGCCGATTCTGATGGTTGTGAGTATGCTGGTGGTGCAGAGGATGACGCCGCAGGCCGGAATGGATCCGGCGCAGCAGAGAATGATGTCGGTGATGATGCCGCTGATGATGGGCTTTATCTTCTTCCGGCTGGCTGCAGGACTGAATCTTTATTACGCTGAAGCCAACTTGATTTCGATCGCGCAGCAAGCGGTGATGAACCGTACGTCGCTGGGACGCGAAATGCGCGAGATGCTGGCCAAGCGGGCGCGGAAGAAAGATAAATAGAAATCAGCTTTCACCCGTCAGCTCTCAGCTGTAGCGTTTCGATTTTCGCAGTCGAATTGTGCGGTACGATTTTCTGAGCAGAGCAATCAAACGTTAAACCCGAGATCGGCCCAGCTGAAAGCTGACGGCTGATAACTAAGAGCTGAAATTCATGTCCATTCCCGATAAACTCGCCGCCGCAAACAAGATCAACGAGTTTCTGCAGGCCGTCGTGACTCACGGCGGACTACGACTGAAATACCGGATCGTGGTGGATCCTCCGCTGCCCGAGAACCGCGACTGGGAGAAGCCCGAAATACTGGTGGATTTTGCCGGGCCCGATTCGGCACTGTTGCTTGACCGGGGCGGAGAACTGCTGCGGGCGCTGGAACTGCTGGCGCTCGAAATGCTGCGACTGCCTTCGGGCGAGCATGAAAAGATCTCGTTCGACTGCCAGAACCACCGGTCGCTGCGGATTCAGGAGCTGAGAACGGCGGCGAACGTTGCCGCAGAAAAGGTCCGAAAGACGGGGACGCCGTACCAGTTCAGTCCCATGTCGTCGCGGGAGCGGCGGATTGTGCATCTCGCTCTGCGCGATGAGGCCGATCTGCGGACCGAGAGCGAGGGCGAAGGGATGCGGCGGTGTTTAGTGGTGTATCCCAAGGATTACAAGGCGGCGGGGCATCCTGCGCCAAGAACCATTCCGTGATCGGGAAAGACCGCACTATAAGGTTGGGGCTTTTCATCTGGTGACTACTCCCCCTGACAGAGCGGAGTGCCTTGCGGAAACGGCTTGCGGCGGAGGATGCGGCCGGGTTACGGGGCACTGCCCAACTCACTTGTCCGTGAGAGAAGTAAACTGCCCTTCTTACGGCCATAAAGTCCCACTCATCCAGTCGAATGGCAGTTAGCGATGACTGAGGAGCCTCGTGATTGGCCTCAATCGTCCACCTATTGATCACCTTGATTCGTAGCGGGGTTGGTTCGCGAAAGCAGGAATAGGGAAAAGGGGGTGGCTGATTGGGCCGCCGGTTCAAATGTGTTCTCGCTACGAAGACTGGGGCTAAAGGCCCCTGCCTTTACTCCAGCGGTTCCGG
>Ga0307476_10000034_pt1 | contig 148353 bp, 135 predicted proteins | sample atmos_gasesECM2C_2_FD_203314 | JGI IMG/M metagenome (GOLD analysis project Ga0307476, IMG submission 203314) | Hardwood forest soil microbial communities from Morgan-Monroe State Forest, Indiana, United States - atmos_gasesECM2C_05 | ecosystem: Environmental > Terrestrial > Soil > Temperate... | reverse complement strand
CTTTCGCTACAGTGAAGAACAAGAACTGAATAGCTACGGCTGGGTAGACAAGAACGCTGGGGTTGCGCACATTCCTATTGAGCAGGCGATGCAATTGATCGCGCAGAAGGGTTTGCCGACGACTCCGCAAACTGGGATTGCCCCATTCTCGCCGGTAAATCTGGCGCGGGCTGCGGCGGCCACCTCTGATACGAGTGGAATGACGCCTCAGGAACAGACAAAGACTGAAAAAGGGAAAAAGCAGTGAGCGGTGGATTTAACAATTCGGCGGTGAACGGGCGGGGACGCCCGTTGCTCCACAAACGAAATCGTGGAGCTATCGCTCCCGGACAGCCGAGGGCAGCTGTCCCCACCAAATCTGTGCGCTGGGTTGTTGCTGTGCTGGCCCTTGCTGCAACCGCATTCGCGCAGAATATGAGCACGGGAGGAATTATGGCTCCTCCTGCGAGCGTCAAGCCTGCCGGCCTGGAAAATGTCGGTATTAATCAGCGCCTGGAGCAACAAATTCCGTTGGACCTGACCTTCCGCGATGAGACGGGAAAGACGGTGCAACTGGGCGACTATATTGGCAAGAAGCCGGTAATTCTAAATTTTGTTTATTACAGCTGCCCAATGCTCTGCCCAGAGTTGCTGATTGGACTGGAGAGCTCGCTGAAGGTTTTGAAATTCGACGTTGGCAAAGAATTCGACGTGGTGACGGTCAGCTTCGATCCGAACGACACACCGCAGCTTGCCGCCGCGAAGAAAGCCGACATCCTTAAGCGTTACCACCGGCCGGGCGCGGAAAACGGCTGGCATTTCCTTACCGGTCAGGCGCAATCGATAACTGCGCTCGCGCAGGCCGCAGGCTTTCAATATCACTTTGATAAGAAGACCGGACAATTCGCCCACGCCACCGCGATCATGGTCCTGACTACGGAGGGCAAGCTTTCGCAGTATTACTACGGCGTGGATTTTCCGCCGAAAGACCTGCGCCTCTCGCTGATCCAGGCCTCGGACAATAAGATTGGGACGCTTGCCGATGCGGTCCTTCTGTACTGCTTTCATTACGATCCGGCAACCGGAAAATATAGCGTGATTATTGGCCGCGTTATTCAGGTAGGCGGCGGACTGACAATTGTTTTGCTCGGAGGCATGCTTCTGTTGCTCTTCAAGCGCGGTCCCGACCACCAACTCAGGAGGCAAGGCAGCTCTCATCAATATGTTCGATAATCTTCCACTTTGGCCGACTAGCGCGTCCGTCCACGCCCGTTACGAGGATTGGTTATTCATCTTCCTGACGTTGGTCTCGGTGGCGATGACGGTGCTGATCTTCGCCGCGGTCGCGTTCTTCGCCATGAAGTACCGGCGCCGTCATGGCCGCGAAGCCACGCCGATCGAAGGCTCGTTGCTTCTTGAAATCGGCTGGTCGGTCGCACCTCTGGGGATCATGTTGGTGATGTTCGCCGCTGGCGCCCTTCTTTATTTCAGAATGAGGACGCCTCCCACCGACTCAGACCAGGTTTACGTGGTCGCGAAACAGTGGATGTGGAAGCTGCAGCACATGGAAGGCCCGCGCGAGATCAATCAACTGCACGTGCCTGTGGGCCGCGACATCGAACTGATCATGACTTCGCAGGACGTGATCCACAGCTTTTACGTTCCTGCCTTCCGGGTTAAGCAGGACGTTGTGCCCGGACGCTACACGACTCTTTGGTTCCGCGCCACGCGGCCGGGGACGTATCATCTTTTTTGCGCCCAATACTGCGGGACCATGCACTCGGGAATGATCGGCGAAGTGGTCGTGATGGATCCCCGGGATTACCAGGCCTGGATGGTCAATGGGGCGGCAAGCGGCACGCTGGCGCAAACCGGAATGACGTTATTTCAACAGCTGGGATGCAATACCTGTCATCAGTCCGATGTGCAGGGACGCGGTCCGATGCTGAATGGAGTTTTCGGCCATCCCGTGCAGTTGGAAGACGGCCGGGTGGTGACTGCCGATGAAAACTACGTGCGCGAATCGATCCTGCAACCGGCGGCCAAGATCGTCTCGGGATTCAAGCCCATCATGCCGTCGTGGCAAGGGCAAGTGAACGAGGAGCAACTGAACCAACTGGTCGCGTACATCAAATCGTTGAGCCCGGCTCCGGAAGGTCAGGCAATGACATCGGGAGCGCCGGGAGGAACACAGGCGCAGGAATCGCAGGAAACGAAGTAAAGGAACAAAATGGCAACCGCAGCAGTAAGCACAGAACGGAAGAACTACCTGAACGCGGAGCATGGAATTCGCTCATGGTTGCTCACCACCGACCATAAGCGCATTGCTCTGCTCTATCTGCTCTCGATCACATTTTTCTTTTTTATTGGCGGGTTCTTCGCTTTACTCATCCGACTCGAACTGCTGACCCCGGCGGGCGACCTGATGACGGCCGACATGTACAACAAAGCCTTCACCATGCACGGCCAAATCATGGTCTTTTTCTTCCTGATCCCGTCCATTCCGGCGGTGCTGGGTAATTTCCTCATTCCGATGATGATCGGGGCCAAGGACCTGGCGTTCCCGCGCATTAACCTATTGAGCTGGTACATCTACATCGTGGCTGGAGCCCTTTACCTGCACTGTCTGGTGAACGGCGGCGTCGATACTGGCTGGACCTTCTACACACCCTACTCAAGTCTGTTCAGCAACACTCACGTGGTCGAGGCCGGACTGTCGATCTTCATCGTAGGATTTTCGTCAATTTTGACTGGCCTGAACTTCGTCGTGACCGTGCACCGCATGCGTGCGCCTGGTATGACCTGGTCGCGGCTGCCGCTGTTCGTGTGGTCGCACTACGCCACCAGCATCATCATGCTGCTTGGAACCCCGGTGATCGCCATCACCTTGCTGCTGGTAGTGCTCGAACGAACTCTGAACCTCGGCATCTTCGACCCTTCGCGCGGCGGCGACCCGGTGCTGTTTCAGCACCTGTTCTGGTTTTATTCGCATCCGGCCGTGTACATCATGATTTTGCCGTCGATGGCAGTGATCAGCGAAATTGTTCCCTGCTTCTCGCGCAAGCGGGTGTTTGGATATAGCTTCGTTGCCGCGTCGAGTATCGCCATTGCGGCCATCGGATTTCTGGTTTGGGCGCACCACATGTTTGTCGCCGGAATCTCGCTGTACTCGGCCCTAGTGTTCTCGTTCCTGAGCTTCCTGGTCGCGGTGCCATCGGCAGTTAAAGTATTCAACTGGACTGCCACCATGTACAAAGGCTCGATTTCGTTTTCGACGCCGATGCTTTATGCCTTCGGCTTCATCGGGCTGTTTACCATCGGTGGCCTGACCGGACTGTTTCTCGCGACTCTGGGCGTAGACGTCCACTTGCATGACACCTACTTCGTAATTGCGCACTTCCATTACGTGATGGTCGGCGGCGCGGTCATGGGATATTTGGGCGGCATACATTTTTGGTGGCCCAAAATATCCGGGCGAATGTATCCCGAGGGGTGGGGACGTTTGGCGGCGCTGATTGTCTTCCTCGGCTTCAATCTCACGTTCTTCCCGCAATTTATTGTGGGATATCTGGGCATGCCGCGGCGCTACTGGCAGTATCCGCCTGAATATCAGGTGTATAACGTGCTCTCCACTGCAGGCGCGAGCATTTTGGCGGTCGGATATCTGCTGCCCATGGTTTACCTGCTATGGTCTCTGCGCTATGGCAAGCCGGCTCCGGATAATCCGTGGCAAGCAACCGGGCTGGAGTGGAAGACGCCGTCTCCGCCTCCAACTTTTAATTTTGACGAAACTCCGGTCGTGACTTGGGAAGCCTACGAGTACGAAACCATGCCTTTGCCTGACGAGGTGACCCTTGAGCGATAGAGCCAGCACCGGAGGCAGCCCTCTGGTAGTAGAGCACGAGCACCAAGACCGCCCTGAACTGCGCCATCACTTTGCCGACGTGGTGCAGCAGCGCAATGCTGCTTCGCTTGGCATGTGGTGGTTCCTGGGAACGGAAATCATGTTCTTTGGCGGTATGTTCTGTGGCTACCTGGTTTACCGCCGCGCGTATTTTCCTGAGTTCGCCGCCGGCAGCCGGAGCTTGAACTTACTCGCCGGCACCTTGAATACCGCCGTCCTGATCTGCAGCAGCTTGACGGTTGCGTTGGCGGTGCGCGCGTCGCAGTTGGGCAAGCGCAAGCAGTTGGTCAATCTGCTGCTGGCCACGATTTTCTTCGGAGTTTGCTTTCTTGCCGTCAAAGGGTTTGAGTGGAGAAAAGAATATGTGGAGCATCACATTCCCACCTTCTACTTTGACGCACAGAACATGGCCCACGATAACCCTAACCTGCACATAGACCCGCAGCACGCGAAGATTTTCTTCTCGCTGTACTTCGCATTGACGGGCGTGCACGCGCTGCACATGATCGTCGGAATCGGCATCTTCAGCGTGATCACATTTATGGCATGGCGGGGAAAGTTTGGGCCTGAATATCACACGCCGGTTGAAATTGCCGGGCTGTACTGGCACTTCGTCGATATTGTCTGGATCTATCTGTTCCCGCTTTTATATCTGATTGACCGCCGAGGACCTTGAGCAAACATCATGGCTGAGCACGTCGAGCAATCCGAGCATATTTCGTCCAGCGGCTTTAACTGGCTGATCTGGGCCATTCTCATCGGGGCCACCTTCCTTACTGCATGGATCGCAACCATTGACCTCGGAATGTTTAACACGATCGTCGCACTCTTCATCGCCACCTGCAAAGCCTCGATCGTCGTTCTCTTCTTCATGCACGTGAAGTACACCAGCGAGAAAATGACCAAAGCGGTCTTAATCGCCGCAGTCTTCTGGCTGCTATTGCTGCTGGTGCTGAGCCTGGCGGATTATTCAACCCGCTACGCCGGCTAGCGAGTTCCCACGGACAGTGGTTCAGCGTGGGCGTTTCTTTTGACGAATCCTCTCTCTTTGAAACTCTGCGTTTCCTCCGTGCTTCTCTGTGGTTAAGATTTCTTTTTCCATATCTGCTTCGATAGCGGCGCGTGTTGAATGCTATCTTTAATGGCAAACCATCGTTGATGCCAGAACAATCCGACAACCGGCAAGCCTCGCACACTCTAGAATCCGCGCTGCGCCGCAACGTTCGCGGCGAAGTCCGGTTCGACAATGGCAGCCGCGCTCTCTACGCCACCGACGGCTCCAACTATCGCCAAGTCCCGATCGCCGTCGTGATCCCGCGCGACGCCGATGACGTGATCGCGACGGTCTCCATTTGCCGCGAACACGGCGCTCCGGTCCTTTGCCGCGGCGGCGGCACATCTTTAGCCGGCCAATGTTGCAATGTCGCGGTGGTGCTCGATTTCTCGAAGTACATGTCCAAGATTGTTGAGCTTGATCCCGAGCGCCGCATTGCACGCGTGCAGCCCGGAGTTGTGCTGGATCATCTTCGCAACGCGGCGGAGAAATTTCACCTGACCTTTGGCCCGGATCCGGCTTCGCACAGCCGCTGCACCCTCGGTGGGATGATCGGCAACAATTCATGCGGCGTGCATTCGGTAATGGCGGGCAAGACTGATGAAAACGTCGAAGAACTCGAAATCCTCACCTACGACGGCGTTCGCATGCGCGTGGGCCGCACATCGAATGAAGACCTCGAGAATATCGTTCGCCAGGGCGGGCGGCGCGGCGAGATATATTCCGGATTAAAAACGCTTGGTGATGAATGCGACGATCTGGTGCGCCAGAAATTTCCCAACATTCCCCGCCGCGTATCCGGCTATAACTTAAATTTTCTTCTTCCCGAGAACGGTTTTCACGTTGCGCGGGCGCTGGTCGGTTCGGAAGGAACTTGCGTCACGGTGCTTGAAGCGACTTGCCGTTTGGTCGAAAGCCCGCCTGAGCGCGTCCTGCTGGTGATCGGATGCGCCGATATTTTTGAGTGCGCCGATCTCGTCCCCGAGATCCTGTCGCATCGACCCATTGGCCTTGAAGGCATGGACAACATGCTGGTCGACTACACCCGCTTGAAGCAAATAAATCTGGAGGGCCTGGCGCTATTGCCCGAGGGGCGAGGATGGTTGCTGGCTGAATTTGGCGCGGCAACTGCAGGCGACACGGAACTGCAAGCCCGGACAATGATGGAAGCCTTAAGCCACAGCGGCGCGTCCAGAACTTTTCGCCTGTTCACCGACAAGCAACAGGCAAGAAGGGTCTGGGAGGTCCGCGAATCCTCGCTGGGCGCGGTTTCTAACGTTCCCGGGCAACCGCCGACCTGGGAGGGATGGGAAGACTCTGCGGTCGCGCCTGAGAAGCTGGGTGTCTACCTGCGCGCGCTGCGCAAGCTCACCGACGCCTACAGTTACCGCTGCCTGATGTACGGCCATTTCGGAGACGGCTGCGTGCACAACCGCATGGACTTCGATCTGCAATCGGTCGAAGGCATAAAGAAGTTTCGCAGCTTCATGGAAGAGGCCGCGGACCTGGTGGTCTCATTCGGCGGAACGCTTTCCGGCGAACACGGCGACGGGCAGGCACGGGCTGAACTGCTTCCGAAAATGTTCGGCCCTGAAATCGTGGAAGCCTTTTCCCGTTTCAAGGCGCTTTGGGACCCCGACTGGAAAATGAATCCGGGCAAGCTCGTTCGTCCCAACAAGTTTGATCAGGACCTTCGACTGGGGGTTGATTACCGTCCCTGGCAGCCGACCACGCATTTCAAGTTTCCCCATGACCACGGGAGCCTCGCCGATGCGACGCTGCGGTGCGTGGGAGTTGGCAAGTGCCGCGAATCATCAGGCGGCGTCATGTGCCCAAGCTTTCGCGTCACCTTAGAAGAGGAGCATTCGACTCGCGGTCGCGCTCATCTGTTATGGGAAATGACCAAGGGCGATGTCATTCGCGACGGCTGGCGCGACCAGAACGTCAAATCGTCGCTCGATCTCTGCCTCGCCTGCAAAGGATGCAAGAGCGATTGTCCGGTCGCGGTCGATGTCGCGACATATAAGGCTGAATTTCTTTCGCATTATTACGATGAGCGTCCGCGCCCGTTGAATCACTATGCGTTCACCCACATCGACCGCTGGTCGCGGCTGGCATCGCTAGCGCCAGGTTTGGCGAATTTTCTTACTCACGCGCCGGGGTTGCGGACCGTCGCTAAGTTTGCCGCGGGCGTGGCCCACCAACGCAGCGTGCCTCGGTTTGCCAGCCAGAGCTTCCGAAGTCTGTTTAAGAAAGGAAGCCTGGCAAAATCATCTGGTCCGCCAGTTATGCTATGGCCGGACACGTTTAACAACTATTTCCATCCCGAGACGGCAATCGCGGCGGTTGGTGTGCTGGAGGCGGCGGGATTCACAGTGCGGCTTCCGAAAGGAAATGTGTGCTGCGGGCGGCCGCTGTACGACTTCGGCATGCTGGATAGGGCTAAGAAATTACTGCTGCGCACACTGGCAACGCTCGAAGCCGAAATTACGGATGGCATTCCAGTAGTAGTGCTTGAGCCCAGTTGTGCCACGGTTTTTCGCGACGAAATGCTCAATCTCTTCCCCGATGACATCCGTGCACAGAAGCTCGCCGGGCAGGTGATGCTGTTGAGCGAATTCCTGGAAAAGCATGGCAAGAACTTTAAACTGCCTGAGATCAAAAGAAAGGCGCTGGTTCACGGCCACTGTCATCACAAATCAATCATGAAGATGACCGCCGAGGAGTCTGTCCTGCAGCGGATGGGCGTCGATTATCAGACGCCTGCGCCAGGATGCTGCGGAATGGCGGGCGCGTTCGGCTTCGAAAAAGAAAAATATGCGATCTCAATTGCCATCGGCGAACTTGAACTTCTGCCGGCAGTGCGCAATACGCCTGCAGACTGGCTGATCATCGCTGACGGCTTCAGCTGCCGGGAACAGATCGAGCAATGCACGGGCAGAAAGTCGTTGCATCTGGCACAGGTGATTCAGATGGCCCTGAGCGAAATAGCCTAGTCTCGCCGATGCCCTTCTGTGTTTGACGTACCTCTTACCTTGTCAATAATAGTGGTTGGAGTTCACAACCACTTCGTCTGCTTTAGCGCTCAGTGCAACAAATCGAGTCTTTAGTTACATTCTCAGCGCGCGAGTTTGTCCGCAGCAAATATCAAAACTATGTCAGGAGCAAATATGACGAACAAAATCGGGAAACTATTGGCGTTAACAGTTCTTCTGGGTGGCCTTTTGACGGCTACCAGCTTCGCCGCAACCGTTGCCACGGGCGCAGTAACCCCATCCATCACGGTTCCGGGCGGAAAAGTATTTATTCATACCGCGGTCAGCAATGTCACGCTCACAAATCAGGCGGTCAGCGTGACTCTGGCGGTCACCAACCCGGGCACGTGCATTAGCGGAAAGCTGGCCCCCACAGCGGGCGCCATGGCATTCGGGATGAAGACCGGCGAGACACGTTTTGCCGATCTCTCGCTAGACATCCCCACCTCTGCATGCTCGGGGACCTATGGCGTTACGATTGTGGTCAAAAATAGCGCGGGAACGGTTCTGGCAACGCACAGTACGAAATTTACGGTGGAATTTCCAACTCCGTAGACGAATGTGCAGGAAGTTTTAAAAACAACCCAGGCCGGATAAATAATCCGGCCTTTTCTTCGTTTCTTATATTAACCAAGGTCAACATTTACCACGGCTTCACGGCCCGCAATATTTCTCGTACTGCTCGTAGATGTAAGTGTCGGTCATGCCCGCGATGTAATCGCAGACCACTCGAGCGCGCGGCTCAGATTCGTTTTTTGCTTTTTCCTGATAACTGGCCGGCAGCTTCTCCGGCCGCTTCATCCAGAGTTCAAACAGCTGCGTGATAACGCGCTCGGCATCTTCTTTCTCCGGCTGGAGCGCAGGGCTGTAATACAAGTTGCGATAAAGAAATTCTTTGGTCTCGGCGCGTTCGGCTTCCACTTGCGGACTTAACCCGACCAGCCTCTTGGTAGAGGCGCGAATCTCCTCCAGGCCGATTGTGGAGCGACGGGCGTCCCCGCCCGTCAACTCTCGTTGGTCATCCCCAGCATCGGAAAGGCAATCAATGTTTGCCTGGGTACTCCGGATCAAATCGCCGACCCAGCGATCCAGAATTCGCCGCAGAACTTCGTTGAACTGCAGCTTCTTCGGCGCCGCGGGATATAGCTTCTCAACTTCCGCAAAGAACTGAGCGAACACCGGAACATTTTCCGTGATGTGATCGAGCGTGAGCAGACGCGCTTCGTAGCCGTCATCCAGATCGGCGGTGTTGTAGGCCAATTCGTCAGTCGCGTCGATCAGTTGCGCCTCCAGTGGCGGCCGCTGGTCGAGCCAATATTCTGAAAGTTGCGGAAACTCCTTAGCATCGTAATCGCGCGAGTGCTTGATGATTCCTTCGCGCACTTCGAATGTAAGGTTCAGCCCGCGAAACGCGGCATACCGTTGTTCGAAGTCCTCGACGATCCGCAGCGCGTGCAGGTTGTGATCAAAGAAAAGTCCGTGCCGCCGCATCGCGCTATCTAGCGCTTTCTCTCCAGCGTGCCCGAACGGTGGATGGCCGATGTCGTGCACTAAGGCGAGGGTCTCGACTAGATCAACGTTCAGTCCAAGTTGTGCGGCGATGGTGCGCGAAATCTGCGCGACTTCAAGCGTATGAGTCAGGCGGTTGCGAAAGTGGTCGGAGTAGCGGCCGGTGAAAACTTGCGTCTTGGCCTCAAGCCGGCGAAATGCACGCGAGTGAATTACGCGATCGCGATCACGCTGGAAGTCATTCCGGTACGGGTGCTGAGGCTCAGGATAGCGCCTGCCGCGAGAGTGCTCCACATGGACGGCGTAGGGAGCCAGAGATTGAATCATTCAATCATTGAATCATCGGATCATTGGAAGAGCAATCGCGCCTGGCTTTTTGCGATCCGATTCTGACGATTTAATCCTGACCAGCCAGCACTTCTGCGATTTTGGCGGTGAGTTCGGCGGGGGTAAACGGCTTTTGAATAAAGCCGGCATCGCGGTCAAGATCTTGCAGTTCGTCATCCGCGTAGCCTGACATGAAAAGAACCCGGAGATTAGACCAGCGCTTGCGCGCGATGCGCACCAACTCTGGACCACTGATGTGAGGCATCACTACATCGGTAAGTAGCAAGTCAACTTTACCCTGGTGCTCCGCAATGAGTGTACGCAAACTGTCGCTGCTTTCCGCGGTAATCACGGTGTAGCCGGCTTGCTTAAGAATGGTTTCGCCGAGCTCACGCAATAGCGGCTCATCCTCCGCCAGAAGAATCGTCCCGCTGCCGCGTTTAGGGGTGTCTGACTTCATAGGCTTTTTCGGTGGCGCGGGCACATGGTCAACGCTAGGCAACGATATGTGGAAGGTGCTGCCTTTGCCGGGTTCACTTTCCACTTCGATGTGACCATTGCTTTGTTTGATGATGCCATATACGGTCGCGAGGCCCAGTCCGGTTCCCTTGCCGACTTCTTTTGTGGTGAAAAACGGTTCAAAAATTCGCGCCTGAGTTCCTGCGTCCATACCAATGCCTGTATCAGAGACGGACAAGGTAGCATAAGGGGAAGCAAACATTTTTTCTTTCTCGCCTAAATCCTTCAGCCCGGCAAAACCAGCGGTCGCGATAATCAAGCGACCGCCGTTCGGCATAGCGTCACGGGCGTTGACCACCAGATTTATCAGCACTTGTTCCATCTGCACCGGGTCAGCTTTCACAAAGCCGATGTCAGGGCTGGTGCGAATAACAAGGTCTACGTTTTCGGTCAGTAAACGGCGAAGCATGGCTTCGAGTCCGCGCACAACTGTATTCAGATCGAGAACGCGCGGCTGCAGAGTCTGCTTGCGGCTGAATGCGAGAAGTTGGTGGGTCAGCGATGCGGCCCGGTCGGCGGCTTGCCTGATTTCTTTTGCCGCATGTCCATCGCGCCCGTCGGGATTGCGTTCCATCAACAAACTGCTATAGCCCTTAATGATGGTGAGCAGATTATTAAAATCGTGCGCCACGCCCGACGCAAGTTGCCCCACCGCCTCCATACGCTCAGTCTGCTCCAATCGGCTCTGCAACTGCTTCTGTTCCGTGATGTCCACGAGAACGCCATGAAGCAACTGTTGGCCGTCGGCGCCATGCACCAGGGAGCCGCTGTCGTTCACCCACAGCATTCGGCCGTCGCGTCTGAACATGCGGTATTCCGCTCGAAATGAGTTCCCTGAAAGGGTGGCTTCTTCGGCGGTCTTCACAATCTCAATGTCCTCGGGATGAACGTGGCGAATCCAGTTCCTGGGATCGGAGAGCCATTGCGCAGAGGAATAGCCAAGAAGTTTGTGAATCTGGGGGCTGACGAACCGCCATTCGGATTCCAGGCCTAGTTCCGCAATGTAAGTCACCGCCGATAATTGCTCGACCAGGTTTTGGTAGAGCGTCTCGGCTTCATTGCGGGCTCGTTCATTGGTCGAACGCTCGCTAATGTCGACGGCAACACCTATGGCTCCAGATGACCGTCCGTCTTGTGTTCGAATCGGCGACCAGTGCGTCTCGAATGACAAGCCAACGTCCGGAAGCTCGGCAAAGCACGAGAACTCTTCGCCTGCCAATGCTCGCCGCGCATCGCGGATAATGCCGGGATAATTGCTATACAGCTGAAATATGGATTGCCCGACGTTTTGCCCTCCCCGCAGGCCCAATTTTTCGAGCGCGCGGCCTTCGGACAAAGTGAACTTGCCCTCGGCGTCGATCGCAAAGAAGACTACTGGCGCCTTGGCGACAATCCTGCGCAGGTGCTGCTCGGCATCGCTTAGTATGGGCGCAGGTTTGGGCTGGACGCTCAGAACTTTCCTCGCTGTCGGCTGGTTTGATGAGGGATTCACCCGCCCCGGCTGCGTCAGTCTAGCGCAGTTAGCGCCAAAACCAAGAGTTACTTTGGTTACTCGTGCACACCTCGTCAACGGTGAACGTACTGTGCGTTGGCGCACGCACCGATTATCTTCGCGTGACGCACATGAGCAGGAACTGGCGACAAGCACGCTGCGGCTGCTAACATTCCGTGCAGGATGGCCCTTCGCCGCATCGCCAAGAAAATCAGCAAGACTACGCGCAAGCTGGCGCGCAAACCTTCAGAAAATCGTCCGCTGGGCGAACTCGTAATTATTACCGGGATGAGTGGTTCGGGGAAAGCCTCCGTCCTAAAGGCTTTCGAGGACCTCGGCTATTATTGCGTCGATAATCTGCCGGTGGGACTGATCCCGCGATTTGCCGAGCTGGTGCAATCTTCTGAGAACCCGCGCACCGCATTGGTTGTAGACGTCCGCGAGGGCCGGCAACTGGAAGAACTGCCGACCATCGTGAAATCGGTCAAGCGGATGATCGCAACCAAAATGATCTTCTTGGAGGCCTCAGATGAAGTCCTGCTGCGCCGCTACAGTGAAACTCGCCGGCCACATCCATTAGGAACTGACACGCCGGTCAAAACTTCTCTGGGCGCAGAACGCCGACACCTGCAGCATATTCGGGCGATCGCGGACCTGGTCATTGATACGTCCAAGTTCAATGTCCACGAATTGCGAGCACATATCATCGACCTGTTTCAGAAAAAGGAAAAAGGCAGGAAAATTCTGGTGTCATGCGTGAGCTTTGGGTTCAAGCATGGAGTTCCAGAAGACGCCGATCTCGTATTCGACGTGCGATTCTTGCCCAACCCGCACTTTGTTCCTGAATTTCGACCGTTGACCGGGCTGCATCCCAAGGTCGCAAAGTATATTCGCTCGTTTCCGCAGACCACCGAGTTCATCCAGCGAATTTCCGATTTGCTGATTTATCTTCTGCCGCATTACATTCACGAGGGCAAAAGCTATTTGACAATTGCATTCGGATGTACCGGCGGTCAGCACCGCTCGGTCATGATCGCTGAAGACGTCGCCAAGCGACTGAAGCAGGCGGGTTACCGAGTCAAAGTCGCCCATCGCGACAGCCCAAAGTGATCCATGCAACTTCGTCCTTTACCCTTCTCTGGAGGAGTCAGCTACGCGATAGTTTTTTGGATCGCGTGCACGGTGTGGGTCGTCCCGGAACTTGTTGCAGCGAAGATCAAGCGCTCGCCTAATTCCTCGACGGCCCGAGATCAAGGCTCACTCCATCTAATTGCCTTGCTGTGGTTGACAGGCATCGCAGCCGACATCTTTCTCTCTCTGATTCTGCCGCAGGGCGGTGTTGTTCACACACGAACCGTTTTTTTCATTGTCGGGATCTGCCTGATGGTTGCCGGAATTGCATTTCGTTGGTACTCAGCCGCCGTGCTGGGAAAATACTTCACGTTTGATGTGTCAATCCAAAGCGGTCACGCTCTGATTGAGCAAGGTCCCTATCGGTACATCCGCCATCCGTCCTACACCGGCGCACTTTTGACGTTAGTCGGATTCGGTTTAGCGCTCGGGAATTGGGCTGGCCTTCTTGTAAGTTTCTTGTGCCTGGGCTCAGCTTATGCCTATCGCATACCCATAGAAGAAGCGGCCCTCCTGACCTTTCTGGGCGAGCCCTACTCGCAATATGTGAACAGGACTTGGCGCCTCGTGCCGTTTTTATTCTAGATTGGGAGCAGCACCCTCAAGAGTCGCCTATGATTTCGAGACGGAAATTTATCGCTACTTCGGCGGCCCTCGCCGCTAGTTCAAGTTTTTCAACAAAGCTGTTTGCTGGCGCTGAATCCGTAGTCGCTAGCGAGACCATCGTAAACGACATTCATTCCCAGTTGAATTCCACTCGGGTATTGAAGGTGCTGCAGCCCCAATCCCTAGATGATGTGCAGCGAATAATTCGGTCCGCCGCAGCAAATCACAAGTCGATCTCCGTCTCCGGTGGACGGCATGCAATGGGAGGACAGCAATTTGGCACTGACACCTGGCTGATCGATATCCGAAAAATGAATCGCGTACTCCATTTGGACCGTGAGCGCGGGATTCTAGAGATCGAGGCGGGTATTGAGTGGCCAGAATTGATAAATGGCTACCTCTCACTTCAAGGCGGGAAGCCCAAGGCTTGGGGAATAGCGCAAAAACAGACCGGAGCAGACCGGCTAACCATTGCCGGAACACTTGCCGCGAACGCTCACGGGCGTGGACTGAAAATGAAGCCTATCACCAGTAATGTCGAGTCGTTGGTGCTCATAGATGCGTCGGGGGTTGCGCACACCTGCAGCCGAACTGAGAATCCAGAATTATTCCGGCTGGTCATCGGTGGTTATGGTTTGTTCGGGATTGTTACCTCCGTGAACTTGCGACTCGTCCCGCGCAAAAAGGTTGAGCGCGTCGTAGAAATTCGAACGGTAGACGAAATCATTTCCGCATTTGAGAAGCGAATCTTCGACGGCTTTACCTATGGAGATTTCCAATTTGCCATAGAGCGCGACTCTGCGGACTTCATGCACAAAGGCGTTTTCTCCTGTTACCGTGCGGTCCCTGACAATGCGCAGGTACCCGCCGATCAAAAAGAATTGTCGGACGAAAACTGGCGGCAATTGCTCTATCTCGCACATGCCGCGCCGAAAAAGGCATTTGAACGTTATGCGGAGTATTACCTTTCTACCAATGGCCAAGTGTATTGGTCAGATCTCCACCAGTTGAGTATTTACCCAGACAATTACCATCGCGAGATCGACGCAAAACTCCACGCTCCTTATCCGGCTAGTGAGATCATCACAGAAATTAATGTTCCGCGGTCGAAGCTAAACGATTTTTTCGCCGAAGTACGTGAGGACTTCCGCAAGAATGCTGTCGAACTTATTTACGGAACCGTTCGCATCATCGAACGTGACACTGAAAGTTTCTTGCCCTGGGCAAAGGAAAACTACGCGTGCACGATATTTAATCTACATACTGTCCACAGCCCCGAGGGTCTGGCGCGCTCGGCCGATACGTTTCGTCGGTTGATTGATATGGCCGCGCGCCGTGGAGGAACGTACTACCTGACGTACCATCGTTTCGCGACCAGGAGGCAGGTGGAGGCTTGCTATCCGGAATTCTCTGAGTTCTTAGGACTCAAGAGAAAGTACGACCCCGAAGATCGGTTTCAGAGCGACTGGTACCGGCACTACAAGCATATGTTCGCCGACAGTCTGTGATTGGGCACATCTAGGTCAGTTTCAACCCCGGACCAATCTATGATGTCTCAGTGCGGCTCGATCGGAGCGCCAGCTGGAGTCAACCGTGCCTCGAATTGTTTCAGGACTGGAATGCCGGCCAGGCCGGTATAAATCCTATACAACGCGTATCCGTGGAATGCGACTGCAAGAACATCTTTAAAATAAAGCATGACCAGTGCATCCGCTGCGTAGAGCCCCATACCGACGAGGAACGCCCATTGCTCGCCCTTTCGAGCGAAATTCCAGAACACAACGAACACTCCGGCAATAAAACAGTTAATAATCAAGTCCAGCGCAAAACCCGTCTGACCCGCCTGGTGCGCAAGTCCATCGACAAATTGGGCAATGCCGAGGCCAAAAATAAAGCGAAGGTGCGCGCCACTCATGGACAAGACCGAATTGATGACGGAAAGGATTGCGACCGCGCGGAACCAGCCTGCGCCCACTTTTACCACGCGCTCCGCCCGCAACTTCTGTTCGACCAGATTCGTAACTGAGGTTTGACTTCCACTGAGCCCAAGACCTGGACTAGACATGCTGCCTCCAAGGGAACGCGAATTTCAGCTGGGGAAGTTCGGAACATGCTAGCACACGTGGTGAGATGGTCAAACAGAATCCTGATAGAGAATCTAGGCCATCACCGCGATCAGAGGCTTGGCGCTGGGTAAGATTTTCCCAACTTCGACAGCCGAAACTCCAGCTGAGTTGAGCGCGTCGATCAGTTCGTCTGCGTGATCACCGGCTACCGGGATCAGCAGCCCTCCGGAGGTTTGCGGATCGAAGAGCAGAGCTTTCATCTCATCAGAAATGTTCTCTTTATAATCCACTACGCACTCGGCGAACTCGCGGTTAGCATTCAGTCCGCCGGGAATGTAGCCTGCACGCACACATTCAATAGCGCCTTCGAGCAACGGGACGCGGCTTGCATGGATTTGTGCCGAAACATTTTCGGAAGCCAATAGCATTTCGCGGAGGTGTCCAATCAAGCCGAAGCCGGTTATGTCGGTCAAGGCGTGGACGCTGCCATTTGGTGCGGAGCTTCGCTCCGCGGGACGGGCGAGGGCGCCCGTCCCCACACGGCCGCTGCCGGTTACTACTTCAGCGGCTATCTTGTTCAGTGTGGTCATGGAGGCAACCGCTGCGTCGATCCAGGTTTGCTTCGCTACGCCTTTTTTAATCGCTGTCGAAATCACGCCAGTTCCCAAAGCTTTGGTGAGCAGCAGGCGATCTCCTGCTCTCGCTCCGCCATTTTTCACGACGTGCGAGGGACTCACCGTGCCGGTGACCGAGTATCCAAACTTAGTTTCTTCATCCCGAATGCTGTGGCCGCCGATGATGGTGCACCCCGCTTCTATCATTTTCGATAATCCGCCAGCGAGAATGCGCTCAAGAATTTCCAAGTCACCTTTTTCCGGGAAGCAGACTAACGCCAGCGCGGTAAGTGGGTGCGCGCCCATTGCGTAAATATCACTGAGGGAATTTGCCGCCGCGATCTGGCCGAACGTATATGGATCGTCAACGATAGGGGTGAAGAAGTCTACCGTTTGCACTAACGCTCTATCTGGCGCGATTTGATACACTCCGGCGTCGTCGGCGTGGTCGAAGCCGACTAGAACATTCGGGTCGTATTGCCGGGCTAATTTCCCAAGCACCTTGTCCAGCGCCGCCGGACTCAGCTTGGAAGCTCAACCCGCGGCTTTTACCGTTTCAGTAAGGCGCACGGCTTTAGTTTCGGACATGAGGACATTGTAGAGGAGGAGGTCGCGTCCGAGCTTTGGGTCCAGCATTTTCGCGAGTTTGTTACAAAAAACTGAACGCCGCGCAGAATCGAGCTCGGTCCCACAGTTATTGCTCTTTCGCGAGACCCCGATTTTCGCAGCTCCAATTTGCGCTTGTTCTGCTTTTGGAAAAAATGTGACGATTCTTGCATCGCCGCGTAATCCTGCTCCATTATTCCCAGATGCATACTGCCGGAGTTTTCCTGGTGGGAATAGGGATTGCAACAGTGATCGCAATTTTCGCGGCTTCCAAACAGTCCCGTTCCCTGAGAGATGACATCGTCATATCTCACTCATCGCGTGACGAAGACGCCTTGTAATGGCGATGACCCTACTTTAGGTTGACGTCGGTTATCTTCAGCTCGGGAGAAGCCTGGTTCCACTGCTCGCTTACATGCTCAAAGATCAGCCGGAAGGGTTTGGTTTGTCCGGAAGCCAATGGCGCGGTCGCGAGGTCAACGGTGTCGGGATATGGACCGCTGGTCTGCAGCAGTTTGATTGGAACATCCTCTATCTGCGCAACCTGACCGTAGGAATCTTTGAACGTGACCCGCACCACCGCGTGCGTAACCATCTTGTCCCCGATATTGGCGATGTTGCCGTCAATGTACGTGACGCTGGCGCCCACAAAATTCTGCGCCTGGCTCATCTTGATATCTGAGATTTGCAGTTTGGCGGCGTAGGGCGGAATCTTCGGCGCGGTCTTCACAGGTTCTCGAAGCAAGAGCGCGGCCGCCAGAACCAGGCCGACGACAACCGCGATTGCACCTACGATGAATCGCCGACTGTGGTCAGGTTCCTGCGTGCCCGGTGATGGCTGGATGAGATCGAGACCGCCCATGTCAGGATTGTATTGCTTGCGGGAACTCCGGGTTATTTTTTGATCAGCGTAGTGTGGCTGGCGACGCACTGCCAAAGCTTGTTATCGAAGACCCAGGTGTCGGTGAACCGTCCCCAGTGTTCGAACGGGCGTCCTTTGTATTTTCCCTTGGTGTGATAGGTTCCGATTACTATCGCGGCTCCCTCATAGGTGAACACTTTCACATTCTCATTTTCAACCACGGTTGCTTGGTAAGAGGTGTCCTTCAGGTCAGCAAGAAATTGGGTCTTATTCATCACCGTGCCGTCGTAGTCGGTGTAGATAAAGGTGTCCGGTAACATGCTGGCGACGGCCGTGGAATTGTGATGCAGCTGGGCCTGATTCCATGCGTTTTCTAAGGCGAGAATTCTGCTTTCGTCTGCTTGTCCGGCCGCGTGCGCCAGCGGAGACAGAAACAGCGCGATTATTCCAGCTACGAACACAGAGCGCATGCCCCCATGTTACGCAGGAAGATTGTTAAGGAGTGATATCTGAGAAGATGCCTGGTCGGACTCGCGTGGCTTATTCTCCGCCGACCGTAAGCCCGTCAATGCGGATCGTCGGAGACGCAACCGAGCCACGAAACTCCAAGTCGTTGGCAATCTCTGAAATATTCAGGAACATGTCTTTCAGATTGCCAGCTACCGTAATTTCTTCGACCGGATAAGTAAGCTCGCCGCCAGAGATCCAAATTCCGGACGCGCCGCGGGAGTAATCCCCGGTGACCAGGTTCACGCCCATGCCTAGAAATTCCGTGACGTAGAGTCCTTCCTTAACATCGCCGATAAGCTGCTGCGGAGTTCGAGCGCCGGGCTGAAGGAAATAATTTCCCGGACCGATTCCAGGAGTTCCCGCCAGTCCGCGCGATGCGTTGGCAGTCGTTTGCAGTCCAAGCTTCTTCGCTGTGTAGGTGTTGAGCACGTATGACTTGAGAACACCGTTTTCGATCACCACAGTGCGGCGAGTCGGAATACCCTCGCCATCGAAGGGGCTGGTACCGAAACCCCCGACCATGGTGCCGTCGTCGATGACGGTTACTTGCGGGGCTGCGATCTTCTCGCCGAGTTTTCCAGCAAGGAAAGATGCGCCGCGATAAACCGAATCTCCATTCACGCCTTCGAAAATATGGCCGAGTATCGAGTTCGCGACTAGCGGATCAAAAATGATCGGGACCTCTTGAGTCTTCACCTTTCGAGCACCCAGTCGCCGAAGCGTGCGCTGGGCGGCAATTTTGCCGACATGCTCTGGGGATTCGAGACGGTCTAGGTTGCGTGCTACTGAAAACCAGTAGTCGCGCTGCATGCCTCCCTTTTCGTCTTGTGCAATCGGAATAGCTGCAACCGAACAGTACGATCGGCGGAATTCTCCGATGAAGCCATGCGAGTTCGCAAGAATTTTGTGGCCGGTGGCAGCATCGAACGATCCACCCTCGGAATTCTTGATTCGCGTGTCGAAATCGAGCGCGGCTTTTTCGGCGCGGCGGGCATAGCTGATTCGTTCCTCTCCGGGAAGCGAATACACGTCGGCTGAGTAAAGATCGAGGTTGCCGGAGATAGAGCCGAGCTGCGACGCTTCGGGAATTCCGGAAAAAGGATCTTCGGAAGTAATCTTCGCCAACTCAATCGCCGACTTCACCATGCGATCGAGGCCAGACGACGTAAAGTCGCTGGAGTGTGTGCTGGCCGCGCGCTGTCCGTTGAACACGCGAACACCAATCGATTTCGATCCGGACTCTTTTAGCGTTTCAACCTGACCTAGCCGAACAAGCGTGGAGAATTCGTCACCTTCGCGAATGACGCATTCGGCGGCTGTCGCGCCTCCCGACATCGCGCGCTGGACGATGTCCTGGGCGAGTTCGCGAAGGTCAGTTTCAGTTTGGGCTTCGAGAATGGTTTCAGGCATAAGTCAAATCATTTTCACCACGGAGACACTGAGGCACGGAGGAAACCAAATTTTCACGCGAATTGGATTCAATACGATTTCTAGGAACTCGACTCTCACCTTTCTCGCCGAAGAAACGAATCTTCATGGGACTGAATTTCTCAGTGTCTCAGTGTCTCCGTGGTGAAGGGGTTCACTGCATGAACCCGCCGGCCTCGCGTTTGGCGGTTCCGCCGACGGTCAGCCGATCGAGCTTTGTCGTCGGCATTCCGACGCCTACCGGCACGGCTTGTCCATCCTTACCGCAGGTGCCGATGCCTTCATCGAGCTTCAAATCGTTTCCGACCATTGAAACTCGAGTCAGCGCATCTGGGCCGTTGCCGATCAAGGTTGCGCCGCGAATGGGCGCGGTCACGTGACCGTCCTCGATCATGTAAGCCTCAGAGGCCGAGAAGACGAACTTTCCGTTGGTAATGTCCACCTGACCGCCGCCGAAGTTTACCGCATAAATTCCGCGCTTCACCGAACGAATAATATCTTCCGGCTCGTCTTCACCAGCAAGCAAGTAGGTATTGGTCATGCGCGGCATGGGAATGTGTTCGTAGCTTTCGCGTCGCCCGTTGCCCGTGTCAGCCATTCCCATTAATCGCGCCGAGAGCTTGTCGCTCAGGTATCCCTTGAGAATTCCTTTTTCGATCAGGACAGTCTCCTGCGTGGCGTGACCCTCGTCGTCCACGTTGAGCGAACCGCGACGCCAGGGCATGACGCCGTTATCAACCACCGTGCACTTTTCGCTGGCGACTTTTTTGCCGATGAGCCCGGCAAACGCTGATGTCTGCTTGCGATTGAAATCCGCTTCGAGTCCGTGACCGACAGCTTCGTGAATCAGCACTCCCGGCCAGCCTGGCCCGAGTACAACTTCCATATCCCCGGCAGGCGCCTCACGCGCATCGAGTTGCAAAATCGATTGCCGCGCCGCTTCTTTCGCGAAATATTCCGGCGTCTTTTCTCCAAAGAAGAAATCCAGGGCCACGCGACCTCCGCCGCCGGAGCTACCACGAGCGGAATTGGTTTCAGTCTTGGCGATGCAGGAGACGTTCAGACGGGCCAGCGGCTGGGAATCCTCAGCAAATGTGCCGTCGGATCCAACCACCAGAATAGTACGCAACTCGTCAGCGTAATTGGCGCGGACTTCTTTAATTCGCGGATCGAAGCCCCGGGCCGCAGCATCCGCCCGCATTACAAGTTCTACCTTGGCGGTAATTTCGGCATCCACCGATGGCAGAATCACGGGATACAGACTGCGCGCCGCCTTCTGCTGAAATCCCGCGCTTGGGGTTTTGGCTGGGCCTTTTGCGATTAAAGCCGCCGTGCGCGCCGCATGCAGAATTCGTGAAGAAGAAAGGTCATCGGTGTAGGCATAACCCGTCCGCTCGCCGCAGATGACGCGAATCCCGCATCCCGCAGAAATGCCCTGCGACGCCGACTTGACCATGGATTCATCCACGCTCAACGAGGTCGAGGAAAGATACTCAAAATAAAGGTCGGCATAGTCGCCGCCAGCCGAAAGCGCCGCCGCCAGATAGTGTTCCAAGTCGCGGTCGCTCAGTCCGTAATGCTGGAAAAAGAAATGATTATTGTCCACGCCTATTGGATGACCTCGCGCCAGAAAGGGACTCCGAATGCAGGAAACCCGTTGAATTGATTATCCCACACGGGCCTGTGAGTATCAGGGCGGGCCTGGTGAGAGATAGCGTCTAGCGAGTGGACGCCTAATCAGGAAGCTTGATGCTGCCGTCCGCGGCGATCTGGAAAAACGGATTCCACGCCACTTCCCATGAGAAACCGTCGGGATCGGCGAAATATCCGGAGTAGCCGCCCCAGAAAGCTTCTGCTGCAGGTTTGAGCAGTTTGGCACCGGCTGATTGGGCCTCCATCAGAATGGAATCGACCTCTTCCCGGGTGCGGGTATTGTAGGCCAGAGTTATTCCGCCGAAGCCATGGCCATCGGCGGCAACATTAGCGTCCTTAACGAGTTCGTTTCGCGGGTACAAGGCCAGCGCCATGCCTCCCACCTGAAAGAAAACAATGCTCTCGTTGTCGGCCATTGACCGCCGCCACCCCAGGCGCTCGTAGAATTCCCGGCTCCTGTCCAGATCTTTGACTCCAAGTGTGACAATGCTGACGCGCTGCTCCATGCGCCTCCTCGTTGCGAGGGCCAAAATCCTTCCTCATCAAATGTATTACAAAACCATGTTCACTCGTCACAGACGTTTTTCAAGTCTTCTGCCAGACTCCTCCGCATGACCTCTCAAACCCTGGCCGCCACACTCGAAGGTTTCCTCTCCGGCAGCAGCAACGCAGTTGTAATCGAAGATGGCGCTATCACCTTTGATCTTGGACAGGCCAAGTACTCGGTTTCGGGGGAGACCAACAAATGCCTGCTGCATTTGTGGTCGCAAGAACGGAATGTCGTTCGCCGGGTTCTCGACGTCGAGAACAAAGGTGAGACCCTGCGGGTCACTGTGCAGCGAATGGGACAGGCACGCCCCACTAGGCTGGAAATTTGCCGGGAGCGCGATGCCCGAACCAGCTCTGCGAAACGCGCCGCCCGGGTCACCTACCAGCGGACCCTCGATAGAGTGCTGCGGCAAAAGTTTCCTGACCTGACGGTCACCCAGCTCAGCACGTCTATGGATCTAGAGAAATCCTTCGGCCCCGTTTATACGCGCGGATTGTTGCGCCGCGGACTGACAGGGTTCGCGGTGCTCGGGGTTAACCGCCACGAACTGCAATCGTCGATTGACGCGGCACTCACCTTCGGGATTCTATGGCTGGAGGTTTGCCGCGAAGCCCACTTAGGCAAATTGGTCATCGAGGGCCTGAAGCTGTTTGTCCCTGAAGGATGCTCATCGCTGGTGCGCGAACGCATGGCGCACCTGAACTTCGGTGCAGCCAAGTGGCAACTTTACGAATTAGAGGAGCGGGGTGAGGAACTCAAGCGGATGGAAATCTCCGATCGCGGAAACGTCTCTACCCGGCTGGTCCGGTGTCCCGAGGAAACCGAGATTCTTGCCCGCTTTGCAGCGCCGGTGGCGCTGGTCAAGGCATTGATGCCGGAAGTGGAAGTCGGGATTGGGTCGCCGGCCGAGGTTTCATTCCGTTGTCATGGATTGGAATTTGCGCGGGCCAGGCTGACCGCCAAGCCCGCGAGTTTTCGCAGCGAGCCGGAAATCGTGTTCGGCGCCGGCCCTGGGGAACGCGTTCTCGATGGCGACAATTTTGCGAACTTTGAGCGGCTCATCCGCAGCATTGGCGAAGTCCGTCACGCCGAGGGCCCTAGCGAGAGCCGGTGGTGGCGGTTGCATCCCGAACGCTGGCTGGAATCGCTGGTAGTAAAAAATATTTGCGCGTTGGATGACCAGTTCGATCCTCGATGGTGCTATTCGCAGGTGCCCGCGTTCTCTGCGTCCGATCGAGCGATGATTGATGTGCTGGTGGTCACTCGTGAGGGCAGGCTCGCCGTCGTCGAATTAAAGGCGGATGAGGACATTCATCTGCCGTTACAGGGAATCGATTACTGGTCGCGGGTGGCATGGCACCACTCGCGCGGGGAGTTTCAGAAATTCGGATACTTTGCCGAACGCGAGCTTTCGTCTCAGCCGCCGCTGCTGATGATGGTGGCGCCGGCCTTGCGAGTGCATCCCGCTACCGATACTTTGTTGCGCTACGTGTCGCTAGAAGTTGACTGGGTGTTGTTGGGAATAGACGAGCGTTGGAGAAAAGATCTGCGAGTGGTATTCCGGAAAAGGCCGGACAGGTCTCTGCTAAAGATGGCCGGATGATTGGTTGATTGCTTTATTCGCAGAGGTGCTTGGTTTCCTTCGTGTCCTTCGTGGTTAATGATTTTGTTAGTTCGTCACCAGTAAGGAGATCTCGACTTCGCTCCGGGCCCGGTACGCTGGGAAAGCGCGAGTGCCGGTCGTTATTTCCAAATTCCCAACAACCGGCGTACATCGATCAATTGTCCGAGATGGTGCGCGGTGTGATCGGCAACCAGCATCGCCTCGCGCAAAATCGTCTGGCCTTGTCCCCATTCGATTTGCGCAAACAGATCGGTCTTGGGGTCGTTCACTAATTTCTTCATCGCGTCCAGATCTTCGCGAAATGACTTGACGCTCGCATCCCACGCGGTCGGGCTTGGCGGCGCAGGTTTTTTCGGCCAATATGCGTCCGGCCACTTCATTGCTTTGTACTTAGGATTGCGGCTGAAATCGAGAATGTCTTGTTGCGTAATGCGCATGTGCTCGACCAGCATCCACGCGGAGTGCGGCAATCCTTTTGGAACTTCGCCATAGAATTTCGCCGGAAAATCTGCGACCACGTCATCGAAGGCCGCGTGGGCATGGCCGCCATCGAGCAGTTCAATTAGATGCTTGCGAAGCGATTGGTCTGTGTTCATAAATAGAAGGCTGCGTTTATCAGAGAAAATCTCCGTCTAGGATGGCGGAACCAGCGGCTGCGTCGCAGAAAATGTTGCTGATTCTTGCGGCTTTTCTCCGTTGTACACTCTGCCAATCCCGCGCACGATTCGCCGCAAAGGCCACGTTCCTCTTTTATCTGCGAGGAATATCTCTCCGATGCGATGTGACCGGTAATACCAGCGCTTCAGAATCGCAAGATGCTCTGTACTCTCTGCCGCCGATACCGCGCGCTCGTCAGAAATTCGTTGGATAACCTCCTGTACCCGGGATTCCATTGAAACATGTTTGTGTAACACCGTGCCAGCTGCCAGTTCTCTATTGGCGCCGTCAGCGGGGTTCGTTGACATGAACGAACGCGCAACCTCGAACGATGCAGGCCCGTGCAGAATTCCATCTGCAAAGGCAAATAGCGAAACTGAACCCGCTTGTGCACCCGGCTGCACGATGATGGCTTGCAGCTGTCCAATGGGTTGCACAATCTCCGGTAATTGCGAGAGCAGATGCTTGAGTTTTTCGATTTTGCCATGGATCGCCGCGGCGTCTTCGAATGCAAGCCGTGACGACGCCTGCTCGCGTTGTTCAGCAAGTTCTCGGGTGAGGGATTCGCCGCCCGTATCGAAGAACGCCTGCACGCGAGAGACCTCGGCGTGATATTCGTTGTCAGTGCAGCCTTTGTAGCAGGGCGCCAGGCACATCTTCATCTCGGAATAGACGCAGCCGGGAAACGACGGATCGGGATGCAGGTCGTCGACGCAGCGCCGCATCTTGAAAAAATCCAAAGCATCGCTGGCGAATTTTTCCGCAGCCACGCGGGAAGGAAATGGGCCGTAGAAAATATTGTGACTAGAGGGAGACAACCGTTCCTGGCGGTCGAGCCGGGCGGGGACGCCCGGCTCCCCAACAGCTTTTGGGATTTTTCCCAGCCGCGTCGTCACCGATGCGCGCGGATATTCGTTCTCCAAATGCAGCTTGACCAGTGGCGCAGGACGCAATCTTAGCCGCGCTGCATAAGATCCAGGAAAATTCTGCCGCAGTAGTTTGTAGAGAAGAAACTGGGACTCGAAATCCGAACCGGTCGGTGTGAACTCAATTCCTCGGACTCGCTCGCGGAGGTTCAGCCGCTTGCTTTGTTCCGCGGGCCTGCCCAGCAGGCGCTGCAGCCGCCTCCGCAGATTCGCGGTCTTGCTGACGTAAGGTTCGCCATCGCCACGCAGCACGAACACGGCCGGCGCGGCCGGAACCTCCATGAAGAAGCTGTCGTCACAATCCGGCGAGAATGTCAGTACGCGCGCGAGCACAAAGATATTGTAGTTTCCCCCGCGCAGAGCACGAGGTTGATATCAGGGCACGTTCTCAGTTTTCTTCGCTTCGCGTTCTTTACGCAGCTCTTCCAGCCGCTTCTTTAGAAATTCCTGATACTCCTGGCGCAATTTCGGATCAGTCGGCGTGCTGTAAATTTCGCTCGATTTGTATCTGCATTCAGCAAACTTCTTCTTCGTCCATTCATCGTGGATATGGGTTTCATCGGCGCGGTCCAGCACTTCCTGCACGAACTGCGGGGGCACAAAATACACGCCTTCGCGGTCGCCAACCACCAAGTCACCGGGCATCACGGTCGCATTGCCTATGCGAATGGGAACGTTAATCCCGGTCATCATCACGTTGTCGATCGGTGTCGGATCGACGGAGCGGAAATATGCGGGCATGTCGATTTCCGCAATTCCCTCGAGGTCGCGCACGCTGCCATCCACCACCAAGCCTCCGCCGTGAGTGGCCTCCATGACGTAATAAAAAAGATTATCGCCAACGATGGTGCCATCAACTTTTTTTCCAAACAGGTCCACCACGAGGACGTCTCCCGGTTGCAGCATGTCGATCGCGGTCTGATTTTCCAGGCGTCCAACGCCATGTTCTTTAGCTTTGGATTCGGCAACGCCGTCGACGTCGCGGCGCATGGGCATGAACTGAACCGTGAAAGCACGACCGACCATGGTTTTGCCGGGATGCAGAACCTGGAAACCGTCCGCATACTGGCTGTTGAAGTGCTTGTGCTGCAGGACCTCCCAGACTTCCTCGGAAGACAATCCTTTAGCGCGTTCGATCAAATCATCCGGCACCTTCGGCCGACCATCCGCAAGGCGTCCGAATGGATTTTGCGCGGTGTAGTCAATCAGCTCCTGCTTCGAAAAGCTGATGAGTTGGGCGGAGGCGGCAGGAACCAACGAGAGGCAGGCCCAGACAAACAGGCGAACGCTGATCGGAATACGAAGGTTTATAGTTTTCAATTCTTGCCCTCCAGGAGAACGGAAAGCTTCAGCTTACATTCTTTTCATTGAAGTTTATTGGACAGCCGAGGGCAACTGTCCCCACAGAACACTCCCAGGTAGAAAGTTAAGCCGTGGCGGGCTGGGGTTCTTTTACTGCAGCGTCGAGATGCTGCAAGGTCTGCTGCACAGTGAGGGAATACATCTCGCGGCCCACTCCCTCGCCGGACTCAAGAGCTTTCTTCAGAAAATGTCCGGCAATAGCGATGGCCAGCGGATCAGTGATGATTTTGGAGTGGCTCTTCTCATATTCGCTCCAAGCCATCAGGGGAAGCGCAACCCACACTGGTCGGCCGTCAACCAGAAACTTGATATCCACGGCGTCTGCGTGGCGGGTGGCGACAGCGACAATCAGCGCCTGGTAAATACAGTGGACCTGCTTCTTGGTCCAGCGATCAAAGGCATGGAAGTCGCGATACATGGAAATAAAACTATACCAATCGATACCGGGGAACCGCAATTCGCCGAGGTAAATTGCGACGACAAGCCAACTTCATTTCCTCGTAGCCATTTCTGATTTGGTCTCGATGTCGAGTTGCGCCTGCGCAAGCCCGTCTCCGGTCGCGACCACATGAATCTTGCCGGGACCAGAGTGTGACCGCAGGATCAGCAGCGCCATACCATTGAACGCTTTGCGATGATCGGCGTGGAATGGCTCGGTGGTGGCGGCGTTGCCGTTATCCACTCCAGCGATTTCGCCTGCACCGGTCACACTGAAGTCAATGAGGTTATCTGCAAGTGGACACAAATTTTCATCTTTGTCCTCGACACGAACAGTCAGGTAAGAAAGATCGTCCCCGTCGGCATGGATCACGCTGCGATCGGCACTCAACTTGATACGCGCGGGCGCGCCCGCGGTGCGAATTTCCTGCTCCGCCACTTGCTTGCCACCTGAGTACGCCACGGCCCGCAAAGTGCCCGGCTGATACGGCACCTGCCAGATCAGACGATACTTGCTAACGAATTTTCCAGTGTCGCTGACGTTATGGCCGACCGGCATTTCCCATTCATCGCTGAACCGCTTCTTTCTGCCCAGCGATTTTCCGTTCAGAAATAATTCCACTTCTTCTGCGTTGCTATAGGCCATGACAGGAATGCTCCGCCCTTCTCGCCCCTCCCAATTCCAATGCGGCAGAATGTGGACCATGGGTTGTGTCGTCCACTGGCTCTGATAAAGGTAGTAGTTGTCTTTGGGAAAACCGGCGAGATCGACAAAGCCGAAGTATGAACTGCGCGCCGGCCAGTCATCCTTAGTGTCGGCACTGTTGCCGTCCCAATAGGGCGTGGGTTCTCCGATGTAGTCGAAGCCTGTCCACACAAATTCTGCGAACACGTTAGGTAGTTTGCCCTGATAAGTGAACTCAACATCCGGACAATATGCCCAGAAGGGCGCAACCGTGTCATAGCTGCTGACCTGGTGCGAAGGCGGCTTCTCGAAAGCCACGATTGGCAGATTGTAGACGCCGCGAGAACTCACACAAGACTCAGTTTCGGAGCCGAAGACCACCCAATCGGGGTGGTCGTGCATGATCTGCTCGTAATGCATGGGTTGATAGTTGAATCCCTTGATGTCAACGTTGTCGGCGAAATGATTGCGGATAGCGGCAGCCCAGTCATTCATTGCCGAAGTGGTGGGGCGAGTAGGGTCTTCTTCATGAAAAAAATCAGTAAGGCGCTTGGCTTCTTTCCAGCCGTCGGGTGAGTTCTGCTCAGGGATTTCATTGCCGATGCTCCACAGAATAATGCTGGGATGGTTCCGATCGCGGCGGGCAAAGTCGCGCAGGTCGCGCTCTGACCACTCGTCAAAATACTTGCTATAGCCGTTCGGCACTTTCGCGATGCGCCACATGTCGAAGGCCTCGTCCATGACTACCAGGCCCATGCGGTCGGACAACTCAAGCAATTCGGGCGATGGTGGATTGTGGCTGGTGCGGATTGCGTTGACGCCCGCAGCCTTCAGGATCTGCAGCTCGCGTTCTGTAGCCCGGCGATTCACGGCCGTGCCCAGCGCGCCAAGATCGTGGTGCAGGCAGACCCCGTGGAGCTTGCGCGTTTTGCCGTTCAGCAGGAACCCTTTATCGCGATCAAACGCGATGGTACGAATTCCGAACGTGGTCGAGTACTTGTCGATCACGCGTTCGCCGTCAACGATTTCGGTAACCAGCGTATAGAGATAAGGATGGTCCATATCCCAGCGCTGAGGATTTGCCACCGTGAGGCTAACAGGAATGGTGCGCGTGGCATCGGCTGAAACCGCGAGCGTACCGGCGCTGCCCTTGCTCACCGGCCTTCCCGATGGATCAAGAATGGTGTGGCGGACTTCGACCTTGGCCTCCTGCTCGGACTGGTTTCGGACTTCCGTCTTCACTGATACCGTCGCCTTTTCATCGGCGACTTGCGGCGTAGTGACGTACGTGCCCCACTCCGCCACGTGCAGGGGAGCAGTCACATCCAGCCAAACATTGCGATAGATTCCGGCGCCCGGATACCAACGAGAAGAATCGGGTTCAGGCGCAAGGCGCACAGCGACAACGTTCGCCGCCGACCCGAAGCGCAGGTGCGGATTCAGATTAAAAAAGAAACTGGAATATCCGTAAGGACGGCCGCCTAGTTCTTTGCCATTGAGCCAGACGGTCGAATTCGCCATGGCGCCATCGAAGACGATGGTGAAGACGCGCCCCTGGGCGCTCTGCGGCAGAAGAAATGTCTTGCGATACCATCCAATGCCGGATACAGGTAATGCGCCTGTCGATGGATTCAGATTCGGATCAAACGGGCCTTCAATCGCCCAATCATGCGGCAAGCGCAGCAGTTTCCAGTTGGAATCGTCGAACTCTGGCTTTTCCGCGCCCTCGGCTTCACCCTTATAGAAGCGCCAGTTCGCGTCGAAGTTGACCCGGCGCTCTCCGGAAATTCGCACTGCCGCCAGTTGCGGAGTGGTTTCGGCGGCCGCGGATGCCGCGAGCGCAGACAAGGTCAGCAAAGACATCGCCAAGGTTTCGATTCGCCGCAGAACGTTACCGATCATGTTCTCTCCAGGTTTTCAGTCTCGCCTATCCAAAAAATTTGCCACCGGCTGCGCCATCCTGCCTTCGGTCAATGGCCGAATATATAAGAAAAACAAGTTTTGTGAAAAGCAAGATTGCCGGTTTAGCGCGCGAGACAACGGGTCGTATGCGAACTAAGGTAGAACATCTGCACCAGATTTAGACCCTTCGAAACGAATCATGCGGACTAGTCGTAGTGCTAATCAAGGTTCCATCAATATTTCGCAGCAATGATCTTTAGCGTCGCAAGCTGTTGATCTATTTCGGGAAGCGGTTTCAATTTGGCTTTTTTTACACAAACAAACCGTTCGCTGAGGACAAATAGAAGTTGACACTGCAATCAACGCCACGGATAATTCGATTCGAATTGATCTACGTTGTCTTCTTCCCTAGCGTTTTGGGCCCCAAGGTGTTCGGTAAAAAGCAAGCAAAGACTAACTGACGCCAGCACTACGGAAGTGGCCGGCTAGTATAACGGCGGAGCAAGCCCGGGGGCGGACCGCAGGGGGACGAGTGTGGAAATTTGCCAGCAGGCCACATGGTGCCGATGGCCCACTCAGTTTCCTTGTTGTTATTCCGGTCGCATCGTCGCAAGGTGCACTTCGGCGGGTTACGAGTACATGAATGAGTGACCAATTTAGGATTTTCTTGCTTTGCGAGAACCGGCTGTTGCGCGAGGCTTTGCTTCGAATTTTGGGAAAACGGAACGATTTGAGTCTGGTGGGAGCCTGCGGTTACTCTGCATCAGCGCTGACCGAAGTAGTGTCGAGCCAACCGCGGGTTGTGGTATTGGATTCTCTGCGTCTGGCGTTGGGGCCGCCGTTATTGCTGCCGCATATCCAGCAAAGTTTGCCGAACGCGCGGACGGTAATGATCGGCATGGAGTCGCGGCAGGAAGATTTTTTGAACGCCGTGCGCGAGGGAGTTGCAGGATACGTCCTCCGCGAGGCTTCTGCGGCAGAAGTGCTGACCGCGTTACACGCTGTTGCTACAGGGGAATCGGTTTGTCCACCATGCTTTATGGCAACGCTGTTTCAGCATGCGGCACAGCATCTTGCCTTGCGGCAGAATTTGCAGGCGCGAAATCACTCTCAACTAAGCCGGCGTGAACAACAATTAGTGTCGCTGCTGTGTGTTGGACTGACGAACAAAGAAATTGCCAACCAGTTGCATCTTTCAGAACACACGGTGAAGAACCATGTTCACCGCATTCTCCGCAAAACTGGCACCGCTGACCGCGTTGAGCTTATTGATCTCTATCGCTCGCCGGGCGAAATGGGATCAACCAGCAACGCGCCCTTTGCGGTGTCGGCAATAGCTTAGGCCAGCCGCATCACTGGCTACGTGGTAGCCACTTCTTTGGCGGGAATCCAATAAACTTCTTCCTTCAAGTGCTGTTTGGTAAATCCAACGCGCTTGAGAATACTCTTACCGTTTTCGATCATGTCGGGATGGCCGCAGAGGTAAGCTACCGCGTTAGTGCCGTCGAGTCCCCACAAATCCGAGTACTTGCGCATAACGTCGTCGACACGGCCCATTTCTCCGGTCCATTTTTCGTCATCCCACGGGCGACTTACTGTGGGTACGTATTTGAACCAAGGAACTTCCTCCGCGAACTTACACAGTTCATCGGTGTAACCAAACTCCCATGACCGGCTGGCGCCGTTCAGCAAAAAAAGTTTTTGCTCGCCTTTGAATGTGCCCTCCTTCCATGCCCGATAGAGCGTGCGCACGTAACTCACGAAAGGAGCGACGCCGGTGACCGTGCTGACGAGGAAATGATTAGTGCGTCCGCTCTTCTGGTCCAGGGTGAACAGGCCTTTGGACGACTTGCGCATAAGGACTTCGTCGCCGACCTGAAGTTGGTAAAGCTTGGGAGTAAGTTCGCCCTGTGGCACCAGCTCGAAGAAAAATTCCACTTCGCTCTCAAGCGGCGATGAAACGATGGAGTAGGCGCGCTCGCTACGCTTCTCTGGCGTCTGTACGCCGAGTGTGGCATATTGTCCGGGCTTGAACGTAAATGGACCGCCAGGCTCAACTCGGATCATCCATAAGTCCGAAGCAAAGTCGTCACGTTTCACAATTTTCGCGCGATAAAACTTGTCATCAAGAACGTCCATTTAAGCCTCGCATTTAAAAAACTCAGTTTACAGGAAGCTGTTGGCTGGTTTCTGTGACGCTGCTCACTCCGTGCCGACCGGTACAGGCTGGTTTTGAACTGGAGGGGGCTGCCAGTTCTTCAATTGCTCGAGCGCCTGCATCGTCTTTTTCCAGGATTTGTGGTTTTTCTTATCGTGATAAGGCGCGTTCAGGTTGGAATAAAACTCTAGAATGTTGCTGCGCAACTCAGGGGTCATGTGCGCAAAATTCTTGTTGCTTTGATCCTGCAGCAGGCGCGAATAAGTCACGTCGGTGAGAGGGTATTCCGCAGGAGCGGTCTTCCGTCCGGTGTCGAAGTCGGTATCAGGAAATCTCGGACTGTCATCGCGCACCTGGTGCAGCAGCGAAAAGTAGTTATCGGTGGTCTGATTGACGCTTTTGATGTATATGTCTTCAGTCTTGGTTGTGGGAACTTTGAAATCGAGGGCGCTCGCGGGACCGATTTTCGGAATTTTCCGCAAAATAAATGCCAATACGCGCGAGCCGAAACCGGGGCGGCGATACCCCTTGCCCCATTGTTTCTCATAATTGGTGCGTGACAGGCGGTACAAAAATTTCTTCTCGTTAAAATTAGGAGTGTCCCTTACCAAGTCAGCGCGACGGTTCAATAGCGCCACTCGCGTCATTTCAGGAATAATTTTGCTGACGGCGTGTCGAAAGCTGCCGATAGAGAGGTCTTCATCTCCCAAAACATCGCTAAGCTCGAGTCCGTAAATCTTGACGAAGGCCCGCTCGAGCAGCGGTTTAGAAACTTCGAATCCGATGAAGTCGTGGAAGGTGTCGGAAGTGTAACGGTTCTTGGCCACCTGAACCATGTCGAAACCAAATTCAGTCCGAATGTGGGCTTTGTGATCGTCGGCGTAAGTGACTTCGTTGCCATATTTCTTCCGGAGTTTGGGGAATTCAATGGCGACAACCTGATTAATTGCCGGGTGGCCCATATTGTCTGACGAGTAGTGGGCGAGTGCTCCCAGTGCAAACGCATACTCGTTGAGATCGGAAGATTCATCGAGCAACGCGCCCACAAAATCGCCGGTGCGCACATAGTGGACCAAATCGCTGAAATATTTTTTGCCGAACGGATAATAGCCCATGTCCTGCATCATGCTGCCACCATAGGCGTACGCGTGGGCCTCTTTCAGCTGGTCGTCGGTCGCTTGCGGGAACCTCTTCAGCAGCAATGGCCGAATCTGGTCTTTCCAGGCCAGATCAATTATCTGTTCATGGGTCAAGACGGAATAGGAGCGGCCAGGCGGGGCGCACCCCACGACGCAGGCAAGTAACGCGATCAAATAAAGAAATCTCATCGGCAGCTTAGATGCAGCGGAGGTCAGCTATTTGCCCACAACTAATACTACAAAGCTATCCGGCACTATAGATGGTCGGGGATGCGGCTGCTCCGCAGTTGCGGCCGGCGGAGGCCCGAACTTCGCGGTCACAACATAAATCTTGTGGGTCTTGGGATCGAGCGCCATGGTGCGTGCGCCACGTTCGGTTTTTACGTTTTGCAGCACGCTGAATTTTTCCGGTGACTCTTCTTTTACTACCGTCAACACGCCCTCGCCGCAGGAAGCAAAAGCAAGCTTATTGTCCGGATCGAAGCGATCGGCATCAACCCCATCGCCGATGGGAAGCGTGGTAATAACTTTTCCCGTGTCCGCGTTCACCACGGCCATCATTTTATTGTCGCAGCCGACGAACAGACGGCGGTTCTTTTTGTCCATTGCCAGCCCGCTGGGGGATTCACAGGGCGCAAGCGGCCAGCGCGATTTTACTTTTAGCTCTTTTGAATCAAGGGCAAGAAGCTCGCTTTTGTCTTCGATATTCACGAAAAGCTCGCCTTCGCCGGCGCTCACTCCGAATTCCGGTTTGCCGCCGAGTTCAATTTTGCCGACTATATTTCCGCTGGCGGCATCAATGGCGGTGGAATTGTGGCTTCTGCCATTGAAAGTAAATATGCGTTTCGTGGTGGGATCAAAAAGAATTGCGTCAGGATTTTCTCCCACCGCCTGCACTTTGCTGATCGGCTTCAAGGTCTTGAGATCGAAAATGCTGACCGTGCCTTCGCGGCCATTGCTGGTAAATCCCCGGCCAAGGTCGTTGGCGAGAGCGATGCCGTGAACGCCGGGTGTGTCGGGGATATCGCCGACCGGCTTGCCGGACTCGGCGTCGATGACTATCACGTGCGTGGACCGCGAGATAAAGAGATGGTGCGACTCGGGGTCAATATTTAGGTAGTCCCATCCGCCGTCGCCGCCGAGCTTGTAGGTTTTTATGACCTTCAGGTCCTGACTCGCGGCGAATAATTGCAGGCCGAACGTCGAGACAGCAACCAAGAGAATAAAGGCAAGCCGTTTCATCGTTAGATCTCGCTTTCGGATAATGAGCTGAGTGCCGATAGAATTCTACCTGCGGCACCGAATTCGTGCTCGACACGAGGAAGGACTTCGACGCCACCCCATAATTTAGACCAAAAATAATGAGGGCAGAGTTGACCTGCCCTCAAATCAGTCTAGAACCTTGAATTGACAATTTTAGTGGCGATCGCGGTCATGATCGTCGTCGTCCCAATTGTAGTTGCGGTCCCAATCGCGATCGTTACGCCACTCATGGCGATTAGGGTCGTACCAGCCGTGGGCCTCGCTGTAGCAGCGGTCCCACTCCGAAGTCAGGCGAGACTTTGCTTTTTCTGCTTGTTCACTGTGCCTTCCGTGTTCGCGAACTTCCTCCCGATACTTATTGTTTGCTTTCTCCACTCGGTTTTGGCACCGTGAGCGGCCGTCGTTATCAGCGTGCGCTTTGGGTACGGTTGCAAGAATCAGCGCGCCGCCGAGTGCGAGAGCGGCAAGTGCGCTTCCTAGTTTCAAATTTTTCATTCCTTATGGCCTCCTATCGATCACTTCCCCGACTCAGATTGGCGATGGAGCGTCTGGGTTGCTCCTAGAGATGGCCCAACGAACCTGTAGATGTATCGAGGATTTAGAATCGGCTTGTGGAGACAACAACTTCCGAGGTTCTGGCAGAGACGACTGAATTCCGAGCACGGCGCTTTCTAAGCGGCGGACACGTTCAAACCATCGCCAGTTTTCTCTTGCCACGACGAATTGCGCTGCCGAAATCCCAAGAGAGGCTGATTGAAGTTGAACCTGGTATTCACGTGCTCTGCCATTGTCACTGGCAACTCGATCGCCATGCAGCGCTGACGGTGATTGTGGTGCATGGACTGGAAGGATCCACAGAATCGAATTACATGTTGGGCATTGCCGAAAAAGGATTGGCCGCTGGCATGAACGTGGTGCGTATGAACCAGCGCACTTGCGGCGGCACTGATCATTTGGCGCCGACACTTTACCACTCGGGACGCTCGGGCGACGTGATGGCGGTTGCGAACGCGTTAATTGAGAACGACGGCATCTCACGATTCGCCCTATGCGGATTTTCCATGGGCGGCAATATCGTATTAAAGACCGCCGGCGAGTGGGGAGATCGAGGTCCGACTGAGTTTCGCGCAGTTGCGGCGGTCTGCCCGGCCATGGATTTGGCCGCCTCGGCGGACGCGCTTCATCATCCGGTGAACCGTCTTTACGAGCAATATTTCCTGTGGAAACTAAGAGCCCGAATGCACAATAAGGCGCAATGTTTCCCAGGACAATACGATCTTTCGCGGTTGCGCGGCCTGAAAAGTTTGCGCGACTTCGATGATAAAGTAACGGCCTATTATTCCGGCTTCGACGGTGCGGCCGATTACTATGCGCGTGCCGCGGCCGCGAATGTGGTGGATAAGATTGCAGTGCCCGCTTATATCCTCTACGCTCGGAACGATCCATTTATTCGAGTGACTCCCGAAACTAGACGGAAAGTTGAAGGCAATCCCAACATCAAGTTCGTTCAGACCGAAGACGGCGGCCATTGCGCCTTCATCGCCGAACCCGAGCAATACGATGGCCACTTTGCGGAGCGGGCTGTCGTGGAGTTCTTCGCATCGGTTGCGTGAATAGGAAAACCTGCCTTTCCGCGATGACACTCCTAATCGAAAGCCAAATGCAACCTCAGAGGGCACAGAGATACACCGAGGAAGAACACAGAGGAACCGGAAGGCTCCCAAAGTTTTATTCCTGTAGAATCAGCGGCAATGAAACGCGCTCGCGGCGTAACGCTCCGAATCGCATTGGCGATTGCAGTTCTGTCGGTCTGCGCCGGCGCCGAGCCGATTTCTCAGCTTCATCCCACGAATTACGTCAATGATTTTGCGCACGTGCTCAACCCGCAAACTGAAGCGGAGTTGAATGATCTGGGGCAACAGGTGGATCAAAAAGCGAAGGCGCAGCTCGCAATCGTGACCATCAATTCGCTCGATGGGCAAGACATTGAAAGCTATGCGGTGGATCTATTTAAGCAATGGGGAATTGGAGGCAAGGGCACAAACCGCGGAGTGCTGATTTTGATCGCGGTCAGAGACCACCATTATCGGACCGAGGTGGGTTATGGGCTTGAGCCGATTCTTCCTGACGGCAAAGTTGGAGGCTTCTGGCGGGACGTGGTTCCGCTGCTTAAGCAGAATGACTACGATGCGGCAATAAAACAGAACGCCCAGCAGATCGCCTCTGTGATTGCGCAAGATGCGGGCGTTCAACTCACGGGAATTAGCTCAATCCCCGAGGAGCCAGCACCATCACGACCGTCCGGAGGAATTTCTTTGGGCGGCGTGGTCGTCATCATCGTTGTAATAATCATTGTCCTTGCGACTCCGCTGAGAAGCGTATTGTTCTGGATGCTGCTTTCGGGCGGCGGGGGGCGCGGCGGCGGATGGGGTGGAGGCGGCTTCGGTGGTGGCGGCGGTGGGTTCGGGGGATTCGGCGGCGGAATGTCTGGCGGCGGCGGCGCCAGTGGAAGCTGGTAAGGAGAAACTTTATGGCTCACGATTCTAAAGCTGACGAACAACTGCTCGGCGAATTCGTGCAGAAGCTGCGCGCCGCAGCCGGCGAAAATCTGACCAGCGTCATTCTTTACGGCTCCGCTGCCGAGGGGGAATTTCACCCCGAGTATTCGGATGTGAACCTGCTTTGCGTGGTGCGGGATACATCGTTCGCGTCGCTAAACCAGCTCGCCGGCGCGGTCGAGTGGTGGCGCAAAAAGAAACATCATCCGCCGCTTCTAGTGACCGAGAAAGAATTAAAAGACACGGCAGACGTGTTCTCGATTGAATTCATCGACATGAAGCAGCGGCACCGGATTCTCTATGGCAACGATGTGTTACGCGATTTGAATGTTCCGATGAACCTCCATCGTTCGCAGTTGGAATACGAGCTACGGGAGAAACTGTTTCTTCTGCGGCAGCACGTTTTGGTCGCTGGCTCCGACCAGAAGGCGCTGTGGGAAGCGATGCTGAATTCGTTGTCGTCTTTCACCACTCTGTTCCGGCACGCACTGATCGAGTTAGGCGAGGCGGGACGCAAGCATTCGCGCGAGGCGGTGCAGGAGCTGGCTTCGCGGCTGAACTTCGATGCTTCGGCGTTCGTACAATTGATGGATGTCCGCGCGCACAAGTCTGACCGCAAGCAGTTTCGCGCCGACGCGGTGGCGACGCGATATCTTGCGGCCATTGAAAAAGTCGCGGCCACAGTAGATACAATGCAGAGTTCCCCTACTCGCCCGAACTAGCAGCTGTTGGGCGGCAGAGTTTTCGCAGAGCAGAATATAAGGAGAGGCTATGAGCAAAACTGTGATCGTGCTGATCGTAATTGTGGTCTTGGTCCTGTTTGGGGTCGGCAAATACATCGGCGTGAAGAACACGCTGGTTGCCAAGAACGAGGCCGTAAAAACCGCATGGTCGCAGGTCGATATCGTTCTGCAGCGGCGGGCGGATTTGATTCCCAACTTGGTCGAAACCGTCAGAGGATATGCCAAGCAGGAGCAGACTGTCTTTGGCGACATCGCCAAGGCCCGCAGTCAGTTGCTCTCGGCGGGAACGCCGGAGCAGAAAATCTCCGCCAACGCCCAACTGGATGGAGCGTTAGGCCGGCTATTGTTGATCGTTGAAAATTACCCGCAGTTGAAGTCCAACGAGAATTTCCTGCGCTTGCAGGACGAACTGGCCGGCACCGAGAACCGAATTGCGGTTGAGCGGCAACGCTACAACGACACATTGAAGGACTACAACGTTTACGTGCAACAGTTCCCCAATAACGTTTTCGCTTCGAGCCTTGGTTACAAGCCGAACACCGCTTACTTCGCTGCTACCGAAGGCTCACGCGAGGTCCCGAAGGTAAACTTTGCGGCGCCGACACCACAGCCCACTCCGGCGCATTAAGTGTTGCGCGGGACTAGCGATTGACCGAAATCAGAAAGCTGAGCAGAGCCAGCGCTAAGTTAAAAGTTCGTGTGGGGACAGCCGCCCTCGGCTGTCCGGTTTGAGCCTGGGCGTGGACGCCCGCTGCGACAAGAGAAATTTTTAGGGAGACGACATGCAATATCGCAAGTTTGGCCGTACCGGAGTTCAAGTCAGTGACATCGCCCACGGGCTTTGGGGCATGAGCGGTTGGAGCGGCTCCGCGGACCGTGAGTCGATGCAGGCGCTCCAACTGGCCGTCGACCTCGGTTGCAACTTCTTTGACAGCGCATGGGCATACGGCGGGGGCAAGAGTGACGGGCTACTGGGGCAGACGCTCGCCAAGAATAAAGGGAAGCACCTTTTTGCCGCGTCAAAAATTCCGCCAAAGAACGAGCGCTGGCCCGCCCTGCCGAAATACAAATATAAAGACGTCTTTCCGCCCGACCACGTTTTCAAGTACGCCGACCTCATCCGCAAACAACTGGGTACCGATTCCATCGACCTGTTGCAGTTTCACGTATGGACGGACAAATGGACTGATGACCCTGATTTTCGCAAAACGGTCGAAAAGCTCAAGAAAGACGGCACCATTCGTTATTTCGGCCTCAGTCTGAATCGCTGGGAGCCGGAGAACGGAATCAAGGCGATCCGCACCGGCCTAGTCGATGCGGTGCAGGTGATCTACAGCATCTTCGATCAATCGCCCGAGGATAAACTTTTCCCGCTTTGCAAAGAAATGAATATCGGCGTGATCGTCCGGGTCGCCCTCGATGAGGGCAGCCTCGGCGGAAAAATGAACAAGGACACGACCTTCCCCAAGGACGACTGGCGTTCGGGATATTTCAATCCGAAAAACCTGGCCGAAACAATGAAACGGGTCGACAAATTAAAAGCAATCCTTCCTGCGGGGATGTCGCTGCCGGAGATGGCGTTGCGGTTTGTGCTCTCGCACCCGGCTGTGAGCACCACGATTATCGGCATGAGAAAGCTGGCCCACGTGCGCGAGAACATCGCGTTAAGCGACAAAGGCCCACTCAGTCCAGAGTTGCTGAAGGCATTGAAAAAGCACCGCTGGAACCGGAAGCCGGCGCCCTGGTCAGACTGAAGACGACGAATGCGGACGAGGACGCCCGCATCTCCATAATCTATATAGGAATTACTCGATTAATAAATTCCACGACAAATCTCATTGCGCCCTGCGTTTCGCTCTGGGCCCGTCGCCGCTCACGCTGCCTTCAGTGGTAATGCGCGAGGCCTTGCAAACCTCTTTGGCTACTTTGAGCGCAGTTTCGCGGAGTGGCGCTCCGTCGGCAATGATGGAGCTGGCAGCGAGCGTGAATTGGACCGCGTCTTCCTGTCTGTCGAAGTAGAGTACAACCTGACTTGCTGCCATGGCAGGATCAACCTCCGGAATTCGTTATCGACATAATAGGGTGGAATCGACGGCCAGGGGTGTACTCATTAGGTGCCTTTTTGGCCCAACGAGGTACTCACAAGTACATCGGCGCCGAATCGGCCTTAGGCGGACTACAGAATCAGCCGTAGGGCAGTTTTCTCCGACCTGGTGTACAAGTTAACTGAAACCTTGGCTCTGAGCCGTCTGCTCAGATAGACCCGGAACCGGGTTCCCACGTTCCTACTTTTGCCATCTTAAGACCGGCGAGGAGTTCGATATGAAGAGCTGGTCCGTGATTATTGCTGGATTCGTTTTCTGCGGCGCGGTAGCGTTTGCGCAAGAGCCTGCGCGCCCTGGTCAGATTTTCTCGTCAGACTTAGTGTTGTGGTCTTACATGCAGGAGCCGCAGCAGCCGGAGCAGGACCATCCGCACCAGCAGCCCACGCCTGATCCGAATCCGGAGACGCAGCCCTCGCCAAACCCAACGCCGTCACAACCGGGAACGCAGCACGCTTCGTCTCCGCAGTCGCAGGACAAAAGTCCGACCGCGCAAACTTTTACTGGAACCATCAGTAAAGAAGCCGACAGTTACGTGCTGAAGGTTTCGGATTCAGCTTCCTACAAGCTCGATGCTCAGGACCAGGTACAGCCGTTTGAAGGCAAGCGCGTCCAGGTTACGGGAACGCTCGATTCATCCATCAATCTTATTCACGTAGATAAGGTCGAGCCAATCTCATAGACCCGAGCTTACCGTCACCGTCCTCCTTTGCTGCCACTGCTCTGCTACATTAATTCTTCATGTCAGCGCCTGATTCCCGCTTTGTCCGTGCTTGCAAAGCCCTGCCCGTGGATCGAACCCCGGTGTGGTTCATGCGGCAGGCGGGACGCTACATGCCCGAATACCGTGCCGTGCGCAAGCAGCATTCGCTGATCGAGATTTGCAAAAATCCGCAGCTTGCCGCGGAAGTCACGATCACCGCGGCCGAATTTCTGAAAGTGGATACGGCCATTATTTTCGCTGACCTGTTGTTGCCTTTGGAAGTGATGGGCCTGCCGTTTCATTTTTCGCCAGGCGAGGGCCCGGTCATTGAGAGTCCGGTGAGAACCGGTGACGATATTCATCGGCTGCAGACAGATAAAGCTGCCGACCTTGACTATGTGGCGGAAGCGGTCGGCCTGGTCGCCACGCACTTTGGCGCACGCTTGCCGGTCATTGGTTTTTGCGGCGCACCTTTTACTCTGGCAAGTTACATGATCGAAGGCGGCGGCTCGCGCCATTACATCAAAACCAAGAACCTGATGTACTCGCAGCCGCAGGCCTGGGACGAATTGTTGGGAAAGCTGGTCACGGTCACATCGGCCTATGCGCGCGCTCAAGTTGAGGCCGGAGCTGACGTGATTCAGGTCTTCGACAGTTGGGTAGGCTGCCTGTCTGTCGAGGATTATCGAAAATTTGTCTTGCCACGAACGACGGAATTGATCGGAAACTTGAAAGCTTCGGGCGCACCTCTCATTTATTTTGGAACCGACAGTTCCACCCTGCTGCCTTCGATGAAGGACACCGGAGCGGACGTGATTGGACTGGACTGGCGAATCCCGCTGGATGAAGGATGGGAGCGACTCGGAAATCACGGCGCGGTGCAGGGCAACCTCGATCCGGTTTTGCTCTTCGCAGACTGGAAACAGATAAGGTCGGCCGCGGCGCGAATTCTGGACCAGGCTGGCGGCAGGCCCGGACACATTTTCAATCTTGGCCACGGCATTTTGCCGGAGACGCCGGTGGAAAATGTGAGAGCGCTGGCCGAGTACGTTCAAGAGCAGACTACGAAAGCGGCGGTAAATTCACGATGAGTAGTTCCGGCAAAATTGCGGTGCTGCTGTTGGCGCACGGCAGTCCTGCGTCGGTCGATGATGTGCCAGAATTTTTGTCGCGTGTGACCGGGGGCCGGCAACTGCCAACCGAAGTTGTCGAAGAGGTAAGCCGTCGTTATGGCGCAATCGGCAAATCGCCGCTTACGGACCTTACTCTGAAACAAGCGGAGTTGCTGGCACAAGAAATTGGTATGCCGGTTTATGTCGGGATGAGGAACTGGTACCCATTCGTTGCGCAGGCGTTAGAACAAATGCGAGCGGACGGCATCGGTCATGCGGTCGTGATCTGTCTTGCGCCACATAATTCACGCACCAGCGTTGGCCTGTATCGCAAGTCGCTCGCGCAGTGCAAAGATCCTGACATGGCTTTTGACTTTGTAGAAGCCTGGCACGACCAGCCGCAGCTCATTCAAGCTTTCGCGGAGAAACTTAAAGCCGGACTAGAGCAGGCGGGGCGCGATTCTGGAAAACAACCGCCGGTAATATTCACCGCGCACAGCGTGCCAGAGCGCACGGTGCTGGACGGCGATCCGTACGAAATTCAGGCAAGGCAAACCGCAGCGTTGGTGGCAAAGTCTGCGGGTCTAAACGAGAAAGACTGGAGTTTTGCCTTCCAAAGTCAAGGCATGTCGGGAGGGCCGTGGCTAGGGCCAACTGTTCAAGACACCCTCACCCGCCTGAAGCAAAGCGGGCACGATCAGGTATTTGTGCAGCCGATCGGCTTTCTGTGCGACCACGTCGAAATTCTTTATGACATCGACATTGCGTTCACCGAGTTCGCTGAAAAAGAGGGCATGCGGCTGTCGCGAGCGGAATCGCTGAACGATTCTCCGTTGCTCACGTCTGCGCTGGCGCAAATTGTTCGTTCCCGGACCGCGACGGTCGCCGAAGCCCGCTGATCCCACATGAAGCGAATCGCAATCATCGGCGGAGGTGTTTCCGGACTTTCAGCGGCGTATACGCTGGAGAAGCAGAAGAAAAAAGGCGCTGAACTGAGCTATGTTTTGTTCGAAGCCAGCTCGCGCCTTGGCGGAGTGATTGCCACCGAGCGCGTGGACGACTTCTTGATCGAAGCCGGACCCGACTCTTTTCTTACGGAGAAGCCATGGGCGACCGACCTTTGCCGCGAACTCGGCCTGGGGGAACAGCTGATCGGGTCGAATGACGCTGAGCGGCGAACCTACATCCTGCTAAACGGCCAGCTGGTGCCGCTTCCCGACGGGCTGATGTTCATGGTCCCGACTAATTTTCCGGCCGCGTTCTTTTCTTCCTTGTTCTCATGGCCGACGAAATTGCGCTTCATTCGCGAGTGGTTCTATCGTCCCACGCCAGACCTTCCTGAAAGTACCGCCGCCGAATTCGTTGAGCGCCATTATAGCCGCGAGATGGTTGAGCGGGTCGCTGATCCACTGCTGGCGGGAGTTTACGGCGGTGGCGCGGATGAACTGAGCGCGTCGTCAGTGCTGGCACGGTTTACGGAGATCGAGGCTAAGCAAGGAAGCCTGGGTCGGGCGATGGTGGCAGCGCGGAAACTGCAGAGCTTGTCTGCGGAGCAAGGCTCCGGCGGGCAGCCGAGGGCGGCTCTCCCCACGAGATCACTTTTTACTTCGTTGAAGAATGGCATGCAGGCGATCATCGACGCATTGGCGGCGCAAATTCCGGAGTCTGAGTGCAGGCCCGGCACTCAGGTGGAAGCGGTAAATCCAGAGTTCGGCAAGTGGCTGGTGGCGAGCAGTGGTCGAACCGAAGAGTTTGATGGTGTGATCATCGCCGCGCCCGCCTACACAGCGGCCGAATTGCTCCGCAAAGAACTTCCGCAGATTTCAGCCGAACTCGAACAGATCAAGTACAGCTCGTCGATCACAGTAGCGCTCGCTTACGACGACAATACGCGCGCGTCATTGCCACCCGGTTTTGGATTTCTCGTGCCTCGGACTGAAGGCAGACGCATTCTGGCGTGCACATTGGTCCACAACAAATTTCCTAACCGGGCGCCGGAAGATGGTGCGCTGGTCCGTTGCTTTCTCGGCGGAAGCCGTGATGAAGAAATACTGCGATCGTCGGATACGGAGATAACGTCAATAGTCCGTCGTGAACTGCAAGAAATACTCGGCATCACAGCTGAGCCTGACTTCGTCAAACTTTTCCGATGGCCGCATGCAATGGCGCAGTACACTGTCGGTCACAAGACTCGCGTTGAGCGCATTCGGCAGATCGTTTCCTCAACGCCGGGTCTGGCCCTGGCCGGAAACGCCTACGGCGGTATCGGCGTGCCGGATTGCATACGTTCGGGGTCGGAAGCCGCGACCAAGCTATTGGCCGATCTCGCAATCGCCACCCGCCTTCAGTCTTCCAAATAATTACCCCGGTAATCTTGGCATCGCCGCGTCGAGACGTTCCACTAATACAAGGATGTACTTCGCCAACGGAGGTCTCAAGTGCGTGCGGTTTTCCTGATTCCGATTGTTTTCTTCTCGTCGGCATTCGCCCAAAATCAATCCGCCGATATGTCAGGCATGGACATGTCTCATATGGCCGTCCACGATCAAGCCAAGTCTGATATGTCAGAGAACGACGGCAACACCGCGGCGATGCATTCCATGGAAGGCCACCACATGGATATGGGCCCTCACATGAAAATGACCGCTCTACGTGAGGTGCAGCCTGGCGATCAGGAGAAGGCCGAGCAGATTGTGAAAGCCGCTCGCGCCGCCGCCGAGAAATATAAAGACTACAAAGTTGCTCTTGCCGATGGATACAAGATCTTTCTGCCGAATGTCGAGCAGAAGCAATATCACTTCACTAATTACTGGAATGCATTCCGCGCACGCAATAATTTTGATCCATCTCGCCCGACCTCACTGCTATACGAGAAAAACGGCGACGGTTACAAGCTGATCGGAATCATGTACACCGCGCCGAAGGATGCGACCGAGGACGAACTCAACGCGCGCATTCCGCTGAGTATTGCTGAATGGCACGCACACGTGAATTTGTGTATGCCTCCGAAAGACCGCAGGCAGGAAGCCATTCCGCCAAATGCAAAGTTCGGGCTGTCGGGATCAATCGCAACCAAGGATGAATGCGACGCTGCGGGCGGCAAATTCATGCCGCAGATCTTCGGCTGGATGGTGCACGTCTATCCCTTTGAACAGAAGCCGGAAGATATCTGGTCGGTGGAGCGGCAGCACAATCACATGGATTAATCACCCGCAGCGACGGCCGGAAGCAACTCAATTTTCTGCACCCGCCCGCGAATAGCTGAAATCAGGAACGCCGTCGCCATCACCTGAATAACAATTCCCACCACCACGCTTGTTGGAACCAGCGCGCTGTTGTAGGTGAAGGCCGCAACCGGCGTCAGCGCATCGGCCAGGGCAGTCGCAGCGCCGGCTGAAGTGACATCCATTACCGAATAAAGAACCGCAACGCCTGCGTAGTATAAGCCCAGGAAGAGCACGCCCTTGACCACTGGCGATCGCAGGCGGGTAAGCTTGCACCACTGAATGAAGAGCACGTCACGCGTGATGAAAACCAGAACGATGAGCATGCTTACCGCGCCCCATCCGATCAGGTGGCGATCAAAGCCAATCTGGTCCTTCCACATATATAGACCCCAAATAAGCAAAATGTAGCTGACCCCAGCCGAAATCATCAGCCACGGCCACTGCAGGCCATTGCCCGAGAAGAACGCACGCGCAGATAAAAGACTTTCCGGATCGATGCGTTCCGATGTGCTCAACATGGCGACACCGAGAAAGAAGAATATGATCCCGTTGATCAGCACCATGAAACTCACAAAGTCAGATGCCGTGCTGAAAGGATTGCCGCGCGTGGGATCGAGCACTGCGTACAGTACAAAATTAAGGAATGCGCAGCACCCCACCGCTTGCCAGTGCGAGAGCAATCGCATCTCGTTCACGTCTTTTTTCAGATTGCGCACCAGCATCAGAACTAGCCATGCGCCGAAGGTTACGTAAAGCAACACGGTCATTAGTAGCCACGGTACCCGTCCGCCGAAGAGCATCGGGCGCAAGGCAGCGGGAATTCGGCCTAACAGTGGCAGGAACGTAGTCAGCGGACTAAAGCCTGCCAGGCCACTGAATGGGGAATCGGCCAGACCGGTCGAACCCATGAACATGCCGTAAATGGCCAATCCGGCGATCAGGCCAATGCCGCGACTTTTATTTTCGAACAGGCTCGAAACCCATAACCCTGCAACGCCTATGAAGAGTGCAGCAATTAACGTCACGAAATCTGCGAGAACAATTTTGAGAAACGGGACATGCCCGACAATTCCAGTCACTAGCGTGACCGGAAGGGAACAAAGAAAAATAAAATATGCCAGGACGGGTTCACCTAAGAGCTTGCCAACCAGCAGTTCCGAGGGAGCAAGACGCGTGGTGCGTTGGAAGTCCCAGGTATTGCGCTCGCGTTCACGAGAGATGCCCTGCGTGCAGGAGAGTAGAGACCAGAAGGTGAGCACGCCGAACTGCATCAGCATCAGCGGATAGTAACTCTTGAGCGCTGCAGCAGAGGCTATCGACGGGCCAGAAGAATAATCTACAGGCGTGCCGAATGTGTGACGCATTGCAGTTTCTGACGCCCAGCACGCCAGAATGGTCAGCGCACACACGAAGAGCACGACTAATGCAACCGTAGTCATTCGGCTGCGCCGCAACTCAGACCGGCGGTGGCGGATGAATTCAGGGTTCTGCCAAAACTTCCAAAGCATCACATCACCTCGTGGTGGGAGAGCCTCATGTAAAGGTCCTCAACCGTGGTCTTGACTTCGTTGAACGACGTCAACCGAACCTGGGCACTGACCAGCGCCGCAACCAGGTCGGAGAGGCGTTCTTCGGATCCGGTGAAACTGAAATGGCCTTCGCCAGCCTCCAACTCGGCGCCGGAAACTTCCGGAAATTGCAATAGCACTTGTTTGACGGATGCGCCGCTTTGGCCGATCCAGCGCAGGTCCACAGCGCGCGCCGGCGAGTCTGCTGCGGTGACGTCTTCGATCTTGCCACTGCGTACTAGGCGGCCTCGCTCCATAATTCCGATCGAAGTACAGAAGCCTTCAAGTTCGGTCAGAATATGCGAGGAAATCAAAATGGTCGCGCCCTGATCGCGCATTTTCTGCAGCAGCAATCGCAGTTCAAAACGCGCCTTGGGATCAAGGCCGGAAGCGGGTTCGTCCAGCAGCAGCACGTCAGGCTTGTGAATGATGGCGCGGGCGATGCCCAGGCGCTGTTTCATGCCGCGCGAAAGTCCGGCGATCATGGAATCGGTTTTCACTTCCAGGTTCACTTCCGAAATGACCTCGCGTATGCGCTTCGGAACATCGGCGTCCGGCATTTTGTAAGCGCGGGCGAAGTAGTCGAGATACTCCCAGACTTTCAAATCGTCGTATACTGCGAAAAAATCAGACAGATAGCCGATGTGCTGCTGAGCGCGCTCCGGCTCGGCAGTAACGTCAATTCCCGCGATCTCGACCTGCCCTCGGGTCGGAGCCAGAAGGCCGCACATCATGCGAATAGTAGTAGTTTTACCTGCGCCGTTCGGCCCGATCAGACCGTAAATTTCGCCGCGTGGAATCGACAGATCAATGTTGTTGACGGCGACTAGACCGCCAAATTGTTTGCGAAGAGACCTCAGGTGGATCACGCGAGCACCTCTGTCTGGAGATGTTACGCAGCCGGTATCGGCTAAGTTCCCGGAACTTTATCACGCTTTCGTTGGCAGGGTTGTAAGTAAATTACGGGACGAAAAAAGCCTTTAACCGCAGAGCACGCAGAGCTGTCGCTGAGGTCGCAGAGAAAAACAATACTGAAATGCAAGAAGATGAAAACCTAGCCGGCGGTGTTCTCTGAGATCTCTGCGGGTGGTCTCTGCGATCTCTGCGGCTAAGAGCTTTAAGAGCCTTGCGCAATACACACTCTTGGCAAAACCGCCTATGTCACGGGAGCCGTTCCTCGCCGTAGAGGCGAACGATATTTCTGCCAGTGAACCAGACCAGCATCGCAGACATTCCGGCTATCCCAATTGCACCACCGAAGTCAAAGAGATGATTCCCCTTTACGACCATTGGCCAGCGGTAGGCCGCCACATTCCCCAGGATCAAGAATAGCCGCAGCTCGGTCGGCCCGAAGCTCCAGAACGACATACGAAACTCGCCGAGCGCATACGTCGCAAGATACGACTGAATGGAGAGCAGCAAGAACATCACCAGCAAGGCAATCGCGATCATCGGACTCATGTATCCGGAGAACGCTAGCCCAGCCATCAGGGCCACCGCGCCAACGCTGTCGAGCATATGGTCGACGTAAAAGCCGTAACGCGGCCGTTGTTGCTGGCGCACGCGCGCGATCGTGCCATCCATGCTGTCGCCGAACCAGTTCAAGACAAGAAAAACGATTGCGCCCGTTAAACCCAACTGGCTTGATCTCGCGAGCGCATAGCTCACTCCCGTCATCAGTTGGGCCACAAAGCCGAAGATGGTCAGGTGGTCGGGATGAATCCATGACGGAGTTCGTTCCGCCATCCAGATGAGAAGCCGCTTCTCCGGTCCAGCGAGGATGCTTTGCTGAATACGGACGGCATTAGTAAAAACTTTGGCCTGGCTCGGTGGAGTCGGCCAAAATTTGCGTGAGCATATGCTGCCTCCTGTTGCGGAAGTGTGCGTCACGCAGCATTTCGAGACAATGCTCTGTGGGTAAATTAAAGATCAACCGCAGATCAACCGGTAAGTAATTGAAATGACTGTGGAGAGACGGGCACCTCACGCTTCCAAATGAATAGGATCAGTGAAAAATCAGGCGTGGGCCGAGGCTTCTTCGATCGAGTCGGCAAGTTGCTCGCAGGCCCAAGCAACTTGATCGGGAGAGATTACCGCTGGAGGCGCGATTAAGACATGGTCGCCGTTGTCGCCATCGGCGCACCCCTGCACAGGATAGAGCAAAAGCCCGCGTTCGGTTGCAGCCTGTGCCACTCGTCCGGAGAAATTCACCTCGGGCTGAAACGAAGCCCGGCTCGCCTTATCTGCAACAAATTCGACCGCCCACAACAAACCGATGCCGCGCACCTCGCCGACATGATTCAGACTTTGCATTTCGGCGAGATTGCTCTTGAGCGTATGCGCGATAGTGCCCTCGCGACCTGAGTCCGCAGCTTCGACTAATTTGTGGTCCGCGATGTATTTCAAGACAGTCCGCCCTGCCGCCAACGAAATCGGATGCGAGCTATACGTGAAACCGTGAATGAAGGAACCAGTGCCGGATGAAATCGCGTCAACAACTTTTTTGGACATGATCACCGCGCCCAGTGGCACGTATCCGCTGGAAAGTCCTTTGGCGGTGACCAGAATGTCGGGAGCAACTCCCCAATGATCGACGGCGAAATTCCGCCCAGTCCTTCCCATGCCGCTCATCACTTCATCGGCGACCATGAGAACGCCGTTACTGTCACAAATCTGTGCAGTCTTTTCTAAATACCCGTTAGGAGGAACAACCGCGCCCAACGTGGCTCCGCTTACCGGTTCAAGAATCACCGCCGCGACGTTGCCGTTGTTTTCGGCGATGGCCTCTTCGATCTCGGCGGCGTATTCCTGGCCGCAGTCGAAGCACCCATCGGTGCAGTCATGAACACAACGGTAGCAATACGGGGCGTCGACAGTCGAGAACTCGCGCAGCATGGGCCGATAAATCTCGCGGCGGCGCTTATTACGCGAAATAGCCACGGCGCCCAACGTCGCCCCGTGATAGCTCTGATTGCGGCTGATGATTTGCGAACGCCGGTCGTTGCCGATTTCAACTTGATACTGTCTCGCCAGTTTTAACGCGGTCTCTACTGCTTCCGACCCGCCACTGCAAAAATAAACTGCTCCCTCGCGGAAGTTCTCCCCCGCGAAGGCAAGCAATTCGCTGGCGTACTGCTCGGCAACTGGAGTTGTAAATTGGCTGCCGTGGACGAACTCAACCGAACGGGCTTGTTCGGTCATGGCGGCAGCGATTTCTGAAACTCCATGTCCAATGAAATTGACGGCGGCTGACCCGGAGAAATCGAGATACTGTTTGCCTTGCGCATCCCACAAATATGCGCCCACCCCACGCACGGCTGGGGGGAAAGTTTTGCGGAAGGAACGCCGCAACAGGGCCGACCCCGGAGAATCCTGTCTAGCAGCTTGACCCGGCACGTGGGAATTATCCAGTCTATTGATTCAGGCTGTCAAAAAAGAGTTGCCGCGCCATGCCCAACAGACTAGCCATTTTGGGCCGGGAATCCAGCAGGGCATGAGTAGCTCCGAAGTTGCTGCATGTTTCGCGTGTAGAATCGGCCATAATGCCGTTCGCCCCAAACGACTCCAGCGAGGAAACTCCAGGTAATGAGGTAGCTCCCCCGCCGAGATCCATCACACGGCGTTTCGTTCAACTGCTGCATCCTGAGCGCGTGCACACGGCGTTCTCCGCCACGGTATTGATGGTTGCCGCGATCCTGCTTTCACGCGTGGTCGGTTTCCTGCGCGAGATGTACATTGCCTGGGCATTTGGCGCCAGCCCAGTGACAGACGCCTACCTCGCCGGTTTCACCATACCCGATTGGTTGAATTATCTGGTTGCTGGGGGCACGGCGTCGATCACTTTTGTATCAATCTACACGCGGTTCCTGGCCGAAAAAAGAGAAGCCGACGCGCGCAAGACATTTTCCGCCATTATCACGATCATGACCGCGGTGCTCGCTGTGGGCATCGTGCTAGCAGAAATTTTTGCGCCGCAACTCAACCGTCTCCTCTTCAGCAAGTTCACCCCAGACCAGTTCGCCTTGTGCGTGCACCTGACGCGCATCCTCTTGCCGGCGCAGTTGTTCTTTTATGTAGGCGGAGTGGTTTCGGCTGTCCTGCTCTCGCGCCGGATGTTCCTGCTTCCCGCGATTGGTCCAGTCATCTACAACGGCGGCATCATCCTCGGCGGTCTGCTTTTCTCTCGCAAATTTGGCATCTCCGCGCTGGCCTATGGCGCAATTGCTGGGGCATTTGTCGGCATCTTTCTGATTAACGCCGTCGGGGCGGCGCGGACCGGCGTCGGCTACAAAATTTCGTTTGACTGGCGCAACGCGGCGTTCCGCGAGTGGGTGCGGCTTTCGATCCCGCTGATGCTAGGGGTTTCACTGGTGACCGCCGACGATTGGATCCTCCGCTATTTTGCGTCCGGCGCAGTGGGAGATATTACTCGCCTGAATTACGCCAAAAGACTCTTCCAAGTACCAATCGCAGTCCTGGGGCAAGCAGCAAGCCAAGCCTCTCTGCCGTTTTTTGCGCGCTTGTTTGGCGAGAAGAAATTCGGAGAATTTGCCGACACCGTAAACGCTTCGATTTACCGGATCGTGGCCGCGGCGGTGCTTTTATCCAGTTTTATGACCGCAGCCGCGTTGCCGCTGATCGACCTGGTGTATCGACGCGGACATTTACATTTTTCAGATTCCCGGACCACCGCCGTTTATTTTTTCTGGTTTTCGCTTTCGCTGGCTTTCTGGTCGGCGCAGGGCCTATATGCGCGTGCATTTTACGCTGCGGGAAATACGCTGACCCCTATGATCGCCAGCACCGTAATAACTGTCGCTTCACTGCCCGTTTACTCGGCGCTGTATCACGCGTTTTCTGCGCGCGGGTTGGTGATTGCATCCGATATCGGAATTGCCGCCAACTGCTTGGCAGTCGCGCTGCTGCTGCACTATCGAAAACTGGTTTCGTTGGCAACGTTGGAGTGGAAGGAAATCGGGAAAGCGCTTGTGGTCTCAGTTGTTGCGGGATTTCTGGGATGGGAGCTCATCAAGTTTATCAATCCAAGTGGAAGCCGGTTGGCTGATTTGGAGGCGTTACTTTTAATAAGCGCAGTCTGGGCAGCGGTGGTGGGGCTGGGGTTATGGCTGATGAAATCGAAATTGCCGCGTGATTTGAGACGGAAGAAGACAAGCCGCAGAGAAGCCGGCCAGCACAGTCTCGAGTAGTTGAATTCAGTGCGGAGGATGCACGGGCGGGGACGCCCGTACCCCATGATCTCAAAAGCCTAGTTAGTAGAGAGCCGGATGGGGGAAATTAGAATATGGGGGCACGGGCGTCCTCGCCCGTGCAGTTCCGCACTGTTCCTCAGACATTGCTGGGAGGCTTCAGGACCAGAGTGCTGTTGAACTGCTGCATGATCTTGTAGCACTCGCAGGCCGCGGACTCGAGCTGTTTCCGATTCAGAATCTTCACCGTGCCGCGCAGGTTTTCTATGAAGCCGGCTTTCTGCAAAATGCCGGCAGCCAGGCTCACGCTTGGTCTCCCCGTGCCCAGCATTTGCGCCAGAAATTCATGGGTAATCGGCAAAAATTCTGACGCGACGCGGTCCTGACACATCAGCAACCACCGCGCCAGCCGTTGTTCGATTTCATGCAGCCGATTACATGCCGCAATTTGCGCGATTTGTAGCCCTTGGACGAGCACGTAGCGATTCAGCATCAGCCGCAACTCGGGCGCTTCGCGCATTTTTTCTTCGAGGATTTCCGCCTTGAGCCGCACGCCGGTTCCCGAAATCTGCATGATGCTGCGATACGGCCCGCGATGGATGCCGACCGCGATCGGCGTGCCGACGATTCCCTCGCGTCCGACAATGGCAACTTCCACGCTGTGGCCATCGCTGGTCAACACAACCAGCGAAGCCAGCCCTTCGTTCAGAAAATAAGCGGACTCAATTTTCTCGCCGGCTTCATGCAGTATCTGGTGGTGTTCAAGTTGTACTGACTCCAGATGTGGACGAAGGAGGTTGTACTCAATCTCCGGAATAGAATTCAGGATTTGATTCTCCACCGGCTTCGCGTTCATATCGGTCCGCGTGCCGGATGGATTGGTGGTGAAACTTTTAAGTTCAATGCGAACGTTCGTACGTTGCAAACGTGCTCCCTCTTGCAAGCCACGCGCACATCACAAAATTTCTCTGGAATAGACCAGTGCGCAAAGGCTATTTGTCACGCGAGAATGTGTCAGTTCGACAACGAACCGAGAGTGCCGCAACCACACACTCCGGCTTCAACTTCGGAAGCAATAGAGCACTACTTCAGGCTGTACAAGCTGTTGTAGTTTTGAATTGCTCTGTAACATTCGCAGGCCGCATCCTCGAGGCGCTTACGATTGAGGATCTTCACGCTTCCGCGAGTGTTTTGGATCAGACCAGCACGCTCAAGCACGCCGGCGGCAATAGTGACCGTCGGTCTTCCCGCGCCCAGCATCTGGGCCAGAAATTCGTGAGTCAGCGGCAAATTTTCCGAGTCAATTCTGTCCTGGCACATCAGCAACCAGCGCGCCAGCCGCTGGTCCATATCATGCAGCCGATTACACGCCGCGAGCTGTGCTACCTGCAGCTGTTGCATCATGACGTAGCGTTCGACCAACAATTTCAAACAAGGCGCACGGTGAAAGGCTTCTTCTAGCGCTGCGGAAGAAATCCGTAACCCTCGCCCGGCAATCTGCATGATCGCCCGCATGGGCGCGCTTTCAAAACCGAACGCCAGAGGCGCTCCAACAACGCCTTCGGGACCGGTGATTCCAACTTCCACGCTTCGTCCATCGTGCACGGAAACGACCAGCGACACCATCCCCTGGTTGGGAAAATAGGCGTGCTCGATTTTCAGGCCCTGGTCGTAAAAAATTTTGTACTGCGGCATCTCCACTTCCTCCAGAAGTGGCCGCAGCCCCATGAACTCGTCGTCAGGGATGGCAAGCAGCAGGCGGTTCTTGATCGATTTTCCTTCGCGATCGGTTCGCGGCGGCAGGGCCATAGGAATAGCTGTGACCCGGTTATCGAGTGTTGTAATGTCGGGAAGAGCCATTTCGCAATCACTTTCCATCCGCATTTGGATGGCAGGAGGGGGACTCTGAACCGTCAGGAAATCCCCTACATGCAGGCATAACTTCGCCCATTGCAGAGGGTTATTTTCCGCAAAAAAACAGGCACCCTTACGTCAGGGTGCCTGCCTGGAGGGCTGTATTTAATGGGTTAAGCGCGGGCAGCGGCGACTTCAGCCTGATTGCTGCTAACCGGCTTTTCCTCGCCATTCGGCTTCTGTCCGGCTTTGCGGATATCGATTCCGCCTTTGAAGAATGCGCCATCTTCAATCGAGATGCGCGCGGCTACGACATCGCCGGTAAGCGAGCCATCGCTGCGAATATCAACCCGGTCGCTGGCGGTGAGGTTACCGCGAACTTTTCCCAGCACCACGATTTCGCGGGCAGTAATATTGGCGGCGACAACTCCGTTGCGGCCAACAGTCACCCGGTTTCCGGCGAGATTGATGGAGCCTTCAACGCGGCCATCAATGTAAAGCGACTCGGAACCAGTTACCTCACCCTTAATGACAAGAGACTTCCCGATGGTAGCCTGGTCCGCAGTGCTGGCCGAAACCGGTCGCGGAGCACTGCTGACGGCCGTTTCCGTTACCGCAGGAGCGCTCGGCGCTGAAATAGGGGTACGCTCCGGCTCGGTCGGACGACCTGGCGCCGTGGGCTGATTTGTAGGCTTCCACATGTGAGAAGAAATCCTTTCCTATAGGGAAAATTGTCTGTATTGGGCCGAATCCGGAATTCGGAGACCAACAAAATTCTACTCTCCACTGCAGCATTTGTATTGTGGAAAAGCGCAATACTTTGTGCATTTTTAGGTTGTTTTGGGGCATTTCCAGTGTGGAATTCAGGGCAAAGCCTTAGACCAGGCGGGTTACTTTCGTCAGCCTCGCAGCTGCAGCAGCTCTGAAAAAAGGGCGAAGTCGATTTAAGAGCGAAAAAAGGGCAAGCTAAGCCTGCCCTGTAGAGACGTTGCTCGCAACGTCTTTCTCTCTGCGTTAACTCTGCGTTCTTTGCGGTTAAAGACTTTTTTTCTCCGTGTCTCCGTGGTGAAGACAGCGCCGAGAATCAGTTCTGCCGCAGCGCCGGCATGGGCAGCGGAATATTGTAGGTCTTCGCCCCGACCCCCACCCCGGCCTCGCAGGTGTTCGGCGGCGTTGTGCATATCGAATGCGTGCCTTGGCACTCCGCAGCCCAGAACATGAACCCCAGCATGCCGTCAGTTGTGCCGGCACCGCTCGGGGGAACAGTTTCAACATAGTTGCCAGTGCTGTCTTCGAGTGACGCGCTGAAGTTGTTGCACTCCGGCGCTGGATTATTTCCGGTGACAATGTACAAGCTGCCGGTCAGTCTATTCGGCGCAAGCGGAGGAACCGGAGGGGCATAGTTCGCTTTGCCGGTAATGTGCTGCTGCCAATTGCTCTCAGCTGAGGAGGCACTGGTCGGTTGCTTGTTCGGCACCATGGCGTTGGCATAGTCGAGCACCGGCGCAGAATCATTCAGCCAGTTGGCGGTAGCATAGCGCGAAAGGTTGGTGAGGTACTGATCTCCCGCCCCTAGGTCAATTGTCAGCCGCGCCGCCGGATTTGCGCCCGTTGGATCGTATGGAATTTGTGAGCGGTACGCGTTCACGAATGACTGCAGACCCGTGAGGTTGGGGCTCGAACTATTTTCGTAGTCGATCTCAATCCCGACTCCGAGGCTTTTGGCAACCGCAGCAGCATTCAATCCAAGCTGAGTGGGATTAGACGAGAGCGCCTGGTCCCAGTAGGTGGTGTAGGTTTGTCCGCCAATCGAAAGCATCACGCGCACATTATGACTGGTGAAATAGCTGACGATCGCCGAGTTCATGCCGACCGGCACGCCGTTCACATCGCCGGAGTCGTTGGTCTGGTTGAGTAATTTTAGGGGCTGAACAAAACTCAGGATCACGAGATTTACCGAGGCCAGTCCCGACCCATCGCCGCGATCGATCATCCAGTGGTTCTTAGTGTCGAAATCAGTCATGTTCCGCACACTCGCCCACGTGCAGAAATCGTTGCCACAATGCCAGGCGCCGTAGATCTGCATTTGCGCTTGGGAAACCACAGACATAAGAAGTACCGCCATTACACCCACGAATGCCGAACTTTTCTGCATACTACCTCCTGATTTTCCGCCGAGTTTGGTGTGCACGGCGGGAGGTACAAACCTCATTGGTCTATATCCGCGATTAAAACGCGTCAATACAGGGAATACTGCAGGCGGGAGCAGCGGGAATCAAATTTTGGCTGAGAAGGCTCCTGTTGCGCGCGCGCGCGATCCGGCGCACGATGTAAGGATGATATTTACCGATCGGGAGGAGTTTCGGCGCCGGAACCACCCCTGTCCTTGTGGAAGCGGGAGAAAATACAAGAAATGCTGCTATCGAGAAAGTGGCCCCGAGTCAACGGGCGTTCCCGCTGTGCTCAACAAACCTGGACCCTCCCCGAAGACGTCACGGCAAAAAGCGATGCATCATGATATTTGGGACAGTAAACGTAACTGACGTCATCCTAAAATATCCGCCTGGGAACTTGATTCATGCTCTCCGATTCAATCATTCTGAAAAAAATTCAGCGCCAGCCGAAACAGGCTGCAGGCTATAAGCAACTGGTGCGCGAATTGGGATTGCATGGCGACGATCGAAAGGAACTCTCGGGACGGCTACAGAAGATGGTTTCCGCCGGCCAGCTGGCAAAGGTGGATTCCGATCGATACGCAATCCCGCAAGCGGTGACTGCTTCTGGAAAAAATCTGATCGCAGGCAAGCTGAGCCTTCACCGTGATGGATTCGGCTTCGTCATTCCCGACCAGGCGTCTGCTGCTCCCAATCTGAAGGGCCGTCTCTCCGGTGACATCTTCATTCCGCCCCACGCGGTCGGCTCGGCCATGCATGGCGATCAGGTGCTGGTCGAGGTCACCAACATTCGCGACGACGGAAGGGCCGAGGGGCGGATCTTACGTCCAGTGCACCGCGCGCACACTACCGTCGTCGGAATTTTTCATTACGGCGCGCGGCACAATTACGTGGTCGCGCTGGACCACAAGATTTCGCAGCAGATCGTAATTCCGCATGGAATGGAATATCCGGAAAAGCAGTCGTCGGTCGTTGGTCGTTCGTCGTTAGCCGAGGTTACCGGTCCGGGTGTCGGCTCAAGTGCCACGCAGAAAAACACCACAAGCATTAGAAAGGTTTCGCGAACGACCAACGACCAACGACCAACGACAAGTCCATCTAAACATCGGGTCCTTGGCGAAGAGGTCGCCCGTCGCAGTGATTGGAGCGATCTCGAAAATGTCGTGGTCGATGTCGAGATCACCGACTGGCCGACGGCCACTCAACAGCCGCGCGGGCGCGTAGTAGAAATCCTCGGCTATGAAGACGATTTCGGGGTCGATGTTGAAATCATCATCCGTAAATATCATTTGCCGCACCGCTTCCCCGACCAGGTACTCGGCCAAGCGGAAGCAACTGAGCCGATCATTTCTTCCGCTGAGGTCCGTAAACGGCGCGACTTCCGAGATCTGTCGATCGTAACCATCGACGGGGAGACGGCTCGCGACTTCGATGATGCCGTGCTGGTTCGCCGGCTAGCAAATGGCAACTTCGAATTGCAGGTTCATATCGCCGACGTCGCGCAATATGTTCTGCCCGACACCGCCCTCGATCAGGAAGCCCGTCTGCGCGGAACCAGCGTTTATTTTCCCGATCGCGCCGTGCCCATGTTGCCGCTCGAACTCTCAACCGATATTTGCAGTCTGCGTCCCCAGCTCGATCGCCTGGTTATGTCGTGCATTATGGAAATCGACAATCACGGCGAGATTGTGGGATACGAAATCTGCCCAGGAATTATCCGGTCCGCTGAGCGCATGACCTACACCGCGGTGAACGCGATTCTCCAGGGCGATGAATCTGCCCGAACGCGATATGCCGGTCTGGTCGCCGACTTCGAGCTGATGCGCGAATTGCAAATGATACTGAACCGCAAGCGCGAACGGCGCGGATCAATCGACTTCGACCTGCCGGAGCCGGTGATCGAGTTCGATGAGCTCGGACTGATGAAGAGCATCACCCGCTCGGAACGGAACATTGCCAACCGCATCATTGAGGAATTCATGCTGTCGGCGAACGAATGCGTCGCCGGATATCTGGAAGCAAAAAGCGTGCCGTCGCTTTATCGCGTCCATGAAAAACCCGATGCTAAACGCGTGTACGACTTCGAAGTGATCGCTGCAACGTTTGGATATTCTCTCGGCGTTGGCGCATTGCCCATTCAACGCATGCAATTCAAAACTGACCGCCGCGCCAATTACGGCACAGGTAAACGCGCCCGCGAACTTGAAATTCCAAAAGAAGTGCACATCACCCCGCGCATGTACCAGAAGCTCACCGAGAAAATCGCCGGCAAGCCGGAAGAGAGGATTCTGTCTTTCTTAATGCTGCGTTCGCTCAAGCAGGCGCGCTATTCGGAAGAAAATCTCGGCCACTTCGCACTGGCGGCGCCAACTTACACGCACTTCACTTCGCCAATCCGGCGCTATCCGGATTTGATCGTCCACCGAATTCTTAAAGACGTGCTGCGAGATTCGGCAGAAAAATGGGACGGAGAGGTGCCCATCGGAATGTGGCGCGGGCGCCTCGCCCGCGAAGAACCGATTGAGAATATTCGGTATACCGATCTTGAACACCGCATCGTGGAAGAGCGGCCCTTCAGGGCCGCGACAGCGAAAAAAAGGGACCGGGCTTCAGCCCCTGAGGGTCCCCGCCATACAAACGATCCTTCTCCCTGGTCCAAGCGCCGTGAGCGCGAACACGTCCAGCTTCAAGACGGCCCTATCCCGCTCGATGAACTTCACGCCATCGCCGAAGAATCCAGCCAGTCCGAGCGCCGCGCTGACGACGCCGAACGCGAACTCATGGAATGGAAAAAAGCCAAATTCATGCAAGACCGCATCGGTGAAGACTTCGACGGCCTGATCATCAGCGTCACCAAGTTCGGCTTCTTCGTCGAACTCACCGATCTCTTCGTAGAGGGGCTAGTTCCGCTCAACACGCTCATCGACGACCGCTATACATATCACGAAAATACGCGCGAAATCATCGGCCAGCGTTCACGAAAAACCTACAGGCTGGGAGAAAAAATTCGCGTCCTGGTCGACCGAATTGATCCGGTGGAAAAGAAAATCCAATTTGCATTACTCGAAGAAAGCCCGCCCCGGCGCCCAAAGGTCCGTAACAAGCGGAAGTAACGCCGGCACTTCTCCACTGAGCCATGCTCTACAATGCTCCCTTCGCTAACAGAGCACATGCGCACAGCAGAAGTCGTAATCATCGGCGGAGGCATTGTCGGTTCGAGCATCGCCTATCATCTGACCGCTGCGGGCTGCAAGGGCGTGCTCGTCATGGAGCGAGAGTCCGCGCCAGGCAAGGGTTCGACCGGCAAAAGCATGGGCGGAGTGCGGGCGCAGTTCTCGACTCCGGTCAACATTCAGATGTCGCTCTACTCCATTCCCTTTTATTCCAGATTTGATGAGCAGTTGGGGTATCCCGGTGGATACCGCGCGCAGGGTTATCTTTTTTGCGCGACCAGCGCCGCGCATATGACGTACTTGCGGCAAAATCATGCAACCCAAGCCGGTCTGGGACTTAAAGACGCGTGCCTGCTTTCTGCCGCCGAAATCCGCAGCATGTTTCCGCAACTTCGCACGGATGATATCGTCGGCGGCTCATTCTGTTCCAGCGATGGTTTTGTCGATCCTTACAGCGCCATGAATGGATTCATGGGCTGGGCATGTGATCACGGCGCTGAACTATGGAAGAACTGCGCAGTAACTGGAATCGAATACGAATCGAACGGCGTTACAGCGGTCGAAAGCGATAGGGGCACAGTCGCCACTCGCACCGTAGTAAATTGCGCGGGTGCGTGGTCGGCGAGCATCGCAAAAATGGTGAACATGGATCTTCCGGTCGAGCCGCTGCGCCGCATGTTAGTCCCCACCGAACCATTCGACGCCTTTCCGCATAGCGCTCCCATGATCATCGACATGTCGAACGGATTTCATTTTCGTCCCGAAGGGCGCGGCTTTCTGCTGGCCTGGAACGACCCTGAGGAAACGCCGGGCTACAAAACAGATTTCGATCCCGCGTTTGTAGAAAAAATTCTGATGCGCGCAGCCGACCGAGTGCCGGTATTCGAAACCCTGCCGGTCAATCCGAAGCGTGCCTGGGCCGGGCTGTACGAGATGACGCCCGATCATCATCCCGTGCTCGGGCCGGTGCCACAGGTGCCGGGTTTCTATCTGGCTACCGGTTTCAGCGGACACGGGGTCATGCACGCTCCCGCTACCGGCAAAATTCTTGCGGATCTTGTTTTGCGCGGTCAGACCGATCTGATCGACGCTTCCCTCTTGAACCTGGCCCGCTTCGCCGAAAATAGAATGATTGAGGAAACTGCGGTGCTGTGATCGGGCGGATCGGATCACCGCCGAGATTCTTGCCCCTGCGATTCGTGGTGTAGAATTTCCTAGTCAACCCCGTTCGAACTTCCCGGTTCGAACCAGTGTCGGGACGTGGCTCAGCCTGGTAGAGCACTCGCTTGGGGTGCGAGGGGTCGGCAGTTCAAATCTGCCCGTCCCGACCAATTCTCTGAATAAAGGTCCTTCGACTTCGCTCCGCTGCGCTCAGGATTTCGCCAGCGGGCTCGGACGCCCGCTAAACGGCTCAACTTGGGGTGCGAGGGGTCGGCAGTTCAAATCTGCCCGTCCCGACCAATAATTTTCGTGTGACTCTTTCACGAACTCGCGGGCATATCCATTCGTTTACTTTTGGACCGTACCCAGATCAATGAGTGATAAGGCTTGGTAAACAGCAGTTACGCGCGTAATCATGACCAGGCACGAGGCTTCGGTGTCCAATAAGGCATGCGGCCATTCCTTGTTGCCCTCATCTGCTTTACCGTTCTTTCGACTGCCGGGGTCGCACAGAACGCGCGAAAAACTGGCGTAGCAGTGGAGTTAGATCGCCAGAATCCTTTGCAGTTGCGAGTGAGCTTGAGGTCGGGTGCTGCGACTACCGCGACGTTCTACCGCTCTGACTTACCTTGGGGGAATAGGTACAGCATGGTCTTCGCAGCAGTGAGACCCAACGGAGAACCCGTCGATTTGAGTTTTCCCATAGACGACCCCGGCCCGACCAAGGTATCTGTGAAGCCTGGGGAAACGCTGACGGGTGAGATTGATCTGCGGTACGTCATCCGAGACCTTAATACGATGAAGAAATCAGACGTACTCTTGTTCTGGGCATACAAATCTCCCGCTGAGTTGAATCTTCTACACTGGTCGGGGGGCTGGGTTCTAATACCCAAAAAGAAATAGCGAAGGCCAGAAACGATTCGATAGTTGATGAAAAAACGCCATATCACTCATTGTTGAGCTCTCATACCGTCCCCTGCTGAAAAAGGGACTCGCCGTGATCAACAAGGAAAGAGTTCGAGAATCGTCTGCTAGGGCCGACCAATCTTCTTCATCGAGGTCCTTCGACTTCGCTCAGGATTTCGCCAGCGGGCTCGGACGCCCGCTAAACGGCTCAACTTGGGGTGCGAGGGGTCGGCAGTTCAAATCTGCCCGTCCCGACCAAACAGCATCGGCGTTGTCGCCCAAAGAAGGCGAGCCGATTCGCAAGACCACACCATTGCCCGCGCTGTGACTCATTAACGAAGACCTCAGATTCGCTGGCGGCGCCCGCTAAACGGCTCAACTCCCGGCACGGACTTCCTAGGTTGCACAACTCGGAGCTTTTTCGTATGCCCAAATCCGCAGCCTTGTGCTACAGTGCGGGTGCCGAGAGTGTCAGCTCGGCCCGAACATCTCGAGCGATCCACGCTGTATCTTCCCCGCGACTGTCATGAGCATTAGTCCAGGAGGTTTTCATGACCTGCAAGCGCTCCTACCATTTCACTGCCCTCAGCCGTTTGCCTCTATTTAACACGTCCCTCTTGGTCTTAGTGTTTTTTACTTCGGGCAGTGCACTGGCTTCGACCGTACCCACTTTCCTGCCGGCAACGACCTATACCTGGGACGGAGGCGATCCCGAGGTTCTCACGTTAGTAGACATGAATGCGGACGGGAGTCCTGACTTACTGGTCAGTGGGAGCGGTGCCATCGGGGTCTTGCTCGGTGACGGCAAGGGTGCATTCCAGGAACCGAGCGCCTATTACCTCACGGGTGGCCAAGCAGCAAGCCGGCCTGTAGTCGCAGATGTAAACGGAGACGGCAACCCCGATTTGGTAGTTGCAGAGGCCTGCGCTGGATGGTTGGGTAATTGCATTTCGGGCGAAACCCTGGTGGGTGTCTTACTAGGAAATGGAGATGGTACCCTCCAGCCGGCTGTCGTCTACAAGACCGGTGGATTTTCAGCCGCTTTCTCGGTAGCAGTTGCAGACTTAAACGGGGACGGCAAGCTGGACTTGGTGGCGGCAGATTGGAGGTGCACAGACTCTGGACCGGAGGGCTGCGTGAGTGTGTTGCTCGGCAATGGCGACGGAACTTTCCAGCCCGCCCAGGTTTATGCGAGTGGCGGATGGAATGCGCAGTCTCTTGTGTTGGCGGACGTCAATGGCGACAACAAACTCGATATCCTGGTTACAAATGGCGGGGGCGTTAGCTCTTCCATCGGGGTACTGTTGGGCAATGGCGACGGCACCTTCCATTCGGCTGTGGCATACGGCTCCGGCGGGGGCTTCGCCCTGGATTTGGTGCTTGCAGATGTGAATCGCGACAGCCGACCCGACCTGCTCGTAACTAATGTGTATTCCAACACGATAGGTGTGCTGCTCGGGAATGGTGACGGAACCTTTGGTACTGCCGTGGCCTACAGCTCGGGAGGGCAAGGAATTGTCTCTTTCGCGGTTGCCGATCTAAACAACGACGGAAGTCTGGACTTAGTGTTAGCCAATTGCGGCGCGGCATTCGGGTTTTGTCCCGGGAATGGTTCTGTGGGAGTTCTGCTGGGAAAGGGCGACGGCACGTTCGCGACCGCCGCGACTTACGACGTAGGAGCATTCCCCAATTCCCCCGAAGCTATCGCCGTCGCGGATTTGGATGGAGACGGCAACCCAGACGTAGTTGTGGCCAGATTCTTTTCTGGGTTAGTCGGTGTCTTGCAAGGTCGTGGCGATGGAACCTTCCAGCCGGCTGTTTTTTATGACTCAGGCATCTACCGGGCGTCAGGAATTTACCCGGCGCATATGCTGTCGGCCCAGAACGTAACCGGGAACGGGAAGCCGGACCTGGTACTGATCGGAGATGACAGGACCGGTCGCGGCGAAGTGGGTGTGTTGCTGAACAACACATCAATTGATACAACTCCACCACTCATCACTATTTCTACTACTCCGAAAGTCTTGTGGCCACCGAACGGCAACCTGGTTCCGGTAAAAATCTCGGGCAGAATTACCGATGTGGGTTCGGGAGTGAACGTAAATAGCGCAACTTATGCCGTGAAAGATGAATACGGCAAGATACAACCGCAAGGAGCCATAACGCTTGGGCCCAATGGCGCTTACTCTTTCGCAGTCTTGCTGCAAGCGTCGCGTCTTGGCAGTGACATGGATGGGCGTCGCTATACACTTACGGTCCAGGCAAAAGACAATGCTGGCAATGTCGGATCAAATACGGCTGCGGTGATTGTTCCTCACGATCGTGGAAACTGAAACACGCCGTGACCGCATCAGGAGTTCGTCCGTCCAGAGTTCAAATCCTTCTGTGATGCATTGTTTCCGAGTCCTGCACTTTGCCCCTTTTGCTGGCTGCCGTGAGACTCAATGCCGTGAGTTCAGCCCCGAACGTAATAGGGTGATGACAGTTTTGTTTTCGTAGCGTCTAATCTGCACGTCAGTTCCCGAGGAGAATACTGTGAATAAATTGATCGTGCGATCAGCTTTCATCCTGGCCTGCCTGAGCGCGAGCCTATTCGGCGCAGCCGCTCAAACTTCCGACGCCTCCGCCGACCACACCGCCCCCAGTTATGACATGAAGGCGCAGGCTCTGGCCGACCTTCAAGGTGTTCAGAAGAAGTTTGTTGACTTGGCAAACGCTGTGCCTGCAGACAAATTCACCTGGCGTCCGTCGGAGGATTCACGTTCCTTTGCCGAAGTGTTTCTGCACGTTTCGGGCGAGCGCTATCAGATACTCGCGCTTGGCGGCGCCACACCTCCGGCCGACTTCAACGGAAAGACGTTTGAGAAATCGACCACCGAAAAATCCCGCATCGTGGAGGAGCTCAATAAAACCTGGGATTTCGCGCAGAAAACCATCAATGCCATGAGCAATGCCGATTTCGCGAAGCCATTGCCGAAGCTCGGCCCCCAGGCGAATGCCGGAGACGTCGTTTATATCCTGGTCGCCGATGCACATGAACATCTGGGACAGCTGGTGGCTTATGCGCGCGTCAATGGCATTGTTCCGCCGTGGACGGTAGAAGCCAAGAAAAAGGCGGCAGAGAAGAAAGGCGGGCAGAAGTAGTCCACCCTGGCACTGCTGTCATTACGCACGACCGACTAGGCCGGGCGCACGTGGATCGATGGGTCCTGCAGCACCTTCTTCAGGTTCGGCCCGTGGAGTTCGCCGGACTCTAAATCCACGCGCCAGTCTTCAGTCAGCAGCGTAGTGCAATTCAAATCTACGTATTCGACGTGGAGCTCCGGCCCATTCAACGATAAATTTGCGTGGCCGTTGAAACCCACGTCGATCTTCTCGCCATTGCGGTAACGGCGATTGTCCCACGCCAGCCATGGGCATTCGATGTCGGGTGGCTTGCCGCGCTCGACCGGCATTCCGCCGTGGCCAATGCAACGGCCATAGGTCTCGATTCCGTCGGGCACACTAAACCGGTCGTACACCGTCAGCTTGTGTTCGTGTCCCCAAAACCAAATCACAGGGCGATGAATGACTCGAGCCAATTGTCTCGCAGGAATCTGGTACCAGTCGCTGAAGGCGGAATAGCAGCCGTGATGGGTCAGGACAAGCAGGCCGCGTTTGTCGCCATCAGGATTCACGGCGTCTTTAAGCCATTGCAGCTGCGCCGCGGGAAACTCGCACCGCGGTTTGAAGTGAACTGACTTGCGAATCCATTCACTCTTTTCGAAAATCGGCATCTTGCCCCAGTCGAAGCTGGTGGCGTTGTACCCGGTGTCGACCGCAATGATTCGCCAGTACTTATTTTCGAGACAGAAAAAGCTCGCCCACTGTCCGTCGCCCCAATCCGCGCCGGATTTTCTCAGCCCCATCTTCGGCAAAATCGATTCGTAATAACCGTTGCCGCGCGCGTACATCTCGTGATTGCCGCTGAGCGCGAAGCTGCCGAGTCTCCCCATCGGCCATTTCACCGGAGGGTAGGGGCTGGTTTTCTCTCCCAGAAAGTTTTCTCTGATCTCGCATTCATCGCCGACGAAATAGATGTCGCCCAGATGAATGCTGTAGTCCGGCTTGAATTGCTGTACGCAGTTGGCGACGCATTGAGCTTCATCGGTTCCCGTGGCCCAATCTCCCACGAGGCTCAGCTTGGCTTGCTCTGCCATCGGAAAAATTCCCGTGCCTTTGCCCGGCTCAGTGTAGTCGCGGAACGCGTGCTTTTTGTGGAACCAGTAGCGCACAACGTGAGGAATCCAGGCCGCGAGATGGCCGGGAAGAAAGGCATTCAGCGGATCGTATTTGGTTTTCGAATAGCGTGAGCCACCAGCCCGAAAATGCGATCCGAGTCCGGTGTGTAGCATCCCCTCAAAGTTTCCGAGATCTTTGCCCTCACCGTCATTCGGGTTGCTGTTACTCTTGGCCATGTGTCCAGCAGCATTTTCGCATGCTTCTATGAAGCACGAATGCGAATGGCCAACTGAATGTCCGCTGCCGCGGCAAGCGGTCGAGGGGTCGCCCGTCAAAACAAACCATCTGACCGGTTCGTCGTAACACCGGCGTAACCTTCGCGACCGCCGTAAATAGCATCAGAATGTCCAGCATGCTCTTTCGCCGAAAATCCGTGATTGCGGGACTGGCGCTTTGTCTGTGCGGTACTCCGCTGCCTTCGCCGGCCCAGACCAGGGACAGCTCGGGCACGGTGCGCGTACAGATGAGCCGACAGAATGCGGTTCACACTTTGAGCCGCAGCGACGGCATGGGTGTTGTGACGGTCGCCCTTGACGAGCGTGTCCGCATAGGTCGCAACCGGGATTGCTCACACCTGGTGCACGCCGTATATGAGCAGGCGGGCTTTTCTTATCCCTATGCGAGTTCGAGAGATCTCTACCGCGGAACCGAAGATTTTCGCAGAGTGAAAAAACCTCAGCCCGGCGATCTGGTGGTTTGGCCAGGTCACGTGGGGATTGTCGTGAACCCAGCGCGCCGGGAGTTTTACAGTTTTTTGCGGCATGGCCCCGGCATTGATGAGTACGACGCGCAGTATTGGAAACAACGCGGGCCGGTCAGATTCTATCGCTACGTTAAAAACAGTTCGCAGGAAGACGATCGCGCAGAAGAATAGTTCTCTAATACCTGACTGAATCAGTCTCACTTCAAAAAAAAAGAGCGCGAGTCCTGCCTGCCGTTACAACTGCTTACAAATCAGCGCGCAATCTGCACAAATTTCTACTCTCCAATGAGGAACTCATCTCGTAATATGCAGGTGTTGGCATGGTTCGGTTAAGCAGCGCGCACGCTGAAGGAGCTAGACCATGATCAGGTTCGAGACACAACAAGGCTTCACCACATCACGTGGAGTTACTATCCCGTCCATTTTGCGGGCTGCGCCGACGGCTTCCGCAATGCTTGCCTCTCTGATCGTGCTTAGCGCCTGCGCCACGGTGCAGGTACATCTTGGAATGAAGGTCTATCTGGCGAAGACGCCCATCGCGTCAATCAAAGCCATCATGCCGGAAGGCCCGGGAATTGCGCCCGGCCAGAAATCTCCATTGGTGGTCGTCGTTACTGAACCAAATGGCAAGGTGCTGCAGACCGAAGGCGCTGGACATGGAAAAATCTTGTGGCAGGACATTCAAGTTACAGCGAGCGTTGTCGCCGCGAATAAGAAGGGCATTCTGTCATTGCCGCACGATCCGAGGATCAGCGACGGAAAAGACCCGCACGTGACCATCACCATACCCAGCCATCCGGATATGCGGGCTGAACTTGACATCCCAGTGCGTTACGACCATCCATTCACATCGAACTTCTCCGGCAGCCCGGGGTCGAGCGGCATGAGCGGCACGGATGGAATCGACGGAACTAGCGGCAGCATGGGATCAACCGATCCGAACAATCCGTCGGCGGGTGGCGACGGAGGCAATGGCAGCGACGGCTCAAATGGTAGCGATGGCGGACCTGGGGGCAATGCACCAGCGGTGCAGGTTCTGGTAGCGTTCAGAGCTGGAAACCATCCGCTGCTCCAGATCAGTGTGTCAGCGGCGGGCAAGCGCAAACTCTATCTGGTCGATCCTCAGGGAGGATCGCTGACCGTTAAAGCCGATGGCGGTCCCGGAGGCTCTGGCGGAAGAGGCGGACGTGGCGGACGCGGCGGCTCAGGTGGAATTGGAAGTCCAAACGGAAGCAGCGGCTCGAATGGCTCAGACGGACGCAGTGGTTGGGATGGTTCGCCGGGCAAAGCCGGGAGCATCACGGTCACCTACGATCCGGAAGCTAAAACTTACCTGACCGCGCTTCACTTCTCCAATCGAGGCGGCCCACCGCCGGCGTTTCACGAAGCAAGCGTTGCTCCGCTGTGGTGATTTGGCGCGTTAAGTCAGCGTCTGACAAAAGAAAAAGCCGGACCCGAAGATCCGACTTTTTTGCCCCGAATTAAGCTGCTCGGTTACCGGTGTCCGCCATGGCCCTCATGACCGCCGCCATGCGAACCTCCTCCATGGCCTTGGTGGCCGCCGCCATGTGAGCCGCCGCCGTGGCTTTCGTGACCACCGCCTCCCCAGTGGCCACCACCACCGCGGCTCTGATGTCCGCCGCCCCAATGCCCGCCTTCGCTGCGAAATGCGTGGCCGCCGGTCTGACGGAATTCATGGCCGCCGCGGTAACCTCGATCACGGCTGCCGTAATTCGCGCGGTAGTTATTTCGCGCGTAGTTGCGATCATTGCCATTGCGATATGCGGAACGCCTATAAGATCCGCGCCCGTAATCGTGTCCGCGATATCCGTAGCCATGGCCATAATCTCGGTTTCCGTAGCCTTGTCCGCCGTAATAACCGCGTCCGCCATTGTAGCCGTGCCCACCATAAAAGCCGCGTCCGTAGCCTCGTCCGTAATAACCGTTCCCGTAATAGCCGTGATACCAGGGACCGGCGCCAATAAAGACTCCGTCGATGAAGAAGCTCGGGCCGTAGTAACCGTAGGGCGCGCAAGCATATGGATAATAAGAGTAGTACCCATACGGACAAACGGGAGCTGGGCCGTAATTCGCGTACCCATTGTCGTAGTACCCCGAATCGGCGTAGCTGTCGTCGGAGTACCCGTTGTCAGAATAGCCGTTGTCGGTGTATCCGTTGTCGCGGTAATCGTTGTTGTAGCCATTGTCGGCATAGCCGTTGTCGGTGTAGCCGTTGTCATAATTGGAGTAGCCATCGTCGCTACTCACGCCGACCCCAACCGAAACCTGCGCCGACGCGGTCGCCGCCACCAGGAACAACACCCCCAACATCCCTATATGTTTCAGATAAGACATGATTCTCCTTATCCGGCCCGAAAAAGCCTGTTATTAGCGAAGGCCGGAAGTCCCCGGCTGCTTAGACCTGGGAGCTACACATTAATCTCAAACCCAGCAGAGGCCCCATAGTTGCAAGATTTCTTACGAGCCAGCATCTCTGAGCCTTGTTCCCGCACGCCTTCTACTTTGATTTAGCGCTAGCTTCTACTTGGGATTTGAGGATCTCTCGCGCAGCACGCTGGCCGCTGGCGATTGCGCCGTGAACCGTGCCGTTATGGCCCGATGTGTCAGTGGCTTCTCCCGCGAAAAAGAGAGTGTTTGATACCGGCGAGCCGAGTGTCCGCTGGCAACCTTCGCCACCGGCTTTCACGTAGCTGTACGCGCCCTGTGAGAAGGGATCGGAATCCCAGTCATGAAAGTACGCAGCGCCGAGTTGCGATTGTATTTCGGATCTTTCGACCTGCAGAAGACTGCTTAAAGATTGGACTGCTTTATCGATGACTGCATCCTTGCTCATTCCAGCCAGGCCCTCTGCCAACTTCGCGGGCGCCCATCCCGTGATAATCGGCAGGGCTTCGGGCATCTGGGTCCACCAGGTAGGGAAGAAATTATCGCGAGAAAAAAGAAAGCTGAGATTGGCGAGGCTGCGCGAGTCGCTGGTGCCATGCAAGTCTTGCCAGAAGCGCTCACAAAAGCACAAGGTGACGCGAACCACCTTCCCCATGGCGAGTTTCTCAAGCGCATCTTGTTTCCTGGCAGGCAATTTAGGTTGAAAACGCACGAGATTGGGCGTCTGGAGCACTCCGAGTGGAAGAGTGATCAGGGCACGAACGCCGGTAAAACGGCTTTCCTGCAGCTGATTACGTGTGACGAGCTCAACCGAACCGGCGCTCCAACCAACCCTTCGAACGATTGTGTTCAGGTGAACTCGAATATTTAGAGCCCTTAATTCCTCGGTGAAAATGTTCAGAACTCTTTGATATCCCCCGGCGATGTGAAAAGCACGCTCGCCTTCGATTTTCTCATCAGCCCGGCGGCTGTCCACCAGCCATCGCACACTTACCAGCGCAGGGTCAGCAGCGTTGAATCCGCTGACGTAGCCGGTAGCCCATTGTTTTGCTTCCTCATGACTTTCTCCCGGAAACCGGCGATTCAGAAAATCCAGGAATGATTCGTCCGGCTTATTGCTGTCTACGAACTCATCGTCCATCGCGCTGAGAATTTCGTCGGCTTGCGCGAAAAAATCGCAAGGCTGCAACTTGCCATCGATGGCGCACCACATGTCGCCGTCAACTTCGGTGACCTTGAGGTTGTGCTGCTGCACTGGAAGCCAAATTTCTGGCGCGAGTCCGTGAACAAATTCAGCCCCAAGTTCGATGGAGTGATTCAGGGTGGGATCGTGGCGAGTGAATATCCGGCCACCGACGCGGTCTCGAGCTTCGAGAATTTCTACTCGAAGGCCGGCGCGGGACAACTCAATCGCAGCCGAAAGGCCGGCGGCCCCGGCGCCAATGATCAATACGTCGCTAGGCATGGGCTGTTGGATGCGTACAGCGCGAAGCACATACTCAACTCATTCGCCACCGCACAGGCTAAAAGAAAAGGCGGGCGAAGGCGCCCGCCCCACAAGCCCGCCCCACACAATATCCACTCGGTTTATCTAGCCGCCAGCGCCGGCTCCAATTTGCCTGACTTGAACGCTTCGTAGCGGTGGTTAATTTCTTCCCAGTTGACTACGTTCCACCACGCTACGAGATATTCCGGCCGGCGATTGTTGTACTTCAGATAGTAGGCGTGCTCCCAAACGTCATTGCCGAAAATCGGAAACAGGCCTTGCGATATGGGGTTGTCCTGATTGGGCGTAGTGACGATCTGCACTTCCCCACCAGATTTGCCCGCTAACCAGACCCACCCGCTGCCGAATTGCTTCACGCCGGCATCGCTGAATTTGGTTTTGAAGTCGTTGAAGTTTCCGAAGCTCTTTTTGATCACCTCGGCAATTGCACCGTTGGGTTCGCCGCCGCCCTTCGGCTTCATGATCTTCCAATACATGGAGTGATTGACGTGGCCGCCGCCGTTGTTGCGAACAGCAGCACGGATGTCGTCAGGAACGGAATTGAGATCGCGAATCAGATCTTCCGCGCTCTTCGACTGCAACTGCGGATGTTTCTCCAGCGCAGCATTCAAATTCTTCACATACGTGCCATGATGCATGTCGTGATGCAGCTTCATGGTCTGGGTGTCGATAACCGGCTCCAGGGCAGAATAGTCATACGGCAAAGGGGGTAATTCATGCGCCATAATTCTTCCTCCAAAATGAATGATGATTCGATCGAGCCCAAAGATGCAGGCAGGCAGTAGCGGGTGATCAGTGGCAAGTGGTCAGAAAGAGCATACGTCATCTGATCGCTGGCCGCTGACAACTGGCCACTGCTCTATTGTCCATCAATCAAGATAAGTTTGCACGTAGCTGGAGGAATTGTGAGATCTAGGGAATAGCAGACGAAGTGGCAGGCGGAGTTAATTTGCCGATGGACGCCGTTTCGATTCCAACTCATGGCGAAGCAGTGCGCGGTTGAGTTCTTCTACAAGTTCAATGAGCTTGTCTGGGTCTTGTTCCCGACTTGCAGCTTTAGAGAGTACACGCCAATCCTGCACTTGAGTTTCCATCAGTCACCTCCGTAGGGGTGGTTTCACTTGGATAATTGCATTTCCCATGCCAAGACTCTGCTTCCTCGTATTTTGTGCAAGTTAGGAACGGCGCGCGCATATCTGGCCGGGTAAAAAATTCCGAGTTGGCGGAACATTCGTGGTGTACCAATTATTTTCGTCCCAGAAATCGAATGCGTGCGGTGAATGCCCGTTTGTCGAAGCTGCTGAAGAACAGATACTGCGGCGAGCCGATCGTATTGTTGACCGTGTAAGGATTCTGGCTATTCGTAATGTTGTCGAATCCCCCGCGCAAAGCCCAATAAAATCCCATTGCGTGGAAACGCTTCTCGATGTGCGGATTGAGCGTGAAGTATCTGGGAAAGCGGGCGGCGCCCGGCGGCAGCACCAATTGTTGCTGGCCGTTGATTATGGCGAAGGGAAATCCAGTGCGGGCTTCGACTGAATACGCGAAATCAAAGCCCTTAAACAGCGGCAGCAGACCCCACGAGATAAATCGGTTAGGTGCGTCCCAACCGTACGGGCCAGGCACCTGCGGGCTGCTCACTAGATTGTCGAGAGAATGGTCGAGCACCTCGTCAGACGTAGACCGTGATCGCGTGTAGGATGCGGTGATGCTATAACGCTCGCGGAAGGTACGCCGCATGTCGATTTTGAATGCATAGTAGTGATCGTGGCGAGTGTTCTGCAGAAAGTAGTCTGTGCCACCCAGCCCAATAGGCGTGTTGTAAACGAAACCGTCTTTACCTTCCCGCTTAAGGAATTCTGTCTTCAAAAAAAGTTGCCACGGAAGTTTGCGCTCCAGCGCAACACTCCAGTTAATAAAGCGCGGGGCGAGCAGCGTGCTGCGGTCGACAGAGAACGTCGTCAAAACCGATCTGGTTAAGTTGCCGGTGGGATCGAAAAAATAATCGTGGCGTGAGCCTTGCAGCGGAGCCGCGATCAAAGACAAGAGCGTCGACTCGTAAGCAACGCCGATGCCCGCGGAGATTTTGGTTTCGCCGGAGCGATCAAGCACGTACGTTCCTGCCAGGCGCGGAGAAAACAGCGGCCGCCGGACAATCTCGTCCCAGTCAAAGCGAACTCCAGGTTCGATCAACAGATGCGACATGGGAGACCAGCGGTCCTGAATATAGGCGCTGGCTTCGGCGTTAGAAGTAGTCGATGGCGCAGCGCCGAGAAAGACCGAATAAAGGGCGCAAGGCGACAGCGCCGGCGGCACCGGCGGCGGCCCCAGGCAAGTCGCATTCGGTGCCACTGTGCGGCCCACGTTCAGAGTGGAGACCGGTGTCCTCTGCACAGACTGGTCATAGGAGATGTATTCCAGGTCGGTTCCGAAAATCAGATCGTGACGCCCGAACTTCTGCCGGGGAACGTAGAAGTTTGACAACACCTGCGAACGTCGTGCCGCGGTAATGGCGTGCAGATAATAGTTCCCCTGCGCGCCGGCCGGGGTGAGCGCAAAAGGTAGAGATCCCGCCGGTGAAACCCTGGTTCCATATTGATCGAAGGCATATCCGATTTCAAAGAGCGTATCGCTCGAGAAAGTGTGTTGCTCTTTCACTGAAGCCACGTAAACATTCTCGTTGTCTGCCGGACGCGTGTCGGGTGGGGCAAGAAAAGAAAATCCCTGATGCTGGTCATGTAGCCAGTCCAACAAGAAGCTGCCGGTGACGATGTCGTGACTGGTAACGTTAGCTTGCACCTTGGCGAGATTGCCGCCACGCCAGATTCTGTCGCTGTCCGCGCCAGAAGGCAGTTGCGCATTCACTACGTTGTCGTATTCACCGTCCAGGCCGTCAAAAAACCACAACCTCCCTTTCACGATCGGACCAGATACCGTAAATCGAGGGTCGACCTTGTCAAACGCCCATCCTTTTTTGTCTTGGAACGACGGGACAAAGTTGGTGACGGCGTAACGAAAATGATCATCGCCAATGCCGGTCTCGATCGAAAGCACCCCCGCCGGTCCCTTCCCGTATTCAGCTGAGACGCGGGTGCTTTCCACCGTCACTTCGCGCAAAGCATCAGTGCTAGGGCGCACCAGCAACTGGCCAGTGGCAGGCTGAGTGACGTTGAATCCATCGAGCAAAACCAGCGTCTCATAGGTTTCCGATCCGGCAACGTGCGGCTGCCCGGTTTGGTCGAGGACCACACCGGGGATGTAATTCAACGCGTAACGATAATCGCGTGTGTTGGGATAAGGGATGTCGAGAATGTCGATGCCACTGAGCTGTTCTTGCGACGACACTTGTGCAGGATCGATGGCCGGGACCGACTCTACAACGTTGACGTTTTCTTTGACCTCTTCCTGGTGATGTATACCCACTTCCAGTGTCCCCGAATCCTGTACTGCGGGCACATCGGCGGCGTAAAAGCCTTCTTTTTCCACCCGTATGTGCCACGGCCCAGCGCTTAAATCAGCAAGCTTGCAATGACCGGTAAGGTCGGTCTCGCATTGCATGGATTTCGATGGCCCCTGCACCCGCACGCGTGCGTCTGGTACAGCAACGCCATTTTCATCCAACACCACGATGGTTAACGAATAAGTATCAGGTGCACGCGGGGACGGCGAAGTCTGGGCCACTGACGAGATCGCCAGTGCAAGCAGAATGCAAACACGGCCTGGCCCAATCATTCTCAAAACAGCTGTGAAGATTAGACGCAGACTTAGACGCATTGAAAGCTGCTGCTTATCACCTTTCCGCCTTTTCTTCAGGAAGATCAGAATTGCACAAGATGAAACGAAGTGTAATTACTTCTGGTCAGGCTTGTGTCATTCGATCATATTCGGCGGCGGACTCGGCGGGGAGTAGCACCCAGAGTGTGTAGATTCCGAGTGCAGTTCCGAAGGGAGGATGAAACAGCGCAATGATGCCAAGCACGATGGCAGTTATCCGCGCCCAGTGTTCGTGGTTCATTAATCCCCAGCCTACCAGGACCCCGCCTGCGGCAATGACCAGAAAAACTACACCCAGCACGAACATCATCGGCGGCATAAAAGCATGGGTGAACATCTCATCGCCCATCATCAAATGCGGGGCGTGGCTAATCCCCATAAGCACAAGCGATGGAATAACCCAGAGTACCCCGACTACGATCCACAGGATGCCTAGCGTGCGCAGGTGGCGCTGCAATCTTCCAGTTGGAAAGGGAACGGCAGCAGGCGCTCCCACCGCAGCGCCGCATTTGGGGCAGAGATTGAAATCGGGCTGTAATTGAGTCCCACAGCGATTGCAGAACATAAGCAGCTCCTAAAGTTTAGGATACGCCAGCTACGGGCCGGAAGTTCAATCTCTGGTTGTATTACTTTACTGGTGCCTAGGCTTGAGGTGCTAGGTCGCGACCGTTATCGTATATGTGGGGACAGCCCTGGGGTCAGGAGTCCAATCCTCTGAAAAGAGAAACCGAGGCGGATGCCGAGAGATCAGACTGACCCAAAGAAGCTGCGGCGCTATCGACGTTATCCGCTGGACATAAGAGTGTCGGTAAAAGTGTTCCGGCCCGAAGCTCCCCTGGATCTTTGGGGAAGGTCTATTGAACTTGGACAGGATGGCATTGGCATAACCCTTACCGGGCAATTGGAACCGGGCGAAGTCGCTACATTGGAATTGACCCTGCCCGCAAGTGGAACGCCGCTCAGATTGCGTGCACTTGTTCGCTACCGCGACGGGCTGCGCCACGGCTTTGAGTTTCTGGCGCGCGATAGCGCACAGCATGAGTTGATTTTGAGGACTTGTGAAATTCTCGAATTGAGGGAATGAGAAAACCTACTCAACCGTAAGTCCCCCGAAGCCATTAGCGATTCTCGGCGCCTGCCATGAATAGGTCGTCACCAGAAGTCAAAACACACGTTAACCGAGGCATCACCGTGGAAGAGCGGCCATTTATGGCCGCATATACAGCCCCACGAGACAAAGCGAGCTTTAGCTTGACGCAGGCATCACCGTAGAGTTCACCATGCCAGTAGCAGACAGGCTGATCCCGCATTCGCAAGATGTAACTTTTTCGCACTCCAGGAATCATAGGAATCCAAATGGGACGAATAGCCGTCTTTACTAGTAGGAGCCTTTTCCCATGCTGATTAAATCGTCCGATGATGTGCGTTCTTCCGAGATCACGCCGCGTGAGGTTTACTTAGACCGGCGCAAGTTTCTTGCGGGGATCGGATTGACCGCCGTCGCTGCTGCGGGATTAGCAACGAAGGAGTTGTTTTCTCCGTCGGCCAAGGCGAACGCCGACGACAAGATCGCTGGCCTTCAGAAGAGCCCGTTCTCCACCACGGAAAAGATCACGCCCGTGAACGACGTCACTCACTACAACAACTACTATGAGTTTTCCACGGAGAAAGAAGAACCGGCAAAGCTGGCGAAAAATTTCAAAACTCGGCCGTGGTCGCTCACGGTCGACGGCGCGGTGCCGAAGAAGCTGAAGTGGGACATCGATGAGGTAATGAAATTTGCCTCACCGGAAGAGCGGATTTACCGCCACCGCTGCGTAGAGGGTTGGTCGATTGTCGTTCCTTGGATTGGCTTTTCGCTCAGTGAAGTAATCAAACGCGCCCAGCCCCTGGGCAAAACAAAATTCGTAGAGTTCACTTCCATCAACGATCCCGGTCAGATGCCAGGACAAAGACAGCGAATTTTAGATTGGCCCTATACCGAAGGTCTGCGCATGGATGAAGCCATGCACCCCCTGACTTTACTTTGCTTCGGAATGTATGGAGAAAACCTCGCCAATCAGGATGGTGCGCCGCTTCGCTTGATCGTGCCCTGGAAATATGGATTCAAGAGCGCGAAGGCCATCGTAAAAATCAGCTTCACCGATCGCCAGCCGAACACTACGTGGAATGAAGCGAATCCGCACGACTTCGGGTTTTATTCCAACGTGAACCCCAATGTCGATCGCTATCACAGCCAGGCTCACGAGCACCGGCTGGGTGAGTTCCTGCCGCGTCCAACCCTGATGTTCAACGGGTATGATCAGGTGGCCGGAATGTACTCCGGAATGGACCTGGCCAGGAATTACTAGCCGTCGCGCCGAATGATTCGCATTGTCAAAGTCGTCGTGTTCATGGTGTGCCTGGTTCCGCTGGGTGTGCTGGCGTGGAGGTTCTTTGGCGCCCATCCCACAGACATATCCACCTGGGGCGTCGGTTTGGGCGCAAACCCGGTTGAAGCGCTAGAGCATGGGACCGGCGACTGGACCCTTCGTTTTCTGCTTATCACTCTAGCTATTACCCCGTTGCGAAAATTGTTGCACGTGCCCGCGCTTATCAAATTCCGTCGCATGCTCGGCTTGTTTGCTTTTTTTTACGGATGTTTACACTTCACGACGTACCTTTGGGTGGATAAGTTCTTTAATGTTCATGAGATCCTCGCGGATATCGTCAAGCGCAAATACATCACGGTCGGGTTTACTGCATTTGTGTTGTTGGTTCCGCTGGCGGTCACGTCAACCGCGGGCTGGATCCGGCGCCTTGGGGGAAAGCGTTGGCAGGCGTTGCACCGGTTGATTTACGTCAGTGCGATCGCTGGGGTGATTCATTACTTATGGCTGGTCAAAGCCGACATCCACAAACCGCTCGAGTATGGCGCGATACTGGCGGCCTTGCTTGCGTATCGCGTGGTCGTGTGGCAGCGCCGGTCATCCGCCGCGAGATCCGCCGCCGTCCCGACTCTGCCCAGAAAAATAGCCCTCCAGTAGTGGCTTTATCTTTCGGTTTCGCGCAGGGTGACTTCGGTTATCAATTAACTTCCCGTAAACAACTTTCCTCTAAAGGCGGGGTTAAAATCCGGGGTAGATCCTCATTCACGAGCATTTCGCCGCGTTCGGGTAAGAGTTGGGCGAATTAGAAGGAGCTGTGCACTTTGCCTACTTCAAAAGTTCTGAAGATATCGGGTTTCCTGGCGGGAGTAGCTTCGTTGGCTGTTGCAGTCGGCTGCGGCGGCGGTGGTGGAGTTGTCATTCCGCACCCAACCGGCAAGTACTCCAATGCGAGCTTCAAAGGCTCCTACGTCTTCCAGATTCACGGGGTTATTTCACAAACCGGTAATCCATATCGGGAAGTTGGCGTGATCACTGCCGACGGTAACGGGAACATCACGGGCGGAACTGACGCGGCGAACACGGTTGGCTCCGCAGGCGCTGTCCAGAGTGCCAGCTCTCTTACCGGAACATACAGCGTCGCCAACGACGGGACGGGAACCGTGGCGATAAATTCCACTGCATTCGGCTCGCTTTTCGGAATTTCTCAGATTACGTTCGCCGTGACCCTGACAAGCACTTCAGGAGCGGATTTGATCGAGGCAGACACTTTCGCGGATGGAACAGGGACGGCGATGCTTCAGGACCCAACTGCGATCGGCACAACTCCAAGCGGTACGTTCGTGTTCGGTCTTCATGATGACTCGAATACTCAGTCCGCATCAGAATCCGAGGTTGGCGTGTTTACGATTAGCGGTACTAGCGTAACTGGCAGCATGGACCAGAACCTAATTTCGTCTTCGGCTTCTCTGACGTTGAATGGAAGCTTCACCGCACCTTCGGCGTTGGGCGTCGGGACCGCTACGTTTACTGACAACACCAGTGCCTCTACCAGCTTTATTTATTACATCGTGAATAGTGGGAAGTTCGCATTTCTGACGAGCGATAGCGCAGTAGGATCGGGAAGCGCCGAGGCACAAACCGGCACAGTCAGCGCAGGACTTTCAGGCACTTATGTCTTCGGTAGCCGGGGTGACGATGTTAATGGAGGCATCGCTGCGGATGCCACCGTGGGGGAATTCACGGCCAGCGGAGCCACGTTCAGCTCCGGTGCACTTGACGCAATGCAGGACGGAAACTACTCGGGAGTCGTAACTCTTACAGGAGCTCCGGTCGGCAGCCCTTCTGCTCAGGGACGGGTAAAAGTTACATTGACTGCGGGAGGAAGCCCGGGACCAACCATGGTTTTCTGGATGGTCAATCCCTCACGAGCATTCTTTTTGGATGAAAACGGAGGTGACGTCGAAGACGGAACAGCGGACTTGCAAACCGGCGCGTCCTTCTCCGCTTCAACTATAAAAGGGCAGTTCGCGATCGTGATGGATGGAATTGACTTCATCAACTCACAAGCGATTGCCCGCATCGGCACCCTGCAATTCGACGGCACCGGCAAGATTACACTGGTGGAACTCGTCAACGATTCCGGCAGCGGAGCAGGAGCGCAGAGCCCCGGAACGCTGGCAGGGAGTTATCAGGTCGGTGGCAGCGGACGTATTACGACACAGATTAACGGCAATAACGGCGGCGGTCCTGACCTCGTGATGTACGCAATTTCAGGTTCGCGAGCTTACGCACTGCAAACCGATTCGGGCGAGAACACGTCGGGCGTCGTACAACTGCAGCAGTAGCGAGTGTTCGTGCAGGCAGGGAGTTGGAAGGCACGGGCGTCCTCGCCCGTGCCGGCGTTACACGGATGCTGACTTGACGCGACCGATAGAAAAAGTCTACGCCGCGCTTTTCTGCGCCTCTTTTAAGTATTCGAGCACCTCATCCGCATGGCCTTCGGGTTTCACTTTGCGGAAGATGTGTCTGATCTTTCCGTTCGGCCCAATGATGAATGTAGTCCGCGCCACGCCCATCACCTTCTTGCCGTACATGTTCTTTTCCTGAATCACGCCATACGCATTGCAGATGGTTTTATCGGCGTCGGCCATCAGCGTGAACGGCAGATCATATTTCTCTTCGAATTTCTTTTGGGCTTTCGGTTGGTCGGGAGAGACGCCCAGCACAACTGCTCCCGTTTTTTCGATCTTTCGGAACGAATCGCGAAAGCTGCAGGCTTCAATGGTGCAGCCCGGGGTATCGGCGCGAGGATAAAAATAAAGCACCACCCATTTGCCCTTGTAATCTTTCAGCGAGATCTTCTCGCCATTCTGGTCAAGCGAAGTAAACTCCGGGGCTTTATCATTAATTTCTATGGGGATTTCCATCGGACCGCCTCCAATCAGTTATCGCACACGGTTATACCGCAAAGCAGTGTTGGCCGTCATCTGTGGACTGACGATCGCTGCATGCGTGCCGGTCTTCGCTCAATACTCCAAGAAGCGCCAGGTCAGCAAAGGTCCACGCGCCGTGGGAGTGCTAGAACTTGCCGACAATGGCAAAGCCCACCTGGTGCCAGTGACCATCATGATCGACGGCAAATTTTATGATGCCGGGGCCTACAAGGCTGATCCCGTCCCCATGGCGCTGCAGCCCGAAACGGTCTATGAAGCGCTGAAGTCGGGAGCCTCGCAGGGATTGTTCACTGTCTCCGGAGCAATCTCGGAGGCTGGTGGCTGGATCGCAGACGGAAGATGGCGAAGCGCTGCCGACATTAAAGCTGACGCAGAACGCAACAAAGCTGAAGCCGCAAAGAAGGCCTACAAAGCTCCAGAAGAAGTTGGAGGGCCGCCGAAGTTGAGACGCGCGCCTCAGTCTAGCGATCCGGCCTCATCGGCGCCTTCACAGACGCCGCCTGCGGGGTCGAATCCGCCCAGTTCGCAGACCAAGGAAACTCCACCTGCTACTTCTTCGGCTGCGCCAAAAAGTGACGCCGGCAGTTCCACCCCAAGCGCGAAAAATTCGGACTCGCAGAACTCGGTCGATGCGCCCGACCGTCCTATGCTTCGCCGCCAACCGGTGTCTGACACGCCCCACGAACAGACCAAGGCTGGCAATGAAGATGCACCCCTGAAGGGGCCGATCCAGTTGATTCCCGCTGTTTCCGACTCCGATGGCGCTGAGCCGCGTCCTTACACATACCAGCTGAAGCCTGAAGAAGAACAGAAATTTCTGAAAACCATGACCAGCATGGCGACAGACGAGGTTCGGGCCAGAGCAAAGCAACTGTTCGCGGAATCTGAACCGCCCGTAAAAACTACGAGAAAGTCGGCACGACCCGTGATAACGCCGGAGCTGCAAGATGTGCAGATGCACGTCTTCGATCTCACCAGCAGCAACGAACCGGTTCTGGTTCTGACGGCGACCGCGACTGTTCCGAACGCGCAGATTCCTTTGCAATACACAACCGCGCTAGTGACCCGTGAAGATATTTACGGCGAGTTGCACAAAGTGTTTGCCCAGACCACGGACAATCAGCACCTCGACGTAATCCCAAAATATGAATTTATCGATGCCGTGGATGTCGACGGCGACGGCCGCGGAGAACTGATCTTCCGCACTAGCCGCGACAGCGGAACCGCGTTCAACATTTATGCCGTAATCGGCGACCGGTTGTGGCCTATGTTTCTGGGAAAGACGGGAAGATAAGAGAATCTTTCACCACGGAGACACAGAGCCACGGTGAAGGCAGTTTCGTTTCATGTTGCTCCAGAAGCAACCCGCGGAACAGAATATTCAAGAATGGACGAAGAATTTATGAACCTGATTTCTCCGCGCCTCCGTGTCTCCGTGGTGAGATTCAACGAATGAAGCGCGTGGACCTGCAGCTCGACATCAATTCACTTCGCGACGAGATTCGCCGCCACGAGTATCGCTACTACGTGCTCGACGATCCCGAGATCAGCGACGCCGAATTCGACCGCTTGATGAATGAGCTGAAAAAGCTCGAAGCCGCGCATCCTGAGCTGATCACTTCCGATTCACCCACCCAACGAGTCGGCGGCAAACCGCGCGAAGGCTTCGTCAAGGTTCCGCACTCCGCGCCCATGCTGTCGCTCGACAACGCTTACAGCGAAGAAGAGTTGCGAGATTGGGAGCGGCGCGTCCACGAACTCAGCGGGCGCAAGGATATTGAATATGTCTGCGAACTGAAGCTGGATGGGATGTCGCTGGCGCTTCGCTATGAAGATGGCAAATTGGTGCGGGGCATCACGCGAGGAGACGGCAACACCGGCGAAGACGTGACCTCGAACGTGCGTACCGTGCGCTCAGTTCCGCTGTCGATTTCTCCTGACAAATTGAAGAACGCCGGCATTCCGGCGGATTTTGAAGTGCGCGGCGAGATGCTGATGCCGATCGCTTCTTTCAAAAAAATGAATGAGGAGCGGGCGAAGCAGGAGCTTTCGCAATTCGCCAATCCGCGCAATGCCACTGCGGGAACGGTGCGACAGTTAGAGCCCAGCATCACCGCCCAGCGTCGGCTGGATTATTTTGCCTACATGCTGATCGCAAACCCCAGCGGTAGGACGGGCGGGGACGCCCATCGCCCCACCAACTATGATTTTGGGGACACGGGCGTCCCCGCCCGTGCAATCTTCAGCAATCACTGGGAAACACTGAACGCTCTCGATTCCGCCGGCTTCAAAGTAAACCCCCGGCGTGCGCTCGCAACAAACTTCGAAGAAATTTTGCAGTTCATTAATCAATGGGAAGAGAAGCGCGAGACGCTGCCCTACGAGATTGATGGCGTCGTAATTAAAGTCAACAGCACGGCACTGCAGCGCGAGCTCGGATTCACCGGCAAAGCCCCGCGCTGGGCGATTGCCTACAAATACGCCGCACGCGGAGGAATCACGCAGATCGAAAACATTCACGTGCAGGTCGGGCGCACCGGCAAACTTACGCCGGTGGCGGAACTCAAGCCGGTGCCCATCGGCGGCACTACCGTGAGTCGCGCCACGCTGCACAACATGGATGAGATCGAGCGCCTGGGCGTCAAAATCGGCGACTGGGTTGAAGTGGAACGCGGAGGGGATGTCATTCCGAAAGTCACGCGCGTGGTTGACGACAAAGATCACCCTCGCGGCCGCAAGTCTTTTCACATGCCGGAGAAGTGCCCAGTCTGTGGCGGCCACGTGGTCCGCGCTGAGGGCGAAGCCGACCATCGCTGCGTGAACCAGAAGTGTCCGGCGAAATTGCGCGAAACCATTCTGCACTTTGCCTCGCGCGGGGTGATGAACATCGACGGCATGGGCGATGCGCTGGTTACCCAACTCACCGAACGCGGCGCGGTGAAAGATGTTGCTGACATTTACAAGCTGACTAAAGCCGACCTGCTCAAACTGGAACGCATGGGCGAGAAGTCCGCCGAAAATGTTCTGCGCGAAATCGATAACTCCAAGAAGCTGCCACTGGAGCGCGTTATTTATGGGCTTGGGATTCGCTTTGTCGGCGAGCGCACAGCGCAATTTCTCGCCGAGCATTTCGGAGACATCGCGGCTCTCGAAAAAGCCGGTGAAGAAGAATTGCAACAGGTAGAAGAAGTCGGCCCGAGGATTGCGAAGAGCATCGTGGAATTTTTTGCGGAGCCAAGAAATCGTGAGCTGGTCGAAGAATTGCGCGCCGCCGGCCTGACGTTGAAAGGCAAAAAGAAAGAACGCGGCACCAAGCTCGCAGGCAAAACCTTCGTGCTCACCGGAACCTTAACCAACTACACCCGCGATGAAGCCAAGAAACTGATCGAGGATGCCGGCGGCAAAGTCGTCGGATCAGTCAGCAAGAAAACCGATTACGTGGTGGCAGGCGCCGACGCGGGTTCCAAGCTGGACAAGGCAAAGGAGCTGGGCGTGGCGGTTGTAGATGAGAAAGGAATGGAAGCGCTGCTCAAATAGTCGTACGAGGCAGCGGAGCTAAAAAGATGCTTGAGTCTTATCCTTCGTTTTATTTTGTCGTCGCGCGCTTCATTATGCCTGCGCGAAAACTAAAGACCGAAATGAGCGATGACATAAAGATGGATTTCATCACATCCGCCCATCAGGGATTTGATCTATTTCTCCGTCATAAACTCGGCGATATTTTACCGCGTTCAACCGAAAAGGCTAGTAATGTCCAGATTATTGTTGAGATGTGGATGCACCACTATGCTACAGGACGCCAAACTATCGTCGGCAGTATCGAGGCCCTCGCTGACGCAATCGACGGCTTTTCAGTTAGCTTTCAGGACGAACTTGATCGAATCCCAATGTTCACGGTTACGCCCAAAGGGAATCTGGATATTCGAAAACTTGCCAAAAAGATAGGGGATGGTTTCCCAAAATCTACGACAGAGTTGCTCGATGATTTTGTGATGAACGACATAAATCATTCCGGCAAATGCCTAGCATTTGACCTCCCGACGTCCTCTGGATTCCACATACTTAGAGCAGTTGAAACCTGCGCGAAAGCATATGTTCATGCTGCAACCGGTAAATTGCCGGGAATAAAAAATCGCAACTGGGGAGAATACATCCTCCAGCTAGAAAAAGCGGGTGCTCACCCGGATGTAATTGATCTACTACGTATCCTTAAGGCAAAGAGAAACCCGCTGATGCATCCGTATGACAATCTTGACATCGATGAAGCGATCGCGCTTCTCTGCTTATGTCAGGCAGGGATTGACACGATTGTTGCAGACCTACGTAGGAAATCACTCCAAGTTACATTTACAGATTCACTCAAGTCACTCCCGAACCTCTGAATCGACAACCAGAATTCGAGAACTTCGACGCTTTCGTGTGGGAGCTTTTTAAATGGAGGGTGCCAGCACTTAGGCTCTCAGCGCGCCCCTAAGTTTTTTGTAAGTCTCCTCCAGCGCCTCTGGCAACACACGAGTTTCCCCTGTGACAGTCATGAAATTGGTATCGCCAACCCAGCGAGGCAGAACGTGCATGTGGACGTGCCCCGCGATTCCGGCCCCAGCGGCGCGGCCGATGTTCATGCCTAGATTGACACCGTCTGGCGAGTAAACTCTGCGCAGCACACCTTCCATCTTCTGTGACAAAGCCATCATTTCAATTGCGGCGGCCTCCGGCAGTTTTTGCAGTTCGTCGAGATGCGCGAACGGCACCACCATCACATGTCCGGAAGTATAGGGAAAGCTGTTCAGAATGATGAAGCAATGCTTTCCCCGGTAAACGATTTTGGCTTCGGGGTCGGGCAGCTTGGGCAGCTCGCAGAATATGCATTCGCCGGATTTGCCGTCCGTCTTTGCGGCGTTGGTGATGTAGGCATAGCGCCAGGGAGTGAAGATGTAGTCCATAAATAGGGAGCGTAGCAGAGACCGTGTGGGTAGGGGTGATTTCAGATCTCAGATTGTAGATTGCAGATTACGAACTCGCCGGTCTTCGATCAATCTGAAATCTGAAATCCACAATCTGCAATTTCTAGGATTCCCATCCCAAACCACCGAATTATTAATAAACCGCTTCCTCGATTGACACCTTTTCCGAGCGGTTGCTATAGTCAAAGTGTTCCCTTTGGGATTCGGGTTCGATCTTTACGACCGCTGGCCTTTAAGTCCATCCGCCAGGGTGGGCTCAACATAAACTGGGCAAACACAGGCAAGACCCAACCAGCAGTTCGCTAGCCAGCCCGCATCTCTCTGACACCGCTGAGAGGCAATGACTTTGTTCGACGACACCAACAACAACTATTCCGACTCCTCAACCACTACCCTGACCGAGCAGCAATCAACCGACGCGCAGACTGAACATCCCGCCGATACGGATGAGCAGAAGCCCGCCGCCGACGACTTTGCGTCCGCGCTTGAAAACTTCACCACCGAAAGCGAAGAACTCGAGAGTGACGACCATGTGCTGAAGGGCACAGTGGTCAAGCTCACTTCGACGCATGTTGTGGTTGATATCGGCGCCAAGTCTGAAGGCATGGTGCCAATCGCCGAGGTCATGGACCACGATGGCAAGCCCAAGGTCCAGGCCGGCGACGAGATCCACGTGGTGCGCGACAAGGGTGAGACAGAGGAAGGATACATAAAGCTCTCTTTCCAGAAGGCGCAAAAGCTGCGCGCCTGGGACGAGATTGAGAAGGCCTACACCGACAACCAGGCCATTAAGGCCACGGTAATGGAACGAACCAAAGGCGGCGTCACCGTAGACATTCTGGGCGCCAGCGCTTTTCTTCCCGGATCGCAAATTGACCTGCGCCCGGTGCGCAACCTCGACGCGCTAAAGGGACAGACCTTCGATGTTGCCATCGTTAAGCTGAACAAGAAACGCGGCAACGTTGTGGTCTCGCGCAAGCAACTTCTAGAACAGGAGCAGACCGAAAAACGCTCCAAGCTGCTCGGCCATCTTGAAGAAGGCACGATCCTGACTGGAGTGGTGAAGAACCTGACCGAGTACGGCGCATTCGTTGACCTGGGCGGTATCGACGGTCTGCTGCACATCACTGACATGTCATGGGGACGCCTTACCCACCCGCGTGATCTGGTGAACGTAGGCGACCAGATTCAAGTGAAGGTCCTGAAATTTGATAATGACAAGCAGCGCGTGTCGCTCGGGTTCAAGCAGCTCACACCTGATCCCTGGCTCGATGCCGAGCATCGTTATCCGGTGGGAGCGCATGTGAACGGACGCGTAATCAGCGTGACCGATTACGGAGCATTTGTTGAGCTGGAACAAGGAATCGAAGGTCTGGTGCACGTCAGCGAGATGACTTGGTCGAAGCGCGCCAAGCATCCCTCGAAGCTGGTCGGCGTAAACGATCAGGTGGAATGCGTAGTGCTAAACGTGAATCCAACCGAACGGCGGATATCGCTGGGCATGCGGCAACTGGCCGCGAATCCCTGGGATTCACTGATTGAGAAATATCCTGTGGGCGCGACGGTTGAAGGCCGGGTGCGCAACCTGACCGACTTTGGGGCATTCATCGAGATCGAAGAAGGCATCGACGGGCTGGTCCACGTAAGTAATCTAAGCTGGACCAAGCGCGTGAAGCACCCTTCAGAAGTATTGAAGAAGGGCGATCGCGTGAAAGCGATCGTGCTGGCGATTGACTCCGAGAAACGGCGACTGTCACTCGGCGTCAAGCAGCTTCAACCGGATGTGTGGGAATCATTCTTCGCGCAACACCGCGTGGGTGATATCGTCCACGGCAAAGTTCTGCGGGTTGCAACATTTGGCGCGTTCGTTGAGATTTCAGAAGGCATTGAAGGTCTCTGCCACAACTCCGAAGCTGTGGATGGCAATGGCCAGCCGCTACATCTGGAGCCGGGCGTCGAGCATGATTTCAAGATCATCAAAATGAGCCCGGAAGAAAAGAAAGTCGGCCTCAGCATTCGCGCCGTCGGCGAAGAGGCTTCGCGCTCCGAAGTCGAAAGCTACAAGCAGCCGTCTTCGAGCACCGGATCTACCATCGGCGAACTGGTTTCCTGGAAGCGCGCCGGCAACGAGAATGGGTAGTCGCTACGTCTCCATTCCGACGCGCCACCGCCCGCGACTCGCGCCGGTTTCGAGATGACACACAACTAAAACTTACTTCCTCGCGATCTTCGCCCACTTCGCTAAACCCTGAAGAAATGGAAGCGATCCCTGAGGCGAAGTCACGCTTTGCAGCGATGTCGCGAACGGCTGCATCTTGCCGTAGAACAGGCGAGTGCTTTCGCGGTCCTGCTTGACCACGGCGCCATTCAGCTCCAGCCCGGCAAATATACCGCGGGCTCGGGAATAGCTAAGCACTTGGGCGCGCATCTTCCAGTCGGTATCAGCGGCGGCGTGCCGGCCAACCGGACCGGCGGCTACGGTTGCATCAGCGCCCAATTTGAACTTGCTGTTGAGCAGATTCTCCATCCCCTTGTGGTTCATGATCAGCATGACCAGATCAACCGCCTGTCCGCCGATCTGAAGGCCAAAGCTTCCGCCCTGAATGGTGAAGAACGCAGGATCGCTCCAGCCTTTGGGAGTCCGGCAACTGGCCACGCCGCGGCCGTATTGGGCCCCGAACACAAATCCGCCTTTCAGCATGGAAGGCACGACGGCCACGCAGTCTGCGGATCCCATGACCTCATCGGGAATGCCGGTATCTGGCGCAGCCTGGATCTCCTCGAGCACGATAGCAGCGGTCTTGACGCGATCGGCTGCCGGATTGTCGTCCTCTTCGGCGGCAAAGCAGGAGCCGGCCAGAGCTAACAGCAAAAATAAAACGGACAGCTTTTTCATGGTTTTCACGCTTTCGTTTTTAGCGTTCCTGATCTGAGTTGTACATTGTGAACACCTGATTGTAGGAAATTACTCTGTGGATCAGGCCAGAGATATGCGGAAGTAGCCGGAAGACTATTGACCATTCCGGTACTTCAGTGGCGAACAGGCAAAAAAAATCGGGGTCAGCAATAGCGGCTAAGCCGCCACTTCTAACCCCGTCTCCCAGGTTCTGTGGTAGGTGAATGGAGTATGGGGTAGGGCCGAGAAACCGGCAAGATTACCGAGGTCATTGTCCTTTGGTAACCACCTGTGAATCCCGCCCCAAAGCGCGAATAAATACCTGCGCATGTAGCGTTTACGAGGTCAGGCCCATGTAGCGGTCAATCTGATCGTGCGTGGTTTTCAGGGTCGAGGCCGGCTCGGAGCAGAAGCCGCGATACCACTCAACCGTCCACGCCAAGGTTTGATCAAGGGACAATAATGGCGACCATCCCAGTTCGGCGTGACTTTTTTCGGAATTTGATTTGGAAGCCTGGGGCTTGGACGAGCTGCTTTGGCCTGCGTCAGCTCCACTCCAGAGCGCCGCGAATTTTTCTGAGAACTCAGTGGCGGAAATTCCGCCACCGTCAGGCGCAAAATCCCACGTCCCTGCTGATTTCTGACCCCGTTCGAACAGATTCTTCGCCAGCAGTAAACAGGCGCGGACCGGCTCGAGCACGTGCCAGATTCGCAACTTGCATTCTTTCTCCTGGCCGACTGCAACCGGTTGGGCGGAGACGATGGCGCGCACCAGCTCTGGAACGATCCGCCCTTCCCGCCAGTCCCCTCCGCCGATCGCACTCGCAGTTCGAGCGCTCGCCACGGCGGTTCCGGTCTTCTGAAAAAAAGAGTTGTCGAATGCGGACCGCACCAATTCTGCAGAAGCCGTGCTCGCTCTGAGCAACTCATTCGGCCCCATCCCGTCAGATTCGCGCGTGGCCCGCAATTGGTGCTCCCGGCACGAATCAGTGTTCATCAACACAATCGCCCGCACCGAATTCGTGAGCCTCGCCTCCTCAAGAACGTGCACTGTACCCATCACGTTTATCGAAAAAGCATCGACCGGTTCCCGCAATGAAGACCGTGGGCTGGTTCGGGCGGCGCAATGGATGACTATTTCCGGCTGTATTTCGGTGAAGGTGCTGGCCAGAGAGTTCCGGTCGCGAATATCGCCAAAGACCGAGGTCATGCCGCGATCGAGAATGGTTGCGTCAAAGAAATTGGGCCGGGTCGCAGGAGGCAATCCGTATCCACAGACCTGCGCGCCTATGAGCTTTAGCCAGGCCGCGGTCCATCCACCTTCGAACCCGGTGTGGCCAGTGACCAGGACTCTTTTTCCGCGATAAAAATCAGGGAAGGAGTGCGCCATCAGTGTAGCCAGTAGATAACCGCCGCGACCAATGCGCTGAGCACCAGGCTGGCAATCGTGTATCCGTGAGCGCTGATCCAGCTTTCATCTTCTTTTTGTCTGGCAGTCAGCAATCGCGCCATAGCCGCGCTGGGAGTGCCGCGCTCCTCGCAATCGACGCACATAGATCGGCCCCGCGAGACCGGGAACCCACAGGATTCACAAGCATAGACACTCACTGCAAGATCGGAAGCGATCGAAGATTTGGTGGAGGTTCCTGAGGCCGAGCCATCGGGTGCATGCCACAGCACCGGAGCTGCTGGCTTCGGCGGTTGCGCAACCAGTTCGGGGACAGACCGATGCTCATCGGCAATCGAAGCCTGTTCCGCCTCCATGCAATTGATGGCGGTAGCAACCATTTCGGAGAGGCGAACTATCGACTGCAAGTCCTGGTCGCCGAATTCGGCAGACTCTGAAGCTAGTTGGAAAAAACCCGCGGTCTTCGAATTCCGAATTACGGTTACCAGTAAAGACTTCCCATCTGCTCCGAGTGACTGTTCGGGACGAAGCGTCTTGACATTAAATTCGGACCCGATAACCGGAGCGGAATTTCCCGCCGCCGCACAATAAATAAATTCGTTACCCTCGTGCAGCGCGATTGCCGCCCAAGTCGCGCCGGTGATGAAGCGCGCCCGGTCCGCAAGCAGTTGCAGACAAGCATAGAGCTCAACCCTGGCGTTCAAGATCTGATCGGCGAGTCCCGGAAGCCCGGAGTGCTGATCTGCGACAGCCATCGGAGTTGCGACACCATGAGCCATGAAATACCCAGTTCGAAGTGTCGCCCCCGCTTTTGATGAGTGTCAATAAAGAATCGAAAGACGCGCACCCCAAGGTCACTTTCAGGAAAAGACGGGTCCGCCAAAGCCAGTCCGGGAACGGAGGCCTTTCCGCAACCGAACCGTTCCGATTCGGCACCCCGCAATTATTAGGAAACATAGGCAGTGCAGGCCGATCCGGAGCAAATGGCCATTCCCGTCCGATGAGACAGTTATGCATCGCTCCCGAGCGGCGAAACAGGAACAGGTTGCCAGCCGCCAGTTCCGCAAAGCCAGCGCCCTCCGGATCCTGCGGCGCGCCGTCGATCATTGCCAGGAGCTGATTTTTCTTACCGACGCCGACGGCGTACTCCAGTACGTGAATCCGTCTTGCGAGATGGTAACCGGGTATAGCGCGCGTGAGCTGATCGACAAGAATCTGACTTGTGTTGCTTCCGAAATCCCCAAGGGCGACTCCTGGGATTCGATGCGCCAGGAGGCCTTGCAAAAAGGGGTATTTCGCGGCGCCGGTGGGCTGCTCTGCAAACATGGCCGCGTGGTTGAACTTGACCTCGCCGTAACTGTGGTTCGTGATCCGCGAACTCAGGTGGCAAGTCTGGCATGGACGGGAACCGTTGTAGCCCAACAGAGTGACCTTAAAGCGAAAACCGACGGCCCGCACAAAATGGAATCGCTGGGTTTCTTCGCGGGAGGCATTGCCCACGATTTCAATAACCTGCTGATGGTAATCGGATCTTATGCCGAGCTGGGGCAGGCGACGGTCCCCGCTGACCACCCGGCTCGCCGGCACACGCAGGAAATTCTGGCAGCGGTGCGGCGCGCTTCCGAGCTTACGCGGAGGTTGCTGATGTTTGGACATCATCAGGCCGTGGGGCAGGAATTGGTATCACTCAACTGGATTGTTGAAGAGGCAATTGGAATGCTCTCTCGTTTGGTGGAAGAGGATATTGAAATTCGTGTTTCGCTTGGCAAGGACGTGGCCCTCGTCCGAGTGGACCCGGGGCAGATGGAACAGGTGCTGCTCAATCTGGTAGTCAATGCCCGCGACGCTATGCCGAATGGCGGCGAACTGGTCATCGAAACCCAGCTGGTAAAGCTGAATGAGGATTTTGCGCGGCAGCACACCGGCATTGTCCCAGGAGAACATGTGCTGCTGACGGTTACAGACTCCGGACACGGGATAGGCCTCACAGAACTCGCACGTATATTTGAGCCCTTCTATACCACCAAATCCGAAGACAAAGGCACTGGGCTGGGTCTCGCAATTGTCCAATCCATCGTTCAGGAGAACGGTGGCGTAATATCGGCCGCGAGTGAGCCGGGGGCGGGCACCTCCTTCAATATCTATCTGCCGATCGCTGCTCCACAAAACCAGCAAAAGCCGTCTGATTCGTTGCGGCTTGAGCCTCCAGCGCCCCGTGGCGATGAAGCCCTGCTGGTAGTGGAGGATGCAGAACCGCTAAGGCAAGCCACCGTAGAATTTCTTTCTTCCCTGGGATACAAAGTGCGGTCGGCAGCCAATGGGGAGGAAGCGCTCAACAATTTGCAGGAAGATTCCACTCAGTTTGCGCTGGTCATCGCAGACGTCGTCATGCCCAGAATGAGCGGACCGGAATTTGCCCGAGCCATTGCTGCGTTGCGGTCCCCAAGCAAAATTCTGTTTATATCCGGACACCCTGAGCACGTAGTGCTCAGCAAAGGGTTAAGAACAATAGATGGCAGTTTCCTGCAAAAGCCCTTCTCGCTGAGATCTCTGGCAATAAAGATTCGCGGAGTGCTGGACGAACCGGTGCGGGTTCGCGCGGCCGCGGCAGGCGCCGGCGCTTCTTCGTCTTCTGCTTTACCCACAGCAAGATAGACAAACTGCTCCCGTATAATTTCTGCTGCATGGGAATTTCAGTTTCTGGCCATGATGTTGACGGCACAAACGAAACTTCTCCCGACGCGCAGTTCGGTGGCGCGCCGCCCATGCGCTGTTTTTCGTTAGCCATCATTCTTCTTCTGTGGTGCGCCATCTACCTGGCGGGAATCTTCTCCCCGGCGCTGCTCGACGACGTTGACACCATTCATGCTGAGGCCGCGCGGGAAATGGTGCTCCGGCACGACTGGGTCACGCTTTACACCGACGGCATCCGCTATCTGGAAAAAGCCCCGTTGATGTATTGGGGCGTAGCCGCCAGCTATGAGATTTTTGGTGTGCACGACTGGAGCACACGCCTGCCGCTGATGTTGTGCGTTCTGGCGCTGCTCCTGGTGACCTACGCTTTAGGGAAGCATGCTTACGGCGAACGCGGTGGCCTGTATTCCGCGGTGGTTTTATCGACCGCGCTCGGCCCTTACATGTTCACGCGATTCGAAATTCCAGATGTCGCGGTGGGGTTGTGGCTGGCATTGAGCGCATACTTCTTTTTGCTCTCATTGGATCAAGAGAAGCCGTCGCGCTGGGTATGTTGGGGCTTTGCTGCAACCTGCGCACTGAACGTGCTGACTAAGAGCTTGATCGGCCTGGTCTTTCCGCTAGGATCGATCGTTTTGTATCTGCTGCTGACGCGCAATCTGCGTCACATTCTGAAATTGCGATTGCTGTCGAGCACGCTGGTGTTTTTCGCCATCGCTGCTCCGTGGCACATTCTTGCAGCCTTGCGAAATCCAAGCCAGGGCGCAGTCAGAGGCTTTCTCTGGTTTTATTTCGTGAACGAACAGTTCATGCGTTATCTCGGAAAGCGAGTGCCTCCCGGATACGACACCGTGCCGCTGCTGATTTTCTGGGCGCTGACAATTTTGTGGCTCGCGCCGTGGATGATCTTCCTCCCGCAAGCTTTAAAGCAGGTCCCTGCACGCGTGCGTGAGTGGCACGGTCAGCTCAGCCGCAGCCAACGGGCCAGTCTTTACTTCGCAGTGTGGGCGCTAGTAGAAGTTGGCTTCTTCACTTTTTCGACGCGCCAGGAGTACTACACCATCCCCGCGGTTCCCGCCCTGGCATTGCTGATCGGGGGTTGGCTGACCATAGAAGCCGCTTCTCCGCAAACCGAATCCAAGCCCGCCAGAATTTCCTCCTGGGTGCTCTTCGCGATGGTTGCGGTGGGATCCGTGGTTGGGATCGCGCTGCTGATCTCATCCAAAGTGCCCGCGCCGGGCGCAGACCTGGCTGATCTGCTAAACAAAAATCCGCAGGATTACGATTTTTCGCTCGGACACTTTCTGGACCTGACGCCGGAAGCCCTGGGCATGTTTCGCCCACAATTGATTGGCGCCATCGCGTCATTGTTGATCGGCGCCGGTGCGAATTTGTGGTTGCGCTACCGTCGCAAACCCCAGTATGGAAACCTCGCGCTTGCGGCAATGATGGTCGCGCTGCTGACGTGTGTGCATGCCGCCTTTGTGACCTTCTCTCCGGTGCTTTCGTCGAAGCAGTTGGCGACGGCCATTCAGAAACGTTATCAGCCGGGGGACCTGGTCGTGGTGGACGGGCAATATCATCAGGCTTCGACCCTGAATTTTTATTTGGGCACGCGCATTCGCGTCCTGCATGAGCCCAGCGGAAATTTATGGTACGGAGTTAAATTCCCCGACGCCCCCCGAGTATTCGAAACTCAAGCCACCTTCGAACAACTGTGGGCCAGCCCCACTACAGTTTTTATGTGGACCGACCAGGACTCCCCGAAAGAACTGAAGGGATTACCTCATTTCTTTCTTGCTCGGAGTGGCGGGAAGTCGATATTTACCAATCGGTAGCTAATGCCGAAGTAACAACTGTGCCGCGAATGCTGCAGAGGTTTTTCATGGCTTTGAATATCAAAAATGCGGAAGTCGAACGGCTGGCGGCTGAAGTGGCTCGCATTACCGGGGAGACCAAGGTCGAGGTGATCCGGCGCGCGTTGGAGGAGCGCAGGGGGCGTCTGATACGGCAACGCGGAAAGAAAGTGACGTCTAAGTCCTCTAAGACGCAAGATCGCATAAGTCGGATAATGGACTACTTGGAGCGCGAGGTGTGGCCGAACATTCCCAATGACATTCTGGGCAAGAAAATGACCAAGCGCGAACGCGAAGAAATTCTTGGTATGCATATCTGATGACGATCCCCGTGACCGTGATCTTTTGGCGCGCTCTACTCGGTCTCGCGGCTTTCGGTCTGGTGAGTTCGTTCGTTTTTCTATTCCTCGCAATTATCGCCGCGGCCCGATTCAAAAGACGTTCTGCCCTAAGGCAGAAAGATGCGCTGTGCTTCCCCGCAGACCAACTCCCGCCCGTCACCATCTTCAAGCCCGCGCATGGAATGGAAGAGCGCCTCGAACAAAATCTGGAGAGCTTTTTCCAGCAGGACTATCCGGACTACGAGATCATCATCGGCGCACGCAGCGAAGACGACCCGGCGATCCTGCTGGCGAAGAAAATTGCCCAGCGCTACCCCGAGATTAAGAGCCGCATCGTGGCGTCTGGCCCTCCGGAGTGGCCCAACGCCAAGGTCTTCACGCTGGACAAAATGATCCCGTTATCGCGAAATGACTTTTTTGTGATCTCGGACAGCGATGTCCGTGTCGACCGCGACTTCCTCCGCAACGTGATTCCCCCGCTGTTCGACCGCAAACTGGGACTGGTCACTTGCCTCTATCGTGGCGATCCCGCTTCAGATTTCTGGTCTTTCCTTGAAGCTCTCGGCATGTCGGTGGAGATGCCATCTGGCGTGGTCACAGCCGACATGCTCGAAGGCATTCGTTTCGCGCTCGGTCCGGCGGTCGCGCTGCGCCGCGATTCGCTGGCTGCCATCGGCGGAATTCGCGCCACCGCGGATTACTATTCCGACGACTACGTTCTCGGAAACAAAATCTGGGCGGCCGGATACAAAGTCATTTTTTCGCACTACTTCATTCATCACGTGCTCACGCCGCGTTCTTTTCTGCGCACGCTGGGCGATCAGTTGCGCTGGATGAAAAGCACGCGCCACTCGCGTCCCTGGGGACACATCGGCAGCGGCCTGACCTTTGCGATGCCGTTCGGATTGCTGGGGTTGATCGCGGCAACTGCGCTCGGACGGTGGGGTTTGGGATTGTCGTTTCTCGCCGCTTCTTTTGCGAATCGCGTAATTCAATCGCTCGTCGTCGGCTGGTGGCTGATGAAAGACCAGCGCGCATTAAGATTTTGCTGGCTCTATCCGTTACGAGATTTGCAGGGCTTCGGTGTCTGGGTCGCCAGTTTTCTCAGTCACACCTTTTACTGGCGGGGAGAAATTTATCAATTCACGAAACACGGCAGAATTATCGCGCAGACGCGGAAGACGTCGGTCTCACCAGTGGCCAGCGGATCAACTAGTCCGCTTTAACTTTCCATTTTCTAACTCGAATTCCTGGCCTCGCCAAACGATCCTGCGGCCGAACATTCCTGCCACCCAGACGACGGGCGCCAGAAAATCGCGCAGGGGCAAAAGCCATAGCCAGCGCATTGCCTCTTCATCTTTAAGCACTGACACCGCCGATGCCCACGCCATCGTCATTCGCAACATCAGGGCAACGGCCAATAACGCCCATGCCCATGTCGCCCCATGTGCAAGCAGCAAACACAGCGTCGCCCACGGCAATGTGTAGGTGAGCAGCAACCCAGCGTAGCCTCCCGGACGCGAGGCGCGAATGGTGCGCGCCCAGCGCAACTGATGCGAAAAAAATCCTGCCAGACCATACGCCGGCAAAAAAGTTCCGACCACTGACTTCGAGAGCACAATTCTCAATCCGCGCTCTGCAATTCTTTTCCCCAGTTCGTAATCATCAGCCAAATAGTCGACCATCGCTTCAAACCCGCCGATTGCCTCGAGGTCTTTGCGCCTAAATGCCAGCGTCGATCCCAGCCCGAAGTGCAGGCCGCCTTCGATCTGTTTCGCCGCCAAAACTCCAGGAACAAACTCGGTGCTGATGCCAAGCGATTCCAGCCGTGATGCCAGCGTCTTCGTCGGCATGCCGCGGTAGAGGCAAGTCACCAAGCCGGCATTCGGCGAGTGCAATTCAGCGATCACCGTGCGCAGGTAATCCGGCGCAACCCGAATGTCGCTGTCGTTCACCAGAAGGATGCCGTATTTTGCCTCCGCCGCGAGTTGGACCAGGCTGCTGACTTTGCCGTTCACACCCAGATTTTTTTCGCAGAGCACCAGCCGGATCGGCTGACGCGGAAACTCGCGCTGCAGCTTTTCAACCAGCGCGGCCGCAGGATCAGTCGAGCTGCTTACTCCAAACAAAATTTCGTGTTCCGGGTAATCCTGCAGACAATGAGAGCGGAAGCTTTCATACATCTCCGGGTCGGTTCCCTTGAGCGGCTTCAAGATCGAGACCGGCGGCGAACCCGAAACCCGCGCCGCAGAAAGCTTCGACTCAGACGCATATCGCCCCGCCGCCCAGATACATAGGACGCAATAGCCCATGCTCGATACCGTGATCGCGGCAGTAATTGCGGCAGGTGCGTTCAAACGAACTTTGTACAGGAAGTAAGAGAGAAAGACAAAGCGGGCCGGATCTGATCAGCCGATAAATTTCGTTAGCAGTAAGCCCGCGCCGCCGACACCAGCAAAAATACGACGCCAATCCGCAGCAGAGACCGCGGCAGCTTGCGCAAGATTTTCCACGCCACAAAACTCATCGACGATCCTTCCGCGCCGGGGAGAACCCGCGAATCCTCGGACCAAAATTGGCTGGAGTAGGCCTGGAGTTGTCGGGAACCGGCTGAATTTTAGGCCAAAGCTGAGCCGCGCCGCAAGTGCTTTAAGAAACGCGTCAATGGGTTACGCTTACAGCATGCGAACCAGCGTCGCCGATTATCTGGCAGACTTTCAATGCCTCGGCAATGAACAAGCCTATGCCGAGCGCGTCGGATATCGGCTTCAACGCTGGACTTATGGCGAAGTAGCCCGGCTGTCATTCCGGTTCGCCCGCGAACTTTCGGCCAGGGGAATTCGCAAAGGCGATCGCGTCGTGCTCTGGGGCCCGAACTCGGCCGCGTGGGTTGCGGCATTTTTGGGCTGCGCAAATCGTGGGGTGATCGCCGTCCCCATGGACAACGCCGCATCTCCCGATTTTGCGGTCCGGGTTTTTCAGCAAGTCCAGGCCCGGCTCTTGGTATGCTCCCACGACCACGCCCAGCCCGAACTGCCTTCATTATTTTTCGAAGAGATGCAAACCATGCTGCATTCTCGCTCTCCGCAACCGCTCGACTCCGAAAAAATCAGCCCCGACGACGCGCTGCAGATTGTTTTCACGTCGGGCACCACCGCCGAGCCCAAAGGCGTGGTGATATCCCATGGCAACGTGCTCAGCAACGTCGCGCCGCTCGACGCACAGATCCGGCCCTACCTTAAATATGAACGCTTCGTGCACCCCTTACGCTTTCTGAACCTGCTGCCGTTGAGTCACGTGTTTGGGCAGTTCCTCGGCATGTATATGCCTCCCCTATTGCGCGGAACAGTTTTCTTTCAGGAGACGCTCAAGCCAGGTGACATCATCCACACCATCTGTCGCGAACGAATCTCGGTGCTGGTCGCAGTCCCGCGCATGCTGCAATCCCTGAAAGAAAAGATCGAGCGTGACCTTGAAGACTCCGGGCAACTGGAAAACTTTCGCAAGAAATTCGCCGCCGCTGAAGGTAAGCACTTCTTGCGACGCTGGTGGATCTTCCGCGCCATTCATCACCAAATGGGGTGGAAATTCTGGGCCTTCATCTCCGGCGGCGCGGCACTCGATCACGAAACCGAAACATTCTGGGCGCGTCTTGGTTTTGCAGTTATTCAAGGCTACGGCCTGACCGAGACCACTTCCATCATCAGCGTCAATCATCCGTTTAAAGTTGGGCGCGGTTCGATCGGCAAGGTACTTGATGGCCGCGAGGTGCAGCTGGCGCCCGATGGCGAAATCCTGGTGCGCGGGAGCGGGGTCGCTTCCGGCTACTGGAGCGCTGGCGAGTTGCGTCCGGTTTCTTCCCCCGAAGGCTGGTACCACACCGGCGACATCGGCCAGCTCGACGCAGAAGGAAATCTTTTTTTCAAAGGCCGCAAAAAAGATGTGATCGTCACGCCGGCGGGAATGAATGTCTACCCCGAAGACCTGGAAAACGCGCTGAAAGCCCAGCCGGAAGTGAAGGACAGCGTTGTCGTCCCGCTAGCGCAAAATGGCAATGCCGAACCATGCGCGGTTCTAATCCTTAGAACCTCCAGCGAAGACGCTCCGCAGATCATCGATCGCGCCAATCAATCTCTTGCCGAATACCAGCGCATTCGCCGCTGGATCATTTGGCCGGATGAAGATTTCCCGCGCACCTCGACTCAAAAGCCGCGCCGGGCCGAGATTACAGAAGCTGCGCAAAAATTTCTCAGCGGTGACGGGAGCAGCGCTCCTCTCGGTAAAACGGCCCTCGCCAATTTGATTTCGCAAATCACAATGCGTTCGGCAGGAAATCTTCCAGAAAACGCTCGCCTCGACTCCGATCTGAATCTCAGTTCGCTCGACCGCGTGGAACTGCTCAGCGCCCTCGAAGACCGCTACCAGGTGGACTTGAGCGAGACCCGCTTCTCCGCCGTAAACACGGTCGGAGATCTGGAGCGAATGCTCAAGGGCGAGCCGCCGCCGCGAGTCGTCTACCACTATCCGGCATGGGTGCAGCGCTGGCCGGTGACGTGGATTCGTTTTCTCGTGCACTACGCCCTTTTGCTTCCATCCGTTTTTGTTCTGGGCTGGCCACGAATCATTGGCCGCGAAAATCTGCGCGGTGTGAAGGGTCCGGTGCTAGTGGTTTCAAATCACGTCGGAGACGTCGATGTGGGCTTCATTCTCGCCGCGCTGCCTGCGCACTTGCGTCACAAACTTGCCACCGCCGCCGGAGGCGAGGCCCTTGAAGCTCTGCGCACTCCTCCAACAAACCGCAATTTTTTGGGCAGAATTTTCGACCGCATCGAATGGTTCTTTGGCGTCTCTTTGCTGAATCTTTTTCCTTTGCCGCGCGACGCCGGCTTCCGTGACAGCTTTGCCTTCGCCGGTGAATCCGTGGATCGCGGCTATAGCATTCTCGTCTTCCCCGAAGGCCATCACACAACCGACGGCAAGATGCGGCCATTTCGCGCCGGCGTGGGACTGCTGGCGAATGATCTGAATATTCCCGTCGTTCCTATGCGCATTGACGGGCTTTTTGAAGTAAAGCAGGCGGGCAAGAAGATGGCGAGTCCCTTCCGGATAAAAGTGAGGATTGGCCACCCCATTGAGTTCGCGCGGAACACCAAGCCCCAGGAAATCGCCGACGCATTGAGAACTGAGATTGAACGCTTATAACCCCAAGTTACACAGTTTCAACAGCTTATCCACAACCGGCAGGTGAGAATCTACAGATTACGCTGTAAAGACGCGGACCCAAAAGAAACATCGACGTTGGGTAGTGGGTCAGCACGATTTTCACAGGACGGAATCAGTTGTCCGCTATATTGACGGGATAAATCAAATGGTTTGGATCCCACCAGAGTACTAGTAGGACGTTGAGTTCTAGGATTCCCCAAACCCGCTCAGTCCCCGCCAGTCTCAACGAAAGCAAGGCGTCGGTATCATCTAGATGCAGTAGTTCGAGCCTTTCGCGTGCTGCCGGACAAATCTTTTCAACTGCTATGAAGTGGTTGTATTTAGCGTCGCGAACCAAGAGTTCTTTCCATGTATTCCCCTCGATTCCTCCTAACTTAGAACGAATGTCTCTCAGTTTGTCACCAGTGACTTCATGCCAGCCAAACGGGTCAACCATTTCTAATAGGGATACGCGCCACGCTGGCCTATGTGGGTAACAACTCTCAGTAGGGACAATGATCTTTGGGATTTTTACCGATTCGACAATATTGCGGAATGTCGGTTTACCCTTGGCCACGGTTTACAAACTGCCATAGTACTCCGCCATTGCGGCGTGAGATATTTCACGACTACCGCGTTCGCCGGGGCCTAGTCCTTTTCTGGCGTTCTTCCAGGGATCTTCTTGATGGGTGAGATTGCTTAGCTCTTGGGACGACATCTTGCCATAGAAGTCGAGCACGATTTCAAGCGTTTCCCGTTCTGACTTATCCAAGGCATAGCAGTCACCGTCCCACTCGGAGACCTTAAAGACACCACGGTGCCTATCGTACAATTCAAACACGACGGGGCCGTTCGCCCATGCTTCAATCGTTTCGGGAAAGATTGGTTGCTCATCCCACACGAGTGCCCAAGCCTGTGAATAGTACACGAGCTTCTGGAGCTTCATGGCCGTCATCTGGCCGCGTCGCTTTAGGATGTAGGCGGCAACATCGTGAACGCTCGCCATTATAGCCTCCAAACTCGTGGCGCAGCGAAGGGATGGGAAAGCACTTTTCGCGGCAATTCTACCACTTCCGCTAACTGGCTTCTGTGACAAGTTTACTCCCAAATCGTAGCGGACGAGGTTACCGAAGGGAAATCCCGGTACAGCAGACTGATCTATTTTGTAGCTAAATGGTGCGATATGAAGTGTTAGCGAGAACGCAGATTTCCCTATGCTTGAGCGTGCAAGCTGCCAAGTCAACTAAACGCGTTAGCGCGTGCCCCTTCGTTACCAAGGTTTTAACTGGTACTGGGGGACGGCCTGAAGTATAGTCAGTGAGGATGAGGGAAACTTTTAACGGTTATCTCGCGTCTAATCGCCTAGGAAGGCGATTTCCCTCTTGCGTTTCGATGCCCGACTATGGTAACCCTTTCGGTCGGAATAAGGTCAATTAGAATAAGGAGTGCTTGATCCGCTATGGCTTTGGCTGAGTGCCTAGACCGAGTACGCGAAGGCGTCTCTATACGACGCCCTGATGTCATGTTCGTGCGTAAGGCACAGGCAAAAGTGTTGCCCCGCGGTCTGGCCTCCATTGTTCTAACGGCGCTTCGCGAGTCCGACATCCTGCTTAAGCAGTTGATCGTGGCAAAAAATAAAGAAGAATTCCGCTCTTCGCGAAAAAAGATTTTCCGCGATTACGTGAACCTAGCATTCATTATTAGCAACTCTTTTTCGGTTGCGGCAGCCGAGAATCCGTCGATTCGACAGCTAGCAACCAAAGAGGCATTCAAACTGGTTGAGCATATCCTCCATGCTGAGGGAACGCCACGCTTAGGCTGCAATACTGTGAGGGAAGCAATTTTCTGTCTAGATACACTGCGCCGAGCGCACCGAATCGTTGAGAAGTTGCATTCTCGCGGCAATGTACCCCGTGAACTAACGGAGAAAGATCACCAGCTGTCGTCGGAATTCACCTATTCGGCATTGTGGGCACATCTACATCTCGACTGTGTTCGCATCATTGTTAGGCAGTCGAAGGGTGAGGTAGAAAAGGTAGTTCTCGATGAAATTTTGGACGGCGCGAGAAGCGCCGTTATGGCGTACTCGTATGCTCGGCAGGGGCTTGAATTGAGGAACAGCCAGGAATCGTATCTGTTAGAGGGTAACGCGCTGGACGCCGAGGATGAGGAGTTGCTGCAAGAATCCTACTCAGACTATGTAGCTTCTGAGTCCAGTAATGTCGAAGCCTGATCCGCCATCTCCCGCCCATCCTGCAACGCCCGTCTCTACGGCACCGCCACGTGCATTAACCCGTGCGAGCGCTCCTCCAACGCCTAAGGCTGCTAAGGTTGTTAACCCCAAGCGTGGTGAAGTCTATTGGGTCAACATTCCCAAAAGGCACACAGTCGGTTCTGAACAATACAAGCGGAGACCGTTCCTTGTGGTCTCAAATAACTCAATTCATTATCTAAAGACTGTTATTGGGGTGCCGCTCACTTTCCAGGTTCACAAAAGTAATCGTCAGTTTCGAATTATCGTGCTTGCCAGCGACATCATCATGGATCCGGGCTCGACTCTCGACCCTGGCGAGCGCGTAGCCTTGACGGAGCAGGTACGTTGTCTGTCCGTAGAGCGGCTTGAGCCAGATCGGCAAGCGAAACTAACAGACACCGCTATTTACGCTGTCGAATCTGGATTAGGTTTTGTAATGGATATTGGGTGATTACGACTTCCATCTAGCCTTCGCCGCTTTTTTTGCGATCTGACTCCGCTTGCCAGATGACAACTTTTGGGCTCGAATACGTCCGCCCTTCTTGCCACTAAGTCCGCTGAGCGCGACCGCGTGAGGATTGCGGAGGGGTCGGGCGGCTGGGTATCGGCTTGCCGTCCATCTGCTCGCCCGATGGCCCGCTCTATGATGCCACGGGCAACTTCCATGAAGTCGCGCTTCTCGCTGGAGCGTTTCGGCATAGTTCCATGATGCCCCGGATTCAGGAGCTACGGGAGCCCTGTGGAAATCATACAACCCCGTACCAGACATTGGCAGCAGAGCGCGCGTGCTTTGATCCCGTTCGCGCCAGATTCTACCGTCGCAATTACCTGTCCCCTGCGACTCCTCGCACCGACTCAATCAGCTTGCCCGAATCGTATCCCACGCCATCTTTGAACACCGTCTCGACGTTCTCGATGTCTTCAATCTTTTGGGAAGGGTCTCCCTTTATCACGACTAAGTCCGCCTGCTTGCCGGACGCAATCGTTCCCACTTTGTCTGCTTCCCCTAAATACTGGGCACCGTTGTAAGTTGCGATGTGAATCGCTTCGAGCGGCGTGAATCCAGCTTCCACCAGCAATTCAACCTCCCGCTGATCGCCAAAGCCGGCGAGGTCTCCGCCTATACCGGTCGGATCTTCGCCGGCCAGCAACGTCCCTCCCTGCTTCACGAACTCCCGTTCGAATTCCATTTCTTTCTTAAACGCCCCCGTCATCGGCGATGTTTCTGTACCGTAGGCTTTCTTCAGGCGAGCCGTGTCGGCCATGCGGGCCTTGTTAGCGAGAAATCTGTCGCGCGCGTCGGGCGACAATGCTTCTAACACTTGCGGCTGAATGCTAGGACGCCCGGGCACTTCCACCTCAAATACCGGCAAGGTCGATGTAATCGCCACCTTCCGCTTCACCAAATCAACAATCATGTCGTGCACCGGCCCAGACTTCACGTCCAGGTCCGCAATGTAACTCATATCTTTCGGCGTATCAGGACACTCGCCCGGCTTCTTCCACGGGAAAAATTCTGTATCCACCAGCAGACCGTGCTCGAGGTCATCGATGCCGAGAGCCGCAGCTTCCCGAAAGCCAATGGAGCACAAATGTCCTGTGACCTTCGCGCCTCGTCGGTGAGCTGTTTTGATTGCGGCTGAAAGCTCGTCGTCTGTCAGAAAGTTGTAAGCCTTGAAATTGTCTACGCCTTCGTCCAGCCAGTAATTGACCATTCGGCTGGCTTCATCCGGACTGCTAAGTTCGAAAAGCTGCAGGGCGAATGTGCCCTTCCCTTCGAGATAAGGCCCAGTCGCATGGATCTTCGGGCCGGGCATGGAGCCATCATCGATGTGCCTTTTAATCTCGAGATCGGTATAAGGTTCGATCGAGCCGGTGGTGCGCAGCGTAGTTACTCCCGCGGCCAAATACAACCGCGGAAAGCTGAACGCCATTTCTCCAAACACTGCGCCGCCCATGGGATAGAACATGTGGTCGTGCATTCCAACCAGGCCTGGCATGACCGTGTCGCCGCGAAGATCAAGTACCTGCGCATCTTTCGGAACGCTGGCCGAAGCCGCATCGCCGACCGACTGAATTTTGCCGTTCGCCAGAACGATGGTCTGGTCGTCGCGCGCCGGTGCGCCGGTGCCATCGATGACCCTTACGTGCTCCAGGACCAGAACGGGGGCATCTATCTTGACGAATTGCTTCACTTCCGGCGAGAGCGTTTGACCGCGAGCCAACGAGCATGCCGCGGCAAGCAAAGCCCCTAGAACATTGCGCATGATTCCTCCAGAGCTGCCGCGCAGGATTGTAACCCAGAAGGTAGTGCTAACGTTGCGCCCGCAAGCCGATCTCGGTAGGAGTTGGTGCAAGGCCTGCTTCGCCCCACCTGCCTGTTAAAATCAATGTTCACGCCCTCATCATGGATCCCCAGCACATTCGCAACTTCGCGATTATCGCGCATATTGATCATGGCAAATCCACGCTAGCCGACCGCCTGCTGGAGCTGACGGGATCGGTGACGGCGCGCGAGATGCAGGCCCAGGTGCTCGACTCCATGGACCTGGAGCGGGAGCGCGGCATCACCATCAAAGCCCATGCGGTGAGGATGATGTATCCCGCGCGCGATGGCGAAATCTATCAACTTAATCTGATCGATACGCCTGGTCATGTGGATTTTTCCTACGAAGTCTCGCGTTCATTAGCCGCATGCGAAGGGGCCCTGCTGGTGGTCGATGCGTCCCAGGGAGTCGAAGCCCAAACTCTGGCAAACTCTTATCTCGCGATCAACCACGGCCTGGAAATTATTCCGGTCATCAATAAGATTGACCTCCCCAGCGCCGACGTCGCGCGCACCAAAGAAATGATCGAAGGCGCGGTTGGCTTGGACGCGTCCGACGCTCTGCTCATCAGCGCTAAAACCGGAGAAGGCGTGCCCGACGTGCTCGAGGCCATCGTAAAGCGCACTCACCCGCCGAAAGGTAACCCCAATCACCCTCTGCGGGCATTGCTTTTCGATTCATGGTTCGACCCGTATCGCGGCGTGATCGTGCTGGTGCGCGTTTTTGAAGGGACTCTCCGCAAGGGACAGAAAGTTCGCTTCTGGTGGAACAATCGCGTGTTCGATGTGGAAGCGCTCGGCGTGCTCACGCCCAAGCCCGTCGAAATTGGCGAGTTGCAAGCCGGCGAAGTTGGCTTCATGATTGCGAATATCAAGAACGTTGCCGACACCAAAATCGGCGACACCATTGTTGACGACGCGAATCCCGCGATCGAGCCGTTGCCCGGCTTTGAAGACATCAAGCCCATGGTCTTCGCCGGACTCTACACTGTGGACGCGCACGAGCACACCCAACTGCGCGAGGCGCTCGAAAAACTTCGGCTCAATGATTCGTCGTTTTTCTTTGAGCCCGAAAGTTCGGTGGCGCTCGGCTTCGGCTTCCGCTGCGGCTTTCTCGGCCTGCTGCATATGGAAATCATTCAAGAGCGGCTGGAGCGCGAGTTCAATCTTGAACTGATCACTACCGCTCCCGGCGTGCGTTATCAAATTACCAAGACAGATGGCGAGAAAATCGAAGTCGATAATCCTTCACGCTGGCCCGATCCCAGCGAAATCGACAAGATCGACGAGCCGGTGATTCTCGCAACCATCCTGACTAACGAAGAATATGTCGGCGGCATTCTGGCGCTGGTCGAAGAAAAACGCGGCAAGCAGAAAAGTTTTGAATACGTGAGCTCAACCAGGGTCATGCTGCAATACGAACTGCCCTTGAACGAAATCGTTCTCGATTTTTACGATCGCCTGAAATCGGTCTCGCGCGGTTACGCCTCACTTGATTACCACCTTGCCGGACACTGGGAGTCGCCGATGGTCAAGCTCGACATCCTTGTCGCTGGCGATCCGGTGGACGCGCTCTCCATCATCGTGCATCGCGACTTTGCTTACGAACGCGGTAAAGCATTGGTGTCAAAAATGCGCGAACTGATTCCCCGCCAGATGTTCGAGGTCCCCATACAAGCGTCGATCGGCGCAAAGATTATCGCCCGCGAAACCGTCCACGCTATACGCAAGAACGTCTTGGCCAAATGCTACGGCGGCGACATCTCGCGAAAACGCAAGTTGCTCGAAAAACAAAAAGAAGGCAAAAAGCGCATGAAGCGCATCGGCCGCGTCGATATTCCGCAAGAAGCGTTCCTCGCAGTGCTGAAGGTCGGCGAGGGGGGATGATCCGGAACAGAGTGACGTCACGTCTGCTCGATCCAGCTTTTCGTCTACAGTCTTTTATCCGGACTTGCTCTACTTGTGAGCACCCAGAGCACCCTGAACTTTCATCCTGAGCGGAGGCAACTGATTCGCTTGCGAATCAGTTGCCGGAGTCGAAGGACCTCGTGTTTGCGCGCGCAACTCAAGGCCATCGAGGCATTCTCACTCGACATTGCAGAGAATTCCCTTCCACGCCTTTGCTGATAAGAAGCGAGCACAAGGTCCCTCGACTCAGCATGATCTTTCGCCAGCGAAAGATCATGCGCCGCTCGGGATGACAGGGTGTGGATGGATTCATCGGGAGGTCAGGCCGTCCCCTCGTAAGGCGATTGCGGAGCCTTGGTCCGCCGGACGGGCAGCATTGCCCGTCCCCACATGGTCTGTAATGAGCGGCGAAAGACCTTCGCAATTTATGACCATGGTATAATGACCATAGTTGGAGCGAGAACATCTCATGAAAACCGTACCCGCAGGCGCATTCAAAACTAACTGTCTCGCCATCATGGACGAAGTGAAGGCCAAACGCGAGACGGTGGTGATCACCAAACACGGTGAGCCAGTAGCCAAGCTTGTGCCCATTAACACGGGCAGCGACGAGATTTTTGGGTTTTTCCAGAGTAAGGGCAGGCTCACGGGCGACGTGGTCTCCCCCGCGCTGTCTTCCGAGGAATGGGGTAGCCTTCGATAGGAAATTCTTGTGATTCTGTTGGACACCCATGTTGTGGTTTGGCTGGCTCTCGAACCGGCGAGGATTTCAAAGAAGGCTCGATCGGCAATCGAGCATGCTCGGCAGCGCGGCGAAGGGCTTGCTGTGTCCGATATCACCTTGCTCGAAATTGCCACGATTGAGAACAAAGGCCGTATTAAGTTGAACGCCAGCCTGGAGGCTTTTCTGGCTGAGGTCGAAGCCAGGTTCATTGTGATGCCTATGACTGGCCGAATCTGCGCGGGTGCCCTGGCGCTGCCGGCGGCTTATCCTAAGGACCAAGCCGATCGAGTTATTGGAGCAACGGCACTTGTCGAGGGATTCCCTCTGATTACCGCGGATGATGGGATCCGGCGATCGAAGGCACTCAACACAATTTGGTGAGCGCGGCCGCCATAAGCGACCTGGATTCAGAAATCGACAACTGCACAAAATCATTCGCTCCGACTATTCCCAAGATCACTCGCACGGGAACTGGAAACTGCCGCCGGGTGGGATCGTGCACGACCGTCGGGTCGGATAGATGGTACCAGCGCCCGCCGGTTTGAAGCTCGCATCCGCCGGCGGCCAGGACATTTTTGACCCACTCACACTCGCGGCCATAGGTAAGTGCGACCGCAAATCCGTTGGGCTTGCGAAAGACATTTATGGGCGTGCGATAGACCTTGCCCGATTTTCGCCCCACGTGAGTGATGATCCCAAACAGAGGCAGCCATCCTGCAAACAGGCCAGTAATTCGGTTGGTGACCGCGAGATTGAAGCGCGCGAGCGACTTCTTCCGGAAGCGCATCATCAGCATCCCTGACAACAGGATTACCACCAAAATGAGTATCGCGATCGGGCTCACGCATAAACGATGCGAATCACGCAGCAGTAGCTTCGAAGATTTACGAGTTGCTCATCATCGACAAACCGATGGCGCCTTCGAGCGAGATTCACCCTCTTAGTCACTGGAATATGGGTTTGCTCGGCCATTAAGAACGGTAACGTTCTACGACTTCGCCCACTATGCGAAGGAACGTCGGCACGGATTCGTTCTTGTTTATGAAGACATCCGCACCCAGCAACTTGTCCGGAGCCGTGCCCGAGTACAAAATAATCGGAACATCGGGCTTGATCGTCTTCATCTCCCTTGCAAGCTGAGCGCCTGTGGTTCCGTGGAGGAAGTGGTCCGTTATCGTCGCGCACACCGGGGCTTCGCGCAAAACCCTCAAAGCGTCGTTCGCAGTGCTCGCCCCAATGACGTTATAGCCACTCTGCTCCAGGAATGCCTTTCGCAGACTCAAGTACGTCGAATCGTCCTCAACGCACAGCAGGAGGGGCCTTACGGGCGGTGCAGGGCGGAATTTTCGTAGCAACTGCTCGTACCAAGTGTTTGGCAAAATCCCCCCATGTAACCAACCAACAGTCTCTAATGATGCTCTCCCATGTGGTTGCTAGGGTAAATACAGGAAAGACTGTACTGACTCGTACCAAAGGTCTCACTCGGGGACGGTGGCCCGTCAGCTTCCCTTCACTGACAGCCATGCTGCGGCAATCAAACACGCTGTAATTGCCATTGAGAACACAATAGGCAGGATAAACAGGTATCTCCAGCTGACAATCGTGATGGCGGCAAAGCAAACCGCAAACGCCCACACCGCGCCACGCATCTGCGCTAAAGTCTCTGCCGAAAGGCGACCTAGCTGCCACGCTAATATCGCCGCGAAAAAATAGAACACGCCAACCGAGAATCCAGCCGCAACAAAAAGGTCCCAATAGCTCCGGCTAAATCCCTGTACCTGAAAATGAATTGACCGCATTGAGCTAATCAGGGCATCAACTCCCCAACTGGGATCGGACTGGCGAAAACCAAGTGTATGTCCGACAGCAAACAGCACCAGAAGGACAGAAGCGATTCGATAAAACACCGAGGCTTTCATTTTCCCTCCAGAGATCAACCGCGACAGTGTACGCCAGTTCTGTCGCTGGGCCCGAAGGTGGGACTGCCTTTGGAACAGGCTACGTGGGGACAGCTGCCCTTGGGAACTGACGCCCTCGCACTAAAACAAGGCCATGTGGGGCGGGCGCCCTCGCCCGTCCGGTCGAGCGTAGCTCGATGACATAGAGTTGATTGCGTACGAAGCACTAACGTGGTAGAGCGGCGCTTTAGCGCCGCGTTCAGCACTTGAATCGAGAAGCGAGCTTCAGCTCGAAGAGGGAATCGTCAGCTGCCATTTGACTCTAGGTGACCCACCAAATGATCGGTTCTTCCCGCCGCTCTTTGCGGGAGAGCCTGCTCTGCGCGCAGTCGAAGGGGTGGAATTAAATGAAGGAAGAACACTTCATGTTTATTCCGCAGCTTCACTCGCGAGCGCTTCAACTACTGATACGTTTTGCATCAGGTCCGGGGGCAGCCCGTGGCGCTCCCGCAAGAACTCGGGATTGTTATAAGTGAGCCAAACTTTCCCGGCGGTGTCCTCCCAGATCAAAATCTTCAGCGGCAGATCGATGGCAATGCTGGGCGCGGCCAGCATCAGGGGAGTGCCGGCTTTGGGATTGCCGAAAATCAGCAGCTTGGTCGGGCGCATTTTCATCCCAACTTTTTCGGCTTCGCCGCTGTGATCGATCAAAGCGAACAGCTTTACGCCCTTGGACTCCAAAATGTTTTTGAGTCTCTCAACCGTTTGGTCGACCGAGTGCTGGCTTGGTTTGTTGATTAAGCCTCGGTCGGCTGGAAGCGCCATGACTGTCGCCTGCTTTCGTTCTCGCCGCTAGCTGTAGCTGACTTTGCGCTCGCCTTTAACAATGCGTCCCACGGCGTAATACTTTTCACCGGCGCGGTCGAGAACGCTTTCGACTTTCTTGAATTTTTTCGAAGGAACCACCAGCAGCATGCCGATGCCCATGTTGAAGGTGCGCATCATTTCATCCTGAAGAACGTTTCCTAGCGTCTGCATGTGAGTAAAGATGGGCAGCACCGGCCATGAGCCATATTCAATAATCGCAGCAGTCCCGCGCGGCAGAACGCGGGGGAGATTTTCCGTGATGCCTCCGCCGGTAATGTGCGCCATGGCGGAAACGCACTCCGCTGCCACCAGCTTTTTGATGATCCCCCAGTAACTTCGGTGGGTCAGCATAAGTTCGTTGCCGACTTTGCCCTTGATCTCGTTCACGTAAGTTTCGGGCTCGTACTTGGCGACTTCGAACAGCAGCTTGCGGGCCAGCGAATATCCGTTGGTGTGCAGGCCGGTTGAGGGCAGACCGATAATAATGTCGCCGGGTTCGACGGTCTTTCCGGTGACGATGCGTTCGCGCTCGACCACGCCCACGATGAATCCAGCGAGATCGTATTCGCCTTCGGGGTAAAAGCCGGGCATCTCCGCGGTTTCGCCGCCGATCAGCGCGCAGCCGTTGTGCTTGCAGGCCTCGGCCAGGCCTTCGACGACTTTTTCCGCAACTCCCGGATCGAGTCTCCCAGTGGCCAGATAATCCATGAAGAACATGGGCGCCGCGCCCTGCACCGCAATGTCATTGACGCAGTGGTTCACCAGATCCGCGCCGATGGTGTGGTGCACCTTCATTTCGAAAGCCAGTTTTAATTTTGTCCCCACGCCGTCGACGCTGGAGACCAGGATGGGATCGACATACTTGGTCTTGTCGATCGCGAACAGTCCGCCGAAGCCGCCGATTTCGCTCAGCACCCCTTTAGTAAAAGTTTTGTGGGCGAGGTACTTGATGCGCTGCTTGGTGCGATTGGCCTGATCGATATTGACGCCCGCGTCGGCGTAAGTAATAGGTTTGGAAGAATTGGGGGCCACGGTAATCAGTTTACTGAGAGGGAGCTTATCAGACCCGGCCTCCGCCCTCGGAAACAGCTAACGACAGAGAACGGAGGAAAAAACCTTTAAGAGCGGGTAATTGTAGCACGGCTTAGAGCCACAAATTGAGCCATTCAAATACATTGAATCATTGAAGCATTTAGTCATTGAGTCATTGGCAATGATGACCGCAAGGCCTTCCATCGAAGCTGGATTGTGACGGAGCTTTTGCAATGCCTCAATGATTCAATGACTCAATGATTCAATGATTCAATGATTCAATTTTTCCACAGCGTTTGAGCCAAAGATGACCGATGCTCCGTTCATTTTCGGGAACTTTTCCACTAATATTTTTAGATTCGCCTTTTATTCGCTTTGCCTAAGCTGTATACTCCAGCCGTAATCCCAAATTTGTGGTTCTCACAGGAGACGTATCCATGGCCGACGAGCGGGCGCGGGCGATTGATCTGGCATTTGCGCAAATCGAAAAACAATTCGGAAAAGGCTCCATTATGCGTTTGGGATCGAAAGAGGCCATCGTCCCGATTTCCGTGATCTCAACTGGCGCAATTTCGTTCGACGCCGCGCTCGGTGTGGGTGGAGTTCCGCGGGGACGCGTGGTGGAAATCTTCGGGCCGGAATCGTCCGGCAAAACCACGATTGCTTTGCAGGTGATCGCGCAAGCTCAGGCCCAGGGCGGCATGGCGGCGTTCGTCGATGCCGAGCACGCGCTCGATCCCGGTTACGCCAAGAAGCTCGGCGTGGATGTCGACAATCTTCTGGTCTCGCAGCCGGATTACGGCGAGCAGGCGCTCGAAATCACCGAAGCCCTGGTGCGCTCGGGTGCGATTGACGTTTTAGTCGTGGATTCGGTCGCCGCGCTGGTGCCCAAGGCTGAACTCGATGGCGAAATGGGCGACAGCCATATGGGCCTGCAGGCTCGATTGATGTCGCAGGCGCTGCGCAAACTGACCGGGACGGTTTCAAAATCGCGCACCTGCCTGATCTTTATCAATCAGATTCGCGAAAAAATCGGCGTGATGTTCGGCAATCCCGAAACCACCACCGGAGGCCGCGCCCTCAAGTTCTACGCCTCGGTCCGTGTCGACATTCGCCGCATCGCCGCAATTAAAGAAGGCGACGTGGTCACCGGCTCGCGCACCAAGGTCAAAATCGTGAAGAACAAAGTCGCCGCCCCCTTCCGCGAATCCGAATTCGACATACTTTATGGGGAGGGGATTTCGCGCGAGGGCGATCTGCTCGATCTGGCGGCGAACCAAAACATACTGGAGAAGTCAGGGTCCTGGTACAGCTACAAAGGCGAGCGCATCGGACAGGGGCGCGAGAATGCCCGTCAGTTCCTCAAAGATAATAAAGATGTTATGGCCAAGCTGGAAACCGAAGTACGCAAGGCGCTGGGGCTGATTCCGGCCCAACCGACGGCTGCGGCGCAGGCCCAAAGTGCCGCGCAGGGAGTGGGTCAAGGTGCAAGCCAGGGCGCGAGAGTGACGACCATGCCGACGGGAACGGATGGGAAGGCGGCAGCGAGACGTTGATTCGGCCAGTACCCTTATTTTGTTGCCTAGCCCTGCTCTCCCCGCTAGAATCTCCGAAAATCGCGAAGGATCGCTTGTCTACTTCGTTTGCTTTGGAGGCCTCGCATTGAGCGCTTATCAAATAGAGATACTCAGATCATTAAATCAAGACCAGCGGTTCGCATTCCAAACGGAATTTGACTCGCGAAAAAAAGATGCAACCGTGGCAATTCTCTTGGCGCTGTTTCTTGGTGCTTTCGGTGCGCACCATTTCTATCTGGGAAAAACCGGGCTTGGCGTTCTCTACCTGCTTTTCTTCTGGACCTCGATTCCGTGGATTGTGGCGCTTGTCGAATGTTTTTTCCTCGGAAATCGTGTTCGCGAATACAACGACCGGCTAACTTTGGAAATTGCTTCGAAGGTTAAGCTTTTTGATGCCCCTGCTTCAATCACTAGGGCCAATTCTGCTTTTTGCACCAGCTGCGGTGCCCCTACTCAATTCGATGCAAAATTTTGTGCTTCCTGCGGCGCCGCGAATGCAGCAATAGCGGCTACATAACTCACTTCGTTAGCTCGCAATCAAGCACGCAAACCCTCCAAAATAGAAATGCGAAATCTGTACCTGGGCCCGAGAATCCTTGCCTTCCCAGGCCCTTTTATTCAAATGCGTGCTCAAGATTGCCTTCCTGTCTATGCTCAAACTAAAATCAACTCATCCGGCCCGCCTAATTCAGCGCGCAAATAGAGGTTTATTGAGGAAAGTTACTGCTATCTATCCGGGGTCGTTTGATCCGCCGACGAACGGGCATTTGGATCTGATCGAGCGCGGCAGCCATATTTTTGAGGAACTGGTAGTTGCGATCCTCAAAAATGCGGACAAGACTCCGCTGTTCAGTGTGACCGAGCGGCGGGCGATGCTGGAAGATTTGACGGTGAAGTTTAGGAACGTTCGGGTGGATACATTCGACGGCTTGACCGTCGATTACGCGGCGAAAGTCAAAGCCGGCGCGGTATTGCGCGGCATTCGCGCCTTGAGCGACTACGAATACGAGCTGCAGATGGCGTTGATGAACCGCAAGCTGCGTCCAGATCTGGAGACGGTTTTCATGATGCCGGCCGAGCAATATTCGTATCTTAGCTCGCGGCTGGTGCGGGAAGTAGGGCGGCTGGGCGGCGACATTAGCGAACTAGTCCCGGAAATTGTTGAACAGCGGCTCAAGGCGAAACTTGATCCCGCGTACAAGCTTCAAACTCGAAAAGTAAAGGCAGGTAAAGCATGAGCACAGTTACGGCAGCCCCGGCCGCCTCGAAATTTGCTGAACGAATCAACCGCATTGAGCCATCAGCCACCATGGCTGTCGTCGCCGAAGCAGACAAACTGCGACAGTCCGGCGTGGACATAGTCGACTTGAGTGTAGGCGAACCTCACTTTTCGACTCCGCAACACATTAAAGATGCCGCCATTGCCGCGATCAACGGCAACTTTACGCGCTACACCGCGGTCGGCGGCACGGTGGAATTAAAAGACGCGATCCTGCAGCGCCACGGCAAAGATTTCGGCTCGCGCTACAAGCGCGACGAGGCGATGGCCTCGGTAGGCGGCAAGCATGTGCTTTTCAATGCCATTCAGGTGCTGGTCGATCACGGGGACGAGGTCATCCTGCCAGTGCCGTACTGGGTTTCGTTCAAGGACATTGTTCGCTACGCCGGCGGCAACTGCGTGCTGCTGCAAAGCGACGAAGCCGCGGGTTTTCGTGTCACTGCGGAGATGGTCGCGAGACTCGTCACCCCGCGCACGAAACTCATCATTCTGAACTCGCCCTCGAATCCGTCGGGCGCGGTAATGTCGCCCGAGGACATGACAGAAGTGGTGCGGTTTGCGGCGGAACGCGGCATCTGGGTCATCTCCGATGAATGTTACGTTTATCTCAATTACACCGATCGCGAGTTCTCGGTGGGATCGCTAAACGAATATCGTGACCGCATGGTGGTGGTGGGATCACTGTCGAAGACCTACGCCATGACCGGATGGCGCATGGGGTATGCGCTGGCACCCGCTGCGGTGATAGCCGCCATGCAGAAGTTGCAGAGCCAGTCCACGTCGAATCCGACTTCGATCGTGCAGAAGGCGGCGGTGGCAGCGCTGAACGGGCCGCAAGATTGCGTAGCTGAGATGCGGAAGGAATACATCCAGCTCCGGGACCACGTGCTGGCTGGGCTGGGCAAGATCAAGGGGGTCCGGTGTGCGCGGCCCGAGGGCGCGTTCTACGTCTATCCCAATATTTCTGCATTTCTCGGCAGGAAGGGGCTAAATTCGCCTGCCGAATTTGCGCGTAAGTTACTGCACGATGCCCATGTGGCCAGCGTTCCAGGCGAGGGATTCGGAACGCAAGAGCACATTCGGCTCTCCTATGCGACCTCGCAAAAGGAGTTGGATCGCGGGCTGGAGCGGCTGCGGAGGTTCGTCGAATCCCTCTGAGGGCAAACTTAACCACAGAGGACTCAAGTTTCGCAGAGCAGGCCGGCCTCTCTTGCCTGTGTTGCTTGGTGTCTGTGGTTGAAGGCTTTAATCTTTCAGTTTTGCGGGCAGCCTCTCTGCTCGGTTCGGCTTCTAATTCGGGGCGCCACGACCGAGAATGAGCGATCTCTATCCATTATTAATGCAGCCCTTGTTCGATCCGCGACCGTGGGGGACGCGGGACCTTTCGCCCATCTATCCGCAGCGTTTCGACGAAAAAATCGGGGAGTCGTGGCTCACCGGCGACCATTGCAAGATACAGAATGGCGCGCTGGCGGGAAAATCGCTGGCGGAGGTTGCCTCACGATTCAAGCGCGAACTGGTGGGGGACGCATCGGCTGACGAGAGCCGCTTTCCGCTGCTGGCAAAATTCTTATTTCCGCATGAAAAGCTGTCGGTCCAGGTGCATCCAGACGATGACGATGCCCGCGCTATTGGCCAGCCTTGGGGAAAGACCGAATGCTGGTACGTTGCGCATGCCACGCCAGAAGCCGAAATCGCGCTGGGCCTGAAGACCGGGACCACGCGCGCACAGTTCGAGAAAGCGATCCATGAAAACCGGGCGGAGGAATTGCTCAACTGGATCAAGGTTGCGACTGGCGACCTGATCTATGTTGCGGGCGGAACGGTGCATACGCTCGGGCCGGGGGCGATTATTGTGGAGACGCAGCAACAATCGGACACCACGTTCCGGCTTTATGATTACGGCCGGCCGCGCGAGCTACATTTGGAACACGGACTGCGAGTGATCAAACAGCGGACCGCATCGGGGAAGGTAAGGCCGCGGGCATTTTCGAAATCCGGGATGAATGGAAACCGGGTGCTGCCGCTGGTCGAATCTCCTTATTTTTCGGTCGAACGATTGGAATTGCACGGCGAGCACAAGTTTAATTTTGCAGCTGAGGGAAAAAGTTCGGCGCAGATTCTGGTTGCAGTCGAGGGATCGGGAACGCTGACGGCGACCGGATGCGATCCGGTGAAATTTGGCAGGGGAGAAGCTGTGGTGGTTCCCGCCAGCATTCCGCAGGTGAGGATTCAGCCGGAAACGGAGATCGAGTTTCTCAGATCGTACGTGCCTGGAAAAGCGCAGCCGCCGCCGGAAACATACATTGATTGAAGATTTCAGATTGAAGATTGCAGATTGAGAATCGCGATTACTAAGGCTGAGGGGAACTCGATTTGAAGTCTAAATTCTTTACTCTGAAATCTACAATCCACAATCCCTAGAATCTGATGCCGGCCAACTTCTATCCCGTAATTCTTGCCGGAGGGCGCGGCACGCGCTTCTGGCCGCTTAGCCGAAGAAAGCTCGCCAAGCAGTTGCTCGCTCTCGACGGCAAAGAGACGATGATCCAGCAGACGGTGGCGCGACTGCTGCCGCTGGCCGCTGCGAAACAATTCTGGATCATCACCAATGAAGATTTGCGGCCCGAGATCGTGCGCCAGCTGCGGAAGCTGAAGCCGGAGCACATCGTCGCCGAACCGATGGGACGAAGTACCGCGCCGGCAATCGGACTTGCAGCTTTTATTTTGCGGCGGGAGAATCCCGAGGCCGTCATCGGGCTCTTCCCTTCTGACCACGTGGTTGCGAATGAAATTAGGTTTCGTGAACTTCTGAGCGAAGGTATTGAAATTGCCGCCGCCGGGGAAAATATCGTGGTGCTCGGCATCGAACCCTCGCGCGCAGAGACGGGCTACGGCTACATCGAGGCGGGATCGCTGGCCGCGGGAAATGCCCGCCACGTGCTGCGTTTCACGGAGAAACCTAATGTTGAACGCGCCGCTGAATTTGTTCGCTCTGGCAATTTTTACTGGAACAGCGGAATGTTTTTGTGGAGCGCGAAAACTCTGACCAACGCGCTGACCGAGCATCTGCCCAAGACCGCCAAGCTGCTGGAAAAGATCGCCGCCGATTATGGTACCCGCAAGTTTGCCGCGACCTTCAAGCGGCTGTATCCGAAATGCGAGGACATCAGCGTCGATTACGCTGTGCTGGAGCCGCGGTCTGCAAAGGGCGAGCAAGACTCGAACATTTTTTGTTTGCGCGCAGATTTCGGATGGAATGATTTAGGCTCGTGGACCGCGCTGCACGAGCATCACGTGGGTAAGAGCACTCCTCCTGACGGCAACCTGGTTTCATCGGACGGCATTTTTACTCTGAATGCCAGCGGCAATTATGTTCACTCGCCGAAGAAATTTGTGGCGGTGGTAGGGGTGAACGACATCGTGGTAGTGGAGACGGAAGACGCATTGCTGGTGACCACGCGCGCCAACTCGCAGGACGTCGGCAAGGTCGTGAAGTTTTTGGACGAGAAGAAGTTGAAGAAGCTGGTGTGAGGAAACGTCGTTGGTCGTGCCTCGTTGGGCAATTTGACCAGTTGACTCGCGACAGGCTGAATCGACGTTGTAGGTAGTGATCAAACCAACCGAGAGCATCGTATAAAAATGCCAACGACGATTAAATTTGGCACTGATGGCTGGCGTGCGGTGATCGCCGAGGATTTCACTTTCGAAAATGTGCGCCGGGTTGCGGGAGCCATTGCGGCGTATGTGCTGAAACACGAAGACGCCTCGCGCGGACTGATCGTTGGCTACGATACGCGATTTGGATCGCCGCGATTCGCGCGTGCCGCCGCGGAGGTTATCGCGGGCGCAGGAATTCCGATCAAACTGGCCTGCGATTATTCCCCCACTCCGGCGATTTCGTTCGCGGTCAAGAGCATGGGCGCAGCCGGAGGCGTGGTCATCACTTCGAGCCATAATCCGTGGAACTGGAATGGGGTTAAGTTCAAGGCGAAGTTTGGCGGATCAGCAACGCCGGCGATCATGAAAGTAATTGAACAAGAAGCTGCGGCAGGAGCTTCGCCGAACGGGAAACAGTCCAGCATCGAAGAAGTTGATTTGAAGCCGGCGTATATTCGCGCGCTCTGCAAATTTGCTGATCTGGATTTGATTGCGAAGGCGAAATTCAAGTTCGCGGTGGATTCCATGTACGGTTCGGGACGCGGGATTCTGGCGCAAATATTCAAAGATCATGGAATCGATTTTGTCGCGATCCGGCAAGAAGTTGATCCCCTGTTTCCCGGGATTAATCCCGAGCCGATTGAGCCGCATGTACGCATGTTGCAGGAAACCGTGGTGCGCGAACACTGTCATGCGGGTTTTGCAACTGACGGCGACGCCGATCGCATCGGCGCCGTGGCGGAAGACGGCAGCTTCGTGGATTCGCACAAAATATTTTCCGTGCTGCTCGACTGGTTGTTGCGGCGCAAACAATGGCCGGGCGAAGTGGTTCGCGCTTTCAACACCACGCGCATGCTGGACCGCATCGCTGCTAAACACGGGCGCAAGTTGAACGAGTGCCCGATCGGATTCAAGCACATTGCCGACCTGATGATGGAGCGGGACATCATGATCGGTGGCGAAGAGTCGGGCGGGATTGGGTATTCGCGGTATCTTCCGGAGCGCGACGGAATCCTGAACTCATTGCTACTGGCGAACGTGCTGGCTGAGGAGAAAAAGCCGCTGGGAGAACTCGTGGCCGCGTTGCAAAAAGAATACGGGCCGCATTTTTATGGACGCCGAGATCTTCACATTCCGGACGATATTAAATTCGGCGCAATCGAGCGGGCGAAGTCGGAATCCACCAAGCGGCTCGGCAAATATGCAGTGATCAAAAAAGAGGGGCTCGACGGAATTAAATTTTTCCTCGACGCGCCGACCGATGGAAATGGCGCCGAGGCATGGATCCTGTTTCGCGCTTCGGGCACGGAGCCGTTATTGCGGGTTTATGCCGAAGCAGCGTCGCCGGAACTGGTGCAGGAGATTTTGAGCACCGGGGAAGCGTTCGTTCGGGCCGCTTAGTACACGCTCCAGTTCATCTTTCGTACCTCGCGCCCACTTGCCATGCAGTGCAATAATCTAGCTGATGGCGTCACCCACCACAGTCCAGCCTCCTGATTCCGCCGAGGCGCGCAAATACAACCAGATCCGGCGGCGAGTGGGCATGACTGAATTCGTGCTCGGGTTGGGATTGCTGGTTGTACTGCTGCTTACGGGGTGGACGGCATGGCTGCGAGACCTGGCATGGCACGCCGGAGCTCAAAGCTATGCACTCGCGCTTTTTCTTTACGTGCTGATGCTGATAGCGGTGAGCAAAGCAGTCTCACTCGGCCTCGACTATTACGGCTTCCGCGTGGAGCACCGCTACCAGCTGTCAAATCAAAGGTTGCGAGCGTGGATTTGGGACGAAATCAAAGGCCTGTTACTGACCGCGATGTTAGGCGCGGGGCTGGTTGAGTTGCTGTACCTGATCATTCGCGACTTCCCGGCACACTGGTGGTTGGCGGCGTGGATCGGATTTCTGGCTATTGCGGTGCTGATGGCGCAGTTGGCCCCGGTGTTGCTGTTCCCAATCTTCTATAAATTTGAGCCGCTGCATGATGAGGATTTGAAGTTGCGCCTGGTACGACTGGGCGAGCGCGCAGGAACACGGATCCGCGGCGTGTACAAATGGCATCTGTCGGAGAAGAGCAAGAAGGCGAATGCCGCGCTCACCGGGCTGGGCGCGACACGACGGATAATTCTGGCCGACACGCTGCTCGAGAACTATTCGCCGGATGAAATCGAGGCGGTGCTGGCGCACGAGCTTGGCCATCAGGTTCATAAACACATTCTTAAGAGCATCGGCGTGCAGGCGGTGGTCACATTCGTTGGGTTCTGGGCCGCCAATTGGACGTTGCACTACGCGATCAATCGCTGGCACATGTTCGAATCGTTGTCAGATTTCGCGAACCTGCCGCTGCTGGTGCTTACTTTTACCGTGCTTTCGTTTGTGCTGATGCCGGCGCTGAATGGGCTATCGCGCTTCCATGAGCGACAAGCTGACCGCTATGCGTTGTCCAACATTGCAGCCCCTGGGCCGTTTATTTCTTCGATGAACAAGCTGGCTGATCAGAATCTTGCCGAAAGAACACCCTCGCGCTGGGTGGAGTGGTGGTTCCATTCGCATCCGGCGATTGCGCGGAGGGTAGCGGCAGCGGAAGCCTGGGCGAAAGCAAAAAGCTGAAATCATCTGTCACAAGCCTTCAACCGATTGTGAGTATTTATAGAGCTATTTCAGCTGCAATTCCTGCGCCTCAGGTTATTTCGTCGACTCTCTCACCCACACGGGGCCCATTGAAAGAGGCCAAGCCTATTTCGCGAGCAGCTTGCTCACTCGCAAGAGATCCTCCTCGGTATCTACTCCAATACTGTCGTGGGCGATTTCAGCGACATAGATCGGAATTCCATTTTCGAGAAAGCGCAGCTGCTCGAGGCGTTCCGCGCGCTCCAGGGATGACTCGGGCAGGGTGACAAATTGGTCGAGGAATGGCTTGCGGTAGGCGTAGATTCCGAGATGTTTGAAATATTCAGGCTGGGTGTTATCGCGATCGTAGGGAACGGTAGAACGGGAAAAATAAAGCGCGCGCTGATTTGCGTCGGCCACGACTTTCACCGCGTTGGGATTGGCGATGTCATCTGATGATGCCTGAGTTTTCAGGGTTCCCACCGGGATGTCGGGATTTTTCATCAGCGCAACTAATGCCTCAATGTGAGCAGACCGAATCATCGGCTCGTCCCCTTGCACGTTGATATACACATCTGCGGCGATCGATTGCGAAATTTCGTGCACGCGTTCGGTGCCGCTGCGATGTTTGTCGGAAGTCATGCGGGCATTGCAGGCGTGTTTTTCGCAGGCGGCGAGGATTTCTTCAGAGTCGGTGGCGATAATGACATCGTCGAGCAGGGCTGACGAGCGGACGGCCTGATAGACCCAGACCGCTAGCGGCTTTCCGTTAATTTCCCGCAGCATTTTGCGCGGCAACCGCATGGATGCGAGCCGGGCGGGTATGACGGCAATAATTTTCATGAAGCCCAATTTAATCACAGGCGCACGGGAGGCGCGAGGAAAGAGCATTAACCACGAAGGGCACGAAGTGACACGGAGGAATGCCGCACCTTTTTCTGGTTCCCGCCTCGGTACAACGAGGTCGGAACCGTGCGCGGCGGCCCCTCGCTTTTCTTTCGCGCCGTAAACGTATACAACAAAGACGATGAAGCTCAGTGAGCTTGCGGGGAAAATTGGCGCGCGCGTTGTGGGAAACGGAGGCGTGGAAGTGACCGGAGTCGCGAGCGTCGCCAGCGCCAATAGTGGAGATGTCGTCTTTGCCGAAGATGCAGAGAATCTTGCAGAGGCGCTTAAGTCGCAGGCGTCGGTGATAATTGCGGGCAATTTCGCCGAAAAGGCCGGCTCTTCGAAGGCGCTGTTGATCGTAGCGGATCCGCGGTTGGCATTTGCGCGAGCGGCGAATTTGTTGCGACAAAATGCTGAACAGTCGAGGGGTATTCATTCCAGCGCTGTCATTGATGCTTCAGCGAAGGTTGGCAAGAGCGTCTCGGTCGGTGCGAATGCGGTGATTGGACGGTCGGTCATTGGGGAAGGCACGAACATCGGCGCGGGGTGCGTGGTCGGTGACGGAGTAGAACTTGGTGACGACTGCGAGATTTATCCGAACGTGACGATTTATTCCGATTCACGCCTCGGCAATCGAGTGATTGTGCACGCCGGGGCGGTACTCGGCAGCGACGGTTTTGGATATGTGCGCGATCCCAAGAGCGGGCATCACGAAAAATTTCCGCAGATCGGCAAACTTGAAATCGGCGATGACGTTGAGATCGGGGCGAACACCACTATTGACCGCGGGGCACTGGAGACGACCCGGATCGGGCGAGGGACGAAGATTGACAACCTCGTCCACATTGGCCACAACTGCCAGTTTGGCGAAGACGTGATTATCGCGGCGCAGGCGGGATTTTCGGGCAGCATTACCATAGAAAATCAGGTGGTAATTGGCGGCCAGGTCGGCGTCGGCGAGCATGCGCGCATCCAAGAAGGCGTGCTATTAGGCGGGCAGGCGGGAGTTTTACCGAAGAAGATTTTGCGCGGTAAGGGGGTTGCGTTTTGGGGAACTCCGGCCAAACCGCTGCGCGAATACCTCAGAAGTCTGGCCAGCCTGGCGCGATTGGGTAAGAAGGATTAATGGCAATTGTTGTCATCGGCGGGCACTCGCGTAATGTCGGCAAAACCAGCGTGGTTGCCGGGCTGATCGCGAAGCTGCCTGCTTACAACTGGACGGCATTCAAGCTCACGCAGTTCGGTCACGGAAGGTGCTCGCTCAACGGCAAGCCGTGTCAGTGCGAAACCGCGGACCACGCGTGGGCCATCACTGAGGAGAAAGATGTGTCAGGTAAAACTGACAGTTCGCGTTTTCTTATCGCGGGCGCGAAACATTCCTATTGGGTGCGTACCGCTCAGGGCCAGCTAGCAAAGGCGATGCCCGCAATTCAGCGCAGGTTGAATGACGCGGAGAATGCGATTCTGGAGTCGAACAGCATTCTCAAATTTATTCAGCCAGATGTTTATATTTCTGTGCTTGATCCCACGAACGAGGATTTCAAAAGCTCGGCCCAGCAATTTCTTGAACGGGCCGACGCAGTGATTCTTCACCGCAGCGGAACTCACGAACCGCGCTGGCCGGGAATTTCGCTGACGTCAGCTCCGGATCGCCCGGTATTCGTGATTGATCCGCCAGACTACGTGAACAACGAAGTTGTGGAATTCGTCGAGCAACGACTTAAGGCCGGCTTCGCATCAAGCTGCAGATTCAAAAGAAAGCGAAACGCTTGGTGACCGTCACGATGCCCATTGGGGCATAGAACGGCGCAGGGTGGGTCAATGAGTGCTAACGCCTGTTTGCGTCCGTTGACATCAACTTCCGGTTTGCGATCCATTCACAGTACCCGACTTGCAGGGACTTTCGCTGACTAGGACCGGTAGGGTGCCCTGTTCCAGAGGATGAAGCCGACGGTAGCGGCAAGCGTTAACAGGAGAAAGTAGACGAAACGCATACTCGTGCGACTCTGTTCAGAGAAGTTCTCAAGAGCGTTAACCCGGGGGTCTTGACTGTCGTAATAAACCATCGCTGTCTGGCCGAATCCAAGTCCTTGCCCCGCTTTACTGACACCCGCGTATTGTTCATCCCCAACCGGAAACGTGTAGTGACAGTAGTTATCGTTTCCACGGCCGCGCTGTTCGCACTGAAGGATGGTCCCGAAGCTCGTTTGTTGTCTGCTCGCTGAATCGTTCTCAAGCATCGCACGATAGCCAAAAAAAAACGATGCAGAACAACAAGACAGAAACGAGCGGCCACAAAGGACGTGACTTGCCGTCATTTTGAGAGCTTCGGCCGGGAACTCTATTGATATTGAAGTTCACGATTGGACACTACAAGTATCCGTCATGTGAGGTATCGAATCCATCTGCTTCCTTGGCAACAGCATGAAAAGTTGCCACGAAGCCGTTTGCCAATTGTCGATAAATCGCGATTATACTCATTGACTACTCCTGCCTTTCCCGCTGATCTTTTCTGCAACACTCCAGATAACCGCTGGGACCATCTTTCTTGAACGACTCAGGGCAATGCCCTACACAATGCCTGTCCCCTGATATCCTTTTTCATTCATGCATGGAATCGAAAGCAAGGCTTGGCTGCTGGCCATAGCCTCGGCGGTGTTGCAGGTCTTAATTTTTCCCCTGCCGAATTTGTACGTGCTCTCCTGGATCGCGGTCGCGCCATTGCTGGTGGCTTTGCTGCGAGCGCGACGCCCTGACCGGCTGCAGCTGCGGGGCGCGGTGAAACTGCAGCCCGCCACTCCCATACAAGGGTTTCTGCTGGGATATGTTTGCGGAATTCTCTGGTACTGCGGCAGTTGCTACTGGATTTACAGCACTATGAAGCAATATGGCGGGATTAACGGCGCGGGTGCGGCCGGCCTGTTGTTTCTTTTCAGTTTGTACCTGGGCTTGTATCACGGATTGTTTGGGTTGGTGATTAGCGTTCTCGCGAAATGGTCACAGCAAGCGGCCCTGGTGCTCTCGCCATTTGTGTGGGTCGCGGTAGAACTGGCGCGCACACGCGTCACCGGATTCCCGTGGGACCTGCTGGGAATAACGCAGGTGGATAACATTCCGCTATCGAAGCTGGCTACGGTCACAGGAGTTTACGGGATCACGCTGGAGATCATGATTGTGAACGCCGCCTTCGCGGCGGCATTTCTTGTCCACCGCAGTCGGCGGCGGTCCTTGCTGTTCGCGGCGGTTGCTGCAGCCTTTATTTTACAAAGCGCGCAATGGATTCCGACCCCGAAATTTCCTACTGAACGAACTGCGCTGCTGGTGCAAGAAAATATTCCGGTGCTGGACAGCGCCGATTGGACCCATCAATTCTTTGACGACACGCTGGCCAATCTGAGCCGGATGAGTTTGAACCCTCCGGGGGGAGCGACGCAACATCCCAGCTTGATTGGATGGCCGGAATCACCGGCGCCCTTTTATGGAGGGGACCCGCTGTTTCGCACCGCGCTGAGTAAAGTTGCAAGCACCGCGCACACCTGGGTTGTGGTCGGGAGTATCGGAGTGGAAAGCGCCAAGGCGTCTCCGCAGCAGCCAAGCCAAATTTTCAATTCGGCGGCGCTGGTCAGCCCGGACGGCAAATTCGTGGCGCGTTACGATAAAGTGCACCTGGTGCCGTTCGGCGAGTACCTGCCGTTCAAGGAATGGCTCGGGTTCGCGGGAGGACTGACCAAAGAAGTTGGCGACTTTTCGCGCGGACAATCACGGGCGCCGTTGCAGGCAGGCGATGAAAAGTTGGGCGTCTTCATCTGCTACGAATCTATATTCCCCGATGAAGTACGCCAGTTCGCGAAAAATGGCGCCCAGGTTTTTGTGAACATCTCGAATGACGGCTGGTATGGCGATAGCGGCGCTTACGCGCAACATCTAAAACAGGCGCGGATGCGGGCGGTGGAAAATGCACGCTGGCTGTTGCGCGCGACTAACACCGGCGTGACTGCGGCCATCGACCCCGCTGGGCAAGTCGAACAAACGGTCCCACGCAAAATCCGCACGGTGCTGCAAGCATCGTACGCTCTCAACGACCCGACCACGTTCTATACCCGCCACGGCGATTGGCTGGCATATCTGTGTGCGATAATTTCATTGGGGGCGCTGGTGATGGCCCTTGCCCCCGCCAAAGGCAGACGTTCAACATGATTCAGGAACTTGAACAGGAATATTCGGCATTGCAGCAAAAGGTCCGCGAACTTCGGGAGTACCTTTGACGCCGGCAAACTGCGCCCACAGTTAGCAGAAATCGACAAACAAGCCTCTGACCCGAATCTCTGGTCAAACCCGCAAAAATCTCAGCAGGTAATGCGCGAAAAAAAGCGCCTAGAGGTCATGCTCTCCACCGAAGCTGATCTGCAGCGCCGCACCGAGGATATTGCTGCTTACTTCGATCTGGCGCGCGAGGGCGAAAATGTGGAAGGCGATCTGCGCCGAGAGATCAGTTCCTTACGGGAGCGCGTAGAACGGCTGGAGACCGAGACGCTGCTGTCGGGGGAAAACGACGCACGCAACGCCATCGTCACTATTCATCCCGGCGCGGGCGGAACTGAATCGCAAGATTGGGCGGAGATGCTGATGCGCATGTACCTACGCTGGGCCGAGCGCCAGGGGTTCCAGACGGTCCTCTACGATTACCAGCCGGGCGAAGAAGCGGGGATCAAATCCACTACTTTCGGCGTGAACGGCGAATATGCATTCGGCCTGCTGACCAGCGAAATTGGCGTGCACCGACTGGTTCGAATATCACCGTTTGATCAAGCCAAGCGCCGGCATACTTCTTTCGCCAGCGTTTACGTTTCGCCGGAGATCGACGAATCGATCGAGGTGAACATCAAGCCCGATGACCTGCGCATTGACACTTACCGGTCCAGCGGCAAGGGCGGCCAACACGTCAACACCACGGATTCGGCGGTCCGGATTACCCACATTCCCACGGGTTTGGTGGCGGCCTGCCAGAACGAACGCTCGCAGCACAAGAACAAAGATCGCGCCATGAGCATGTTGCGCTCGAAACTTTACGAATTTGAGATGGAAAAGAAGCGCGAGGCCACGCGGAAGATTGAAGACTCAAAGCTGGATATCGATTTTGGATCGCAGATTCGGTCTTATGTTCTGCAACCCTACCGTCTGATTAAAGACCACCGCACAAAAATCGAAGTTGGCGACGTCGATCGCGTTATAGACGGTGATTTGCAACCGTTTATTCATGCTTATTTGCGCATGCGCCGAGATGGAGCACCCTCGGCCGATTCGTCCACGTAGTGCCTTCGGTAACCTGACCTTCCGCAAAAATACTGGCAGCGACCGCCTAGGTGCGAGACCCTATAGGGTAAAGCTCTCCGATCTGAACAACCATGGCACGCTTACTGGAATTAGTTCGCAAATGTGCATTGCCCTCGCACAAGATGATGGCCGCAGCCAGGGGCGCGCTGGAGGTGTCGGCTGAAGAGATGGTCGAGATTCTGGTTTATCTCGCTGACAACAACAAGATATTCGGTGAGACCTCGCGCATAACCCTCGCGGGATGGGATGAAAACTCTGCCAAGGCGATAGCTTCAAACCCAGCCACGGCGAAAGAAGTCCTGGATTATTGGTTGTCGCCGAAGAATCTCCGACCGGCTTTGTTTCCGCTGTTGGTGGAAAATTCTGCGGTCACTCTGGAGAAGATTGGCCAGATTGGGTCCACCTTGAAAGGCGAGTGGATTGACGCAATGCTGGCCAGCCCGCGGATACAGAAGTCGCAACAGGTCCTGCAAGAACTAGCCGCAAATAACCGGCTCAGCGGAGTGCAATCCGTACGGGTACAAGAGCTGATCACGGGAAAATCGGCGGCGGTCGCGGTCGAGACAAAGATAGAACCTGCTCCCGAGGCCGACATCCCGATGCAACCGCCGGTCACGGTGGAACCGGCTTCAGCCACGCGAGCACCAGCCGAGTTCGAAGTGGTGCCCGATCCTGGGACAGAGTCCGATCCTGAAACCGAGAAGGTAATAATTGCGTTCATGACCGAACATGCCAGTGAAATCGAGGCAGAGGCGAATAAGCCCTTTCAGGCGATTGGCGGCCTTCAGGAAGAAGTCAGCGTCGCAGAGCCGAAGGCTGCGGCAGCGGCAGCTGCGGCTGTCGTAGCCCCAGTTAGACCCGCACCAGCCGTGAAGACGCCGCCTAAAAAACTGACGAATCCCGAGGACGAGCAACGCGGCAGTGTGCTGCAGAAAATTGCCAAGCTCGACGTGAAGGGACGGATCCAGCTGGCGATGAAGGGATCAAAAGAAGAGCGGTCGATTCTGGTGCGCGACGGAACCAAGGTGGTCGCGCTGGCGGTGCTGGATTCTCCAAAAATAACAGACGGCGAAGTTGAAAAGTATGCCAACCAAAAAAATGTCTTGGAGAGCCTGCTGCGCGCAATTCCCATGAAGCGCCGCTTTATGAAGAACTACGCCATCGTTCGCAACCTGGTGGCGAATCCGCGTACACCACTGGATGTGAGCCTTGGACTCATGAAAAACCTGCTGGTCCAGGACCTAAAGAATCTGTCCGCCAATAAAGAAGTTTCCGATACCGTCCGCAAGCTTGCTCTGCGAATGTTCAAACAGAAATTGGAACCGGGCAAGAGTTAGCGGCCTGCGGTCTAATTTTGCCAGTTAGAATACCAACGTGGCCTCTCGCCCTGAAACTGATCCGATCCGCGACCTGCTGCAGCGCGCGAAAACTATTGCTGTAGTCGGGCTTTCTGATAGCCCCATGCGTCCGAGCTACGGTGTTTCGGCTTATATGCAGTCGCACGGTTACAGGATAATTCCCGTCAATCCGTCGATCAGTGAAGCTCTGGGAGAAAACTCGTACTCATCGTTGCGGGAAGTTCCGGAGAAGATCGACATCGTAAATATCTTCCGCCGCCCGGAATACGTGGAAGAAATTGTCGATCAGGCGATTGAGTTGAAAGTTCCAGCGGTGTGGATGCAGGAAGAAGTCATCCATCAAAAGGCCGCACAAAAAGCCGAGAAAGCGGGCATTTTTGTGGTGATGAATCTCTGCATTCTTAAGGAACACCAGGCGCGATTCCGGTAGCTTCCCGGTCTACGTTCTCACAAAAATGACGGTGGCGTCGTCTTGAAGCCCGGCGCCATTCACGTAATGGCGAACGTCGGTAAGAATGCTCTCGCTGGAGGCGAGAGGGTTGAGCACATGCTCACGCAGGCGCTCGGGGCCGTATTCTTCCTCGCCGAAAGCTGAAGCCTCAGTGATGCCATCACTGTACAGCACCAGTCGCGAACCTTCAGGAAGGTAGATTTCGCTCTCTGAGAATGCGCTGGTAGAAAGCCCCAGCGGAGTCCCGGCTTCAGTCGACAGAAAGCGCGCACGGTTGCCTTCGACGAGTAGCGGCGGCAAGTGTCCGGCGCTGGCGAATTTGAGCGTGCGATTTTTGGGATCGAGCACCGCGTAAACTAGCGTCACAAATCTGCCGGACGGGAAGTCCTCTACCATCAGCTGATTTAATTTGCTCAAGGTTTCTGCTGGCGAACTGCACGTATCCGCAAGCGAGCGCAGCATGGCGCGCGTGGCCGACATCAGCAGCGCAGCCGCAGTGCCTTTACCGGAAACATCAGCCAAAACCAGACCCCAGCAGCCGTCATTGAACGGAATAAAGTCATACCAGTCGCCGCCAATATCGCCGGCAGGAACGGAGAGACCGGAGATGGCGAATCCAGGTACGTAAGGCGACGCTTTGGGCAAAAGCGCCTGCTGGATGATGCGCGCTTCTTCAGACTCACGCGTCATGCGCTGGCGTTGCTCTTGCTCGGCCCGGAAGCGCTTGCAATTTTGCAGCGCAACTGCGATGTGTTCGCAAAGAGCGTGCAGCAGTCGCAATTGCTGCGGCGGAAAAGCATCGAGCTCTGAATGAGAGGCCGAGAACACGCCCACAACCTTACCGTCCACGATAAGAGGTATCGCCACTTCCGAAAGCGTGGATTCCTCACAAGCTAAGTAATAGGGATCAAGTCTTACGTCGGGCGCATAGTGCATTTTGCCTGTGGCAGCAACCCGCCCGACCATTCCGTCGATGCCGACCTTTAGCCGATCGCCTTTGTCGTGAAGGGTGCAACCGCAAACACAAGCGACTTCGAGTTCGCCGCGAACTTCATCGTGCAGATAAAGGTTTGCTTCGACGCAACCGAACGCGAAAGAGACGTGATTCACGATCTGATCGATCAGAAGGTCGAGGTCGAGAATTGAAGTGATCTTTGGAATCCACTCCTGCAGTTTGAGCAGGTCGTCAATTCGGCCGCTCTGCAGCGAGCGATCTATTACAGAGGTGATCTGAGCCGAGTTGGGACTTGACGCCATGGGGTACACACAAGGAGCGCTAACAGACAAGATGACCTGAGCTATTCCCCGGATTCTGTTTTAGTTTCCGAAGGAGGGGGTTCGGATCGATGAGAGCGGATCTCATTCAGGCGTTGGCGGATGCGCTTTTCGATGCCTTCGTTGGTGGGATGGTAGTAGCGGCGATCTTTCAGATTGTCAGGTAGGCATTGCATGTCAGCGACTTTGCTTTCGAGATCGTGCGCATACTGGTAGCCCTGACCGTAACCGAGGTTCTTCATCAAGCCGGTCGGCGCATTGCGAAGATGCAACGGCACTGGCTCGGCAGCGGTGCGCTCTACATCCTGCTGAACATCAGAATAGGCGGTATATAGCGCGTTGGACTTGGGAGCAATCGCGAGATAAACCGCAGCTTGCGCCAGGGCAAGATTGCCTTCGGGCATGCCGAGGAAATCAATAGCATCGCGGGCGGCCATGCACAATGAAAGCGCGTAGGGATCGGCGAGGCCGATGTCCTCGACCGCCATTCGCACAATGCGGCGGGCGACATACAGCGGGTCCTCGCCAGCTTCGAGCATGCGCGCCAGCCAGTACAAAGAGGCGTCAGGATCGCTGTTGCGTACCGACTTGTGGAGCGCCGAGATCAGGTTGTAATGCTCTTCACCGGCTTTGTCGTAAAGCAGCACCCGCTTCTGCAGTGCATCCTGGACGATTTCGGTGGTGATCTCGGGTGTGTTTGAAAGTACTTCTACGGGCGCCCCAGCCTTCCCCGTTTTCCTGAGAGGCTGGGAATTTTGATTTTTCTTCCCGCCTCGGTTGTCGACCGTAGCCAGCGCGGCCGCAACCTCGAGGACGTTATAGGCGCTGCGGGCGTCGCCACTGGAATACGCTGCGATTTGGCGAAGAACATCGTCGCTAGCCGATAATTTCATGGCACCCAAGCCACGTTCGGAGTCTTCAAGCGCGCGTCGCAGCAGGATTACGATCTGTTCCTCGGTGAGTGGCTTGAGGACATACACGCGACTGCGGGAAAGCAGCGCTGAAATAATTTCGAACGATGGGTTCTCGGTGGTCGCGCCGATCAGGCGAATGTTGCCTTTCTCAACGTGTGGAAGAAAGGCATCTTGCTGGGCCTTGTTGAAGCGATGGATTTCGTCGACGAAGACAATGGTGCGAGTGCCGTACTGGCGCGAGCGTTCGGCGTCGGCCATTACCTGCTTGATTTCTTTAATCCCGGAAAGAACCGCGCTGAACTCGATAAACTCGGCGCGAGTCATGTTGGCAATGATTTTCGCGAGCGTGGTTTTGCCGGTGCCCGGAGGTCCCCAGAAAATCAAAGAGCCAATGTCGTCGCGCTCAATCTGGGCGCGCAAAGGTTTGCCGGGCCCAATGAGGTGCTCCTGGCCAACGTATTCGTCGAGGGTGCGCGGACGCATGCGGTCGGCAAGAGGACGGCCTTGATCGTCTGGGTTACTGCCGCCGGGATTGGTTCGAAACAGACTCATGAAAGCATTTCCGCCACTTGCACATCGTCATTGGTCGTTCGTCGTTGGTCGTTGGCTTCAACCCCGACCGATGCGGCCAAGGACGAACGGCTACGACCAACGACGTATTTAGGGTCATTTCTTTTGCCGTGCTGCCTCATACAAAATTATGCTGGCTGCTATTCCTGCGTTCAGCGATTCAACTCGTGGCGAATGCGGGATCATGATCAGCTCATCCATCTCGGCGACAAGCTTCTTGTCCAACCCGGCGCCTTCGTTGCCGATGAAGATCGCTATCTGGCCGCTGAGATCTGCCTCTGGAAGCGAAGTGCCTTTGTGCGATGAGGTCGCGATCAGCCTGACGCCGCGGTTGCGCAACTTTTCGATCACGCCTTTCAAGTCGGCTTTTAGAGCTGCAAGGCGGAAAACTGAACCCGCCGAAGCCCTCACCACTTTGCTGTTGTAAACACTCACGGTGCCTTCGCCCATAACAATACCGGCCGCCCCAAAAGCCTCAGCTGAACGCAGGATGGTGCCCAAGTTTCCTGGATCCTGTAATCCGGCGACTACCAGTAGCGGCGCTGACGACGCGTTCTCAATAAGCTGATCGAGAGTGTGGGTCTTTGTGTGGACCAGGGCGGCCACGCCTTGAGGCGTCTCGCTGGGGACAACGCTGGCAAAAAGCTTGTCGGGCACAAGAACGGTTTCTACATGCGATCCGATTTGCGGCAGCAGGCGCGAGGCGCGGGCCTGGCCGGACTCGCTGACGAAAACAGCACGGAAACGAAGCCCGCTGCGGACGGCTTCTTCAATGACGCGAAAGCCCTCAATTGCGCACTCACCGGAAGCGGTTAGTTCGCCTCGGCTGAACGCCAGACGCAATTCTTTTAAGAGAGAGTTGTGGCGTCCTTCGATGCGGCGCAGGCGATCGCTGCCGGCATTTCGCGTCTTTTCCAATGTACGCTCCTGATGAGAGATCATACGCGCCACTCGGCGGAGAGCGGGTGCTCGTGTTATCTTAACTCTCGCAAATAAAAAGGTTTCGGAGAGTGGCAGTGCGCGTGGAGATGGTAAAAATCAATAGTGAGAAACCGGAGCCTTCGCTTATCCGGTACGCCGCCGATCAAATTCGCGCCGGCGAAGTTCTGGGCATGCCCACCGACACTTTTTACGGCCTCGCTGCCGATCCCTTCAATCTGCGCGCGGTCGAGCGGGTGTATGAAATTAAGTCGCGCTCTCGCCATAAGCCCCTGTCCCTGCTAATTGAAGGCGTGGAGCAAGCGGAAGAGATGGCAAAACCATTGCCTGATGAGTTCTACAAGCTGGCAGCGAAGTTCTGGCCAGGGCCGCTGACCATTATCGTAAGGGCTGCGTCCCGGCTTCCATTGAAGGTAACAGCTAACACGGGGAACGTGGCTCTCCGAGTGCCGAACGCCCCCATTCCGCTGGCGGTGGTTATAGCGGCACAGATTCCGATTACTGCGACTTCCGCTAATCTCAGCGGAGAGACTGAATGCACCACGGCAGCGGCCGTCAGAGACCAGTTGGGCACGCGAATCCCGATCATTGTGGATGGCGGGGAGTCGCCGCGCGAAGTCGCCTCCACCATTATTGATCTCACTGACGACGATGCGCGCTGGACGATTCTGCGTGAGGGCGCCATTCCGTCCCAGGATATTTCGGAATTCTTCGCGCAGGGGTGATGGCCACGGCGGAAGCTGAGCGGAAATCCGGCCGCTGGCTGTTCTGGACGACTGTCGTTGCAGCCTTTATGGTGCTGGCCGTTTTCTCCTCAATCCTGGTAACCATCCTCAACGACTCCACAAAACAGGAGCTTCATACCGCGGATGCGATCATTGTGTTTGGAGCCGCGCAATATGATGGCCGCCCGTCACCGGTATTCAGGGCGCGGCTCGATCACGCTAATGAACTCTTCCGCCAGGGACTGGCGCCGGTTGTAATCACCACCGGAGGATCAGCGGCTGACCCCAAATTCAGCGAAGGCGGTGTCGGCCACGACTACCTGATGCGCAAGGGGATCCCCGAATCTGCTCTCATCGCTGAGACTCAGGCTTCTGATACCGCGGAGTCAGCCGAACGTGTGTCCGCGATTATGCAGGAAAATCACATGCACAGCTGCCTGGCGGTGAGCGATGCGTACCACATGTTCCGCATTCGTATGCTACTGATGCATCAAGGCTTACGAGTGTTTCTGGCGCCACGGCCGGACTCCAGACCGAAGTCTTTGTGGCTAAGCACGGTGGCGCTGATGAAGGAGAGCGCCAGTTATGTTTTGTGGCGAGCCGGATTGAGGGGCTAATCGCGTTGTCATACGTCTAAGCCAGTGAAGCGCGGCGCGACCTTATGTCTCGCCAAACTGCACAATTGCAATATAATAGGACGCCTTTCGTGGCGAACACACCGCGCGAATCTCATCCCGAACCATCAGGACCATGGCGGAAAAAAAGAAAACAGAGGATTCGAACGGAAGCATTGTCACGCTGAAGGCGGTGGCTGCCCACGTTGGGCTTTCCGCAGGGACGGTTTCTGCGGTACTGAACGATGCCCCATCAGCCAAGCACATTCCCAAGCCTACCCGTGAGCGCATCATTGCGGCTGCCCGGAAACTCGATTACCGGCCCAACTTTTTTGCCCGCTCTCTTCGCAAACAAAGGACCTTTACCATCGGGGTGATCGCGCACGAGATTGGCGACGGGTACAGTTCCACCGTCATTGCAGGAATAGAAGACAGCGCCCGCCATAAGAACTACTTTTTCGTCACCGGCGTTCACCGCCATAACCAGGAACTCTTCGACAAATATTGCCGCCTGCTTCTGCAGCGCGGAGCAGAAGGGCTGATCACGCTGGATTTCAATCTTGCCCACTCTTTGCCGGTTCCGGCGGTAGCAATTCCCGGACACATGGAGAATGAGGGCGTCACCAACATCGTCCTCGACCATCACCGGGCAGCCGAGTTGGCCCTCAAGCATCTGACCAGCCTGGGACATACGCGGATTGCCATTCTGAAAGGGCATCCGGCTAGCGCGGATTCACAAAGTCGATGGAAAGCGGTACAAGACGTGGCCCGGGAAATCGGACTGGAGCTCGATCCGGAGCTGATGATCCAGATCGACTCAACCGACTCGACGCCGAGCCTGGGGTATCCGTTTGCAAAGAAATTGATAGATAAGAAACGGCCATTCACCGCGCTATTCGCTTATAACGATATTTCTGCGATTGGAGCAATACGAGCTTTCCAGGAAGTTGGTTTGCGCGTCCCCGGAGATATTTCAGTGGTTGGCTTTGATGACATTCCGGCAGCCGCATTTCATTATCCCAGTCTGACGACTATAAGACAGCCACTGCACAAAATGGGAGAACTTGCGGTAGATTTACTGGTAGGGCAGATTGAACATAAAGGCGATTGGCAACGAGAGATTGCCGTCCAGCCAGAGATCGCGATCCGGGAATCGACTGGCCCTGTAGCCCCTTAGCAGCAGCCGGGGCCCAACTCTCTACATGGTTTGCTGTATTGCTTCTGTGCCATGGTCTGTATGAGGCTAACCAAGCTGCCCCTGCGGTGCCTTTGTGCGTGCCCTCGAAATGGAACCTAAAACCGCTACTATCCTCTGCATTGACGACGAGCAGACTGCGCTCCAATTAAGACAGCACCTGCTGGAGTCGGCTGGCTACCGGGTATTAGCGTCCAAATCAGGCGCTTCGGGCATCAAATCATTCAAATCTGAGCCGGTCGATGCAGTAATTCTCGACTACTGGATGGCGGATATGAACGGCCTCCAAGTGGCGCGCGAAATCCGTAAGATCAATCCCGCCGTCCCGATTATTATCCTTTCTGCGTATGGGGAGCTGCTCGACGAGAGCCTGGGCATCGCCGACCTTTGGATACGCAAAGGCGAAGAAGACCCGCAATATCTACTCAATCGTCTAGAGCAGCTGTTGAATAGTCCGCCACCCAGATAAATTCCCTCCTTAACCGTTTCGCTATCTAGCTCGGACTTTAATCCAGATTGGTGTTCCGACGAAGCCGAAGGCGGCGCGGATTTGGTTCTCCAAAAAGCGCTGGTAGGAAAAATGCAGTTTTACCTGCCGGTCGGTAAACAGAATAAATGTAGGCGGAGCCACGGCCGCCTGGGTCAGATAGAGAATTTTGACCCGCTGGCGCACCGGGACCGAGGCGCGGTCAAAGTCTACGTGCTTGAGGAAGCGGTTCATCTCGCCGGTGGTGACCCGCTTGCGGCGCTCGGCGGCGACCTTCTCGAGCGTGGGGAAGATTTTATCGGTACCCTTCCCCTTGGCGGCTGAGACAAAAAGCACCGGAGCGTAATTCAGAAATTTCAGCGCATAACGCAGGCGTTGTTCGTAAGCGGCACGGTCGTCGGGGCGCTTGCCGTCCTGAATGCGGGCCGTACGGGACTGGCTTACGGCCTTTTTCTCGCCGCTGGTCACCAGGTCCCATTTATTCACCACAATGACGATCGAACGCCCGCTCTCGTGGGCATAGCCGGCGATAGCGGCGTCGAGAGCGCTGACACCCTCGGTGGCATCGATGATCAGCAAGGCAATGTCGGCGGCTTCAAGATGCTTGCGCGCCATGACGACTGAGAGCTTTTCGGCCATCAGATGGGTCTTGCCTTTTCGACGGATTCCAGCCGTGTCGATGAAGCGGAACTTCATGCCGTCACGTTCGACGACTTCGTCCACTGCGTCGCGAGTGGTGCCGGGGACTGGGGAAACAATCGCACGGTCGGCTCCAGTGAGCTGATTCAGCAGAGTGGACTTACCGACATTAGGATGGCCGATGATGGCGACGCTGACTTCAGAGGGCGGGCGGTCGTCGTTGGTCGTCGGCTCTTGGTCGTTGGTCGGCGTCGTGGCATTGTGAGTCGTCGCCGGTGGGTCGTCGCTGGTCGGCAACACTGCCGATTCCTGGCGACGCCTCGATCTTTGAGACTGCGGCTTCGATTTGCGATAGTCTTTTGTGTTGTCTGTGCTGGGTAATTGTGAGTCAACATCCCCACCCTCCAGCACAGAACGCGGGAAGGACGGGGCACCCTCTGTCGAATTTCGCTCTTTCGATTTTCCCTCTGTGGCTTTTCCCTCTGTGGCTTTTCCCTCTGTGCTCTCAGTGTCCCCTGTGGTGGGATTCTTTTTCGGAAGGGCAGCTAGGACCGCATCCAGCAAATCGTCTACCCCGCGCCCATGTTCGGCGGAAATAGAAACGATCTCGCGGATCCCAAGACGGTGAAGATCGTCTGCCAGAGAGGACTGCTTGTCAGAATCAACTTTATTCGCCGCCACGAACAGCGGCTTCCCGGTTTTCCTTAGCAATCGCGCCAGCTCGAGATCAGGCGCAGCCAATTCTGCTCTGGCATCCACAACCATCACGATGGCAGCGGCTTCATCGAGCGCAACCCGCGCCTGGCGGAAAATCTCGGAAGGGATGAAATCCTTGTCTTCGGGAATGATGCCGCCGGTGTCAACGATGCGCAGATCGTGCCCGCGCCAGTGGCCTTCGCCATACAAACGGTCGCGAGTAATGCCCGGTTCGTCGCCGACAATGGCGCGGCGCGAACCCACCAGCCGGTTGAACAGGGTGGATTTGCCGACATTCGGCCGGCCGACGATGGCGATAAGAGGGATTGGAGTCATTAAGGTGTCGCAAATTTCGTCGAGCATGGCTCGACCGGACGGGCGGGGGCGCCCGTCCCCACATGGCCTGTGCTGATTTTGTAGCTCGCAGCTATTATAGAGACTCTGTGCCTGCCGGTTCTCAGCCCGCTGTTTCCATTCCCAAAGCGAGCCCTTCGCTCAACCAGTTTTTTGGTCCCGGCGGGGTGCTTTCGCAGACGCACCCTGCGTACGAATTTCGGCGCGGGCAGCTGCAAATGGCGCAGGCAGTCGAGCAGGCCCTCGGAGAAAGACGGCACCTGATTGTCGAAGCCGGCACCGGAACCGGCAAGACGCTGGCTTATCTGATGCCGGTGATTCGATCGGGCAAGCGGGTGATTATTTCGACCGGAACCAAAAATCTGCAGGAGCAGCTCTTTCATAAAGACGTTCCGTTTCTTGAACGGGCACTTTTTCCCGAGGGAAATCGCAAGCTCAGCGTCTGCTACATGAAGGGGCGGAATAATTATTTGTGCCGGAAGAAACTTTACGATCTGACCGGCCAGCCGGTGTTGAACGGACTCGATGAAATCGAGCAGTACCGCGCCATTGCGGCGTGGGAGGAGGCTACCCAAAGTGGTGATCGTTCGGAGCTCGCTTCCTTGCCCGAAGCCAGCGCGCTGTGGCACAAGCTCGATGCTCGCGCTGACACGTGTCTGGGGCAGAAGTGCAGCGCGTGGGACAAATGTTTTGTCACCGAGATGCACCGCCGGGCGATGGAAAGCGACATCATCATCGTCAACCATCATTTGTTTTTTGCCGACCTTGCCATCAAGCAACAGGCCGATGGCGCGCCCGATGCCGGCATTCTTCCGGAAGCGGGAGCGGTGATCTTTGATGAGGCGCATGAACTTGAAGACGTTGCGGGAAATTATTTCGGTATTTCTGTCAGCGCAGCGCGACTGGAAGAACTGTGCCGGGATATTGAGGCCTCGCTGCAGCGCAATCGGATGTACACCAGCGGGCTTTCGGGAGCGATAAAGAGCTTGCGTGACCGCTCCGCGTTTTTCTTTTCGTTGCTGCCCGAAGGCGAAGGGCGTTTCTCGTTTGAAAACCGCCGTGAATTTTTGGAAGAAAATGGCGAAGAATTTCTGGGATTGCAGCGGTCGTTGACGCACATTGGCGCAGAGCTGGAAAACTTGCCCTCGAAGCCGGAGGAGGTTTATGCGTTCTTACGACGGGCGCAGGAGCTACAGGTGCAGCTTGGCTTCGCGATGGAATCGGAAGACCGCAATACGGTTTTCTGGATCGAGCGCCGACGCACCGGTCGCGAGAAATTGAACGTTTCGCTGCAGGCCACACCTATCGATGTGGGACCGGTGTTGCGCGAATGCCTGTGGTCGAAACTGGATACAGTGGTGCTGACTTCCGCCACGCTGGCGGTGGGCGGAGGATTCGACTACATACGTCAGCGGCTGGGGATTGAGCACGCGAAAGATCTGGTGCTGCCTTCGCACTTCGATTATCCGAACCAGGCGATTTTATATGTACCGCCGGATTTGCCCGATCCGCGAACCCCGCAATTTTCCGTAAAGGCTGCCGACCGCATTCGAAAGCTTCTGGAGATCACTCGGGGACGCGCTTTCGTCTTATTCACCAGCTACGCGCAGATGCGCGACATTCACCAGCGCTTGTTGGGCGAAGTTGAATTTCCCATGCTTCTGCAAGGCGATGCGCCTAAGAGCGCTCTGCTTGAGGAGTTCCGCCTGACCCCGAATTGCGTTTTGTTCGCGACTGCGTCTTTTTGGCAGGGAGTTGACGTGCAAGGCGAACAACTCAGTTGCGTGATTATCGACCGGCTACCGTTCGCCGTTCCGTCGGACCCCGTGGTCGCGGCACGGGTGAAGGCGGTTGATGCGGAAGGTGGGAATGCGTTCTTTCAATACCAGGTTCCGGCGGCGGTGATTACGTTGAAGCAGGGGTTCGGACGGCTGATCCGGTCATTGCATGATCGCGGGCTGCTGGCGCTCTTGGACAACCGCATTCTGAAGAAACAATACGGAAGGGTTTTTATAGAGAGCCTGCCGAATTATCGGAGGACGACAGAAATCGAACAGGTGGAGAAATTTTTTGGGATCGCGGACTAACGAGTTTAGTCGCCCATTCTCGGATCAAAAGCTTTTAACCGCAGAGATCGCAGAGTTAACCAGAGTTCGCAGAGACAATCTACTTCTCGTTAGGCGCGATCCTTTTTCTTGCCGAGGCGGATTTTCTCCCAAGGCCGCTTCGGACGTTCGGTTACCGGCTTGTCGCGCCCGACCACACGATCGTAGTGGTAAGCCTCGCTTACTGTGCCCAATGACTCGTTGTACAGGCTGGGCAAGCCAAGAGCTTCCTTCAATTCTTCGCTGAACTGCTGCAGAGCTTTCAAGTGATCGGCGGTGGCCGCCACTTCGGTCTTTGAAGTTTTGAGCACCTGCTGATAGCCGCGGTTGATGAGCTTCGACATCTCACCGTTGATAACGTAGCCGGGATAGGCGAAGATTTTCACGCCGTCTTCGCCGTCTTTTTCAATAGCGGCCGAAACGTTATATTTCCTCACGAACACGCGTCCCGGGCGACCGGGGGCATCGATTAGATCGAATCCATGATCGCGAAGCCACTGTACGGCGTCTTCGTATGTGCGTTGCTCAACCGTGGTTGCCATTAAATCAGCTCCTAGCTAATAACGAAACGTCGTTCGCCTTTGGTCGTTCGTCGTTCGTCAAACCTTTCGAAGTGATTCGCAACTGCGTACGTCACTTCAACAAGCCAAAGACCGACGACCGATTGCCGATGACTGCTACCTTAGATGCGCCAGCCACTGCGAGGACGCATACCCACACCACTGTATCCCAGAGTACTCCTCTATAATCTAACGACTGGTCGCCGATTTGTATTCTCAGCGACATTACGATAGTCACAAGTGCATGCGTCCTTCAACTGTCAAATTCGACGAACCTGAAACAGCGATTGGCCACTCCAGGCTCGGTCAGAGCAGTCTGGATCGTATTGGCAACACGCCTTTGCTGCGGGTGGAGCGCATCGCACGCGATCTGCCCAACGTGCAACTGCTCGGCAAAGCCGAATGGTACAACCCCGGTGGATCGGTGAAAGACCGCGCTGCCTTCAACATTGTGAAAGAAGGACGGCGCAGCGGAAAATTTTCTGCCGGCAAAACTCTGCTCGACTCGACCAGCGGCAACACCGGCATTGCGTATGCGATGATCGGCGCCGCCGAAGGATTCCCGGTCACGCTCTGCATGCCGGAAAATGTTTCCGTCGAGCGCAAGCGCATTCTATTCGCTTACGGCGCGAACATTATTTACACCGATCCTGCTGACGGATCCGATGGAGCGATCACCACGGCGCGAGAACTCTATGCCCGCGAGCCGGAAAAATATTTCTATGCCGACCAGTATTCGAACCCGGCCAACTGGCAGGCTCACTACCATGGCACAGCCGAAGAAATCTGGCAACAAACTGAAGGACGGGTCACGCACTTCGTTGCCATGCTTGGCACCAGCGGAACCTTCATGGGGACGTCGCGCCGCTTGAAAGAACTGAACCCGAACGTGCGCTGCGTCTCCCTGCAACCCGACTCGGCGTTTCACGGCATCGAGGGCGCGAAGCACATGGCCAGCGCCATCGTGCCGAAGATTTACGATCCCAAGCTGGCCGACGAAGACATCGAAATTGCAACCGAAGACGCTTATTCGTGTGCAATTCGCGCGTCGCGTGAAGAAGGACTGTTGCTGGGCATTTCCGCGGGTGCGGCCATCGCGGGATGCCTGCAGATAGCTCGCCGATTGAGGAAAGATGAAAAAGCGGTGATGGTCACGATCTTTCCCGACTCCGGCGACAAATATTTGAGCGAGAGATTTTGGACAGAAGGATGACCAGATTGAATCATTGAATCATTTAGTCATTGAATCATTTGAAATCGCGTATGCCCGTACTTTCAATGATTCAATGATCCGATGATTGAATGATTCAATGCTTCGCCTCGGCCAATTCCATTACGACGCGCTTCGCCGCCATGGCGAGGAGACGTATCCGCACGAGTGCTGCGGGGTGCTGCTCGGCCGCATGGACGATGACGGCACCCGTGTCGTTACATCGATCGCGCGCGCCGGAAACACCCGCACCGACTCGCCGCAGAACCGTTACAACATCGATCCCAAAGACCACATTCGCATCCAGCGGGAAGGGCGCGAACGAGGAGAGGACATCGTCGGTTACTATCACTCGCATCCCGATCATCCTGCGCAACCATCAAAAACCGATCTCGCCGACGCACATTGGCCCGGATATTCGTATGTGATCACTAGTATTGAAACTGGCAAGGCCGTGATGACTAATTCATTCGAGCTCGAGCTAACCAGCACTGATGAGAACCACAAGAAGTTTGTGGGTGAAAAGATCGAAGTAGTGTAGTGTGGCGCGGGCGCCCCGCCCGCGAATTTGCGCACAAGACTTACAGCGTTTTAGTTTTTTGGGACACGGCTGAGTGCGCCGAAAACCAATTCAAAATTCTGCGCCCGAATTCTTCCGGGTTGACTGTCCCGACCGCAGACGGTCATTCCTGATCCCACCCAATGCGCTCGGATCACTACTGGCGCGACAAATTCCCGCATACGCTGTTCAGAATGATGCACTTAGCTTTCGCCTGTGTTCTAATAATCAGAACCCATAAATGCCAAGTACCCGAACCAAATTGCGCCGGAAAGTGAAGGCCGCCTCGCGAACTTTGCGCGGGGTGGGCAAAATTCTGGGCGCCTTGGTCTCGACAGACCATCCTTTGCTGGCGCACATCATTCCTATGCGGCGCTGCAATCTGGCTTGCAAATATTGCAATGAATTTGACGATGTTTCGAAGCCAGTGCCGCTCGAAACCATGTTCCGTCGCGTCGACAAGCTGGCGGAGCTTGGGACATCCGTGATCACCATTAGTGGTGGCGAGCCGCTGCTGCATCCCGAGCTGGATGAGATTATCGGTCGCATTCGCGGCAACGGAATTGTCGCGGGCATGATCACCAACGGCTACCTGATCATGCCGGAGCGCATTCAGCGGCTGAATGACGCCGGCCTGGAGTGGCTGCAAATTTCGATCGATAACGTCACTCCTGACGACGTTTCGAAGAAGAGCCTGAAAGTTCTCGACAAGAAACTGCAGATGCTGGCCGAACACGCCGACTTTCACGTGAACATTAATTCTGTGGTTGGCGGCGGGGTGTGCAATCCGCAGGATGCGCTCACTATCGGAAAGCGCGCGTTGGAGCTTGGCTTCAGCTCGACCATCGGCATCATTCACGACGGGCAGGGGCAGCTGCAGCCGCTAGCAGATGAAGAACGCCGGGTTTATCACGAGATGAAGGCGCTCGAAAAACGCAGCTTCACCCGAATTAATTCTTTCCAGGACAACATCGCGCTAGGGCAACCGAACCAGTGGCGATGCCGGGCAGGCGCTCGTTATTTGTATATCTGCGAGGACGGATTGGTGCATTACTGCTCGCAGCAGCGCGGCTATCCGGCGATCCCGCTCGAGCAATACACAGTTGCCGATATTCGCCGCGAATACCTTACCGAAAAGGGCTGCGCCCCGCACTGCACAGTTTCGTGCGTGCATCAGGTCTCGGTGGTGGATGGCTGGAGGGACCCGCAAAGGCCGACTACGGTGGCATCTGAATCGCGCACGAGCGAGCTGGTGCAGATCGAGTAGGAATGGCTAGTTTTGACGCTCACGCCGCGGGGTTCTTTGAACTAGTTAAGTCCCGATTCATCGAAAATCTACAATGAGATTAGCCTTCAATACGCCAGACTCACCTACTTTCCCGCAGCGGCTTTGAGCTTTCGAAACTGATTGATCTCAACCTTCCCCTGGGGAAACACCGCTTGAATCTTCAATTCTCCTCCCATGGCGCGGACCATGGATTGCAGGGTGCTGATGTACATGTCGGCACGGCGCTCCATCTTTGAGACTGCCGCCTGCTTGATGCCTAATAGTTGCGCGAGGTGCTCCTGGGTCAGATCACGCGCAACCCGCAGTTCGTCGAGGGCCATCTCGGCTTCATACTTAACGGCCAAGCGGTGGACGCGTTCGCGCGCGGCGGGCGAAAGTTTGCTGCGAAGATGATTGAAGTTCTTCGGCATTATTTTTTCCTCCGGCTTTCTTTCTTCAAAGCAGCCAAGTGCTCATCAAACAGGCGGTCTGCAATTGGAACGAATTCCCCGTACCAGTGCTCGTTCCCCGATTTATCGCCGCCAATCAGCAGAATTGCGGTACGGCGCGGGTCGAATGCGTAAAGAACGCGCAGCACGCTCTCGCCTGCCTTGCCGCGAAGTTCCTTCATGTTTGAATGCCTAGAGGTAACGATTACATCTGAGTGAGGGCGCGGAAGGCTGGGGCCGTACTTTTGAAGAAGCTCAACCTTTGCCGCGATGACAACCTGCTCATCCTCAGACAACTCAACCCACCAAGCGTCGAATTCATCGATGTATTCGACCTGCCATTCCACGTACGGAATATAACCTAAAAGGAATGTACTGTCAACAGGGAGATTTTCTTCTCGCGAAGCACAGACCCGACCAGATGTCATCGATCGCGCAGATTTTGTAATCCACCCAGCTGGCATCGAGTCCGAAGCCGCGGACGACATTTTCAGTTAAATCAGTCTTTACTCCGGAAGCTTTCTTCGGCCAGGCGATCCACAGTGCGGTTTTGTCGGGCAAAGCCGTCGCCAGCGGACGAAAATCTCGCGCAAGTTCGGCCAGCGACAACGCAAACAGCACCGCGACATTCGCATCTTGCGGATCGTCGACGATTTTTGTGTAAGCCGGCAGCGGCTCTAGCTTTCGTTCAAAGCGATTCGGCGGGTTGATGAGCATGACCGAGGAGTTATCGCGGATACCAAGTTTCTTCGGCAATGCCGAGGCGGAGTAGCTTGCCATGGCGCTCGGGACGACAGGATTTCGCGGCGCATTCTCGATGGCTCGTTTTATGCCGGTTCTGATTTCGTCCCATACCGCGAACTCAGCATCGGGAATGAGTTTGCGGGCGGCGCTAATGCGGTCGGGGCTACCGTCCACAAAAAGGATGGGGACGTTTCGGGTGTCCTTACCCCTACGAAAGTATCCGGCTATTTCTCGGCCTTGAGATGGGAGCCGGCTGAGATCGATCAGGAAAAGCTCGGGTGGATGCTCGCGAATTTCCGTTAGGTTGCGTTTTTCGGGGTCAAACAGAACTTTTGGCTTGTAACCCAGCGCCTTGAGGGCGCGCGCTCGTTCCTTGGCTTCTGCTTCATTCCAGTGAACCAGGAGGACATTTGCCATTCAGGAGTTCTCGCCGGACGAGGGCGTCCGCCCCACACGTGTCAACTGATTGCCTTTTTATCAAACTGCCGCAGTCCGACAAGCAGCAGCAATAAGTCGAAGATCGCCAGCCCAGCCAGCACGGCCGTGATCGAAAGATGCGGAAAGCCCGGCACCAGCGAAGCGCGCAGGCCTTCGCTGGCATACACCAGAGGATTGATCAGGACTGCCTTCTGCAAAATCGGGAACCCATTGAGAGCGCTCCACGGGTAGTAAGTGCAGCCGAAGAAGATCATCGGCGTAAGCACCATGCTGAACATCAAGCCGATGTGCTGTTGGTTCACGGTGCAGCCTAAGGCCAGGCCTCCGCAGGCGGAAAATGCGGCGACAAGAATCGTGATACCCGCGAACATAAGCGGCGCGTGAATGCCGATGTCGATGGGACGCAGCAAAAGCCAACCTAACGGGAGCACGATCAGGCCGGCGATGACGGCCTGAATCATTCCGAATAGAACTTTCTCGATGGCCAGCCAGGTGGTTTCGATGGGCGCGAGCAGGCGGTCTTCAATTTCTTTTGTCCATTGAAATTCCGCGATCAGCGGCATGGCTACTGCCCAGATTCCGGTGAAAACCATGCTGATGGCCATGATTCCCGGCAGCAGCAGGCTTTTATACGATGCCGGCATATAGCCGCTACGCACCATCACCCGTCCAAAGATGAAGACGAACATCAGCGGCTGCAGGAAGGTCTGCAGAAACAGTTGTATCGCGTTGCGCTTGGCGACGTGGGCGTCGCGGGCGAGCAGGGCGCCAAAAGTTTTCCAGTTCAATCGCGCAGGCTCCTTCCGGTGTGATGAAGAAATAAGTTTTCGAGACTTGGTTCGGAGATGTGAACGTCCATCAGTTCCGCGCCGGTGGTGCTCGCAAGGCTGGCTATTTCCGGAATCAGCGAGCCGCCACGATCAGCGTAAATATCGGCGCCGGTGGTGTCCTGTGATCGTACCTCGCGAACTCCGGAGAGCGATTGTAGTCCCAGCAGCAGGCCAGGCGTGTGCTTGGCGAAGCGTAGCCGTAACACGAAGGCCCCGGGAATCGAGCCCTTCAATCCCGAGGGTGTATCGACGGCGATGACCTTGCCATTATCGATGATGGCCAGCCGCTGGCAGAGAGCATCGGCTTCTTCCATGTTGTGCGTGGTCAGCAGCACGGTTTTGCCGGCCTGGTTGTACTCGCGAATGATCTCCCATAGCAGGATGCGCGTCTGCGGATCGAGGCCAGCGCTGGGCTCATCGAGAAATAAAACCTGCGGGTCGTGCATCATGGCGCGAGCTATGGAGAGCCGTTGCATCATGCCGCCGGAGAATCCGCGCACCATCTGATTAGCGCGGTCGGTCAGCTTGAATTTTTCGAGCAGCTCGCCGGCGCGCTGGTTACGATCTTTTGTGCTGAGCCCGAAATACGCTCCGTGAAAGGTGAGAATTTCGCTGGCGGTCAATGAGAAATCAAGGTTAGGGCGTTGCGGCACCACGCCGATCAGCCGCTTTACCGCAGCCTGATCTTTCCAGACATCGTGGTCGCCGATCCAGGCCTGTCCGCCAGTGGGCCGCACCCGGGTGGTGAGCACGCCGACTGTGGTCGATTTGCCGGCGCCATTGGGACCGAGCAAGCCGAAGATCTCGCCACCCTCCACTTGCAGCGAAATGCCATCGAGAGCTACGATCTGCGGCTTCGGCTGCTTTCCGGGCTTGTCGCCCGAAGCACTCGCGCGCGGAACTCCAACTCCCCCGGCCGCGAACGGCGGCGCGGAGTTATAGATTTTGCGCAAGTCCTCAGTGCGGAGACCGATTGCCATGAAAAATCCGGTGTGGGTCGAACCTTGGCTGTCGCAGAAGTATAACTTACCTATCGAGCTCCGGTAGCGGGAAAGTGCGGGCTACGCTTACGGTCGAGGATTGGCTTTCAGCCACGCGATTACATCACTGGCATTACGGTCTGGCGGAAAGACCGGGTAGAAGACGTGCTCAATCAATCCATCTTTGAGGACCAGCGTCAAACGCTTCAGCAGCGTCATGCCGTGCGTCTCGAAGGTTGGCAGGCGCAAGGCTTTGGTCAGTTGGAAGCGCTCGTCGGAAAGAATTGGAAACGGGAGATGGAGACGTTCGGCAACTTCCTTCTGATAAGCGGGATCCTGGGTGGAAAGGCCGAACAAGTGATCGACGGCGAGAGCTTTCAGTTCTGCAAAGTGATTGCGGAAGGCGCAGGTCTGCGGAGTGCAGCCGCGCGCGCCGGGGATCAAATCCCAGCCTTCCGGGTTTGGGACACCAGGCCGGCCGGTGCGTGGATACGTGTAAACCACGACGCGTCCACGCGTCTTTGAGAGGTCCACGTCGCTTCCATCTGTTGCCTTTAAAGCGACAGATGCCAACCGGATGCCAATAAGGTGGCGTGCGCCGCCGTCGTCGGTAGGTGCAGGAATGGTGGACCAATCGGGAGCGTCGATGCTGGTAGTGGTCATATTTCCGTCGACGAAGTGAAATTAAGGCGGGCGTGGACGCCCGCCGTTATAACAATCTCAATTCTTGCAACACGCTTTGCTTGCCCAAGACACCACTATTTCTTCGCGGTCGGCGGCAGCAGCCCGTTCAAACGCAGATACATCGCCGCCGCGCCGTAATGGTCAGCCCAACTGCTGGCGAGCCCCAATGCGGCCCAAGCGCGCGATTTTGGTTTGCCGTCAAACCACTTGATGTCGCCAGTCAATTTGGCGTCGTCAGCCTTCTCCAGGGCGGTGTGGCAGAACTCAAAGGAAGACTTCATCGCGGCCACGAGTTTGTCTTTGCCTTCCGTGCCTTTCATCTCGTCGACCTTCGGCTCCGGAACATCGGCGGTATTCGCGCAGAAATAATAATTTGATTCAACAATGTGTGCGGCCAGATGGCCGAACGTCATCTGATCGGCGGTGGGCTTGTAATCGTATTTGTCGGCCGGCATCTCTTCGAACGCGGCGACGGTGTTCTTCTCGCGCCCGCCAAGCATCTGGCGCAGAGCGTCAGACACCGGCGACTTGGATTGGGCGGCGACTGAAGTGGCAAGGGTCAGAATCAAAATGACAAGTTTCATGTGTCCTCCTGTTGGCGTTTGAAGGATAAACCTAGGAGATGATTGATGTCGAATGAGCGGACGTGCATGTCCGCTTCTACATTTTCACACCGCGATTTCCGGCGTGGCTTCGAGCAATGTCTTCGTGTAGGGGTGTTGCGGATTCTGCGTGATCTGATCGGTCGAGTTAATCTCAACGATTTTTCCGCGATACATCACCGCAATTCGCGAAGAAAGATAACGCACAACCGGCATCGAGTGCGAAATGAACAAGTACGTCAGGCCGAAGTCGCGCTGCAATTGCGCTAATAGATTCACGATTTGCGCGCCCACGCTAACGTCGAGGGCGGATACCGGCTCGTCGCAGACAATAAATTTCGGCCGGAGAGCTAACGCGCGCGCGATCACGATGCGCTGGCGCTGGCCTCCGCTGAATTCGTGGGGGTAGCGCGGCATGGCGGAAGAGTCGAGGCCCACGGCTTTTAGAAGGTCGGCGACTTGGGACTTTATTGCAGGCTGAGTACGGGCGGGGACGCCCGTACCCCCATCAAACGTGGTTGTGGAGGCGCGGGCACCCTCGCCCGCGCGGCTCTTGTGGATCACCAGCGGCTCGGCGACCAAATCTTCCACTCGCATCCGAGGATCGAGCGAGCTGAAGGGATCCTGAAAAATAATCTGCATGTGACGACGCAGGTGGCGAAGTTCGCTGTGGCCTGCAAGAAGAAGGTCATGTCCGTCGAACCGCACAGTGCCAGAGGTTGGCTCGATCAGCCTTAGCGCCAGCCTGCCTAACGTGCTTTTGCCGGAGCCGGACTCGCCCACTAGGCCGAGAGTTTCGCCGGCTTCGATGTCGAGAGATATATCGTCGACGGCACGGACTTCGGCTTTGCGAGCGGTGAAGGCGGACTCGCCTTGTGGAAAGATCTTGGTCAGATTGCGGATTTCAACGAGGGCCACGAGTGGATGTTAACAGCTTGGCTCCGGGCTGAAGCCCGCGTCGTTTGAGCGCAGAGGGTACGCGGCCATGAATGGCCGCTCCTCCACGGTAGCGCTGTCCATCGGTAAGAGCAAAAAGCAGGTCCCTCGACTTCCCTCGGGATGACAGAGTTGATTTGGGGGCCAGCGGCCGCTATCCCGCTGCAATCATTGGCACGGCGACGAGCGCGGCAACCATGCCGACCGTCCGCCAGCGAGTAAAGTGCTCGCCCAAAAAGATGCGGGCGAGGATGACGGTCAGCGCGGGATAGAGCGAACTCAATATGACAGCAGTGTCCAACCTGCCTATCTGGCTGGCGCGGATGAAGAGAAACGTTCCGGTCACGTCTATGCAGCCCGCAAGCAGAGCTACGACGAATCCAAGGCGATAGGTCGGTGAAAACTTTCTACCGAACACAACGATCAGTCCAGTTGCGGCCAGCGACGAAGCGCGCGAGGCCGCCGCAATCCATAGCGCCGCACCACTGCCCGCTTGCTTAATAAAAATGTAGAACAGGGCAAAGCCGAAGCCTGAAATCAGCGCCAGGGCCAAACCTTCGGGCCGTCGGCCATCTTCGGGTCGCGAAACCAGCCAGATTCCGGCCAGCGCCAGAACAAATCCTGCGGTCGGCAGCGCCTTTGGTAGACCTTCGGTGAACATTCCGAATGCAACTGGAATCGCCGCGCCTAGCACTGCCGAAACGGGCGCGGCCAATCCCATGTTGCCCTGCGACAGGGCGCGATAAAACAGCGCCAGCGAAACTCCGCCACACGCCCCGGCGGCAAACGCCCAGCGCAGATGCACCAAGGCCGGAAGCGTTTCGTGGTTCGCAATCGCGAGGCTCGCCATGAGGGCGGTACCGCTCAAATGCCCAAGCGCTGCGAGATAAAAAGAATTGAATCGCCGGGCGGTGTATCCGCCGACAAAGTCGCTGATACCCCAGCTGAGGAATGCGCCGAGGGCGTAGAGGACTGAAGCGAGTTGCGCGGAGGGAGGCATTTGAATTTAAGAATCGAGAGTAGCACGCAGGGTCGTAACTGTGATCTTGACCTGCAAAATCGATTACGACACGAACCCGCCGTTGTAGAATGCGCTGCTGTTACTTCTAGGTCGGAGCGTGACTTTTGAAATTGCTCAGCTTGGTTCTGGTTTTAGTTCTTATGTGTGCTTCGGCGATCGCCCAAGTGACAGTGATCAAGGCTGGGCGACTCATTGATCCCGATAAAGGCGCCGTAATGGCCGATCAAGTCATCGTCATTCGTGGAAACAAGATTGAAGCCGTCGGTTCGGAGCTTGCGATTCCACAAAATGCCACCGTGATCGATCTCTCAAAGATGACGGTACTGCCTGGCCTGATCGACTGCCACACGCATCTGGCCGACGGAAAATACGGCGAAGGCGATCCCTTATTTCAGCTCAAGAAATCGGCCTCGCAGAGCGTCCTGGAATCGGTCCCTAATGCGCGTGCCATGCTGGAATCCGGATTCACCACGGTGCGCGACGTCGGTGTGTACCGGGCGCTGAATGATGTCGCCTTGCGCGATGCCATCAATCGTGGCGATATCATTGGCCCGCGCATGTATGTGGCGGGCGCGTACATCACAATAACAGGCGGGGCCGGCGCAATGACTGGAATGGCTCCGGACGTCCAACTGCCCTGGGACTTTCATTACGGCGAGGCCAACAGCCCATGGGAGGTGCGACAAAAGGTGCGGTTGCTGGTCAGCCAGGGTGCCGACCACATCAAGGTTCTTTCGACCGGAGCTGTACTGACCCACGGCAGTAATCCTAAGTCTGTCGAGTTCACGCCGGAAGAATTGCAGGCCGCGGTTGATGAAGCCAGCCATTTCGGTCTCCGCGTCGCAGCCCACGCACATGCGGCTGACGGGATCAAGAATGCGATCCGCGCGGGGGTCGCTTCGGTCGAACACGCGACCCTGATCGATGACGAAGGAATTGCGCTGGCCAAACAACACGGCACATATCTGGTGATGGACATTTATGACGATGAGTGCATTCAGGCCGATGGAAAGAAAGGGACTATGCCCGCGGATTTTCTGGAACATGATCGCGAGCTCGGCGAGGTACAGCGCGAGAACTTCCGCAAAGCCGTCAAAGCGGGAGTCAAGCTGGCGTTTGGGACAGACGCCGGTGTCTGCGCTTACGGAACTTCCGCCAAGCAGTTTGCTTTCATGGTGAAGTATGGAATGACCCCAATGCAGGCGATTCAGTCAGCGACCTCAGCGGCGGCGGATTTGATCGGACGCAGCAGCCAGTTCGGGTCGATCAAACCAGGGAAATACGCCGACGTCGTTGCGGTGGCGGGCGATCCGCTGAAAGACGTGGGCCTGCTGGAGAACGTGCAATTCGTTATGAAAGATGGGGTGGTCTACAAGAAACAGTGATTGGGCGAGTGCTTGCAGCTTAAGGCGAGAGCTTTTAACCGCAGAGGGCGCAGAGAAAAAGTCGCAAAGATTAGACCAGCAAAAGTGTCAGGACGGCTGTGGAAGAGCGGCGGGTTGAGCGCCGCGGTTGGGTGGAGTTGTGGGCGTTAGCGGCGCGGGAATCGCCGCGCGT